>ERZ837910.89-NODE-89-length-129255-cov-7.487438_pt1 | contig 129255 bp, 97 predicted proteins | sample MGYA00519940_ERZ837910 | MGnify/ENA primary metagenome ERZ837910 (study PRJEB31850, sample SAMEA3708825) | human gut metagenome | biome: human gut; feature: human-associated habitat; material: faeces | place: China | collected 2014 ... | reverse complement strand
TCGCGACTGCAGCCGGGGGAATTTCTTTAGTCGGCAGTCGCGACAGGTCGCGACCCTACGGATGGGAATCGTTGTATGAGGGCATGTTTTTTGTGGATGGGCGGAGAGGCGGGATCAGAACTGGTAGCCTATTTTGGCAAAAATCTCGGCGCCGGAGAAGTGCTTTATGAGCACATAGTCGGCGGCGATGCCTATGCGCAGGTTGCCGGAAAGGCGCAGGTTGGCGCCGGCACCGATGTTGACTCCGAAGCGCGATTTGCGTGTGGTTACGTCGTCGGTTTCCGAGGCGTTGTGGTGGAAATTCCAGCTGGAATAGTTGAGCCCGGCGTAGGGATAGATTTCAAGCAGCTGCGACGCGTCGAAGGGGACATGGGCGTTGAGGTTGAGCGTAAGGGCGTCTTTCCCTTTGTGACGGAAGATGTAGTTGGCGCTCGGCGCCAGACGGAAGTGCCGGGAAAAACGGTAGGTGAACTCGAGGCCGGCGAGAGCCGAGGTGTTGTATCCGGCAAATCCGGCGGCGAGGCTGATGGTTTTCTCACCCTTCACTGGAGTTGTGGCTGCTGTGCACGGGGCTGCCGACCATAGGGCTGCAGCCATGCCGGACACGGCAATCAAGAGCTTTGCTTTGTGCATGTGTACTGTAGGACAATGTTAGAAACAAAGTTAGCCATTCCGCTTCATTTAACAAATAAAATAGAAAAAATTTAGCTAACTTCGCAATATGAAAACGCCCTACCGGGTAGTCCGGTTTATTGCGGTCATAGTGCTCTGCGTGGCAGTGCTTGTGCCCGCCGTTGCCTACGTGGCCCTTTCGGTCACGCCGGTGCAGCGCCGTATTGCCCGTGAGGCCGAGGTGCGGCTGTCGCGGCTGCTCGACGCCGATGTGCGGATAGGCTCTGTGGGAATAGCGCCTTTCAACCGCGTGGTGCTCCGGAATGTGACGGTGACCACCGCCCCCGGCGACACCGCTATGGTGGCGCGCCGGCTCGGCGCCGGGGTGAGGCTGATGAGCCTTGTGACACCGGGGCCCCTGACGGTGTCGTATGTGGAGTTTATCGGTCTTGATGTGAGGCTTCACCGGTCCACGGCCGACGCTCCGCTCAACATCCGGCCGATTCTTGCCGCTCTGGCTCCGAAGGATAAGAATAAGCCTCCGTCGGAGTTCGATTTCAGGGTTAACACCGTGCTTGTGCGTTCAAGCGCGGTGAGCTACGATGTTGATTCGGCCGCCCATACTCCCGGGGTGTTTAATCCCGCGCATATGTCGCTGCGTAATCTGCGTGCCGACATCAGCCTGCCCCGGCTGCGCAACAACGATTTCATTGTCGATATAAAACGTATGGCCTTTGACCTCCGGCCCGGCGTCAGGCTGGAGTCGCTGTCGGCGCGTACGCATGTGGGGCGCGATGAGCTGCGGGTGGAATCGCTCGCACTGGCGTTGCCGCGGTCGGAGCTGCATATTGCTGATGTATGCCTCCCTCTGGGAGAGGCCGGCGGAGTGGGGCAGGCGTTGAGGTCGGGGCAGACCCGCGTGGAGATTCTGCCTGACAGCCGCGTTACGCCCGCAGACCTGGCCGGATTCCTCCCTGCACTTGAGTCGTTCGATGTGCCTGTGCATTTCAACCGCTTCACGGTGGAGGGGAATCTCGAACGCTTCAATGCCGATCTGTTTCTGGCCGATGAGGCCGGTTCGTCGCTGCAGGTTGCCGCCGAGGCAGCCAATATGGACCGGCGCGATATGATGGAGATTTCTCCGGCCGATGTGTCGCTTGTGTTGTCGTCGTCAGGTCTGGAACGGCTCGCTTCGGCTTTCCCGTCGATGTCGCCAAAGGCAAGGGGAGTGCTGTCGGCGCTTGGGGCGTTGCGCCTGAATGCGCGCGGCAGCATGTATGGAGATGATTTTGAAACTCGCCTGACTGTGTCGGCCGTGCCGGGAAGCGTTGCGCTTGATGCCTCCGGGACGTTCACCGATGCGCAGCATTGTGCATTGCAGGCGCAGCTGTCAACGCCGGAACCTGTGGATGTGGGCGCAATGCTGGCCGACAGGCGGCTGGGATGTTTCGAAGGCACGCTGGATGCTACATTCGGTGTGGACGGAAAGAAACGGAGCGGCACGGCCGGGCTTGTGGTGGACCGTTTCGGCTTCAACGGATACGAATATACCGGCCAGACGGCCGAGGCGACACTCGACGGCGACATGCTCGGAGCTTCGGTCAGCGTGGACAATCAGCCGGTGTCGGCCGACCTGGAAGGGCGGTTCTCGCTGGCACGCAACCATAAGGTGGCGTTTCTCAAAGGGGATGTGGCGCGTTTTGTGCCGTCGCTGCTCAATCTGGGTGGCGGCGAGGGGAATGAATTCGCGGGGAAGGTGGATGTGGATATGGCCGGTGAGCGTTTTGAAAATATGCTGGGGCATATCAGCGTGTCCGACGTCAGTTTCCGCCGCCCCGACGGATCGGAGCTTGTGGTGAACAATGTATCGCTGAACGCCGACACGGCCATGCTCACACTCGCCAGCGATTATGTGGACGGCTCGATGCAGGGGAGCTTCAATTTCCCGCGCCTGCCGCAGGCTGCACGCCGCATTCTTGCGCGGGTCTATCCGGCACTCGCGGGTCTTCCTGCCGACCTCCCCGCCGGGCGCTCCCTGAGGCGCGGTTACGTGCCCCCGGTGGCCAACGATTTTACGTTCCGCTTCACCGTAAAAGAGACCGAACGGCTTGCGGACTTTTTCCGTCTGCCCGTGAGCGTGATTTATCCGGTGCAGATTTCAGGCATGTTCAGCGATGCCGAGGGGGATATGGCCCTGGCGGTGGATGCCCCCTATCTGAGGCAGGGCAACAAGCTGATAGAGGACACGCGCCTGTCGGCGTTCATCGACGGTGGCGAGGGTTCCTCGGGACTTGATTTCACGCTGACGGCACCCACGCAGAACGGCCCGCTGCACCTGATGCTTGACGCCTCGGGCGAGAACGACCGCCTGCGCACCAATCTGCGCTGGGACATCGACCGCGAGCGTGCATACAACGGAAACATCGGCGCACTGGCCACATTCAGCCGCACGGAATCGTCGACGCTGGTGAGCGAGATAAATCTACTGCCTGGACAGCTGACGTTCAACGATTCGGTGTGGACGGTGAACCCGGCGCGGCTGTCGGCCTACGGTCCGCGTCATTTCGAGGTGAGCGGCATGAATGTGCACCGTTCCAACCAGTTCGTGAAAATCAACGGCTCGGTGTCCGACGACCCCGGCGCCATGCTCACGCTCGACCTCCTGAACTTCAATCTGGATTATCTGTTCGAATCGCTCGGAATCGACAAGGTGCAGCTCGGTGGTGATGCCACCGGCACGTTCCATGCCATGCGCCTGCTTTCGGACGCACCGGTGATAGAGACACCGGGGCTTCACGTGAGCGCCATCAGCTACAACAAGGTGGTGCTGGGCGATGCGCTTGTGCGCTCACACTGGGAGAAGGAGCGGAAGGCCATAACGCTCGACGCCGTCATCGAGCAGCCGCGCGGCCGGCGCTCGCTGGTGGACGGGGCGATTTTCCCCATGAACGATTCGCTCGACATTACGTTCCGCGTGGACCATGCCAACGTGGGCTTCATGCAGCCTTACATGGAGGCTTTCGCCAGCGACATATCGGGAACGGCCTCGGGACACTGCCGCCTGTGGGGCAATTTCAAATACATCGACCTCGAGGGCGACGTGATGGCCCACGACCTGCGCCTGAAGGTGAATTTCACCAACACCTACTACACCGCCACCGACTCGGTGCATTTCCGTCCGGGACTGATTGACCTCAACGGCGTGACCATCCGCGATGCCGAAGGCCATGCGGCCGACCTCAACGGCTGGGTACGGCACAAGTTCTTCAAGGAGCCGCGCTTCCAGTTCTCCATAACCGGCGCACACAATTTCCTGAGCTACAACGAGACTCCGCGCGAGAATCCGGTGTGGTACGGCAAAATCTACGGCGACGGGTCGGCGTTCGTGAAAGGGGAGCCGGGCCGGATTGATATAAACGTGGATATGTCCACGGCGCCCAACTCCATTTTCACCTTCGTGCTATCAGACCAGGAGGTGGCCGACGAATATTCGTTCCTCACATTCCGCGACAAAAACAGTCTCGGGGCCGAGCTGACCGATACCGTCGAGTTGCGCGACACCTCGATGGACCTCGTCAACCGCCTGAAGGCCATGGTGAATGCCGGAGAGGAGGACGTGCCCAGCGATTACAACATCTCGCTGCAGATGCGCGTCACACCGCAGGCGCAGCTTGTGCTGGTGATGGACCCCGTGGGGGGCGACCGCATCCGCGCATGGGGCAGCGGGCATCTGCGTATGGACTACGGGTCGGCCAACAACGACCTGAAAATGTACGGCACATACACCCTCGACCGGGGATACTATAATTTCACCCTGCAGGATGTGATCATAAAGGACTTCACCATCAAGCCTGGAAGCGCCATCGTGTTCAACGGCGACCCTTACGGCGCGCAGCTCAACATACAGGCCATCTATGCGCTGAACGCCAACCTCAGCGACCTCGACGAATCGTTCCTGCAGGACAAGGACCTCAACCGCACGAATGTGCCTGTGCATGCGCTGATGAAGGTTACGGGCGACATACGGCAGCCCGAGATTGCCTTCGACCTGGAATTCCCCACGCTTACCACCGACATCTACCGAAAGGTGCGTTCGGTGATCTCCACCGACGACATGATGAACCGGCAGATAATCTATCTGCTTGCGCTCAACCGCTTCTATACGCCCGAATACATGTCGTCGACCACCAAAGGCAACGAACTCGTGTCGGTGGCATCGTCCACCATCTCCTCGCAGCTCAGCAATCTGCTCGGGCAGATTTCCGACAACTGGAACATCGCGCCGGCCTTCCGCAGCGACCGTGGCGATTTCAGCGACGTGGAGGTGGACGTGGCCCTGTCGTCGCGGCTGCTCAACAACCGGCTGCTGTTCAACGGCAATTTCGGCTACCGCGACAACGCTTTGAACAGCAGTCAGTTCATCGGCGACTTCGACCTTGAGTATCTGCTCGACCGCGAAGGCCGCTGGCGCCTGAAAGCCTACAACCGCTACAACGACCAGAACTACTACCTGCGCACGGCCAAGACCACCCAAGGCGTCGGTGTGGTGCTCAAACGCGACTTCGACAGCTTCTTTTCCTTCCTCAACCGTTTCCGCAAAAAGAAGAAAACCACCGTAACGCCGCCGCTGGATGCCAACGTCCCTGCCCCTGAGCAGGGAGCGGCCATCGCCGCGCCAACAGCCGGTCCCGACCAACCTGCACAGCATTCAGGCGCCCCCCTTCCCGCCGGCCAGACCTCCCAGCCTTCCGACACCACGGAAGTCGCCCCGCGTCCCATGCTTCAGTTCAACTCAAAGCCTGCCCCCAAGCCCGTCCCCCGTCCCGGGAAGCAATGACGTGGCATTGTGGTTGAGCTGGTCACGATACCAATTTTCCACATTGCTATTAATATAATTCGTGATATTTTCGAAAGCCCGTTGATCGCGAATTATATGTTCGTAATACCGCGGTTGCCATATTCGCCCGTTTGCTGGTAGGGACGCGATTTTTCGCGTCCGCGCTTGGCGTGTAACACCAGCTTTGAAAGCGCCGACGATTGATGCCAGTCGGCTGTTATGGTGAAAATCCTGTGCTTCCGGAGCCTCATGCGAGCGTTGTCTGAGACAACCTAAATTCGAGGCGGACGACCGTTCATTTGCGGACGCGAAGAATCGCGTCCCTACCGCGATTATCAAATGAATATGATTCGGCATGACTACGTAATTCAGGATATCCACATCACTATAATATGAGGGGATTGCTTGAATACTTTCCTCGACGATAAAGCCTAACGCGGACGCGCAGAATCGCATTCCAACGGTTTCGTCAAAAGTAATCTCTCCGAAATAATGTCGTTTTTCAGCACAACAGATTGTAACGAAGTAAATTCCTCCGTTATAGTCGTGCCAGTCAGCCCTGAATTGATGCCTGTTTTCCATTGGCGTTTTTGAGCAAATCATCATTAAGAACAAAGCCCTTAATCATGTACTCCTTCAGCACCTGAGTAGCCCACTGCCTGAACTGCACACCTCGATGCGAATTGACACGATACCCCACGCTGATAATCATGTCAAGGTTATAAATGGGAATCTTACGCTCAACCTGTCGTTTCCCTTACGTTTGAACTTGTGCAAAAAATGCACAAGTTGAATCGGCGGTTAATTCTCCTTCATCGTAGATTCTTTTGATATGCCGCTGTATGGTCGACCGGTCACGCTGAAACAGCTCCGCCATCTGGTCTGCCATAAGCTACACCGTCTCATTGGAGAGCCGAACCTCAATTTTCGTCTCTCCCTCCTGCGTCTGAAATAATATAATCTGTCCGCTATCCACATCATTCGATTCCGTTAATGATGTGATACAGATTCTCAAACTTATCAACTACTCCGTAACGGGTGGTGTTGTCGGAGATTGAGTTGAACAGGTGTTTGGCACATTCGGTCTTGGCTTTTTCAACGCCTCGGAGTTCCATATTGTCAAGTGAGCCTTTGGTTTCAGCAACAAAGAACACATGGCGAACCGTACCCTCCTCAAATACTATCGCCCAGTCAGGCGCATAGTATCCGACGGGTGTAGGTATTTTGAGCTTGCGTGGAAGCTTGGCGAATATCAGAACTTCCGTTGCTCCTTCTAGCCCTTGAGCAAATTTCTTTTCTCCGTCGCTATCGTATGCTACGTATGGCGTGATATGCTTTGACAACTCAATCGCCTTGTTGACATTCAGCCTACGCTCCGGCACGAAAATCGTGCTGTCGTACGGCTCGGCTTTAGTGGGATTGTAGGTGATATGGTCAACAATCATTGTCGCCTTTTCTTCGCGGATAGCTTTGATGACGTTGCGGATAAATTCTTCCGGATTATTCTTGAAGAGCAACGCTTTCAGCCCGATACCTTTAAGGATTTTCACAACAGAGCGACGGGTTAAACGAGCGCCTTTGGCGATGTCGCCAACCACATCGTAAGGAACTGAAGAAGTACATACATCAGTCAGTTCGCGTGTTGTCGATTTAGTATTGCCAAATTCTGTGACTTTTTCTTTATCCTGTTGGCCTGTAACCATCACATATTGAAGTTTGGTTACAGTGAGATTTTTCTTCAGATTGGCAATGGCTTTCTCAATAAGCTCCTCGCTGTCGTAATGAACGGTATAGATATACTTGTGGTTAATCTCGTTCCAAAGTTTCTGGAAACGCTTGTCTGTAAAGTTGTCGTTAAGCTCGTTGGCAGGAGTTGCGGCAGACACTTCCTCCACCATATCTTCAAGCACTTTGGGATTGAAGATACCGGCAATCAACGTCTGCATTCCTTCTTCGATATTTTTTATCGGAGAATCGGCTGGCAGGATCATCAGCTCGTTTGCCGCAGCATCAGTGTGATATTTCTGCGTGAGGTTGCCATCGCGAGTAACATATCCGCTCTGATATAGATAACCCAAAATCAGAGTGGCGTCCATAAGGTCGATAATATGCTTCTCTCCATTTGAATCCGTTACAACTTTGCCGATAAAGTAATCCTGCGACGCGGCTGTTACTCGGTCGCGCAGAGCCTCGCAGGTCTCACGTTGCAGAGCCGTGGTGAAGTCAGTGTAACTTTCGTTGGCAATGACGGTCAGTTGGTTCACCTCGTGAACATCTTCGCCGAGAAGTTCCTTATCCTGGCGGATACCATTCCTGTCAACGCAGATACGCAAGCCACGACCAACCTCCTGACGTTTGGCAGTGGTCGAATTGCTGTGGCGCAGTGTACATATCTGGAACACATTCGGGTTATCCCAGCCCTCACGGAGTGCCGAATGGGAGAATATGAAGCGGGTTGGTTCTTCAAAACTTAGCAACCGTTCCTTATTCTTTAGGATAAGATCGTATGCCGAGGTGTTGTCCTCAGAATCTTTCTCTTTTGAATTGATTGCCCGACCTTTCTTGTCAATAGAAAAATAGCCCTTATGTGTTTCGTATGGTTTGAAACTTTGCAGATACCTATCGTAAGGTGTATCAAAGATTGTAATAAAATCGTTGACAATTCGAGAGTATTCTTCCTCAAAGATACGCTGGAACTTACCCTTGACATCATTGCCGTCCACGTCATATTGGCGATAATGACTTACTTCGTCAATAAAGAAAAGCGACAGACACTTGATGCCACGATTGAAAAGTTCTTTTTCTTTCGTGAGGTGGGCAATGATGGTTTGCCTTATCTGGACGCGCTGCATCGCTTCCTCGTTGGTATCGCCGACCACATCGCCGCAATAAATTGTAGTGCCGTTAAGGAATGTGACGGAGCCACGACCACGGGGATTTATTTCAGAGATAACGAAGTCCTCGTATTGTGCAAGACCAGAGGCTGCAAATAGAGAATCGCCGGTTGCAAACTTTTTCACTTCACGACGGATAGAGCCATCGGCCCGCTTACACTCCAATTCAATGCGTACTTCAGGCGGACGCTTGGGCGACAACACCATGCCGTCGATATACATATATCCGCTCGTTCCTTTGAGGTTCTTGACCTCGAAGCCCTGCACCTGAATACGTTTGACGAGCTGTTCTCGGTAAGCGTCGTAGGCATCGAGCGCATATATGGTATCGTGCTTGGTTTTATGTGTGGCAGAATAGTTGAGCACAAAGAGGGGCTTGAACTTTGCGAGCGCTCCCTGGGTTGCGGCGCCCTCCATCTTCTGCGGTTCGTCCATGATGATTATCGGACGGTTGGCGGCTATGACATCAATCGGACGGCGCGAGCCAAATTCATCACGCTTAGAGTAGATGATTCGGCTCTCTTTGCTGCGGCCACCCTCTTTGAGGGAAGCGGCAAAAGCCTGAGTATTGATGATCATGACGGAAATTCCGCTGTCCTGCGAGAACTGGTCGAGCTGATTGAGGTTCGAGCTGTTGTAGACAAACCACCGTGCTTTCTTTCCGTAATGCTCCATGAAATGGTCTTCAAGCATACGGAAAGACTTAGCCACGCCCTCGCGGATAGCGATGCTCGGCACAACGATGATGAACTTGCTCCAGCCATACTGCTTGTTGAGCTCAAACATCGTCTTGATATAGACGTAGGTCTTGCCGGTACCGGTCTCCATCTCGATGTCAAGATTCACCACACCGTGACCGTCGCTCAGTGATGTGCTCGGTACGATTTGGTTATGAATCTGAATATCGCGTATATTGTCGAGAAGTCGCTTCTTGTCAAGTTCTACATCTGCATTACGATAGCCTGCTTCTTCCTCCTCTGAGAAGATAGAGCCTTTGGCTATCTTGCCAATGTCGCGACGATAGTGTTTAGAATTGCGCTTAGGTTGACCCCGGAACACATTCACGGTATCTTCCACAGCCTCCGTCTGATATCCTTGTATCTTAAACTGAAATTTCATTGTTACGCAATTTTGGAAAGCCAAGCTGTAAAGACTTGATTTCTGTCGAGTTCTTTAATATCAGTTTTAGATGTTAAAGTAGAAATAAAGGATTCACTTATGACATCATCAAAAATCCCGTCTCCGATATCATCATCTTTGACAAGAAGAATAGGGATACCTATCATTGTCGCCATCCCTACCTCGACTTCATTCCAAGGAGTGGAAAGCCATGTGTCATTTAAAAGCTGTTCCCCACTCATACCTGGCCTGTACACGCCTTCTTTTATAAAAGTTTGTTTTGTTCCAAAGGCAATCATTGCGGCGCATTTTTCAATAGCAGCCTTAATTTGGGAAAGTTGGCCAAAGCGCGGGTAGGTATCACGGTTATAATATATAACCTCATATCCGAGCTTCATAAGATATTGACGATAAGCAGCAACTGTCATTTCATCTGCTTTAGACATATTACCCGGCATACTGAAGAATATGGCTTTTTCTGCTTTAATATTGCTTGTCGTTATAGGTATTTCTGATGTAAAAATCCCATCAACAAGCAATCCTTTTATCTCAATAGGGACATTAGTTGCTTTGGAAAAATCGGCACCATTCAAAATGACATTCCTGAATCTGGCATTTGTCAAATCAGCACCGACAAAGTTGGCTTTAGAAAAATCACTGTTCTTAATAATGGTTCCATATAGGAGTGCATTATAAAGAATTATTCCGACGGCATCCACATTATCCACTAATCCATAAGTCAGATTGGACATAAAGAAATCTGTGTAATGTAATTTAAGCTTGTATGATTTCGAGCCGAGATACACGTTTTGCAAATTTGTACGTTGTAGGTCGGCTGTCGATAGATCGGACGCATATGCAAGTCCATCGGCTAAAGTCTTTTGATATACTCCGGTAGGAAGAGTACGTAGAATTGAAGAGATTACATCGACCGTTTCCTTGTGAAGATATTTGGTCTTGCCAATTTTTAATGAAAGGAAACGACGCAACAACACGGCAGCTGATAATTGAGCTGCAGGATTATCAGAAGAGAGGTTTTCGACAATTTTATCGAAACTCTCGTTAGCTTCTTCCCGTTTACGTTTATTGCTTTTTATTCCGGTATACTCTAAGAACCAATTAGTAGCGAGTATTATAAACGGTATCAGAAAGGCAAGGATTGCTACGTAAGCACTGGCGAAATCCCAATTCATAGTTTTAGAGTATATGGGTTGTTATTTTCTTCTCGTTGGAGTAGGATTCGATTATCTGGTCGAAGTTGTCGAGCACATTGTCGTTGGCAGCGGAGGCGTCACGGATAACAAGGTGTACGGGATGCAACTTCGCCATTTCCTCGATTGTCGTTTCGTTCACGTCTTTGTCGAAACAAGCAAGCAAATAATCATCATCGACAGAGAAAACTTCTTTGCCTGCAATCTCTTTGTGTTCAATCTTCTTCGACAGTTCGATACCAAGGTTAAGCATAACTTGGAAAAGCAGGTCTTCGCCGGAACGGTCAGCCTTGATGTTGTCTACAAGGCTGTCGAGTAGCGACGGCTCGAACTTGTCAGGAGTATAGAAAACGTCCTCCATATTCGACGAGTCGAGTTTGAGGACACGGAAGCCGGTGTCTAAGCCGTCAGCGGCTTGACCCGCTTCTTCTCTGATTTTCTTACCAGCTCGACGGATACGCTCTTTGCCAATCTCGCAGATGTTGGCATAGCCAGCCTTTCGAGCCTCGCTCTTTTCATCGGTAACTTCGGGCAGTTGTACCATAATAAACTTACGCTTGCCACCGTCCTCAGCATTGAGCTTCATAACAGCATGTGCGGTAGTGGCACTGCCGCTAAAGAAGTCGAGGATAAGAGCATCTTTGTCATTACAAATCTTACAGAAGAATGAAATGAGAGATGAAGGTTTGGGGAAAGAGAAAATTTTGCCATTGAAAAGATTGGTAATTTCTCTTGTCCCATCTAATGACATTCCGACTGATTCAGGTAAAAGCGTGGAAACTGCAATTTTACCAAAATTTTCACCTGCCTTGGCTTCATCATCAGATTTCCAGTACCGAAGTGCCGGTTTGCTAATATTTAGGAAGGGATAATCTCCAGGAAAGACTATTCGATTTTGGGCGTAATATTGTTCGAAGGTTTCGGCAGTAATAGCCCATGTCCTCTGAGGATTTGCCGGATATTCTTCACCTGTTTTTGGGTTAACGATAGTGAAGAAACTGTTTGGACGTTCACTTGCTGTGGTCTGCTTAGTTAAGTCATGTACTCGCCAAGGACGACCAGGGAGATCTTCGGTTACAAAATATTTACGTTCCTTACCCTGTACAGCTCCAATAAAGGAGGCAGATCTGGCATACGCTATAATCCATTCATGATCCTGTGATATTCCAAAGGGGACATCAGTCTTTGCTGTGCGTTTGCGCCAAGGGAAAGATGCGATAAAATTGTCTTCCCCGAAAATTTCATCGCATATTTTGGAGAGATTTTCTTTTTCGTTGTCGTCTATTGAGATAAAGATGACACCGTCTTCGGCAAGCAAGTCGCGAGCGACTTTGAGACGAGGGTATATCATATTGAGCCAATCAGTGTGAAAGCGGCCATTGCTCTCGGTGTTGCGCTGCATTGGGTCAATCAACTGGTTGCCTTCTTCATCGAAGAGACCGCTGTTTTGCTCAAACTCATCCTTGCCTTGTGCGAAATCGTCATTATAGACGAAGTCGTTGCCGGTGTTGTAGGGCGGGTCTATGTAAATCATCTTGATTTTACCGAGATAGTTCTCACGGAGCACTTTCAAGACATCAAGGTTATCGCCCTCGATATATAGATTTTTAGTATTCCAAAAATCCACCGAGGATTCAATGTCGGGACGCAGAGCCTTGTCGGTCGGCGCGTTGGCAAGACGCGACGCAGCACGCTTATCAGGCCATGTGAACTGATAGCGTTCCTCTGCACTGTCGAGCAGATCCTTCGATAGTTCATCGCGGAGCTTGTCGAAGTCAATGACATACCGACTCTCATATCTAACAGAGCCGTTGGGCGTCATGATTTTATTAGCTGTTTCAGTGACACACTGAGGAAACATCGCGGCTATCTTTGCCACATTGCCGTCCGCAATGTCAAGGCTTTTCATTCGTAGTTTTTCCATTATGTTGTGATGTATTTTTTATTATGGATATAATGCTATCCATTTGTTCTTGATTGAGTCTGACTTCGTCAACTCTTTCCGGAATAGCATTTATGATGGTTTCTAATTGCATAGGCTCAATAGTTGACTTTGAGCACGTTGTCATAAGCCAAGGAGAAATAACTGCGATAAACAATGAAGTTAAAATAGCAGCTTTACCTAATTTTTGAGATTTGCGAAAATTTATTTGTTCTTCACTTAGGAACTTGTTATTTACAAAATCTATAAGCGTTGAATTCGGAATTATAGCAGCATTATAATATTTGTCCACAAATCTCTTTAAAATTGTAGAAGAAAAGGAAAAGGTTTCTATACTAAAACCTTTGTTTTTGCAGAGTTGATTATCTGCCGATGCCCATTCAGAAAATTCAGTTTCCAATTCCTCCTCATCCGAAAAAACGATTAGGCCATGGTTAAACAGTTGATATATAAAATCAAGGAACTGGATTAACTCTAACTTGGTCGTTTGAACGTAATTATATATATATTCTTCTGTATCATTTATTCCATCAGCCTCCATTTGTGGAGTGTCAAAGACAATTTCAAAGTTAACTTGAGAACTGTCTTTATAAGTTGCGATGTACATTTCTTCCACATATATACCCGTATTAAGAATATCATACATCAGATATGATAAGAACATACAGGATTCATCAATGGAAACAGAACTCGAAAAGGAACAAGTGTAGATGTTGAAATTTTCGATAATTTTTGAAAGTATGCGTTTTTGAAAACTATCTAAATTATTTAACACATTCACAGCAAACCTCCTTTCAGATTTTGAAGTTCAAGGAAAAGTTCTCTTTTACGACGCGGCTGTTTGGTGGCGTTCATCTGACGCTCCAATGCAGCGATTTGACGGAGTAATTTATCACGTTCTTCATTGATTTTAATTTGTTCGTTGAGCGAGTTTTTTTGTGGAACTGAAAACTGACCGATTGAAGATACTATGTTTTTCCACACTGCATCAAGATTAAGGCCGGAGAGAACGACAGCGGCAGAGTCTACCGGTTGCCACGGGGCGGAAAAGAGCTTGGTGTGATACACGGCAAGCTGCACCTTATCGCCATGGCGCAAGGCAAAAATCACGCGGTGCGGAATGAGCTTGGCGATGAGGATAATGTTTTTAGTGTCGTAGTCGTGGCGTTTCAGCTCGACATCGACCCCAAAAACAGCCTTTACCTCGGTGCCCTCGGCGATACCCGGCAATGACTGCGGAGCAATGAAGTTGACGATTTCCATTCGGGCAACGTCTGCATCGAAAGCGTCACGCTGTGCCTGTTTCAGCTCAAACTTTTTATAAAGTTGAGCCTTAGGCATTGGGCGGTTAAGTTCTGTTGATTGCGGCAGCCCCAGCATCTTACTCGTTTTTATGGTGTTCAAGAAAAAATTGTTTCTGCCGTTCAATCTCGCGGCGCAGCTCCTCCTCGGTAGGCATATACGTCATGAATTTTGCCGCAAAGAGTTGCTGACTATCATTAAGCACTGAATATTTGGCGATGGTTGAGTCTGTGTCGGTGCATAATAAAACCCCTATTGTCGGATTATCGTCAGGGCCTTTCACCAAGTCGTCGTACATCCTGATATACATATCGAGCTGGCCTATATCGCCATGTTCCATTTTATGTGTTTTCAATTCGAAAATCACGAAACGCTTCATGCGGAAGTTATAGAACACAAGGTCTATATAGAAATCATCCGTGTCTGTGGCAATATGCTGTTGTCGTTCCACGAACGCAAAGCCACGGCCGAGTTCGAGAATGAATTTTTCAAGGTTGTCAATCAGAGCTTGCTCTAATTGCGACTCGCTGTATTTTGAATCACGACGAAACCCCATGAACTCTGCAATAGTCGGGTTCTTGATATATTCCAGTGGGTCGCTGTCGTGATACGGTGCAACGGCCTCGACGCTTGGCAATTCGTTGTTGTTATCTCTTTGCCATGCCAATCTACGTTCGTAATACTGTGAGGATATATTTCTGCCAAGAGTGCGAACGCTCCAGTTATCTTCCGCAGCGCTGTTAAGATACCATATGCGGGCTTCAGGATTTGATACAGACAATACGCGACGTATATGAGACCATGTTAGATTTTGCACACGCGTGTGCAAAATTGACAAATCGCTGAATGCCAAATAGAATTGTCGATAATAAGCTAAGTTGCGTTGACCATAGCAGGAGCCATAATCATCCTGGAGATTATTGGCCAGCATGGCGATTACCTGTTTGCCATATTGCGCACGTGCATTGCCATGTTGTTCTTCTTCAACAATACGGCGTCCCACCTCCCAGTTTGTGGCAAACATCACTGAACCGGCTGCAGCATAAGCTTGCCGACGACCTCTCTCAATGATAGTGCGAATGTCCTTTATAAAGGATTCTGGCAATTGTTGTTGCGATTTGATGGGTTTCATAATCAACGGATAATTGGGAAACAAATTAGTCCAAAATCATCAAGGCCGCGAACTTCGTTGCCGAAAAGCGCATTGGGACCTCTCTAAAAGAAGGAGAAAAGCTCGCATTGCCATTGAAAGATACTTTAGGAATGTATACTAAGTATTCTTAGCGTTTTTGGGCATTCGCCGGTTGTCTTTGTGATAATTATTTGGCCGGTTGCAGATGTTTTGGGTTGCTCCAGTTACAAAGGTAATCAATTTCGGGGAAAGTAGGGGTGCCGGACATTAAGAATTATCAGGTGGATTTTCTAAGGGATTTTTTGGAGATTTTCTGGGGGAGGGGGTGCGGATTTTGCGGTGATTTGGGGTGGTTGGAGTTGGAATTATCGGGGGATTTTCCGTATCTTTGCGGAAAATTACAGAGGCTGATTTGACAACGGGCGACTGTTGTTGTAAAGAAGCTGATTATCAGAATGTCGTACGAAATTTCACTTACACTCAATATGAAAAAGCTCGAACACCTTCTTGCCGAGAAACTGCTTAATGTCAGTGCAATCAAACTTCAGCCCGAAAATCCCTTCACATGGGCTTCCGGATGGAATTCGCCGATTTACACCGACAATCGCCGTACTCTTTCCTATCCCGAAGTACGCACGTTCATCAAAACCGAGCTGTGCCGCACAATCATGGAGAACTTCCCCCGTCCCGATGTGATTGCCGGCGTTGCAACCGGCGCTATCGCTCAGGGTGCGCTGGTGGCCGACAACATGGGTCTGCCCTACGTTTATGTGCGTTCCACCCCGAAGGATCACGGTCTGGAGAATCTGATTGAAGGCAATCTGACTCACGGCCAGAAAGTGCTGGTGATCGAGGACCTGGTGTCGACCGGTAAGAGCAGCCTTAAGGCTGTGGAGGCTATCCGTATGGCCGGTGGCGACGTTGTCGGCATGGTGGCCATGTTCACCTACGGTTTCCCGGTAGCCGACAAGGCTTTCAAGGACGCCGGCGTGAAGCTTGTGACGCTCAGCAACTACGATGCCCTCCTGCAGGTGGCTCTTTCCACCGGATTCATTGGCGAGAAAGACATCGAGACTCTTCAGCAGTGGCGCAAGGATCCCGGCAACTGGACGCCTTCACGCGACAAATCGATTGACTGATTGTGCATCGCGCACGTTTACGTTTAGTGGAAAGAACTGATGGCTACATTCAAAAGTCCGAAAACAGAGATAGGCAAAAGCGCAGACGAGCTGTTCGACCGGTTCAGCGACCTGAGCAACCTGCAGACGGTGCTTGACGGCCTCTCGCCCGAACAGCGCAGTCAGGTGGGAGATGTGGAATTCACCGCCGACAGCCTTAAGATCGTTACCCCGCAGGTGGGTGCTATTGAGTTTGCCGTTGTCGACCGCGTGCGTCCGTCGAAGATTGTGTTCGGCACGAAATCATCACCGGTGCCTCTGTCGATGGAGCTTGATATCGAGCCTACGGGCGAGAACTCCTCATCGGTGCAGACGCTGATTGATGTGGAGATTCCGGCCATGCTGCGCCCGCTCATCGGTCCGCAGCTGCAGAAGGCAGCCGACAAATTCGGTGAACTAATCTCCGGCCTGAGCCGTTGAGATATAAGGATATAACCCCGCGATACAACCGTTCTGACAGGGCTCCTGCCGGAACGGTTATTGTTTAAGGATGAATGTGATTATGAAGCGACTGATATATCTTGTGTGTGTGTTTGCCGCCGTGCTGAGCGGCTGCAAAAGCGTAGACGACGACCGCACGCCCCCTGCAGGGGTGTGGATTGTCTTCCCCTTCCAGCATGACTGGACCCAATGGGGCGTGACTGCCGCCTTGCAGCACCGCGAGTTTGTGCTGCCGCTGGGAATTCCGCAGGGATTCAGCTACTCGGCCGCGTCGCAGACCGGATTCGGCGGGGTGATGCTTGTAGGCGATATCAACGGCATGCCCGCGGCTTACGATATGTCGTGCCCCGTGGAGAATCGTTCGGACGTGCGCATAGCCTATGATGAAAACCTCAACGATGCCTATTGCGCGCGCTGCGGCAGCCGCTATTCCGTGATTAACAATTACGGACAGCCCACGGCCGGTCCGGCGGCCGACAGCAACCATCCGATGGGGCTTCGCACCTATAATATCGCTGCCGGGCCCAACGGTGAATACCGCGTGATACGCCCGTAACCGGATTGCCCTGCTGAAAAAAACTTGAATAAGTAAATTTGACCACTTATGGAAACGAAACTGATAGCCGAGCGCCTGCGTGAACGACACAACATAGCTGAACTCAACGAGATGCAGCAGTTCATGGCTGCTACTGACCAACGTAAGATTATCCTTCTTTCGCCCACAGGGTCAGGCAAGACGGCAGCATTCATACTCCGGCTGCTGCGCGAACTGAAGCCCTCCACCGGGCAGTTACAGGCCGTTGTCATGGCCCCGTCGCGCGAACTCGTGCTCCAGATTGCTGATGTGCTTCGTCCCGTGGCTGCCGGGCTAAAGACTGTAGCGTTCTACGGTGGTCATGCCATGGCCGATGAGGTGAACTCGCTGTCGGTTATACCCGATATCATAGTGACCACTCCGGGCCGTCTGCTCGACCATATCACCCGCGGACATCTGGATGTGAGCGGCGTCAGGGCGTTGGTGCTTGACGAATACGACAAGAGCCTGGAACTGGGCTTTCAGGATGAGATGCGCCGCATAGCCCGGCGCATGCGTTCGCTCGACCTTGTGGTGCTCACATCGGCCACACCTTTGGCTGAGATGCCCGATTTCCTACCCATGAAGGGTGCGGAAACGGTCGACTTCACCGCCGGCGCAGGCCGCAGCAAGCTTCAGGTGGTGCGCATCGACTCGGTAGAGCGCGACAAACTCGGCATTCTTGCCGACCTTCTGCGTGCGTTGCCCGATGGGCGTGCGCTGGTGTTTGTCAATCACCGTGAAAGCGCCGAGAGGGTCTATGAGTTTCTGAAAAAATCCGGTTTCCCCGCAGGATTGTATCATGGCGGACTTGAGCAGCGTGAACGTCAGCTGGCTGTGGATCTATTCAACAACGGCACCACACCGGTGCTTGTCAGCACCGATCTCGGGTCGCGCGGCCTCGATATTGACGATGTGAATTATGTGATACACTACCACCTCCCTCCCACGTCCGAAAGCTGGACCCACCGCAACGGCCGCACGGCCCGCATGGGTGCCGACGGCACCGCATACGTGATAATCGCCGACGGAGAGAATATCCCCGACCACGTGCGCACCGACCGTACTTGGGCGCCTAAATCCGCGCATGAGGCCGGAATACACTCCGATGTGGCCACGCTCTACTTCAATGCCGGCAAAAAGGAGAAAATCTCGAAAGGCGACATCGCCGGATTCCTCATGCAAAAGGGCGGTCTGAGCAAGGACGAGGTCGGCAAAATCACCGTCTACGACCACTGGGCCATAGCTGCCGTGCCGCGTGCAAAAGCTGCCGCCGTAGAAGCCGCCGTCGCCCCCTACAAACTCAAAAACACCCGCGTCCGCATCTCCCGCCTAAACGGTTAACCCTTCCACTAAAGTTTTCTAAGACAATATAGAATTGGACTGTTCCAAAACTTAGCTAAAAAATAAAGGTGGATAAGATTTGCTATTTTGAAAGAATGTTCTTAATTTTGCAACAAACCTTATTATAACAACTACATCGATGAGGATAATTGCAGAACGGACCATTCGGGAATACTATGAAAAGCATCCTCAGGCTAAAACAGCTCTAGAGGATTGGGTTTCAGTGGTGAAAAAATCTCAATGGAGGTGTTTCGCAGATATTAAAAAGACTTTCAACACAGTAGATAGTGTTGGGAATCAGCATTATGTGTTTAATATCAAAGGAAATGACTACCGGATTGTAGTTGTAATTAAGTTCGTGCCTCAGTTTGTTCTGATCAGGTTTATCGGAACTCATAAGGAGTATGATAGAATAGATTGTGCAACCATATAAATTGCGACCTGAAATGACTAAGATAGAGAATGAAATGCAGTACCGTGTCACGTTAAAACGTGTGGAGGAACTTATGCTTGGATTGCCGGAAGACACTCCGGCTGATGATCCGCGCATGGTGGAGCTTACTCTGCTTGGGAATCTGGTGGCGGATTATGATGAAGAACATTATCCCATAGGGAAGCCTTCGCTTATTGAAGTGATAAAACTGCGGATGTATGAAAGGGGACTCACGCAGATTGCTTTATCAAAATTACTTGAAATTAATCCCTCGAGGATTTGTGAATATCTCTCAGGCAAGAAGCAGCCTACGCTTGAACAAGCAAGGGTGATTAGCCAACGGCTGAATATTGATCCCGCCATTGTACTTGGTGTATGAAGCTGTTAGTGCCCAGGATGGTTTTACGTCCTGGACGGTAGTTTGTGATATTTGATGAGGACTTGCCAGATGGCGGAGGCCAGTTTGCTGCGGTAGGCTTTGGAGTGCATCGATTTTTTGATGAAATGCCGGAGGATGCGGGCTGCCTGATTGCGGTTGGCACGTCCGCGCACTGCCTTGAAGAGAAAATCGTAGTCGGCACGTGCCATGATTTTCTCGGGATTGGCCGGTTCACACCCCGGTACGCACATCGGCATCATCTCTTTCCATTTCCCTTCGCTCAACCGCAATGTCTGTTCAACCCAGCGGCTGTCCATGTTGCCGTTCGAGAAGTGGGTTATGTCGGCTTTCAGATACACATAGTTCCGGTGTGTCAACGCCACCTGCATGCAGAAATCGATGTCGTAGCAATGGAAAGCGTCGAGGACAACCTCGTCGAACGGATGCGCCTGCCATACGTCGCGGCGCACGGCGAATCCCAGCCCGTCAACCACAAGCACCGGGGCGAACTCTCCACCTGTCAGCTTGCCGTCTGCCCAAGGCTCCTGATGCCAGCAGATGCGTTGGCCGTCCATTATGTAGTAAATATGTCCCGACACCAGTTCCGAGCATTCGTTCCATCCCGCATATGCCCCCAGCCTGAAAGGTACGCCTATGAATCCTATTACACCGGTTTCCGGTTCTGCGAGTTTGCACGCCATGGCCGCGCCCCAGCCGGAATTTTCAAACAGTACATCCTCATGGATGAAGAGAACATTGGGGGCGGATGCCACCGATGCCCCGTTATTGTAGGCTTTTGATATGGGCCATTTTGCCGCAGCGTTGTCAACCCTGATAAATTCTGTGTCGACGCCGATTGTGGCCGCTATGTTGTCGCGGCAAAGGTTGTATTTCTCTGTGTTCACACTGCATATCACCACGGAGAATACAGGTTTGGTCTGTGCGGGCTCGATGGTGATGAATTGAATGCTGTTCATTGCTGTTGTACGGTCGATGTGTTGAGTTATTTCATTTCCGGAACCTTACCGGTGCATGCATGTATATCCAGTAAAACATGAAATTCACGCGGTTAACCCTCAGTATGCTGTCGATGCGCGGGCAAAGCTCTTTAACTCTGCTGAGCAGTTCGGGACGCTTGCGCAGGTCGCGGTACGTTCTGTAACGGGCGCGGCGACGCTGATAAGTGGTGAGCAGGTGTGGCACGCTGAGCAGGAAAAGGTCTACGGCCATCTCCTCCGGGCGCCCTCTCTGCGCTGTCGCCGAAGCGTCGGTCACGCTGCGCCCATGCAGACGGAATGAGTTCAGCCGCCGGTCTATGCGTGCCACTTTCCCCTGCAGCATCATCTGGAGCCAGAGCATCCAGTCGCCGCAGTAGCGCATTCCGGCAAACGTGCGGTCCTTTATGTCAGTGTAGCAATCCTTGCGGAACAACACCATGCTGGCGTTGTAGCATCCGTTTACGATTGTCATGTATCTGCGGATAAAATCACGTCCGTCAAAAAAACGGGTATTGTCGTCCGGCTCGAAATCTTCGAATGGCTTGTGATCTGAGGGATTCCCTTCGCTGTCCACCAGATGCGACATTGTCATGGCCATTGTAATGGTATTGTCGGTCTCAAATGCTTTCATGCAGCTGGCAAGAAACTCCGGATCGGCGAAATCGTCGGCCTCGGCAATCCAGATGTAACGTCCGCGCGCCAGTTTCACTCCGCGTTCCCATTGCAGAAACGGCGAGCCGGAATTGGTGGCGTTCACTTCTATGCGGCTTATGCGGTTGTCGGTTTCCGCATATCGGCGTATCACCTCCACGGAATTGTCGGTCGAAGCGTCGTCAAGCAGAATCACCTCAAAATCGGTGAAAGTCTGGTTGAGCACCGACTCGATGCGCTGCGGCAGATAGCGCGCGTAATTGAAATTCGGCACAACCACGCTGACAGCGGGGCAGGGCGTATGTGTTTCCCTCCCACCCGACAGTATGTTGCGTGATTCAATTGCCATTTCCTGTGTGTCTGCGTTTGATTGACAGCACAAAGTTAGTAATTCTTTTTGAAATGATTTTTACCGATGGGGAGCATATGGATTCCCTAATTACTTCGGAAAGTTGATAAGGTCGAAATACATAGCTCTTGTAGGGGAAGTCCTGTCTTTTTCAGAGAGAAACATGAATCCACATTTCTCATAAAAAGGTACAGCGTTGGAATAAGCATCGACAGTAATGAAACGGCATGCACTTCGGCGCATTGTAGCAAATACGAATTTTACCTGTAGGAGAATCATGCGCCCGATATCCTGTCCTGCATAGTCTTTAGAGACGGCCAAGCGACCTATTTTGACTGCCGGATATTCTTTGCGCCGTTTGGAATTGATGACACGGCGATTCAGCCGGTTCCACAATTTCTTTTCCTCGGGGTCAAAAATAATCTTGTCGTTTAGCAGGCTATAATACGCCACGGTTTTGTCCGCCTCGTTATCTTCAAGCAGATAGGTGAGTGCCATCATTGATGTATAGTAGTTGATGGCATCGGAAAATAAAAAGTCATTCAAGTCTGCGTCTCCGCAGTCGAATGACTTTATCTGTGTATCGGCATCAATCTGCCGGAAGGTGAATTTACCAAAGTCCATAATTACATCGGAAATGTGCTTATGGCCTTGAATGCCTCATACGCCTTTCTTGCCGCATCCTTTTCAGCATCGCTGACGGGTGCGGGATTTGCCGTTCTTTTGGCAAAAATCTCAGCGTCCTTGCCCCTCAGCACGGGGGTTTCTTTGATAGGTCGTGCCATGATGATATTCCGTTGTTTTCTATTACTTTACAAAGATACAACAATTTTCTGACTTATAGAGTTGAAATCCCGAAATTCTTGTATGGTAGGATGGAATTCCGACCTTTTCGCTTGTCAGTCTTTAGATGCTTCGTAGGCGTTGAAGATGGAGCGGAAGCGGGCGTTGACGGCTTCGTAGGAGTTGTGGGCCATGGCTGTGGCGCGCGATGTGGCGCGCAGGGCGGCAAAGGTGTCGGCAGGCATGGCGATGCACTCGTTTATAGCTTTGGCCAGGGTGGCGGTGTCGCATAACGGGATGCGCCAGCCAGAGGTGCCGTTGTTTACAAGGTCCAGGGCGACTCCGGTAGCAAAGCTTATCACCGGTGTGCCGCATAGCAGCGACTGGTTGACCATCGAGGGGCCGGCATCGTCGGTTGACGGGCTGATAAAGGCTGTCGAGGCCTGATATAGTCGGATGAGGGTCGGAGCATCCACCAGACCCATGTGTTTGACGGCGATGCCTTGCGGGCGCAGTGCGTTGCCGATGGTGTCTTCATGTCCGGCAGTGATTATCAGGATGCTGTTGCGCTGTTCTTCCGTCAGATTTTTCATGACGGAGAGGAATGCGTCGATTACATACCGGCTACCTTTGCGCGGGTCGTCGGCCGAACGGGCGAAGAACACGTGCCTGACTTCGGGGGCGATGCCGAGACCGGCACGGATTGACCGAGGGTCTTCGGCCGGACGGAAGCGGTCGGTGTTCATCACCAGCCCGACATTGAAAATCCTGTCGGGGCGGAACAGACCGCTGCGTGCCGCACACTGCGTCATCCAGGTGTTGCCTAAGAACGATGCGTCGCACAGCGCATAGTTCTGTTGCTTGGCAAGGAAATTGGTATGGGTGCAGTCGTTCGGATCGGAACTGTCAAGGCCGGGACACATGCCGCATTGGCTGGTGGCGTAGCGTTCACAAAGGTTGAAATAGTAGCATCCTCCGGTCACAGGTGCCATGTCCACGGCATAAATCAGCACCGGGCATTTGAATTTGTGGCTAAGATGCCGTAAGGTCTGTGAGGTGAACATCCCTTGCCAGAACAGGGTCACGATATAATCGTATTTGCCACGTATCTGCCGGGATATGCGGCCGGTTGACCCCTGCGGGTCACGTTCATCGGGGTAAAGCACACGGATGCCGTTGATGAGAGGCGCTCCGCTCATTTCGGTGCGATACTTCTTCCGGTAGCGCCGATGCGAAATGAACAGCGCCACGATGCGCTGCCACAGGGTGCGGTGCATGCTTTTTATGCCGGGCGCGTGCAGCGCTGACGGCCACCGTGAGAAGTAAGTGACTTCATCGCCGTTGCAGGCAAGGGCGTTCATGAGGTCAGTGCCCAGACCTGCCGAATGTTCAGGAGGGAGCGACGAAAGGATGAGTATGCGCCGTTTTCGCGACATCAGTCTGTTGTGAGCGTGTTGAAAAAGCTGTGGCAGCTGTCAAGGATTCTGCTAACCTCTTCGTCGGTCAGCTCGTAGAAGAGCGGCAAGCGCACCAGGCAGTCGGCGAAATGGTCGCAGTTGGGCAGATGGAGCCCCACCACCTGTTCCTCGTCGCCCACCCGTTCTATCTCCTGACAGTTGTCGGGACGAGAGTCGGGATGTGTGAGGTAAAATCCGCTGCGATGCAGGCTGAGATAGTGGAACACGGCCTGAATGCCGTTCTGCTTCATGTGGGCTATAAACGCCGAGCGCTCTTCGAGCGAGCGGCACACGATGTAGAACATGTGGGCATTGTTGGTGGCATATGCCGGAATGTCGGGCAGAGTGATCAGCTCCTTGTCGGCAATGGGCTTGAGTCCGGCATAATATTGTTCCCATATGGCTTTGCGACGTGCCTGGATGGTGTCGATATTCTCTATCTGTGCCCAAAGGAATGCCGAAATGAGCTCGGAGGGGAGGAACGACGAGCCGGTGTCGATCCAGCCGTATTTGTTGACTTCGCCGCGGAAGAATTCCGAACGGTTGGTGCCTTTCTCCCATATGATTTCCGAACGGCGTATGAACCTCTCGTCGTTGATTGTGAGCAGGCCGCCTTCGCCTGCAATGATGTTCTTGGTTTCGTGGAACGAGAAGCAACCGAAATGCCCGATTGAGCCTAACGGCCGCCCTTTGTAATAGGAGCCGATGGCTTGTGCGGCATCCTCTACCACCAGAAGGTTGTGGCGATGGGCAATGTCCATTATCCGGTCCATATCGCAGGCTACGCCTGCATAGTGCACGGGTATGATTACGCGGGTACGCGGTGTTATGAGAGCCTCTATCCGGTCGGGGTCTATGTCGGGATTATGCTTGCAGCTGTCGCAGAATACGATTTTAGCGCCCTGACGCACAAATGCCAGCACGGTTGATACGAACGTATAGCTCGGGGCGATTACCTCGTCGCCTGGCTTTATGTCGCACAGGATGGCTGCCATCTCCAGCGCGTCGGTGCACGAGGTGGTCATCAGGGCCTTTTTGAAGCCATATTGCTCTTCAAAGAAATTCTGGCACTTCTTGGTGTACACGCCGTTGCCCGACAGCTTGCCGGAGTAGACGGCCTGATAGATATAATGGGCTTCTTTGCCGGTGAGAAACGGCTTGTTGAATGGAATCGTCATAGCCATATGTGGTAAACGTAGGTGTCGGTGAAGGTGTTGAAATTGCAGCTTGAATAGAATGCGCAGGCTTCATGATTGTCGGCCTGGGTGGTTACCTCAAGTTGCAGCCCGTCGGCTGCAGCTATCGTTTCCGCTGCCTTTATCAGCTTACGGGCGAGTCCCCGGCGCCGGTGGTCGGGATGGGTGGCAAGCAGACCGATCGATATTTCGCCGCCGCACCGGCGCAGGGTGATCATCGCTGCGTTCGGTTCGTCGCGGTCCTGGATTGTAAATACATGGTCGGCAAAGCCGCGGAGCACGGAGTTGTCTATCCATGTGGTGTATAGATCTTCCGTCTTTTTGGCCGGAATGTTGGGGTCGACTGCGAAACGGGAGTGCGCTCCGGCCTCTATTGCCAGGGAATGCAGGGCTGATGGATTTCCTTGAAACGGCTTGACGCCTGCCGACAGTCCGTTTGCTTGGGGCGATGGATTCATGTAACTGCGTTTTCGGTCGGCAAGCAGCCATTTCCCGGCATGCCCCTGCGGGATAGACTGAGGTGAGAACAGATACACCAACCGGACATCATCCCCCTTAAGGTCTGATAGTTGTCGGTCAATATCCTCCGGGGTCTCAGAGCCATCAAGAGTTATTGAGGCGGTCTTGACTCCGAAGAAATCGCTGTCCCATTGCAGTATGTCTGTTTTCATCGGTGTTCGGATTTACGGCTAAGCACATTTCAATACACAAATATAGTGATATTTGCGCAAACCCGAAAACCTGCCGTCCATCCACCCGCAATTAAACCGGATTTCATATGTCTCATGGCTCCCAAGCTGACCATTTTACATTTTACGCAGTACAGTGCGTAAAAATACGCAATGCACTGCGTAAAATGTAAAATGCTGTGTAATGGGTTGAAAACCAAAGCTTAATAAGCGATATAAAGAGGCGCAGGATGTTCTATGGAATGGCTGCGGAGGATTTTATGACAATGGATATCAGAGCTTTGTTCTGAGCAGGGCGGAGATGGCGGGGATGGAGGAGGTGGCGTTCTGGTCGGCGCGCATGGGCACCGTGGTGGCGTAGTTGCGGTCGAGCCAGTAAAGGTCGGTGTCGGTGGCGTCGGGCTCCTCGTTTACGATGTGGCCGGTGAGCCAGAAGAACGGTTTGCCGTGAGGGGAGAGGTATTCCTGATATTCCTCCGTCCAGTGGCTGCGGGCTGCGCGTGTCACTTTCATCCCCTCGATTTTTACTTTGGCTGGGAAGTTGATATTGAGGCATACTCCCTCGGGCAATCCTTCGGCAAGCACGCGTGCCGTAATGTCTGAAATGTAGGGACCACATTCTGTAAAATCGGCAGCAAGTGAATGGTGCAGCAGCGAGTAGCCCACCGACGGGATGCCCTGCATGCAGCCCTCGAAAGCGGCGCCCATTGTACCGGAGTAGATGGCGGAGTTGCCCGCATTCGAGCCGTGGTTCACCCCCGACAGGAGTATGTCCGGACGGCGCGGAAGGATGTGGTGCATCGAGAGTTTCACGCAATCCACCGGCGTGCCTGTCACGGCGCGCATCTCCGCGCCGTTGTAGGGCGGCAGTTCGTGGATTGACAGCGGCGAATTTACTGTGAATGCGCTCGACTGACCCGAATGGGGTGCGGCAGGTGCCACCACATAGATTTTGCCGAGATGGCTCACGCGGTCCACAAGGTAGCGCAGACCTTTTGCATCTATACTGTCGTCGTTGGTTATAAGGATGATGGGCTGTTGCATAGGGTAGGATAGGGATAAAGGCAGTATCAGGGGTGGAGATTGTCGAACATGGAAATCAGGCGGGCAAGATCGTCCTCGCTGGAGAACTGGAAGGTGATCTGGCCGCGTCCCTTCCGGTCGCACGAAAATTTCACAGGAGCGTTGAATGCTGCCGACAGGTGCTTTTTAAGCAGATCGAAATCGTGGTTTGAGAACGGGTTGTTGCCGGTTTTGGATGCCGTGTCAGTGCCCTCCTTTTTCCCTTCCTGATAGGCTTTGGCGAGTTCCTCCACTTTCCGGACGGAGAGACCCTGACGGAGTATCTCCTTGTAGATTTTCAGCTGCACCGACGGATTGTCGACCGACAGCAGGGCGCGTGCGTGGCCCATGTCCACGAGCTTGTCGCGCAGGCCCAGCTGCACTTCGGCCGGAAGTTTGAGCAGGCGCAGGAAGTTGGCCACGGTGGCGCGTTTTTTGCCGATACGTTCCGACAGGCGTTCCTGCGTGAGGTTGTACTGGTCTATAAGTTTCTTGAACGTGAGCGCTATTTCGATGGCGTTCAGGTCCTCTCGCTGAATGTTCTCGATAAGCGCCATCTCGGTCAGCTCGGCTTCGTTGGCGGTGCGGATGTAGGCAGGCACCGAAGTCAGTCCGGCTATTTTGGCCGCGCGGTAGCGGCGCTCGCCTGCGATGATCTGATAGGAGTCGGGGCCCGTCTTACGCAGCGAAAGCGGCTGTATTATACCCAGTTCGGCAATCGACGTCGCCAGTTCGTTGAGTGCTTCCTCGTCGAATGTGGTGCGGGGCTGTTCGGGGTTGGGCGAAATCTGGTTGAGGTCGATGTCGTTGATGGCCGATGTGCCGCGGGCCGGGGTGTCGTCCATCGATATCAGTGAGCCGAGGCCTCGGCCGAGTGCGTTGCGTGTAGGTTTCATCTTCGTTTAGTGTCGGTGTGCGTTGATGGTGGAGATTCAGGAATTTTTTGCAATCAGTTCTTTCGCAAGCGCCAGATGCGAAGTGGCACCGCGGCTTTCGGGATCGTAGAGAATGGCTGGAAGGCCGTGTGAGGGCGCTTCGGACAGGCGGATGTTGCGCGGAATCACGCTGTTGAACACCATGTCGCCGAAATGGCTCTTCAGTTCCTCGTAAATTTGGTTGGCCAGACGCAGGCGTGCATCGTACATCGTTAGCAGGAATCCCTCGATTTCAAGCGCCGGATTGAGCTTCGATTTGATTATGCGGATGGTGTTGAGCAGCTTGCTGATTCCCTCGAGTGCGAAATATTCGGCCTGCACGGGGATGATCACCGAGTCGGCGGCTGTGAGTGCGTTAACGGTGATGAGTCCCAGCGAGGGAGAGCAGTCAATCAGGATAAAGTCGTATTTCGGCGCCACGGCTTCGAGCAACTTGCGGAGCACGCGTTCGCGCTCGGGCTTGTTGATAAGCTCAAGCTCGGCGCCGGCAAGGTCGATGCGCGAACCCACGAGGTCCAGGCCCTCCACACAGGTTTTCACCTGCGAGCCGTCCACGGGATAATCGTCCACCAGGCATTCGTAGATGCTCGACTGCATGGTGCGCGGGTCGATGCCGTAGCCCGAGGTGGCGTTGGCCTGAGGGTCGGCGTCGATGATAAGCACTTTTTTGCCCTGCATTGCCAGTGAGGCTGCCAGATTGATTGTAGTGGTGGTTTTTCCTACTCCACCTTTTTGATTTGCTATCGCTATTATTTTTCCCATATGTGAATTGATGTAAAATGGGGTGTGCCCTCTGTGGAACAATCGCGGCGAAAATGTTAGCTCTCAGAAAGGGGCGGAATGTTCCACGGAGTTTTTCCGGTGCAAATATGGGCATTTTCACCGGCATTCGTCAAAGCTTTTAGTTCTATTTAAGATAATTGTTGATAAATGCCCCCGATTGTTGAAAACCCTCCCCGTCGGCATGGTTCGGGTATGATGACGGGGCAGGATTTTAAAAGCTGCATTTCAGACCGAAAGAGAGGCGCAGCACATCGCCGGCCTTCATGTATGAATTCCTGACGGCTTGGATTACGTAAAGGTCGCATGTGCTCAGCTCGTAGAACGCGGTTATGGCTGACAGAAACCACCTGCGGCCTTCCGGGATGTCGAAGCGTATTCGTTGCCCCACGAAAATGTGGATGCGCAGGCGTGTGGAGAACCAGTAGTAGCCCTGCGGATAGCGGTCGGGATTCTTCATCCAGAACTCTCCCCCGAACACTGTGTTAAGGTATAGACCTGTCGACAGCGGTTCGAGCGCGAACCGTCCGCGTAGCGGCACTCTCCACGGTGTGAAATTCTGTTTGAGCGTGAGCGTGACTTTGGTGCGTTTCGACGAGTGTTTGGGGATGATGCCCAGCAGCAGGTCAGTTTCCCACTGACGGTTCTTGCCGTATTCCCACCCGGTGCCTACCGACACCAGCCCCATTCCTCCGGCGAACTGGATTTTTGTGTAGCTCGGGATGAGTTTGTTCCACCGTTGCACGCGCCGCAGGGTGTTGCGCTCGTAGCGTGTAAGCCTGTCGGGCACCGTGTCGGCCGGGCAGGTTCCGGTTGTGTCGGCCATTTCACACACTGCCGGCTGTGAGGCATGCGCAGCAGGGACGCATATACATGCCAATGCCGTTGTGAGAGCACATATGATAGCCCGCCGTTTAAAACTCCTGCAGTTCATAGCTGTAAGTGTTGTCATTGTTGATGTTGAAAAGCAGGAACTGGCGTTTGCCGATGTTTGGGCACTGGTAGTACATCACCCCGTCGCCGAACAGGTCGTCGGCGGCAAAGCTGTGCTCATGGCCGTAAAGGCAGAACTGCACACCGGGGAAGCGGGTCACGTAGTGTTCGAACACCTTGGCCACGTTGTTGTTGAACACCATCTCGAACGGTTTCACATGCATCAGGAACACGGTGCGCGATGTATGAGCCGGATACGATTCAAGCTCACCCTCGATGAATCCGAAATCGGGTACCGGCTCCGAATAGTCATACTCCAGAGCGTTTGTGTTCAGGCAGATGAAGCGCACATCGCCGGCGGTGAAGGCGAAGTTGTAGGGGCCGAACACCGTCTGGTAGCTCTCCTTGCCGGTGGCAAGGCAATCGTGATTTCCGATTACGCATACATAGGGGGAGTTAAGGCCGTTGAGTATGTCGCGCTGGTGCATGAACTCCTTGGCCATGCCGTAGTCCGACAGGTCGCCGCCGTGAAGGGTGAAATCAACCCCGAGACTGTTGATCGCCTCCACGGCATCCACCGTGTCGTCAAACCATCCCTGGGTGTCGCTGATCATGGCGAACCGCAGTGAAGTGCGTCCGGCGGTGTTGGCCTCGATAAGTTCGATATTCTTGTATGTCAGGCTGGTTTCACCGTCAATATCAACGTCGTATGGATGGCTCTCAAGCAGTTGGCAGCCTGTAAGCAGCGCCACGAGCATCAGCGTAAGCAGCATTGTCAGCAATCGGGTCATAGGCAGTTACTTTGTTGCAGGCAAAGTTACGGAGAAAAAATCCCGCAGGTTGTTCCGTTTGTAGCCATTTGTGGCCTGAAAATCCCTATGATACCGCATAATGCATTGGTTTATCCTGATATTGATCCGAAAAATTTCCGGAAAAATATCGGGTTAAAAATTTGGTGGATTTTAAAATATGTTTTAGCTTTGCGGTGTAGTGGTGTACATGAGTGCAATACTATAAGTAACTGTTCAAAATAATTTCGACAAGTTACTTACCGCAAAATTTTTATAACCACTTGATTCTTATTGTATGATAACTTTACGCGATGCAAGCTACAGCTACCCGAAGAAGGCGGATGCCCTGACCGGCATCACCTGTGAGGTGCATCCCGGCATACATCTGCTCATGGGTGCCAACGGTACGGGCAAAACAACTTTGCTGCATCTGATGGCCGGCCTCCGCTATCCCACGTCGGGAGTCTGTCTGCTCGACGGGGAGGAGCTGCGGTTGCGCCGCCCCTCGCAGCTCTGCAGGGTGCAGTATTTCAGTCCCGACATGGACTTCCCCGAGAGTAGCGTGGAGAAGATGGTGAGCCGCCATGCCCCGTTCTTCCCGAGGTTCGATGCTGCGATGCTTTCGCGCAATCTCGCCGCTTTCGGCATTGATCCACGTCGCAAATTCACCTCTTTATCCTACGGAAATGCCATAAAGGCGCGTCTGGCCTACATGCTGGCATTGCGTTGCGAGGTGCTGCTGCTCGACGAGCCTACCGTAGGCCTTGATTTCGAAGGTCGCGGTCAGTTCGGACGGCTGCTGATGGAGTGCGTCGATGAAGATCAGACTGTGATTGTTTCCACCCATTCACTTTCCGAGTTCGAGCCGCTTTACGACAGCGTGATGTTTCTGCGCGACGGCCATCTGCTGTTGCAGGCACCGTTCGGGAAGATTTCAAGTCGGGTGATGTCGGTTGTCACGGCCACCCCTCCGGCCGATGCCATCTATTCTGAGATGCGTATGGGGCGCTGCCACAGCATTGTTCCGGCCGGGGATGACGATATGGACTCGGCGCCTGACTGCACATTGCTTTACAATGCCCTCTCCTCCACCTCGGCCGATGCATTGCTCCGGGAAATCAACGCATAAATCAGGGCAACATTATTCAATATTACTATGATTTTACTGAACGCTCATGAATGTTAATGATAAATTCTCGATACGGCGCCTGTGGCTTGTGACGCGGCTGCATGCATCCTCAGTCTGGCGTCAGCTTGCGGACTATGCCGTGATATCCTTCGTGGCTGGTGTCCTTTTCATGGTCCAGTCCACTTCAGGCCACAGCATATCGTTGTTGGTCATAATGATGCCGCTCTTTTACATGGCGTTGGTTTTCGGCCCCCTTGTGTTCGCCTCCGGAAAGGGGATGCTGATGCAGACGGCTCTCCCCGCCACTGGATGGGAAAAGACGGCATTCTATTTCCTTTACGTCTTTTTTGTGATGCCTGCGGCGCTGTTGCTGCCGTTTGCGCTGTGCATGGCTGTCGGCATCTCCATAGCCGGGGCCGATGCTACGGATCTCCTGCTGTTTGTTGATATCCTTACAACGTATGCGCATGTGAATCCGGCCTATTGCGTGCTTGCGCCGGCAGTCCCCATGGTCGTGTGCCTCCTTGGGGTCAACGCGTTCCGGCATCGCCGGGGGACGTATTCCTTCCTGGCATCGCTGGGGACTGTGTTCTGCCTGCAGGTTCTGAATGCCGTGGATTTCGGATTTGTACTACAGGGGTTGTATGAGATGAAAGTGATTGGCCATTCGATCTATAGTGTGGAGGACAATGCGGAGCTGTTCACCGACATGGCTCATGCGATAGCCGCATATCCCGGTCTGATAGGGGGACGCTCCATCTTCGGAATGTGTGAGAACATAGCGCTTGCAGCGATTTTCGCAGGTCTGCTTTGGGCAGTGTATAGAACCATAAAGAACAGGCAGATATGATTACGGATTTCAGCGCAGACAGGCCGATTCATGTTCAGATTCTCGATTACTGCATGGATCGCATCAGTGCAGGGGAGTGGGTCCCGGGCAAACGTATCCCCTCGGTGAAGGAGCTGTCTGTGACCATGGTGGTGAATCCTCGCACGGTGATGCGCGCCTACGAGGCTATGGAGGAGCGAGGCATCATTTTTCAGCGCCGCGGCCTCGGTTTCTATATGTCGCCTGAAGCGGTTGACAAGGTGATGAGTGAACGACGCCGAGAATTCGACGAGGTAGCGCTTCCGGCATTCTTGGCTCGGTTGCGGCAGGCCGGTTTCACCATCGATGATCTCATTGAAAAGCTAACGGCGATGAATAATGAGAATTCATTGCTATGATGAAATGGGATCAAGCTGAAATATCGGTGCATGGAAATGCTCATTTTTCCATGACAATGCTTTCATCAAATTGTAGGGTCGCGACCTGTCGCGACTGCAGGCGGGAGGTTGCAAATGAATGCCTGATGCTCAAAGATATTACGCAGGGTTGCAGTCGCGACAGGTCGCGACCCTACAAGTGGATGGATGCGACTTCTGTGTACAAGAAGTAAATGCACCGTGTTTTCAATTTGACCCATAAAATGCCATTTGTTTTGAAATAAACAGAAGATTAACAGCTGATTAAATTGTATTGCCATGAAAGGATGGAATGTCAGAAATTTCATTCTTCCGCTCTTGTTGTGCCTGTTTCAGGCCGGAAACGCGGCAGAATTGAACGGAAAAGTGAGTGACGCCGACGGCACTCCCGTCGATTTCGCTTCTATAAGAATCTACAACACCGACTCCGTGCTGGTGGCCGGAGTTGTGTGCGACGAGACCGGATGCTACAGCGTGTCGGGTCTGCCGTCGGCGCGGCTGATAGTGTCGGCGGGATGCATCGGCTACGATACCTCGTTCGCATCTGTCACGCTTGATGATGCTGTGCCAGCCGCACTTGATTTTGTGCTGCAGCCGCATGAGAACACTTTGGGTGAGGTGACCGTGACGGCCGAACGCTTTGTGCGCACACAGAACGGTCTCACCGTGATTCCGGACACACAGCAGGTGCGCCATGCCTCTTCGGGCTACGAGCTGCTCCGCAATCTGATGATTCCCGGCGTAAGCGTGGATGCCTTTAAAGGCTCTGTGAGCGCTCTAGGAGGCGGCGTGGCGCTGTATATCGATGGCATGGAGGCCGACGAACGTGAGGTGCGGCAGCTGCGTCCCTCCGATGTGGAGCGTGTGCAGTTCATGGATGCTCCCACAGGGCGCTATGCCGGTAACAACACGGCGCTCAATTTCATTCTGAAAAAGAAGGAATCGGGTGGATATGTGGCTCTGGATGCCCTTCAGCGTATAGGCTACAATGCCGGAGACTACAATCTTGCTATGAAATATTACCGCCGAAACACCCAGTACACTCTTTTCGCCGGAGCCGACTACAAGGACATTTCGGGCGGCTTTGACAACAGGGACGACGAAATTCTTTTCCCCAAAGGCGGGGTCACACGCAATTATTCCACGCTCGACAACCACGAGCGCAGCAACCGTCAGTACGGGCAGGTCCGCGTCAGAAACAAGACAGACCGGCGCACCCTGCGCGCCACGTTCAAGGTGCTGCGCGAGGCCACGCCCGAGAATTTCAACGCCTCGTCGCTCATATACGGGGGCATGGGGCTGTCGGCTCCGCAAACAGCGCTGACCGACCGGATGGAATCGTCGCGCGGCATGAAGTACAGTCTCGGACTGAGCGGAACGTTCAGTCTGCCCCGGAGCCAGTCGGTCGACGCATCCGCCAGTGCCGACATCACCGACAACAATTATGACTACGCATACGGAGAAGACGGCAGCCTTGTCTGCTCAGCCACTTCCGAACGGCTCTATTCCTTCAATGCCTCGGTAAGCTATGTCAAGACCTTTCCCAAAGGGAATTCGCTAACATTGAAGGCTCATGAGATGTATAACATCAGCTCTGCCTCCTATGCGGGGGCGCATGCATCATGGCAGCATATGTGGATGTCGGAAAGCCTGCTTTTTGCCGAATATATGCAGCCCTTGGGACAGAAGGCTTCGCTGCGCGTGCAGCCGGGAGTGTCGGCCCAGTTCTATCGCGTGCATGGCAACGAATTGGTGTGCAATTATTCGCCGCGCGCCCAGATAATCTTCGCCATGCAGCCCGCACGTGGTCAGTATTTACAAATCGGCGGCGTATACGGCAACTCTTACCCCCAGCTATCCATGCTCACCAGTGCTACCACGCAGGTCGACATGGTTCAGGTCAAACGTGGCAACCCCGATTTGAAGCAGTCGCGACTTGTTAACCTCTTGGCTGTGTACGGGCTGGGCATCGGGAAAATGAATCTTCAGGCTCTCACTACCTTCATGGGGTGCAGTTCGCTCCCTATGACCGAATATTCGTTTGAGAACGGAATGCTGCTGCAGTCGTGGCGTGGCGACGGCGAATGGCAGCAATGGAAACCAACGCTCTCGGCCACATGGATACCGTCCGATAAATTCAATTTCACCGTTCAGGGAGGCTGGCTATACAATCGTTATACCGGCGTCTTGCCATACATCACCACGGCCTGCTGGTTTGCCGAGGCGCGGGCGTCGTGGTATGTGGGCGCCTTCGCCCTGAACGCCTATGCCACCACTCCGCAGAAAATGGCAGGCTACGACCGTACCGTGACCCGTACAATCTGGGACTACGGCATTTCTGGAAGCTGGAGCCGCGGAGCGCTCCGACTGGAGGCCGGATTCCGAAATCCCTTCTACAGGCATCCGCGGGTACAGGCATGGATCGATACGCCGCAATATCGTTCCGAAAGCCGCCAGTACAGCCCCACAAACCGTCAGTCGGCCTACATCAAGGCGTCCTACACCGTGGATTTCGGTAAGAAAACACGTCACGACAGCCAGGACGTCGACAAGACCATCGGCAGCGGCATCCAGCGCGCCAGATAACAACATGGTTTCACCGCCGCGTCTATGCATCCGGCAGGACAATGGCGGACATATCCAGCGGCATAACGCATGAATGTATGTAGAAGATATTGATAAGTGACCCCCCTTCACCTCCATTCATGCGTATGCCGCTTTATACTTCAATTCCTCCCGACATCATGTTAAGTCAGCCTACAGCCTAAAGTCAGCTGAAGTCATCAACGTTGCGATTAATATTTTTTAATTTTTTTCTTGCAAGTTAACTGAATATTAATTAACTTGCAAAAGTTTCATTCGCAGTCATCTGCCGGATTAACACACACACCGCCTCAACGAATCAATCATCACACTCTAAACATACCGCCATGAGAAAAACACTCCTTCATCCAACCAAATAGTTCACATCCAGCGTGGGATAAACGCTATCACAGTCGCGTCCGTTGATTTGGCGAATAGTCTGAATCCGGTTGAGGTGCGGATGCCTGAGACTGCGGCAGGCGACATTGTGCGGCTTACGGTTATTTCACCATTACCTTGCGGATGGTGCCGTCGCTGTAGTGCACGATGTTGATGCCTGCGGCAGGATGGCCGAGGCGGATACCGAGGGTGTTGTAGCGTGCCGTCTCAACGGCAGCTTCATCGGTGGCCACGGCTTCCACACCGGAGCTGTCGGTGAGGGTGACCTTTATTTTTGCAAGGTTCAGCGGTTGGGGCATCACAAGTTCGTCGGTGGCATAGTCGCTGTAGAGGAATGTCACATAATGTTCTCCAGGCGGAGCGGGCAGCCACTCGAAATCGGTGCTGTACGTTGTGGTGCCCGACGTGGCGTTCCAGAGGAAACTACTGCTGTTTTCACCGAACGATATATCGAATTCTTTAACTCCGTGCGGCGCTGCGCCGGGGCTGATGGTACGGTAATCGTATGTGAATGTGTAGTCGTTGTCCAGACTCAGCACGGGGTTGTCAAGGGGGATGGTGTTTCCGTCTCTGTCAGTGATCTTTAATCCGGTTATCTCCAGGGTGGGAATCAGGCTGGGGTCAACAGTTATGGTGGTCACATAATTATCTATGTCGTTTTTGACGGGGATAGGCTCCTTGGCATTGTCGACAAGGGTATAGGTTATCGTATATGTTTTGCCCTCCTCGAAATCAGGTGCTTCGGTGTGTGAGAGGTGCCGGATGAAATCAAGCTTGAACGGGATGGAAAGCGTTGTGCCGGGATTGATGGATATTTTGGTGTAGCCGAGAGTGAAATGGGTGTCGGTGTACGGTCGGCGCGGATGTGCCGACACATAGAACTGCATGAACGAGTAGTTTAGCTGCTCGCCGTGATGCACCGGGGTGAGCAGTTCCGTGTTGAAAAATCCGTCGGCATCGCCGTTCCAACCCCAGTTTATATGGAAATAGTCGTCGGAGTCGTAGCCGTCAATCACGAAGCAGTGGCCGCCCCCGCCGAATATCGACCCGCATCCGCTAATCGCTCCGGGGAAGCCGGCATCGAGGTCAGCTTTGATTATCGAGCGCCATTGGTCGGGAGATAGTTCGCCGAAGTTGGGATATACCTCTGAATCATAGCCGAAGTTTTCAACGAAAGCCGCTGCGAGGTCGTGTGCATAGCTGGTGCTCTCGTCGATGGCATATTGCGCATGGCTGGCAGCTCCACGTAGTTTGCGGCTATGCGGGCGGCATCCTCGTAGGTTCGGGTTCCTGCTTCAGCATTTATGTTGACGGCAAGCATGGCGGACAGCATCAGTGCCATCGGCACCGATACATCCGTAAGGGATTTGCGTTGCATAAGTCTTACTTGTGTGTATGAATGAGGTTTACAGTGTGTATGGGTGGAATGGCCGCGGGGGTCAGTTGTCCTCATGTCGGTCAACCACTTTGGCGTTGTAGTCCCGCTTGGCTTCCTGCAGTATGCCTGAGGCGATGGCTGCCTTTACACCGCGCACTGCCATGTAATACTGAAACTGCGGATGGTTGAGCAGGGCGAGGGTCCATTGGCGGTTGTCGAGCCTGTAGAACGGTTGGGTGGCGTTGCAGATGCCGATCTGTTCAAGCATGCTTTCGCTGAGGCGCTGGCAGCTTGATTCCACCGTGTTCAGCGCGTCATAGCATTCGCCGATATAGAATGCCAGGCTGTCGTTGTTGTTGTGCAGCTGCCACAGCTGATAGCTTCCGCGAAATATTTTTTCGAATTCGTGGTCGAATGCCGAGATCTTGATGAACGGCATGGTGTTGCGGAATTCGTCGCACAGGCTGTCGGGGATTTCTCCTCCGCAGCGGTTTATGCTGTCGGTGATGCGGAACACCCGGGTCTGGTTGTTGATAATGTCCATCCAGGCCTGAGCATCGTCAAAGCGTTCGTCAAGGTTCTCGATGGCCTGCATCATCGATTTCTCAGCCTCGCGTTTCACGCGGTGGCTTTCACGGCATGAGTTTATGCCGAATGTGAGTGAAATGCCTATAATGGTGGCCGTTCCGCTCGCTGTCATGGTGAAGAACCAGCGGGTATCCACAAGCAGGCGGAACAACCTGACAAAAAAGTTTCTGTTTTCTTTCTTCTCTTCCATCGGAATCAGAAGCCGGGCACATCCTCGACGTTGGTGATGGCAACGCCGGTGCCGGTGTAGCCGTTGTCGTCGTTGACACGGTCCTTGTCAAAGATTTTCAGGGTGAAACTTCTGTGATCCTTGACGCTCACAAGAATCTGATGGTAGATGCCCTGCGACTGGCTGTTCGCGTCGGCGCTGAATAGACGGATGCTGCCGTAGTCGCCCAGCGACACCGTGGTGTTCGTGCCGTTCCAGTCGCTGCCGATAACGAACCCGCAGAAACGGCGGGAAACCTCCTGGTTGTTGGCGACTGCCAGATAGACGCCTTCCACTTGCGAGGCGGTGAAAATCGGCTCCCCACTCTCGGGCTGATAGAGGCGCGATACGATTGCCTCGTATTGCTGTTTCATCTGCATGTCGGGGTTTTCAGGCTCGTCGTCATTGTTCGAGCATCCTGTGAAAATTGACATGGTCAAGGCGATAAAGAGGAATTTCAATGCTTTTGTCATTGTCATATCGTGATTCGTTGATTGGTTTTCTAAATCAGGGGAATATTTCTGCAAAGATAGGCAAAAAAATCCGCTTGCGGGTAACATTGCATGTGTTGTTGCCTGTTGGAGTTAACTTTGTTCTCCACGAAAATCATCATGGTTCTCCATAAAATTCGCGCACGACGTTGGTTGAACTGCTGTTATTGCTTGAAATTTAGGAACTCGGCCATGCCGGACGAATAGAGACTGCCGTAGTTGGCTGCATTGTAGACCATCACATGGCTCCCGACGGTGTTGATGAACAGACGGTAATAGAGGTCACGCATCGAGATGGACTTGTCGGCGGTGATCTGTTCGATGAATGTGGATGTGAAGCGGTTGCTCATCCACACATGCAGTTCGCTGCTGAACACGTCGGCCTTGGAGGTCTCGTCGCTGTTGGCGGCGGTTATGAACAGCATTCCCGGCACGCCTTCGCACTGCTGCAGCACACTCCCTGAGAAACATGTCTCCACCATCATGAGCAGTTTGCGGTAGCTGTGGTTGCGGTGCATAAGGCTGAACGCTGCCGAAAGGAGGTCGGCCGTCATGCCGAATTCATCGTTGTTCCAGCTCAATGCTCCCGGCACACCGTGGCCGCTCCAGAACACAAACACGTTGTCGTTCCCCGTGGATTCGACCACAGCGGGGAGCCGTTCGCTTTTTTGCCCTGTTAGGATGGAAAGGAAGTCGGTAGGACTGAGGTCCGACAGCCTGTAGTCAATCACAGCGCCGTCGTAAACATTGGCTCCTCCCGGAGTGACGCGGATTACTCCCGGTTCGGTGTTCGAGGGGTTCAGGGCTATGTCGTCCTCGGCGATGAGTATAATGTGGTCGTCGGTGTAGCCGGCCTGTCGGAGCTGCTGATAGATGGCCAGCACATCGGCCTGATGGCGGTAGTTGCTCCATTGGCTCGATGTGGCCACGAGCAGCGCCCAGTTGCCTGTGTGTTCAGGATAGGAGATGCTTCCGGTGTCCTCGAAATCCTGCATCTGCGACGCTTTCCAGTTCCATCCGGCCAGTGTGGCGTCGGTGCGGTTGCCGCCGTCGCTTGTGTTGTAGTCCAGAATGATGTATTGGCCGTCGTACACTTTGTAGTTGTAGTAGGTGGTGGCCAGCACGTTAGTAAAAATCTTGGAGTCGAACCGCAGTTGCCCCGAAGCCCCGCGCACATAGGGGGCGTCGCCTCGGGCAAGGGCGTCGATCACGAGCCCCATGTCCTCGCCGGTCCAGCTTCCCATGTTCAACTCCTCGCCCGACACGATTGTGCAGAGTGCCTGCTGCAGCGATGCTTCCGGATGAAGCTGCTGATACCATGCTGCATATCCCACAAGCATGGCCGCATCATAGAGCTGGGCCTCCCCGGTGGTGGGCGAGATGCCGAAGAAGGCGCTGTAGGACACGTCGAATCCCGATTCGGGGTCGGCTCCGAATGCCACTCCTTCTATCCCCTCCGCATCCTGGCCGTAGGTGGTCAGCACATCGGTGCCGTAGGCCGTGTCGGAGAACAGCAGCCGTGGAGCCGCGCCTTCGGTGCGCGGACGGATGGCATAGGTGCGCAGCATGGGTGCGATCTCGTCAATTTCGGACGGCACACACAACAGATAGTCGGCGCCCGACTGCAGTGCCTCGCGGGCCACGTTGTCGAGCGTGGAGGCGTCGTAGGCAAAGGTGCCCCGGTTCTCCAGTCCCAGTTCCTTGGCCTGGAATGCAAACCAGTCGAGAAATGTCTTGCCGTAGATGTCGTTATCCTTTGCAATGAGCGCCACACTTTTGCCGCCGTAGTTCACCACTTTGGAGAGCAGCACCTCGCATTGCGTAATGTCGGTTTCGGTGAGCGCCCACAGATAGCCGGTGGATGCGAATGCACGCACAAGCTCCTCCGATGTGGCGAGAGTGAAAAAGGTTTTGCCCGTGCGGGTGAGTTGCGAGGCCAATATGGATGCATTTGATGAGTACAGGCCGCCGATTACGGCGTAGACATCATCACGGAATGCCAGTTCGCCGGCGAGCCGTTCCATGTCGGCCGACGCCTCGTCGTAATACTCGAATTTCAACCGTACGCCTGTGTCCTGATTCCTGAATGCCTGCTCGAAGTTCCCGGCAAACATGCCCAGGCACCTTGTCCAATGCGCGTCCAGTCCGTTGTGCATCGGGAGCACCACGGCCACGGTTTTTTCTGTCCATGACCGCTCATCAGGCTGCGGCGCGGGGTCCTCGTCAGAGCATCCGCACAGCATGCACACACACAGGATTGATATGAGTTTAATGAGCCTTTGTTTCATAATATTCTTTCTCTTTTTCAATGGCTACGCGGCGTGCTTCGGTCACCGCAGGCTGGAATTCCTCTTTGTAACGTGGTGCGAGAAACCAGTCGGCATAGCCGCTGTCAAGTCCGTAGAGCTGCGATTCCGGCATGGTGCCTGTGTGTATCCATTCCAGCAGGTACTGGCATATCAGCACATCGATATTCTTGATCACGGAACCGGTGATTCTGGTGGAGAGGCTTGACTGGTCGATGTCCATCCCGGCAAGGAACGGCGATGCGTCGAATTCGCGTGAGTAGCGGTAGATGCCTGAATTGGAGCCGCCCGCCACAGGGAAGATGAATCCATACTCCTGTGCCCATGTGCTCATTTTCTGATAAGCGAGCGGGGCCGACACATATCCGGTCCAGTCGTCGGCAAGATATTCTATGTCGCATTCGCTGCCGTATCCGTCAAGAAATCCGTCGCGCGCCACCGAGATCGGTCCGTCGGAATTGTTGGCAAGCACCACAAGGCTCTTTTTGCCGCCGGCACATTGTGCGGCGGTGACGCCTGCGAGGTAGGATGCGCCGTACATCGAAATCTGGAACGTGTAGATGTTCGGGTCGGCATATTCCTTCAGGCTTTCGAACAGCAGAATGCTTTTGTTGGGCGTCAGGGCAAGTTCGGAGAGATATTCCTCTGCCATAGGCTCGTAGTCACTGCTCGCCAGTGCGAAGAGCACCGGTATGTTGCTTTCGGGACGTTTGAGCCAGTCGGAAAAGATGCGCTCAGATTCCTCGAGCGATTTTGGCGAATAAATGTAGATATCGATGTCACGGTTGTCGTTCTTGAAGAGCTGGATGCCCCGTAGGATGCAGTCGTTATAGCTCATGTCTCCCAGGCCGCCCGGCGAGAACAGGAATATGATTTGTGGACTGGGGCGCTCAGGTTCCGGCTCCGGTTCGTCCCTGTGGCTGAGGCAGGAGGATGCCGCAGCGGCAATGAAAAGCGCCAAAGCCGCCGCACACGCTCTGATGGCGTTGCTGATGTTGAATAATGATATGGTTTTACTGAACATTCCGGTTTGCAAGTTGGCTTGTTTGTTTCATGATGTGGCCCGGTGTTCGCCCGGCATATTGCTGATCGGCTGTTGAACGCCGGTGGTCCGGCGCGATATCGCGAAGTTAAGACTTTCGGCGATTTTTTGCAAATCCGGCGCGCGGGGGTAGCGTGTTCCGGTTAAATGTGGTTCGCCGTGATTTGGAGATTATGAGGGTTTTGGGGGTGAGGGGGTTGAAAATCAAATGATTTTTGTAAATTTGCAGGTTGGAAGGGGTGAAGCGCCGCCTTCAGCCTGTGCCGCATGCTGTCGGGTGCGGAGGCCGGATGATAGCCAATGTGCTGTGGCAGTGCGCTTTCGTCAACGAAATCAACGTTAATGGCTCAAATCGATTCAAATACAGACAATACGTCGGGACATGCAGATGGCGATGCATCGCAAGGAGCATCCGGCTCACTGAGCAAACGGCTGGCTTACAAATTTGTGCATGGGAAAGGCATCTTCACCTTCCTGCGTTCGTCCGTGTCGTCGCAGATAGCGTCGTGGACCGACATGGGGGTGTGCTTCGTGTTCTTCGCATGGGTGTTCCGTCCGTTGGGCACCGACCCGATGCGCTCATTCCTGGCCACAGCCATAGGTCTTGTGGTGGGCGGCGTGGTCAACTGCTGCATCAACTACAAATTCACCTTCCGCGCCGAGCACTGCTCGGTGAAGGCCGTGGCAATCAAATATCTGCTGATATGGGGCGGCAGCTTCGTGCTGAACCTCGCCGGCACCACCGGACTGACCCATCTGCTCCAGCACATACCTCAGCTTGCCTCCATCGGCATAAAGCCCGACGGCATTTTTGCATTCTCACGTTTGAGTGTCTCGCTTGCCGTCTCGCTTGCGTGGAACTTCCTGCTGCAGAAAAACTTTGTTTACGTACCCACACGTTTTGATTCAATGGCCATACGCATCGTAGATGCGCTGACACTACACAACCGCCGTCACCAAGGCGACACCAAATGATAATAAACTAATCATGAGCAATAAAAACGTCTACCAGAAAGAGCGTGATGGCCTTCAGCAAGGCATCTACCGCATCATCAACCCCTTTGTGCATCTGCTGATCAGGATGGGAGTGACTCCCAACATGGTCACCACCATCGGTCTGCTCGGCAACATCGCCGCTGCTGTCATCATAGCCTACGCAGGTTATCAGGCTGCCACTTTGGGCAATCCCCGCTTCGACCTCATCACCGTGGCCGGCGTGGTGACAATCCTGTTCTCGCTCTTCGATATGCTCGACGGCCAGGTGGCGCGTCTCGGCAATATGGTGAGCCGTTTCGGCGCACTTTATGATTCGGTGCTCGACCGTTATTGTGAGCTTTTCACCGTTGGTGCACTGAGCTACTATCTCATAATGTGCGGCTACGTGGGAGGCGCTCTTGTGGCGTTTCTGGCACTCGTAGGTTCAATTATGGTGAGCTATGTGCGTGCCCGCGCCGAAGGTGTGGGGCTGGAATGCAAAGTGGGCTTCATGCAGCGTCCGGAGCGCGTGGTCGTCACGGCTCTCGGCTGCCTGGTGTGCGGCATCGTCGGTCTGGCCGGTCATGGCGACACGGCTTTCATCATTCTCATCGTGGCCATGGCAGTGATTGCCGTCTTCGCCAATCTCACGGCGTTCGCGCGTGTGGATGTGTGTCGTAAAGGTCTTTCCAAATGAGCGGAAACAGAATCTTAGGCTTCCCCTCGGCCGGCGAGACCCGCGTGCTGGTGCTGTCGATGGTGCTTTGGCTTGCGGTCACGGCAATGTTCGTGGGGCTGCGCCCGGAGCACATATTCCTCGGCATACTTATCGCATGCATGTTTGAGGCCGCACCTGCATCGCGCAGGCTTGTGGTGGCCCTGTTGCCTTTCATTGTGTTCGGAATCTCATACGACTGGATGAACATAGTGCACAACTACGATGTGAACCCTGTGGACATTGCCGGTCTGAATGCCGCCGAGCGTTCGCTGTTCGGCATCAACGCAGGTGGCTCCGTGCTGACGCCCAACGAGTTTTTCGCGCTTCACACCAACCGCTTTCTCGACATTCTGGGCGGAGTGTTCTATCTCTGCTGGGTGCCGGTGCCCATAGCATTCGGACTGTGGCTTTATTTCAGACACCGCGAGAGTGAGTACCTGCATTTCTCGCTTGTGTTCCTGTTTGTCAACTTCATCGGTTTCGCTGGCTACTACATTCACCCGGCGGCTCCGCCATGGTATGTGGCCAAATATGGTTTCGACTTCATTGCCGGCACGCCCGGCGATGTGGCCGGTCTGGGCGGTTTCGACGAATTTACCGGTCTTGGCATATTCAACGGCCTGTATGGCCGAAACTCAAATGTGTTTGCGGCCGTTCCGAGCCTGCACTCCGCCTATACGCTCGTGGCCTTCATCTATTCGCTGCGCGGACGCAATCCGCTGTGGATGCGTATAGCACTGGGTGTGATAACGCTGGGCATATGGTTTACGGCCGTATATACGTCGCATCATTATCTTATTGACGTACTGCTCGGCATCGGGTGCGCGTTGCTCGGGTTCGTGCTGTTTGAGTATGTGCTGATGCGCATACCTGCGTTCGCACGTTTCATCTCGGCCTACGCACGCTATATTTCCGGGGCTGCCTCACAGCAAAAAGCCTGACAGGCTACTGACCCATCTTGCACCCTCTGCCGAAAAAACTTTGGCGGAGGGTGGCTTGTTATAGTAATTGAATGTTCAACTTTCAATTACTGTGATTTATGAGGAAAACGATATTTGCGGCTGTTGCAACCGTATCGGTTTTGGTGGCCTCCATGTGTGCCGACCAAGCTGTGGCATGTTCCCGTGTGCTCTACAAGGGGCTTGACTCCACATTTGTAGTGGGGCGTTCGCTCGACTGGAAAACTCCCATCCCAACAAGTCTGTACGTCTACCCGCGCGGTATAGCAAAAAAAGGCTCGGACAAACCAGGTGCTGTGGAATGGACCTCGAAATACGGGGCGGTGTATTCCGTTTCGTATGACTCCGGCATCACCGAGGGGATGAATGAGATGGGGCTGGTGATCAACGGTCTGTTCTGCAAGGGGACGGTTTACGACAATGCCGAGACGGCAGGCCGTCCGCCCATGTCGCTTGCCATGTTCGTCGGGTGGTTGCTCGACATGAATGCCACAACGGCCGAAGTGGTCGAGGTGCTCAAGAAGCATGATTTCTCATTGAGCGGGGCGACGTTCGACAATGGCACCGTGTCGGCGCTTCACTGGGGTGTGACCGATGCCACCGGTGCATCGGTGATATTCGAGTTTGACAACGGGGATATCAGGATATACGACATGGGGGATTACCGTGCCATGACCAACGATCCCGAATGGCCTGAAATGGTGGCAATCATCAACTATTGGAACGGAATCGGCGGCAAGAACATGCTTCCCGGCACCGTGTCCAGTCCGAGCCGCTGTGTGCGCGCCAACTATTTCGCACATCATGTAGAGCCGGTGGCCGATTCCAAGCTTGCAATCGGCATCACACGCAGCATAATCGATGATGTTGCGGTTCCCTATACATATCTGATAGAGGGCGAGCCGAATCTTTCGTCGACACAGTGGAAAACCTATGCCGACCTCAAGAATGCACGTTACTGCTTTGAGTATGTGATGGGTGAAGGCTACTGCTACGTTGACCTGCGCCATCTCGACCTTTATCCCGGTGCTCCCGTGCTGAAGATTTCAGCCAAGGACCTTGAAAAGACCGTAGGCAACGCCAACCGTCATCTGGTGCGCACGCAGCCTTTCACCCCCATGTATTAATTCAGATAGGCAGCTGCTATGCGGGTGGCCACTTCAATGGGGTCACCTTCGGCCTTGGGTGAGTAATGTTTGCGGCTGTTGACCCACTGCTCGTCAATCTCGTAGAAATCTATGGGGCAGCCGATCTCGCTGTCGCCTACATCCGACCACGACACGCCGGTGGAATAGTCGGCCTCGATGGCCATGGCGGCACGTTTGGCAAAGCGGTCGGCATATGTGTCGACAGGAGCCTCTCCGCGTGCCAGCAGGTTGCGCTGCATGTCAATCCAGCGGCTCCAGCGGTCGTGGTACAGGTCGGCGAGAACTCCTGCCCATTCGCGGTGTCCGTAGTCGCGCAGACCACCCTTTTCGCTTGCCGTGCGTGGCCCCCATGTGGTGATCAGCAGGCGTGCGTTCTGTTCCATCAGGTCTTTCTCCTGCGGATTGGCGGCTAGTGCGCGGGCGTCGGCAATCCATTTGCCCACCTTGAATTCCCGACGTGTGCGCAGCAGTTCGTCCTGTGCCTTGATGAGGTCGAGGAACAGGGTGCTGTGGCGGTTGAACGCCGTGGTGTCGCGGGAGCGCAGTGCCGCAACCATGTCGTTGTAGGTGAGGCGTCCTTTCTCGGCAAGCCCCTGACGAACGATGTCCACAAGGTCATACTCGTAGTTGTTGTTCCCTTTGAATCGTGGGGCTGCTTTTGCGAAGATGCGTGCTGCCTCGATTACATCGGCGGGATTATAGTAGGGATGCATCTTGCTCCAGCTTGATGCCTGCCATACGCGTGTGGAGGGCCGTGCGCAGAACACCGATTCGGTGGTGCCCTGCTGCAGGTTGCCCCACGGGCAGTTAAGGATGGTGGCGCCAAGGCGCTTCCATGCATCAAGTATGTCGGCATCGGGAGCATTGTCGCCGGCAGGTGTGCCGTAGCGTGCTGCGGTATATTCTTTCAGCCATTCATCGCGTGTGAACTGTTCCGGACGCCATATCAGTTCCGATGCAAGCTCGAACATGGCCGGATTGTTCTCTATCCCCTCGGGTGTGAGGCCGAAGCCGCAGAGCGTGGGCGAGAACCGTTCGGAATTGCATGCGCGGTAGTAGCCTTCGATCACATTGTCCATGCGGCCGTGCAGACCCACATTGCCGCCGAAATTCAGCACCATGTTCCACATCCAGTCGTGGCCGCTGTAGCCGTCGGCGCGTTTGAACGGCGAGGGGCTTTCGGGGTCGCCCCAGTTGGGCTTTATCTCCGATGCGAGGTCGAGAACAACGATGTCGCCTTTTTTCACCCCTTCAAGCAGCTTCGGATTGGGATTCTCGTTCCATCCCTGAATCACCCATACAGCCTCGGGGTTCACGCGCTTCATGGCGTCGGCGATGATGCCGCCGGCCTGGGCGAGGTCGACGCCCTCGGTGCTGCCGCCTTCATGGAAGGGGTCCATGCTGTAGTATTTGGCTTTGCCGTTGAGCTTGGTCAGCTCGTCGTAATATATCGCTGCAATCTCGTTGAAACGCGGTTCGGTGGGTATCATGAACGCCGGGCGCACAAAACCGTTCCATATCCCTTTGCCCGATACATTCAGCCCCAGCCGCTCGTCGGCATCGTGCGGCACCATGCCCGAATAGCCCGGAAGAACAGGTTCCATGCCGAGGGTACGCATGCGCTCCACGATGCGTTTCTGAAGGTCGGCGCGGTCGGCGTACCATTGTTCGCTGTTGGGGCCTCCCCAGCCTTCGAGGTTGTTCATCAGCCACCAAGCCTGGAATGCAGGGCCGGCAATGAATTCATCGGCCTCTTTATCCGTATAGCCCAGACGGCGCAGTGTGTTGCGCCACACCACGTCGGTGCCTGTCATGGCCAGCGGCATGTTGATGCCGTGAAGTGCCATCCAGTCAATCTCCTTTTCCCAGCGGTCCCAGTCCCAGAACGCCATCGAGTAGGAGTGGGTGCAGAAGTTCAGATAATACCGGCGCGATTTGTCGGTTTCATGCCGTTCCGGTTTGTCGGGCACGGGGAGTGAATCCGGAATCTCCGCCGTCAGCGAGTTCCATGAAATGTGGATGTTCGGATAATATTTAAGATACCAGTTGAGACCCGCGGCAATGTTGACCGGATTGTTTCCGGTTATCAGCGGGCGTCCGTCGGGTGTCGACGATATTTCGAAAAAATCGTTGCTGCCGGGAATCTCTTTCACGGCAATCTTTTTTGAGGCACCTTTGTCGATGCGTTCGAGCAGATTCTCCACGGGGTGTGCGGCATAGGCCGATGCCATGCAGCAGAGGGCGGCAATCGCCGAAAGTATGGGTCGTATAGTCATGATGATGGTTTTCAGGGTTGATTAAAGCTTTGATACAAGATATTTGCGTAAGGCTGTCCATTCGTAGAACGGGGCGCCTTCTTTGGCGTTGGGAATCGGCAGGCTGACATTCTGCTCGTTGTGGCGCAGAAGTGTGAGCACGCGCCCCTGCGGGTTGCGGAAGAACACCACCTGCAGGTTGGCGGCCATGGGGCTTACGCGGAAATCCTGCCATGCCTCGCAGTAACGTGCAGGGTTGCCCTCGCTGCGGCTGCAGCCCTCCACTTCCATCAGTGCAAGCAGGCGTATGAGGTGGGTGTCGTGACCGAAATGGAGTTGTACGGGCACGTCGGGCTTGCCGGGCTGTGCCAGGGCTGTGTCGGCCACGGTTATGAGCCGCTGAAGCATGTGGCGTGCGCTGTTCATGCCCGCCTGACCGTTACCTTCGGCATTGGCGTGGCGGTAGTACATGTCGAGATTCAGCATCTGCCAGAGGTTGAAACATTCCTCGGGGGTGAAGAGGTCAAGTAGTGTTACGTCCTCCAGCCCGTCGACGTCCTGAATGTCCACTGCTATGTCATGGAGCACCTTCATAAGTTGCTGCTGCATCTGTCGGCCGTTAAGTCTGGGCGCGTCTTTTTTCTCTTTGCCCGGAGCTTTTTTGGAGGAATAGGTGGAGGCGACGGCAGCTATGAGCGAATCGGTGGCAGCCGCAGGGTTCACCATCAGCGATGCCAGCAGGCGTGTGGGGTCAATCAGCGAATCGCGCATTTGTCGTTCCATCCGGCGCCACGGCGCGTCGCGGCTGCCTATGGTGTAGGCGTCCGGACTGTCGTAGGCTATGAACTCCATATCGCCCGGTGTGGCATGGCGCTGCACTTTCAGCGATGGATTGATTTCCTTGAGCCGTTCGGTGAATGCCGCCATGCTCATTATGCATCGCGGCACCTGTGAACTGCGTGCCTCCACGCGGGTTGTATCGGCGAACAGCGAGGGGAAGCGTGCCGCCATGCGCGAGGCTATGGCTTTGTGTTGTCGCTCGCCAAGAGGCGAAAGCTCCCCGGCATGGCCTTTGGCATGTTGGCCGATGCGCAGCAGGCGTTGCTGCACGTCGAGTCCGAGTGGAGTGAGATTGCCGGTGCGCTGCAGAAAGGCGAACACCGAGTCGGCCATCGCGTATTGGTAATCCTTCAGACACCAGCGCGATCCATGCCGTCCGTAATGGGTGAGAAACACGGGTTCGAACCCTTCGGGCACCGTCACCTCATCGTCGGCTGTGACGGGATAGGCGAAATATATGCCTCCCGATTTTTCGGGAGTTGCGGCTATCTCTTTGCGCAGGTCGTCGGCGTCGGGCCGGCTGTCGGTGCGCCATTGTGGCTGACCGGCGCCGGCAAGCAGCGGGAGAGCCGCGATGGCTATGCATATGCGTTTCATGGCAGTTGCGGTGATGTTATTTCTCGACATTGATTCCGGTGCAGTTCACCCACTTGAACTCACCGCCGAAGCGCTCTGCGGGGAATGCTGTGGTGTTCACGCTGAAATGGTCAACCTTGATGTCGGCCACATTGTCGGCATAGATGCCGTAGGTGGGGGCGGTGACGAAGCCTTCGCCCACGCACGGGCGGCGGTCGTAGACACCGCCGGGATAGCCGGTGATTTTTTCAAAGTCGAGGCTCACGTGGCTCAGAGTGATGTCCGACACCTTTCCGGGGGTGTCGCAGCCCATGAATATGCCGTTCTCTGTTTTGCAGTTCACATTGAAGAACCGGATATTGTTCACTGCTCCGCAGCGTCCCTCGGTGGCACCTTTGGGGAAGCGCCAGCCGGCATCCTTGTGGTTGCCCACCGCGCGCGGATAGGAGGTGATGTAGATGGGTTCCGATTTGCCCCACCACACGTCGGAGAACAGGTGGCAGTCGACAATCATGTTGGAGAATGTGACATTTGTCACCGTGCCTTCGTCGCGGTTCTGGATGCCGATGCCACGGTTGCTGTCGGTGATTATGCAGTTGTCGAAAAGCACGCGGTCAATGCTGTCCATATTCTCCGAGCCGATTTTGACGGCGCACGACCGCGAGGTCATAACGCAGTTGGTCACCACCACGTCGCGGCACGGGCCGTATTCCTCGAATTCGCGGCGGTTCTTGAGGCAGATGCAGTCGTCGCCGCTCTCAATGAAGCATCCTGTGATGCGCACTTTGCGCGAGTGATCCACGTCGATGCCGTCGCCATTGCGGATTTTCAGGTTGTTGAGCAGGGAGATATGGTTGATTGCCACATCATAGCATCCTATCAGATGGATGGTCCAGTAGGCGCTGTTGCACACGGTCACGTCGCTGATGTTCACCTTGCGGGCATTGGTGAGTGTGAGCACATGCGGACGCGGGTCGAAATCGGTCACGGGCTTCAGCTCGTAGCTGTCGTCGAGTTCTTTACCCATGAAAGCCACTCCGTTGCCGTCGATTGTACCGGTTCCTGTGATGCTGATGTTCTCGATGTCCTTGCCGGAAATCCACATCATCCCTTCGCCTCGGTTTTCGCCGAAGGCGCTTTCGGTGTAGACGGCCTCGTCGGGGTTGGCCAGCAGTCGCGAGTTGGGCTCAAAATGCAGGTTCACATTGCTGCGCAGGTGTATCGGCCCTGCCATGAACGTTTTGGCGGAGGGGAACACAACGGTGCCACCGCCGTTGTCGGAGCATTGGTCGATGGCTTTCTGGATTGCAGCGGCATCGTCGGTGGTGCCGTCGCCTGTGGCACCGAACGAGCATACGTCGTAGCTTTTGGTGTTGGAGGTGCAGCCGGCGAGCGCGAGCAGCAGCGCGGATGCAATGGTGGTGAAAATTTTCATGGTTATGTCAGTTTTTTTATTTTCTGAAGAAATGGTTATCGGGCTTGAAGCTTAAAGCTTCTTAATTGGCTCTTAGTTTTGTCCATGTGCCAAGGTCTTGGCTTTGTCAGTAACCGTCAGCCCGTCGGGAGGGGTTTCGGTGCCCCATGCCGGGTTAGGCCGTGGCCCCATTACAAATCTCAACACGCCCCCGTTGGTTATATCGGAGTGGCTGATGTACGATTTGTTGTAGGGCTTCCCGTTGAGGGTGGCGCTCTGGATGTAGATGTTTTCGGGCGAAGTGCCTTCCGCCTCTATGGTGAACGTCCGGCCGTTGCCAACGGCAATTTCGGCACGTGGGAACACTGGCGATCCAATGGCGTAGTAGGGCGTGGCCGGGCATACGGGATAGAACCCGAGCGCTCCGAACACATACCAGGCCGACATCTGGCCGGCGTCATCATTGCCGCTCAGTCCGCCCGGCACAGGCAGGTATTCCGTGTCGAGGATGTGGCGCACGGCCTGCTGCGTTTTCCACGGTTGGCCTGCATAGTTGAACAGCCACGCCACCTGATGGCACGGCTCGTTGCCATGCCAGTAGCGCCCGTGGGTGAACATCGAGTCGAGTTTGGCTGCATAGGCCTCACGTCCACCCATCGCTTCCATAAGTCCGCGCTGATGGTGAGGCACATACCAGGTGTAATGGCAGGGGGCGCCTTCGGTTATGAATTTTGTGAAGCCGAACGGGTTGCTTCCGGTGAGGAACCGCCCGTCGGCGTGGCGTCCGTTGGCATAGCCCGTGGAGGGGTCGATTATGTTGCGGTAGTTAAGTGCGCGGGCTTCCAGCGTGTCTGCGTCGGCATCATGGCCGAGTGCGCGTGCAATGCGGCTGAGGGCAAAGTCGTCGAAGGCGTATTCGAGGGTGCGGCTCACCTGTTCCTGTTTGTGGAAAGCCTCTTTTACGCTGTCCTCCAGGGGGATGTAGCCGTATTTTATGTAGGAGGGGAGGGCGCGGCGCCCCATGCCGTTGCGGTAGTCGTCGAATGACTCCGGTGTGGTGAACGCATTTTTGCGCATCCCCTCATAGGCTTTCCCTATGTCGAAACCGCGTATCCCCTTGACGTATGCGTCGGCTATGGCGGCAATGCAGTGGTCGCCGATCATGGCCGAAGTATAGCTGTTCCAGCAGGGGAAGATGGGGAGCCATCCACCCTGTTCATATTTTGTGACGAGGCTCTGCATCATGTCGGCCGATGCGTCGGGGGTGATGATGTTGAGCAGCGGATGCAGGGCGCGGTAGGTGTCCCACATGCTGTAGTCGTCGTAATAGGTGTGTCCGGGGGCAACGGTCTCGATTGTGTTTCCCGAGCCGAAACGCCGATAGCGGCCGTCCACATCGTTGAAGGTACGCGGCAGCATGGATGCCCGGTAGAGGGCGCTGTAGAACTTGGTCTGTTCGTCAGGAGTGGCGCCTTCCACCTTTATCATCCCCAGACGGCGATTCCATATGTCGGTGAGTTCGGCGCGTGTACGTTCGAAATCGGTGTGCGGAATCTCGGCTTCCAGATTGCGCAACGCCCCTTCGGCGTCGGTGAACGATGATGCGGCACGCACAAGCACCTGTTCCCCTTTGTCAACCTTGAAGCGGACATATGCGCCCACGGCAGGCAAATTCCCGGCCGAGAGCTTTCCGGCCATTACGGAATCTCCTGAGAACACGCCGTATTCCAGCGGTTTGCGGTCGAGCTGCACCACAAAATGCCCTGCATACCCCGCCGGTTCGCCCCATCCCTGATAGATGCGGTGCACGGGGTTATAGCCGGTGATGCGGTTGTTGATGGTGTCTATTTCCACATGGCCCATGGCCTCGTCGCTGTTGGGGTTGACCACGAGATATGCGTCGCCGGCATTGTCGTAGGTGAAACGGAATATGGCGGCACGGCTGCGGCCGGTGAGTTCGGCTGTGATGCCCTCCGACAGCAGGCGGTTGGAATAATAGGCCGGTGTGGAGATTTCGTAGGCGTGGTCTGTGCGCGATGCACGTGCCTGCGGCGATGTGCGCAGTGTGCCGTAGAGAGGCATGAGGGTCATTGAGCCGTAGTCCTGTGTGCAGCCGCCCACCAGCCAGTGGGAATTGCGGAATCCTTGCAGCGTGGTGTCGTTGTAGTAGTAGGGCGACACGCATTTGCGTTCGGTGTCGCGTGTCTGCGGCGTCCAGAAATTCATGCCGTGCGGTTCAAGCACGGCCGGGATGCATTGGCCAAATTCCTCGGTTTTCTTTCCGAACAGGCCGGCGGTTTTGGTGAGACTCGGTGCCGTGCCGATGCGTGTCTCCACCAGTTCGAGCGGGCTCTGCGCGGCAGCCGCGAGTACGGCGGCGAGCAGCAGGCTTATCAGGCTGTATTGTCGTGTCATTTGTAGCGTTTCGTGGTGTTGATTTAAGGGCCGGGATTACTTCAGCAGGTCGGGACGCAGTCGGCGGGTGCGCTCAAGAGCCTGCTCATGGCGCCATTCGGCAATTTTTGCCTCGTGTCCGGAGAGGAGGATGTCGGGCACACGCCATCCGTTGTAGTCTGCCGGACGCGTATAGTCGGGTGCCGAAAGCAGATGGTCCTGAAATGAATCGGAGAGTGCGCTCTGCTCGTCGCCTATGGCACCGGGAATGAGGCGCACGAGGGCGTCGGAGATTATGATTGCCGGGAGTTCGCCTCCGGTGAGCACATAGTCGCCGATCGAGATTTCCTTGGTGATGAGGTGTTCGCGCACGCGGTAGTCCACCCCTTTGTAGTGGCCGCAGAGAATTATGATGTTGTTGAGCAAAGACATGCGGTTGGCCATGGGTTGGTCAAACCGTTCGCCGTCAGGCGAGGTGAAAATCACCTCGTCGTAATCGCGCTCTGCCTTGAGTGCCGAGATGCAGCGGTCGATGGGTTCCACCTGCATCACCATGCCGGCTTCGCCGCCGAAGGGATAATCGTCCACTTTGCGGTGCTTGTTGGTGGTGTAGTCGCGCAGATTGTGGATGTGGAATTCCACAAGTCCCTTGTTCTGTGCACGTTGAAGAATGGAACAGCTCAGGGGCGACTGAAACATTTCGGGAAGTACGGTGAGTATGTCGATGCGCATTGTTGCGTGGGTTATCAGGTGATTATGTGTTAGACAAGAAGCGACGGCTGATGCAGAAGCTGCATGGCAAGAAAATCGCGGAAGATGTTGCCGCCGACCGAGCTTTCGGCGATATTGTCGGGACGCCATATCCCCACGTCGGCCAGCATCAGGGGGCGACATATAACGTTGTTCCACACCCACAGTTCCCCTTCGAGGGCTATGCTGCTTTCGCTGCGGCGCACAAATAGTGCGGCGCAGTGATTCTTGTGAGAAGTGGATTCTTCGGCTGAGCCGTTGCGTCCGGGGTGCAGATACTGGTAGATGCGTCGCAAGTGGGTGTGCTCCGGCATCATTTTCACCAGTTCGGATTCGGAGATTACATCAAGATTCTTGTGCAGGGTGGCATGCAGATGCGGGAAAAGGTCGAGAATCATCTTTTCGGCGTCGACAAACAGTGCGTAAAGTTCCCGTGCGGTGGCGGCAAGCTGCATCTCTGTCATTTCGGAGGTGGCGATGGCACGCTGCCAGGCCCAGGCGGCAATGTGGGGTGATGCGGTTGCCGAGGATGCGATGTCGGGACGCAGTGCGTTCATTATGGTGAACACACCGAAGCCGGGGGCGATGTCGTAGCGGCGCAACTGGTCGCGCAGCCACACATCGAGCGAGGCCACAATCTCCACATCGGCATGTGCCGCGTCGAGGTGCACATGCACACCGGGGTAACGGCTGTCGAGCAGCGGCGAGCCGACAGGCAGATACAGCGGCGCCGACACGCGGCGCAGATGGAAGCTGTCGAGCAGCCGCGGTTCGATGAACCGTTTTATTTCGGTGAGGGCAATCTCCGCTGTTTCCCTCAGTAGCTGTGGCCTTGTTTCCAATTTGCAGGGTTTTAGAGGTTTGTCGATGTGGCGTGATATGCTCAGAATTTGTAGCCGATGCCGAACAGGCCCGAGAATCCGCGTGCCGGAACAAGCGGCATCAGGTAGGTGCGGCGGTTGAGCAGATTGTCGAAGTTGGCGAATGCCGTCAGCGCCGGAGTGATGCGGTAGGTGGCGCCTATGTTCAGGTTGCTGATGTCCTTGAGGTTGAAGCACTGCGGAGCCTCGGTGTCGGATTCAGGACCGTCGGTGGCAAAGATGCCGGCAACAGGCATCGAGCGCTTCATGCGCAACTCGTAGGAGAGGTTGACGCTCAGACGGTCGATGGGGTTGACTGTCACGGCGGCCGATGCCACGTGGCGTGCGCGGTCGCGCCATTCAATCCATGTGCGTTTCTCCTCGTTGCCGAATACGGTGGAGAATGATGCCTCGGCCACAAGCAGTTTCTTGTAGGACCACCGCGCGGTGGCGCCGGCTTTCATGGCGCGAAGGTCGGTGGGCGCGAACAGAAGCTGGTTGCTCACGACCATGGGGAGCAGCCAGTCGTTGGCGGCGGCATAGCCCAGGTCGAGGGTGATGGATGCGCCGCTGAGCGGGCCGAAACGCAGGGCGAGGTCGGCGGTGATGGGGCGGTGGCTTGCGCCATAGGCCATCATCTGCGATATATATGGCGAGAAACCGCTGAGTTCCTGCAGTGAGTTGAGCTTTTCGCCACCTGAAACTCGGAGTGATGCGCCGAATCCGGCTGCCGGGTTGATGCCGAGGAGCACATCGGGGGCGATGTGGAATTTTTTGCCTGAATTGAATGTGAACTGCACCAACGCACCGACCTTGACAGAGGCGGTGGAGTTGCCGAAACGGTAGTAGGGGTTGAGGGTGGCTATGCCGGGTGTCTTGCCGGGAGCCACGAGCCAAACCTCGGGATTTTCTTCGACAGCGGCGGCATCCAGTCCGGAGATGAAGTGGTTGTAGTGCAGGAACTGGCCGTCAATGTCAAGTCCTACCGACGATTCTTCGCCAAGTTTCTCGTTCACGCCGAGCGAGAGGTTGAATCCCGTCTGGTGTACGGGCGCGATGGTCTCCTCCTCATCGAGTTCCATCCCTTTTGAGAAGTTGAACAGGTTGAAGCCGGCTCCTATGTGGTAGGTGAGAGAGTTTGAGGCGGTGCCTTCCCACTGCGCTCCGAAGTTCCAGCCGAAGGTCGACTGCTTCTTTACCTCGGGCGCTTCGGTGTCGTAGGCGGGAGTCTCGGACTCATATGCCGATTTTTCTATAACGCTCCAGGGCTGATTGAATGAGGCAAAGGCCACATCGGTGTTCAGACTCAGTGTGCCTGCAGTGCCGAAGCGATGGGCGAAGCCCACGCCGATGGTGCCTTTCAGGTGACTGAACGATCCTTTGGGCATCCCGTTGAGAGGGGAGCTTTTGTAGTGGTTGTTGTTGAACTGAGCCCAGAGGTTAAGCCCGGTGGTCTCGGTGGAAACAGGGGCATAGCCTGCGGACAGACCTATGTCGGCTGTGGGGAAATAGCCCAGGTCGATGTATCCGCGGTAGGGGGTGAGCGGATTGGCCGGTTGGGTGTGGGTGGGCTGGAGCGTGGCTATCTCGGGATTGATGCGCGAAGCTGCGGTGTAGGTGTGCGGTGGAAGTGTGGTTGCCTCGGTCCGGAATGAAAGCTGACCGGGAAAAACCGCCGGCCGCTGGGCGGCACGCACCTCCGGCACGATTTCGCGCTCGATGGTTATCTCTTTGTTGAGCTGGTCCTGTGCTGCGGCCGTGAACGAGGCGGCAATGACGCAGGCTGCAGCAAGCTGTATGTCGATGAGTTTCATTTGCTCTGTGGATTAGGTCGGGGTGTTACTTGAGGCGTTCGCTTATCATGTTGAAGATGTCGGCCTCGTTGCCGGGATAGTTGTCGCGGAGCGAACGCAGGTATTCGTCGGCCTCGAAAGTGTCGCCCTTGCGTCGCAGCAGGTCGCTGAGCAGGATGAATCCGCGTGCCAGCCAGTAGTCGTGCGGCGGATTGGCCTCGATAAGCTTGTTGACTGTGGCGAGGGCCTGAGCGTCCTTACCGCTGTCGGCCTGCAGTTGTGCCAGATAGTAGCAGCTTTTGGTGCCGTGGAGGCTTTCTATATCCTCGGCGAGGGTGCTCCATATCTCGGCAGCCTCGTCGTCTCGTTTGAGGTCGTGGAGGGCAAGGGCTTTTGTGAAGCTCACCTCCTTAAGTCCTGCGGCTCCCTGAGCCGACGATTCCAGCAGTTTGTCGGCTGCCTCGATGGTCTGCTCGTGCAGCCCGAGGTCGCGCGAGGTGTTCATGATGCCCATGCGGGCGGTGTTGATGTCGGCTGCCGCCGAGGCTTTCTTTTCCAGAGCCTGATAGGAGGCCAGTGCATCGGCGCTCTTGCCCTGGCGCATCTCGGATTCGGCCTTGATGGCGAGGGCCTGTACGGCCTGCGGCGAGTCGGGGTATTTTTCGATGAGTTCGGCGGCTGAGGCCACAGCATCGGCCATGCGGCCATCTTCCGACGCCTTTTCGGCGCTCAGCAGTGTGAGGCGCGCCAGTTCGGCGGTCTCAGGTTTGGGGGCATCGGGTACGCTGTTGATGAAGTCCACATAGTCGGACACGCGACCCTGGTCGGCATAGAGCTGTTTGAGGTCGTCGGCTGCCACGCGGGCTTCGTCGCTCGACGGATAACGCCTGATTACGTTCTTGTAGTGCTCGATGGCGCCCGGACGGTCGTTTTCGTTAAGATAGGTGATGGCCAGCAGCAGTTCGCCCTGACGGCCCTGTGCTGTGGAGGGGTAGCGGTTCACGAGCATGGTGTAGGTCTCGATGGCACGCGCGTTGTTGCCCATCTCGCCGTAGCTTTCTCCCATGCCGAGCAGTGCCGACGGCACGAGTGCCGACTGCGGGAACCGTGCTATCATGTCGGTGAGGGTCTCTATCTTGCCGTTGTAGTCGCGGCGCAGACCTTTCATCACTCCCTGCTGGTAGATGGGATAGTCGCCGGCTTCGGGGTTGGTGCGGAACGCCTTTTCGTAGGTGGCGGCGGCTCCGGCGAAGTCGGAGGTGTAATACTGCGAATCGGCCAGACGGTTGTAGGCGTCGGCCATGAGAGCCTTGTCGGTAGTTGCTCCGGCATTTGATATGAAGCGGCTGAAATCGGCCTTGGCGTCGGCAAAATCTTTCAGCGCAAAGCGGGCATAGCCTAAATCGTAATATGCGAGTGCGCGGTTGGCGCTGCTACCGTGGTTTCCGCGCAGATATTTGTTGTAGCTTTCAACGGCAGCCTTGTACTGCCCCAGGCGGTACTGGCATTCGCCTTTCCACAGCGTGGCTTCGGCGGCGGTGGCGGCATCGCGCCCCTGCATGGCGGCTGCCTGCGAGAGGTAGTTGAGCGCGCTTTCAGGTTTGCCGGCACGGAGGTCGCGTGTTCCGAGGGTGTAGAGCACCTTCTGCTTTGCGTCGAGCACGCGTCCGGTGGGATTGCTAATGCGGTTGATGGCTGCAAGCGCGGCCTGATAGTTGTTGTCGGTGATATATCCGTTCACCACGTAGTCGGCCACCTCAGGGGCGTAGGTGGAGTTGGGGTAGCGCTGCAGGAACTCCTCGAACATGGCCACCGAGCTGCCGAACGGCACTTTGCCACCCTGCATCTTGGCCACGGCAAGATTGTAGAACGCAGCTTCCTGAACGGCCTTGTCGGCGTCCATGCGCACGGCCTTGTCGAGAGCCAGTGTGGCGGCGTTATAGTTTCCGAGTTTAAGGTAGGACTGTCCGATGTAGAGGAACGCGCTCTGGCCCATGGCCGAATCGTGGGCGGTGACAGGCGTGAGCGTGCTGATGGCCTGGTCATACTGCCCGTCCTTGAATTGGGCCATACCGAGGATGTAGCGTGCCGATGGGAGCGGATCGGCGGCTGAGGCCACGTAGGTGCGGAGGTAGGGAATCACATTGTCCTTCATCCCCATCTGATAGTTCGATTCGCCTGCCACGCGGTTCATTTCGTTGACAAACTCCGGGTCATCAATCAGCGAAGCATTCTTCAGAAGTGCGATGGCGTTCTTGGCTGCCTCGGCATAGTTGGCGTTCATGAAATCAATCTGTGCCAGATAGTAGCTTGCTGTTACCGTGGGCATCCCGTCGGGGCGCACCTGGCGCAGCAGACTTGCGGCGCGTTTGTAGTCGCCTTTTGCATAGGCTACATATCCCTGATAGAAGCGGGCCTCGTTGGCATAATCCGCCGACGATGCCAGGCGGCTGTAGATGGCGTCGGCGGCATCGTAGTCGCCGAGTTTCAGCAGGCAGTAGGCTTCGTGATACATCGCATCGTCGGCCTGCGAGCTGTTGAGCGCATCGGTGGCCACCTGCCGGTAGGCCTTCCGCGCGTAGGCGTATTCCCCACGGTCGAACCATGCATCGGCCACACCGAGCAGCGCTGTCTGGCGCCATGCCGATGCGGGATAGTCGGCAAGGAACTGTTCAAGCAGCTTCATGGCGTCGGCTCCGGGTACGCTGAGTGCCGCAAGCGCCTGCGCAACGCGGGCTTTTTCCGTCTCGGAAGCGGTGGGGAACATGTCGAGCGCCTTGTTGAGCTGGTCGAGCGAACCACGGAAGTTGGCGCCGGCAGGCATGGCCACGCCGCGCTCCACAAATCCGGGGGTATGCGGCGAGTTGATTCTGCCTGTTCCGGCATTCACCGGCTGCATGGCTGCGGCATTCATTGCAAGGCCGAATGCAAACGTTGGCAAAAGGCCTGTTCTCAGGACTTTGGCTGTGGTTGCCGATATCTGATTTTTTGCAGACACCGGCAGGCCGGTGTTGAAAAAGGAGTGTTTCATTGTGAGCAGTTTGTTTGATTGCAAATTTACAAAAATTATCAGAACTTCTCAGCTCTTATCCGCGCTTATCCGAGTAATTAAGTTTATCTGAATTATCCGAGTTTATCAGAGCTTATTAGTTTAAGCTGCGGAATAAATTCTGATAAACTCTGATAAATTCTTATAAATTCGGATAAGTTCGGATAAAAAGCAAGGCGATGTGCGGGGGGCACATCGCCTTGGGGTATGTTAGTGCGCTGACGGCTTGGAGTGTGTCAGCGGGTCAGCGGCGGCTTGGAGCGGGTCGGTGGCGTGGGTTAGCGGCGTCCTTTCGAGTTGTTTTTGCGCTGTGCGGCCTGCTGCTCGCGGAGCATGGCCTGCTGCCGGCGCTGTGCCTCTTCCAGACGGGCCATGAAGCCCGATTTCTTTTTGGGTTTGGCGGCGTTGGCCTTGAGCTGGGCGCGCACCTTCTCATCGTTGATGCAGGCACGGAAGATGTAGGTCTGCAGGATGGTGATGAGGAGCGACAGGAAGTAGTAGTAGCTCAGGCCCGAGGCGTAATCGTTGAACACGAACAGGAACATCACCGGCATGAGGTACATCATCCATTTCATGCCCGGCATGCCCGACGAGTTGGGCTGGTTCTGCATGTTGATGCGGGTGTAGATCACGTTGGTGGCGGTCATGAGCAGGCAGAACAGGCTCACGTGGTTGCCGTACCAGGGTATGGTGAACGGCAGGGTGAAGATTACGTCGGGGGCGGCAAGGTTGTGTGCCCACAGGAACGACTGTCCGCGCAGTTCTATACATGAGGGGAAGAACCAGAACATGGCGATGAGGATAGGCATCTGCAGCAGCATGGGGAGGCAGCCCGAGAAGGGCGACGCACCGGCGCGCGAGTACAGTTCCATCGTTTTCTGGTTGCGGGTCATGGCGTTTTCCTGACCGGGATACTTCTCGTTGATTTCCTTGATTTCAGGAGCGAGCACGCGCATTCTTGCCTGCGACACAAGGCTCTTGTAGGTGAGCGGGAACAGAATCACCTTGATGAACAGTGTGAGCAGGAAGATGATAAGTCCGTAGCTTGTGATGAATTTGCTCAGGAATGTGAACACCGGAATGATTATGAGGGTGTTGATCCATCGGAAGATGGGCCAGCCCAGAGGAATCAGGCGTGTAAGGTCGAGGCTCTCCTCATGTTCGGGGTCGATCTGCTTGTCGAGGCTCGAAAGGAGGGGGTAGAGGTTCGGGCCGAAGAAGATGTCGATGCTCACGGGGTTGGCCGATGTGGAGCTGTAGTCCATCGTGGCTGTGGCCGAGAGGTCCTTGACGAATTTCGGGTCATCCTTCAGTTCGCGCGATGTCACCTCGGCGCCGATGAAGTCGCCTTTGGGAATCATCACGCTCGAGAAGAACTGGTTCTTGAAGGCCACCCAGTCCAGACGCTGGTTGAGCTTCTCGGAGTGTTCGCCCTGTGCGCTCACATCGTCGGGGGAGTCTCCGGAATATTTGTAGTGGATGCCGGAATTGCGCTCCTCGAATGTGCGTCCGCGCTCGTTGCGGCCCATGCGCTGATGCCACTGCATCTCAACTGTGGCCACTCCCGAAGGGATCACGGAGGCCATGTTCTGCTGCAGCATCTCCATCTTCACCACATACGAGCCTTTGGGCAGCGTGTAGCGGAGGGCCCATTCGGCACCTTTGCCGAGGTCGAGTTTCATCACCACGGTGGAGTCGTTGACCACTTCGGGGGTGAAATAGAAGTTGGAGGTGTCGAAACGCTGTGAGGCCGAGGTGAGGATGAAATTGTAGGCGGCCTCGTTCATCTGCCACACATCCACGCGGGTGGTGTCGATCTTTTCCGATTTGTCAGATTCGGGCAGATAGTTGTAATAGTCCAGCAGTGTGGCCTGGGCTATGTTGCCTCCGTGCGAGGAAATCTGCAGGCTGAGCACATCGTTTTCGAGTGTGACAAGCTGCTCGTCGCCGTTAAGATAGCGTGCGAAACCTTTGTAGCGGTCGGCGTCGGTGAGAGCCGACCGGAGGTTGGCGATGGCGGTGCGGCGGTTTTCGGGCGTGAGGTCGGCGCCGAACTGCGAATTGACCACTGCATCATAGCTCAGTGTGGTGTCGGCAGCCTCGACGGTACCGCTCACGGTGTTGTCGGCAGCCAGGGTGAGGTTTACGGTCTTGGTGCGGTAGTTAAGCGAACCGGAAGCCGTGGTGTCAGCAGCGGCGCCTACCGAATGAATCAGTGCGGGCACCGATGCAGCCTCGGCTGGTGTGATACTGTCGATGGCGAAAGCACGTGCCGCTTCGGCTGCTTCCTTTTCCTGCTGCTCAACGGCTTGTTGCTGCAGTTCCTGCTGTAGCTTTTCTTGGTCGCTCTGGTTGAGCCACATGAATCCGAAGATTACCAGACCCATCAGAAGCATGCCAAGGAGAGTGTTTTTATCCATGATTTATGTTAGGGGTTACTGTTACGTTGATTATTTGCGCTCGTCGCGGTAGGCTATGGCAGCGTTTACGAAGCTGCGGAACAGGGGGCTTGGATTGAGCACCGTGGAACTGTACTCCGGATGGTACTGGGTGCCGAGGAACCAGCGTTTGCCGGGGATTTCAACCACTTCAACCAGATGCGACAGCGGGTTCTCGCCCACGCAGAGCATTCCTGCCTTTTCAAATTCCCCGCGGTATTTCTCGTTGAACTCGAAGCGGTGGCGGTGGCGTTCGCTCACATGCTCGGTGCCATAGGCAGCGGCTGCAAGTGAGCCGGGGCGCAGGTGGCAGTCATAGGCTCCCAGACGCATGGTGCCTCCCATGTTCGAGATGCTTTTCTGCTCCTCCATCAGGTCGATTACATTGTGGGGTGTGGTGGAGTTCATCTCGGTGGAGTTGGCATCGGCGTAACCCAGCACATTGCGGGCGAATTCAATCACCATGCACTGCATGCCCAGACAGATGCCGAATGTGGGTACATCGTGCTCGCGGTACCACTTCAGGGCCACGAATTTTCCCTCGATGCCGCGCTGGCCGAATCCCGGAGCGATAATCACGCCGTCCATGTCGCGGAGGGTGCTGTCAACGTTCTGCTCGTCAAGCTTCTCCGAATGGATGTAGCGCAGGTCGAGCTTGTGGTCGGCGTATGTGGCGGCCTGAAACAGCGCCTCGTTTATCGATTTATAGGCGTCCTGCAGCTCCACGTATTTTCCGACAAGGCCGATGGTCACCGGTTTTGTGGCGTTCTCCATCTTGTGCAGGAAGTTGAGCCACGGTGCCATATGTGGTTCGCTTTCCGATGGCGTGTGGGTGAGGCGGAGCACAATTTCGTCGAGATGCTGTTCATGCATTTTTACGGGTACAAGATAAATCGACGGTACGTCGATCGATTGCACCACATCCTCCGGCGCCACGTTGCAGAACAGGGCGATTTTGGCGCGTACTTCGGGGGTTATTTCATGCTCCGTGCGCAGAACAAGTACGTCGGGCTGGATGCCGAGTTCCTGCAGCTGTTTTACGGAGTGCTGCGTAGGCTTGGTTTTCAGCTCCTTGGCAGCTGCTATATAAGGTACATAAGTCAGGTGGATGCAAAGGCTGTCGGCACCGAGTTCCCACCGCAGCTGACGCACTGCCTCGAGGAACGGGAGCGACTCTATGTCGCCTACCACACCGCCTATCTCGGTGATTATGAAATCGTAGTCGCCGGTGTGGCCGAGCTGTTTCACACGGCGTTTTATCTCGTCGGTAATATGGGGTACAATCTGCACCGTCTTTCCCAGATAGTCGCCGCGGCGCTCCTTGTCAATGACGCTCTGGTAGATGCGTCCGGTGGTCACGTTGTTGGCGCGGGTGGTGCGTATGTCGGTGAAGCGTTCGTAGTGTCCCAGATCAAGGTCGGCCTCATGGCCGTCTACGGTCACGTAGCATTCTCCATGCTCATAAGGGTTGAGCGTTCCCGGATCAATGTTGATGTAGGGGTCGAATTTCTGGATGGTTACTTTAAATCCCCTTGCTATCAGCAGATTGGCGAGAGATGATGAAATGATGCCTTTCCCCAGCGAGGAAACCACGCCGCCGGTGACGAAGATGTATTTTGTGCTCATTGCAGAGTGTTTTTAATGAACAACTTTTTCCAAGCTGCAAAGGTAAGAAAAAAGTTCGACACTCCGCATCTGCAGAGAACTATTGTTCCGACGAAATCGGAGGAGAATTAGAGCAGAATCAGAGCGACTCCACACGGCGTTTGAAGGCTACCATGCGGATGGCTGTCTCGGCTGCCTCGACGCCTTTGTGGCCCATAGGACCGCCGACGCGGTCGAGCGCCTGCTGTTCGTTCTCCACTGTGAGCAGTCCGAAAATAACGGGGATGGTGCAGTCGGAGTTGAGCTCGGTTACGCCCTGTGTGACGCTCTGGCATACATAATCGAAATGGGGTGTGTCGCCGCGGATCACGCAGCCGAACACAATCACGACGTCGAAAAGCTCAGTCTCGATGAGTTGTGAGGCTGCGAAAGTCAGTTCCACTGCGCCCGGCACGTCGAAGCATTCCACGTCTTTGTCAAGGTCGAACCCCTGCTGTTTGAAAAGGTCGAGTGCGCCCTGACGGAGTTTTGAGGTGATATGGCCGTTCCATTCGGCTGTGACGATGGCCACGCGCATGTCCTCTACCTTGGGCAGCGGACTTGATGGCGTTGCGCCTGCTATTGCTGTTGACATAATGGTTATCTGATAAAATTACGTACCGCTTATTTGGCGCTTTTGCCGCGGGCTGCGTCGCCGAGGTAGCCTCCGTGATGGCGGAGGGCATAATCGTGGGGGGTGAAACCGGTGCGGTTCATCACGTTTACCACAAGGATGTCGCCAATGACGGTCATGAGGGTGGTGGAGGTGGTGGGTGTCAGGCCAAGGGGGCAGACTTCGGGGGCGCCCCCGGTGAAGAGTGTGGCGTCGGCCAGTTCGGCAAGCGGGCTTTGCGCATGTCCGGTGATCACTATAATGGGCACGTTGGCAATGAGGTTGCGTGCAAGCGCCACCAGCTCAAGTATTTCGCGCGTCTTGCCGGAGTTGGAGATGAGCAGCATCACGTCGTTGGGCTGAAGCACGCCCAGGTCGCCGTGCTGGGCTTCGGAGGGATGGAGGTTGACGGCCGGAATGCCGGTGGAGCTGAATGTGGTGGCTATGTTCATGGCTATCTGGCCGGCCTTACCCATTCCGGAGGTGACGAGTTTGCCGCCGCGGCGGTGCACATGCTCCACTATGAGTTCCACCGCCTTGTCGTAATCGGCGGAATAAGGTATGTTGAGGATTGCGCTGCTCTCTGCCTGGAGAATCTTGCGCATCGAATGTTCTATTTCCATAGTCAGTAAGGTTCGAGAAGCCGGGGTATGGTGGCTTCGGGTGTTGCAAATTTAATGCTTTTGGCCATAACGGCCAAATTGACGGCTCATGTCAGCTTTCCATGCGTGCCAGTCCTGCTTTCCACTCGGGGCTGAGTGGGGCAGAGGTGGCTGTGGCAGGGTCGATGGCCGCCAGCACGACGGTGGCCGCACACTTCACGTCGCCTGTCTCTGGGTTCACCACGCGCTGTTCGAGGGTGAAGCTGTGCTGCGATATGCGCACGCATGCCGTGAGAACCACCACCGGCTCATTGAAGTAGGTGGGGGAGTAGAAGTTCACGTTTATGTTGACGATCACAGCGGCAATCTCGGCGTCGGTGCTTACCTTATGCCCCAAAGCCGTCTCGAAGTATTTCACCTTGGCCAGGTCGAGATACTGCATGTAGGAGGAGTTGTTGACGTGGCGGAAGATGTCGAAGTCGTTGAAGCGTGGCTGTATCTCCACCATATGGTGCCAGGGGTGTTCGGCCACCGGCACGCGGGGATTGTTGCATTCGGGTAGTTGTATAGCGTTCATATGATTCACGATTCACGATGCATGATGCACGATTTTTTTTGATTCATGATGCACGATGCACGATGCACGATTTTTTTTGATTCATGATGCACGATGCATGATGCACGATTTTTTTTTGATTCATGATGCACGATGCATGATGCACGATTTTTTTTGATTCATGATGCACGATGCATGATGCACGATGGGGTGTTGGGGATTGTTATGTTTTTTTTCGTCAGTGTTTCAATGGATCTGGAGGGAGGTGAGGGCGTCGGAGCCGAGGGCGGTGTTGATGGCCTGCACGATATGGGATTTCTGGAATTCGAGTTCGCTTTTCAAGGGGGCCGAATCAAGATAGACGTGCAGCACCCCTTTCGCCACATAGCGCCTGATGGTGTGACGGGTTATGGTCGGCCCCATTGTGTCGGCCCACAACGCTGCGGCGCGGTGTTCGAGCACAGATGTGCGTCCGGCCGAGGCGTCGAGCACCCGGTCGATTATCTGTCGGATGGTCTGCGGTTCCGTTCGTTTCATTGCATCTGTGTGAATCGGCCCGTTTCCACCTGCCACGAGCAGTGCGGATGGTTGGCGCGGTTGATGATGTTGTCGAGGTGGTCGCGGTTGGTGTCGGTGATAAAAATCTGTCCGAAGGCCTCTTCGTCGGCCACGAGACTGATGAGTCGTTCCACGCGGGTGGCGTCGAGCTTGTCGAAAATATCGTCGAGCAGCAGCAGCGGTTTCATGTTGGCTGCGCGGCGCAGAAAATCGTACTGCGCGAGCCTCAGGGCTATGGTGTAGGTTTTGCACTGTCCCTGCGAGGCGGCGCGGCGCACGGGCATGCCGCACAGCTGCAGGTCGAGGTCGTCGCGGTGCGGCCCCACGGAGGTGTGGCCCACGATTTCGTCGTGCCGGCGGCTTTGGTCAAGAAGTTCCTGAAGGGAGCCGGGATTTTCGGCCAGATGGCTGCGCAGGGCCAGTGAGGGAGTTTCGCCGTCGGCGGCGATGCCTGAATATATGGGGTTGAAGATGTCGGTGAGGGTGTCGGTCCACCGCAGGCGCGCAGTGGTGAGGTAGTGGGCCGAGCGGCTCATGGCCAGTTCCACGGCCATGTAGAGCGAGTGGTCCACCACATGGTCGCGCAACAGCTTGTTGCGCTGCTGCAGAGCGCGGTTGTAGCGGATGAGGTGGTCAAGGTAAACGGCGTCGGATTGCGAGATGACAATGTCCATGAATTTGCGCCGTTCCTCGCCGGTGCCGGTGATAAGGTCCTGGTCGGCCGGAGAGATCATAACGAGCGGAAAAGCTCCGATATGGGCGCTCAGGCGCTCGTATTCCTTCCCTTTGCGCTTGAACGATTTGCGGCGTCCGTTCTGCAGCCCCAGGGTGAGTTCTTCCTGGGCGTTGCGCCGCAGGTAGCGTCCGCGCAGGGTGGTGAATTCGGCACCGCGCATGGTGAGAGCCGCGTCGGGCATCCCCGAGAAACTTTTGCAGAAACTCAGGTAGTAAATGGCGTCGAGCAGGTTGCTTTTGCCCATGCCGTTGTTCCCCAAAAAGCAGTTGATTTTCGGGGAGAATTCAAGCATGGCGTCGGCTATGTTCTTGAAGTTGGTTATGGCGAGCGATTGCAGAATCACTTTCGGGATTGGGCGGTTTAGTTCGTGAAAATGTTGGCGGCAAGGAATGCCAGGGCATAGAGCAGCATCACCATTGCGGTTGCCCCGAGCATGGGGTTGAGCGCGGCCCCTTTGGCTTTCCTGATTCTCAGCCACAGCAGCACTATGATGGTGACGGTGAGTTCGGGCACGCTCTGCCATCCTGCGGGCATCTGCCGCCATTGGGGCATCATCAGCCCTACGGCGGCCACGCCGTCGATGAGGTAGAGCAGCAGTGTGGCTCTGGGGCCTACGATGGTGGCGAGGGTGGTTTTCCCCACGGCCTTGTCGTCGGCTATGTCGCGATAGTTGTTGACAATCAGGATATTCGCGCCGAGTAGCCCGGTGGAGAGGGCTGTGAACCACACGGCAGGCGTCACCGGTCCGGAAATCACATAGTACGTGAGAGTGACAGGCACGATACCGAAGAACAGGATTACCGCCACTTCGCCGAGTGCATGGCGCGAGAGCGGATATGGACCTGCGGAGTAGGCCAGTGCTCCGAGCACAATCACAATGCCGGCGGCAAGCAGCCACCATCCGCCCCAATAGATTAAGGTGCAGCCTATGGCGGCGGCGATGCCTAAGGTAAGGATTGTGGCGGTGAGCATGGCGCGGGGCGTGATGTCGCCCTCTGTGACTCCGCGACGCGGGCCTACGCGGCCTTTGCGGTCGAGGCCGTCGCGGAAATCGAAATATTCGTTGGCAAAGTTTGATGCTATCTGGGCAAGCAGGGCGAATAAGAGGCAGAGCGTCCACGGCAACCATCTCACCTGACCGTGGGCCACGCCCAGTGCGGCAGCCATCACAACGCCTGCGGCCGATACCGGCAGGGTGCGCAGACGCATGGCTTCAATCCAGCATGCGGCGGCCGAACGGCGGGTTGTGGTGTTCTGAGCGGCGCGGTTCATTTCAGTCGCAGTGTGATTAGTCCTGTGGAGTCGAAGCGCGGCAGCGCCATGAGTTGCACGGGAGCCATGCGCGCGTAGGGCGATTCGGAGCAGTCGCCTATCTCGGTCACTCCGGCCTGCCGGAGCGCGTTCTCAACAGCGTTAAGGGCTATGTCGGGGGTGTTGTTGTCCTTGCTGAGATGGCACAGGAAGATGTTGCGCAGCGCAGGAGTGTAGATGCGTGCCAGATATTCGGCCGTGACTTCATTGTCGAGATGCCCGTTGTCAGAGCTGATGCGGGCCTTGAGATATTCGGGATAGGTGCCGGCGGCCAGCATGGGCGCATTGTAGTTGGCCTCAATCATGAGGTAGTTGGCCTTGCGCATGTAGAAGTCGGCGCGTTCGGAGATGCATCCCAGGTCGGTGGCCACCACTATGTGGTGCGCGCCGTTGGTGATGTAGTATCCGGCATTGTCGGTGCCGTCGTGCATCACCTCGAATGCCAGCAGCGTGAAGTTGCCGATGGTGAACGGGTGCTCCTTGTAGATGGCGTGGTGATAGTCCTTGATGCGGTTGGAGATGGCATGGCGGCGAAGCAGGCCGTTGAGCGCACGTGGCGTGCAGAACACCTGCATGTGGCGGTATTTGCGCAGAAAGGCGTAGACGTAGCGCACGTGGTCGCTGTGGTCGTGTGTAAGGGCTATCCCCTTCACCGTTTTCATGTCGACGCCGTTGCGGTGCAGCTCGTCGACAACATGCACCAAGTCCACTCCCGCATCGATGAGGAATCCCGATGTATCGTCGCCGAAGTAGGCGCAGTTGCCCGAACTTCCGGAGCCGAACGAGATGAATTTCAAACGGTCGATGGTGGGGAGTGCTTCAAGCGGCGAGAATGTGTCGCCGTCGTCGAACAGCATTCTTTCCCGTTTCTCCTTTTCGGCGGCGAGACGTCTTTCCGCCTCCTTCTCAATGGCAGGGTGCACAGGAAAATCGTCGGCGCTCGTGAACAGCGAGTCGTCGAAGTCGTCGAACAGCCCCGGCATCCCGGGCTGTATGGTCGGACGTTTCTTGTAGCGTGCCATTGTTTACGGTTGTTATTTTTTTTGCGTCGGACTTGTCGGACTGGTCAGACAGGTCTGAATCAGGAGAAGAGGAGGAATATGGTTGGAATCTTGTCGTAGTTATAGGTTGCTGTGGCCCATTGCGACAGCGGGCGGGTCACAATGCTCTGGCGCGAGCCGGTGAGGTCGGAGGCCACGCATAGCAGCATGCTGCCGGGGAGGCGCGTGGTGAGTTCGGCTATCAGGCGGTTGTTGCGGTAGGGTGTCTCAATGAAAATCTGTGTCTGCCGTTCGCGGGCTATGCGGCGCTCCATCTCCTTGAGGCGTGCTGTGCGTCGGGTGGCGTCGATAGGAAGGTAGCCGTTGAAGGCGAAGCTCTGCCCGTTGAACCCCGACCCCATCAGGGCCAACAGGATGCTCGACGGGCCGACGAGCGGCATCACCTTCAGCCCTTCGCGCTGAGCCACGGCTACTGCGTCGGCTCCTGGATCGGCCACTGCCGGGCATCCGGCTTCGGAAATCACCCCCATGGGGTGTCCCTGACGGAGCGGCTGCAGCATGGCCGACACCTCGCGTGCGTCGGTGTGTTCGTCCAGGACGGTAAACGTCAGCGAGTCAATGTCGGTGGCCGGGTCCACTTTTTTCAGGAACCGGCGTGCCGACCGCACGTTCTCAACAATGAAGTGCCTGATGCCGCGCAACAACGCGGCGTTCTCCGCGGGGAGAACGCTGCCGATGGGGGAGCTGTCGCTCAGCGGCACGGGGAACAGATAAAGTGCCGCCTCCACCTTTGTCGGGTTGATTTCCTGTTCTGTTTTCACGATAACAAAATTACTGATTTTTTTCCGCATTGGCAAATCAAATACATGCGGCGGCGCGTGGTGTGATGCACGATTCACGATGCACAATGCACGATTCACGATGGATGATTCATGGTAGGGGCGCAATTTATTGCGCACGTACAATGGGGCGGCCGCGTATGGCCGGGAAAATACGAGGCAGGGGCGCACGTGCTGTGCGCCCCTGCGGTGTGGGTTTGTGTGTGCGTCAGGCTGGATTATTTGCGGATGAGCTGCTTGCTTACCTTGTTGCCCTGACGTACGATGTACAGGCCTGTGGTGGGTTCAGCCACGCGGATGCCCTGCATGTTGTAGTATTCTGCGGGAGCGTCGGCGTCAACTGCCTCGAACTCTACACCCTCGATGCCGGAGTTGCCGTTGCCTTTGTAAAGAAGGTCGAAGTTTTTGAAAGCAAAACGGTTTTGGTTGTCAGCAAGACCCTGCTGAGTCATCTTGATGCTGAGCTTGCCGTCTGCACCAACTTTGAAATTACATGATTTCATGTTGGCGTCATCTGCCATGCCTTCGAAAGAAGAACGGTACCACAGATCTTTTTCTTTGATTGCGGGAACCTCGCCTTCTGAATCGTTGAAGAAGATTTTCACAGGGTTGCAGCTCTGGGTCACTACTCGATAAATTGCGGTGTAATTACCTTCGGGGCAGCCTTCCACAGCCTGTTCAACTACGATTTCTGCGCCTTTGTTGTCATTTTCAAACCATGCATAAGTTGCTTTGGTCTGCCATTCATCGGGTTTGGGACCTTCATCTTCAAACCATCCGGCATCGGGATAAACCATGCCTTTGTTTTCGCCACCGACAGTGTATTTCCAAGCTGTATCGTTGGCTTTGTCGTTGATGTCGATGTTGGCGGCAGCAATGAGGAATGATGCCTCCATGGGATTCTGCTCAGTAGCGTCGGCAAAGTTCTTTTTCATCTGGTCGACGGTGTATATTTTCCATTCTTCCTTCGCCGTGGCATCGGTCTTGATTGTCCAAACGTCTGTGCCGATGTAAGGTTTCTGATACACCCAGCCGTTCAACTCATCGGGATTGTCAGTTCTGAAGTTGGCAAAAACATCGAGCGCTACAAAGTTGTCTTTTGAAGACAAAATGTAATTTTCACCGGATTTTGTGATTTTGAACGAAGCTGCGTTGCCATCGTTGCCGTCGGCCCAAAGGCCGCCGTCATCTTTGATGCATCCTGTGGTTGAAGAAAGTTTGTATGTGCCGTCGCCGTTTGCGGTAATAGTGTAAACTTTAGGCTGTGTCTTGAGCGCTACCTGAGTTCCCCAGCTCCAGCCTTGGTTGAACCAGTAAGTAGGGTGTGTGACACTTTGAATGCATACATCTCCCGTGGGGATCTCTTGTGCGAATGCGGCGGTTGACAGCGCTGCGGCTGCCAGAAAGAGTAGAGCTTTTCTCATGGATAATAAATTTGGTAAAATATTAGGTAATTAGGTAATAGACGAAACGGTAAGGAGAGCGAACGTGGGCGCAACACAGCGCCGAATCCTTTATGTATTATGTTTCTTATTTGCTGATGCAAAGATAATAATTATTGCCGGAACGCCCAAACAGAAATTCTGAAATATTAACGAAAATTAATGCCGTCTCCCTCTGCGCAGCGCCCCTCTGCAATCCTTATAAGAACTTATCAGAGTTTATCCGAATTTATCAGAGTTTATTCGGCGGATAAGTTCTGATAAATTCTGATAATTTCCGATAATTCTGATGAATACGGATGGTTCTGATAATTCGGATAAGGGGTGTTTTTTCAGACTAACGGCAGGAGGATGGTGAAGGTGGTGCCTACACCCGGTTCGGAATGGCTGACGAAGATGCGGCCGCGGTGATACTGGCCTATGATGCGTTTGGCCAGGGTGAGGCCCAGGCCCCATCCGCGTTTCTTGGTGGTGAAGCCGGGATTGAACACCGCTTTCTGGTTTTTGCGCGAGATGCCTTTGCCTGTGTCAGTGACGGTGATGCAGGCGTTGCGCCCTTCGCGCGAGGTGACGATGGTGATTGAGCCGGTGCCTTCCATGGCGTCAACGGCGTTTTTGATGAGATTTTCCATCACCCATTCGAACAGCGGTGCGCTGAGCCGCACGTTGAGCGGTTCGGGGCAGAGGGATGTGGAGAGGGTGATGCGCGATGAGATGCGCGTGGCCATGTAGGATGCCGCGTGACCCACCACGGTGTTCACGTTGTCGGTCTCCATCTGCGGCTGTGAGCCGATTTTCGAGAAACGCGAGGCGATGGTGCTGAGGCGGTCGACATCCTTGTTCATCTCGCGCACCATTTCGGGGTCGAAATCCATCGACCGCAGCAGTTCCATCCAGGCCATTAGCGAGGAGATGGGGGTGCCGAGCTGATGGGCGGTCTCTTTCGACAGGCCCACCCACACCTTGTTCTGCTCGGCGCTGCGTGTGGAGTTCACGGCGAAATAGACCACAAGGATAAATGCCAGCATCACAAACAGCTGGATGTAGGGATAATAGCTGAGCCGGCGCAGCAGCTTCGAATCGTCGTAATACAGGTGTTGCAGATTGTCGGGCGTGATTATGATGTGAATCACGTTGGCGCGTTTCTGCAGCGTGGCGAGTTTGCCGCGCAGATAGCTTTCGTTGGCGGCCGAAATCACCCACGGCGTGAGCGAATCCACCGGTTCGGGGAGGTCGAAATTACGGTGCAGCAGTATGTTGCCGTCATCGTCGGTGAGCAGTACGGGGATGGTATGGTTGCGCTCGATGATGCTGAAAAGGAAATCGATGTCGGACGATGAGGCGGCGTCGTCCGACATGCCTATGTCGGCAATCTGTTTGGTGGCGTCGGCCCAGATCTGCATGCGTTCGCGTTCCTGTGTGGCGAGGTCGTTGACCAGATTGTTGCTCACATACAGGAAAAATGCCACGAGTCCGACCGACACGGCCAGAAACGCGGCCACTCCGAAGCGTCTGATTTCGTAGATGTTCATGGTTGCGGTCTGGTGACTAAAAATCCGGAATGTCGCTGACGTCGATTCCCTCCCGTTGGGCTATGAACAGCGGTACGGCATCTTCGGTGTTCGGCCCTATCACAATGTCGGCAGCCTCTTTCACCTCGGGGAGGGCATTGCCCACGGCGACGGCCGTTGTGGCCACACGCATCATGGGGAGGTCGTTGAGATTGTCACCGAACACCATTGTCTCGTCGGCACCAACGCGCAGGGCAAGTTCGCTGACAGCGTGTGCCTTCGACACTCCGGGGGCATAGATGTCGATCAGTCCGGTATCAGGCATGATTACGTCGGGATACCATGCGGTGGCGCAGTCGGTCACCTTCCGCAGTTCCTCCGATGCTTGCTTTACCGCCTCAACCGGCCCGATGGCAAAGAACAGCGCCACATGGTCGAGGCGTGCCGGCTGCTGGTCAAGGTGGAACCGTTTGAGTTGCAGATGGCGGCGTTCCTGATAGAAGCTGTTCTCGCGGCGCGACATGGCTGCGGGGTGGTAGACGTTGAGAAACGAATCGCCGCTGAGGCAATAGATGAACGGACGCAAAGACTGACGCCCGAAAGTGTCGCGGATGCGCTCCGCATCGGCCTCCGGGATGAGCGTGCAGCTTTCGAAACGCTCGCGGGTGCGGTCCCACAGGGCGCCCCCGGTCATAACGATGGCGGGGAGGGGAAGTTCCTGACCGGAGGGGGTGGTGTAGACGCTTTGGCTGATTCCGGCAAACAGCGGCTGCACCGTGGCGGGGGTGCGAGCCGTGGCAGGCGTAATCATGACGCCCCGCCGCGCCAGTTCGTTGAGAATGGCGGCGGAGCGCCGGCTTATGCGGCTGTCCGCACCTAAAAGGGTGCCGTCGAGATCGGTGACGTAAAGCGTTTTTTTCTTTCCTGTGTCCATGTGTGGTGTCCGCCGCAGGGCCGTGCGGCTCAACAAAATTAAGGAAAATCCGCGAGATTAGCAGCGGTAAGGATAATTTTTGCGAAAAACGCTCTGCTTTCCGAACCATTGTGACGCGTATGCTATTTTATTATTAGCTATTTTATTAGTAGCTTTGTATGTACAAACTAAAAACAGATATATGACATTTGAAGAATTAGGCGTGAACGAACCGTTGAGGCGCGCCATCGAAGAACTTGGTTTCGAGGCTCCTATGCCCGTGCAGGAAAAAGTGATTCCCCATCTGCTGGGGCAGGAGGGCGATGTTGTGGCCCTCGCACAGACCGGTACGGGTAAGACCGCAGCGTTCGGTCTGCCGGTGCTGCAGCGCATTGATGTAGACCGTCATGTGCCTCAGGCACTGGTGCTCTCGCCTACACGTGAGCTGTGCCTTCAGATCGCTTCCGATCTGGCGGACTTCTCCAAATATATGCCCGGACTGAAAGTGCTCCCCGTCTATGGCGGTTCGAGCATACAGAGTCAGATCCGCTCGCTCCGCGAGGGTGTTCAGATTATAGTGGCCACTCCCGGCCGCCTCATCGACCTCATCGACCGCGGTGTGGTGAAGCTCGACGACGTGCACACCGTTATCCTCGACGAGGCCGACGAAATGCTCAACATGGGTTTCGTAGACTCCATCAACCAAATTCTTGAGCATGTTCCGCAGGAGCGCAAGATGCTCATGTTCTCGGCCACGATGCCCAAGGAGATAGCCAAGATAGCCAACCGCTTCATGCACGATCCGGTGGAATTCGTGATCGGCACGCGCAACGAGGGCGCGGCCAATGTGCGCCATATCTACTATATGGTGAACGCACGCGACAAATATCTGGCTCTTAAACGTATCGCCGACAACTCGCCCAACATCTACGCCATAATCTTCTGCCGCACCCGTCGCGACACCCAGGAGGTGGCCGAAAATCTTATCCGTGACGGATACAATGCCGATGCCCTGCACGGCGACCTCTCGCAGCAGCAGCGCGACATTGTGATGAAGAAATTCCGCGACCGCGTGATCTCGCTGCTCGTGGCCACCGACGTGGCCGCCCGCGGACTTGATGTCGACGACCTCACGCATGTGATAAACTACGGTCTCCCCGAGGACACCGCCGTGTACACCCACCGCTCCGGCCGTACCGGCCGTGCGGGTAAAACCGGTGTGTCCATCGCCATAATCCATTCGCGCGAGAAAGGGAAGTTGCGCGAGATTGAGCGCATAATCGGAAAGACTTTCGAACGCAAGGAGGTGCCCACCCCTGACCATATCATCGAAAAGCAGCTGTTCTGGCTTGCCGACCGCCTGGAGCGCGTGGAGGTGAACGACGAGGAGATTGCGCGTTTCCTCCCCGGCGTGATCAAGAAACTGGGCTGGCTCTCCAACGAGGACCTTGTGAAGCGTGTGCTCTCGCTTGAGTTCAACCGTCTGCTCGAATACTACAAGGACGCACCGCAGATCGACTTCATCGACGAGAAACCCCGCAAGGAGAAGAAGCACCGCGACGACGAGCCGGCTACTAAGGAGGAGAAGGACCGCCGCACGGCATCCAATGGGATGGAACGCATCTACATCAGTGTGGGCAAGCGCGACGGTTTCTATGCCGGCAACCTCATCGAGATGCTCAACCGCCTCGTGCCGGGCAAGCGCGTGGATGTGGGCCGTATCGACCTCATGCCTGGCTATTCGCTTTTCGATGTGAAGAAGTCCGATGCCAAGCGCGTGGTGGCCAATCTGAAAGGCGCCGACTTCATGGGCAAGCGCATACAGAGCGAGGTGGCATCGGCCGACAAGGACTATGCCAAGGTGTCAATGCGCCGTACAAAGGATAAACACGCCGAAGAAGCGCCCGCGGATGCCTACGACAGTTTCGAGATGTTCAAGAAGCGTTCGCGCCGCAGCCGCCGCTGACTACTTACACCCTAACAGCACACTGAAATGAAACGGATTATATTCATGGCCATAGTGGCTGTTGTCGGAGCCTGCATGGCCTGGGGACAGTCGGAGATGAGGCTTGGCACCACGGATATGGCAAATGCCGGTGGGCTGACGCCATCTGCTGCCTTCGCCGATGCGCCGGCGGCCGTCTTTCCCACCATCGACCGCATGACGCGCCTCGACATGCTCGACTATTTCAACAGCGGTTCGGACAAGCCGTCGAAAAACGCGCTTGCCGGAAATGCCCGCGTACTGTCGCTGACGGATTCACAGATAAAGGTGGAGACCTCGGGCGCACAGACAGTGGAGATTTCGCTGCTGCCGCAGAAGGTGGATACACTGCTGGTGGTGGTCACCACCATAAAGACTCCGGTGGCCGACAGTTCGGTGGATGTGTACACCTCCCGCTGGCAACCGGTCAGAAACGAGATGTTCACCGCTCCCGGTCTGGAGCAGTGGATGCTCCCCGAGGCAAAAGATCAGAAGGAGGATCTGGAGAACCTCTATCCGTTCACTCTGGCATCGGCCACGTTCAATCCTCAGGATGGAGTGCTCACACTCACCAACAATCTGGGTGAATATCTCCCTGAAATAGAATCGAAGGGGCGCGAAAAACTGCTCCACAGCTCCCTGAGCTACCGCTGGAACGGCAAGCGCTTCGACATGATTAAAAAATGAGATGAATCCTGCGAATAGCCGCATTTGTCAGGAGTGTGTCTCAAACGTAGGGTCGCGACCTGTCGCGACTGCAATATCTGAAATATCAATCGGCAAAAACATGGCGCTGATCGGCCAATAGGCAGTCGCGACAGGTCGCGACCCTACGATATGGGCGGTGTTATGATAATCAATGAAATAACAGCGGAATATCACAAATTCTGAATGGAAACAAAAGTGCTGTCGCTGCTTGAGCTTGCCCGCACGGTGGCTTCGCTTGTGCAGCGTCCCGAAACACAGAACGTATGGGTCACTGCGGAACTGCTCGATGTGGCGGTGCGCGGCGGCCATTGCTATATGGAGCTGCTGCAGAAGGACGAGCGCGGGGTGCAGGTGGCCAAGGCGCGTGGCGTAATATGGGCCAACACCTTCGTGCGCATCGACCATGAATTCTATGCGGCCACGGGCCAGCGGTTCGCCACCGGCCTGAAAGTGATGCTGAGGGTGTCGGCGTCGATGCATCCCGTCTACGGATTTTCACTGGTTGTGAGTGCCGTAAATCCGGAGTACACCATGGGCGACCTCCTGCGCCGCCGCCGCGAGATTCTCGCGCGACTCAAGGAGGAGGGGATTCTGGAGCTTAACCGCGAGCTGAAATGGCCTGTGGTGCCGCAGCGCATAGCTGTGATATCGGCTCCGGGAGCCGCCGGTTACGGCGACTTCATGAATCAGCTTTACCACAACCCCTCGCATCTGCGCTTCCGCACCCGGCTATATCCGGCTGTGATGCAGGGGGCGTCGGCACCGCGGTCCATCATCTCCGCCCTGGAGCAGGTGGCTGCCGACAGCCATATGTGGGATGGCGTGGTGATTATCCGAGGTGGTGGCGCCACCTCCGACCTTCAGGCCTACGAGGATTACGAGCTTGCCGCAAACGTGGCGCAGTTCCCGCTGCCGGTGGCTATCGGCATCGGCCATGAGCGCGACGTGACCGTGCTCGACTGGGTGGCCAATCTGCGTTTCAAGACCCCCACGGCCGTGGCCGAGTGGCTCGTGTCGAACGGCGAGAATGCCCTGGCATTCCTTTCGCAGGTGGGCAACCGCATTCTGCAGTTTGCCACACAGCGCATTTCGGGCAACCGCGAGCAGCTTGCGCAGGCTGAAAGTCTGCTGCCGCTCGCCGCCGCAGGTGCGGTGGAGAAAGCGCGCGGCCGCATGCGCAATGCCGCTGCACAGCTTGCCGGACTCAGCGGCCGCCGCATAGCCCCGCAGTTCACGCGTCTCGACATGACGCTGCATGCCATCACTGAGGCTTCGCGCAATCAGCTGCAGAAGCGTGCGGCCCGGCTCGATGCCTTGCAGACGCTGCTTGATGCGCTTTCACCCATGGCTACGCTAAGGCGTGGCTACACCATAACCCGTGTCGGCGGTCATGCCGTCACATCGGTTGCCGAACTGCCCCCCGGCACCACCATAGAAACCCAGCTTGCCGACGGCACCGCAACCTCCACCGTAAATTAGAAAATAGGAATCAACAATTACCAATCGTGCATCATGCATCGTGAATCGTGCATCAACCATCGTGCATCATGCATCGTGAATCAATCCAATTATGACACCGGTAAAAGAACTTACATACACTCAGGCTATTACAGAACTTGAAGGAATCCTGCGCCACATGCAGAGCGACGAGTGCGACATCGACCGCCTCGCGGCGCTCACACGCCGTGCCACAGAACTGATCGGCGAATGCCGCTCGCGCCTTGTGGCAACCGACGAGGAGCTCAAAGCCATCCTCGAAAATCTCGACAAATAACCGGCCAACCGGTTTCACCAGTTGTTGCGACGGCGGGCCTGCTCGTCGCGTGCCTTGTCCTGCTCCCGCATCCGTTCGATGTGGCGGAGAGCCTGGGCGTGGGTGTCGAACACGTCGTTGTACACGGCCCATTTGCCGTCGGGCAGCTGGCGTGCCGTGTAGTCGCGGTTCTGCAGCCGCTTGAATAGGAATGCCAGACCGATGCCGGCTGCCGGGCATGTCATTACGATTGCAGCCACAATCTTACCTCCGGTAAAGGCGGCGAACGAGAGTGTGACCATGAACCCGATTACACCCACGATTAGCAGCAGTGTGTCCTTCACGGCAGAAGAGCCACCTTTTGCGCCATTCATGAGCAGCGGGATGGCGTAAATCACAACCAATCCTATCCACAGATTGCCTGCAATCATGTAGCCGATTGCCATAGCGAAATATTGGAACACGGCGGCAAGAAGCACAGGCCATATCCTTACGCCGGTTTTGGAGAATGTCCACACCAGAATCACGTAGCTGAATTCCAGCACAAGATAGAGCGCGACAGGGATGAATCCCAGAATCGCCTTATTCAGGCCCATGTTTTCAGGCAGACACCACCACACGGCATCGTTACCAAGCATCAGAGTCTGGTAAATCTGCAACCCCACGGCCAGGACGAACGGAACGGCCGATTTGGCTACGGTGCTCCGAAGGATAAGTACCACGGCAAAGAGCATCAGAATCAGTTCAAGCACCGGCAGAACCGGGCCGTGAAGGAAACTCCACATGGCCGAGGCGGGGTCGAGCCGGGTGAACGCCAGATTGTCGTGAATGAGGCGTTCCAACGAATCGAGACCTCCATTTGTGGCAAGCGCATCGGCGCTCTCCGGCGTTGAGAAGGCAAATAACGGTATTAGAAGCAGAACCAGGCAGGTGAGAAATGTTTTCATAATGATGTGGTGGAAAGAGGGGTGAATTAAATATTTTGAACGGAGGTTATGTCAGGTGGAGAGAACTATGGCGCGGACGTCGGAGAAATCGGCGTGGCGCAACGCTTCGGGTGAAATCAGGAAGTCGAGCACCCCGAAATCCATGAAGTTGAGGTTGAAATCCATTCCGGCGAATGAATCGATTTGCAGGAGTATCTGCCAGTCCTCGTAAGGGTGATCCCACGATTCCCACTCGCGGTGGTCGGGACGGGCAAAAAGAGCTTGGTCGTCATCGGCCAGCGGGTCGTGCTCGCGTGTGAATGAAATTTCCAGTGCATCGGGCGACATGGGTTGATCTTCGTCATCCACAAGCACTACCTCGCGCAGCCCGGAGCAATCCTTCACGTAAATCACTTTCACCGCGTCGGGGGCGCTGATGGCTCCGCCGATGCAGTCGGTGGCGGCGAACTGGCCCAGATAGTGGTCGATTTTCGCGAAAAACAGGAGCAGACCCGTCGGAGGAAGCGGATCGGCCCCGTCGCCGCAAAACGCTTTCAGCTCGGCAAGGTTTATCTGGCAGATGAATACATAGGGATATTCGTCGCCTGCGTCGTCGATGTACTGCGGGTAATCCATCCCCTTAGGCAGTGCCGGACTGCCCCAGAAGCGGGAAGCCTCCACGGCAAGTTGGCCGAAAGGTTTTGACAGTCTGAGATATATCGGTTTCATGGTCCTTTAGTCTTCCTCCTGACAGTTTTCGGGTTCCCAAATCATGTCCATTATCTCGCGGGCGTCCTGATTGCCGTTCTCCACGGCCGTCATAACCAGGTCGAAGTAGTAGGTCATGTCAAGCATGAATTTTTCGGGGTCGTTTGAAATGGCGGCGAACCTCAGCCATGCCCACCCCTCCTCGTTGTCGGGTGCGAGTGCGCCTTTGTTGATGCCTTCCCACAGGACGCCCTCAAACATGCTCTCGCGCACAATTTCGAACGAGTACCAGTTGTTGCAGGCCATCAGGAGTGCCTTCAGGGGATACAGGCCGGTGACGCCTTTCTCAATGAGGCGGTCGATGTTGTCCATCACCGCCTGCTCGCTGTCGGTAGTTTCGTTGCATACCGACCCTTCGAACGTTTCATGTACTTTGCCTATCACCATTATTTCCTTCAGAATCAGGCGGTAAAGGCACCGCATGCCGTTGTCTGCTGTCATATTGGTTATGCTTTAATACTTTGAATATCAGATTAGTCGAACATCACTCCGGGATTCATCAGCGCCGGTGATTTCCATCGTATGCCGCGACGTGCGAGGGCGGCGCTCTTTGCGCTCCAATATCCGAAACAGTATCCCATGCCTCGGGGCACATCTTTTAACTCTTCGGCAATTTCGCTTTCAACATCGGCTATAACAGCCTCATACCCGGCCGTGCGCTCCACCGGGTCGAACTTCAGATGCCGGTTGTAGCGTTTGCAGAATTCCGCCATAGGCAGCTTCGGGTCGATATAGTCGCGGAGCATTTTCAGTTCGCCGAAGGCGTCGTGATTCTGCACCATTGCAGTGAATATCGCTGCAATTCGGTATATTTTTTCGTTCATGGTCAGGTGAATTTAAGAGTTATTACAGTGACATTGTCGGGGGCGCCGGCGGCCAGGGCTGCATCGACGAGCGCCTGTGCCGACGAGATGTTGCGTTGTATGTCCGCATCTGACACAACGTCGGAAAGACCGTCGGAGCAGATGATGTATTGGTCGCCCTCCACAATCTTTGTCGGGGTTATGTCGATGAATGCTTCCTGGATGCCGAGGCAGTTGTACATGAGGTTGGCCGGAGCAGACGGGTCGTTGAGCCGGTTGCGTTCGGAGTGGTCGCGCGTGAGCTGGCGGAAGTTGTCGTAGCGCAGACGGTAGGTGCGTGAGTCGCCGCAGTTGAGTATGTATGCCTGGTCGAAATAGAGCAGCAGGCCGGTGAGTGTTGTGGCCATGCCGTTTCCGTGGCTTTCGGCCATGATGGCGTCGTTGGCGGTCTGAGTCCACCGCTTTAGTCTCATGATCACATCGTTCGGTTCCAGACCGGCGGGGAGCGCCTCGACGAAAGTGTCGAACAGACTGCAGGCAAGTTCCGAGGCTTTTTCGCCCCCTTCGCGTCCGCCGAGGCCGTCGCATACAACGGCGCCGAACTTTATCCCCTCCTGAGGAATATCGAATTCGAAGGCGTCGCTGTCGTCGCGCACAGTCTGTCCTCCGGCGTATGCCATATCCTCGTTCTGTGTGCGGACAAGGCCGGCGTGGCTCACTATTTCAAATCTCAGTCTCATTCCGCAATAAAGTCATAATAGTTGGCCAGCCGCACGGTGTCGCCTGTGCGGAAGGGGAGAGGATTATAGCACCACTGGCCGTTGACGGCCGAACCGTTTCGCGAACCGAGATCGGAGAGAATCCAGTGGTCGGCCTCCTGCCACACCTGGGCATGCCGGGCGGAGATGTACTCCAGTCGGCCGAGGTCACGCTGATAGGGGCCTTCGAGGCGTCCGAGCACAGCTCCGTTTTGCAGGTTAAGCGTAATCCTTTCGGAACGGCACACCAACCGCGTGGGGCACTGTGCATGCGGCGCTTTCTGAGCTTGCCGCCCTGTGTCACGCTGCGAATCCGTGTCCTGCGCCGGGCCGGCCGATGCAATGGTGTCGGCGGCCACGAGCTTCTTGCCGCAAAGGCCGCAACGCTTCCCTTCCCCTTTACCGGGAACACGGCAGTCGGGGCAGAGGTATATTTTAGCGCCGCACTGGTCGCAGAACAGGCTGTCGTCCTCAATGTCGGCCTTGCATTCAAAGCATTTCATGTCAGGTCATGTCTTCAAAGGTGAATATATAGAGGTCGTCGCGGCTGTAATTGCCCTGCCGGCGCAGGCGTGCGCCCTGATTGATGCGCACCTGGTCGAAATACTTCACGGCCTCGGCGGCATTGCCGAAACTGGCGGTCTTGTGGCGAACGAGCTTGTCGAAATAGCGGTGCATCTCCTCGCGGGCGTCGTCGTCCATCCTCATGCCGCGTTTCCTGCAGAGGTTCTCGAAAATCACGGCCAGTTCGTCGGCGGTGTAATCCTCGAAGTAAATCTTTTTCCTGAAGCGGCGGTCAAGTCCGGTGTTGGTGTCGGACCACGCTTTCATCTCGCGCGGATAGCCGGCGGCGATGGCCACCATCTTCCCCTCGTAATCGTTGAGAAGGGTGAGCAGTTCGGGCGCGGCGTCCTTTTCGCCGTAATGGCCGTCGTGCAAGCCATAGGCCTCGTCAATAAAGAACACGCCGCCGAGACCGCGTTTCACCATCTTGCGGGTCTGCGCGGCGGTCTGCCCCACAAATCCGCTGATGAGGTCGGCGGGTTTCACTTCAAGCAGCTTGTTGGTGGGGAGCAGCCCGAGCGAATGGAATATGTTGCCCATGATGCGCGCCACGGTGGTTTTGCCCGTGCCCGGATTGCCAAGGAACTGGTAGTGGCACATGGGCACGTTCGGCTGCCGCTCTTCCAGGCGGGCGCGTTCCTGCTCGGCAAATATGGAGTCGGCGAGGTTGCGTATCTCCTCTTTCACGCTTTTCAGTCCCACAAGCCGGTCAAGTTCGCGGAAGCATTCCTCCAGATCCACCTTTTTCGCCTCTTCGTAGGGGATGTCCTCGGCCTTTATCCGCATCATCTCGTCGGTGGGGATGTTGTAGATGTCGAATTCGCGCTGCAGGCGGTCGCCCTGCCGCTTCATGGTGGTTTTGAACAGTCCGATCACACTCCTCGCGTTTCCGAAATTCTCGTCTTTCGCGGCAACCATCTCGCATATGGCCTTGCGCAGACGGTCCTCCGCCTCGGTGTCGAGGTGCATGTTCTGCCTGCGTGCCTGAAGCATATAGATCTCCTCAAGCTCGGTGGCTGAATAGTCCTCGATGTGGATGCGGTCGGAGAAGCGGCTGGCGAGTCCGGGGTTGGCGTTGGCTATGAATTCGTCGATTAGGTTTTTGTAGCCGGCTATTACGGTTATGAACTTGCCGGCGTCGCCCACCATGCGTGTCATAAGGCTCTCGATGGCCGCCGTGCCGTCCTGACTCTTGTCGCTGGGATTGTCCATCGGGATGAGGCTGTAAGCCTCGTCTATGAAGAGGATTCCCCCGAGGGCTTCGTCAACGGCCTTGTCCATATTGCCGGCGGCTGAATTGGCCATGCTGTCGAGCAGGTGTTTCTTTTCCCGTACCACCACCTTGTCGGTGGGGAGGATGCCTGCTGCCTTGAACACGCGCCCCAGACGTTTGGCCACTTCGGTCTTGCCGGTGCCGGGATTTCCGGTGATGGCTATGTGGATGCCGTCGTTCTCCGGACTGATCAGCCCGCGTTCCACCCGTTGGCGCTGGATTATGGCCTTGCCGACGATGGAGCGTATGGTGGCTTTAAGATTGCCAAGCCCCACCATGTCGTCGAGCGAGGCGAGCACCTCCTCCACGGTGGTCTGTTTCTTTCCTTCGTCGCCCGTAATATCGTCCGGGATGATGAACGGGGGTGAGGATGGATGGTCGGCCAGACGGGCCTTGACCCTGGCGATGGCGGCCGAATAAGCGTTACGCACTTCGCGGGCATTGCCGAATCCCTTCTGACGCATGTTGTACATGTTCTGGAAGTAGGCTTTGAGTTTTTCGTCGGCTTCGGGCGAGAGCATGAAGCCTTCGCCGCCGTTGGCCACCATGCGGCGGAAGATTTCGGCAAGTTCGGCCGGGGTGTAGTCGCGGAAATTGATGGTCTGGTTGAAGCGGGACTTGAATCCGTCGTTCAGCTTCATCAGTGCTTCCATGTCGCGCTCATATCCGGCTAAGATCACCACGATTTTGCCACGGTAGTTTTCGGTGTAGCGTATCAGCGAATCCACTGCATCCTTTCCGTGCTCGTTGTTGGTGAACTGATAGGCTTCGTCGATGAAGAGCACGCCTCCCATGGCCTGATTGAAGAATTTATCAACCAGTTTGGGGGAGTCGGCCACGTACTGCGATATCATCTGGTCGGCACCTACCTCCTTCAGATGCCCAACGGGGAGAACGCCCAGAGCGTTCAGAGCCTCGGCAAAGAGCCGTGCCATGGTGGTTTTGCCCGTGCCGGGATTGCCGATGAAACGGAAGTGGTCGTTGAGCCTGGGTTCGCGGCCGTTGGCCACGTCGGTCTGTATCACCTTGGCTATGCCGCGTATGCGCTCCTTGATTTCGCGCACGCCTACATATTTGTCGAACTCGGCCATGACCTCGTCGAGGGTCTTGCGGCGGAACTCCTTGCCATGTACGCAGTCGGGGCCTATCACCGGTGAATCCCCGGGGAGGTCGAGGGCGGCGTTGCTGATGGCCTGTGCACGCAGCCGCGCTATGTGGCCGTTGACGCCGGGAGCCTCGTCGGGGTGACGGAGGTCATTGATGAAGATGCGCTCCAGCTTGGCCCGCGCTTCGTCCGAGAGGGCGCGGCGTTCCTTGGCGAGGATGTCGTCAACTATCTTCAGCAGGCTCGACACGGTGATGTCGGCTGTGGCAAGGTGGTAGCTGACGGCGTTCTTGGAAACGGGATTGTTGTCGAAAAACGCTTTCAGCGCGTCGTCGCCGGTTATGGCCACTACGGGCATCCCTTCCGCACCGCTCCATTCGCCGATGTAGTTGATGATGCTGTCGAGCTCTACAATGTCGGTGGCTTTCGTGGCGGGGCACAGGCGTTGTGCCTCATCTATGATAATCATGTTCGGACCGGGCTTTATTTCGCCTTTCTGCAGGCTCTCTATCCAGCCGCGGTATTCCACCGGTTTTATCACGTCGGGTTCAGGGTCGCGGAGAATGCCGGCGCTGACCAGGGCGCGGGCAATGGCGCGTGCCACAGTCTTTTTCCCCGTGCCGGAATTGCCGGTGATTACGAAACTGAGGGGGAGGCGGCTCCCTTTCACACCGTTTTTACGGCACCATTCAGCTTTTTTTTGCGCTTTGGCAACTATGTCGGTTAGCCTGTCCACAAGTTCCGTTTTGTCGTATAGCCCTGCGAACATGCCGCTCTGCGCCGCTGCCTGATGGGCTGAGGCGTTTTGTGCCGGCATGGCTGTCCCGCACCATTTGCAGAACCGTGCCTCCGGTCTGTTCGTTTTTCCACATTTATCGCAGTTCATAAGTCAGAGAGAAATAAAAAATAACAGGCTGGTTGTGAATCGCCATTTGAATCGACATAAGTCGCGTTAAGAAATCTAACGCTGTCCGGCGAAATTGAATCCTTTTTCAATGTGAGTGTTATCTTGTCGTTATATTTGCGATAGAGTGTTATTGGTAGAGATTTCTTCTCTTTTGCCACCAAAGTTCCTCCGACGTTGTACGAGCCTTTGTCAATTGTCATGTGGGCCTGCAGAAATCCTTCCGTGTTTTCGGAGACGGTGAGCTTGCTCGGCGCATCATATACAAAACCGGTATATTCTCCTATAATATTCTGATAATCGGGTTCCGGTTCGTCCTTTGCGGGGCTGTATGTAAAGTAGCAGATAATGAGTCCGCAGGCTATGAAAAACCATATCCATAAAGAGTATTTGATGAGGCTTGAAATGAAATCAGTAGCTACTTTAGTGTGCTGCTCTATCTTTGTCTTTAATGAACTGATTTGCACATTAGGGAGTAGTTTGTCATGAGTGTTGAAAGCTGAACCAGCATGCGACCTTAGTATGGTCTCGTCCCATGAAAGTGAGCTTCCGGTATCTGGCTTCTCTTTGGCATCGCCATAAAGTTTGAAAGCAAAATAAATGACTATGAGCACTATACTGCCGAGGATTATCCATGGCATAGCCGGAGACAACACTGTGAACAACGCCGATGTTATACCAAAAGACAGAACACCCCCGATAGCCATGCCGATAATCCCACCGTTTGAACAAACCAAAGCACCGATTATTCCGCATAACACAGCCAGACCGTAGCCGAAACTTTTGGTGGCCAACACTATGGTGTCGCTGGCGCTTGTTACGGCGAGGTAGCCGAGCACGCCGTATACGCACAGCATAGGGATTAAACAGAAAACTGTGGAAAGTGTCGTTACCGACCGTACTTTCTGCCAAGCTTTGCGATTACGTTCCAAGGCATCCTCCAGATCGGGGCTGCCCGCTTTTGTCATGTAATCGCACTGCGGGAGGTGTTTGCGGATGAACTGGTAGTATTCGAGTGTGCGCTTTGTGTAGGATTTGGCGGAATAGTCGGCCAGCGGGTTCTCCTGAAATTTCAGGGTGAGCCAGTTGGCCAGGAAGGTCTGCTCGCGGTCGCTGAAACCGGACAGGTCGGCGTTGGCCACGTCATCGGGTGTGGTGAACGTGATTCCTTCGATGGTGACGGGTATGCTCCCGCCGTTCCATCCCGCAAGGATTTTCAGCTCGGCGATGGCCGGGTTGTAGGGTCCGGTGCGTTTCTGCGCGTCGGTGCTTTTGGTGTCCATGCAGTATGTCACCCAGTCGCACTGTGTGTCGAAGCCTCCGCGCACATAAAGATAGGCATGAAGCTTTGATCCGTCGAACACCTTCCAGTCAATTACGTCCCAGAACTCCTTCCCTTCGGCCTCCTTGCAGATTTCGGTGGCGAGGACCCGCGCAATCTGTTCGGGGTTCGACATGTCGGAGGTGGCGAGGGGTTCGCCGTCAAATCCGATGTCGGGCAGCAGGCAGAAGTGCATAAGAGTATTGGTGAAAACATCCTCGATGTTTTTCGCTTCGTCCATGAGTTTTAGGCCGTGACCCACGAGCGCTGCGTCGCAGTGCCGGGCCCATGCAATGAAATCCGGGTCGTTCTGATAGCTGTTGTCCCAGATGTCGGAGGAATAGAACGCCTCCCGGTATTCGTCGAGAGTGGTGACAGGCACATAACGTTTCTTTTCGTCGGTGACCACCGGCACGGGATATGGCAGCGAGGGGTCGAGCAGGAAGGCAAGCTCACGGATGTAAGTGGCCTTTAACGGATGCGATTTGCGCTGATACTTTTTTACGTCGGCACCCAGACCCACGGCGTTGCAGAATACCCACAGCGCATGGTCCGTCGTGCCGAGGGCATTGCCATAGCTGTTGCAATGGGTGTAAAGTTCGGCGGCAAGTTCCTTTTGCGAGCGGATAGGGTTCCCTTTGATGCCGGTGAACGGCATCGAGGGGTCGAGTTCCATACAGGCTGCGTAAAGCCCGGTGTCGCGGTCGGCGGGATGGCGCATCTCGGTTATGTCGCGCATCTGCATGGCCACTTCCGGACGGTCCACATCCTCCAGCCACTCGGCGATGCGGTCGGCGTAGAGATATTTCTTGGCAAGTTCGCGGTTCTGCCACATGATGCGGGCCAGTTCGGCGTTGTTGCGGGCAATGAGATTCTTTTCGCCGCTGAACACTATCCGGTAGTCCTTCAGTGAATTATGGTCTGCAGAATCCTTAAAGATAACCTCCCCCTTTGCCCAGCGTTTCACCTCGTCGAAGCCGGCACGCTTGTCGGGGTTGTTGCGGGTGAGGGCTTTGATAAGCGAAAGCATATGCTCGCTCATCTCCTTGCGCGATGGGTAGGGGAGTTCTTCGTCAAGTTTCTGACGCACGAGCTTGTCCTCGTCGGCAATCAGCAGTCCCTCGCCTTTCCACAATGCCAGGAGCGACATCCCCATTGAGAAGAAATCGGCCTTGGGGTCAACGTAGGTGGGTTGGCCCGGAATGTTGATGTAAAGCTCAGGGGCGGTGTAGAGCTTTGTCCGGCCGTCGTCGGCCACGGCGCGTCCGTTTCTGTCGAGCATTCGGGCAAATCCCCAGTCGGTGAGAACGAAACGCTTTTGAGAACTGTCGGTGAACAGAAAGTTGGCCGGCTTGACATCGCGGTGCACCACGCCGTTGCGGTGCAGAAAATCCACGGCGGCCGTCATCCGCAGGGCAATCTCCTTCAGCTCGTCCTCATTCCCGTACAGTTGCATATGGGCGAGTGAGCCGCCGGTGCAGAGCTGCATCACCTCGTAGTCGAAATCGGCGTTCTGCACATCGTCATGCCAGATGCCGTGTGCGTAGACGTCTACCAACAGTCCGCTGCCGCGCAGCTGCATTAGTTTGTCAAGAATGGAGTGGTCGGGATGGATGCCGTGGCGGTAGAGCTTCAGGGCGTAATGCTTTCCGTTGGCCTCTATCTCGAAAATTTTGGCCTGACCGGATTCGCTCGAAATGAGACGTACGGTGCGGTAGGACACGCTGCCGAGGATGTAAAAACTGTATTCGGGCGTTTCGACAGAGCTTCGTGCCGCTTGCTTTCCGGAAGGGGCACCAGTATCGCTCCGCTGAGGAGGGGCGTCGCCCCATGCCGCACGGCCTCCTGGAGCGGAGGTGTCGCTCTTTTGAGGCGCATCGCCCCAGCGCGGCCGCTGTGCGGTCGACGTGTCGCTTTTCTGCGGGGTGCCTCCCCAATTTTGATTAACGCCCATATTATACCGAAGTCAGTGAGGTTGTAAGCCAATCAGGCTCATGTCAGTCAATGAGATAAGTGTCGGTCAACGCTTCCACTTCCTTGAAAATCCATGTTCCGCCGAGTTGCGGCTCCATGCATTCGGAAGGCTGCCGGTGGGTGCATCCGCAGTAGTTGCACACCCATCCCTGCACTTCCATGCGGAGCTGTACGGAAGTGATTTTGCGTGCGCTGAAAAAGTTACGTTTCTCCTCGGGTGTGGCTGCGCTCGGAGGCATCATGGCATCCATCTGCTGCTGCAGTTCCGCGGCTTTGGCCTTGTAGGCCGCCACGGCGTCCTGCAGTTTGGAAAGTGAGAATTGTTCACGAAGGGTTGCGGCTGCGGGTTCTGCCGCAGACGCAGGAGCGGGATTCACAGGGGGTGCCGGAATGGGGTTTACTGTGGGTGCCGGAGCATCGGTGAACAGTTCGGAGTAGGCGGCAAGCACCCGGCGGTTGGAGTCGGAAAGCGTGCACGATTCGTCGGGGCCTGTGGCTGTGGCGCCGGGCTGCCCGGTGGCTTTCATGGCTTTGCGGCCCTCTTCGATGACAGCCTCCAGTTCGGCCATCTCGCGGGCAAGCTGCTCGGCGCGGCGGAAATGTGGGTCGGCCTTGGCCTCGGCCACAGCCTCCTGAGCCTGTTCGTTGAGCGGATAGTTGCAGTTGCTGCAGAAGCTGCGGTGGCTTACAGTGCCGCATCGCGGACATGTGATCCCCTCCACGGCGTTGCCGCACTCCGTGCAGAAGGTCACGCCAGGGTCGAGCGGCTCGCCGCAGAAGGTGCAGCGGCCGCCGTAAAGCTTCCTGATGTCGGCCTGCCGGTAGGGGCTGAAGGTGGTGGACCGGTGCTTTTCCCGGTCGAGATGAAGTGTCTGTTCTTTATGCTGATGCATTCTTATTATTTGCTAATGATACCTTCCGGTTTGATTGGGTGACTTATTCGAGCCGGATGTCGATGCTGCAATAGGCGTAGGAAAGTCCTATTTCCGGTATGGTGTAAACCCCGTAGGGCGCAACATTATAGTGCTTTGGTTTATATTCTGTGTCGAGGGTGAGTTCGGTGCCGTTGCGGATCACGGCGATGCGTTTCACGTAGGGCTGGTAGTGTGACGGAAGCCAGCCGTTGATCACCACCGGCTCGCCCTCCGGAAAATTCTCCACGGGGATTCTTATTACTTTACCGCTCACGCTTCCCAAAGCGTTGGTTTCTATTGAGATGATTACTTCCATGGTGCCTTGTCAGTCGCTTATTTTGAACAGTTACTTAATCCGGCAGGCCAAGCTCTACCTGCAGTTTTGTTTTCTTTATTTTCATTTAAATTATTATTGTCAAGTTCCTGGCTGATTTATAAAACCTATCTAATAATTTTTCCAGTGCCACCCTTTATGAAAGGCGCTTCATTGATCTTTCTACTACGTTCAAAGAAATCAGCCTTCTTCTTTCGTTCTGCGGCTTCCTGCTCATCTTTAGCCTTCTGTTCTTCGTAAGATAGTTCTCTTTTGGCGGGGGCACTTCCGGGCATGAAGAGAAGCAGCAACAGAGCCCATGGCACCACGGTTATGACCATTTGCACGAAGAGGTTCCAGAGTGCCATTATTAAGCCGAATGCGGCAATCAGGAATCCTACAAGATACACTAAGCCGAACACCGTGAGCCACATCCCTTTGAAGAATCCGAACATCTTGATGTTCATGATGATTGTGGTGAGTGAGCCGATGCCGACAATGGCAAGGAACAGGCAAGTGCCCACAACTTCCTGCATGGGTTTGCCCATGTGGAACAGTGCGCAGATAAGCAGCACGATGGCTATGACCGGGAGCGACACAACAAGGGAGATGCCCATGGGGATCACGCCGCTTGCAGAGGCGTATTCACCGTCCTTCCCGACCATCAGTTTGCAGTAGAGGGGATAGCTGGCAAACTGACCTAAAAGCACGAGCGTGAAAGGAAGCAGCCTCAGGGTCGAGCCCCAGAAACCGTATCTGTCATTATCGCACCACCAGAACATGTCGGTACCCAGAGCAAGCCATGCGTCGATTTCCAGATAGCATGCGGCCGCTATCATTACCGGCATGAGCAGAATGGCCAGAAAGCGGAAGAACTTGATTCCCATCCCTGCCACCCCGAGCAGCAGCGAGCCCACAACAAGCAGGATTATGTAATAGTAGGGGGTGAGGGATGAGTAAAACTTCCCCTTGGGTGTGCGCCATGAGTTCTCCAGTGTGTTCCACGGGTCTTCGGCGCCGTCCTCCTCGATGAAGCAGAGATCATGTGCGCGGACCGCGTAGGTCTTGCCGTCAATGCGTATGGCAGCATGGTTCGGGAATTCTTCAATCTGCCGGACGTTGCGGAGGGTGTCGCCGTTGGCTATTTTGAACAGATGCGCACCCACCACCTCCTTCCCCTTGACAGTGGAGAGTTCGCTCACCTGAAGCGAATCGCCCATGCGGGTGTCAACAACATAGGTCAGGGCGTAGGCGTGGCCGGTAAAAAACAGAATGAGTGCGGTAATGATTGTCCTTAAAATTGATTGCATTTAGATTTAAGTGAGGTGTGATAATTGAGTGGAATATCGAATTTTACAAATATATGATAAATAATCGGATTCCACAACCCCGGACAATCGAAACGCAATTTATTCAGTGATATGGCGGTAGATGGCTTCGGAGATGCGGGCTATCACTGCTTCGGCGTCCTCCTGCGGGCCGGCATAGTCCTTGACAAACACGGCTACAGAATAGCTGCGGCCGTCGGGCAGCGTGACGCGGCCGCCATCGTTTACGGCAACCACCTCGCCGCGTTCGTTCACATAACCAGAGCCGGTGCGGTGGGCGAATTTCACGCCCTCTTTGCCGGGCAGTCCTCCCTGAATGCGTGCTGTGCCGGTGTTGCAGCGGCTCATGGCATCCTTTATGAAATCCTGCATCGGGGTGGGGGCGAGGCTGTCGGTGAACAGGCGGTCGACGAGTTCAGCATAAGCGAGCGGCGACGTGCGGTTGGCGTAGGCGAGGTCGTGTTCGCGTTGCATCTGTGCCTCGGTGTAGGAGATGTTGAATGCGCCGTCGGAAGTGATGCCGCGGATGATGCTGTCGGTCTGCGGCGCGGTGGCCACCAGAGAGAAGAGCAGATTGCTTGCATTGTTATCGCTGTGTACCAGCAGGTAATCCATAAGTCCACGCGCCGCGATGCGCACGGTGTCGGCAGTGTAGTCCTTCAGCATGGGGCTCCAGGTGTCGATGTGGAGCTCGGAGCGCGGTATGTTGAACACCGTGTCGATGGTCTCCCCTTGTTCGCCTAAAGTTCGGCACACGGCTATGGCCTCCTGCAGTTTGAACATGCTCATCATCGGATAGTCAGCCGAGTTGTTGACTGTTACGGTGTCTGTGCCATCGAGAATCACGGCCACTCCCACCTGTGCAGGCACACCGGCAAGCAGCGAGTCAATCTCATTGGTGAGCGCTTCGTGGTCAAGGCCGGATGGGTTGGAAACTGCGGAATTACGGCATGATGTGGCGGCCAAAATCAGACCCACAGCAGCGGCGCCTGCCGCCATGTAACGTACGATGTGCATAGAAATTTGTGATAAAGTGGTGTGCTATTAGTCTGTCGGACGTCAGGCGGGGCGGTAGGTGAGGAGGATGCGGTGGGAGGGGTTGAAGAGGGTGCGGGCGGTGTGCTGGAGCGAGAGGGGGGTGATGGCCAGATAGGGGCGCATGAAGTCGTCGGGGTTCTCGTGGTGCATTTCGCTCATGGCGAGGGTCTGGGCCACGGTCAGATAGTTCAGCATGCCGAATGTGCGGCTTGATTCGAGGCGATTGATGCAGAGCTGCAGCGTGTGCGCGTCGACAGGCTCGGAGGCAAGCTTCTCAAGCTGTGCGTCAATGGCGCGGAGGGCCTGCTCCTCGGCCTCCCGGCCGTTTTCGCGCAGGTTGGCGTTGATCAGGAACAGTCCGGGTTCGTCGGCGCCCTGAATGGCGGCGTCGATGTCGGTAAACATGTCGGTACCCATGAGCAGTTCGCGATAGAAGCGGCTTGCCTGCCCGTTGGCAAGCACGTCGCTTATTATGTCGGCCTCGAAGTATGCCTGCTTCCCGTATGGTGCCATTGGATATGCGATGGTGAGCACCGTCTGCGGCACGTTGCCGGCGAGCACCCCGCTGCGCGGTGCATCGGGCAGAGGCTCTGCGGGGATGTCGCGCGGCGCAATGGGGCGTGCGGGGATGTCGGCGTACCATTTTTCGACAAGTGAGCGCACGGTCTGTGCGTCCACATTGCCGCAGATGGCCAGCACGGCGTTGTTTGGGGCGTAGTGGGAATAGAACCAACGGCGTTCGTCGTCGGGCGTAACCTGCTCGATGTGGCTGAATTCCTTCCCTATCACCGGGTAACGGTAGGGGTGCACGGTGTAGGCCAGGCGGCGCAGGGCATGGTCGCTGTCGCCGTACGGCTGGTTGAGGCACACCTGCTTGAACTCCTCGATAACCACGCTTTTCTGCACCTGCAGACCCTTTTCGCTGAACGCCAGGCCGCGCATGCGGTCGCTTTCGAGCCACAGGGCTGTCTCGATGTTCACCGCCGGGAGGACGTCGTAGAAGTTTGTATAGTCGTTCGAGGTCCAGGCGTTCGACATGCCTCCGGCTGCGGAGAGCGGGGCGTCGAAATCGGGCACGTCGGGTGTGCCGCTGAACATGAGGTGTTCGAACAGATGGGCCATGCCGGTGAGGTGGGCCGACTCGTCGCGAGCCCCCACATCGTAAAGTGTATTGACGGCCACCATGGCAGTGGTGGTGTCGTGCACATGGACCACTCTAAGTCCGTTGGCCAGTGTGAAGCGGTTTATTTCCAAGATGGTGCGTTTGTGCCGTGCGGCATCGGGGAGGACAATGGTTTACAGCACCTTCATCGAGAGGATGCGGATGTCGTTGACCGGGCGGTCGTTGCCGTCGGTCTGGGCTTTCTCGATTTTGTCGACAACATCCATCCCTTCCACAACCTCACCGAACACGGTGTACTGGTTGTCGAGATGGGGGGTGCCCCCAACGGTGGTGTATGCCTCACGTTGCTCTGGAGTGAGTTTTGCCGGGTTCTCGGCAGCCTTCTTTTCCGTGATGGCCACCAGTTCGTCCTGCAGAGCCTGAAGTCCGGCCTGGTCGCGGTTGCGGCGGAGGGTCATGATCGAGTCGCGGTGCTGCTTGGCCAGCTCGTTGAAAATCTGCTGCTTCTGCATCATGTCGAGCTGACGCTCCATCTGGTTGAGGGTAGAGTCGTTATAGGCTTTCCCGGTGACAATGTAGAACTGCGAACCTGACGAGCGGCGCTCGGGGTTCACCTGATCACCCTGACGGGCGGCTGCCAGCGCTCCGCGTTTGTGGAAATGGCGCGGATAGACAATCTCGGCGTCGATGTTGTAGCCGGGACCTCCTGAGCCGAGCATCTTTCCGGCTGGTGCGTTTTTCGAGTCGGGATCGCCGGTCTGCACCATGAATTCGTTGATTACGCGGTGGAAGAGCACGTTGTCATAGTAGCCCTCGCGAACGAGTTTGAGGAAGTTGTCGCGGTGACGGGGGGTGTCGCCGAAGAGGCGCACTTTGATGTCGCCCTCGGTGGTCTTGATTTCCACAAGGGCGTCGTTGTTTTCAGCTTTGGTCATCTGAGAGGTTTTTGTCGGTTTCTTTCCGGAGGCGGCCGAACGGCGTCCGAGCGTGATGGCACCCGTCACCACTACGGTGGTCAGGAGCAACGCCGCCAGAATGGTGTTGCGATATTTTTTCATAAGTAACTGGTAAACGTCGCGAGGCGACGCCTGGTTCATCCGGGGCGATTAAAGGGCGCCCTGTGGGTTCAGGCGTTTGTAGATACGGCGGAAATTGTTGTCGGAGGCAGACAGCTCGGCTGCTTTCTCGGCATAGTCGGCGCCATAGAACTGCTCCATGAGTGCGCCGATGTAGTTGCGTTCGCGGTCCTTGTCGATTCCGAGGGCCACGAGCCGTTCGATTGCCGGGGCGAATGCGGCTGCATCGATTGCAAACAGATAGCGTGCGGCGCTGATGAGGAACTGGCCGGTGAGATCCACACGGGCTATGTTGCCGATCAGGAAGTCGAGGTCTTCGTCGGTCATGTCGCCGATGTGGTTGGCGATGTATTCATAGGTGGTCAGGCCGTCGGTGTCGGCGTCGAGCCGTTTGAGGTCGGTTGATTCTATCATGGTCAAATGATTGGTTGTCACGGTTGTTGTTGCCGGACTATCCGGGCCGCGGCATGGCATGCCTGCGGAGCCTGAATGTCCAAACTCCACAAATTTAATAAAAATTTGACAACCGAGTATTAATTTTGAATTTCGAATTGAGAATTCCGGCAGTTTTTTCGGCGCGTGAGGTATGTTTATTGCCGTGGGATAACGAATTATAAATGTGGTTAATGTTTGTGTAAATCGAGGTTGCGTGTTTGGAGCTGTGTAGCTAAAGGTTTACCTTTGCCGCCGTTCCCTTACATTCATGAAAATATTGCGCGACATCCTGTCGCAGCGGTTTTGACTATGAAAAACATGTACCGCAAGAATTGCTGGTTCTCACCCGTTTGATAGTATGCCCGGTGGTGTGCCGTGTACTCCGGATGGCGAACTGAGCCTTTGCGCGCACGTAAGCCGAAAGGCATGTTTTGTAACAAAAATGTAGCGAATATTTTTTTAATACGGATTTTTAACTTATCTTTGAAAGCTTTAATGGATTCGTGTCAGCGCCGCGCGAGGCGTTACCTGCGGTTAAAATGCGAGTCAATCACCTTGAATACAAATGTAATATAATACCTAATCAAGCTTAATTTTATGAGATTAACACTCTTTCTATCGCTGCTGCTCTCAGCGGTGCTTTCCACTATGGCTCAAACAGCTGTGGTGACCGGTAGCGTCGTCGACGCCGATACGGGCTCGCCCATTCCGGGTGCTGTCGTTACAATTCCGGATCAGGGAATCTCTGTGACCACCGGTCCTGCCGGCGATTTTCGCATCAGCAATGCTCGCCCCGGCGAGACCACCATCACCATTGTGGCTCCCGGTTATGAGGGGAGCGCTTCGCAGGCGCTGCTCTACAATGGCCAGAGCATCGACACAGGCGCGTTGCGCATGTTTGCCGACTTTGCCGACAACGAGTTCGTGACCGACAATCAGAATGAATTACTTTTCGACGAGACCATGCTCGACGACGAGTCGGGAAACTCGCAGAGCGTCAACGCCCTCACCGGCTCGAACGATGATATCTATTTCCGCTTCAGCCGTTACGGCTATTCGCCGCTGTACTCCAACTACCGCGGTTACAACAGCGTGTGGAGTGACACGTACATCAACTCGCTCCCGATGAACGACCTTGTGCGCGGCGGCTTCTCCTTCCAGCAGCTTGCCGGCATGACCTCGCGCGCGTTCCGCAACTCCACAGCCACCGTTGGCCTGGGCGCTGCAAGCTACGGCTTCGGCAACATCGGCGGCAGCCAGAACTTCTCGACAATCACCGAAGGCTACGCTCCTGGCTTCAACGGAACACTCAGCTACACCAACTCCAACTACAAGTATCGCGCCATGGCCACCTACTCCACCGGTATGCAGGCCAACGGCCTGGCTCTGACGGTTTCGGCCATCGGACGTTATGCCGACGAAGGCGTGGTGCCCGGCACATTCTACACCGCAGGCGGTTTCTTCCTCTCGGGCGAAAAGATGTTCAACAAGAACCACTCGCTCACTCTCACATTCTGGATGAATCCGCGCCGCTACGCCAACGGCAAGGCCACCGTGCAGGAGGCCATCGACCTTTCCGGCGACAAGCTCTACAACCCCACATGGGGCTGGCAGGAGGGAAAGAAGCGCTCGGACAACATCCGCGAGAACTTTGACCCCACCCTGATGCTCAACTACATCTACAAGACGGAGAAGACTACCGTGAACACCGGTGCCGCTCTGCGCTGGGTTCACTACGCGCGCACACGCCTTGCGTATTACAACGGTAACGACACCCGTCCCGACTATTACAAGAATCTCCCGAGCTACTGGACCATGCTGGGCAACGACAATCCCGAAATGGCCGCATATTATACCAACCTCTGGGAGAACGACGAGAATTTCCGTCAGCTCGACTGGGACAGCTTCTATGAGGCAAACTACCTGAACAACTATCAGAACCAGTCGCTCCCCGAAAGCCAGAAGAAGGGTTCCACCTACATTCAGCAGATGGAGCACTCCAACCAGTTCAACTTCATCCTCGGCTCAACCATCAACCACCGCCTGAACGACAACATGAGCCTGCAGGGAGGTCTGAACTTCAACTACACCAAGACCATGGACTATGCCACCGTGAAGGACCTCCTCGGAGGTGAATTCTGGACCGACGTCGACGGTTTCGCAGAGCGCGAGCTCAACAACCCCAACGCCAGCGCCGACATCATCCAGAACGACCTCAACAACCCCAACCGCCGCGCCGTGAAGGGCGACCGCATCGGCTGGGACTACAGTATCTACGCACTCAAGGCACAGGCATGGCTGCAGAATCAGATCAACTTGGCAAAATGGGATGTGAACTATGGCATCACCATGAGCTACGAACAGTTCTACCGTCAGGGCTACATGCGCAACGGCCGCGCTCCCCAGAACTCGTTCGGCGAGTCGAGCACTCTCCGCTTCAACGATGCCATGATCAAGGCCGGCGCCACCTACAAGCTTGACGGCCGCAACTACTTCACCCTGCAGGCACAGTACGGAACAGTGGCTCCCGTAATCAACGACGTGTACATCTCGCCCCGCGTAAAGGACACCACCATCGGCGATCCCAAGAGCACACGCGTGTTCTCGATCGACGGCCGCTACACCTGGAACTACCGCCGCTTCCGCGGTTCTATCTCGGCTTACTTCACAGACATGAGCGATGCTGTGGAACGCTACGGATTCTGGGACGAGAGCCTCAACGCCTTCTGTAACTTCGCGCTGAGCGGCGTTCACCGTCAGTACAAGGGTATAGAACTCGGCATGGCCTATCAGATCACCAACTCGCTGCGTGCCACATTCGCCGGTAACTTCTCGCGCTACCGCTACGCCAACAACCCCTGGGGTACACGCTCAGTGGAGAACGGCCTGCTTCCCGACCAGACCAACCAGTTCTTCCTCAAGAACTACTACTGCACCTCCACACCCCAGACTGCCTTAAACATCGGCCTGGCATGGAACGCTCCCAAAAACTGGTACTTCAACATCGACGCCTCATGGCTGGCCGACTACTACGTGCGTCTGGCCTACCCGCGCCATCAGATCATCGACGGTCTGGCATCCTACATGGGCACCGAGCAGAATCTCGCCGAGGCTGTGGAGGCATTCACCGACCAGGAGAAACTCAACAACCAGTGGGTGATGAACCTCTCCATCGGCAAGTCCATCTACATCAACCGCAAGGTGAGCCTGAACTTCAACGTTTCGGTAAGCAACCTGCTTAACAACCGCAACCTCATCACCCAGGCCACCGAGCAGTTCCGCATCGACACCAAGACCTACAACCCCAACGCATTCCCCACAAAATATATGTATGCACAGGGCACAAAGGTGTTTGTCAACGCCGGTATCCGCTTCTGATGCGAATGGCAACCTAATTTTCACCTAAAAAGCAAAATGATACAACAGATGAAAAAATCGATTTTATATATAGCGTCGATGCTCGTTGCCACCGCCGGTTTCACATCGTGCGACGACGACTTCGAGCGTCCGCCCATGGAGGATTACATCCCTCATGCCACAATGGTGGCCAACACCACGGCACAGGAGCTGAAAGAGGCTTTCAACCAGCCGACAAACTACTATAACGTGCAGATCGGCACCAAGGCCGACGGCAGCCACTACATCGTGAAGGGGCGTGTGACCAGTTCCGATGAAGCAGGAAATGTCTACAAGAAACTTATGATTGAAGACGCAACCGGCGGCCTCATCTTCTCGATCGACAACAGCAAGCTCTACGAGACTTACCGTATCGGCCAGGAGGTTATCGTCGACGTCACCGGCCTCTATTACGGCAACTACGGCACAGGCATGCAGATCGGTATCAGCGCCGAGGCTACGAGTGCCCCCAACCGTATCCCCAAGGATACCTGGGAGGGCACCACTACCCAGAAGGGTATCTGCGAGCTTAACGGGCTGGCTAATCCCGACAAGGTGGATGTACCCTCGATGACCGTGAGCGAGGTTAACGGCCTCCTCCGCGACGATGCCACCAAACTGGCATGGCAGGGACGCCTGGTACGCATCACCGGTGTGCATTTTCAGGCTCCCGGCACACTGCTTGCCCGTGTGCTGGCAGCCGGTGAGACAAACCCCAACAACACCTCTTATCTGATTGACGACAGCAACAACCGCATCGCCATGAACACTTCGAGCTACTCCACCTTCGGAACCACCACCAAGGCTCCCAAAGGCACAGGCGATGTAGTGGCTCTGCTGACACTCTACAACAACAACTGGCAGATTGTTATCAACGATCTTGCCGGTCTTGAAGGCTTCGAACCTTGGGTTGACGAACCCGAAAAACCTGTGGAGGCTGTCGGTTCGTTCAGCGTTAACTTTGATGGAGAGGTAATGCCCGAAGGGTGGACGCAGAAACAGCTCGCCGGTAACAAGGAATGGTATCTGCGCACATTCGACAATGTTGCATATGCATGCATGACGGGTTACAAAGGCAATGCACCCTTCGATTCATGGCTCATCTCTCAACCTGTCGATGCCGCAAAAATGACGGCCAAGACCCTTTCGTTCGATACTCAGGTGAACGGTTACGGCTCGACGACGACAACTTTCAAGGTGTTTGTTCTTGACGGTCCCGACCCCGCAACAGCCAACCGCACAGAACTTACGGCCACTATGCCCGAAGCTCCTGCAAGCGGCTACAGCCCATGGACAAACTCCGGAACAATCTCACTTGCCGCTCAATCCGGCGTGTTCTACATCGGATGGCAATATGCCGCCACACAGGATGCCAACTATGCAACTTACGGCATAACCAACATCGAAGTAAAATAACCGTTTCATTCTGACAAACAAGAATCATGAAAATTTTCAAATCCTTTATATTCGGGTTGATGGCCGCGGCCACCCTCGGCGGATTCGTTTCCTGCCAGGATGACATCGACGCTCCCGAACCTATCGCCCCGGTGGCCGAGAACCTTGACAAGGTGAACACCACCATCTTCGACTTCAAGAAGGAATACTGGCAGGACGACCAGAACTACTGCAAGCAGGTTGGCACCAAGCCCGACGGCGAGCATATCTATATCAAAGGCCGTGTAATTTCGTCCGACGAATCGGGCAATGTGTTCAAAAGCATTGTCATCCAGGACGAGACTGCCGCGCTGGCATTCTCGGTGAACGCCTACAACCTGTTCCTCGACCACCGTGTGGGTCAGGAGATGGTTGTCGACCTCACCGGCATGTATGTGGGTAAATACAACAACCTCATGCAGATGGGCTGGCCCGATGAATATCAGGATGGACTCCAGACCACTTTCATGTCGCCTGAATTCTTCAAGGCTCATGTGGAGAACAACGGTATGCCCGACCCCTCCAAGGTGATTGTGCACCAGCTCGACGCCATCAGCGACATACCCAACGGAACCGACGGCCTGATTGAATGGCAGAGCCAGCTTGTGCGCTGCAACAACGTAACTTTCGTTCCCAAGGCCAATCCCAACGATGCTTCCGAACTGGTCACTACTTTCGGTATCTACAAGACCAATATGAACCAGGGCCTGCTTTTGGCCGGTCAGGAACTCACGCTGCGTGTGAGCGGTTATGCCGACTTCGTGAACGAGAAGATGCCCACCGATCCCTGCGACGCAACATTCCTGCTTTCATACTTCGGTACGGGCTGGCAGTTCATGCTCATGAACACATCCGACATCGAGACTGCCCGGGGTACTAAAGAGAATCCCTGGACTGTGACAGAAGCCATCTCCAAGATAGATGCCGGCGCAACCCAGAAAGGCTGGACTGCAGGCTATATCGTCGGTACCGTGGCTCCGTCGGTTACCGAGGTGACCTCGAACACCGACATCGAATGGGGCGCAGACGCAACCCTGGCATCATCTGTTGTTATCGCACCCACGGCAGACTGCACCGACATCAGCCAGTGCATCGTTATTCAGCTCCAAGTAGGCACCACAATGCGTAACCTCGTGGCTCTCCGCGACCATCCCGAAAACCTCGGTAAACTCCTCACCGTTTACGGTACGCTCGACCATGTGTTCGGTACCTACGGTATTACAGGCAACACCGGCACCGGCGGTGAATTCATGCTTGAAGGCGTTGAGGTTCCCGACGAACCGCTTCCCGGTCAGGGCGACGGCACCGAGGCAAGTCCCTACAGCTGCGCCCAGGTAATAGCCATGAACCCCTCCAGCACCTCAGCTTCGCCCGAAGGCGGCTCGCAGGTATGGATCACCGGCTACATCGTCGGCACCATGCCCAAGGAAGGTGGAACATACCTCGACAAGACCAACTTCGGTGTGCCTACCGACGGTCAGGCATCCAACATCGTGATCGCTCCTACCGCCGACTGCACCGACGCCTCGCTCTGTGTTGGCATCCAGCTTCCCACCGAAACCGTTGCTCCCGGCGTCCGCAAGGCTCTGAACCTTACCGACAATCCCGGAAATCTCGGTGCGAAAGTAAGCCTGTTTGGCGACGTGATGAAGTATTGCGGAGGCCCCGGCCTGAAGAATACCTCGAAGTACACCATCGATGGCGGTACAACGCCTCCCACTCCTCCCACACCAGGAGGAGAAGGTGAAGGCACCGAAGCAAGCCCCTTTGCCTGTTCTCAGGTTATTGCCCTGAATCCTACAAGTACAACAGCCTCTCCTGATGGTGGCAAAGATATCTGGGTAGATGGTTACATCGTTGGTTACATGCCAAGTAATCCATCGACATTGCTGTCAAACACCGTGTTCACGGCTCCAGCAGACATAAAAACGAATCTTGTGATCGGGCCGACACCCGACTGCAAGGATGCCTCGAAATGTGTCGGTATTCAGCTGCCGACATCAAATAATATTCGTGCTGATCTGAACTTGCAGGACAATCCGGGTAATCTTGGAAAGAAGGTGAAAATCCACGGTGATGTCATGAAGTATTGTGGAGGTCCTGGCATTAAGAATGTAAAAGGTTATGTTCTTGGCGAAGGTGGCGAGACACCTACGCCTCCTGTCACTGGCACCATCTTCGAAGAGACGTTTGAAGGTGGGTCGCTCGGCAATTTCACGGCAACCGTAGAAACCTCCGGTTCGTGGACAGGCTGGCGTGCCAATACGCGTACTCCGCTTTGTGCCATTGCCAATTCTTATGTGAACAATGTGAACGAGGCTGCCACTGCATGGCTGGTATCACCTGAAATCAGTCTGGCCGGTGTCACCAGCGCAACGCTGTCGCTGGAGCAGGCATTCGGTTTCCATTTCCCCACCAAGCAGGATAGTTTCTGCACCGTGAATGTTCGCGAAAAAGGTGGTGAATGGCAGCAGCTCACATTGACCAACTTCCCCGCGAAAGGCACAGGCAACTGGACAGCCGATTTTGCGCTGAACACCATGAGCCTGAACGCTTTCGCAGGCAAGACCATCGAAATCGGATTTAAATACGTGAACGATGGCAAGCAGAGCATCGCATGGGAAATCAAGAATGTGAAGGTCACCAAGTGACATCCCTTGACAAACCGCTAATCTGAAATAAATCCTATAAACTTACAGGGCGATGTGCCAACTGCGGCACATCGCCCTCTGTTTTTGTATCTGCAGGCGTGGCTATTATTTTTGGGGTGTCGGGGCAGGAGCGGCTTTGCTGATGGTGACGAGGTAGACGCCCGTGAAGATGAGGACCACGGCGAAGCCTTTGAGCACGTTGAAGCTGTCAAGACCGAGGCACACGCCTATCAGCGAGGCCACGATGGGCTGCACGTAATTGTACATCCCCACGATGGTGGGGCGCAGGTTTTTCTGCCCGATCATGATGCAGACGTAGGCAAGGTAGGTGGCGAACACCACCACGTAGGCTATACCGGCCCAATGCAATGAGGAGAGCGATGTCCAGTCGGTGCGGAGCATCTGCGGCATGGCGGCCGGGATGGTGCCGCATGCTGCGAACAGGAACATCCATTTCATCAGCGTCACAAGCGAGTATTTGCGGATGAAGTTGCGGTAGAGTGTGAGATAGAGGGCGTAGCTGAGCTGTGCGCACAGCACTATGAAATCGCCCAGTGCGGGATTGTCGCCTTTCATGCCGGTGTTAAGTCCGCCGAACACCAGAATCAGCGCTCCGCATGCCCCCAGAGCTATGCCGCCCGCTTTTTTCAGCGTTATAGGTTCGTGAAGCACCACATAGGCAAGTACCATCACCCACATGGGCATGGTGGTGGTTATGATTGACGCTTCGCCAGGCGAGGTTAGGCCCACACCGAAAATGAAGCATCCCTGATTGAAAAGCACTCCCAGCATGGCGGCTCCGGCAAGGAGCAGGAGATCGCGTGGCGGCACATGCTCGCGCGGGCAGAACAGTGAGGTCAGCCAGAACAGGGCGGCCGCGCCTGCAATACGGAAATTGACCATGAGCAGGGGCGTAACCACTGAGGTGGTGAGCACAAGTTTGGTGACGGGCGACATCAGTCCCCACATGGTATTGGCGCCCAGCATGGCCAGATGGCCTTTTAGCCTGAAATCGGACATGATTGTTGTGATTCTTTGTTTTCCGGCTGCAAAGTTACAACAATTTCATTATCCGCGAATCCATGTAGCCATCCGCAAAATGCCCGTTTTTATCCGCGCGATATGCGGCGTCCGGGCGATGTGTTGATGATCAGAGGCACTGTTTCAGCCGTGATAATGCTTGTGTCGAGGCCGAGGGCCGAGCGGTAGGAAACGCCAAGCTTCCTCAGCGCCTCATAAAGACGCATCAGTTGCCCTGCGCGGCGCGGGCAGTTGCTCGACGGAGAAAACACCCTGTGGAGTATGATAAAACGGAAATCGCCCGGAATGCCCTCCTTGCGGAGCGATGGATAGGTGCTGGTGAGGTCAACGTCGCCCGTTTCCACCAGATCCTCGACCACCTGACGCAGGTAGACGCTGATTTTAGGAGCTACCCTGAAGCCAAGGCGCATGTGCACGTAGTAGATGGTCTGCGGCTCCACGGTGTCAACGGTGTATTCCAGTGTGTCGGGTTCATCCACATTCTCTATGTGGATGAACCAGTAGTGGTCGGCGCGTTTGGGCTGCTTGTTCACGATGGAGTAGATCAGTTTGCTCTCAATTCTGGCAGGATTGTCGGACAGGGTGAGATAGACCAGATTGGATGCGTATTTGGGAATTTCGCGGTCGTTCTTAATGCCGGTGATAAGGCCGGAACATTCGGTCATGTCGCGGTATTCGATGAACCGGGCGCGGGTGCGCGACGCATTGCGCCACACAATCATCACGGCCGCCACAAGTCCGGCTATCAGCAGGCTGAACCAGCCGCCGTGGGTGAATTTGAAAAGGTTCGCCACGAAGAAAATCCCTTCGAGCGTGATGAACACACCTGCGAAAAGCACACATGCCCAGCGGTTTACTCCTTTGTGGCGCAGCCAGAATGTGAGCAGCAGTGTGGTCATGAGCATGGTGATGGTGATGGCCAGGCCGTAGGCCGCCTCCATGTGGCCAGAATCGCGGAACAGGCCAACCGTGAGGAGGCAGCCGGCAAACAGCACCCAGTTGACCGACGGGATGTAAAGCTGTCCCTTCTCGAGCGATGGGTACTGTATACTCAGACGTGGCCAGAACCCCAGGTTGATGGCCTCTGAAAAGATGGTGAACGAGCCGCTGAGCAGAGCCTGGCTTGCAATGATTGCAGCCCCGGTTGACATTATGATGCCTATGAGCGTGAATCCCTGCGGCATGATGGCATAGAACGGATTGATGGAGGTTACATCCGTTCCCTCATGGCTTATGAGCCATGCGCCCTGGCCGAGATAGTTCAGAATCAGCATCACTTTCACGAACGCCCAGCTTACGGTGATGTTTTTGCGCCCGCAGTGCCCCAGGTCGGAATACAACGCCTCGGCTCCGGTGGTGCAGAGGAACACCGCCCCGAGAATCAGGAACCATCCGGGTGATGAGACAAGCAGTTTCACTGCGTACCACGGATTGAAGGCCTTGAGGATGGCAGGATAGGCGGCAAGGTTTATGGCGCCGAGAACACCGAGCATAAGGAACCATACAAGCATGAAGGGCCCGAAATATCGCCCGATACGTCCGGTGCCTGCCTGCTGCATGAGGAATATGAGAAAGATGATAAGCAGAACAATAGGTACCACAGGTACGGCAGGAGCCACCAGCCGTAGCCCTTCGATGGCCGATGTCACGGTGATGGCCGGGGTTATCACTCCGTCGGCAATGAGGGCTGCCGCGCCGATTGCCGCCACGAGGTAAAGCCAGCGCTTCGGGATGCGTCGCAGCAGGGCGAACAGGGCAAGGATGCCACCTTCCCCCTTGTTATCGGCGTGCAGGGCCAGCAATACGTATTTTACTGTGGTCTGGAGTGTGAGTGTCCAGATCACGCAGGATATGGCGCCGGCGATGTAGTCCACATCGAAATGTGGATTAACCCCCACGATGGCTTTCATCACATAAAGAGGTGATGTGCCTATGTCGCCGAACACAATTCCTATGGTGACAAGAAGTCCCGCCAACGACAGGCGGCCGAGAGCCGATGCATGATGTGATGTACACTGTTTTTCCATACCATCCAAACGCCCGTGCCACCCCTTTTGTTTGCCGGTTTTTATTCCTGTTATTCCTGCGGTTCGATGAGTTGCAGTATATCGGCTTTTAGTCTCGGAATATGATTAATGACAATTGCCCACAGAATGTCTGGTTTCAGGGAATCGTAGGCATGCATGACATAATTTCGCGTATCGACAATTTTCCGAGACGAGGTGATGCTGATGTTTGGTTCGATTTTCAGAATTCGATTCATCGCCTCTCCCAATATTTCGATATTACGTTCTACAAATTTGCGGAAAACCACGTCATTTTCAAAAACATCATACTGGCGTCCGAATCTGTTTTCTGCCACTTCTATGTCGGAAATCGCCTGTAGCATATCCTCAAGATATTTTTCTACTGATTTATCCATAGATCAATAGCTTTGTGGTGTCTAACTCTTTTCGGAAAATCTTATTTTTCACGGCATCATCGCAGACAAGGTCTATGCGGCGGCCGAACAGAGCCTCGAGTTCATGCATGAAGTCGAAAAAAATATCGGCCCAGTCAAGACCTTCGCGGTTGATGGTTTCCGAGTCGAAATCGACCGACAGGTCCACGTCGCTGTTGTCGTTGAAATCTGGAGTCAGGATTGAGCCGAATACCCACAGTTTTGCCACCCTGTACTTTTTGCACAAGGCCACAATCTTGTCCATATTCATTTCTATCAGCTTCATAGGCAGCTAAAAGGCGTTTATATTATCGGCTCAGACCGAAATTAAGGCATGTTGATATTTTGGTTCACCATCTGAATGCTTTCGTTCACACGTAGGGACGTGCCTTTGGCACGTGAAACAACCTTGGTATTGTTGGGGTTGTTGGAAACCTGCCTGATTCACATGCCAAAGGCATGTCCCTACAATTCAATGGTTCACGCTTCGGTCATGCGGGACTGGCCTACCGGGGTATCGATGTCTGTCCGGTCTTTGCAAAAATAATCATTTGTAATGATATAACAAAAAAGCGAACTCAGATTGAAGTTTGAATTCGCCTTGCGGTGGTGGAGTACAGCGGACTCGAACCGCTCACCTCGACACTGCCAGTGTCGCGCTCTAGCCAGATGAGCTAGTACCCCTCATGTTTTCGTCTGCAAAGTTAAGCGTTTGGCCGCAAACCGCCAAATTTTTTAAAATTTTTTTTGCCGAGTTTTTTTAGTCATGCCGAACCTACTCCTTGCATAGTGGAGTCACTGGCAAGCAATCCGGCTTGAAGCTATGATACAAAAAACATAAGCTGCACCTATTGAAGGCGCAGCTTATGTTGGGTAATGGGTCGGGTGAGCGGTCAGATTTTCAGACGGTAGGGTTTGCCATTGACTGTTACTATATAGAATCCGTCGTGGGCCACCTCAAACGTCATGGTCAAGCCGTCGGATTTGGCGGTATGGCAGAGCGAGCCGTCAAACCGGTAGATGTTGACAATGGCACCTGCAGGAGTGCCTTCCACGGTAAGCCTTCCGTTGTGGCCATAGCATTTCACGTCTGTGTCACAGCTGACGTTTTCCACTCCGCTTGCCTCGTGGATTATGAGCTTGGCAGCCTTGGTGTGGACGTTGTAGTTGCGGTCGGCGCCACCTTCCAGATTGATGGCGTATTCGCCGGGCACGTCAGTGTTTTCGGCTTCGCAGACTATCGAGGGGAGTTCGTCAATATCCGAGGCTGAATCCTCGTAGCAGAGGCCGGAGAGTGTCAGGCCGAATGCCGGGAGGTCTTCCCCCTGAACTATTTCATACGTCTCTTTTTCCAGAGCCACGTCGAGGTCGGCCTTGTCGATAATCAGCTGACGCATCTGTCCGATGATTTCCATCGGTGTGCCGTCCTCCGGATAGCTGGCGCCGATCGTGGCCTCTCCCGCGCCGACAACCGAGAGCATCGTGCCTTCCAGGCGTGCCACCGAGTTGTCGGAACTTTCGTAGTTGAGCGTAACTCCTTCCGGAGCGTAGGCTGAAAGGTCCATCGGAGCGTCGCCATATCGCATTGCGGGGAGCGGATTCAGCGCAAGCAGATTATCGTTCATATTCAGGAACTCCTTCCACACTGGGTCGAGCCAGTAATTTACGAGGTTCCCCTTGGTCACTACAAGCTGACATACGTTTTTGTCCACCGAGCTGAATACTTCCGATGTTATTACAGGTGGCACTGGATTGAGCGAACGGATTTTATTGATTGCGGCGCAATCATTGAATGCATTGTCGGCTATTTTTTTTGTGTTTTTGCCAATCTGCACGGATTCAAGTGCACTGCATCCTGCGAATGTCGATCCGTAAATCTCCTCCATACCGTCCGAAAGAACCGCATCAGTCAAGGCTTGGCACCTGATAAAGGCTTCGGTGCCTAAGTAAGTGACATTATTGGGGATATTCACGCTTTGGAGGCTTGTGCAATCTTCAAATGACCCAACCCCGATTGTTTTAAGCGCCTTGCCGAAAGCGATGCCTTTCAGACTGGTGCAATACCGGAAAGAATAATCTCCAATCGCTGTTACTTTGTCCGGGATTTCAATTGAGCCGAGGGATGTGCATCCATTAAAAGCGTTCTTCCCAATTGTTATAACGCTGTTCGGAATAATAATTGCCGGAAGCGACGAGCAGTCCCAGAAAGCGCCATCCGGTATCTTGGTTATGGTATTTGACAAGGATACTTTCAGCAGGGCACTGCAGGATTTAAAAACATTGTTCCCTAAAGAAGTTACACTATCAGGAAGTTTTATTTCAGTTACCGTGGAACAACGTTCGAATGCGCTTTTCCCTATGGTTTCAATCTTGTTGCCGAATGTTACCGAAGAAGCGCCCGAACAGTCATAGAAAGCATTGTCCCCGATAGAAGTTACGTTATCGGGAATATTTATTTCTGAAAGCTCCGGGCATCCATAAAAAGCGGAGTTACGGATAGAATTAACCGTTTCAGGAATCCGGATTTCAGGAAGGCTCGAACAGCCGCTAAATGTCTCGTCGTTGATGGTAGGCAGAGCGTCAGGGATATTTATGGAGGTAAGAGCACTACAAGCCTTAAAAGCTCCTGTGCTGATATCGCTTATATTGTTCGATAATTTTGCCGATTGGAGAAGTCTGCTTTCTGAAAATGCAAACTCACCGATAGACGTTACATTATCATTTACAATCAGAGATTTAATTGATGAGCCAAAGAAACTGTATGGTTTGACTTTATCTATGGACTCCGGGATCACGAGCTCTGTTACGGTCTCTCCGTTCAGAATCAGATCTGCATTGTAGGCAAGTGGATTGGATGCCCCATTGGTGAAATTCAGCTTACACCACGCTGCAAGGTCGTCGATTGTAACACGGCGCTTGCCAGTAATATAATAACGATAGGGCGTAAAGGCATTTTTGCCAAAAGAATATTCTCCAATACCGCATAAATTAATGTCGTTTAATTCATGACAATCGGAAAAACATGATTCTCCGATAGTTCCATTACCGCTGATGCTTAGCTCTTTTAAGTTATAGCAATTGTCGAAAGTCTCTACCCCTAATGTATTGTTTCCTTCGATTACGACAGAATTCAAACCTGTGCATTTCGAGAAAGCGTATTCACTTAAAGTGTTTTCTCCGGTAACAGTTAAATTCGCTATTTTAGTGCATCCCGAGAAAGCATAGGCTCCGATAGTATTGTTGCCGGTAATAATTACATTATTTAAAGCAGGGCAATTTTGAAAAGCTTTACTTCCGATAACGCTTTTTCCGCTGATTTCAACTGATTTAAGTGGCTTGCGCTCAGAAAAGCAGTTATCAGGAATGCCGCCATCATTGATCCGTACATTTTCAATTTCAGCACAATCGATAAATAACATGTCGATTTCGCGGCCTATATATATGTCTCTCAACGGGCAGCTCGGGAAATTATGAGTGCTCATCCCTGTCAAAGACAGGAGCGGTCCGTTTTCAATGATAAGTTCCAAAAGATTTTTGCATGGTTCCACCAGGCTGTATTCAATCTTCTCAGTCCCTTCCCCGATTATGAGTTTGGAGAGAGAATCGGTGAATCGGCCGTAAGAGATATTTCGCGAGAGGTAAACCTCATGTGTATTGGCGGCGCATACCTCGCCGGATGCAACGAGATTTTTCTCTCCGGGCTCGAATGTGATTTTAAATAATCTGTAGCATCCGGTAAACAGCGATCTGCCCATCGACACACAATTTCCGGGGATTGTGAGAGTGGCCAGAGCTGAGCATCCTTCGAAAGCATTATCCTCAATCTTGGTTATGCTTTCCGGCAACTTCAAGATTATCAGATTCGGGAGGCTGTAAAAGAAATAGCTCCCTATGGTGTTGTATGTAGTCTTGAGATTGTCTCGGTAAGTCATTCCACCTGCAACAATGTTTGCCCCTGAAAGATCGAGATATTTCAGTTTGGGCATTCTGTTAAGTGTCATGACGTCGGTACCGTTTATATTGCCGGTTATGACGAGACCCTCGGCCGCCTGAATCTGGTCAAGGCCAAGTGTGTTGAATAAAGACCCCGCAGCCGTGAGTGCTACTTCACGGACCGTCGTATTGTCAAATGCATCGATTCTGTTTTTAGAGTGAGCAGAAGTGGGGAAAATAGTATACCCTTCATCGGAAGTTATTCTGTCTGTAACATCTTCTCCATTATGGAAAATGCCCCATTCTGAATAACCGGTCTTTAGTATGCAAGGCTGATTGTCGGGAATCAGAGCGCCTTTATCATTACTATAATAGGCTCCTGTTGCGTCTACCGGAATATTCCAGATCACTGTTGTATAATATTTATTGTCATCTTTGTAAGAAAGGTGATCAAATTTATTGAAATCCGGATTGGCGGCTATATCTAAAGTTGTTTCGGGATTGATTCCTCGCAGTTCTCTGAGAAACGAGTCAGGCACGGGATTGAAAGCAGCGGATTTCAAACATATTGATTCTAATCCTGCAGGTAGTCCTTCGGGTTTAATGGCTTGCATGCCGGAAGATAGTATCAGGTCGTTAACGGTGCAACCGTTGAAAAGGTTGTCTTGAATTGACGTGATATTTTCTCCAAATTCGAAAGTCGAAATTGCTTTTTTGTTGAAATACAAATCGTTTTTGGCATTAGCTAACGTTCTGCCGAGATAAATATACGAATATGCACTTTTTTCAAACATATTATATGGGGCTCTAAGTTCATCCTCTCCATCTTCAAAAATTAGAGAATGTAGTCCTGAGCAACCACTGAAAGCGTAGTCGCCGATAGAAGTGACGCTGCCGGGGATTTCGATGGATTTTAGTCGGGAGCAATCATAGAAAGCGGATTTGCTGATAGAAGTGACGCTGTTGCCGATTGTGATGGAAGTAAGTGAGGAGCAACCCAGGAAAGCTTCATAGCCGATAGAAGTGACGCTGTTGGGGATTGAGATGGAAGTAAGTGAGGAGCAACCGGAGAAAGCGTGACCGCCGATAGAAGTGACGCTGTTGCCGATTGTGATGGAAGTAAGTCCGGAGCAATTAGAGAAAGCGTCATCGCCGATAGAAGTGACGCTGTTGCCGATTGTGATAGATGTTAACGTTTTCTTTTCGGAAAAAAGCGAGCTGTCATAGGAAAAAGAAGAGCTGTAATTAATATTTCGTCCAATATGTCCTGTTTCCAGCGGGCAGTCACCAAAAACAGATTTACCGTAGTACAGAGCTTGTTCCCCATCTTCAAAAATTACAGAATGTAGTGCGGAGCAACCTCGGAAAGCGTAATCGTATATATAAGTGACGCTGTTGGGGATTTCGATGGATGTTAGTCCGGAGCAACCTTGGAAAGCCTCATCGTGGATATAAGTGACGCTGTTGGGGATTGTGATGGAAGTAAGTGCGGAGCAACCTTGGAAAGCGTAGGCGCCGATAGAAGTGACGCTGTTGGGGATTGTGATGGAAGTAAGTGAGGAGCAACCATAGAAAGCACTCAAGCCGATAGAAGTAACGCTGTTGGGGATTGTGATGGAAGTAAGTCCGGAGCAACCTTGGAAAGCGTATTCGCGGATAGACGTGACGCTGTTGCCGATTGTTATATTTTTTAAGTTGCTTTTATTTGCAAAAGGACTTAATGTATTTGTGGAATTCGATTCGAAAATGTTTCGACCGAGATGACCTGTTTCCAGAGGGCAACCTTCAAATACGGATTTACCACCAAAGAACAATTTTTGTTCCCCATCTTCAAAAATTAGAGAATGTAGTGAGGAGCAACCCTGGAAAGCGTAATAGCCGATAGAAGTGACGCTGTTGGGGATTGTGATTGCTGTAAGTTCGGAGCAACCGTTAAAAGCTGCATAGCCGATAGAAGTGACAGGGTATGTGATGCCATTGTAGGTGACTTCTTCGGGAATGGCTACTTCATCCTTATACTTTTTGTCTCCAGAAATAACTTCTGCGTTGGAACCTATTGTGCTGTAATATATCCCATCCACCTCAAATTTGATAGCGGAAAGCGGCAGCGATGCCGAGAGCATGGCTAAAAGCAGAATTAGCTTGCGAAAGATAATGTCTGGTTTCATTTCGTTGGTTTATTTTGAGTTAGTATTATGCTTATGAGACTGCTTATATGTTAATATATAGTAGAATTTGTATTTTGTGGACATCCTGCGTTCAAAGCTTTGAAGTAGAACCCAGAATTCTGATTCGGGATATTCTGGAAGCAGTCTGTCGGGGAGATACAGGCCTATCATTGCATAATAGGCAAAAAGGTCAAATGCATTTTTACTGCTTACGACGCCTTTCCTAATGGCCAGTTCAAGTTCCTCAAAGAATCTGTAAAAAATCTCTATGTCCTTTTCATCGGGTCGCTTTTCTTCAGAGCTTCCTTTCTCTTCTGAAATCAGATGTTTTATTACGACCTGACAGGAAGGCGTTTCTAAAAAACGTTCATTTAACTCCTGTAAAGTTTCCATTTTTCTACGGCAGATAAATTGCCAGGCCGTAATTAACGCAGTAAGGATGGCTAATACTGTTGCACAATTGTTTAGTCCGGTATTTGAGATTTTTGTTCTATAAAGGAATATCAGGAGAATGAAACATGGAATGGAAACAAAGGAAAGGATAGGAATGAGATAATATTTCAGGTTCGGAAAAAAACTCTGCCAGAAAAAAACAACAGAGATAATCCATTTCTGCCATCGCAGGGAGCAAGAATTGAACCTACGGTTGATCCAAGAACGTTTTGACAGGCGAAAAGCAAGGTTTTCGTCGCAAAATCCCATAATTACCGGTGTTGGTTTCTCATTGGTGTGGTTCTGATTGGATGTGTCGGTTGTCATAGCCGGATTGGTTCGCGCCATGGGTTCCCGGCATGGATTAATGGTGGCAGGAGATGAAAAAGCGTGGGAACCAGCTTATTGCCGTTCCACATCTTGAGGCTCTCGCATTGCCTGAAACAGTCGGAACGGCAATGACGGAAGCCCACGCAAATATGAATATGCCGATATGCGACCCGGCGCTCTCGCGCCAGGACACAGTCGGAACGGGTTCATACTCATGCGGCGTTCATCATTGCTCAGCCCCGGACTGTTACGATGAAATTTGCGAGATTTCAAGATGTCGGGAACTCAGCGCATAAGAAACGCTTTTTTCTAAAATGTCGGCCAATGCCGCCCACCCCCTTTACCCACGCTGCGGCCGTGGGCTTCCAGTTGTTGCGGCCGGCTTCTGCAAAGTTAATATAAATGACTGAAACAACAATGGCTATGTAAAAAAATGCTACGTTGTGTTGTTGTGCAAGAGATCCAACAGTTTGCCATGATAACTGAATGGATTACACCTGTGCCGAGCAATTGCACCGGGCTTGCGGTTTGACCCTGCTTGCATGGTTTGCCGGGCAGAAAAAAACGTCGGTGTGGCAGGGGGTGCCACACCGACGGTGAGTTGGGGTGAGGATAACCGCCCGGAGAGGAGGGGCGGTTATGTGAAGGGGATTATTCGCGGATGATGCGGAAGGCTGCCGTGCTGCCGGCCGATGTTGTGGCGGTGAGCAGGTAGTTTCCGGCGGGGAGGTGTCCGAGCGACAGGCTGACGGGCTGGCCTTCCGACACTGCCATCTGCTCAACCATGAGCACCTGTCCGTTCATGGCCACGACGCTGATGCCGAGGGCCTGATCGGTGAATGCGCATGTCAGTGTGACGAGGTCGGCGGTGACGGCAGGTGCAAGGGTGATGCCTGCGGCCGAAGCGCTGATGCTCTCGATGCCGCTGCTCTTGTCAACCTTGACGGCGAACGATGCGGTGGCCTGTGCGCCCTCGCTGTCGGTGGCGGTCACGGTTGCTGTGGCCTCCCCGGCTTTCTTGCCGAAGAAAATCACTCCGTTGTTCGAGAGATAAGGCTCAACCACGCCTGCGGCGTCGGTCACATCGAGTGTGAAGGTCATCGGGTCGCCGTCGGGATCGGTGAACATCGAGTCGAACGCAACAAGCTGCGACACCTGACCCTCGGTGAGGGCTACGTCGGCTGCTGTGCCGGCCACGGGTGCGCGGTTGGTGTGGTTCACCACGTATGCCACGTTGAGTGTGCCGACATGGTTGTGGGCATCGGCGGCATTCACCGTAAGGTTGAATGAGCCTGCATCGCCGAACGTGGGCGCGAGTTTCACGTTGGCGGTGGCGCTTACGGGTGTGCCGTCGGTGCTGCCGGCCACGGTGAAGCTCTGGCGGTCGTCGGCGATGGTCACTGCGGCCGTGCCGGCGTCAACGCTCTCGATGGTGGAGATGTGTCCGTTGTCGGTGAGGCTTACGGTGAGGGCGTCGCCGTCCGGCTCGTCGATCTTGACGGGGAGAGTGCCGGTTTCGCCTTCGTTCACTTCAAGCGAGGTGATGGTGGTGGTCACCGTCGGGGTGGCGTTCTTGCTCAGCGTAACGGGGATGTTGACGACGGGCTGCATCGGGTCGGAAGTGTGAACCACAATCATGGCCTTGTTGCCCGTTTCGAGCGGAGCGGTGGCGGCGTTGATTTTCACCTTGATGGGGGTTGTGGCTTCCGGCTCGATCACACCCTGAGTGGTGGCGTCGGGCGAGAGCGATACCCAGAAGGAGCCTTCGGTGGTCTGGAGGCAGGTGGTGGCATAGCCAAGCGAGCCATATTTCTCCTCGAACATCGAGGCTGCGTCATACCATCCGTAGCCCTCGAGATAGGCCATGTAGCGGTTGGAGACATACGGGTCGGCTTTGGCAACCATACCGGCCACGAACTTCTCGCCTACAGGATATTTCACTACCACGCAGAACTGGCTTCCCTCGCCCACGAATACCGGACGGTCGAGGGGCACGATGATGAATGCGGTGCCGTTCTCCGCGCCCGGTGTCCCCTTGAACGGAGATTCGTCGAGGTGATAGGTGCCGCGTCCGGCCACTGTGCCTGAAGTCGGGTCGTCGCCGAGGACGATTTCAACCGTGTAGTCCACATTCTCCAGGTTGCCCGGGGCAACAAGGGTGTAGATGTGCGAGATGTTGAAGCCACCCTTGGGCGATTCGAACAGCGTGGAGCCGTAGAACTCGGAGTAGGTGGTGTTGGAGCCGTAGACGTAGGCGCCCTGCGAGCCTTCGAGCACCGGATGGTAGAGGCGACCGGTGTAGTTGCCTTCCTGCGGCTCGTTAAGGTAGTTGTCGCTGGCTTCGGTGTCGAACGGACGGATGCCGCCGGCAAGCATGGCCTTGTTGAGGCTGATGGCTTCGGGGGCTTTCACTGCCTTGGCAGCTTTGGCTGCCATGGGAGCGATGCCGCCACCGTCGGGAATCTCGGCTTCTTCACCTTCGCCGGTGGTGTCGATGTAGTAGTCGTAGGTGAGCTTGTATGCACCGTCGTTGCCAAGGGTGATGGTCTCCTCTTTCTCGAAGTCGTCGGCCACACCTTCATAGGTCAGTTCGAACTTGTCGAGCGAGAGCACCGGCACGTCGGTGGCAGTGATGGTGATGGGGATTTCCACCTCGCTTACACCTTCCACACCGGAGAGTGTGAGGGTGAGCTTGGCGTTGGTCACGCCGGGTGCTGCATGTACCGGACTGCCTGGCATGATGGGGATGGCGAAGCGGAATCCGTTGGCATCCACGGTGGCAGGCTCGAAGTAGTCGCCTCCATAACCGATCCACTGGTCAACCATCTCGCCGGTCATCCAGTCCTCCATCTTGCCGTAGTACCAGAGGTCGAAGGCCGGCATTTCGTAGGTTTCTCCGAAATAATCGTCGTAGAACTCAACCATCGGAATGTCGGCTGTGATGGCTTCGATGGTGAACGCGGCCGAGCCGGTGTTCTTGATGTCGATGTAGCATACCTGGGCCACACCCTGCTGCACGAAGAAGTCACTGTAGTCGGTCGACATTGAGCCTGCGATAAACTCGAATTCAACCTTCTCGGGAATCTCGGGCTTGGGTGTGCCTTCGATTGTGAGCGAAACAGGCACGGTGATGGTCTCGGCTGTGGGCACATTGGTGCTGAGCGTCAGGGCCGATTCGTATTCGCCGCCCATGGCGTCGGCTGTGAGGGTAACGTCGGCAGTGGCCGATTCGCCTGCGGGGAGGGTGTTGACCACCATCGGGTTGAACTGCACGGCCTGGCCGAGCGAAACGGTGCGTTCGGGGATGGCCATGCCGGAGGTGGCTCCTTCATTTGATATGCCGGCCACGCCGAAGATGTTGAACAGCTCGGCATTCTCGTCATGTCCCTTGTAGGCAAAGCGGAATGAGCCGTCGGGGTACATTACAAGCTGATAGTCTATGCCGTAGTTCATCGTGTTGCCGTACTCCATGAACGACACCACCATCTCCGATTCCGAACCGAGGGTGTAGACACCCGATGTGCGGTTCTCGTCGGGGAAGTGCAGACCCCAGTACGGAGCAATGAGGTTGTCGTAGATGGTGCCCAGCGGGAATTCGGCGGGAGGCTCGGGGGCGGTGTGCTCGTCGGTGCGTTTTGTGAACGACACGAAACCTCGGCCGTAGACATACATTTTTGTGTACTTCTTGCCGTAGAACGGGAATTCGAACGGCAGCTCGACTTCAACGAAGTCGTTGTTCACAAAATATGTGGTGTTGTTGTGCGAGGCTTTGCCACCGGAAACAATGTCGATCCACTCGGTGCTCACGCTCTTGTCGTCGAGGCTCGAGGTGTAGGTGTAGCTCACCTTTGCGCCGTCGGCATAAGCCGGGGTGTAGAGCAGGTGCGCGCCGGGGGTGAGGCTCCATTCCAGAGGCTCGTTGCCGGTGTTGGTCACCGTGAGGGGCATCGCCTTGGTTGCGCCATAGGCCAGCGTCTCCATTATTGATTCGTAGCTGAGCGATGCAGCGGGTACGCCGATCACCTGGCCGGTTAGGCTCACGCGGGCTGTGCCGGCATCGGTTGTGATGGTGAGCACGTCGCTGACGGCGCCTTCGGTCTCGGTGGGAAGTGTCACAACGATGTCGCGGCTCTGACGTGCCGGAATCACTGCTCCCTTGTCGAATGCGATGGTGAACTTGCCGTCGGCCAGGGTGGCGTCGGTTAGGGTCATGTCGTTGCGGCCGGTGTTCGACACTGTCACCGCAAGCTGCTTTGTGGCCGTGCGGAACACTTTGCCGAAGTTCAGTTCGGTGGCCTTGACCGTAAGCTCAGGCTTGAGGTCGCCACCCACAACGGCGTCGAAGCGCACCACTGCCGAGGGTTGCTGCGGGTCGTTGCTGTTCACAACCAGATTGGTGTAGGTTGCGCCTGCCGCCATCTCGTCGGTTGCAGCCACGGTGGCCTTGACGGTCACCTTGTCGCCGGGAGCCACCATGCCGTAGGCCGGGCTTACCGAGGAGATGATGTTGGGCTTGGGTGCTGAGAAGTGGAAGGCTGTGCCGGTGGCAATCTGGGTTGCCACGGTGGCAATGCCGTCCTGCACCATATCCTGTGATGTGACAATGAACGGGTCGTCCATCTCCATGTCGTTGAGTGCCACGAAGATGCCTTCACCCTGTGTGAACACGCTCCAGGGGTCGTAGTCGTCGTAGGCCATGTACACGTCGCCGGTGGGGCTGAGCGTGAGATGGAACGAGATGGGGGTGTACTCAGTGCCGTAGACTGCGGCCAGCACGTTCTGGAAGTTCACCACGAAATTGCCGTCCTTGTGGCCGTAGACCACTTTCGACTGCGCACCCATCACCAGCTCGCTGATGCCGTAGGCGCATATCAGGCCTGTGCCTGCCACTCCGTTGGAGGTTGTGGTGAGCGGGCCGTACATGTAGATGTCAGGCTCGTAGCTGAATGCCACGCCGCCGAACTTAGAGATGTAGAGGCGTTCGTATGTCTTGCCGAAGTAGGGGAATCCGAAGCCGATCTCGATCTCGTTGCTCCACACGCTGCGGTCGTTGAGCTGCGATGTCACTTCCTTGCCGTCGGCCAGTTCGGCCATCGGTTCGTATGCCACGCTGCCTGTGATGTTGTTGTCGGCGGTGTAGCCGAAACGGTGTACCGAGGATGCGCCGGCGCCGGTGGATAGAGTCTGGTCGCTGTAGTTGGGCATCACGAATTCAAGCGGGTACTTGCCGTCGTTACGGATCTCGAACTCCAGTTCCTTGGGCTGCTCGCCGGCCACAATCTGGCCAGCGTCGAGGGTGGCCGGATTGAAGGCTATCTTGGCGGGATCTGTGGCCGCTCCGGTAACCATCACCTTGAATTCGCCTGTGGCGCCTTTGAACACGATCTGGCCCGAATGGCTGCCGGATTCCACCGGCTCGAATGTGAGGTCGACTGTGGTGACCGAACGTGCCGGGAATCCGCTCTGTACATAGTCCGGCCCCTTGAAGTTTGGATCGGTGCTGGTGATGTTGTTAGAACCGAGGAATGCGTTGTACTGGCCGCCGAGTGTGCCGTAACCTTCATTGAGAATCTCAACGGCAATGGTTTTCTTCTGGCCCACGAGCAGGCTGCCGAAGTCGATTACTTTGTTCACCTGTATGTCGGGGGTCTGGCCGCTCACAGTGAAGTTGAACGTCAGGTTATTGTCGGCCGACGGGGTGGTCTCATTGGTGGTTACGTAGACTTTTGCCTTGTAGTTGCCGTTGACAAGCGGCGTGCCGTTGTGCTTCACCTCCACCTGCGCGGTCTCGTTCTGTTTGAGCGTGCCTGTGGCGGGTGTAAGCTCGAGCACCTGGCTCCAGTCGGGGTTCTTGCTCATGGCCTTCACGCACCATGTGGCGCTGGAGGCATACTGCTCGTACATCGAGCCTTTCAGAGCCTCGGCAAGCAGGGTCCAGGTTTTGCCGCCGTCGTTGCTCATGTAGGCGCTCAGTGCTGTGGGCGAGTCGTTCTTGAAGCCCATGCCGAGGGGATAGGGGTCCTCTCCGCTGATGTGGGCCACAACCCAGAAGCTTTCGCCGGGGGCGAACCACAGCTGCTCGGGGAGCGAGAGGTCGTAGTTGTAGGCGAAGAACTGAGGTTCGAAGCGCAGTTCGAGGTTGCGCTCGCTGAACATGGAGTTGCCGCGGTAGATTTCAAACCGGGCGCTTGAGCCGTTGGCGCCGTCAAAGTTCAGGTGAGTGAGGTTGAAGCCGTTGGGATAGGCCGAGGCATCCACCGTGAAGAGCTGTGCGAGGGCGTTGGGTTTGGTCTTGTCGGCGTCGCCGATGTAGGCGTACAGCTCCTCGTAGGTCTGCATGCTCTTGGGATAGTCGGAGGCCATGTAATTGTCCACATCATACGTTGCCACCGATTTGGCACGCGGCGTGGCCTGAGCCAGAGCGATTGTGCCGCGGTAGGGCGACGACTGCATGCGTCCCAGCCCGAACATGCTCATCGACATGTTGCGCAGTGATGTGCTCCAGCGTAGCAGGCCCTCGGCCTCGTTGCCGATGGTGAACGAGCCTGCGGTGGACGCTGTGGGCGTCACCTGGAACGACGATTCGCCTGCGGTGAGGGTCATCTTCGGCCCGGCGTTGGTGGTCACTTTCTTCACCTCGGAGAGCGGCGAGGCGTTGCCCCAGCGGTCAACGGCCTTGATGGCCACCCAGTATGAGGTCATGGCCTGCAGGCCGGTGAGGTCGTAGGTCATCGGGTCGCCCGACTGCATGAAGCGGGTGTCGACCGTTGCCTGCGGCACCTGCTGCAGGTCGCTCTGAGCGTTGAATTCGGTTGTGCTGTAGTAGATGGTGTGGTGGTTCACATTGTGGTCGCTGCTTTCCGGGATAATCCATGAAAGGGCTATCTCGTCCTGTGTGGGGATGGCCTCATACGATGCCACAGCCTCGGGGGCTGTGCCGTCGCTCATGTTGAGGGCGCGGGCCGCGTCCACGTAGCCCGATCCGAGCAGACCGACCCATGTGGGGTTGGTGGTGTAGAAGTCGCGCACCGAGGTCTCGATCTGTGTGCGCAGTGTGGAGGGCGGAAAGTTGGCGTTGCCGTGCTTGGAGAGAATCAGGGCGGCGATACCGCTCACGTGGGGGCAGGCCATCGAGGTTCCCTCCATGAAGCCGTAGCTGTTGTTGGGAAGGGTGGAGAGCACGCCTTCGCTCTGGTCGAAGTCGAGCAGACCGCCGGGGGCAACCACGTCAACCCAGCTGCCGTAGTTGGTGTAGCTTGCCGGGGTGAGCTGCGCCGTCATGGCGCCCACGGTGAGCACGTTGTCGAGGCATCCGGGATAGATGTCGCCGGTGCTCCCCTGGTTGCCGGAAGCGAAGATGCAGAGGCCGCCGTTCATGCGGTCGCTGCGGCTCACGCGGTTGAAGTAGCCGATGGCGTCGATCACCGCCGGGTCGTAGTAGCCCGAGGCATCCCAGCCCCATGAGCACTGGGCGATGGAGGCGCCCATTTCGGCGGCATACACCAGTGCGGCCGCGAAGTTGCCTTCGCCTGTTCCGGCACGCGATTCGAACACCTGGCACGACATGAGGCGCACGCCGCTACCGGGTGTGCCGTCGCCGCCGGCCACGCCGGCCACGCCGATGCCGTTGTTATTTACCGCAGCCACAGTTCCGGCCACGTGTGTGCCGTGGTTGTGGGGATAGATCTGGGCGCTGTTGGTCACGAAGTTGTAGCCGTAGATGTCGTCCACGTAGCCGTTACCGTCGTCGTCAACACCGGGCGTGCCGTTAAGCTCGGCCTCGTTGATCCACATGTTGGCTGCAAGGTCCTCGTGGGTGTAGTCCACACCGCCGTCGATGATGGCCACGATTACGTCGCTCTTGCCGGTTTCGGTCTGCCATGCGTCAAACAGGTTGATGTCGGCGCCGGGCACCCAGCCCTGGCGCTGGCCGGTGTTGTGGTAGTGCCACTGCTGGCTCAGGCGCGGGTCGTTGAACGGCATGGCGTCGCCTGTGGCAGCCGCTGTCGGGGCGGCTGCCGGGGTGATGCGGGCGTTGCCGTCGAACAGCACCACGGGATAGCGCACCGAGGCGTTGCTCACTCCGGCGGTGGATTTGAGCAGGCCGGCGGCTTCGCGCGAGCTCATGTCGCTGTCAAACTCAATCTCGAACCACTGGTCGAGGCCGAATTCGGCGCGTTGTGCCGCGAATTTTTCGTTCGGCGGGAACACCGGGCGGATGCTCACGCCTTTCATGGCTTTCAGCGGGGCGTCGAGCGCGGTGCCCGTGGAGAGCTTGCCGCGTGGCGCCACACGCCGTGCCGATCCGATTTTGCGGGCCGTCTCAGTCTGCAGTTTCACCCGCACAACCCCTTCGATGGGCTGCCCGGGATCCACAGTCTTGAGCTGAGAGAATGCCGGCATGGCGACTGCTATGGCAGCCGCTATGCACAATGTCTTGTAGAGATGTTTCAACATTCGTGTGACTGATTGGGTTAAGTTATTAAATTGATTATATGGTCTCTGTTAGGATTTATGCATAAAAATGACAATCTGACCGCCGGAAGCCGGTGGTGGCATCCGACAGTTCGGAACGGTTGTTTTTAACGCTTTTTAACTGCTGCTATGATTGGTTTTGGAGGTGAATAATGCGGTTGGTTTCTCAACAATGCCATCAGGTTCATTTGGTCCGATGCCGCCTCGTGGCGTCGTGGGTGGCCTGAACAATGATAATAATGATTGAGCTACACAAAAATACTTATTTCCCTTTACAATCGCAACATACTGAAACCGAAAGAGGGCGATTGACGCGCCTTCATTACGCCAATTCGCCCTCTCGCTGCCATTTTGTATATAAAATGGCCGAACTTCAGATATGTATATTTATGCGGTTATACCGCTCGCCGGGTTACGCAAAATCCTGATTGCATCCAATTGTAGGGTCGCGACCTGTCGCGACTGCCTGGCGGTGGATTGGCCCGCGCTCACTGATTGGAGTCTGCAAGGTAATGATTTGAAATTTACAGGGTTGCAGTCGCGACAGGTCGCGACCCTACAGCAATCCTGATTGCCTTACTGCACCTTGTAGAACGCGCGGATGCGATGGATGGATGAGCGGCTGACAGCTCCGGGATCGCCGGTACGGCTTTCGTAGTATTGAGGTTGGCCGCCTGAGAAATACACGCCTGTAGCTCTGCAATTGTCCGTGTTTTCAACACCTAAACCGGTTTTATTTTTTCCGCATGCGGCTGATAGATATAAATTCCCTTGAAAATCCTCAAAAGTATTGTAATGTTGGGTCAAAGCCACCTCAAGTTCGCGGATGCCTGGCATGTACCAACCATATTGTTTTGTTGGATTTGTATCCCAGGGCCATGTATTACTCCATCTCAGGACAACAGTGCCGTCAGAGTTTCTCTTGTTTCGGCCATAGCAATAGTGGAAAGCTGTTGGCGGCTTGGTGTATAATTGAAAGTTGCTGAGCGAAATGGCACCGCTTCTGTTTAGAATACCTTGGGTATAACGGAACGCATCTTCTGTTAAATATACATCGCACCCATCGATGGTTGTTATTACACGGCGGACACTTTCGTCGATGAGATTTTCACCCCATGGAAGGCCGTCGTATAACGCTTCGTCCTCTATATGCTGGTCAAGTGGGTCGCTGTGTTCCAGATATTCCTCATAATACTCCATCCATGCGGTTATGTGCTCTTTTGATACGGAGTGGATGCCATCGACTTTCACAAGGGCGCGCTGGTCGATTTCGATGGTGCGGGTGCGCTTGTCGCCGAGAGAGTTTTCGTAGGTGAGGTCGATGGTGGCGTAGCGGTCGCCGTAGCCGGTGGGGTTGTTGCTTGTGGGCACATTTTCGTCGATGCAGAAGTAGACGCGTGAGCGGGAGTTGTTGAGGGTCGGGGTGCTCTCAATGGTTACTTCCGGTCCGCTCTGATGGCCGTTGAATGTGCCGGTGTTGCACCGGGCTATAAGATCGGTGTAGAAATAGTCGGGCGCTCCGGTTCCTGCTTTCCATCCTCCGGCCTCCATTTCGGCGCGGGGAATGACAATCATCGACAGCCAGTTGCGGGCATCCTCACGCACCGAAAGGGTGACCTTCGAGGTGTGCGTTACAACGGGCGGCTCTGACGAACCGTTCTGCGGTTCGCGCAGAAGCAGCCATACATCCATTGGGAGCACTGTGGCGTGGGCGTCGACTTTGCGTTCGTTGACGATTGCAAGATACACAGGGTTGTCGGAGATGACGTTGACGCGGGCATCGAAGGTGTAGACACCGTCGGAGGAGTTGCGCACGTAGTCGAGGCCGCGGATTGAGATGTTGTTGTTGTAGGCGTGGTTGCGCTTCACCTGAAAATCGTTGTCGGGGTTCTGACCCATGTAGATGGTGAACCGTGCCTGGTAGCGCAGTTCCTGATGCGTCACATATGATGCGTTGAGCACCATGGCCGAGGCGTCTTTGCGGGCCATGAGGGGTTTCCAGCGCTGGCGGTCTGCCTCGTCGATGCCGTCGGGATAGCGGATGGAGGAGTTGTCCACCTTGCCGCCGTTATAGTCGGGGAAGAAGTTGGCATCCGTGCCGTCCACACCCGGGCGTGTGGCCGTGTAGTCGGGGAGCTGGATGTTTTCGTAGGTGTAGTAGCTGAAGGTTACGGGGGCGCTGTTCTTGTTGATGGTTACGGGCGCGGGGAGCTCGTAGAGGAAGTCCTTCACCATCTCCTGGCCGTTGCTGTCGTCGCCGTCGTCGCCTCGGGTGAGGTCGTAGCGGTCGTTCTGCGGCATGGTGGAGGGTGCATCGGCAAGCGGCGCGGTTGTGGGGGCTGTGAACGGCACGGTGTTGGGCATGTTCTTTATACCGTAGCTTGTGATGGTCATGGTGGGGAGCGTGCCGTCGCGGCTCTCCTGATTGGGGTTGAGCTTGATGGTGATGTTCACACGTGCCATCAGAGCCTTGAGCTGCACTTCAAGGCGCGGATTGGTGGCCGACTGTTCGAGCGACGCCCCTTCCAGGGTGCCGATCATGGGCATGCCGGCCTCAGGGAGGTCAACAACCGAGCGGTTTTCGTCCATGCGCAGGCGGGGATGGTAGATCCACTGCTTCAGGTCGCTGTAGTTCTTGATTTCCCAGCGCTCGCCCTCAGCCTTGCGCGAATCCTTGCGGATGTCGCCGTCGGTGGTCCATTCGGTGCAGAAATATGGGTTCTCCCCGTCGGTGGCGTTGATGTTGGCTATGGCCACAACAGTAACGCCGGTCATGGTCTGGAACACCTTATCGCCCACAGTGACAAGGTTGGTGGCATTGGGGATGTACTGGTAGGGGAAAAATTTGGTGTCGTCGAGATTCGGGCGGACGAAGTCGCCGGTGGTGGCGTCGAAGAAAAAGAGGTGGAGCGAGTTGATTTTCTTCTCCTCCTCGGTCTTGGGGTCGGCGGCACGCGAGCGCGAGGCCACCGGGTCGATGTACTGCGGAAGCATGTCGTTGCAGGAGAACGAGAGCGTTACGCCGCGGCCATTGGTGTCGGGCTCGTCGAAACGGAAGTCCTCCTCGGCGCATCCGGTCAGGGTGAGGGCCATCATGGAGGCCATGACGCCAAAGAGTGAAGATATAATGTGTTTGCGTGTCATTTTCAAGGAGATTAATTGATTACGATTCCGTTGTCCGAGCCGTTTTCCCACAGGTCGGTGGGCTGGAAGAATATCACGAATTCGTTGCCAACGAAGTTGAGGTTGAGCGCGTAGCTTGTGCCGCCGGCCGGTTTGAACAGCAGCTTCACATCCAGATCCTGGGTGTATTGGGCGGTGCCGATGGAATAGGCTACATGGAGCTTTTTGTTGCTTCCCAGGCAGTCGGTGTCGTCGCCGGCCGAAGGGGTGATTGCGGGGTCGGGGAGCAGCATCACGCTTGTGCCACGGGTGCCGTCGCCGAGCGGGCGGCCGGAGTTGCTGGCCACCGTCATGCCCCCTGTGGGGCTGAGGTCCCAGTTGCCGTGGAATGTTGTGGCGGCAGTGGTCTGCACAATCTCGCCGGTGTTGAAGGTGAAAGCGGCGGAGTTGAAGAAGTCGCCCTCCAGGCTGATGGCGGTGAGTGTCAGCTCTTCGGCCGAGTAGTTGTTGATCTGGAAGCGCAGGGCGGTGAGTATGTGGCGATAGGTGAAGTGCACCTGGCCGTCGGACTTCTGGTGGTCGAATTTCGCTGCCACCATGGCGTCGGGGATGACAGTGTGGTCGGTGGCGGCAGCTGCCGGCATCGAGAAGGTGAACCGTGGGGCGCCGGTGCGGGAGTTGGCCGCCACGGCATGGCGGCTGTAGGTGAACGCCCCCGAGGCCGGATAGTGGGATATGAACGTATAGTTGGCCGCGTCGGCGTCAAGGTTGCTTCCGGTGAGCCACGGCTTGGGGGTGCCGTCGTATTTCAGGCGCCCGTTGTTAACGGTGAGCGTGGTTCCCGTTATGTTGCCCTCGCTGGTGTCGTTTCCCGGAAACACATCGGGCACGGAATAGTTGGCCTTCTGCACCCAGGGCAGCGTGGCCGAGGCTGGGTCGGCGTTGAGGCTCACCGACAGCGGCACGCAATAGCCGTAGACTCTGGTCTGCGCTCCCTTCGGAAGGGCATTGAGGAGGGTGGAACGCGACGGCGTCGACGCCTGCTTCTGCGAGTCGATGCCACCGGTGGCGGCTGCCTGCCCGAACACTATGCTCTGTGTGGGGTCCGGCTCGGGCATGGGGGGCTCGTTGCCGTCGGCCGAACAGCCGGTGAGCAGCGCCAGGCCCGGAAGGGCGAGGAATATGAGGGGGGATATATATCGTTTCATGCTTGTTGTGTGATTTTGCTGGATGTGTGGTCGGGGTGGCGGTCGGTGAGGCTTAGTTGGTGGGCTGCACGATGATGTTGCCGCCTGTCTGATAGTCCCATTGCTCCACAGTGGGTGCGTCGAAAAGGATGTAATCGGCGGCGCCGAAGTTCACCGTGTAGCGGTAGGAGCGGCCGGGGAGCCAGTGGGCTGCGCCGATGGCCACTGTGGCCTCGTAGAGGTTGAGCGTTACGGTGTGCTGTGCCGTGTCGTCGCCCTCGTTGTGACGGTAGGTGATGGTGACAACCGATTCGGCGGGTATGTCCTGCGGAATCATCAGTATGTCGGTGCCGTCGGGGTTGGCGGCAGGGTTGAAGAGGTCGGTCACATCTGTGCCGATACTGAACGGGGTGGAATTGGTGGCGTAGGTGCCCGGGGCCGACGATGTCCACGAATAGTCGGTTGAGGCGGCCGGGTCGAAAGCGCTTCCGTCCCACGCGCCCCGGGTGTCCATGCCCGACAGCGTGATGGAGGTGACGGTTACAGTGGGGGTGGGGCGTCCGTCGGTGACGAGCAGCGGGTCCACGCGTCCCACAATCTGCAGCCGCGATGTGATGTGGTGGAATGTGAGGCTCACCGGACCGGTGTCGGCGTCGAGGTCCTCCACCATGCGTGTCTCGGTGGCGTAGATGAGGTCGGCGCTACGGGTGCCGTTGAATCCGGCTATGGTGAGATGGTGGTTGTGTCCCTCCATGTCGGTGTGGCCGTTGGCGGCGAAAACCGGAGTCACCTTGTCGGCGTCGGGTGTGCCGGCCGGATAGGCCGCGGCAAAAGCGGCGAACGAGTAGAAGCTCTGGTTCTGCCAGTAGGCCATGTTCTGGTTGCCGTCGGCATAGTTCCATGCGTCGGCATCCTTGCCGACGGTTACGAAATCGATGGGCGAGGCAGGCTCGCCGGTTGAGAACACCGGGGTGCACGCGCCGGGATTCGTGTTGTCGGCTATGGAGCGCATCGATGCCCAGACGGTGAATGCCGTGAGGCCGTCGCCGGTGATCTGGGCGCGCGATGCGGCCGAAGCACCCAGCGGCAGGTTTGCATCGGAAATGGCAAAGCTCATGGCCTTCCCTGCCGGGTCGATGCCGGGGTGAACGGCAGGCTCGTCGGAACTGCCGCCCGAACAGGCAGCGGCCATCATGGCTGCCGCCGCATAGAGGCCGGAACGCAGGAGGTATATGTGGAGTTTCATCATTATAGTCAAAAGAAAAAAGGAGAGAGGGGGGAGATAATCGGAGAGGGGGAATGCAAGTGTCCGTCATACAGTAGGGTCGCGGCCTGCCGCGACTGCCTTAATGCGGAAATTTTAGTCGAATTTACTTTTTGATTCCCCGGTTGCAGTCGCGACAGGTCGCGACCCTACATCAGACGGTGCAACTGGGAGAAGATTTTTAACATCCGTGACGGAGGGGCTTACCCCCTCCGCCGCGGAGTGTTCAGGGGATTTGATTGGGTTATGTCAGTGTGTCAAATTTCAGTCGGTAAGGTCTTCCTTGCCGAGATCTTCGTTAACATTTTCCCATGTAACAACATCAACAGCGTCGAACTGGATAGGTTTCAGACCGAAGAGGTCACCGTCGATGGTAAGGGTGTAGTTGTAAGCCTTTCCGGGTTCCCATGCAGCCACGGTGTTAACAGGAATAGTTACCGATACGTTAACTTCGTTGCCTGCTCCGGCACCGAGATTGGGACCGCTGCCCTGATCGTTGGTCACCTGGCAGGTGAATGTCAGCTTGATGGCATCTGCCACAAGAGTCTGCGGCATGAGGAAATACTCATAGGGATAGCTTTCGTCTGTGGTTGTGGATGTGAAAGCATCTGTCCAGCTGTAGTCATTATCTGTAGCTTTTTCAGCCTGATTCGACCATTTTTCCAACGCGAAGGGTGCTGTTGCGGCTGCAAGTGTACCTGTAGTCACGAGGTCGCCGGTTCTCTTTGCGCCGGTAAGTTTGACATCGGAGACGTTAAGCGTGACGAGGTTACGCCAGCCGTTCTTGAATGTGAAACGCACTTTCGAGAGAGCATGGAAAAATTTGAAGTCTACCACCTCGGGAGTAGCAGTTTCCGAGGCGAGAGTGTAGCCGGCTTGTTTACCTTCTGCTACAACAAGGTCAAGGTTGCCTGTTGCTTCAAAGCCTTTTATCGACAATGTGTTGGCTGCATAATCGAATGTGGCGGTTCCGTTGTTGCGTGCAGCTGCGGGACCGTAGGCGGCAAAATTATACTGTTTGCCTACTGACCAGTAGTTGATAGGAGAATAGCCCCAAGCAGAGCCTTTGTACATCACATGCGATTGTGTGCTTAATCCATCGAATACAACAACCTCTTGTGAATTGTCTGTATAGGAACCGAACACATAGAAGCCGTTGCCCTTGGTTTCATCTTTGAGGAAAGCAAGGTCTGTGTCCTCAGCGGCAGCGCGGGAGGTGTTGCCCACGTAGGTGCCGAAACCGATGGCGCGGGTTGCGGGCATTTCCACAACCTCGTTCTGCGTGCAGCTTGCAAGCATCAGCGTGGCCGATGCCGCTGCGAAGAGATAACTTTTGGTTTTCATAAAAAAGGGATTAATGAAGAAAAATTTGGTTATTGAAAAAATGTTTGTTGCTGTTTGTGAGTGGGATAGTCAGTGTGTCGGCGCATGGCCGCTGATCGGGAGGGCATCAGTTGAGCGGAATGTCCTGATAGGGGCCCCAGTCGGAAATGTTCACATCGAAAGCCCCGTCGCCCGAGGGTTTGCCGCCGCCTATGCGGATGCCGGTCACGGTGATCACACCGCCGCGCGGCTGGTTCTTCACCTGGTCGGTCACGTCGAAGTCGAGCGTGAAACTCTGCGTGGTGTTGAGCAGCAGCTCGAGGTTGAGGGTGTAGCGTGCGCCGTCGTCGGGTACGCGCCAACCGGAGCGGTCGTAGTAGCGGTCGGGGAATCCCGGCACACCGAACGAGAGCACGCGGGCTTCCACGCCGTAGGATGTGACGGTGCAGTCGTAGAGCACCGTTGCCGGTTCGTCGCCGGTGTGGCCGTCGGTGAGGAACACGTTGCGGGCCATGCCTGCGATGGCGCCGCGGGCGGCAGCCACATAGCTCAGCCCTTCCTCCACTTCATAGCGGATGAGATAGGTGTAGACCAGCGGGCGCAGGGTGAAGGCGTATGGAGTCGACGCGGTGTTGAGCGTGGTGGAGATCAGCGGCTGATAGTGGCCGTAGAGCATGTCGGGGGGTCCGACGGTCTCCTCGTTGCGATGGAACTCGGCATAGGAGGCTCGCGAACGCACGCGGGTGGTAGCGCGGGCCGAGGGGAGCGAGGCCATGTCGTCGATGATGATGTTGCGGGTGTCGTCGTTGAAGATGAGCAGGCGGTGGTCGCCTTCGCTCACCATCACCGTCTCGCCCTCCGGGGCGATGTGGAACTCCTTGGCAATGCGGGGTGTCTCGGAATGCACGTCATCGTAGACAAACACTGCCAGACCGGAGGCGGTGGCGGGGCGCAGGTCGTCGTAGCCGATGCCGAAGCGTTCGGCATCCCATGCCGACGGCCACTGTGTGCCGTAGTCGCGTTCCCATTCCTGCTCCCACCCGGGGCTGAGGGCAATGCGGCATGCCAGCGAGTGCTGGTCGTGGTCGTAGCAGAGTTCCTTACGGCAGCCTGTGGTTAGAAAGAGCAATGCGGCTGCTGCGGCCGTGAGTTTAAATTGTATTTTCATAGGTTGGCAGCTCCTCCTTTCTTGTTCTTGTTGATGTCCCACAGTCGCCACACGAGTGCGAATTTGAGCTTGAGCGGGCCGAAGTAGCCGGTGCGCGAAGTCTGCTGGTACACGTAGTGACCCTCGAAGGGGAGGTATTCCTCATATTTGGTGTTGAGATAGCCCACGCCCAGTCCGGCCTCGAACGATATGTTGCGGCTCACGGGGAACATGAACCCCGCAGAGATGCCGGCCATGTAGCCTGTGCCTTTGTAGCCACGGTTGCCGTTCTCAAGGTCGTACTTTCCGCCGCCACCGAATGCTCCCACATAGAAGCCGTGCCAGGGGCGGTTGTTGTAGTGCTTGAACCAGTAGCGGCCTTCACCCGAGAGGATCATCACCTGATAGTATTTGTGCTTGGGGTCGTTGTGCCACCATGCCACGTCGCCTTCGGCGTTGACCGTCCAGCGGTCGTTGAAGCGGTACTCCACTTCGAGCGAGGGCATGAGGATGGCGTCGTAGAGGAGGTTGGTCTTGATGGCCAGGCGGTGCCAGGG
>ERZ837910.88-NODE-88-length-129270-cov-7.913594_pt1 | contig 129270 bp, 135 predicted proteins | sample MGYA00519940_ERZ837910 | MGnify/ENA primary metagenome ERZ837910 (study PRJEB31850, sample SAMEA3708825) | human gut metagenome | biome: human gut; feature: human-associated habitat; material: faeces | place: China | collected 2014 ... | reverse complement strand
CGGAAAAGAGAGGTGCGCCGTATGGAAGGAAAGGGCGCGGTCGTGTTTCTCCCCCGGGAGGACGGCCGGTTCAATTGGATGCTGGAGGAGCTGATGTTCGCTCCGCCGGCGGTCTGGATGGCCGAAGCGCTGCGCGCGGAGAACGCTTCCCTGCGCGCGGAGAATGATAAGCTCCGCCCCATGGCCGAGCAGTATTCCACCATCAAGGAGCACCTTGCCGGCATTGAGCTCGACGCGCACCAGCGCGCCGAGGAGTATGAGCGCGGCGTCCACGAGCGGCTTGCCGCTATGATCGGCGACTGCCGCGCCCATTGCGACAGCGTTCTCTCAACGCTCGGCAATACCTGCATCAATGTGACCGGCGAGCTTCGGCGCGCCGAAAACAGCATCTCATCCCTGCCAGCCGCCTTCAACGCGCTGCGCGCGGGTCTGGAAAAGCTGGAAGATGACAAGTAACATTATTGCGTAAAAGGGAGCTTTGCGCCGCAGCGCAAAGCTCCCTTTTCATTTTCTGTTTTTACTTCATGCCCTTGAGCTTCACCAGCTCTTCGAGCAGCGAGACCGTCCCCTCGATGCCGAGAAGCGACGAGTCGATGCACAGGTCGTAGCTCTTGGCTTCGCCCCAGTCCTTCGAGGAATAGTAGTTATAGTACGACGCGCGGGATTTGTCCGTCTTCTTGATGCGCTCCTTCGCCTCCGCCTCGGAGATGTTGTTGCGCGCGGCCACACGCTTGATGCGGCTCTCGAGCGGCGCGGAAACGAAGATGTTGATCACATCGTCACGGTCCTTGAGCGCGTAGTCCGCGCAGCGGCCGATGAGCACGCACGGGCCCTGATCGGCGAGCCGCTCGATGATTTTCACCTGATAGGAGAACAGCGCCTCGTCCCTGAGGTAGGACTTCGAGGAGTCGTTCGGCACCGGCATATCGCCGCGGTAACGGGCGCGCAGACGCGCGATGAAATCGCTCTTGAGGCGCTCGTCGGAGAACAGCATCGCGTTCACGCCGCTGTCCTCGGAGGCCATGGTGATGATCTCACGGTTGTAAAACGGGATGCCGAGCCTGTCCGCCAGCATCTTACCGACCGTCTTGCCGCCCGAGCCGTACTGCCGGGCGATTGTAATGATATAAGGCTTCATAAAACCAACCCTCTTTTCCAAATTACTCGCCGAGATAAGCCTTCTTGATCGAGTCGTCGTTCAGCAGATCGGAGGCTTTGCCGGTCTTGACGACCCTGCCGGTCTCGAGAACGTAGCCGCGGTCCGCGATGGACAGCGCCTTCTTCGCGTTCTGCTCGACCAGAAGCACGGTCGTGCCTGCCTTGGAGACGTCCTCGATGATCTTGAAGATCTCGCCGACGAACAGCGGGGACAGACCCATCGACGGCTCGTCGAGCAGCAGGATTCGCGGCTTGCTCATCAGCGCGCGGCCCATCGCGAGCATCTGCTGCTCGCCGCCGGACAGCGTGCCGGCCGCCTGATTCTTGCGCTCCTCCAGACGCGGGAAGCGCTCGTAGACCATTTTCAGCGACTCCGGAATTTCGCCTGCCGGGCGGGTGTACGCGCCCATGCGCAGGTTTTCCGCAACCGTCAGACCGGCGAACACACGGCGTCCCTCGGGAACGTGGCTCATGCCGAGGCGCACGATAGCGTGGCCCGGTTTGCGGGTGATGTCCCTGCCCTCGAAGGTGACCGTGCCGCCCTTGGACGGCAGCAGGCCGGTGATAGTATGCAGCGTGGTGGTCTTGCCGGCGCCGTTCGCGCCGATGAGCGCGACGACCTCGCCCTCGTTTACCTCGAAGGAAACGTCACGCAGCGCATGAATCAGGCCGTAGTAAACGTTGATGTCCTTGACTTCGAGCATTGCCATAAGCTTGTTTCCTCCTCTCTTATTCGCCCAGATAAGCCTTGACGACTTCCGGATTGCTCAGAACTTCCTTCGGCGTGCCCTCCGCGAGCAGACGGCCGAAGTTGAGTACATACAGATATTCGCAGATACCCGAGACCAGCTTCATGTCGTGCTCGATGAGCAGGATAGTGACGCCGAAGCGCTTGCGGACGACCTCGATGGTCTCCATCAGCTCCTCGGTCTCGTTCGGGTTCATACCGGCCGCCGGCTCGTCGAGCAGCAGCAGCTTAGGCTCGGTCGCAAGCGCACGCGCGATTTCGAGCTTGCGCTGCTTGCCGTAAGGCAGGTTGGCCGCGCGGTAGTCCGCGACGCCCTCCAGACCGAACACGCTTAAAAGCTCCATCGCCTTCTCGTCCATCTGCTTCTCCTTTTTGCGGTAGGAGCCGAGGTGGAACATGCTTTCCGCGAACGAGTAGGTGATCTGGTTGTGCAGGCCGGTCTTTACGTTGTCCAGAACGCTCAGTTCGGAGAACAGGCGGATGTTCTGGAAGGTGCGGGCAACGCCCATTTTACAGATCTCGTGCGGCTTCTTGCCGATGAGGTTCTGTCCGTCCAGACGGATACCGCCGTCGGTCGGGCGGTAAACGCCGGTCAGCATATTGAATGCGGTGGTCTTGCCGGCGCCGTTCGGGCCGATGAGGCCGACCAGACCGCCCTTTTCGATTTTCATGCTCAGCTCGTCAACGGCGCGAAGGCCGCCGAACGAAATACCGAGCGAGGTTACTTCGAGCATAGCCATGGTTTACGCGCCCTCCTTTCCGGACTTTGCCGCTTTTTCGAGTTTCTCCATCTGCTTCATGCCGCGCTTTTCGAGCATGCGCTTTTTGAGCGAGGAGTTGTTGAACAGCATCATCGCGATCAGCAGGACCGCGTAGATGAGCATACGGTAGTTGGAAAGGCCTCGCAGCAGCTCAGGCAGCAGGGTGAGCAGCGCCGCCGCGATGATCGAGCCCCAGATGTTACCGAGACCGCCCAGAACGACGAATACGAGCACGAGGATAGAGGTGTTGAAGTCGAACTTCGCCGCGGTAACGGTCGAGAAGTTCATCGCGTACAGCGTACCGGCCGCACCGGCGAACGCCGCGGAAACGACGAAGGCGAGCAGCTTGTAGTGCGTGACCGAGATGCCGATGGAGTCGGCGGCGATCTTGTTGTCGCGGACCGCCATGACGGCGCGGCCCGTGCGGCTGTTAATGAAATTCAGCACGAAGAACAGCGTCACGAGGATGAGCACGACGCCCGAGGTGAAGGTCGAAATTTTGGTAACGCCCGAAACGCCGATCGGGCCGTTGATGATCATCTTGCCGCCGTCGCCGAGCTGGAAATTCTGCTCAACCAGGCTGAAATGCAGGCCGCTCTCGTCGAAGCCGAGGTACATGACGTTTACGATGTTCTTGATGATCTCACCGAAGGCGAGGGTAACGATGGCGAGGTAGTCGCCCTTGAGGCGGAGTACCGGCACGCCGACGATGACGCCGGCGAGCGCCGCAAAGACCGCGCCGACGATCATGGCAACAGCCAGACGCAGCGGAGCGAGCGGGATGGCGTCCGCGAGGCAGGTTGTGGTGACGATGCCGGCGAACGCGCCGACCGACATGAAGCCGGCATGGCCGAGCGACAGCTCGCCGAGGATGCCGACGGTCAGGTTGAGCGAGATCGCCATGACGACATACGCGCAGATCGGCACGAGCAGGCCCTTGATCTGGCTCGAGATCATGCCGCCCGCGATGAGCGCCTGTACGATGATGAATGCGGCGATGACGATACCGAACGAAAGCAGGGTATCGCGTCCGCGTCTGGACGCCGCATAGGATTTTAACTTGTTCATATCCGATGCCTCCCCCTTAAACCTTTTCGCTCACGTGCTTGCCGAGCAGGCCGTCCGGCTTGACGATCAGCACCACGATCAGCACGCCGAACACGATCGCGTCGGACAGCTGAGTGGAAATGTACGCCTTGGCGAAGATCTCGATGATGCCGAGCAGCACGCCGCCGACGAACGCGCCCGGAATCGAGCCGATGCCGCCGAATACGGCTGCGGTGAACGCCTTGATGCCGGGCAGAGAGCCGGTCGTCGGCATCAGGGTCGGGTAGGCGGAGCAGAGCAGCACGCCTGCGATCGCCGCGAGGCCCGAGCCGATGGCGAAGGTGATGGAAATGGTCGTGTTGACGTTAATGCCCATCAGCTGCGCCGCGCCCTTGTCCTCGGATACCGCGCGCATCGCGGTGCCGACCTTGCTCTTGCCGGTGAACAGCATGAGCGCGACCATGATGATGACGCAGGCCGCGATGGTCACGATGGTGACGCGGGAGATCTGGAGCTGACCGCCGAACAGGCTGATCGCGCTGCCGCCGACGACCGAGCTGAAGCTCTTCGGGTTGGAGGTCCAGACCAGCAGCGCCGCATTCTGGAGGAAGTAGGAAACGCCGATGGCGGTGATCAGAACGGCGAGCGACGGGGCCGCACGCAGCGGCTTGTAGGCCAGTCTTTCGATCGCCATGCCGAGCACCGTGCAGACAATGACCGCGAGCACGACACCCATCCATGCCGGCCAGCCGAGATAGGTCGTCGCGCAGAAGCACATATAGCCGCCTACCATGATGACATCGCCGTGGGCAAAGTTCAGCATTTTCGCAATGCCGTAAACCATCGTGTATCCCAGTGCGATGATCGCGTAGATGCTGCCCAGACTGATGCCGCTGATCAAATGGTTCAAAAAGCTCATGTTTGGAACACCTCAAATCATATTTCTCTCAAAAATTGCTTATGAAATGGGGCGGTGGCTCGGCGAGCCGCGTCAAGCCGTCGCCCCACCCCATAAAAAACAGATGGAATGCAGAAGAATAGTCGGAAAGGAGGGCTTACAAAACAGCCCTCCTTCACTCGCCTTTGAGCAATCCGCTATGAAATATATTTCAGTGGATTATACGTTTACGTACTTGCCGTCCTTGATTACAGCAACGGTCGGGTCCTTGGTGACAGCGCCCTCGGTGCTCCAGGTTGCGCCGGTACCGGTCAGGCCGTCGAAGGTCATGGAGGTAAACTGCTCGATCATCTTGTCGCACAGGTCCTCAGCGGACATATCCGGGGTAGCGCCCGCGTTCTCGAGAGCCTGCTTGTAAGCGTATACGCAGTCGTAAGCGTCAGCTGCGAACTGGTTCGGGGTTTCGCCGAACTGCTCCTGATACTTCTTAACGAAGGAAGCGGTCTTTTCATCGGTGGAGTTTGCGTTGAACGGGGTCATCAGCATCAGGCCCTCAGCCAGAGAGGTATCAAAGCCTTCAAGGGTCAGGATGCCGTCCATGCCGTCTACGCCGAAGAAGGTGGTCTGGAAGCCCATGTTATGCGCCTGCGTCAGGATGAGGGAAGCCGGCTGGTAGTAGATCGGCAGGAACACGAGCTCCGCGCCCTTGCTCTTGGCGTCGTTCAGCTGTACGGAGAAATCGTTCGCAGAGGAATCGGTAAAGGTCATGTCGGAAACGACCTCGAGACCCTTGGTCTTTGCCTCTTCTACGAACTTGTCGTGGATACCGGTGGAGTAAACGTCATCGTTCTTCCAGATGATAGCGATCTTGGTGCCGAGCTTCTTCTCTGCGATCTTGTCAGCAGCCAGAGTACCCTGCGCCGGGTCGATGAAGCACATCTGGAACATATTGTCCTTGCCCTCGGTGGTACCGGTGGAGGAAGCGGACGGGGTCAGAGCGAAAATGCGGTCGCTGTAAGTCTCTGCTGCGGTAGCCTCGCACGGCTTGGAGGTTACGGAGCCGAGGGACAGCTGCATGCCCCAGTCCTTCAGGGTGTTGTAGGCGTTAACGGCCTTCTCGGCGTCGCCCTCGTCGTCCTGATAGTTCAGCTCGAACTGAATATCGCCGCCTTCGGCGTTGATCTCGTCAACCGCGATCTGTGCGCCGTTCTTGCAGGCGTTGCCGTAAATTGCGGCTGCGCCGGTCAGCGGGCCGGTGCCGCCGAGCTTGAAGGCTGCGCCGGAAGCGGAGCTGTCGGTCGAGCTGTCTGCACTGTCGGAGCCGGTGGAAGCGGAAGAACCGCAGCCGGTCAGCGCCGCAGCCAGCATTGCGCCGGCCAGAAGCATACTGAGTGTCTTTTTCATGGTGATTTCTCCTTTTCATCTCTGGAATGGAGGTTTTCCTATCCATCCCGTCTGATTATTGTGTTTATTATACTACTCTCTCGGCTCATCGGCACGTTTTTTTTTGAGTTTTCAACAATTTCAGATAATCTACCGATTATTAAAAAATCAATTCGTTCATTTTTGTGTTTTCTGCATAAAGACATTTGTCCGTATCGCAAGGAAGGATGCAGTTTTTTCTCCCCGTGCAGTCCGTTCTGCGATGTGTCCCGCAGGCGTGTTTTCCTGTCCGTTTCCGGAGCTTTTCCTCTACAAAAAAACCGGGGAGCCTGTCCCCGGTTTGAACCTGTCGAAAAAACTATCGTTTTTCCGACAATCTGTATTCTGACTGCGCAGAACACGAGTCGTCCGAACGTTCCCATGCGGAAACCTTCTCCCTCCGGACGCAACAAAACCGAGGTACACGCCCTCGGTTTGGATGCGCCTGCGCGGCTCTTACTCCTGCGCGAGCTCCCTGCCGAACGGCAGGATGTGCATACGGTATTTCTGCTTGTCGACCAGCAGCGTGCGATCCGCGATCGGCATGAGGTCTGCGACCTTGTCCGGCGGCGTGCAGATGATCGCCTGAAGCCCCATCCCCCGCAGCAGGCGCACGCTTTCCACAATGCGCTCGCTGTCCATCTTGTTGAACGCCTCGTCGAACACTACGAGCCGCACGGTGTTGCCCAGACTCGAGGTATCGCTGACGCGGTAGAGCTGCGCGAAGGAGGCGAGGACCGAAATATAGAACGGCGTCTGCGTCTCGCCGCCCGATTTCGTGCCCATGGTCTGCGAAAGCAGCTGCTTCGAGCCGTTCTGGTCGGTGGTCTCGAGATCAAATTTCAGATAGGTGCGGAAATCCGTGTAGCGCTCGATGTTTTCCTGCAGCTCGCTCTGCCTGCGGGCGCTCGGCTGCGTATCGTCCGCCATCGTGATCTGGCTGAACAGCCTGTCGATCAGCGGGCCGTATTTCTCCTGGAACTGCGCGGAGAACAGCGTAATATCGCCCTCCATCAGCTCGGGCGCCATGATCATGTCGTAGTAATCCGCGTAATCCGGACTGCGGTCGACGCGGAACTGATAGCTGTCCGTGCCGAACTGTGCCTGCCGCAGCGCCCGGTTCAGATTTCTCACCTGTGCCTGCACCTGCTCGATGCTGCTCTTGAGCCGGGAGAGGAAGTCGTTCTGAAATTGCTCCATCGCGCTCTCGCGCGCCGCCCTGATCTTGCGGCGGTAGCGCGGCAGCTCGCTCTCCTCGAGCGCACGGCGCTCCGCGTCGAATTCGTCGTTGTCGAGCGCCTCCGTGCGGAACGGGCACGGCGCAAAGCGCTCGGCATACGCGCGGCGCGCCGCGAACAGACGGCTGCGTGCGGACTCCGTGTCCTTCTCGGCCTGCTCACGGCTCTCGGAGAACACATGGAGCACGTTTTCCGGCTTTTTCAGCCGCGCAAGCTCCATGCGGTAGCGCGGCACGCCGGTTTCGTCACGGTACGCCTCGGTGTACTCCCGCTCGAGCAAGGTCTGCATCTCGCTTTGCTCGCGGTACTGCACGGGCAGGATCTCATCCGTCAGCTGACGGATGCGCTCATCGAGCTGACCGCGGAGCGAGATCTGCTCCTCCTTCTGCCGGCCCAGCGCATGGATCTCCCCGCTCAGGCGCTCGATCAGCGCTTCCTGCTCCTCGATCCACATCAGATTGATATGCCCGCGCTGCTCCTCGAGCGCCGCATTTTCCTCGCGTATCTCCTCGACGCGCAAGTAATCGCCCTGTCGTTCGGGCACGACCTTCTGCACGAAATACGGCAGCAGGAGCGGCTGCTTCTGCCGGGACAGCACGGAAAAGACCGGCTCCCTGCGTGCAAGCTCGCCCTCGAGCTGCGCTGTTTCCTCCTCGAGACGGCGGATGCGCAGCGTGACCGCATAGCGGCCGATAAAGGCGTCCTCCATCCTCTCGCGGCTGAGCGCGCGGGCAACATAACCCTGATACAGCATGCCCTCCGCCGTGATCGCGGTCTTGTACTGCCGCAGCTCGTCGACCGACGCGCAGCACTTCACACGACCGAGCAGATAGTCCACATAGATGCGCGCGAGCGGGTTTTCGGTCTCGACCTTTCCGGCAAGACTGCCGTCCATGGGACGGAGCTTTTCCTTTTCGCGCAGGCTGCCAATGTCGACAAGGCCGAAGGCGCGGAATTTCGGGTCGCGCCTGATGCTGTCGTAAAGGTACAGCGCCTGCGGATAATACGCCGGCTCGACAAGGAAATACAGCTTCTGGCTGCCGAGATAGCCCTCGACCGCGCCGCGCCATGCCTCGTCCGCGATCTCAAGAACATCTGCGAGGATGTTGACGGCGACCGGCGCTCCGACCTGCTGCGCGAGCTCGCTCTCGAGCCGCGCCCGGCACGCCAGCAGGCCGCGCGGATAGTCCTTGACGTTATCGCGCAGACCGGCGAGCACCTTTTTCCTCTTCCCGAGCTGCTCCCGCGCCTCCGTGAGACGGTCTCCGAGCCGGTGAGAGGCCTCCTGCATGGCGTTCATCAGCACGTCCGTCGCCTGCTGCGCCGTCTCGAATATGCTCTGCGGCTGCGCGAAAATGCTCATTTCGCCGCTCTTCAGCGGCTCATATGCGCCGCGCACCTGCTGCGCCGCCGTGCAGACGGCGTCGAGGGAGCCTTCCTCGTCCCAGCTCAGGACCGTCTCTCCGAGATGCTCGAGACGCAGCGCCTCGCGCTTGATCTCGAGCGCCTCGTTCTCCAGCCTGCGCGTCAGCTTTTCCTGCTCGTCGAGCAGACGGCGGCCTGCCCTGTCCAGCTCCTCAAGCTCCCGGCAGGCATTGCTGCTGTCCTTTTTGCGGATGTATTCCTGCCGCTGCGCCTCCTTCTGCTGCACCTCGGCCGCCAGACGGTCGATCTTCTGCTGCGCCGCCGCGCGTTTCTCGCTGCACGCGCGCTTTTCCTGCTCGCGGCCGTCGATCTGCGCCTGAAGCGTCTCGCTGCGCGACCATTGCACAAGGAACGACTCGAGCTTCCAGCGCCCGGCCGTGTCCCGCATCTCCCCGTACAGCTTCGCGATCTCGTTCAGCGCGGCGAGCTTTTCCTCCTGCCGCTGCGCCATCTGCTCATGACGCTTGTAGTCGCGGATATTCTGCTGCATCGCCTCGATGTCCGGCTTGTCCGGAACATCGCAGATATTCTCAGTGATAAACTGCTGGATATCGACGATCGGGCGGAAGGAGACCGCCTTTTTCAGCATGCGGAACACCTGCTCGGTATGTACATTCCAGCGCGAGAGCAGATTGCGGCGGTATTCCCACTGGGTCTCGCAGACCTCCGCCCGGCGGCAGTTCTCCTTGAGAAAGCAGCGCAGGCTCGGCAGGTCGATGGCCTCCCCGTTCTCGATGAAGCAGTTTTCCGGCAGCGTGCCGGTGTAAATAAAGAAATGGTCGCGGCGGCTGCCGTCGCTGCGGCAGTCGAACATGACGCCGCACACAAAGCTGCTGCGCTCCGCATCATCATAAAACTCGCAGGCGATATAGCTCGAAAAATCCTTTCCGCGGCGCGAGCGCGGATTGTTCTCGTCCATGTCGGCGCGCAGATAGCCGTCCAGCGTGCGCTGCGAGCGCTCGTTCGCGGCGAGATTGAAGTTCCGCGCGTTGGTCTCGCCGAGGAGCACGATCTGGAGCGCGTCGATGACGGTGGACTTGCCGGCGCCGTTCCTGCCGGTCAGGAAGTTCACGTCCCCTACCTCGATCAGCTCCCTGTCGAAATACAGCCAGTTAATCAGCAGTATTTTCTTCAGCTTCTTCATCGGCGTTCTCCTCCTTTCTCAGCACAGCCGCCGTCTCGTGCAGTCTCTCCGCGGAAACGGCGGTCAGAATGGTCGGCAGAATGGCAAAGCGGCAGTCCGGCTGATTGTATCTGCCTTCGATGCGCTGGATGACGGCGTGGTTCTCGAACACGAGCATCGCGCGTCTGAATTCATCCATGTTCGGCTTTGCCGGGAGGATGGCGTAGTCGGTCACGACCTTTTCGAGCACCTCGCGCACGGTGCACAGCGCGTCCTGTTCCAGTCCTAGACGCTCCTGACTTTCGTCGTACAGCATACGCAGCGCGAGCAGGATGGCGGTCTCTCTCTTGGAGAGGATGAGGCGGTTGGCCTCGTCCGTGTTGATGACGTAAAAGCAGCCGTTCGCCTCGTCGTGCCGCAGATCCCAGTCGAGCAGACTGAGATAATCGCGCACGGCCTCAAAATGGATGGACAGAAAGATATAGTCCGGGTTGTTCAGGCGTTCCCTGCCCGGGCGGTACAGCGTGCGCACGACAAAGGTGCGGCTGAGCAGCTGATTGCAGACCGACTTGAACTGCTGAAGCTCCTTCGCGGTCGCGCTGCTTATAAAATCCAGATTCATTTCTCGTTCTCCTTCCGGCTGAACTGCACCTTTGGAATGGAATATCCGTTTTCACAGACCGAGCCGCCGAGCTCCTCGACCTGATACGCCGCCTGCCTCGAGCCGCCGGACAGCACGGCGAGCAGGCTCATCACATAGTCCCGGTCATTCTCGAGCGGAATGTCCGCCGACAGGCAGGTATCCCGGTCTCCCAGCCAGCCCTGCACGCAGGCGGCGACGGCGGCGCGGCCGTATTCCGAATGCAGCAGCGCGGCCGCCTGTGCGGCGGAGGCGGCGTCGGTTTCGTTCTCCTCGATCAGCACCGCAGCGGCTCTCGACCGCTTTCCCGGGCGTTTCCGGTACCACAGGCTCTTTTCCGACAGATACGACTGCTCATACAGCTGAAACACCGGCCGCAGCCTGTCGGTCAGGCCGTCCGCCCTGCGGCTGTGCGAGAGCGCGGTCAGCACGGCGTCGAGGTCGCCGCGAACGTTCTGCTCCCGGCTCGTGAGGTTTTCGATCTTCTGCGTCGCGGCACGGGTATAGCGGCGCACCTGTGCGTCGATCTCATCGAGATAGTCGTGCTCCAGATCGTCATAGCACTCCTGCACCCAGAATATCCGGCGCAGGATATCCGCGCGGCAGTCCTCCATCGTGCCGCCGCGCCGCTCCTGCTGCGCCGCCCTCGCCATGGCGGCGAGCTGCTCGTCGTCCTCCGCCCAGCGCATGAGCACCGTGCGGATGGGCACGCGGTATTTCGGCACGGAGTCCTTGATCTTGAGCGGACGGATGTACGCCTCGATGACCTTCTGACCGAAATCATCGAAATAGGACGAAAGCACTTCGCCGACGTCGTGCAGCTCGAGCTGCATCTGAAAATAGTGCTTTACGTTGTGATAGACCAGCCGGAGCAGGCGGATGAGCGCCTGCGTATTGTCGAAGGCCGTATAGACCGCCGCCATCTTCTCATAGGCAGAGCCGGTCTCGTCCGCGACCCGGAGCGCGGAATAGGTGCCGAACACATAGGAAAAGCCGCGCGCCGGCCTTTCATCGCGCAGCTCATGGAACAGTTCGAGCAGACGGCTCGCGTAGCCCGGCACGGTGATATACTCCCGGAAATCCGGGCCGCGCTCCTTCTCGAACCAGCCCTTCGCGCACAGCTTGCGGATGAGAAAGCGCGCGCGGCCGGAAATATCGCGCAGCTCGTTTTCGTCGATGTCCTCGCCCTCGAAGGTCGCGTCCGCGAGCTGCTGCTCCAGACGGCTGCGCAGCATGGAGTACAGCTCGTCCTCGGGCAGCTTGAGCTTTTGCCGGTATGCCATGCAGAGCACATCGAGCACGTCCGCATACAGCGCCCGGTTCGGGGACGCGAGCGGCGAGAACAGCTCGTCCGGCACGGCTTCAAAAAATTTCATAAACGGTATCCTCCTGCGGAAGGCGCCCTTCCGCTCGTTTTCGTCTGATACAATTATACGGTTTTCGCGCAGATTTTACAATGTGCAGCTTGTCGGAAAAGTCCCTTTTCACGCAAAAGCGGTCCGGTCTCCCCCGCCGCATTCCGCGCGCTCCTGCTGAGCTGCCGCAGAGCGCCCTCGGCAGGCGCGTCAGAAAAACGAAAGCGGCCCGCCGTCCGCGTTTTGCAGACAGCAGGCCGTTCCCGGAGGAGCATCCGCGTCAAAGCCCGGCCCCGGAGGCCGCGAGCGCGTCCATCTCCTCCTGAAGATAACGGAAGAACAGCGCAGCGTGATAGCCGTCCGCAACGGCGTGCGCGATCGACAGCGCGACCGGCATTCTGACCGCGCCGCCGCTTTCCTCATACCTTCCCATCACGATAATGGGAAAGAAGGCCGGTTCGCTGCTGCCCGTCACGCGGCTGCCGCAGCCGGTGAACGAGACCCACGGCGTGCAGGACACGCAGTAGAAGTTCGCCGGCTGACCCGGCTTCGCCTTGATGCCGTGATTGCCGCCGAAGGTCTGCATATCCGCCGTGACCGCGCGGTAGAACGTGCCGAAATCGTCGGAGAAATCCGTCCAGCAGTCGGAAAACGTGCAGTCGTCCGCGTGAAAGATCGTGTAGTTGGGAATGACCCGGTCCCAGACGCACAGCTCGCCGTCCGCGTTCCGGAACATACGGAAATTCTCGATGCGGCCGAGCGTCCGGGTGACGCAGTAGATCGCCGCAGGGTAAAAGCGGTATCCGTTCGCGCGGCAGAAACCGAGCAGATTTTTCACGTTTACGGGTGCGGTCATGTTGAATTCGACCTTGAGTGTCTGCGTGTAATAGCGGTAGTGCTCACGGCGCGGCCAGGTTGCCATGTCGATTTTTGTGTAGTGCTCCATTTTCGGCTGTATCTCCTTTTGTACTGCGGCAGATCGGATGGATATATACTTCCATCATACCGCAAACGTGAGGAAACGCAAGCGGTTTTTGCGGCGGATTTCGCGAAGGACAGAAAAACGCTGCTTTCTGGCTGTCTCCTGCGCAATATGGAGAACGATTGAAAAAGGGCGCACTGTCGTGCTATAATAACAGCAGAATATCCCGAAGGAGGAAGTTTGATGATTGAGGTAAATGCGATGGGCGAGGCGTGCCCAATCCCGGTTGTAAAAACACTGCACGCGCTGCAGGAGCTGAACGGCGCCGGCACGGTACAGACACTCGTGGACAACGAGATCGCGGTGCAGAATCTGACGCGCCTTGCGGAGAGCAAGGGCTGCGCCATCCGGACCGAGAAACGCGGCGAAAAGGAATTCTGCGTGACCATCACGACCGGGGGCGCGGTCGCGGAGAGCGGAGACGAGGAAATTTCCTGCACCGTACCGGCCGCGCAGAAAAAGGCCGTCGTTGTCATTTCTGCCGACCACATGGGCGAGGGCGACGATGAGCTGGGCCGCATCCTGCTCAAGGGCTTCCTGTTCGCGCTCACCCAGCAGGAAAAGCTGCCGTCGACCCTCCTGTTCTACAACGGCGGCGCGCGCGTTACCTGCGAGGGCTCGCCGTCGCTCGAGGATCTGAAAAATCTCGCCGCGCTCGGCGTCGAGATCCTGACCTGCGGCACCTGCCTGAGCCACTACGGCCTGACCGACCGGCTTCAGGTCGGCGGCGTTACCAACATGTACGTTATCACCGAAAAGCAGATGCAGGCCGATCTGGTCCTTCGTCCGTGATGCGGCGCAGACGGCCGGTGCTCGTGATCGCGTTTTCCTCGACCGAGCAGGCGCTTGCCGCAGAGGCGCTGTTTACGAACAGCGGCCTGCCCGGGCGCATGATCCCCATCCCGTCGCAGGTCAGCGCCGGCTGCGGTCTCGCATGGAAGGCGGAGGTCGACGAAAAGCCGCAGCTCCTTGCGGCTCTGGCGCAGGCAGGCTGCGGCTACGAAACAGACGCGGTCGTCCAAATGTACGGCTGACAAAGGGAGACAGACATGATCTATCTGGATAATGCGGCGACAACGCTGCACAAGCCGCCGGAGGTTGCCGAGGCGGTGAAAAACGCGATACTGACCGCCGGGAATGCCGCGCGGGGCGCGCACGGCGCGTCGCTGTCTGCGTCGCGCATGGTATTCGAGACGCGGAGCAGACTGGCGGCGCTGTTCGGCTGTCCGCGCGCGGACCATGTCGTTTTCACGGCAAACTCGACCGAGGCGCTGAATATCGCGATCTACGGACTGATTTCGGCGGGCGATCACGTCATTTCGACCGATCTGGAGCACAATTCCGTGCTGCGCCCGCTGTACGATATGCAGACGCGCGGTGCGGCGGTCGATTTTGTCCGCGCGGACCGCCGCGGAAACATCCGCTGTGAGGACATGGAGGCGCTGTTCCGCCCGAACACCAAGGCGGTCGTCTGCACGCACGCCTCCAATCTGACCGGAAATATGCTCGATATTGCCCGGATCGGCGCGATGGCGCACGCGCACGGCGCGCTTCTGGTGGTCGACGCCTCGCAGACCGCCGGAGCGGCGCCGATCGATATGCAGAAAATGGGCATTGATGTGCTCTGCTTTACCGGCCACAAGGGTCTGATGGGGCCGCAGGGCACCGGCGGCCTGTGCATCCGGCCGGGCGTGGAGCTGCGGCCGCTGCTGCGAGGCGGCACGGGCGTGCACTCCTACGACCGGGAACAGCCGCAGGAATATCCGGCACGGCTCGAGGCCGGAACGCTCAACGGTCACGGTCTTGCCGGACTGCACGCAGCGCTCGATTTTATCCTGCGGCAGGGCGCAGAGTCCATCGGCGCACGGGAGCGGCAGCTGATGCGCCGGTTTTACGAGGGCGTGCGCGGCATTCCCGGCGTGACAGTCTACGGTGATTTTACCGCGCCGGAGCGCGCGGCGATCGTGACGCTCAACATCCGGGATTACGACTCGGCCGAGATCGCGGATATTCTGGCCGAGGACTACGGCATCGCGACACGGGCCGGAGCGCACTGTGCGCCGCGTATGCACGAGGCGCTCGGCACGGTACAGCAGGGCGCGGTGCGGTTCAGCTTTTCCTTTTTTAATACGGAGGAGGAAGCGGACGCCGCCGTTTCCGCCGTCCGGGAGCTTGCCGAGGAATAAAGCGCAAACCGTGGGCGTGCACCTTGGTTTTCGAACGTCCGTGTTCTGCGAAGGCAAAACACGGATTGTCGGAAGAACGAAGTTTGTCGACAATCTCAAAGCCCCCGTTCTCGTGAACGGGGGCTTTGCTGCATCAAACAGAAAGGTGAACTATGCTCCGATTTCTGTTTTCCTTATCGATCCGCGCAGACAGGATGCAGATCATCCCGGAATACGAGATTATCTGTTTTTCCGGGCGTGGCCGATCAGGTAGCAGACAGCGGCTACGATCATGCCGTTGATGGAGGCGATGCCCCAGGACACAACATTTGCAACCACGGCGCCCAGGATGACGCCTGCGACCGCATACCAGTTGACCGTCTCGGTAACTTCGACATCCCGGTACTTCTCGCGGTCCATGAAGAAGCTCATGACGAGGATGATGCCGACCGGGGGCAGCGTGCAGTTCAGAATATTCAGCCAGCCGCAGAAGTTCCAGTACAGCCAGACGGCGAGCGCCGTGCCGACGATGCCGGAGATGAGGACCATCGGCTTTTTCTTCTGACCGAAGATGTTCGCGAGACCCAGACCGGCCGAGTAGAGCGCGTTGTCGTTGGTCGTCCAGATATTGAGGCCGAGCACCAGAATAGCCAGATAGAACAGACCGAGGTTGATCATGACCTCAAAAATGTCGTTGCCGCCGACGTAGACCGAGGAGATCGCGCCGAAGAAGAACATCAGCGAGTTGCCGATGAAGAAGGCGATGACGGTCGTGATGGCGCCGATCCTGCCGTTTCGCGCAAAACGGGAGAAATTCGGGGTCGCCGTGCCGCCGGAGACAAACGAGCCGATGACCAGACCCGCGCCGCCGATGACGGTCAGCGTGCCGCTGGATTTCGCGAACTGGTCGATGATCGTGCCGTCGCCGCGCGAGACCGCCATGACCATGGCGATCGTGCCGAGAATGGCGACGAGCGGAACCGCGATATAGCTGATGAGCGTCAGCGACTTGATGCCGAAGTACGCCGAAGCGGTCATGCACGCGCCGGCAGCGATGACGAGCACCCATTCCGCCGCGGTGCTGCCGCCGAGCAGCTCGTTTGCGACCGGAATGGCGAACATGGCGATGCCGACGCCGAACCAGCCGATCTGTGTGAAGGAGATCATCGCCGAGGGAAGATACGAGCCCTTGCTGCCGAAGGCCTTGCGCGCGAGCAGGTCAAGGCTCATGCCGGTCTCCGCGCCGACGTAGCCGAGCAGGCCGGTGTACAGGCTGAGGATGAAGCCGCCGATGATGAGCGAGACGAGGAAGCCGCCGAAATCCAGACCGTCGGCCAGCTCCTGACCGACCCACATGCTCGCCGAGAAAAAGGTGAAGCCGAGCATGATCATGAACATGGTCACGATGCCGCGGCGCGCGTACTGCGGCACCGCCGCCTCCGCAAAGTCGATATCTACCGTCGTTTGTTCTTTTTTCATTGATTACCGTCCAATCTTTTGCTGTGAATCTGTTACAGGATGTACTTTTTGAGCGTCGAGGTGAACTCCTCGATGCGCTGAAGGGCGATCTGCTCGAGCGAGATGCCGCGCAGGCTCTCGACGAAGCCGCGCTCCTGCTGATACAGCCAGCGCGTCAGCTTTTCATCGAGCTTTCCGTAGTGGCAGTCCCTGACCCAGTCCTCGTAGGAAATGGGCAGCGCGTGGCCGAGCTTTTCCTCGAGCAGCGCCTGCTTGTCGATTTTGTCCGCGCGCTCGAGAATGCCGTTCCAGAACTCGAGAACCTCCTCGATGTGCTCATGGATCTCGTAGCGGCGCGCGCCGCCGTCATAGATCGTGCACTTTTCGAACAGCGGGTTCTGCATGGAAAGCGTCTCGCGGCGGAACGCCGGGGCGATGATGCCGCCCTTCCAGTAGAAGTCGATGAGCGCGCGGTTGATGCCGGAAACGCCCTTGTCGCCCTCCTCGTAGCAGCTGAACACGCCCTCGTAGTACACGGTGATGAAGCCCTCGAAGTCCGGCCAGTAGGTGCGGATCTCGCGGGTAAGCTTTTCGAGGATCTCGATGCCCTGCGTGCCGCCGATGGTGAACAGAACGATGTTGCGCAGCTGTGCGCCCTGTCTGCGGTAGTAGTCGGTGACGTAGCGCAGACACTGCACGAGCGTTTCGCCCGAGGCGATGATGTCGCCGATCATGAGCGTGCTGTTGGGCACCATGGTCAGCTTGCAGTATTTGATGTCGAGCGACATCTCATCGTTCTCGCCGAACACGCGCTCGCTGGACATAAAGCTGATGTCGTGCACGCGGATGTGTTCCTTGTAGCAGCTCTCCTCGAGCGGATAGTTGAGCGCGCCGCGCAGGATGGAGAGAATATTGGCGGACGTGATTTTCTTCTGCTCCTTGAGGTAGTACATCATCTGCGAGGTCGCGGTGACGAGCGAGGCATAGACCTCGTAGCCGACGACCTCGGGATGGTTCATCAGCTTGCGCGTCTCCGCCTCGGAAACGATGTAGTACTCGTTGAGAAAGCTGCCGCCCTCGAGGCGGTAGCAGTCCACGCCCTGGTCGCAGAATTCCGGGACAATGTGGACGTCGTTCCAGTTTTCGATCATTTCATTTTCCTCCCACAAAAAAGGACCGGCTGCCGTTTTGGGGCAGGGGGTCCTTGGTCATACAGGTCTGTTCGGGGAAACGGGCGGGTGTCCGCATGATGTGTATTCGTGCCGCATATCCGTGCGCCTCCCTTTTTTCGACTACTTTATTATACGGGACAGAGCGTGTGGTTATCAATAAGGGGGAGTGTATTATATCTATGGCAGCACCGCACAATGAAAACTGCGGCGGTATTTCCCTATCGTAAAGAAAAGAAGCCCGCGAGGGGCTTCCTTTGGAGCGGTGTTTACTTGGTAAATGCGATGGTCGGTTCAGCACCAAGGATGAAAGACCCCGGCATCGTAACGGTAAAGTTAATAGTCGAAGTACCATCGGAGATTACAAGCATACTCGTCTTGGTATCAAACATTTCGTACGGAATCTTCAGAGAAATGTTATTCTCTTCGATATAATATGCTCCGCCGTTATCAAGGTTATAGATAGAACCGGTTTTGTCATATGCTACATCATTTACAGTAACAGTTAAATTCTGCGCTAGCCACTTTTCTGCATTGGAAAATGTGAGCGTACAATATACGTTGCTGCCTTTGGTAATCGTCGGCATTTCGGTCGGAACCTTTACTTCGCTCTCGCCCGGCTCAGTCGGGGTGGTCGGCTCGGTGGGGTCGGTCGAACCGCTGACTGTCAGTTCATAGGAAACATCAGCATAGTCCGGTGCGGTAAGCGTGATGGTGTAGGTGCCGGGCTGCTTGAACAGAGAGGCAAAGAGGTCGAGCCTGTCATAATCGCGCACAGCGCCGCCGTTCTCGCTGCCGGTAGAATACAGACGGAATTCCTTCTCGTCGAAGCTGAAACTGCTGATGTTCTTGGTCAGCGTGGTATCGTTTACCTTAACCGAGGTTACTGCATTCAGATACTCTTTCAGGTCGGTGGCGTTCAGTCCGTTGAAGCTGAAGCGATAAACCGGATACTGCGTTCCGTAGAAATCAGAAATGCTTTTCTGTTCATACGAGGAAATTTCCGGTGCAGTCTTGGTATCAGGCGTATCTACTTTTTCCATCGTAAACTCCGCCATCAAATTCTCGTAATACTCTGCCGACAGGGTGAGCTGATAGCTGCCCGGCTTGACGTTGTGCAGGGTGAGGCTCTTGTTATCCTCCGCGATTTCGTAGTAAACCGCGTCGCCGCCTTCAACGTCCTTGCCGTAAACCGCGTCATCCTTGCCGTTCGAGGTCAGCGTGACCGATTTCAGATGGCTGAGGAAGTCGCCGTTCGAGTTCTCAACCGTGATAACGACCGGTTCTCCTGCTGCGGTGTTTGCAACCGAGAGAGAAAGACCCGTTTCGTTCACCTTATTATACGCAAACTTCACAGTCTGCGGCTTATAGCCTGCGGACTCGATTTTCAGCGCGTTCTCGCCGACGTGCAGCAGGTCCTTTTTCAGCGTGATGGCGTTACCGTCAATGGTGTAATACTCCTCGCCAAGCTCGCGCCAGTCGCCGTTCAGGTAGAGCGCGGAAACCTTGCCGAGGTAACCCTCGCCGTTTGCGAAGGTCAGAACAACGTCCTTCCCCTGCTTGTTCTCCGAAACAGCCGGTGCGATGTAATCGAGCTTGCCGGACGCGGTGCTGTCCTGAATGTCGCCGAGCAGGCCGTCCTCCAGGATCGCCTTGGTGGCGTGCGGCGGGAATACGCTTGCCTCATGGCTCGACTGGAAATCTGCGTAGGACTTCCACAGCTTACCGTTACGGTCGGTCGAAACGTAGTCCGTGTAATCCGTGCCGCTGAAATACTTGACGTCGCCCTTGTCGAATACGCTGTCCAGTGTGGATGCGCTGTACTTCCAGTATTCGAGAACCGCAGTCGAGTCGGCAGTCGATTTGTTCAGCTTATCGAGCACGTTCGCGTTCGCGACAAGGTCGCTGTCGAACAGGAAATCAGTCGAGATGGCGTAGCCGCCGGACGAGCCGTCGCTGCTGCTGCCGCCGGAAGTGCTTCCGGTCGCGCGGCTGATGGCGTCATAGGTGATGGCGGTCTGCTTGGCCGGCTGTTCGCCCTCCGCTACCGTAAAGCTCTTGCTGAACTTCTTAAAACCGTTCGCCTCGATGGTGAGCGTATATTCGCCCTTGTACGGCAGGTTGTTGCGGCCGTCCGTCGCCGAAACGTCGTTATAGAGCACGAACAGGTCCTGACTGATAAGGTAGTAATCCTTGATTTTTTCGAGCGTCTTGGTTGCGCCGGTCGGGTCGGTGAGCGTTACCTTTTCAATCGGGTCCACGATGCCGTAAACCAGATTACTAACCGCGAAGTGCAGATTTACGCCCGACTGCGGTGTTTCCTTTACCCTGAGTTCGGGAGTTGCGTAATTCTGGACATGGATGGACGCGAGCGCCGTGGACTTGACGTTGTTGCTGTCGGTCGAGGTCACGCGGACGTAGTATCGGCCGTTGGAGCGGAAATTATCCTGGTTGAACGGAATGGTCAGCGTCGCGACCGTGCTGCCGTTGTGCTCTGCCGTGCCCTTCGTAAAGTTCAGATTGCGGTTCCACGTGTTCTTGTACTGGTCGTAGGCGACGAGCTGAACCGCGCCTTCGCTCGACGAAGCGTCATAGGACGCGATATTGTCGAACCACGCCTTGTCGGCTTCCGAGGTGTAGTTGAACATGACGACAACGCTGCCCTCGCCGTTCTCATTCAGAACGAGCGGCTCGGAATAGCTCGGGTGCTCGCTGCGGACAGCGGTCGTACCGAAGGTGGTCTTGCTCGGCAGGACGCGCACGTTACCTGCGTTATCGTAGTTGGTGAGGTAGTAATCCCAGAGGTCGAGCGGACCATGCTTGATGAAGTAATCCGGCAGGTAGTCCTCGCCGGTGTAGACCGCGCCCTCTTCGGCCGTGCCGAGAGAGATCGTCTGCGTCTTTGCGCCGCTTGTCAGCGTGACCGAACCCGGCTGCGCCACGAGCGGGATTTTCGCAACCGCGCCGTCATCGGTTACCTTGGAAACCGCATTCGTGACGTCCGCGCCGTCTACCGTAACGGTCGTGCCGCCGAGCGTGAAGCCGTCCTTGAAGCTGAGCGCGAGATATGCGCCGGTGTCGGTGGTGACGACCTTGGCGTCCGCGATTGCGGCCTGCGTCACCTGACTGCCGCCCGAAGTAGAGCCGCCGGACGAAGAACCGCCAGAGGAGGAGCCGCCGGAAGAGCTGCCGCCCGAGGAAGATCCACCGGACGAGGAGCCGCCCGAAGCGCCGCCGGAGGTCGAGGTGCTGACGGTTTCGGTCTTGCCTGCGTCAACCGCCTTGCCGCCGGCCTTGACGCCGGAAACGCCTGCGGCGGCGGAAACCTTGGTGCCGGTGGTGGAAACCGAAACGTTATTCGCGTTCGCCTGTACCGCGCCGACCTTGCCGGAGCCGGAGATTTTCGCGCCGTCCGCGATGACGGTGATGCTGTCAACCGTACCGGAAACCGCGATGTCGGTGTTTGCGGCGATGCCCTTGCCGGCCTTGGTGTTCGCGAAGTTTACGCCGCTCTCGCCGCCGCGCAGCAAAATGCGGCCGGTGACGGTGACGTTCGAGAGGTCGATCTGCGATACGCCGTCCGCGATAATCAGATCGCCGTTGATGGTCTTTCCTGCGAGCGATACGCTGTTGTCGCGCACGATGAGGCTGCCGTCCACGGTTTCGGGGAGCGATGCGCTTGCGTCCGCATAGGTGCTTGCCATATCGCTGATGATTTTGGCAAATTCCGCGCGGGTAATGTTGCTTTTCGGGTTCAGCGCGCCATTCGCGCCGTTTACATAGCCGTTTTCAACGAGCGCGGCCGCGCTGTCCGCCGCCCACGAGGAAACGCTCGCGCTGTCCGAGAAAACGTTCAGCGAAGCGGTGCTGCCGCTTTCGTGCGCAAACGCGCGTGCCAGTACGGTGAACGCCTCCTCGCGGGTGATGGGGCGTTCCGGGTTCAGCTGACCGTTCGCGCCCTGAAAGGTGCCCATGGCAACCGCTGCGGCGAGGTCGCTTCTGTACCACGCATCCGCGCTCACATCGTTGTAGCCGGAGAGGTCGGCGGTCTTTTTCGCGGCAAAGGCGCGGTTGATGATGGCGGCCATCTGCGCACGGGTCAGCAGACCCGCACCGTCAATCCGTCCGTTCGCACCGTTCAGCAGACCGTTGTCCACGGCGCGGCGCAGACCGGCTGCGGACCAGTCGGTCGGGAAATCGTGAAAATCCTCGGGGGACGCGGCGAATGCGTTCGGTACAAGCATCGCGCCGGCCAGCAGCAGAGCGAGGGTTTGTTTCTTCTTCAAGGGTCATATCCTCCTTATCGGTTGTGGTTACCCGAAGCTAACCGTTTCAGTAAAAAATGTCCTTTCCCGTCGGAAAGGATGAAAGGCAGTACCGTATGCCTGCGCAGAAGCGCTCTGCGGGCAGATCATGCGGTTGAAGTTAACGTGTGCTAACTCAAAGTGCTAATAAAATACCATATCTCCTTTGCGTTGTCAACTCCTGTATTTTACAGCAGTTAACAGGCCTGTCACGCAAACGACACACAAAGTACAAAATTTGCGGCAAGCAAGTTAGATTACGCTAACTTGCTTGCCGCACAATGCCGATAAAAATTTTTCGTCCGGTTCCGTCCTCCTCATCCGACTCATCCTGACGGCGGCGCCGTCTCGCGCTCGTCCAGCAGTACGACGGCTATGAGGAAACGCAGATTGTCGGAAAAACGAAGTTTTTCGACAGTCTCAGGCCCTGGCCTCCACGAACCACCGGCTGCCCTCTTGAAACAGGTAAGTCTCCCGGCCGTTTATCCGGACGGTATAGCGGATGCCGCCGCCGCCCACCTTCGCCGAGGACGCGCGGCATTTATACCCGAGCTGCTCGATCGCGAACACGCGCCCGTTCATCCACCGGATCAGGCGCGGAAGCATCGTGCCGTCCTCATCAATATCCACGTTGACGGAAACATAGGTTTTGGTGTATCTTTCGGCCATACTGCCACCTCCGATGTGCTGCTGCCGCGCGCGCTCTTGACGAGATGCGCAATTTATTGTATGATAAATGCGTAAACAGTTTACGCTTTTATTATACGCATTTGTTTTACGCATGTCAATGGAAATTTCGAGCATTCATGCAATCCGTTTACGCATTACAAAATAAGGAGGCAGCGCGATGAGGTTTGGCGAAAAGCTCCGAAAGCTGCGCAAGGACAGCCATCTGACGCAGGCGGAGCTGGCGAAGCGCGCCGGTCTGGGACTGAAAACCATTACAAATTACGAAAAAGGCACTACTTATCCGCAGGACCGCAGGGTCTACAGCGTGCTCGCCGAGATCCTCGGCACGAGCGCGGACTACCTGCACAACGAAAACGACGATTTCGTTTCGATGGCCGGAAAGGAATTCGGCTATCGCGGCCGCATCGGCGCGGAAAAGCTCGTCGGCGAGCTGACCGGTCTGTTCGCCGGCGGCGAGATGGCCGAGGAGGACATGGACGAGCTTATGCTCGCCATTCAGGAGGCCTATGTCGACGCCAAGCGGCGCAACAAGAAATATGCGCCGAAAAAATATCAGCAGCAGCCTTGAAGCGGGGTGAGTCACTTGCTGAAAAACCATAACGAGGCCGTCCGCACCGCCGACCGGCTGGTCCGGAAATACGGCACGCGGAACGCCGACCATCTGGCCGAGGCGCTCGGCCTCATCGTCATGCCGCGTGCCTTTAAACACCAGAAGGGCGTATACAAGGTCATCGAACGCAACCGCTATATCTTCATCAAGCAGGACCTGCATCCGGTCATGCACAATATCGTCCTGCTGCACGAGATCGGCCACGACCAGCTGCACCGCAGCGCCGCCATCGCCGCCGGCGGCTTTCAGGAATTCAACCTTTTCAACATGGCCGACCGCGCGATGGAATACGAGGCCAATATGTTCGCCGCACAGGTCGCACTGCCCGACGAGGAAATCCTCGAGTATATCATGCGCGGCTGTGACGTCGCGCAGATCGCACAGCTGATGCACTCGGACATCAACCTCGTCGCGCTCAAGACCGCCGAGCTCAACCGGCAGGGCCGCCGCTTCCGTCAGCCCGAGCACCGATGCGACTTTCTGAAGTGAGGTGGCCGCTGTGAATACCGCATATTTTCATCTGCCCGGCCTGTTCGAGTTCTACGAACTGTACCACGTATTCCTGCCGCTGTTCCGCGAGCACCGGGAATACTTCTTCGACTGGTGCGAAATCGGCTCGATCTACGGCGCGCCTGCGGACTGTCTCTGGGGCGGCGGCCGTGCCGGGTTCGGAGAGGCTTCGCCGCGCGATGTGCTCGCGCTCATGCAGGAATACGGCATCTCCGCGCGTCTGACGTTCAGCAATTCCCTGCTCCGCGAGGAGCACCTGTCCGACCGGAAATGCAATGCGCTGTGCCGCCTGTTCGCGGAGAGCGGCGGCGTGCAGAACGGCGTCATCGTCCACTCCGACCTGCTGCTCGAGTATCTGGCGCAGCGCTGGCCGGGTCTTTACTTCGTGTCCTCGACCACCAAGGTGCTCACCGATTTCCGTGAGCTCAAAAGCGAGCTCGATCGCGCGGATTTCCGTTATGTCGTGCCGGATTTTCGCTTGAACCGGCAGTTTGACGCACTTTCTGCCCTCACGCAGGCGCAGAAGGACAAGGTCGAATTTCTGTGCAACGAGTGCTGCTGGTTCGGCTGCACCGACCGGAAGCGCTGCTACGAGACCGTCAGCCGCATGAACCTCGGCGCGGCCTGCCCGGAGCACCGCTGCGCCGCACCGGACGCAGACGGCGGCTACCGCTTCTCGAAGACGATGAAAAATCCGGGATTTATCGGCGTGCGCGACATCGAGGACATTTATCTCCCGATGGGCTTTTCGCAGTTCAAGATCGAGGGCCGCAGCCTCGGCAGCGCGCTCGTTCTCGAATTTCTGCTGCACTACATGGCCCGGCCCGAGTATCAGCTGAACGTCCGCGAGGAGATCTATCTGGACAACACGCTCGACCTGTTCTGACGAAACGGAGGGATTTCCATGCTGAAAAAAGTAAACCGTCTGCTGACCATTCTGATGCTCTCGCTCATCGGCGTTTTCCTCGGCTACAGCATTTACACCTGTGCGGACTACCGCACCCGTCCCGGCCTGTACGAACTGTATTCCGCGCCGTGGTACACGCAGCTCTTAGTCTGCGGCGCCTGCGTACTGGTCCTGCTGGTCATTCTGCTCGCCGCAAAGCTCGTCATCCGTCATCTGCTCAAGTGACTCGATACCGCCCGGAAAGGAGGCTGCGAACGTGTCCGCTCACACTTATCTTGCCATCGACCTGAAATCCTTCTACGCCTCCGTAGAGTGCCGAGAGAGAGGGCTCGACCCGCTCGACACCAACCTTGTCGTCGCGGACGAGCGCCGCACGGACAAGACCATCTGTCTCGCCGTCACGCCGTCGCTCAAAAGCTACGGCATCTCCGGCCGAGGACGGCTGTTCGAGGTGCGCCAGCGCGTCAGGGAAGCGAATATCGGCCGCCGCCACGATGCCCCCGGGCATCAGCTCTCCGGCTCGTCGTCCTCCTTCTCCGAACTGCAGCGCAACCCCTCGCTCGCCGTGGATTTCATCATCGCGCCGCCGCGCATGGCGTATTACATGGAGTACAGCAACCGCATTTACTCCATCTATATGAAATACGTCGCGCCCGAGGACATCGTCGTCTACTCCATCGACGAGGTGTTCATGGATGTGACCGGATATCTGAACACCTACGGTCTGACCGCGCACGAGCTCGCCATGAAGATCATCCTCGATGTACTGAACACGACCGGCATCACCGCGACAGCCGGCATCGGCACCAATCTGTTCCTGTGCAAGGTGGCGATGGACATCGTGGCTAAGCACATCCCGGCCGACCGCAACGGCGTGCGCATTGCCGCGCTCGACGAAATGAGCTTCCGCCGCAGACTGTGGTCTCATCAGCCCATCACTGATTTCTGGCGCGTGGGGCGCGGCTACGCGAAAAAGCTCGAGCAGCACGGCATGTTCACCATGGGCGACGTCGCGCTCTGCTCGGAGCGCGACGAGGAGCTGCTGTACCGCCTGTTCGGCAAAAATGCCGAGCTGCTCATCGACCACGCCTGGGGCTGGGAGCCGTGCACCATCGAGGCCATCAAAAAGCTGCCGCCCTCGCTCAAGAGCATCAGCTCCGGGCAGGTGCTCACCTGCCCCTACCCTGCGGACAAGGCGCGGCTCGTGCTGCGCGAGATGGCCGATCTGCTCGTGCTCGATCTGGTGGACAAGCGGCTCGTCACCGACCAGATCGTGCTCACCGTCGGCTACGACATCGAAAATTTGACCGACCCGGCACGCCGCCGGCGCTATCACGGCAAGACCGAGGTCGACCGCTACGGCCGCACGCTGCCCAGACAGGCGCACGGCTCGATCAATCTCGACGGCTACACCGCCTCCACGCATCAGATCATGGAGGCAGCCTCCGCCCTGTTCGACCGGATCACAGACCCCGATCTGCTCATCCGGCGTATGTATCTCGTCGCCAACCGCGTGCTGTTCGAGAACGACGCGCCGCGCCGGAACGACTGTGAGCAGCTCGACCTGTTCACCGACTACGCCGCCGAGGAGGAAAAGCGCCGGAAGGAGGAGGAAGCGCTTGCGCGCGAGCGAAAGCTCCAGCAGGCCGCCCTCGCCATCAAGAAAAAGTTCGGCAAAAACGCCATTCTCAAGGGCATGAACCTCGAGGAGGGCGCGACGGCGCGCGACCGCAACAGCCAGATCGGCGGTCACAAGGCCTAAGGCAACACCGCACAATTAAAGCTGCGGCGCTTTGCGGAAATTTTGTGCCCTGACTTTGTTGCGATTTCACGGTAATACATCAAGTATTACCGCAAAACCGCGCCTTGTCAGAACGCAAAATTTGCTCGCAAATCGCTCTTGTTCAATTATGCGGTATTGCCCTAACAGAGAAAACCGCGGCATATGCGGCCTGTTCTGCGCCGCAGCGCCGCAAACTTGCAATAATTTCTGCAATATGATACGATAAAAGAGCGCATTTTCATGTACTCGATCACCAAAGAAAGCGAGAACCTTTTTTATGTTTGCACAGCTCGTCGGACTGTTCGGGACCGCGCTGTTCTTCGCGTCCTATCAGTGCAGGGACAACAGGCAGCTGTTTCGCGTGCAGTTTCTGTCCTATCTCTGCTACACCGCCCATCTGTTCCTGCTCGGCGCAGCCACCGGAGCCGTCAGCTATCTGATCAACACCTTCCGCTCCTTCTGCCTGAGCAGCAGATACGATTTCCTGCGCAGCCGCGCCATGGGCGCGGTCATCTGCGTGTTCCAGATTCTCGCCCTTGTTTTCACCTGGTCGGGATGGCTGTCCATCCTCCCTGTCGCGGCGAATATCGCCACGACCATCGGCGGCTACACCTATAATGCCCGCACCATCCGATCGGTCGGCATGTTCATCAACTCGCCGCTCTGGATCGCATACGACATCATCGTCGGCTCGTGGGCCGGCATTCTGGACGAGATCGCGACCGAAGCCTCCATCCTCCTCTCGATTTTCCGCTACGGTTGGAAAAGCCTCGGCGGGCAGAGCAGCAGTGCCGAAGTCAGTCGAGCGGCGCAGGAATGACCGCAGCCTGTTCCGCGTGCCCGAGAAGAAAGCAGGTGTCTTATGGCCTACAACCCGAAATACGATGACATCATCGACTATCCGCATCATGTTTCGCGCAGCCATCCGCGAATGCCGCTGTCCGACCGCGCGTTTCAGTTCGCGCCCTTCGCGGCGCTCTCCGGCTACGCCGATACCATCCGCGAAACGCAGCGTCTGACCGAGCGGAAGATCGAGCTCGACGAGGGCACGATCGAGATGCTCAACCGCCGGTACCGCCGTCTGATGGATACGCTCGACAGCCGTCCGACCGTCAGCATCACCTATTTCAGGCCCGACGAGCGCAAGGAGGGCGGCGCGTATCTGACCGTGACCGGCGTTGTGCGCAAGCTCGACCCTGCCGCCCGGCGCATCATCATGCAGGACGGCACCGTCATCCCCACCGCCGAGATCTCCGCCATGGAGGGGGAAATCTTCAGCGATATGGATGAATGGTAAAAAGACTGTCTCGAAAACCAGCAGGGCGTTTCCCTCTTTGGAAACGCCCTGCTTTTGTATCAAATTACCGTGCTCAGTACATCATTCTGCCCTCTGTCGCGTCGAACTGAAGCGCGAACTGGATAGTTTTGAACGCGCTGCTGCTCCACATGCCTTCCCTCGCAGTCCGCGCCGGGTACTGCGCCCAGGTGTTCTGATGCGTGTAGTTGACCCAGCTGTTGACGTAGGTGTCCTCCTGCGCGATCTGTATCGGGAAGCAGACGTAGCCGCGCTGATTTTCGCTGCCGCGCGGCATGGAGAACGCGCCGGTCAAGTTGATGCTGCTCTGCGAATTGCCGAAAAAGTCGGTCGTGAAGGTGTCCTGCGTGTCGAGCGAGTGATACGCCGCCGCGAGCGTCTGACCGTCCCTGCTGCACAGTACACGGCCGGTCGCGTCGCCGTCCTGCCACCAGTCACTCTGCCCGTTCGGCCACAGCTGAACTGCCTCGGTGCCGCAGTAGTTCATCGGCTGCGTCCAGAGAAAATGATGGAAGATGATCCATCTGTATTCGCCGACGCGGACCGCCACGCCGGTCAGGCGCAGCTCCTTCGCATCGTACACCGTGTCGATGCGGTAGCTGTTTTCGCCGGTCTGCGTCGTCACTTCTCTGCCGTCGTTCACCGGCTTGTCCTCCGTGCGGCTCAAAATCTGCGTCGCGCCCTCGCACGAGGCGATGTCCTCCGCACTGAGGTCGTTCAGCACCGCCTCGGGAAAGCCGAGCTCGAGCAGCTTCGCCTTTGTGCTCTGCACCTCGGCCTGCGCCGAATTATCGAGCGGCGTCCACTCCATCGGATAGCTGCCGCCGAACGCATAGCCGCAGGCCATGCCGGCTGCGAGGAGCGCGGCGAGCGACAGCACGAGCTGCCAGTCCTTTACCCTGACCGGAACGGGCGTGATCGTGCAGCCTGCGTTATCCAGCTCGCCTGCGAGCACGAACAGCCTGCGCATGATGATGATGTACAGGACAATCATGATGATGCCCGTAATCCAGCCGCTCCATCTGATCAGACCGAGCGCGCACAGCACGACATTCCATACGATCAGCGCGGCGGCCGCACCGCATTTCGCCCCAAAGCCTGCCTTCTGCCGCAACGCCTTCAGGCCGCTCCACAGGCAGACCACCTGCGCCAGCACTATCACCAGATTAAACAACGTCAGCACCACTGCGGCCGTTGTCCCCGTCAGCACATCCGCATAGATCGTCGTATCCAGTATCATCCACACGGTAATGTAGAACGTGCGGAGGATGGCGATGACATAGCCGCCCTTGAAGCCTGCATTTTCCCGGCGCAGTGCGCGAAGGCCGACCAGCAGAAACACCATGCCGATCGCCGGGAGAATGTAGTTCAGACACAGCACATTCAGTGTCAGTCCCGTGAGGGTCATGCCGATCAGCACGCGCGTGAGCGCCTGACCGCACCATGTACCGCTGTCCGCCCCACAGCTCGACAGCCCCTCCGGTTCAATGATGTTCATCGTGGTTTTTTCCTGTTCGTTCATGCGAAACACCTCTTTCCTGCCTTTGATGGCTAACCTCAGTATAGCATAGAAGGAAGATATTTCATAGTGGAAACGCAATAAAGAAAAACGAAAATACGCAGTCTGTATTGTGCAGATTAACAAGCAGCCAAAAGGAGGACGAACGTTCGTCCTCCCTGTGTTTTATAGTAGAACATTTCGCCTTCGTCCGCATTTCCAGTACATACTCTGGATTTGCCATGCTGCTTCCTCCTTTTTCCTTCACCAGTATCCTGGCCTCGGTGAATATATGACCGGCACGTCTTGATGCCCCCTGCCCAAATCCGCGTACACATCGCACAAAATCTCCGCATGATTTCCGGCTTCACGGGCGATGTCTTCCGGGGTGAGCATCCCGAAAAGCTGACGACTTACTTTGACGGTGCGCCCACCGGCTACTATGATCTGTGGCGTGCGGAGAACGGCAGGTTCTGATTGTTACCCGAAGGTGACCATACCACAATATTGTGCGTACTTCACAAACCGTACAAATCGCATTACAATCAAAGCATCAAGTGAAAACAACAAATTTTTTGGAGGTACTCATCATGAACAAAGTCGTTGAATTTCTGAATGCCAACCCTGTACAGTATCTGGCTACCGTCGGTCGTGACGGCAAGGCAAAGTGCCGCCCCTTCATGTTCTCCGGCGAGATGGACGGCAAGCTGTGGTTCTGCACCAACAACACCAAGGACGTCTATAAGGATATGCAGGAGAACCCGGAGGTCGAGATCTCCGTTTCCAGCCCGGACTATGCGTGGATTCGTCTCCACGGCAAGGCTGTGTTCGAGAACAACATGGCTGCCAAGGAAATGTGCATCCGGAACCCCATCGTGAAGGGTCAGTACGGCGAGGCCACCAACCCCATCTTTGAGGTGTTCTATCTGGACGATCCCCACGGTGCCATCGCCGACTTCTCCGGCAACCCTCCCTACGAGTTCTAAGCAGAACGAAATAATTAAATCTTCGGGGCAAGGTGAAATCTCTGACCGGCAGTACAGCCTGCGAAGCGCTTGCAGCGCCTGATGCGGTGAAAATCCGCAGCCGACGGTATAGTCCGGATGAAAGAAGATATGAGGAAGCAGCCTCGCAGGAAAACCCATCCTGTGGGGCTGTTTCAAATCCCAGCATATCTTTTCCAAGGAGCAATCATGAATACCGTTTCCATCGCAAAAAGCAGAAAGACCGCTGTTCTTTCCGTCCGTACCATCTCCATGACTGCCATGCTGTCCGCAGTCGCTTATCTGCTGGCCTTTGTGGAGTTTTCCGTTCCTCTCTCGCCGTCCTTTGCAAGGATGGACTTATCTGACCTTCCGGCACTCATCGGCGCATTTGCCTTTGGGCCGCTCTCCGGTCTGCTCATTGAACTTGTCAAAAACACCTTGCAGCTTCTGACCACCTCTACGGGAGGCATCGGAGAGATTGCCAACTTCCTGATGGGCGCTTTCTATGTGGTCACTGCGGGTTTCATCTATAAACGCCATAAAACGAAGAAAACCGCGCTGATTGCCTGCATCCTCGCAAGCGTCGTTATGGGTATTGCAGCAGCACTGGCAAATTACTTCATCCTGCTGCCGCTGTTTGAGAGCTTTATGCCGCTGGATCAGCTCATTGCTTCCTTTGCCGAGCCCTTGCCCTTCATCCATACCAAGCTGGATGTGGTGCTGTTCAATGCCTTTCCCTTCAATCTGCTGAAAGGGCTTGTCATCGGCGGCGTGACAATGCTGATCTATAAGAAACTGACCCCTGTGTTGAAAGGCTGATGAACCATGACACGAAATGAGTATCTGAAGCTGCTGGTGGAGGGCATCCACTCCACCACCATTGCCACCATCGGTGCAGACGGGCATCCGCAGACCCGTGTGATTGACATGATGCTCTATGACGAGCGGGGCGTGTATTTTCTCACCGCCAAGGGCAAGGCGTTCTATGCCCAGCTCATGGAGCAGGGCTTCATCGCCCTGTCTGCAACAAAGGATAAAATATCGATCTCTCTGCGGGGGAAGATCGGGGATATCGGCAGCGAAAAGCTGGACGAGATCTTTGAGAAGAACCCCTATATGCAGGCCATCTATCCCGGCGATACCCGTTCAGCGCTGGAGGTGTTCCGCCTGTATGAAGCGGACGGTGAGTATTTTGACATTAGCGACCCGGCACACATCGTCCGGGACAGCTTCACCATCGGCAAAGCGGCACAGGAAACACCGGGCTACTATGTGGGCGAAGGCTGCATCGGCTGCAAGCTGTGCTACTCGGTCTGCCCGCAGAAGTGCATCGACATTACAAAGAAGCCTGTGGCGATTGACCAGCACCATTGTCTCCACTGCGGGCGGTGTGCGGAAACCTGCCCTAAGCAGGTTATCGAAAAGAGGGTTTGACTATGAACCAGAGTGAAAAAAGGCTGTTTCTCATACAGTCGCTATTGAAAGAGAGACCGGAATATCGGGATTTGAGTATTCCGTCAGAGTCGGACAGCCAAAGGCAGCTTTTGCGGGGACTGATGAATATTCGCGCGCCGCAGCGCACGGACGCGGAGTTTCTGAAAACACAGGACGCCTATCTGCAAGGCGAAACCGCCGCAAAGGGTATCACGGATATTGCCGGCCTCACACCCATCCAGCCAGGTCTGTATCTCTGGCAAGGCGATATAACCACGCTGAAGTGCGATGCCATCGTCAATGCGGCAAACTCTGGCATGACCGGTTGCTATATTCCCAACCATCGCTGCATTGATAACGCCATTCACACCTATGCGGGTGTAGAACTGCGGCTTGCCTGCGCGGAATTGATGGAACAGCAAGGCCATCCCGAACCCACCGGTCAGGCGAAAATCACGCCCGCGTTCAATCTGCCCTGCCGGTATGTGCTGCATACGGTCGGTCCGATCATCAGCGGTCGAGTAACCAAAGAGGACAAAGAACTGCTGGCTTCCTGCTACCGCTCCTGTCTGACTCTGGCGGCAGAGAACAGCTTGGAAAGCGTGGCGTTCTGCTGTATTTCCACGGGAGAGTTCCATTTTCCAAACGAGCAGGCGGCGCAAATCGCCGTGGAAACCGTGAACCGGTTTATGAATAGAAAAACCAGTGTAAAGAAGGTGATCTTCAATGTTTTCAAGGATTTGGACAAAGCCATCTATGAAAAGCTGCTCTAAGCCGATGGAACGGCTGAAAGCAGCATTACAGGACTGTGATGCCGTGGTCATCGGCGCAGGTGCAGGTCTGTCCACGGCGGCGGGCTTCACTTACACCGGCGAACGGTTTGAGCAGCATTTCTCCGACTTTTCTCAGAAGTACGGCATTCAGGATATGTACAGCGGCGGCTTCTATCCCTTCCCCACGATGAAAGAATTCTGGGCGTATTGGAGCCGGTACATCTACATCAACCGCTATATGGATGCCCCCAAACCGGTCTACGATGATCTTTTGAAGCTGGTGCAGGACAAGGATTATTTCGTTATCACGACCAATGTGGATCACTGCTTTCAGAAGGCGGGCTTTGATAAAAAGCGGCTGTTCTACACGCAGGGCGATTACGGTCTGTTCCAGTGCAGTGAGCCGTGCTGTCAGGAGACCTTTGATAACGAAGCGGTCATCCGGGAAATGGTCAAGCGGCAGAAAGATATGAAAATCCCGCCAGAGCTGCTCCCCGTCTGCCCCCACTGCGGGAAACCACTGACCATGAACCTGCGTTCTGACAACAAGTTTGTCGAGGACGAGGGCTGGCACAGAGCAGCGGAACGATATGAAAATTTTCTTCGTACCCGTGAAGGCGGAAAAATTCTCTTTCTGGAGTTGGGCGTTGGCTATAATACCCCGGTCATCATTAAGTACCCCTTCTGGCAGATGACGGCGCAGAACCCGAACGCCACTTACGCCTGTATCAACCAAGGGCAGGCAGTTTGCCCTCAGGAAATTGAGCAACGATCAATCTGCATGAATGCAGATATTGGACAGGTTTTGCAGAGCCTGTCTGATGCTGCAATTCAATAAAAGAAAGCAGTTCTACCACGCATGTATTGTGTGATAGAACTGCTTCTTTTGCATTTTCTGCGCAGGTATTGCAAAGGAAGTATCCATTTGCCGCCGGGTTTCCAATATCGGCGCTAAACCGGCCCTGTATCCCACGCCATCTGAAAACCGGCGAAGTGTTGGGCCGGTGCATGAGCATGGGAGGGAAGGAAGTATGAAAACAATGGATCAAAAAGAATTCGCCCGTGAAAATGTGTTTGGCCTGGGAGCAGAGAACACGGCCTATGCCAAATATTTCATCGGGCAGTCGTATCTGAACCCGCTGACAAATCCGGAAGGCGGGATTTTCCTGGCAAATGTCACCTTTGAGCCGGGGTGTCGGAACAACTGGCATATCCACCACGCAAAAAAGGCGGCGGGCAGATACTGATCTGCACCGCCGGTGAGGGCTGGTATCAGGAGAAAGGCAAAGCGCCGGTGTCTCTGACTGCCGGCACGGTCATCACCATTCCGCCCGAAGTTAAGCACTGGCATGGAGCGAAGAAGGACAGCTGGTTTTCCCATATTGCCGTTGAGGTTCCCGGCGAGGATACCTCCAACGAGTGGTGCGAGCCGGTGACAGAGAAAGAATACTGTGAATTGGAGGAAAAAGAACAGAACCTCTATCCTATTAGCGGAATAAGGTTCTGTCCATGCCGTTTTTACGGCCGTATTCTCATGATCGTGAAATGAAACAGGTCGCTGCGCAGATAATCGACCGAATACAGCGTCGGGTTGCCGCGCGAGTCGTAATGACACTGTCTGAAGCCGAACGCACTCTGACCCTCGCGCAGGCGGAGCATTTCACACAGCGGGTCATTCTCTGCCGGGATAAACAGCTCGGTGCTCGCGCGGCTGATATAGATCCCCTCGCTCTCCTCGAGGAAGGCAAACAGCGACTGCGGGATTGCGCCATGCATCTTTTCCGCGTATTTTTCCGGCAGATACCCCAGACTGACCGCGATCACATCCTCCTCGGTGCGGCGGATATGTTGAATGATCACAAACTCGGCTGTTTCCGGCGCTTCGAAAAACCGGCAGACCTCCTCCGGCGCTGTGCCGACCGTACAGGTCATGCACGAGCCCTGCTCGCGCAGTCCGGCCTCCGCGATCATCTTAGACAGGCTTTTCAGCTGCGAAAGGTCGTTCGTAATGCGATGCGACGGCTCCTGAAGATACGTGCCCGAGCCGTGCCTGGAATACAGCACGCCCTCGCCGCGCAGCAGGCCGAGCGCCTTGCGCCAGGTCTCCCGGCTTACGCCGAGCATTTCCGCCATGCTGGACTCGGACGGTATTTTTGTCCCTGCTTCGAACGCTCCATCATGATACAGCGCAAGAAATTCCTCTTTTGCGCGCAAAGCGGAAGATTTCCCTCTCATTTTCGTCCTCCCGACTGCATCCGCACAACCCGGTCATGCGATATGCCAGTTTTTTCTTTCTGTTTGGTACGCTCTGTCCATCTAAAATTATACAGCATCCATGCCGCTTTGCAAGAGCGTAATCACGAAAAGGCCGGTTCCGTTCGCCGCGCGCCCGGTTGTGCATCACAAGGACATTCCTGCAAAACGCCGCAGAAAAAGTCGAAAACGCACATTGACATCAGCGTCCGGACAGCGTATGATGTGGCTATATCCCGGCGCTCCGCGCCAGAAAGAGGCTCTTTTCATGACATTGCAGCAGCTTGCCTATCTTGTCGCCGTGGCCGAATGCGGCAGCATCACCGACGCGGCCGAACGGCTTTTTATCTCGCAGCCGAGCCTGAGTGCTGCTATCCACAATCTGGAGAAGGAAATGGGCGTGACCGCCTTCGTTCGCTCGAACAAGGGCGTTGCCGTCACGCGCGAGGGCGAGGAACTGCTCTCGTTCGCCCGGATGCTGCTCGAGCAGGCCGACATCATGCAGGAGCACTTCGGCGCAGGCCGGCGGCGCGATCCCCGGTTCTGCGTGTCGTGCCAGCATTATTCGTTCGCGGTCAACGCCTTTGTCGATGTGGTGCAGCAGTACGACGCCGACCGGTACAGCTTCATCCTGCGCGAGACGCAGACCGGCGAGATCATCGACGATGTTTCCTCCGGCCGGAGCGAGCTCGGTCTGCTCTACCTGTGCGAGAGCAACGAGAGCGTGCTCTCCAAGCTGCTGCGCAAAAACGAGCTGGTGTTCGAGGAGCTCTTCACCGCCGAGCCGCACGTTTTCATCAGCAGAGACCACCCGCTCGCCGCCAGGGCGCGCATCACGCTCGATGAGCTGCGCCCCTACCCCTACCTTGTGTTCGAGCAGGGCGAACGCAACTCGTTCTATTTTTCCGAGGAGCTGCTGAGCATGCTCGATATGCCGAAAACCATACAGGTGCGCGACCGCGCCACGCTGTTCAGCCTCGTCATCGGCCTGAACGGCTTCACGGTCAGCTCGGGCATCATCGATCCAAAACTCAACAGTCCGAGCATCATCGCGCGCCCGCTCGACATGGACGGCAGCATGCGCATCGGACTCATCCGCAAGAAAAACGTGGTGCTCAGCCGTTATGCCGTATCCTATGTCGCGGCGCTGAAAAGGCACCTGTCCATAGATTGAAGCTATATGGGAATGTGGGTAAGATGTATTTTTCAAACGGCTCCATCTCGCAGCCGGACAAGAAAAGCTGCGGCGCGCCCGCCCTCCCCGGTCTGCTCACACATCATAAAACAAGCCGGTCAACCGTCTGCCTGTCAGCTGCGGTTGATCGGCTTTCCTTGTGCGGTGTTGCCTGATCTATCAGTTTTCCTCCGGGAAGCTCAGCGGCAGCGCCTTCGGCTGCTCGAACGTGGTCGTGGTCTCGCAGAAAACGTGCTCGCGGGCACTCCTCAGGATGCACTCCATCACCTCGAGCGAATGCAGCGCCATGTCACCCGAGGCGCGCGGCGTGCGGCCGTTCTGAAGCGCATATGCCAGATCGACCAGACCGATGCCGCGCGGGTTTTCCGCATGGCTGACCGAGTTGAACGGATGACAGTTCGGTACGACCGGCCACGGCGTATCTACATTCTCCGGGCGGCGTTCCGGGTCTGCCCAGCGGTATTCGCCCGGCGTGCGCATCAGCGTGTCGCCGCCGAACAGGTTCGGGCCTGCGATCGGGTCCTTTTCGTCGATGAGCACCGTACCCTCAGTGCCGTAAAGCTCCATGCGCGGCAGCTCGCTGTCCCAGACGTCAAAGCTGCACGTCAGCGTCACCTGCGCACCCGAGTAAAACTCAAGAATAGCGTTGATGTGCGTGTCCACATCGACCGGCAGCACCGTTCCCTTTGCCGGGCCGGACGGCACGGAGCGTGTCTGCGCGGCACGGGTCGCCATCGCGCAGACCCGGCGCACCGGGCCCAGCAGGCTGAGCAGCGCGGTCACATAATACGGCCCCATGTCGTAAAGCGGGCCTGCGCCCGGCTGATAGAAGAACGCGGGGGCCGGGTGATGGAACTCGTGGCCGTGACCGACGAACCACGCGCCGCCGCCCGTGATCCTGCCGAGCCTGCCGCTGTCGATCAGCTCGCGGATGTTCTGCAGGCGGCCGCCAAGGAAGGTATCCGGGGCGCAGCCGATGAGCAGGCCCTTTTTCTTCGCGAGCTCGACCAGCTCTTTGCCCTCCGCAAACGTCATGGCGAGGGGCTTTTCCGTGTAGACATGCTTGCCGGCCTTGAGCGCGGCGAGGTTGTACTCATAATGCGCCTGCGGCGTGGTCAGGTTGAGCACGAGGTCGATGTCCGGGTCCGCGATCAGCTCCATGCCCGACGCATAGGCCTTCGGGATACCGTGCTCCGCGGCCTTGCGCTGCGCCTTTTCCAGACCGCGCGACGCGCACGCCACGACCTCCACCGCATCATATTTTTTCAGATTGTTCAGATATACATTGCTGATGTCACCGATGCCGATGACGCCGACACGAAGCTTTTTCATTGCTTTTTCCCTCCATACAGCAGCCTGCGGCTGTCTTGCTGTTTCTATTATAATAGATAGACGCCGCGCTGTCTTTCATTTTCTTGCGAAATGCCGGACATTTTTATTTCCGGAGACCACAATTGGTGGTCTGGTATCGGAAAATAAAGGTACGATTGATTGCTGCCTGCGGTCAATTCCTGACGCCGAAACAGTCAGCACATAAAAAAGCCGCTGCATGACGGAGAAATCCTCTCCCCATGCAGCGGTTTTCATTATTTTATCCGATCTTCGACAGGATGCCGGTCGACTGAAGGAACAGTACGAACATCATCACCGGCGCGACATAGCGGATCATGACGCAATAGAGCTTTTTGCGGCGGAAGGTCTCGCCGTTGCGCTCCATCTCGTCGATGACGTAATCCGGCGTCATCACCCAGCCGATCAGAACGGTGGACAGCAGCGCGATGAACGGCATCATGACGCTGTTGCTGACGTAGTCCATGATGTCGAGCAGCTGGCCGACCGAGCCGTTCGGCAGCAGTACCTCTACATAGAATACACTGTAGCCGAGCGCGATAACGGCAGACGCCGCCAGATAGATGACCGACAGCACCAGGACCGTCTTTCTGCGGCTCGTGTGGAAGATCTCCATGCAGTTGGCCGTAATGGACTCCAGAACCGAAATGCAGGAGGAGAGCGTCGCGAAGATCGCGGTGACGAAGAACAGAATGCCGACCGCCGTGCCCGCTCTGCCCATCGCGGCAAAGACCTTGGGCAGCGAGATGAACATCAGGCTCGGGCCTGCGCCCATGCCCTCGGTGCCCGAGAACACATAGACCGCCGGAATGATCATCATGCCCGCGAGGAACGCAACACCAGTATCAAAGATCTCGATCTGGTTGACCGCGCGGTTGAGGTCGACCTCCGGGTGCACATACGAGCCGTAGGTGATCATGATGCCCATGGAAACGCTCAGCGAGAAGAACAGCTGACTCATCGCATCCAGAAGGATCTGGAGAAAGCGCTGCACGGTCAGTCCCTCGAGGTTCGGCGTCAGATAGTACAGAAAGCCCTGCCAGCCGGTTACGACCTGTCCGTCCGCGTTCGTGTGACTGAGCGTCAGCGAATAGCACGCGATGACAACGACCAGCACGAGCAGCACCGGCATCATCCAGCGCGATACCTTTTCAATGCCGTTCTGCACGCCGTTGTAGACGATGAGCGCGGTAACGCCCATGAACAGCAGCGCGAACACCACCGGCGACACCGGCGAGGTGATGAACGAGGTGAAGTAATCGTCCGCCGCCGCAGCACTCGCCTGACCGGAGACGTAAACGACCGCATATTTTGTGATCCAGCCGCCGATGACCGCATAGTACGTCATGATGAGCACGGGCACGAGGAAGGTCAGGATGCCCAGGCCCTTCCACTTCGGGCGCATCTGCTCATACGCGCCGATCGCGCTCTTATGCGTGCGGCGGCCGATGGCGATGTCCGATGTCAGCAGCGTGAAGCCGAACGTCAGCACCAGAATAAAGTAGATGATGAGGAACAGACCGCCGCCGTCCTTGGCCGCCAGATACGGGAAACGCCACAGATTTCCCACACCGACCGCGCTTCCTGCCGCGGCAAGGACAAACCCCAGCTGTCCCGAAAAGTGATTTTGCTTTTTTTCCATTGTGAAATTTTTCTCCTTACCCCAAAATTCCTGTACAGCTAACATACCACATGATAGAATATAAGTAAAATAAATGTTTTTACTGCTATACATTACATCCGGTAATGTATACTCTGCAAAAGCAAGGCGGCATCCGTCAATTGCTTTACAAGCATCATGCTGTACCGAATATCGAAAAGGAGGAATACCTATGCGCGAGGTGCGCGATCGCTATGAAATCTTTCTTAAAGTCTGCGAGACCGGCAACTTCACAAAGGCCGCCGAGGCGCTGAACTACACGCAGTCCGGCATCAGCCAGATGATGGCGGGGCTAGAGGAGGAGCTCGGTGTGCAGCTGTTCGCCCGGGCAAAGAAGGGGGTCGTCCTGACCGACAACGGACAGCGGCTCATCCCCTACATCCGCGAAATGGTAAACCAGAAGGAAAAGCTGCGCCAGGCGGCCTTCAACATCAACAACAAGGTCGAGGGCAGGCTGCGCATCGGCAGCTTTTCGAGCGTGACGGCGATGTGGCTGCCGCACGTCGTACACTTTTTCAAGGAGAACTATCCGCAGGTCGAAGTGCAGATCTTCGACGGCAACTACGACGAGATCCATGACTGGATCATCCGCGGGCAGGTGGACTGCGGCTTTCTCTCGTCCATTCTGGCGGAGGATCTGACCTTTTATCCGCTGCATCAGGATGCGCTCTGCGCCGTGCTGCCCCGGGAGCATCCGCTCGCGCAGCGCAGCAGCGTCACCCCGGAGGAGCTGCTCCAGTATCCGTTCATCATCGAAACGCCCGGCTGCGACAACGACATTCTGCATCTGCTGGAAAAATATCCGCACAAGCCGCAGACCGTGTACAGCTTCCGCGACGATACGCTGATCGTTGCCTTCGTCAAGCACGGCCTCGGCGTCACGATCTCGCAGGAGCTTGCCATGCAGGCGTTCGCGAACGATGTGGAGATCCGCCCGCTCGTGCCGGAGAGCTTCCGCACCATCGGTCTCGCGTTCGCGCGCACCGCAAGCTCGGTCACGGCGCGGACGCTGCTCGAATATTTGCAGACAAACCTGTGCGGCGCGTGAGCGGTTATCCTCTTCCCAGAATGGCGTCCATATCCTGCTCGGGCGCGGTGGTCGGGTGCAGATCGTAAGTCTCTACCAGCATTTTCACCACGTTTTCCGACAGGAACGCCGGCAGCGTCGGCCCGAGATAGATATTCTTCACGCCGAGCGCAAGCAGCGTCAGCAGGATGCACACGGCCTTCTGCTCGTACCACGAGAGCACGAGCGTGAGCGGCAGGTCGTTCACCGTGCAGCCGAAGGCATCCGCCAGCGCGAGCGCGACCTTGATGGCGCTGTATGCGTCGTTGCACTGTCCCATGTCGAGAATGCGCGGCAGACCGCCGATCTCGCCGAGATCCAGATCATTGAAACGGTATTTTCCGCACGCGAGCGTCAGAACAAGCGTATCCATCGGCGTCTGCTTGACGAACTCGGTGTAGTAGTTTCTGCCGGGGTGCGCGCCGTCGCAGCCGCCGACCAGAAAGATATGACGCACCTTTCCGCTCTTGATGAGCGAAATGATCTCCTCCGCGTGCGAGAGCACGGCTCCGTGCGCAAAGCCGGTCATGAGCATATGGCCGCCGTTGATGCCGCTCATGCTGTGGTCATGCTCGTAGCCGCCGAGCGCAAGCGCCTGCTCGATAAGCGGCGAAAAGTCCTTGCGTCCGCAGGCATCCGCCTCAATGTGGCGCAGACCCTCATAGCCGACCACCGATGTGGTGTACACACGGTCCCGATAGCTCGGCCGCTGCGGCATCAGGCAGTTCGTCGTGAACAGGATGGGCGCCGGGATGTTCTCGAACTCGCGCTGCTGGCTCTGCCACGCCGTGCCGAAGTTACCCACAAGCTGTGGATACTTTTTCAGTCCCGGATAGCCGTGCGCAGGCAGCATTTCGCTGTGCGTATAGATATTGATGCCCCTGCCCTCGGTCTGCTCGAGCAGCTGCGCAAGATCGGCCAGATCATGACCCGAAACCACGATGAACGGGCCTTTTTTGATGTCGGTCGGCACCTTTGTCGGCTGCGGCGTACCGAAGGTGCCGGTGTTGGCACGGTCGAGCAGCTCCATGCAGCGGAAATTCATCTGTCCGAATTCGACGATGAGCGCAAGCCATTCCTCCACAGAATGCGGCCGGTTGACCGCACACAGTCCCTTATAAAACCACGTGCTCACCTCGTCGTCCACGTAGCCGAGGTTCATCGCGTGATGCGCATACGCCGCCATGCCCTTCATGCCGAACAGCAGCGTCGACCGCAGAGAGACCGTATCCGTGTCGCCCTTCCAGAGCTCCACGACCTTGCACGGCGCGCCGCCGAAGCTGTCGCGTTCTGCGCGCACGCGCGCGGTAAATTCCGCGATCGCACGATTGTCAAAATTGACGTTGGTCAGTGTGGTGAACAGACCGTCCGCCAACAGCCGGTCGGCCGTCGGCGTGCGCTGTCCGGCCGCTGTCGCCGCCTCCGCCAGACCGATCAGCTCGCGTACCAGTTCGTCCTGTAAATGCGCTGTCTCCGGCTGCTTGCCGCACACACCTGTGCTGACGCAGCACTTTCCGCCTGCCGTCTGCTGACACTGAAAGCAAAACATTTCTGACATGAAAACACGCTCCTTTTTCGGATAGTGTTTCCCACGGAACAGATGTTATGCAGATAAATGTGCTCTCGCAGCTGTTCATCCCGCTCCATCTGACCCTGACAAAAATCCGCGAACTGACGCTATCAAACAGTTCACGGTCTGATATAATGGATAAGAGATAAATATGGAAAGCGAGAGAAAACAGTTATGGATTTAAAACGAATCGTGCGCATCGCCATGATGGCGGCGCTCATTTTCGCCGGAACGTACACCTTTAAGATACCGATCGCCATCACCGGCGGCTATACGCATCTGGGTGACTGCGCGATCTTTGTCGGCGTTATGCTGCTCGGCCGAAAGGACGGTGCACTTGCGGCAGCGCTGGGTGCAGCCCTCTCCGACCTGCTGAGCGGCGTGATGCTGTGGGTCCTGCCGACCTTCATCATCAAGGGCATTATGGCGCTTATCATGGGTCTGGCCGTGGAAAAGCTCATGCCGGAGCACAGATACGGCTGGCTCATCGGCGAGGTTCTGGGCGGCGTCTGCCAGATCGTCGGCTATCAGCTCGTCAAGATCGTGCTCATCAGCCCTGCGGCGGCAATCGCCACCATTCCCACCATCACCATGCAGACGATTGCAGGTATCGTTATCGCCTCGGTCGTGATCACGATCATGCAGTCCTCCAACCTGGTCGAGCGCCTCAAGCGCAGCTGAGAGGAGCGGCAATATGAAAAAGATCGATGCACATGCACATATCGGTGACTTCGGCAGCTGGGCCGGCGTAGACGGCTCTCCCGAGCAGCTGATCGCGTTCATGGATGAATATGAAATCGAGCAGACCGTGCTCTGCGCGAAGGATCACACAGGAAACGAGGGTGTCGCGGAGGCGGCCGCCCGTTATCCGGGCCGCTTTATCCCGCTCGTATACCTCAATCCGCTCGAGGGCGCGGACATCTGCCGCGAAAAGATCGAGACCTATGTCGACGGAAAGGGCTTCCGCGGCATTAAGATGAATCCGCTGCGCCATGCGTTCGTAGCGGACGATACCGCGGTCGATCCGGTAATGGAGATGGCGCGCAGCCGTCATCTTCCTGTGTTCATTCACTCCGGCCATCCTCCGTATTCGCTGCCGTGGAGCATCGCGCTGCTCGCAGAGCGTTTCCCCGAGGTCAAGACCGTAATGATCCACATGGGTCACGGACACGGCGTTTACATCGACGCCGCGCTCAAGATGGCAAAGCGCTTCCCGAACATTTATCTTGAGATGTCCGGCATGCCGATGGGCGTAAAGATCCGTCAGGCCTATGAAGAGGTCGGTCACGACCGCATCATGTTCGGCACGGATTATCCGTTCCACCATCCTTCGGTGGAGATCCAGAAGGTCCTTACCTGCGGACTGGACGAAGCCGCCATGCAGGATGTGTTCTACAACAACGAAAAAAAGCTGCTCGGCGAATAAGAACAGCAGCGCCTCCGGATGCGTTTGCGCAGCAAACGCTTTTGAATGCGCGCTGCCGCGCGACTGCTGTTCCGGCGTAAAAAGCGCGACGACCACTCGTCTGACACACGAACGGTCATCATAAATAAACTTTGGTGACTTGAGGGGCGCTGCTGTAACAGCGTCCCTTTTCCTATATTGTATCCATGCGGGCCGGCTTTGCCAAACAGCGGAGCCAGGTGCTTTTTCATACATGAAAACCACAGAAATACCGCCTTGCGCATCCCCTCCGCGCATGGTAAGATAGTTCTGGTAAACCGCACAAGGGAGACGCACAAATCATGGCGAAAACCGCAAAACACAGAGAAATGGACATGCTGCACGGCGGTCTGGCCGGCAGACTCATCCTTTTTGCCCTGCCGCTGGCTTTCAGCAGCATTTTACAGCAGCTTTTCAACTCCGCAGACGTCGCAGTCGTCGGCCGCTTCGCAGGCGATGCCGCGCTTGCGGCAGTGGGCAGCTGCGTCGCGCTCGTCGGCATTTTCGTCAATCTGATCGTCGGTCTGTCGGTCGGTCCGAACGCCGTGCTCGCGCTGCTCATCGGGCAGAACAGCCGCGACGAGATCAACCGCACGCTTCACACCGTGCTCACGTTCGGCGCGGCGCTCGGCGCGGGACTGATGCTCGTCGGGTGGCTGTCGGCCAGACCCATCCTCGTGCTCTCCGGCACGCCGGAAAGCGTGCTGGACGAGGCGCTGCTCTACATATTCATCTATTTTCTGAGCATTCCGTTCATGGTCGTGTACAATTTCGGCGCAGCCGTACTGCGCAGCTACGGCGACAGCCGCCGTCCCATGTACTATCTGCTGCTCTCCGGCACGGTTAACGTGGTGCTCAATCTGTTCCTTGTCATCGTGATGCAGCTCGGCGTCGCCGGCGTCGCGATCGCAACGGTCATCTCCAACGTGCTCAGCGCGGTCATGGTCATCACGCACCTCATCCGCCGCGACGACGATTTCGCGTTCCGCTTTCGCCGCATGCGTATCGAAAAGGAACCGCTCCTGCGTATTTTGCAGATCGGCATTCCGGCGGGCATTCAGGGCGCGATCTTCTCCGTTTCCAACGTGTTCATCCAGAGCGGCATCAACTCGTTCGGCGAAAACGCCATCGCAGGCTCATCGCTCGCGCTCAACTTCGAGTATTTTACCTACGACATCGCGAATGCCTTCGCGCAGGCCGCCGTCACCTTCACCAGTCAGAATTTCGGCGCGGGCGACATCGGACGATGCAAAAGGATCTTCCGTCTCTGCCTGCTGTTCGGCATCGTGTTCACCGAAATCCTGAGCGCGGTTTTCATGGTCTGGGACGATTTCTTCGTCAGCATCTACACCTCGAGCAGCGCGGTCGCTGTGTTCGCGGTCAGCCGTATGCGGCATGTCTGCTCGCTCGAGGGGTTGACCGCCACCTATGAGGTCGAAAGCGCCTCTCTGCGCGGCATGGGACGCTCGCTCGAGCCTGCCGTTTTCACTATCCTCGGCACGGTCGTATTCCGTCTGATCTGGATGGCGACCGTGTTCCGCCTTTTCCCGACCTATGAAATGCTGATGAACGTCTACCCTGCCTCGTGGATTTTCACCGGCGCGGCGCTTCTGATCGTATATGTGCGGCAGATGCGCCGGACGGCGCGAAGCATGTAAACCGCGTCTGTTTATGCGCCCGGAACCAAATAACGAAAAAATCCCCCGGCTTTCGCCGGGGGATGCAGTAAAAATTTACTTTTCCAGTTCGGTCCAGTCGCGGGTCTTGCGAAGCTCGGTCCACTTCTCGAACTTGTTCTCCTTGGTCTTGTAATAGTGGCTGTTGGTGGCCTCCTGCACAGCGAGATAGTACCATGCGGAAGCATCGGAATTATCCGGCCACTTGATCATGCTGTTGAGCAGATCGCTGCTGTTCTCGGGCAGACGGTTGAGTACGCGGTTGACAAGCGTCATCGCCTCTGCGCGGGTGATATACTGGTTCGGACGGAACGTACCATCCGGATAGCCGTTGATCCAGCCCTTGTTTGCGGCGATACCGATCTCATTCTTTGCCCAGTGAGATGCGATATCCGTGAACTTCGAGGACGTATCCCTGTTCTTATCGTCGAAGCGAGCGGCGATTGCGGCAAATTCCGCACGGGTGATCGGCGCATTCGGCGCGAACGTGCCATCGTTATGACCCTTCACAATGCCCATCGAGGACAGCGTGGAGACAGCATGGTTAAACCACTGACCGCGCGTCACATCCGACAGGCTGTTGGACTGGGTGGAATTTGCGGTGCGGACTTTCTCGGTCAGCAGACGGAAGAAGATGGTTGCCACTTCTGCGCGGGTGATGTTGCCGTTCGGCTCAACGTTGCCGTTCGGGTAGCCGACGATGTAAGCATAATGATCGTCACCGTTCAGACCGGTCGGTACGTCATCCGGAATGGTAACGGTAGGCTTGCGGCCGCCGCCGCCACCGGAGCTGCCGCCGGAGGAGGATTTTTTCGTAGCTGCCTTGAGCGAAATAGCGTGCGAATCGTTTTCTACCGGGGTGTACTCGTCAGCCGTTTCCACCGTCCAGCGACCGATCTCCTCATAGCCGCCCTTACCGTCCTTAGCCGCAGCATTCCATTTATACCAGCCATCATGATACCAGCCGGTAATCTCTGCCTTGTTGGAGGACAGAATGCGGTCGCCGCTCATGTCCTTTGCGTTCGGGAGCGTAAAGGTCGCGCCGTTGAACAGCAAGTCATCACCTGCGGTCTTTGCGGTGTTGTTGTACACTGCGCTGTTCTTTGCGATGTTGATGTTTGCCGCATTATAGGCGTAAATTGCGCCGCCCATGTTAGTTACGGCATTGTTATTGTGCATCACAGCGCCGGACTGAAGATCCACATTGATAACCGCCGAGCCACTCTTGTAAGTGAAAATACCCGCGCCGCCAGCAGCAGTATTACCGCTGACAGAGCTGTTTTCCACCGTAACGCTAAGGGTGTTAGCCAGTGCATTGGCATAGATACCGCCGCCGTAGCCGGTTGCTGTATTTTTGTCGATTGCCGTGCCGTTCAGCAGGTGAATGTTCGTGTTGCCGACAGCAGTGCACAGAGCCAAGATACCTGCGCCGCTCGCTGCCGTATTTTCAGAAATCGAAACTCCGTCAAGTTCAATCGTTCCGGCACTGTAAGCTACGATTGCGCCGCCCTGCGATGCGCCGTCGTTATTCAACAGCTTGGAATTGCGGAGAGTCAGATTAGAGGTTGTGCCGACATACATACCGCCGCCGATACCGTTTTTAGAGTCGGAAACCTTATTGCCGGAGATAGTGGAATCGGTGATAAGGTGATTGTGCTCGCCGGAACAGCCTTTTTCTGCTTCGTTCGGCGTATCACCAAAATAGATGCCTGCACCGTATTTTGCGGTATTATTCTCAAAAAAGGACTTTGCAGCGTTCAGTTCAGAATGTCTCAGAATCATACCGCCGCCACAGTCCGGAGCGGTATTCCCCTCAACATGGCAGTTGTCCATGGTCAGAGAACCGTATCTAACCAAAATACCGCCGCCGTCGCTGCTGCTTTCCGTAACGCGGTTTTGGGACACAGTGACTTTCCTCATGGATACATCTGCGTGCGACGCATAGATACCGCCGCCGCCGACTTCGCCATTGCCGTTGCCGCCGACTGTTTCATTACCCGTTATGGTCAAATCTTCGAGCTGAACGACTGCACTGTCGATTGCGAAGCCGCCGCCATTCTGCGGATTTCTGCCGCCGGTAACCGTACCGTTTTTCACGGTAACCTGCGGTTTATCTCCGGAAATGGTTACAACAGCCGCCTCTGCGTCACCATCACCCGACAGCGTAAACGTGCCGAGGTCGAGCGTCAGAGACTTATCGATGGTGATATTTTCCGTAACATCACGGAGCATGACGATAGTGACATCGCTGTTTGCATCATAAATCGCACCGGCAAGAGTCGAATACTCGGTCTCACCGATCTTTGCAGCGCATGTCTGCTCGACAGGCTGACTCGTACTCTGTTCCTGCCCTGTCGTATCTTCCGTCCCGTCCGCTAACGCTAACGCGAACGGAGACATTGCCAGCAGCATGGACGCCGCCAGAATACTGGCTAATAATCGCTTGTTCTTTCCTGTTTTCATCATGAAAATCCCTCCTTCAGTAGCATTAGACTACTATGAAGAAGCTGCATCAGGAAACCGGCTGCCATGCGGAAGACGGTCTTCCGTTTAGGCCCCTGGCTTTGCGAAACCGGCTTTCACCGATCGTGCCCTTGTCTGCACAACTTACTCCTTAATGAGTAGCACAGATGATTGTGTTTTCCTTGGAACTGCTTCGGACAGTACAGAGACGATTCAGCTTCCAAATAAAATCCCCCCTTACAGTGCGCACGGCTCTGCAAGGAGGGTACAAAGTATCGTTGGCAGCCGGCTGCCATGCGGAGGACAAGCTCCGTTTAGGCCCATCTGGCTTTGCGGCACCGGCTTTCACCGGCTGTGCCTTTATCTGTACCTGCACCCGTTCCCGAGAGTCATGCACAGATTTTCAGTTGAGGTCTGCTGTTTAAGACGATATGCGAAGGGCGCATACCGAACTTCGCTGCACGGACGGACAAAAAGTCCCGCGTCAGCGCTGTCTGGTCTTTCCTATCTAAAGTGTACCCCATTGCAGGCAGCTTTGTCAACCGTTTTTCCTGTAAAAGGAGGAAACTCCCGCAGCGCGCAGGCGGCGATGAATAAAGTTTACAAAAATTTCGTTTTTTCTCCTTTTAATCTTCTTTTAGATGGTATATACTTTCCCCATCACAGGAAAGGATAGAGAAACTATGCTACACAGCAAAACAATGACGCAGGTCCTTAAGGCCTGCCCGGCAGAGGCGATCTGCTACCGGTACGGCTTCGGCAACGAAAAAACAAAGGAGAACTCATAAATGAATATCAAACGTGCAACCGCCCTTGCCCTCAGCCTGAGCCTGCTGCTGGGCGCCGCTGCGTGCGGCAAGACCGGCTCTGAAGCTGCCGATACCGGCAGCAAGACCTCTGCGCAGCTGCTCGAGGAGGAAAACGCCATCCTCGGCGCACATCAGGAGCTGTGGGATCAGGTTTTTGCCTCCATGGACAAATCCTCTCCCGCAACGGCGGAAAACTACGGCGATGTCCTGCTGAGCGCGCTGGAGAACTGCAAGGACAAGCTCTCCGACGAGGATTATCAGACGCTGAAAAGCGATGCCGAGAGCATCCGCTCGATCGAAGAGCAGATCGCGGCCCTGCCCGCCGACGACAGCGCCGGCCAGAGCGAAACGGCCGCGGCCAGTGCGTTTCCGGAGTTTACAGGCAAGGATCTCGACGGGAATGCGGTCGACAGCAGCCTATTCGCGAACAACGCCTACACGGTCGTGAACTTCTGGTTCAGCGGCTGCAAGCCCTGTGTCGCTGAGCTGGGCGAGCTGGACAAGCTGAACCAGACCGCGAAGCAGCAGGGCGGCGAGGTGATCGGCATCAATACCGAAACGCTCGACGGCAACGCCGATGCCATCGCCACCGCAAAGGAGATCCTGCAAACCAAGGGCGCGACCTACCGCAATATCTATTTCGATTCCTCGAGCGACGCCGGCACGTTCGCCCTCGGCATCATGGCCTTCCCGACGACCTATGTGTTCGACCGGAACGGAAACGCAGTCGGTGAGCCGCTGCTCGGCGGCATCGACAACGCCGATAATCTGGCGCAGCTTCAGAAAAACATCGACGCCGCCCTCGCCGCCGATCAAAAATAAGACAGAGCACAGTTAAGGCAACACCGCACAATTAAGCTCCGGTTGCCTTAAAGGGGCTGACTCAGGTGATTTCATGCAATCATTCCGAGTCAGCCCCTGCCTGTTTTTATCGAAAAAGCGCCTGCTCCGATGTTCCATCTGATGACACCGGGGCAGGCGTTTGGAGAGAGGTCAGCGGGTCGCCTTCAGTCGTGCCATGGCACGAGCCAGCGCCGCCTTGGATAGATGATATTCGCGAATACTCTGCTTCTGGCGCAGACGCTCCTCGGCGCGCTCGCGGGCGCGCTCGGCACGGGCACGGTCGATCTCCTCGGGCCGCTCTGCGCTGGATACCAGCAGGATGACATAGTCCGGCATGATCTCGGCAAAGCCGTCGCTGACGACCACCTCGTGCCGGACGCCCTCGGCGTGAAACCGGACGGTGCCCGGACGAAGTGCGGTAACGACCGGCTCATGCCCCGGCTGCACGCCGTATTCACCGTCGAGCGCAGGCATGACCAGACTGTCTGCCGGGCCGGTATAGAACTGCCGGTCCGGCGTGATGATCTCCAGATAGAAGGTGTTTTCCATCAAAGCGCCCCCATATCCTGCGCTTTCCGGCGAACCTCGTCCACTGTACCGACCATGGAGAAGGCAGCCTCCGGATACTGATCCAGTTCTCCGCCGAGCAGGGCTTCAAAGCCGCTGATCGTGTCCTCCAGGGTCACGTAGCGACCCTCAAGGCCGGTGAACTGCTCCGCTACCGAGAACGGCTGCGAGAAATACTGCTGCATCCGGCGGGCACGGTCAACGATGCGTCGGTCGTCCGCTCCCAGCTCCTCCATGCCGAGGATGGCGATGATGTCCTGAAGCTCACGATAGCGCTGCAAAAGCTCCTGTGCGCCGCGTGCGACCTTGTAATGCCGCTCGCCGACAATGTCCGGCTCCAGAATGCGCGAGGTGGAATCCAGCGGATCTACCGCCGGGTAGATGCCCTGCTCGACGATCTTGCGGGAGAGGACGGTCTTTGCGTCCAGATGCGTGAAGGTCGTGGCCGGAGCCGGGTCGGTCAGGTCGTCCGCCGGGACATAGACCGCCTGAACCGACGTGATCGCGCCGTCCTTTGTGGAGGCGATACGCTCCTGCAGCGCGCCGACTTCATCGGCCAGCGTCGGCTGATAGCCGACAGCCGAGGGCATGCGGCCCATCAGCGCAGAGATCTCCGAGCCGGCCTGTACATAACGGAAGATATTATCGATAAACAGCAGCACGTTCTGCTTTTTCACATCGCGGAAGTATTCCGCCATGGTCAGACCGGTCAGCGCCACGCGCATACGTGCTCCGGGCGGCTCGTTCATCTGGCCGAACACCAGCGCAGTCTTGCTCAGCACGCCGGATTCCGCCATCTCGCGCCACAGATCGTTGCCCTCACGGGTACGCTCGCCGACGCCGGTGAAGATGGAGTAGCCGCCGTGCTCGGTGGCGATATTGTGGATCAGCTCCTGAATCAGGACGGTCTTGCCGACACCCGCGCCGCCGAACAGGCCGATCTTGCCGCCTCTGGCATACGGCGCGAGCAGGTCGATGACCTTGATGCCGGTCTCGAGGATCTCGGTCGTCGGGTTCTGCTGGGCAAATACCGGCGGAGCGCGGTGGATCGACCACTTTTCCTGCGCTTCGACCGTTCCCTTTTCGTCGATGGGCTGACCCAGCACATTGAACATTCGTCCCAGTGTCGCTTCGCCGACCGGCGCTTCGATGGTGCGGCCGGTGGACAGCACCTCGTCGCCGCGGCCGATCCCTTCACTCGGAGAGAGCATAATGCAGCGCACCGTGTCACCGCCGATATGCTGTGCGACCTCCATCATGCGCACCTGCCCGTCCGGTGCAACAGACAGGGCCTCGTTGATCTCCGGCAGACCGCCGCCCTCAAAGGCAACATCTACGACCGGGCCGGTCACCTGCACTACGGTACCTTTGCGTTTCATAGTTTTTTCCTCACTTTCTATGCGCGGCTGCCGTCCGCCAGAAAACGGACGGTTCGCGTCGGAATCGGACGGCGCGGCTGCGGCGTCTCTATCGCGCTGCCCTGCGTGCCGCCGACGATCTCGGTGATCTCCTGCGTGATGGCGGACTGCCGTGCGCGGTTGTAATGCAGCGAAAGCGATTTGAGCATATCACGCGCGTTGTCCGTCGCGGCATCCATAGCCGTCATGCGGGCATTCTGCTCGGCGCAGAACGACTCGACCAGCGCGCCGAACAGCTCGCCCTTGACGTAGCCCGGCACCAGATGCTCGAGCACCCGGTCAGCCGAGGGCATATACTGCACCGTCTGATGATAGGGGCCGTTCTCGCCCGGACGCGGCTCCCACGGGAACGCATCGACGTCCAGCGGGAGCAGCTTCTGCACGCGCGGCTCGAGCCGCATGGGCGTTACCATTTCCGTGTAGATGACATAAACGTCATCGAGCCGGTCCTCGCGGAACAGGCGGATGAAAATATCCGCGATATCACGGGCGCGAGCGATCGTCGGGTCCTGCACCGTGAACATAAACTCGCCGTCCACACGGATGTCGCGCTCGGCAAAGTAGGCGCGTCCCATCTGACCGATCAGGAACAGCGTGGGGTCGTCCTCCTGCGCCAGGCGCTCCTCTGCCAACCGAAGGACATTGTGGTTGTACGCGCCGGCCAGACCCTTGTCGCCCGTGATCACGATATAGCCTGCCCTGCGGTGTTTCCGCTCGGGGCGCTTATCGAAGTAAATATGCTCGATCTCGGGAGAATGGTGCAGGATATCCGCGATCGTGGAGCTGATCTTCATAAAATACGGCTGCACGCTGTTCAGCTGCTGCCGCGCCCGGCGCAGCTTGGAGGACGAGATCAGATACATCGCGTTCGTGATCTTGAGCGTCTGCTGCACGCTGTCAATACGGGTTCGGATCTCCTTTATGCCTGCCATACTGCGCTCACCTGTTCTTTATAGGCCTCGAGTGCCTCCCGGATCTGCTCGGCGGCCGTGCCGGTCAGGGTGCCGGTGGACTGGATCTCGGTCAGCAGCGCATCCGGCAGGCTGTCCGCGAAGTCCTGCACAAAGCCGCGCACGCGGTCAAGCGGCACATCGCGGAGCAGTCCGTTGGTGGCCGCATACAGAATGACCGCCTGCCGCCATACCGGCATCGGATGACACAGCGGCTGCTTGAGGATTTCCATCAGCCGTTTGCCGTGCTCGAGCGCCTGCTGGGTGTCCCTGTCCAGATCCGAGCTGAACTGGGTGAATACCTCCAGCTCGCGGAAGCGGGCAAGGTCGATACGCAGGGTACCGGCGGTCTTTTTGATAGCCTTGGTCTGAGCGGCGCCGCCGACGCGGGATACCGACAGACCGACGTTGATCGCCGGGCGCTGACCGGCGAAGAACAGGTCGTTTTCCAGATAGATCTGACCGTCGGTGATGGAAATGACGTTGGTCGGGATATAGGCGGAGACATCGCCCGCGAGCGTTTCAATGATCGGCAGGGCGGTCATCGAGCCGCCGCCGTACTCCGGCGTCAGCCGGCACGCGCGCTCGAGCAGGCGGGAATGCAGATAAAACACATCGCCCGGATATGCCTCGCGGCCCGGAGAGCGGCGCAGCAGCAGCGACAGCGTGCGGTAGGCGACCGCGTGCTTGGACAGATCGTCGTAGACGATGAGCACATCGCGACCCTGACTCATGAAATACTCGCCGATCGCCGCGCCGGCATACGGCGCGATATACTGCTGCGGCGCACCGTCCGCCGCAGTGGCGGAAACGATGATGCTGTAATCGAGCGCGCCGTATTTCTCGAGCGTGCCGCGCAGACGCGCCACTGTGGATGCCTTCTGGCCGATGGCAACGTAAATGCAGATCATGTCCTGACCCTTCTGGTTCAGAATGGTGTCAATGGCGATGGAGGTCTTGCCGGTCTGGCGGTCGCCGATGATCAGCTCGCGCTGACCGCGTCCGATCGGCACCATCGCGTCGATGGCAAGGATGCCGGTCTGCATAGGCTGGTTGACCGGCTCGCGCGATACCACGCCCGAAGCCTCGCGTTCGATCGGGCGGCGCTCGGTCGTTTCGATCGGGCCGAGCCCGTCGATCGGCTCGCCGAGGGCGTTGACCGTGCGTCCGATCAGTGCCTCACCGACCGGAACGTCAGCCGCGCGTCCGGTGCGGGAAACGGTCGAGCCTTCATGCAGGCCGTCCTCGCTGCCAAGCAGCACCACGCCTGCGCTGTCGCGTTTGAGGTCGAGCACAATGCCGCGCACGCCGGTGTCGAACTGCACCAGTTCGCCGTAGACGGCGCGGTTCAGTCCGTATACGGTGGCGATGCCGTCGCCGACCTCGATGACCGTACCGGTCTCGTCGCAGCGCGTTCGGCTGTCATACTGTTCGATCTCCTCGCGGAGAATGGATAAAATCTCGTCTGAATGGTTCAATGGTTTTCACCCCTTACAGGTCATGCGCCAGTGCGCGAAGCTGTCCGCGCACGCTTTTATCGTATGTTACGCCGTCAATCTCGGCGGTAAAGCCGCCGAGCAGCGTTTCATCCGTCACGATCTCGAACGTAACCGCGCGGTAGCCGTGCCGTGCGCACAGCAGGCGGGCCAGTGCGCCGAGCGACTGCTCCTCCGGCTCACGGGCGCTGCGGAATACGCACAGACCCTCGCCGTTTTCGCGCAGCTCGAGCAGACGGAACTGCCGGACGATCTCGGGCAGGAGCGCAAAGCGGTTTTTATCCGCCAGCAGCAGATAGAAATGCCGCAGCGCTCCCCGCGCGTCAAAAGCGGGCAGACGGGCCAGCACGGCCTTTTTCTCCCGTGCCGACACGGCGGGCGAGCACAGGGCGTCCCACAGCTCCGCGCAGCCGGTCAGGCAGTCGGCAGTGCGCCGCAGCTCGCTCAGCGTGCACCCGGCATGGCGCAGCGCCCCGGCATACTGTACGGCGGTCGAGCTCATCGTGCAGCCTCCGTTTCTTCGCGCAGGAAATCGTCGATCATGGCGCGGTCGGTGTCGCTGTCGAGCGTCTGCCGGGATACCTTTGCGGTGGTCAGCAGAACGAGAGCGGCGAGCTCCTTTTTCGCCTCGCGGAGCATCTGCGCCCGCTCGGATGCACGGCGCTGCGCCGACTGCTCCTCCAGACGCTGCACGGCGGTGCGGGCCTCCGCAACCAGACGGTCGTATTCCTGTTGACCGCGTGCGCGGGCGTCCTCTATGATCTGCGCGGCCTCCGCCTTCGCAGAGGCGAGCTGCGCCGCATGCGCGGTCTGCTGCTGCTCTGCCTCGGCCAGACGCCTGTCTGCCTGATCGAGCGTGTCCGACACCTCCTGTGCGCGGTCGTCCAGCATTCTGGTGATCGGCCCGAACAGGAATTTCTTCATCAGCACGAACAGGATCAGCAGGTCAACAAACACCCAGATGATCTGTGCATTTAGATTGAGGATCATTCGATCTCACCCCGATCAATTCATGAAGATGAGCAGGATAGCGATCAGGAAGCCGTAGATGGCGGTTGCCTCAGCCAGTGCACAGCCGAGGATCAGGTTCTTGCTGATCTGGCCCGAGGCCTCCGGCTGACGGGCGATGGCCTCCGAGGATTTCGCGGTCGCGTAGCCGATACCGAGACCGGCGCCGATGCCGGTCAGAACTGCGATAGCCGCACCAATTGCAATACTCATTTTTTGTAGTCCTTTCTCAAATAAAACAGTGGTTACTCAAGCGATTCCGACAGGAAAAGCGTCGTCAGAAAGACGAATACGACTGCCTGTATCATGCCGTCGAACACATCGAAATACAGGCTCAGCGGGATAGGCACAACGACCGGAACGGCCATCTTGACCAGCTCCATAATGACGAAGCCGGCGAAGATGTTGCCGAACAGTCGCATGCAGAGCGACAGCGGCCGGATGCCGATCTCCATGATGTTGAGCGGCGTGACGACCGCGACCGGCTCGCTGAACTTTTTCAGTCCGCCGCGCAGACCGTGGATGCGGAACTGCGCGCCGTAGATCAGCAGGGCGCTCATGATCGCCAGACCGGCGGTCACGTTCAGGTCCTTGGTCGGCGGGGTAACGCCGAACAGTCCGGCCATGTTCGCCAGCGCGAGATACAGACCGACCGTGCCGAGATACGGCGCGAACGCACGCCAGTATTTGTCGCCCAGCGTGTCGCGGCAGAAGCCGTTGATGAAGCCCACCAGCATTTCGGCGGCTGCCTGCCGGCGTCCCGGCCGTTTTCGCAGCCCGTGCGTCAGCCAGACGGCGAGCAGGGTCAGCACCGCTATGATGACCCAGCTTACCACGGCGGATTCCGGTACCGGTATCCCGCCAAACAGCGGAATCTCGAACGCAATGTGGGTTTGCAGCTCGGCATTCAATTCCGCTTTGATTTCTCCCAAAGGGCATCACCTCGTTTGTTTTGCTTTGCGTTCCTATTGTAGAAATCCGACGGGTTCTGCGCAAGCTTACGAAAATAAAAAAAATAAACCCGCGCAATTTGACGGGTTTCATAAAATTTTCGAAAGGGATTTGATGAACTTTGACCAGCGTGCTATGATATAAAATAGCTTTTCCAAAGGGGGAAATGAAATTGACAAATGCACACTCATCCGGCTCGCTGCACCGGCGTGTGCGCCGGATGCTGATCCTGTGCATTGCCGTGGTCGTGCTTCTGGCGACGTCGGTCGGCCTGGGCATCAGTCTGCATCAGGAGGTGCGCACGCGCGATCAGCTGCTGTCCAACGCCGCTCAGATGGCGGCCGACGCGCCGCTCCTGACGGATACGATCCAGACCGATACCGCGCAGCAGTATCTCGAACGTACCGTCCGCCGCGTAGCCGCGGTGGATATGCTCGGCATATATGACGTGCAGGGCAGACCTTTGGTATTCTACGATCTCGCCGCCGGCGAAGGAGAGGCGTCCGTGCTGCCGACCCTGCGGGCCGATACGGTCCGCCGCCTGTACAGCGAGCAGAGGCCGCTGCTTTCCAGCGATGAGATGCCGGAGGGCGCCGACCGCTGCGCCTACGCCGTGGTACGCGATGAAAACGGGCAGGCGCTCGGCATCGTGATGGCGGGTCTGTATCTGCGCTCCTATCGCCGGACGGTGCTGCGCGTGCTGCTGTTCTACTGTCTGATCACCCTGCTCGCGCTCGGTGTCGGCAGTCTGCTCAGCGTGCGCTTCTCCAATCATATCAAGCAGGAGCTGCTCGGCTACGAGCCGGATGCGTTTCGTCAGCTGTTTTTGCAGCGCATGGATATCCTCGACGCGCTCGACGAGGGCCTGCTGGCCATTGATTCGCACAGCACGATCACCTATATCAACCGTGCAGCGGCGGACATCCTCAGCATCCGCACGAGTGATGCGCTCGGACAGCCGCTCAGGGCGATCTATCCGCGTTCGACCATCGCGCGCGTCATGCAGACCGGAAAAAGCGAGTACAACATCAGTCTGGAATCCATCAAGCACGTTTCGGTCATATCCGACCGCATGCCGCTCTGGCGCGACGGGGAGATCGAGGGCGCGATCGCTATTTTCCGCAACCGCACCGAGGTCACAAGGCTGGCGCAGGATCTGACCGGCGTACAGCATATCGTGGAGGCGCTGCGGGCGTATACGCACGAGTTCACCAACAAGCTGCATGTCATTCTCGGTCTGCTCCAGCTCGGGGAAAACAGGCAGGCCGAGGAATACGTTCTGCGTCTGACGAAGACGCGCGCACACTCGATCAGCTATATCTCCGAGCGCATTCAGGAGCCGTCGGTCGCGGCTCTCCTGATCGGCAAATCATACCGTGCCGCCGAGCTGGGCATCCGGTTCGTCCTCGACCCGGCCAGCGAGCTGCGCGGGGACGGACAGTACCTGCCGGCCAGCAGCCTGATCACCATCCTCGGCAATCTGACGGAAAATGCGTTCGACGCCCTGCGCAGCGCACCGGAGAATGCGCAGAAGGAAGTGACGGTCAGCATCCGCGAGGGCGAGCACGGCATGCTCCTCAGCGTGGATGACAGCGGCGCAGGCATGGCAGCGCCGCAGCTCGACCGTATTTTTGAGCGCGGCTTCTCGACCAAGGGTGAGGGACGCGGCACGGGACTTTCGCTCGTCAAGGAGACCGTAGACGCCTTCGGCGGCACGATCCGCGTAGAATCCGAGCCGGGCATCGGCAGCTCATTCATCATCACACTTTCCGACGCGGAAAGCCGCGCACAGACCTAAGGAGGAACGATCTGCAATGTATACAGTGGTCATTATTGAAGATGATCCGATGATCACGCGGCTGAACCGCCGTTATGTGGAGCAGGACAGCCGTTTTGCCGTCGTACAGACCTTTTCGGCGGCGCATCCGGCTCTGTTCTGGCTTCAGCACAATCCGATCGACCTGATCATCCTGGACGTTTACATGCCGCAGATGAGCGGCACCGAGCTGCTGCTGCAGCTCCGCGCGAAGGGCGTGGACGCGGACGTGATCATGGTAACGTCTGCAAACGATGCCAAAACGGTCAATGACGCGGTGCGGCTGGGCGCCGCGGATTATCTGGTCAAGCCCTTTGCCTATGAGCGATTTCAGCAGGCGCTCGAAGTGTTCTGCCGCCGCAGGGAAAGCGTGCAGCGCGACAGCTTCAGTCAGGATGCGCTCGATCACACGCTGTTCCGGCAGACGGCGCCGGCGCCGTCTGCTGCTCCCCCGAAGGGCCTGCAAAGCCAGACTCTTGCGCGGATCGAGACCTATCTGCGCGCCGCGCCGGACGAGCGGCACACGAGCGATGAAATCGCCTCGCACGTCGGTCTGTCGGTCGTAACCGTGCGCCGGTACATGAATTATCTGACCGACCGGCAGATCATCGGCAGCGAAATGGACTACCTCACCGGCGGCCGGCCGTGTCTGGTATATTTTCTGCGGCAGTAAGCAGGCGGTCTGCGCGGATACCGGGGGATTTCAGCGAAAAAAACACGGAGAGAAAAATTTTCAATTACTTTGCCGCCGCCTGGAACCGGGACGGACTGGCTCTGCACATGGCAGGAAAGCTGCTGGATACCGCCCCGGCGGACCATCATCTGCTGATCCTCTCTTCTGAATTTTGCTGGATTTGTCCCTCTGCTAATCAACTACAACCTTTGCCCTCAAAAACTGACAAAACCTTTTAGAAATTTTTATGAACGCCAATCTGAACAGCAAAAACCGGAGCGTACAGCCTGAAATTCAGCTGTGCGCTCCGGTTTGTTTTGATGGTGCCAATATTGCGTTTTTGCGTAGAAGATGTTGTAACAAGCAACGGATTTGATTGTTCAAATCCAGCCCCGCAGGGAAAAATCTCTGTGACCCTTACTGTCTTTTTGCAGCGACTCGATATTTTTCTTCATCTTGCGCGACGGCACATCGGGTAAAACGAAAGAAAGCAGCAATGCAGCCTCCAAATACGAGGCGCATCACCGCTTTGGTTTTCTGTTTTTTGAAATTCGGTGTGGTTTACAGCTCTTCCACCGACACAATTCCCTCGCGCCTGCCGACGAGTGTCAGCAGCTTTTCTACGCCGCAGCTGCGCGGCAGGCGCAGCGTAAAGATAGCGCAGGCGTTATGCTCACCGTTTTCTGCCGAGCGTGTAATCTGGATGTTCAGCACTTTAATATTGCAGCTGCGGTAGAGCTGAAGCACATCATCCAGACAGTGCTTGCCCTCGTATTCCATATACAGATTGATCTCCGGCACATTTTCGAGCACGCGGTACTCGATACGCGAGAACACAAGCTCGGCGAGCATGATGAACACGGTCGCGAGAATGCCGCCCTCGTAGAAGCCGCCGCCAAAGGTGAGGCCGATGATGGCCGAGGTCCAGAGACCAGCCGCCGTGGTCAGACCCTTGACGCGCTGCCGCTTGGTAACGATGATGGTGCCCGCACCGATGAAGCCAATACCCGCAACAACTTGTGCACCGAGGCGCGCCATATCTGTAAAATAGTGCATATTCAGATACAGATACTGACTCGTCAGCGTGGTGATGGCCGCGCCGATGCAGATGAGGATGTGCGTGCGGAAGCCGGCCGGGCGGCGCTTGTACGAGCGCTCGATACCGATAATGCCGCCGCAGATGAGCGCGCAGGCCAGACGCACGAACACGGAAAGCGTCGTCACGTCGCGCAGGCCGTCAAAAACAGATAACATAGCAGTCCACTCCTTACAGCTCTTCGATCACGCAAAGGCAGTCCAGCTCCGCCAGATCGGAGAGAAGCTGCGTGTGCGGTATTTTTTCATTGAGGCGGATCGAGAAGATCGCACTTGGGTGCAGCGCCTCGCCACTTTTGTTCCGCTCGATATCGATGTCGTAGATCTGCACGTTCTGCGCTTTCAGCTGATTGATGATGGTACTGATGTCCCCGAGCGAATAGAACTCCATGTACAGATTGATGTCACGCGCGTTCTCCTGTATGTACGCATCCACAATTGGGAACAGGCGGATGCTGAGAAATATCATCGCGAATGCGATGAACACGCACTCGTAAAATCCTGCGCCGACCGCAAGGCCGGTGCAGGCCGACGCCCACAGACCAGCGGCAGTGGTCAGGCCCTTGACCTGCTGGCGGCCGGTAACGAGAATGGTTCCTGCGCCCAGAAAGCCGATGCCGTTGATGACCTGTGCGCCGAAACGCGAAACGTCGGTTTTTATGCCGATCTCTGCGCAAATACCCGACCACGGCCCTGTCACCATGGTAAATTCGTACAGGCTGAGCAGCACGGTCAGCGCTGCGCCAAGACAGACGAGCATATAGGTGCGGAAACCGGCCGGACGGCGCTTGCGTCCGCGCTCCAGACCGATGCAGCCGCCGAGCAGCATCGCCAGGGCGAGCCGCACTACGACCGAGGCGAAATGAAGTTCGCGCAGGTATTGTATCATTCCACTCATTTGATGTAGGTTCTCCTCACTCGATAAAAAGTGCACACGCTGCCAATATGTATGCAGCGTGTGCAGCTTTCTACAATAGATTTCAGAATTTACTTTGCGAATCGACAGTCTGCCCAGCAGGCGTTATGGTCGGACAGCTCGGGACCGGTGAACTTCGCCAGCGCGCTGCCCGGCTCGGCCCAGGTGCAGTCCTTCGTTTCGGTCGAAATCGTGCCGTGATCGACGCATTCCATGCCGCGCGCCATCAGCCAGTCCAGCTTGAGCAGCATGCTCTTGCCGCCCGGCATCGGCTTGCGGCGCGTGCCCTCGATGCTGCTGAACTCGCGGTAGGAGAAGCCGTTTTCCTCGGCCTGCGGCAGGACGCGCTCGTATTTCTCGACCGCCGCCATGTGCTTCGCGAGGCGCTCCGGGTCGTTGAACAGCGCGGTGAAGCCCGGAATATCGTTGCCGTCGAAGGTGTTGGTGTTCAGGTCGCCGCCGATCATGACCGGCGTGTCCGGCGCGAACGAACGCTTGATCTCATCATATACGACTGCCATCTGCGCCGCGCGGCCCTCGCTGTCCGCACGGTTCTCCAGATGAACGCTGACCGCGCCGACCTCGCGTCCGCCGATGTCGAGCGAGCAGACGATGGCGACACGTGCGCCGATGCGCTTCTGGCGGTCGTAGTACCAGTTGTACTGCTCGGGCATATGAACGACCTTCGCCCAGCGGATGGGCCAGCGGGAGAACAGGGCGTTGCCGTGGAAACCCTTGTTGTCGTCCGGGTTGACCAGCTCGATGAACTCCAGACCATAGGCATAGTTCATGCCGATGGACTTGGCGATCTCATACGCCACGTTGCAGTTGCCCGAACGGACCGCGCCGTCATCCAGCTCGTTGGCGTAGATGATGTCCATGTTTTTGAGGTCGGGGCACATATTGAGAAAGTCGATGGTTTCGTGAAGCGTCTGGCCGCGTTCGATGTTGAACACGACATGGCGCAGCACCTCGGGCACCTCAGCCGGTGCCTCGACCAGATTGTGCACCTCGCACTGCTGGTACTGCGGAATTTTATCCATTACCTTGAACTGACCGAGCGTCGGTACCAGATTGCCGAGGGCGATACGGTTTTCATAGGACATAGTTTCCATTTGTTTGTTACACGCCTTTCAAGTTTGTTATGCGCCGGGATAGGGCCATGCGAAATAAGGGGCAGCCGGCAGAATACATGACTCCGCCGGCTGTTGCCATATAAGGGAAGAAAAAGATGATTAGTGAGTGTCAGAGTCTGTCGGAGTTATGCGTTTGCAGCGGCCTTTTCTGCCTCGGCAGCTTCGCGCTGCTTCATCTCGGTGATAATGCGCGGATAGATCTTATCGAGCTTGTAGAACAGAAGCAGTACGCCGATGCCGCCCCAGGCGATGATGTTGCCGATGATGTAGATGGCGATGAGCATCTGAGACTGTGCGGCATTGATGGTTACGGTGCCGGCGAAGCCTACGAGGCTCATCAGGGCGCCGAAGATCGCGCTCGTCATGCCGGAGCCGAACTTCTGGCCGGCGGTGGTTGCGGAAACCATCAGGCCCTGTACGCGGATGCCGCTCTTCCATGCGCCGTATTCGATAACGTCAGCCAGCATGGAGTATTTTACGCCGCGGAAGCAGCCCTTGCCGATGCCGCGCATGACGCAGGCGAACAGCGCAAGATTGAGGGCGCTCGGGTTGATGAACAGGGAAACCGTGCCGATAACGGCGACGATTGCGCCGATGAGAGCGACATTGCGCTTGCCAAACTTGGCGATGAACGGGGAGAGGACAAGAACGGTGACGATCTGCGGAATGGATTCGAAGGACGCGAGTGCGCCGAGCAGGTCGCGGTTGCCGAGGATGTACTGCGCGTAATAAGCGTTGCAGGTGCCGGTGACGGCTTCATAGAAGGAGAGGAACACGGCGAGCATGAAGAACATGATGAAATACTTGTTCGTCACGCACAGCTTGATGCCCATCCAGAGCGGAACGTTCTTGCCGTCCTTGGTTTTGGTTTCTTCCTTGACGCGCTCGTGGCAGTTCTTGAAGCAGATGAACAGCATGATGATCGAGACGATGGCGTAGAGAATGGAAACCTCGATCCATGCCTGCTGGGTGTCGCCCAGACGGGTGACGAGCGGGAAGGTAATGGCGGTGATGACCATGTTGCCGAGGGCGGACATGCCGGTACGGAACAGGTTGACAACGGCGCGCTGGTCGGTGTCGCGGGTCATCAGGGTAGCCAGCGTTGCATACGGAAGGTTGAGTGCGGTGTAGACAACGGTGGTGCAGAAGTTATAAGTAATGAAAACGTAAATGCCCTTTACGATCGGCGTAGCAGGCGGAACGGTGAACAGCAGGATTGCTGCGATGCCGTACGGAATCATCATCCAGAGGATCCATGCACGGGACTTGCCGTGCTTGGAATGCGTGCGGTCAACCAGGTGACCGATCAGTACGTCGGAAATACCATCGAAGAAACGCGAGAACAGCATGATGGTACCGATCATTGCTGCGGAGATGCCGACTACGTTGGTGTAGAAGTAAATCAGCAGCGAGGTTGTCAGGGCGTAGACAACGTTACAGGCAACGTCGCCGAGGCCGTAGGAAAACTTTTCTTTGAGATGGATCTTCTCAAATTCCTTATCACCCGCGAAAGTCGGGTTGCTGGATTTGCCCATGGTTTTTGCTCAGTCCTTTTTTATTTTTCTTTTCTGCCAGTTGGAGCTGCGCGGCCCGTTATCGAGCACTGAACGTGCTTTTTCGGTGAACCGCAGTTTGAGAAGTTGTCCGGACGTAATCTCTTGCTTCAGCTTTTACCCTTTCAATGGAAGTCCAATCCATTGACTGTAATCAAGTATAGCACCGCGCGGAATAAAATTCAATAATTCATGTTGCAAAAAGAATAATATTCATTTTTGTGCATCCTTCACAAACCGGAAGAATTGTGTTACAATGAAAACATAATATGACACAGATAAAAGGTGAGCGTATGGATAAAAACGTTTATGCTGCAATTCAGTCGCAATATGCGACTTTTCCCAAGGTTGGGAAGCGGATTGCCGACCATATCATAGCCGATCCGGTACATATTACCTCGATCAGCATTCAGCAGATGGCCGCCGAGCTGGGCATCGCAGAATCGAGTATTATTCGATTTTGCAAGATCCTCGGCTGCGCCGGGTTCAGCGAGATGAAGCTGCTGCTCGCGAAGTATTCGCCCAAATCAGTTCGAACAATATTCGAAGATTTGTCTGAAACCGACAGTATTCAGACCATTTCCGAGAGCGTGTTTGGCCGCAACATCGACACGCTCGAGCGTGCGCTCCAGCTGCTTGACTTCCAGAAGATCGAGCAGGCGGTCGATGTGCTCAGTCGCGCTGAAAACATCCTCATTCTCGGTGTCGGCGCATCCGGCACCATCGCAGAGGACTTCTACATCCGTCTGATGCGCATCGGTTTCCGTGCGGTGTCGCTGACCGACTCGCATCTGATGCAGATTCAAGCGAGCCTGTGTATGCCGAATACCGCCGTGATCGCTATCTCGCACACCGGCAAGACACGTGAGATCGTTTCCGCCGTCCGTACGGCGAAAGAGCACGGCGCGCAGACCATCGGCATCACCGGCTTCCCAGACACCCCGCTCAAAGCATCGAGCGACCTCTGTCTTGAGCTTTATTCGCCTGACCAGCTCTTTGTTTCTCCGCGTGTTGCACAGTTCTCGCTGATCGATTCGCTGTATGTCAGCCTTGCCATCCGCCAGAAAGACCGCGTTGTCCTCAATATCGAGCAGGTAAACGAGGCGCTCCGGCCGCTCCGCATGGAGTAAAAGACGAGAAAACACAGCTTTCGACAAACAAAAATGCAAATGTAACGCCGACGAACGAACACGGAACCTCTGAGATCCGTTGCAGCGATAGATAGCGCCGATGGCGCTGACCGTAGATGCCGATTGATTTCAGCTCCGGTTCTTCATCACCGGCAACCAGATAATAATCTCCGACCAGTTTGTAAGTCCTGTGTGTTCGTCCGTTATGAATTTTTCCATTCCATTGTAACAACCTCCGCTTTGTTTTGTGATTCTATGATAGCGGAGATTGCTCAAATAGGCGATGTACGAAAATCCCCTGCCGAGAAATATTCTCAGCAGGGGATTCGTGTCTTTACGGCCCTTATGTGCTAATTTTGAATTGCTTCGTTATCAGCGCTGTCTGCATTGGACTTCACCCCCAATGCAGCTGTCCCATTTTCTTCTTTTCGATTTTCTTGAACTGCGTGATGGGACATTCCCTGTACTATTCGTCTGTCCCCTTCCCTCTCATACTTTGGGATGATTTACAGGTTCCACAAGAACGGCATACTAAGAATGGTGTTGCGGGACAGCAGTTCTCCGCCGGATTATATGTGGCGAATAAGCATTAATATTATGCGAATGGCAATATTTACTCTTGAAACCTCCGTTTCGTTCGTTTATAATAATTGTAGGATTTTCTGTCGATGCGGTGAGCACAGTGTCCGCCCCTCATCGGCAGCAGAAAGGATGCGAAGCGCTTGCAAAAAACAAATTTTCTCACCATTACCTGCGATCGAAAGAAGCTTTCGATCGATATCCGCACGATCCTGTATATTCAAATGCACGAAAACATGGCGGAGATACACACCTCCGGCGGTAAGGTCTACAAGAGTTTGATCTCGCTGGAGCGGCTGGAAAGCACACTGGGCGACTCGTTCCTCAAGGTGCACCGCAGCCGGCTGGTATCGGTGATGGCGATACACGACATTACGGACAAAGTAAACCTCAACAACGGCGAACAGCTCGGCTATGTTGCCCGCCGCAAAAAGGAGCTGACCGCCGCACTGGCCGAAAAGCGTGCTCGGCTGATCGGTACGCTGGACAGCGAAACGCTGCCTGTGCCCGATGACGAGCTGCACACACAGTACCGCTGCTTCGATGCGCTGCCGATTGCGTTCACCGATATCGAAATGGTGCTCGATGATGACAAAAACGCTGTTGACTGGATTTTTCGATATGCCAATCCCGCGCTTGCGCGGCTGGAAAAGACGCCGCTGCATGAGCTGATCGGGCGCTCGTTCAAGAGCGTGTTCCCCAACATGGACAGCAAGTGGCTGAAAAGCTACGAGCGTGCTGCGCTCTACGGTGAAACACTGGAACTGATCGCCCATAGCCCGGAAATCGACACGTATTTGAAAATTATCTGCTTTCCGACCCAGCCGGGACATTGCGGCTGCCTGTTGTTCGACATTGCAGAGATGAAATTCGCGGAGGACACCGGTGACGCGCACAACGCCAAGCTGCGGTATTTCGCGAAAATACTGGAACAACTTGTCTGATTGCTGCGAAAGCAGCCGGAAATAGACTCCAATGAGGAGAAAAATATGAGAAAGCGAAGATCGGCATATGAAATTCCATATGTCCCGACAGGTACTCGCTTGGGCAAAAAGGCTCTTGCGCTCTTTTTGAGTTTGGCGATGTGCCTGAGTATGCTGCCGACGGTGGCGCTGGCGGACAACAAAGACGCTGCCACAACGGATGAATACGAATTTGATCTGTCTACACCGAGCAGCTTTAACGCAGACGACGGCAAGCAGCCCTTTGGCAACAGCGGAGACATCAAGGGCAATCTGAACCCCACCAAGGAAATCAGTATCCTGGAGTCGAGCGGCAATTACTATAGCAGCCGCGTGTACGATTTTGACGAATCGAGCATTCTGAAAGGCTCGAGCGGCGGCGTGTTCAGTTCGAGCGACCATTACGCCGGTCTGGACAGCACGAAGTTTTCCACCGCGTCGGCGATGAGCAATACGCTCAATAAAGGTGAGGGTGTTTCGCCTTATCGCTATGTCAGCGCGGTGGCCTTTGACCGAGAAGGCACCACCGGACGTGATAGCACCGTTGCGTACTGGGGTGCTGCGCGTGATACTGGCAGCAACGATTACAAAATGAAGCTGCATGTATTTGATGACCATTCGGGTCAATTTGGCAGCAGCAGCAGTATCAAGTACGGAGGCTCTGACGCAAACGACGCTTACAGCTGGATGAGCAAGCTGAGCGGCTACAACGCCGAGGGCTATACCGCTATCACGGCGGGTGACTTTGACGGCAACGGCAAGGAAACCGTGGTGTTTTATGATCCGGCAAAAGGCAATCTGATGCTCAGAAGCAATAATGGAGACTATCACGGCGGTGAAAATGTACTGAACATCGGCACTGACGAAACGCTGAAGAAGTATTTCGGCAAAACGCTGAATGACATTCAGCTTCTGGACAAAGACAGTCAGCAGCGTATCGCAGAAAACACCGCCATGGTACATCTGGAAGCGGCGGATCTGGACGGCAAAGCGGACAACAAGGGACGAGCTGATCGTCACCGTTTCGCTGGGCAATCTGTATGGTGAGAACGGTGTCGGCGAGCGCGGCTCGGTTGTCATGGTGCTGTCCAAGAGCAGCGGCAGCTGGGAGACCGTCTGGTCTTATCAGTTCAGCCATGTGTACGCCGCCAATCAGCCGGAAAACAAATGCGATGCGGGCTGGCATCTGCGCGCCGCGGCAAGCCGCGCGGAGGATATCGACCATGACGGCTCGATGGAGATCGTCACCGCCGGTGTCGGTGCAGACGACAACGACAACGGCGATAACTTCCATGACGAAGGCTATTTCGCAGTCATCACCCGATACACTGGCAACGGCTATAAGGTGGACACGTCGGAGCATGACAGCGTCTCCTGCCAGACCGGCTTCTATGTGAAGCAGGATGGTGACAACAATACGAACTGAGTCGGTGAGCAGGATTCGTACTTGCAGTATATAAACCCGTGCTCGCTGGGCATCGTGCGGTTGGACGGACGCGGCACTGTGCCGTATATCGTTATCCGCGGTCAGATTTTCAAATACAATTTCAAAAGCGGAACGCTGGACGGCGCAAAAACAAACGAAGTCGGTCTGGATAATGTCCTGAAGGACCGCACGATCATCAATCAGCCGATCGTCGGCAACTTTGACGGCAACGCGGCGGGTCGTGAGCAGATCCTGTTTACGGTATCGTCCGGAGACGGAAAAGCGGTCAACATCGGCGGCTATTACTACCAGCCGTCTGACTATGACGCCAGCAAAGCAACCGGTCCGTATCAACATACAGGCAAGGGCAAGAACGCCATGGATGACGCCAGCGGCGATCCCGGTGAAGGTCTGCGCAGCTGCCGCTGGGGTATGAACGCCTGGGGCATCGCCGAAATCGCGCTGGCGGCGCCGGACATCGACAATGACGGCCTCATTGCGGACTATCAGGGCAAGGAATACGCCTATAATGACCCGCAGGTGCTGGCCGTTATGGAAGCGCCCCCGTATTTCGAGGACATTGAGTACAACAACGCCGGCGAGACCGCAATCTCCTTCTCTAAGGGCAGCGGCTCCTCCTCCGGCACCAGCACCGCGAACCGAATCGGCGCCTATGTTTCCTTTGAGCAGGATTTCTCTTTTGGCGGCGTAGTCGATCTGGGCGGATTTGAGTTTGAAACCGCGTTTGAAGCCGAGTGGAACAACTCCATTGAAATTGAGAAGAGCTTTACCATGACAAACAGCTTTTCCACCGAGCAGGCGGAAAGCGCCGTGGTGCTGATCTGCATTCCGGTCACGGTCTACCACTATAACACCACGTCGGCGGACGGCTCCAAGAGCACGATGGACATCACGGTAGCGGACGCGCCGATCTACAAAACCATTCCGCTCTCGGAGTATAACGCGGCGGCCGGACAGCGCGGGGATCCCCAGATCGGCAGCGACATTATCGCCTCCACGGCGGGTCAGCCCTCCACCTACCGCAGCACGACGACCGGATTCAAGAACGCCGTTACCACCAACAAGGGCACCAACGGCGGCTGGTTTGCAACCGAGTCCGGCGAAAGCTCCAAGTCCCAGTCCGTAGCGTTCGACACCACGAAGACCAACACGAAGGAGCTTACCTTTAATGTTGATGCCAAAGCCGGCGCCGGTGTGGGCGGATTTAAGTTCGGTCTGAGCGGCGGCACATCCACCGGCAGCAGCACGAGCAGTATCTCCACCGAGGGAATCGAGCGCAGCGGCACCGTGCACGATCTGCCGAAGGACACAGAGGGATACAGCTTTTCGTGGCAGTTTGTCGGCTGGGAGACCACGCTGAAGACCGGCGGCCTTTCGTACAATGTTCCGGTGCTGAGCTATCTGGTGCAGAACGTAAAGCAGCCGCCCAGCAAGCCGCAGAATCTGGAAGCCAAGGAAGTCACCACCAACAGCGTGACCCTGGAGTGGGAGAGCGGCTTTAGCACGGCAGCGCAGTATCAGGTTTACCGCTATATGCCGAACAACACCAGCGGCACGAAGTATGCCCTGTTGGGCACGGTGAGCGGTCTGGCAGCCGATAAGGACGGCAAATACACGCTGACCGATACCGAAGTACAGCCGAGCACGCAGTATCAGTTAGCTGGCAAAGCAGAACGGACGGCGGACGCTGGACGGATTTAAACAAGACCAGCTATCAACTGACCATCGAAAACACCACAAAGGATATGAACGGTACGGAGTACCGCTGCATCGTTTCGCAGACCGATCTTAGCACGGAAAAGTCGTCGGTGGTTTACTCGAATATGGTCAAACTGACGGTCGGCAAGGCGGACAGCACAACTGAGCTGGGAACCAGCCGTACCGGCGGCAATGCAACCCATGAAACTACTGTCGAGACGAAGAAAACCGTCACGGCAGAGTATAAACAGGGGAATGCAACCTACCAGAAGTATAAAAATGCGTACATTGAAAGCGATAAAATCACAGGCGATGTTTTCGGCGGCAGTGACAGTACTGGCTATCATTATTATACGGGGCTGACGGCGGGTGCTGAATCGAATGCCAACGGTGTATATACCGTATCTGGCACAGCTGTGCCTCTGACCGCCGCAACGGATCGCATAACACTGGACGGAAAGGCGTATGAGATCAGCGATAAAGGCTTCAAGCGGACGCCGAAGGCCGAAGAAATCAACGGAACAACCTATACGGTGTACACCGCAACCGGTGTTGCCGGTGAATCAGGAAAAACGGAAACACTGACGCTGTATCGTAAGGATGACAAGTATTATCGCAAAAATAGCGATAGTACGACCACTGAAATGACAGCAGCGAACACCATCGGCGATGCTGCCAATACCTATCGTAAAGACAGCCTGACGCCCGTTTATGTGACCGAGGGCGACTATACGGTTCTTACCTATACTACGGAAGACGAGACTCCGACTACGCTCACCATCTACGAGCGGAACGGCACCTACTACTCGAAGAATGGAAACACCTACACCAGCCTGTCTCTGGTGACGGGGCTGTATCAGAACGGCGAAGGCAAGCTGTTCAAGCCCGGCGCTGCCGTAACAACGGAGATTACGGTCTCCGGCAGCAAGGAGCAGGTAAAGGGCGAGCCCGTTACGCTGACCGCCAACGTGAATGTCACGGACACCGGCGCCGCAGCCAACGGCACGGTCACCTTTGAAATCACGAACACGACCACCGGCAGCGTGACGCGCCAGCAGGTAAGCAAATCCCCCGGAGACCCCAAGGTCTCCTACAGCTGGACACCGAGCGAGGCGGGCGTTTACAGCATTGTGGCGATTTTCGGCGGCAACAGCGAGACGGCGGCTTCGCGCAGCGGCGCAGTCACCTACTATGCCAAGGCGGCAGACGATCTCTATGAGATTGAGGTGAGCGAGCCAAATGTCAAGACTAAATTACAAAAAAGTTCAATAAATTTTCCCTACTTGTGAAAAGCGGGGGTTTCGGCGCGTTTGGAACCCCCGCTTTTGTGCAAAAAGGCAACAAGAAACCAAGCCGGGCGTTTTTTCGCTTCCGGCTCTGCTCCCTTTCTGTTCAATTATTCATGGGCTATGTTATGTACCGCTCGAAAAGCATTTGCGGCGTTGCCCAGCCCAATATCCGCCGCGGGTAGTTTGCCATCCACTCTTCCACTTCTGCAACCTCCGCCGCCGTCACTTCATCAAAGCTTGTCCCTTTAGGAAAGAAACGCCGAATTATGCGGTTCATGTTCTCATTGCTCCCCCTTTCGTATGCTGAATACGGGTGGCAATAATAAATCTTTGTGCGTGGTTTCCGCGCCCGCTTTGATCTCTCCATTCCGGCGCAATCCTGAAATTCGCTTCCGTTGTCAACCGTTATTGACCTGAACACTTGCCGGAACCCTGCGCCCATCCTCCGCTCTATACGGTCAAGCCCCCGCACGACGCTTTCCATCGTGTGATCGGGAACGCGAAAAATCACAGGGTAACGGGTCAACCGCTCTGTCAGCACCACCAGCGCGGCCTTGCTCCCCTTACAACCTATAATGCTATCCATTTCCCAATTTCCGAAAGTTTCGCGGTCTGCCACTTCCTGCGGGCGTTCCTCTATGGTGTCCCCCTTTGCGGGCCGCGCCCGTTTCTGCCTGTCCCTGTCCTCTGGCTTCCTGTGGTCGCCTTTATACAAAAGGTGTTCCGCCGTGATATTCAAGAAAATGTCGCCCCGATAAATCCAGTTATAAAGGGTCGTTTCGCAAATATGGGTGTCGAACTCCACCCCGTCAATCGCAATTTGCGCCAAAGCCGCGCCGGGGGACCTCTTCTTTTCAATGATCTGTTCTTCAATGTACTCCGCAAAGGCAAAGTCTTTCCCCAGCTTTATGTCCGGCCCCTTTGCCCGCAAATGCTCTTGATACTTCCGTTCTGCAACGTCCGCGCAATATCGCAACACGGGTTCCAGTTCGCTTGTAAGCTGTTCGCACATTCCCCGCGCAATTTCATTGTATACGGTTTTCAGGCAAACGCCCAAAGCTTCCGCAATTTTCGGTTTCGGCGTTTTTATCTTTAGCATACGTTCAAGGGAAAGCCGATCTTCCCACTTCAAATGCTGATTCCCTTTATAGTTCATAAGCCCTCCGTATAGGAAAACCCGCCCAAGCTATCAAGCCGGGCGGGTTTTGTCCCTCTTTTCAGCGGTTCCCCGCAAAAAAGATTATAACAATCTTTTTATACTAACGCAAGTATAAAAAGCTACTATTCATTTTCTGTCAGCCATTCCATAGACACACCAAGTATCTTCGCAAGCACCGCAAGTTCATAATCGGTCACAAAGCGGGTCCCGATTTCTATTCTGCTTACGCTGTCCCGCTCCATTGTAATTCCTGCAACTTGCAGACGCGCCGCAAGGTCTGTTTGCGTAATATTCAGCCGGGCGCGTGCTTCTTTGACGCGATTTCCGCAAAGGTTCTTTCGTCCCTTGTAGTCGTATATCTTCAACCGCCGATTCCTCCTTTTGTGTTAAAGGTCTGCATTTTTCTTGACTTTAACACAATAAGCGTTGATAATTGTGTTAAAGGTCAGAATCCAGAAAAAGCAATGGTCCGGCCTTTGAAAATAACGCAAGCCGCCCGGACGCTGGGCGGCAGAACGGAGGATTCCACATGAAAAAGGTTCTATCTCTTGTCCTTGCGGCGACGCTTGCCGTGTCCCTCTCCGCCTGCGGCGGCGCTCTTGTCGATCTGGACACGCCCAAATCGGAGGAACTGACGGCGCAGTATGATTTTTACCCCGATGCCATGAACACCATTCGGGCAGATATGAAAATCACTCCCGAACAGGCCGATGAAGTCTTTATCATTCTGACTTCCTGCGGCCTTGATGGGAAGATTACAAGCATTTCCGAAAGCAATGGCGCGTATACCGTCTATTACGGCGGTTCGTCTCTCGACGTTGCACTTTCTGACTGTGCGGTTGAAGCCGTCTATTCCGGGCGTGATATGCTGTACCCCGAATATCACAAGCACAATGTCTTGATGGACTATGACTTGACCGTAAAGGACGTGAAAACGGGTTCCGGCGATAAAATCGGTGAATACGCCTATATCCGCATTACGAAAGCACAGCTTCAAGCCATTACGGAAGAAAACTACAAAGAATTCGTTGAAACCGTCGTCAAGGACAGCGGCTACAACTGGGTTGCAATTCTTTGTGATGACGGCACGGGTATTTGTTTCCCCGGTTCTATGTACTATGTCGGTACATACGGGAAGCAAGATACCGACGGTTCCATTCTTGAAGATTACGGCGCTATCACGCTGGACGAAAACGGCGGCTATACATACGAACAGTTCTGAACAGCAGGAAAGCAAAAGCGACGGGCGCAACGCCCGCCGCTTTCTTTATGCCTTTTCCTGCTCCGCGTCTGCCGCGGCCTGAACCTCTGCCGCGAACTGCTCCGGCGACAGTCCCAACACCGCCGCCGCCCGTTCGTCCATCAGCGATTCGATCATATCGTTTATGCTGTCAAACCCGCTTGCCTTTGCCGCTCTCTGATATACAGACTTTTTGCCTTTCTTTACATACGGGTAAATCCTGTCATAGTTTTTGCTGTTGTATTTCCGCTTCGCGTCTGTCGCGGCTTGCCCGCGTGGGTTTCCATATTTGCTTGCCATTGTCACCACTCCTTTGCTTGTCCATTTTATCACGCTGTTTATACTAACGCAAGTATAAAAAACGTACAATCTATCGTTAGTATATTTGTGCATCATTCCAGCTTGTATTTATACTAACGTTAGTATATAATCATAATCAGAAAGGGAAACCAAAGCCGCCCGGTTGTCGGGGCGTAGAGTTCGACAACAGCCAACCTTACGGGCTGACACGAAAAGGGAACCGACACGGCATACAACAACACTTCAACTTCTGGTTTTATATATGGGGGTAATCAATATGAAAAAGTTCGAGATCGGCAAGGAATATTTTGACCGTAGCGCCTGCAATCACGATTGCATTTTCACCATCAAGATTATCAAGCGCACCGAAAAGACGGTGACGTTCGAGCGTAACGGCAAGACCCGCCGCGCAAAGCTGTTCTTCGATGAACGCGGCGAATATATCATTCCCGAACGTTATTCTATGGCCCCGGTCTTCCGTGCTGAAAACGAGGTTCAGCCGGAAGAGGAACCCAGCGTCGAGGAAGCCGCCGCCGAAACGTCCTGCGGCGTTGAAATCGCCCAGCCCGCCGACGTGAACACCGTTGTTGTTATGGTGGGTCAGCGCGTCGAACGTATCTGCGGCGCTTGCTATCCTCCGCAGGGTGGAACCGTCATCGGCTTTGTTAGCCTGCCTGATACCCGTTTCTTTCACGGCGGCGTTTTCGCTATGGTCCTGTATGACGGTGCAAAGGCTCCTGAACGTGTCCGCCTGTCCGACATTCACCGCCGCGGGTGGCGCTCTCCCGGCGGTTCTCCGTTGGGTGTGTTCGTCGCTTGACGCTTTACCGGGGCGGCGGTTTCCGCCGCTCCGCTTTTCGCGCCGCTGTATCTACCGCAACGGCGCAAAATTTTTCTGCTTTTTCGCATTTTCCCTATTGACTTTATACTAACGTTAGTATATAATAAGAGCATAAAGAAAGGGGGTGACAAGGTGAAGAAGAAAAAGAAAAAGCCCACGAAATCGCGGGTCGATGTTCGGACCATCGTAATAACCGCAATCGTGGACTTTCTGGTAGGGCTTGCGTTACTGATAATTGATAAGCTGACGTAAGCCGAAACCCCGTATTCTATGGGCGGGTTCACCGCCCACCCATAGAATACACTTTTTCTTCTGAACTGTCAACCATGCTTGAAAAACTCGGAATCTTCCTGATCGCTGTTGCCGTTGTGAAGCTGATTATCGCCGCCGCGGTCCATTACCGCCGCAAGAAAGGGGAATGAACATGAAAAGAACTGCAAACAAGTTCCAGCGGGCCTATATGGTCGCCAAAGCCCGCGTGCAGGAAGTCGAATCCCAGCAAGAAGCCATCGAAAAGAAGTTCATTGCCGACAAAGGCATTGTCAATCCCGACGGCTCCGTTCCCGAATTCCTTTACTGCATGGAGGATGACGCGGCCTTTGAAAAGGCGAACGACGAATGCGCCGCGCTGATTGTTTCCGCCGGGCTTGAAGAAGAACTGAACGCCGCCCGTTCCCTCCTGAAAGCGTCGGAAGATAGCTTGATTGCCTACGGTCTGTCCCTTGCTCCCGCTGGGGTCCGGGCCACGTTGGAAAAGGCCGTTCAGCACAACGCCGCAACCCGCGCAAAGGTCCTTGACCTCGCGTTCCGGCTTGACGTGTCCACGGTCAGCGCATAAGATGAAAGCAGGCGGCGCAAACGCCGCCCGCCCCAACAAAGAAAGGGGAATTTGTATGAACAAAATCCGCCGCAAGGCTCTTCAAGAAACGCCTATTATAATCCCCCGACGAGTGAAAAACAAAATATCAGCGATTTATGAACATCCAAACGAGATTTATTCGGTTTATATGAAAGAAACAGGTGAAGCCGTGTGGATTGACAGAAAGATTGACCTTTATAGGTTTCTGTCCTCCTTATCCGGTAAACTGTAAAACAAAAAAGCCCGCCGAGGAATGACCCCCGACGGGCTTTCGTTTTTGTCCGAATCGGACGTGTTTAGTTTTCTGCGGGTTCGGTCTGGACGGCCTGTTCTTCGATGCCGACAAGCAGGCTTTCCACGGATGGGGTGTCGATGTAGCCTTTCAAATTCTCATTCGCGCCCCATGCTTTCTTCGCTTCCTCCAAAGCGGCTTCAATCATTTTTTCAATATCGCTGGACGTGAAAAGCAGTTTCAGCACCGCCGGGATTCGCTGATAAATCCAGTCCGCGACGGCGGCATATTTCAGGGAACCCGTACCGCTTCCGAACTGCTTTTCTGCCTGCGTTACAAGGTTGAAAAGGATTTGCTTCAAAATCTTTGTTTCGCCGCGCTTGATAAGCACGACAACCAGCGCGAGGAAAGCAACGACGACAAGCACGCTGTCCCAATTCTTCGCAAGGAATGTAAGAACGTTCATTTCCGTTTCTCCTTTCTATCTGTCAGCCAATGACGGTACAGCCGGATTCAGGGACCCAGCCCAAACCGTCGATGTGTACGCCGCACTTGCGGCCCGGATAGTAATACTTCACCGTGTACGTTCCGTTCACGGTCTTACCCTGTCCGCCGCCGTTGCTGTCGCGGTACAGCGGGCCGGAATACTTCACCTTTGCACCGACGCGCATTTTCGGCGCGGTCGTACCGCTCCCGACGGCCTGCACGTCCGCCGCATTGACCCAGCCGTAAACGGTAGAACCGCCGCCGGGCTGTTTGATAAGGTGGTAGTGGTGCTTTGCGCCCTTTGCAAGCGCCGTTACCTTTGCCGTTCCCGGCTTGCAGGCCGCGCCGCTTGCCGCCGCCGCGTTGGTGTAATGGGTGTTGCCCGTAAAGCGCACCACGTCGCCCACAGCGAACGCAAGCGTCGCCGGGGTGGTAGTTGTGCCGCTGGGCTTTGTCGTGCTTCCTGCGCCGTCCTGTGCGCCGCCTGCGGTGTCGTAGGTGATATACGGCAACTTCCCGTGCTTCGTCCACTTGCGCCCGTTCATGCCGGAAATAGCGCCAATGTTCAGGCACGCCGTCACCTGCACGCAGTTCTTGAAAGCGGGCGAACATTCGATGACCTTTCCGCCGCCGATGTATACGCCGATATGACCGGGCAACCAGACAGCTTCACCCGGAACAATGCCGCTGAAATCAGCGGACACGCCGGAACACTTCGTAATCATGGTGTCGGCCCCAAGATCGGGAACGCCGTTGGAAGCATAGGCCGCGCCGCCGTATGGCTTCGCGGTGTTTCCGCTCCAACCCCAAAGAACGCCTTTGATAAGGCATACGCAGTCGAACCCGTAGACGGGCGGGTTCTTATCCGCCGCCGCCCGAATCATCGCCGTTCGCGCGGCCTGCTTGTTGTACCTGTGATTTGTGCAATAGCGGGACACGTTCGCGCCTGTCAGGGGCGCACCGAAACAGCCCATGACGTACAGCGTTTTATAGTTGTCCACAATGTTTTGCAATTTGTTGATAAATTCAGACGCTTTCATTTTGCCTGCTCCTTTCGCGTCTGCGGGGCTTGTGGTCCCCGCCGTGGTATTTGAACCGCCGGGCTTTGCGGCGCTTCCTGCGCCGTCGTAGGCGGTCAGGGCGTATGCTTCGATGATTTGAACCAGTTTGTCGGCATACTTCGGGTCGGTCGCATAGCCCGCCGCGGCGATTGCCCGGCACGCGGCTTTATAGTCCCGCTCCCCGATGACCGCTTTATAGCGGGTATTGCACGAAAGCAAGTCGGAATGATTGGCGACGCTTTCCGCCCAACTGCCATAGGCCCGGAAAAGGCCCGTCACGGTCGTAAAGGTCACGCCGTCGTAGCACTCTTGCGTTTTGCCGCTGTAAACAGCCCCGGTCCAGCTTGTCCCGGCCTTGATGCCGAACAGGGCGTTTCCCTTGACCGTCAAGCCGGATTTGCCCCAGCCGCTTTCAAGGATTGCTTGTGCTATCGTCAGGGACGCGAGGACCCCGCTTTTCTGCATATCCGCCGCGGCAAGTGCGCCCACCCGCTCGATGAATTTCTTTTGTTCCTGTGTCATGTGTATTCCTCCGTTACGGCTGAACGTTGTTCAGGTCAACGGGCATTCCCTCCGTTTCCTCCGGGTTCGCCTTTTTGATTTTCACAACGTTTTCCGCCTTTGCTTTCCACGAATAAAAGCCGATGACCGTTGCCGTTGGTGTTCCAACGTAGGCAAGGAAAACGCCAAGCTGTGAAGCGTCGAGGACGACGGCCCACACGCCCACGCCGAACCCGGCGAAATAGGTACAGAGGACCGCCCAAAGAACCAGCTTTGAACACTCTGTCTTCCGGCGGTTCTGCTTGCCCTCTCTTCGTCGGCGGGGCCGTCGTCCGCTCAACAGCAGGACGGCGGCGAACCCGCCAACCAACCCGGCGGCAACGCTGAAAAGATAAATCATGCCGCGCCGCCTTTCTTACTCTTCGTGTTCGCGCCGCTCCCGGCTCTCGAACGCGTCAAGTCGCTTGTGCGCCTGTTTCGCGGACGCTTCAACGGCGGTCAGGCGCGTAACGACTTCAACGTTCGTCTTGCGCTGTTCCTTTTGCTCCGCCTTGATTTCGTCCGTGTTGGCCTTGATATAGCCGATTTCGGTAAGAACGGTCGCGTCGCTCTTCGCTTCGTCGGCAACGTCCCTTTTCCCATTCCTGGCAAAAGCAACGTAGCCGAACACGATAGCGCAAATCGTACTAACGACGCTCAAACCTGCAAGCACTTCATTCATGTTCTTTACCTCCCGCAAATGAAGTCCCCGTAAACGCTTTTCAGCGAATACGGGGCGATTGTGGGCGGTGCTTCCTGCGAGTGATAAACCGCGCAGTCATACGCCCAAATCAAATAACGCGTTGTGTCCTCCGCCCAAATAGCAAGCGGCATAATGAATAACCACAGCAGGCCGAAAGCCGGGCAGATTTGACCCAGCACGTTTCCCGGCTGATTGCTGTAATCCCAAACGTCCAGCCCTAACCACAGGTTCAGGACACACCCGGAAACAAACTCTACCGCAAGCACGATAACGGCCCCGATGACCGATTGCACGATGACCGGGGCGCGGTAAAAGCGCGGGTTCTGATTGATAGCACCAACCAGAACACCGCACAGCCCGCCTACAACGAACATAGACGGGTGGGAGTACCCACGGAAAAGCGTTTCAAAGACGACGTAAGCCGCGCCCAGTGCGGCCCAAATCGTCAAGATACGTTTCACGCGTCGCCACCTGCTTTCTCGATCAGCGCCGCCATGCTTGCCGCAAGGTCGGCGGGCAGGTCCGCGCCGTACACGATAGCCGGGATTTCATCAAGCCCGGCCCGTTTAATCCACGCGTTCAGGTGGTTGCAGTACGTGCGGTGATAGAAGACGTGGGCGGTCGCGGCCTGTGTAAGCGCGGTGAATTCCTCCGCGGTATACATACGACAAAGTTCGCCGTCGGCGTGGTACGGAACTTCCTTTGCACCCTCCTTGACCGTCTGGAACTGCGCCATAAGTTCGGTTTGGTCGTGTTCGGTCAGGCTGTAATGTGCGCCGCCCACGTCGATTCCGGCGTAGATAGCCGCGGAACACGCAAGGCCGATTTCAGCTTTCTTCGCCGTGCGGACCTGTTCAACGTCGTTCCAGTCCTGCGGCGGGGTCACGCCCAGCCGCTCCAACTTCATATCACGAATGCTGTCTTCTCTGTGCTGAATGCTCATTCAAAGTTACCTCCCGCAGACGTAATGAAGCAATCGCCCGTTGCCGTTCCGCGCTTTACCTTGATGCGGAAATTGTAGCCCCAAGCGCTCGCCGTTTTGGTGGTGTTGGAAAGGAAGAACTTACTTCCGCTTACGACGTTCTGCGTCACGTCCTCCCACGTCGGGGAAGCGTCGTTGCCGTTGTTGCAGACTTCCACGGTGAATTTTGCACCTGCTGGAATTTGACGCACGACAGACATGATACCCTTTGTCACCATATCATCGGCAGTAAGCGGGGTAGCAAGCGTAAGTTCGATTTCTGTTTCATTTTTCGTGAACGTATACGTCCGGGTCGCGCTTCCGCCGTAGTTGTCCGCCGCAACGATTTTCAGCGTATGGGACCCGTTCAACAGCTTCACCCACTCTGCGGCGGTGATGTTGAACGAATAGGTCTGTCCGCTTGTCGCGGTGTAGGAACGCTTCTGCGTGCCGTCGATGTACTCCGTCACGGTCAAGGTCTGCCCGCTGTCTTCGTCCGTTGCGCTGTAACTCTGCGCGAACGCGGCGGTCTTCGTTCCCAAGTTGGAATCTGTGCCGCTGATAACGGGCGCGTGGTTGTTTACCACCGTCCGCGTCGCGCTGGTGTTGTAGGCGCTTTCCGCGCCCGCGCTGTCATACGCCTTGACGCGGTACGCAACAGAGGTCCAGCCGAACGTGATTGCGTCGGTGTAACTGCGGTTGATGCCCTTGTATACCTGCGCCCATGCGCCGCCGTTGACCTGCCGTTCGAGGATATAGCCGGAAAGATTGCCGTCTTCGTCCGTGGAAGCCCCCCAACTGATAGACAGGCTTTCGCCGCCGCGAACGCTGGACGGAACCGTGATGGAAGAGGGCTTCGAGGGGGCGCGGTTCCAAATGATCGTGTATGCTCCGTCGGAATCCGGTCTATCAGATACCAAGATTCCAGAGGACAAATTACAAAGCGGGCGAACGCCGCAGTCGCCGTTGCAAGCGTCGAGCCAGCCCAACGCGCCAGAGGAATAGACGAGGCGGACGCTGCAAGAGCTGGACGCGTAAGCGTCGGCAAGCCACCAATACCACGGCGAATTTACGTTGAAACTGCCGTTCGTGTATTCGCTCTTGCTCACGGCTTCCGCCGTGGGGTAGGCAAGGCGGGAACTGTCGTTGCTGAACAAGGCCAGCTTGCTTCCCGCTGTCACGTCGCCGGACAAGCCGACTTCCGTACAGGTCGCAAGGAAGATTTTGTCGGTGCAACTCTCCGTACCGCCGCCGTCTACGGTCGCCTTGCCTACGGTGTGGGTCGTAGTCAGCAGGGCCGCAATGAAGTTCGCGGAGAAGCCCGCAAGAAAGCCCGCTTCCGCGTCGTATTCGTTGTAGTTGCTCCATACGTTCGCATTCGTCGGGGGCGCGTCCGCGCCGTGCTGGGTGCTGTACCACTTCCCGGCGGCGGCCTGACTATTCAGCCATTGCCGCACGTTTGAAAGGGTCCAACGGTTATTGCCGTAACTGCGGCGGTTGCCGTCGCTGTTGCCGGATTCGATAGCGTCAAAGCATTTCAGAGAAATAATGCGCTCCGTAATCAGGGTCACAGCGCCGGACGGGTAGCCCGCGTGTCCCTTGTCGGCGATTTTCCAAATGATCGGCTTACCGTTGTAAAGCGTGCCTGTATCTTTGACAAGCGCACCGACGGCAAGCGCATTCAAACTTTGGGCCATTGTTTTTCACTCTCCTTGAATAGATTTTGAAACAGACTGTCGGTTTTCTGTATCAGGTGATAGCAGTTTCCCTTTGCGGCGTGGCTCCGCCAACTTCCGTATGACTGTTCAATGTCTGAAAGGCTGATTTTCTCCCGGTCCAGTAGACCGCGCTGTTTCTTCAATTTGCGTTGTGCGTTACATTTGCTTGACCGCCGGACTTTGCGAATGATTTTGCCCGATTCGGTCAAGTAGGTGTGGAAGCCCAAGAAATCAATACCGTTCCGCAACGGGAAAATATTTGTTTTCTTGTTCATCCGCAGGCCCAGCCGGGCAACGTATTGTTCGATCTCGCCCCAGCAGTATTGCAAATATTCCTTGTCCTCATGTATCAAATAGAAATCGTCCATGTACCGCCCATAATAGCGAATACCCAGCTTTTCTTTTATGAAATGGTCCATGCCCGAAAGATACATGACGGCGAACCATTGTGAAGTCTGGTTGCCGATAGGAATTCCCGGATTTTCCGTGCTGTCAACGATAAGGTCAACTAACCACAGAATATCCGGGTCTTTGATGTACTTCCGCGTCATCTGCTTTAACGGTTCATGCTGGATTGAATAGAAATACTTCGATATGTCGCATTTCAAAACCCAGCCGTCCGAATAGTGCCGCACTTCCTCCGGGCCGGGCGGCGGCAATCCTGCGGCCCGCCGCTCCCGCTCGGCGTTCGCCTTGCGTGTGAAGTAGTAGGACCGCATGAATTCTTCAAGGCGGTATAACCCGTCATGTGTTCCGCGCCCGCTCTGCGATGCGTAGTTGTCCCGGATAAATGCTTTTGAAAACGCGGGTTCAAGTATGTTGTCGCATAGGGAATGTTGAACCACCTTGTCTTTGAATGCGTTCGTCATAACGATTCGTTCTTTCGGTTCATAGACCTTGAAAACGAAATAATCTGACGGTCGGTATGTTTTGGTTTTCAGCATTTCCGAAAGTAGGCATAGGGCTTCAAGAAGATTTGCTTCAAATTTTTCAACGCTGGGTTTGTGTCGCTTGCCCCTGCGTGCTTTCAGGAACCCCGCGTATAGGTTCCCGAAATCATATACCTGCTCGAATTCTGCGCCTTGCATATAAAAAACTCCTTGCCGTGTATAGAATCGGCCTTGCGCGTCTGCGGCTCCCGCCGCACGCAACGCGTCATCATCGGACCGCGCCGCGCGTCCGCGGCGGGCGGAAGCTGGTTTCCGTGGACCTTGCTTCACCAATCTTGTATTTACCGTCGTGCTGTCACCACGGCGGAGGGATGCGGCTTCCTTTGATAGTGGTCCTCTGTTTTCAGCCTTTTGGCCTACTCAATCGCGGTTTCCACCAAAGCGGGCGAACGCCGTTGTTGCCGTTGTAAGCGTTGTTCCAGTTCATCGCGCCAGAGGAATTGACGTTGCGGACGTTGTAAGAGTTGGACGCTACAAGCCGCACCCCAAGAAAAACGCCGGGCGTTACCGCCGCGGCGTGATTCCTCTATTCTGTTGTAGTGCGGCGAACCGCTCTCTATCCTGCTTCCTCCACTTTGCCGTCATGTTCTTCACGTTCATAACGTGTCGGGTCCATTCCGCGCATTGTTCGGAAGAGATAAGTTCCTTTTCAAAGGAAAGTTCGATCAGGAAAAGAACCGTCTTGCACTCTGTCAGCGCCTTTTTCTGTTCGTAGCGCCGTTCGCGGTATTCCTGCGGGTCTGTAAGGTCAAGTTCGTTCGCTTCCTGTATGTGTTGAAAAATATCAAGCGTCAAATCATGCAAGCGGTTTACGATGGTAAAACGGTATTTCTTCGGAAATCTCCGTTCGCTTGTCATCATAAACGTGTGCTTGACTAAATCTTTCGCTTTCGTGATGATTGCAAATTCTTGTGTGGGCTTTTGTTCGGTTTGTCGCTGGTCTATTTTAGACACCGCCTTTCCCGGATTTGTTCGACTTCCTCCGGCGGTCCGTCAAAGGTAAATCCGTATTCGGTGACGGTCAGCGTTGCCCGTGTCCCGGCGTATGTCGTTCCGCATATCGTCAGGCTGTCCCCGGCGGCGCAATGGTCGCAGGGTGGTTCCAGTTCGACGAACAGGTTTCCGACGATGCAGGACAGTTCCCGCCGCGGGCAGGCATATTCCGTCAACATTCGATGCGCTTTCTTTCTTCGTTCCAGATACCCTTAACAAGCGTGATACCGTCGAGGGAATCAAAGGACGCAAGAAACGGGTTCCCGGTGATGTTGTTGAACAGGCCGTCTTCCACGCGAGAAACGCGGCTTTCAATTCCCGCAATGGCGTTAAGCGCTTCGGTTACTCTGTTCGCGTCCGCCGCTGCCTGCTCTGCACCCTCTGTCCACGATGCTTTTTCTTCCGCCGTCACATGAATTTTCGTATCTTCCTTGTGCTCGATCAGCCCCGAAATTGCCGTGTCGTAATTTCCCATCGTAGACGGGTTTACATGAATATCCGTATTATTTGCGTGTGCGTTTAGGTCGGTAACGTCTGCTTTTTTCTCAAACTCTGCGGCGTGCGCCGTCTTCGATGCGTCGTGGTCTGCAATGTCTTTTTTCGTTGCCGTTACTACGTTCGGGTCGATGATAAAAGAGATAGCGTCCGCGTTGGAAATCTCAATGTGCATCGTCAATTCGATTTCGCCCGCCGCTCCGCTGGAAATGATGACTTTTTCCGTGTCAGGGGTATTGCAAACCGCGATAAGGGTTTCTGTTTCGTCCAGAACGCCCATTTCGCGGATTGTCCACCCGCCAACATCGGACGGAATCACCGCTACTACGTCAATCATGTTTGGGGATTTCTCGTTGATCTCTACGCGGTTTACTTTTCCGCGCCACTTTTCGCCCTTTAATGCGGTCATGGTAGAATTCGGCTTGTAGTAGCTTCCGCCGCCGTCACCCACAGCAAGGTCCGTAATATTGATTTTCTTTCCCTCCATGACCGCCGCCGCAATCAGTTGTATTCCGCAGTCGGTCACAAGGGTTCCATACGTTTTATCTTCCATTTCTTCACCCTCCGTTCGTTATTTATTTGGGAATACTGCAAGTTTCCGCCCGTACTGCGTATAGCCGCCGCAGTAGAACCCGCCGCGCGATTCCATATTTCGCGCCAAGTATGGATAGATTTCGACGCGTTGCCCGATAGCGTGGACGGCGGCAACCTTGACCGCTGTTCGCTTTTCGATTTGGTAACTGATTGCTTCAAGGTGTGACCGCAGGTTTTTATAAAAACGCACACGGTCGAGGACCGCCGCTTGACGGTCTGCGGTGATGCCCGCTTCCGTTGCGCCGATGACGACGCGGAATTTATACGGGTCGCCGCCGTACTCGAACCACTCTTCCACTTTCGTTCCGGGGTACACAGCCCCCAACGCCTTTTCAACGGCATACTTCGTTCCCAATCTGCGGTGGACCTGTATGCTGTCCCGAATGGTCCGGCGCTTTACCTCGATAGGGTAGGAATAGTCGTACCAGTCAACGTGCAGGTCATAGGCCAGCACGTCCAACGTCGCTTCGTCCAGTTCGTCGATACGGGCGTAAATGATGTTCTTTCGGATTTCCGCCGCGGTCGCCTGCAACTGTGCCGAAATGGTCTGTGCAAGCGCCATCATGTCGGGGTCGTTTTTCAGCGCAGGCGGAAGCGAATTCGTGAAGTCTGCCGAATAGAAGTCTTCGTTATTCACGTTCCGCACCTCCGTTCACGACGGAAACCGTGCCGATTTGTGCAACGGCGTTGTCTGCCACAGTCGCAAAGACAGGGGAACGGACTTCAACGCGCTTCACTCCCGTTTGCATCAACAGGGCGATAAGCTGTGATGGGTTCACGTCCCGGCCCATCTTTTCGGCCTGCCACTTCTGGAAAGACTTCACCGCCGCGGCAACGTCCGCCGCGATGGTGTCGGCGCTCAATGCGCCGCCCTCCTGCGTGTAGTAGGTCACGTCTATGTTGTACGGGACGGCCTGCGGCGCGGCAACGGTCACATGGTCCGTCAGCGGGCGCACCGTGTCGGCGTTCAGAATGTCCAAAACCTCTTTCAAGATTTCGTCCCCCGGCAGTTCGCCGCCCGTCAGCAGAACGCGCACGTCAACTTCTCCCGGCTCCGGGGACGTTGCTTTCACGTCTGCGATCAGCGCCGACGCGGATTTTGCGAAATACTCATACCCGCCCAGCGGTCCCGCCGTGGAATAGGTTTCTACGCTCTCCCGCATACGCTCATAGAACGCCGCGTCGCTTTCCCTGTCTGCGCCGCCTGCGCTCTCCGTGATGTTCTCGACGCTTTCGTAGTAGGGGAAAACGTCTATCGGCTGGTTGATTTGTCCGGGGACAAATCCGTTTCCGTTTTCGCCCTCTATTTGGCACTCTGCTTCCACGCTCCCGGTCCGCTGTCCCGCAGGAATTGTCAGGTCCTCCAGCGTAGCGAACACGATTTCACCGTCAGGCGTGGCCCGCGTGCCTGCCGGAATGGTCGTTGCCACTTCCAGCGGGATAGAAAGCGTATATTGCAGGGTCGTTCGGGCCTTTTCAGGCTCCAACCGCTCCGCGCCCTTGAACAGTTCCGCGAGTGAATCCAGATATTCGCCCTCTGCATACCGCGGGATATTCTGTTTCGCGGAAAAGTCGATGTTCACCCGCTCTTGAACGATAATATCGGCAACCCACAGAATGAACAGCCGCGCCGGGTCCGCCGGATACAGCGTGCGCCCGGCGATTTTTTCGTACCCCTGTATCAGCGTGTTCACGATGGTTTCCGTGTCGGTTTCGACGTAGGAAATGTCGGGGTATGTTCTACTCTTCGTTGTCAACGATATTCACCTCCAATACGGGGACCAGCAGGCCCGGCGTTTCGCCCGCTTCAAACGTGACGTTTGTTACCTCTGCCCGCGGTTCATACTCTTCTACCGCGTCCAGAACCTCCGAAATCAAGATAGATTGTGCAACCTGCATCGGCTTGTCGATGAACCGTTGCGCCAACCCAAGCCCCCTATCGAGGGGGACGGAAAATTTCGGCGTTGACACGATGATAGCGACATTCTGCAAAACCTCTTCTTCCAGCGTTTCCGGCGCAAGGTTGAGTTTGCCGGGCGTAAAGGCTTTCACGATATATGCCATTTCTCGCCCTCCTTATCTGACTGCGTAAGACTGCATCGTAACATTCACCGACGCGACAAGCAGGTTGCCCCATCGGTCGAACCGCTTCAAGGAATTTGACAGCTTCGTAATGACCCATTTGTTCGTGCCGTAGGCTTTCGGCCCGATGACAAGTCGGTTTACTTCGCCCCGCCGCATAGCTTGAAGCAGGCTTGCAATTTCTTTGATAGGGTTTACCCCCAAGAACACGGAAAAGAACATGGTAAAGGTTATCGTTTCAACGTCTGTCCCGGTGAATTCCAACAGGGGTTCCCGTAAGTGTCGGTCGTGGGTGGAATACTTCGCCGCGCTGTCCCATTTCAGACTGTCGAACGTCTTGATTTGGTCTGCGGAAACGTAGAACGTGAAGTCACCCCAATTCCCGATAAGCGCCATTGTTTATATCCCTCCAATCACGAACCCGTCGCCGTCGTCCGTCGGGATATACAGGCATAAAACATAGTCGCCCGGCGACGGCAACCACGGGGCTATTTTGACGGCGTGCGAATGGGCGGCAAAGGCGGCTTCACCGCTTCCGCCGCTTTCGCTTTCCGTCCTCTGTGCCGCTCCCTTTGCCGGAATGAACGGCGGGTGCTTGATGACCTTTAGTTCTCCTGACACAAGCGGCGATTGCCCCTTGTCCTCGAACGTGACGCGGGCGGTGCGGTTCCCGGCGTTGACCGATGAAACCCGGCCCGTTCTCACGATATTTTTCAAAACTGATAGATCGGCCATCAATACCCCTCCAATACCCGGCGTAGCGTCAAATCGGTTTTATAGCCGCTCTTTGACACGGAATGCGTCGCCGTTTCGATGATGTATTTCCCGTCGAACGCGCCGTAGCCCGATACCTGAACCGTGATGCCAGCCACAAGCCGCGCGTCCCCGGTCAGTTTGAACGATGCCTTGAATTCGCCCTTGTTCTTCTGCCGCAGGCGCTTCATTGCCAGTTGCCGGGCTTCCTCTCTGTTGGAAACCTTTTCGTTCACTTCCAGAACTTGACCGTCCTTATCCGCGTTTCGCGGGGTGTAGGTGTATTCGATGGTCTTTCCCGTCGTTGGGTCGGTATAGGAAACGTGGCACTTGCTGTATGACGCGTCGTGCAAGCTGGTTGAAAAGGACCACGAACTAACGTCCGCCGTCCCGCGCTTTATGACGCGCACCGCGTCTTTCTGCTCATAAGCTGCCGCGTCGAAAAGAACGATGATTTTTGCGGTGACTTTCAGGCTGATTCCCGCGGCCTTGCAAAGCCGTTGAAGAAAGGTGATGTCCGATTCCTGTATCTGCTCTTTCCGGGTATACAGAGGGTCGAACGCGGATTCAAACATACAGGTAAGCCCGTTTTTGCCCGCAATTTCCTTTGCGATGCTGGAAAGCGTGTAGTTCTCCCATGCTTTCGTTTTCTTCTGCGTCCGCACGGTGGACTTGTAGGGAATGGACCCGGCCTTGATGGTCGCTTTTGCGGGCGGGCCGCTCCCGTCCACGGTGTCGATTTCAAAAACGCCGCAGTCAAGCACCCGGTCTTTCCCGTTGGATTCCCAATTCTTTTGAACGATGACGGCGGAGATTTCCACGCCCTTTGACGCGTTGGGCGTGTTCAGCCAGTTTCCCAGCCACACGCCCTCGCGGTCATCAAGCGATAGTTGCAGGTCGTCCGTTTTATCCTCTTCGTTGTCCGTGTAGGTCAGTGAAAGAAGATGCTTGTTTATGTCGGCTGAAATGTCCACCCCTGCAAAGGTCAGGCGGACAACGGTTCTTCGTGCATTCATTCGGCAGTCCCTCGCTTCCACGGCGGCAGGTCAGAGGAAACCCGCGTTTCCGGCTCTGGGACTGTCAGCGTGATTCCAGCGGGGAAAACGAAAGTGCGGCGGTACTGCGGGTTCAGCTTCATAAGCCGGTCCGTGTAGGCTTCGTCGCCCAATGTCTTATAGGCGATGCCGTCCCACATATCCCCGGCTATTGTGGTGTATTTAGTCATAGTTCCGCCGCCTTTCGTCGTCCTGTCTTTGCCGCTCCCGCTCGTCGATTTCGTCCAACAACTCTTCGTCGTGGCGGCGTAACATTTCTTCAATGTCCTGTGCCTGCGCGTCGTTTCCGACGTGGAACACGGGTGCGCTGTGAATGACGACGGACGTTCTGCCGTCGCCTGCGTTCAGGGTCGGTGCGGCAACGCTGGGCGCTCCCGCATAGGCCAGTTGATACGGCGCGGCCCCTGCGGTGCGAATAGCGTTTACCGTGTCCGCAAGATTGCGGAAGATGCTTCCCGTCTGCGCCGCGGTGAATACGCTTCGGTTCTTTGCGTTGGTGATAAGTTCCGCGCCCTGCTCACCAGCTATGAACGTGTCCGGCGTGCTGTCTGTACCTGTTGCAAATTGCGGTATCAACGGAATGTTGATGCCCTTTCCGCCGATGCCGGGGACCCAATCAGGGATTTTCAGCTTGTTCAAGCCGGAAATCGCGCCGTTTACAAGGCTGATAATGCCGTTCAGTACGCCGCTTGCAATGCTCTTTAGAGAATTCCAAACGCCGCTGAATATGCTTTTCACGCCCTCCCAAACACGGGTCCAATCTCCCGTGAAGATGCCTGCGAAAACGTCTACAAGGCCCTTTATCGCGGTCAGCGCACCAGATACAACGCCCTTGATGGTTTCAAGCGCAACGCCGATGATGCTTTGTATCGTCGGCATAAGGAATTGAATAACTGCCATGATTGCCGTTGCAATGGTGGAAACCACTTCCGCAAGTCCTTGCAGGATAGAAGCGATAGTCGGTGCCCACTCTGCGAACGCCTGCGCGATCTGCGGAAGCACGGTCCCGACGATGAAAGAAAAGATTTGCTCCACAATCGGGCGAACATAGGTGTTCACAAACTCGATGAACCCGGAAAGAATATTCCAGACGGTTTGTAAAATCGTAATGGCCCCGTCGATAACGCCCGTTGCTTCCTCTCCGAACAGGTTTATCAGGAATTGCCGTGCGCCGCCCAAATTGCCGTCCGTGAAGACGTTGCGTATCGTATCGCCGATGTTTGTTATTGCCGCAACCACCTTGTCGAAAATGACAAGTCCAGCGTCACCGAACACCCGGCCTACGACTTCGCGCACCTTGTCCAGATTGTCCCGTAGGATTTGGACCGCGGCAACGATCAGCGAAATAACGCCCACCACGGGAAGCACCTTGCCAAGAATGCCGCTGAACGGCCCCAAGATAGCGCCGCCCAGCTTTTGAAGCGGGGCAATCAGGGTTCCTATTTTCCCGAAACCCTTTCCGATAACGGAACCGATTTTACCCAGCGGACCCGCCGCAACAGCGGTCCCGGCCTTGCCTAATATATTGGTGATTGTCCCGGCAACGCCTGTGAATGCCCGCGTCGCAACGCCGCCCATTCCCGAAAACAGCTTCGAGAATACGCCGCCCGCCGCGCCGCCGATTTTGGAGAACGCGCCGCCGATTTTTGTTCCGCTGAACATTTGCCCGAACGCGCGGCCTACACCGCCCGCCGCGGACCCAATGCCGCCGAAATACCCGGTCACGCTCTTTGCAACGCCCTTGACCTTTCCTGCGAACCCGACGGCTTCCACGCCCGCAAGTGCTGTCTTTCCCTTGAAAAGCGCCATGACCTTTTGAATAGTCAGCACGCCGCCTTTTAGTTCAAGAAATCCCAACTTTGCAGTCAGGGCCGCGGCCTTGAATGCCAACAGCCCCGCCGTCACCTTTACGATGGTCCGTACAAGTTCCGGGTTTGCGTTTATAAATTCCGTCAGTTTGGAAATCAGTTCGGCGGCTTTCTCTGCTCCCTGCGTGAATGTCGGTAACAGCGCGTCGCCCAGCGCGATTTGCAGGCCCTCGAATGCGGATTTCAGCAGGGTAACTTTACCCTCGAAATTGTCCAGCTTGATTTGTGCCATGCGCTCCGCCGCGCCTGCGGCGTTGTTGACCGAATCGGACAGTTTCTTGAAATCAGCGTCACTTGCGTTTACGATAGCAAGCATACCTGCGAAAGACTCTTTGCCGAAAATGGCGGTAGCCGCCGCCACCTGTTCGGATTCGGAAAGCCCGCCCAAACTGGACCGCAGATTGTCGATGACCTCGCGGAACGTCTTCATGCTTCCGTCCGCATTCGTCAGGCTGATTCCGTACTTGTCCATGTATGCTTGCATTTGCTTTGTGGGCTTCGCCATGTTCGCAAGGGCCGTCTTTAGGCTTGTGCCTGCGACTTCTGCCTTGATGGACGCATTCGCCATCAAGCCGATTCCAAGTGACATATCTTCCACAGAGTAACCCAACGCGCCCGCCACGGGCGCTACTTTCTGGAACGTCGCGCCCATCATGGAAACGTTGGTGTTCGCATTGGAAGATGCCTGCGCGAGTACGTCTGCAAAGCGCCCGGACTGGTCCGCCGTCATATTGAACGCTGTCAGTGCGTCCGTTACAATGTCGGAAACCTGCCCCAAGTCTTCGCCGGACGCGGCGGCAAGGTTCATAATGCCGGGCAAGCCGCCCAACATTTGGTCGGTCTTCCAACCTGCCATAGCCATATATTCAAGGGCTTTTCCGGCTTCAACTGCGGTGAACTTCGTTGTCGCGCCCATGTGCTTCGCTTCCTCTGAAAGCCGCTTCATGTCGTCCGCCGATGCGTTGGAAATGGCCTTGACGGTTGACATTTGGGCTTCAAATTCAGCAGCCTTTTTCACGGGTCCGGCATAGATAGCGCCGCCCAGCGCGGCAAGGGTTCCAAGCGTTCCCGCAAGTTGGGTCTTCGTTTGGGAGATTGCCGCGTTGTTCTGTTCAAGGGCGGCGCTTACCTTTGCCAATTCCTCTTGACTTTTCTTAACCTTGTCATAGGTCTTTGCAAGCCGTTCATTCTCCGCGCTCAAATTTGCCGTGTTCACGCCTGCGTCGGACAGTTCAGAACCAAGCGTCTGCAACCGCTGTTCCTGCGCTTCGATTTTCGCAGTTGTCGCGGCGATCTGCTTTTCATTCTTCGCCATCTTCTGCCGCAGTTCTTCCGACGGGGCGGCGGTTTCGCTCATTTCCCGTTGGAGTTTGTCATGCTCTGCGGTCAGGCGTTCCAGCTTTTGACGGTTCGATTCAAGGGCGGCTTCCTGCTTTTTGTAAGCGTCGATTTTCCCGGTGATGGAATTTAGCTTCGTTAGGCTGTTCTGCATCTGCTTCGTGGTGTTCAACGCGCTTTGAAAAACCGTGTTGAAGTTGCCGCCCAAAGCCGCTTGCAGTTTGAAAAGCAGTTCATATTCTTTTCGTCCAGCCAAATTCACCACCCCTTTTCGTCTATTTCTGTTTCGCGGCGGCGTTGATGTCCTCAATCCACGCCGTAATTTCCGTCATGTTCATATCAAGCCAGAACGGGACGGGCGTATACGTTGCCTGCGCCAGCTTGAAGCACTCCCGCCGCCACCACTTCGCCGGGCTTTTTAATAGCCCGTGTCGATTAAAAAACTCCTTGCCGCGTTGGTGATGCGGTTAAAGTCCTTGATAGGCATAGCGTCGAGAACGTCGCTACCAATGCCCGCGGCCTTTGCCGCCATTTTCGCCTGAAAACTCCGGGACACTTCCGGCGCAAGGCAGTATTCATTGTTCATCTGCATTTCGGTTTCGATAGAAACCATGTCGCGGCCCGTCATTTTCTCGAAATCGAACGTCAGGGTCGTATAGGTTTCGCCTGCGTACTCGAAAGGCTTCTTGAACGTGTGCGTATAAACGCCTGCGTCAGCCTGTACGGGTTCGTTTACGGCTTCCGCGGTCATATCATGGGTGACAGCTTCCGCCGCGCCTGCGGCGTTCTGTGCGCTCTCTGCGGCGGTGTTTTTGATGTTCTCACTCATTGTCAATTCCTCCGATTTAGAAATTCATATTTTCAGATGCAGAAAAGGGCATAATAAAACCCAGCGGGAAGCCCCGCCGGGTTTTACTTTCCAAGTGCTTTTCTCACGTCTTCGAGGTAATCAACGCCGTTGACGTAATAGATAAAGTTCAGAATGTCGATTTCCAGAACCTTTTTACCGTCGATGTACGTTGCGTAGTAGGTCACGGGATATTCGCCGGACGCTTCCGCGGAAGATGCCGGGGCCAGCTTGCCGGGGGCAAACTTTTTCGGATTGACGACAAGGACGTGCTTCACGGCCTGCTGGACATAGCGGCCCGTGCTGTTATCCCAAGACTGCTGTGCCGCCCGCAAATCAAGCTGGTGCTTGCGCGGCTCTGCCAGCTTGATAGCGTCCGTAGTGACGGAACGGAAATTCAGGGTCAGGGACATAGCTTCAAGGTGTCCGACAAACGTTCCGTCGAACGTACCTGCGATGCCCGCGCCCTTGACCTCTTCCGAAATCTGCGTGATTTCGGGGAGTGTGACTTCTGCCATGCCGTAATATTCGGTCGCGTCCTCATATACGGCAAAGTTGGTTACGCCGTTTTCGATTTTCATTGCTCTTTACCTCCTTACGCCGACAGCGCCGCGGTCACATAGTCCGCGTCGTATTCAAGGACGAATTCGCATTCCCTCATAGGGCTTGCGGGGGTCATGTAGATATGAAAAACAGCCTTGCCCGCCATAAGTGCGGTCGTGCTGTTCTCTTCGTCCAGAAACTCCACGCGTGCGCCCAACAGCTTTTCTTCCGAAACAAGGCCGTTCAGCCAAATGTTTACGGAATCAACAATGCTGTCGATAAGGCGGCGCGTCATTTTCTTGTCGATCTTACTCCAATAAGTAAGAATGACAGAACGGGCAACCCAACCGAACATGCGGGAAACGGAAATGAAGTAGTTCTTCACGTCCGTATCGGCGGGGAAACAGGCGGTTTCATCGCCCCACAGCACATAGCTTCCAATGAAGTTCAGCGCCGTAACGATACCGTTACTGTTCAGGTAGTTTGCCTGCGCGAGATCGAGAAGCACAGTCGTTCCGTCCGCAAGCATAGCGCGGTCGATCTGCAAGGACTTGTTCGACGGGCTTTCCGCCGGGCAACCGCCGTTGTCCGAATCGGTCTTTCCCATCAGGCCCGCGGCGTGGACGGACGCATGAAACGCACGGTCGCCCAGCCCGAACATAGGCCAGCAGAGAATTTCCGCCTTGCTGTTCATGTTCTGTGCTTTCTTCCATGCGGGACCGTCCGCGTAGTGGCGAACGGTGTTGGTGTCCACGTCGATCAGGGCTTTTACACCCGTGAACACGGTGTTGATTGCATCCGCCTTTGCGGTCATAACCGCCGCGACATTGGACTTGTCGGACCAGCCGGGGGCAACGATAAGGTCGGGGACGATGCCGTATTTCGGAAAAACCTTGTCGATCAGTTCAAGACCGGAATACTTCTTCGTGCTGGTATCGAAACCGCCGATAATGTCGTTTTCGTTGATTTTGGAGGGGTCCACCGCGTCGAACGTGATTGTCAGTTCTCCCGTTTCAGCGGGAATACTGCCGCCGTCCAGAACTTCAAGAATCAGGTTTTCGCCCTCATAGAAAAGTTCATAGTCGGTCCCGGCGGTGTAGCTTGTCACCTTGACCGTGTTTTTCAGGGCTTCGAGGGGAAGCAGAACTTTTCCGTCTGCGACGGGGTAGTTCTGTTCTGCGACGCTCTTCTTGTGCTTCGCAGGGTCAAGCACGTTCACGAACACCACAGGGGCCACGCCGTACAGCTTGAACTGCGAATAGATAGCTTCGCAAATGGGGTACTTCTCCCAATCGTCGCTATACCCCAAAGCGGCGACGGCTTCCGCGTAAGACTGACACATGATAGGGTCGTTCGGTGCGCCGTCCACGGTATGACCGGGGGCCGCGCCGACGACGAACGCAATACCAGAATCAGCGGTTACAGGGGTAGAAATCGACGTGTCGTTCTGACGCGTCGAAACGCCGTGAAAATAGTTTGCCATCGTTTATACCTCCTTGTTTCCTCGCATTGTCGAAACAATGTCGTTGTAATACTTGTGCGCGATATTGCCGGGGGTCTTGACCTTTGCGGCAAACGCGGAAAGCCGCTCCACGGGAACGATCAGACGTTCCGCCTGCGGGTAGTCTTCCAGCACGTCCGCAAGGTAGGCTTTCACGTCCTCGAACGTACCGTTGAATACGGCGTGTTCTTTCAAGCGTCCGTGCGGGAGGGAGGGACCGGCATACACGAACAGGCCGTAGCCCTCCGGGGCGGCTTCCTGCGCGTCCTCTGCGGGCGGCTCTGTGTCGCTGTCCCCGGTAGTGCTTTCCTCGCCGTCCTGCGGCTCCTGTGTCGCTTCGTCGCCCTCCGCCGGGTCGTTACCCGCCGGGGGTGTTTCTGCGCCGTCCTGCGGCTCCTGTGTTGCTTCGTCGCCCTCCGCCGGGTCGTTACCCTCCGGTGGCGTTTCTGTGCCGTCTTGCGGCTCCTGTGCGCCCTCTGCGGCGCGTGCCTGTTCCAGCAGTTTTAGAATGTCGTTTTTCTTCATGCTGTCGTCGGCTTCGATGCCGTGTTCCGCGGCAATTTCCAGCAGTTCGTTTTTGCTCATGCTGGACTTGAATTCTACTGCCATATCTGTTGAACCTCACTTTCGATAATCGGCATGGTCCATTTCGTCATCATTTCGCCCAAATAGTAAGGGGCTGTGCTGTCCGGGTACACAATCATTTCAAGTGGAGATTTCAAGACGAACTGCCCGCCGACAACGCCATCTTTCAGCAGGGCGACACGGATTCGCGTCAGCAGGTTCAAGACGCACATTGCGCCCTCGCTTTCGTCCTCCGAATAGGTGGCGGCGACGATACGCACGGTGCATTCGCTTTCCGGGTCCTGTCCCTGTTCCTGCGTGTCGGTGCTTTTGATGTACTGCAACAGCAGGTAGGGGACCCGCTCCGTTTGCGCGGTTTTGTTCGGCAGGCGCATTTTGTAGACCTCCGCCGCGCGTTCCTTGTTCTCTCCACTCTTGCGGTCCACCCGGACGGGTAAAAGAATGTCTTTTGTTTCTTGCTTCACAAACGCTTCCAGCGCGTCAAGCAGTTCTAAAGGTGTCATGCGTTCAACCTCCGTACCCGTTTAGAATGCGGGTGATTTCGTGTTCAACGCGCTTGTTGATGACCTCTTGTGCCTTTTCCTCCACGTCGGCAAGAACGATACTGTTTCCCGCCATCTGTGCCGTAGACGGTCCCATGAACTCGCTGATAGGCAGGCGCTTTGAACCGTCGCGCTCGAACATACCTGTATGTCCGCTTTGCATTCTCGCAATGAATGCGTCTTGAAACGGCGTGCGCCCGTTTCCGGCAAGCACCGCCGCCGACACGGTAGCCCGTTGGATAGGAATTGTCGGCGATACGTTGAAGCGGTATAGCGGTATCTTGTGGCCCGCAAACAGGACAGTTCCAACAATTCCGCCGTCGCTGGACTGTGTGCGGACCTTGATTGTCGTTTCCGCCCGGACGTTCTGCCGCGTGATTGCATAAACGGTCGTGATGCCCTTTAGGGTTTCAGAACGAACGGTATTGTTCGCCCGGCGGATAGTGCTTGACAGCGCCTTTTCTATTCCGCCGGGAACACCTGACAAAATCAGGTTGACCCGCTCGATCTGTTCGGCTGTAATAGTAATCATTCGGTCAGCATCTCCAAATAAAGAACGATTTCCCCGGCTTCCGGGTGAACCTTTGTGATTTGGTAAATGTGGTCGCCGATTTCCATGTTCAGGCCCTTTTGCGGAATGGTCTTCAACAGGGATAGAGGGACATATACAACAAGGTCAACAAGAACCAAGCCGTCTACATGGTCCGTAGACGGCTTTTTCCTGTCCTGTGCGCCGCCGTCATCAATGATGACAGGGCCTTTGTAGCGCACCCCGTCAATCCAGAATTCCATAACGTCGGCGTGTTCGCGGGCGTTATGGAATACCGCTGTAAGGTCCCGTTCAACCTGCGCTTTGAAGTTCATTACAGGACCTTTGCAACGTACCAGCTATTGACCTCATGGGGAACGGTCAGCGGCTTACTGTTGACTTGCAGGAAGCGGCGGTCCGGGCGGCGCTCAACCCACGTCTGCGGCACGCGGTCGCCCTCCACGGTAACAAACGTCTTACCCTCTTCGGGAATCATGGTGATTGCGCCGTAGTAGATGGAATACTCCGCTTCGGTAGACAGCAGGGCAAGCGTGCCGTCGGGAACAAGCGGCTTCTGCGTCGGTGCGTTGGGGTTGGTCCAGTTGTCCAGATACCACTCGTTATACTGGTAGATGTCAAGGCCCAGCTTGTGAATAGTGCCGATGTAGGTAAGGCCGTTCGGCAGTTCGCGGGGCTTGATGACTGCCAAATCATAGGCGCGAACGTCCAAAACGGACTTGACCTTTGCGTTGTTCACAAAAGCGTTCGCAACGTCCTTTGCCATGATGCAGATATTGCAGTTCACAAAGCCCTCTTTCTGGACGGCTTCGCGCCAGCGCTCCAAATCGCCCAGCGGGTCGGAAGTATCAGCGCCCCACTTCTTTTCGGCACTGACGATGGTTTCCTTGTTGGTGAAGTCAAAGTCGATAACTTCGTTCAGGCCCTCGCCGATAATGGGAATATGCCCGGTGAAAATGGCGGTAGCCGCCATCCACTCTTCGCGGCGCACGATCATTTCGTTCAGTTCGCGCAGGTCGTCCGCCAGCTTCTCAACGGCACGCTCCGCGGGGGTTCTGCCGCTGTACGGGTTTTCACCCGCAGAACGGTTCAGCAGGTCGTCAACGGTGGTGATTTTGTCAGGGGCCAGCAGAACGGGGGTGTAAGTCTTCGTCTGATAGCCGCTGTTCGGAACCACCTTGCCACCGACTTTCGGGTGAACGAACGGTGCGAGGGCGCGGCTTCCTTTCTTGAAGTCAACGTCAACGCTCTTCGTGGGGAAAGTGCGGCGGTTCTTGAACAGGGTATCGCGGAAAAAAGTATGCACGGGGGGCATTCTGGTAATCAGCTTACCCAGCGTGCGCGGGGTGTAAATAGTTGTTTCGATAGCCATTTCTCTTTGCTCCTTTACTTCAAAAAGATTCCGATATTGCGGAACGCCTTTGCCAGCGTATCGGCGGTCACGCCCTCCGGCAAGGTGATAGCGTCCGCGAAAAATTCGCCCGTCAGGTAGACGACGACTTCTTCCGCGGCTTCTGCGGCGGTTGCGGCGATGCCGTAAATGCCCGCCGTGGTGTTCTCATACTCGGACTTCGCCGGGGTGCTTGTGCCGCTCACGGCTTCGCTTGCGGCGACTTTTACAACGGGTTCAATGCCGCTGTCCGTCAGCTTGACGGGTTCGTACTGCTTGACGCTCTTTCCGGTGGCAACAGCCTTGACCGCCGTAACGACGGGGTATTCTCCGGCGAAAAACTTCACGGGTACGCTCTGGCCTTTCTGGATTTCGTACATTGTGTTTCCTCCTTTACTTCGTCGCGGGGAACAGCTTGTCAATGGCCTTGTCAACGTCATTGTCGCCGCCGTCATCGCCTGCGCCCTCATGTGCGCCCGCTCCAACGTCGCCCGCACCGCTCTTCTGCGCGTCGTCGTCGCGGTTCTTGATGTAAGTTCCGCCCTGCTTCTTCTGCGCGGCAACGATAGCTTTTGCCACGTCACCCGCCGCAATGGGGTTGTTGAACTTCGCGTCGTTTACGATGCTCTCATAGCCCGCAAGCGCCACGTCTTCAATGTCCTGAATGCGCTTGCGCTCCGCGGTTGTCGCCGCGTCCTCGATCTGACGCGTCAGGTCGGGGAAAGCCGCTTTCAGGCCGTCAACCGTAGTGATTTTTTCGATTCCGTCCATTGTGTTTCGCTCCTTTTCGGTATTTTTATGGTTGGTTTTATTTGAAAAACCGCCGGGCGTGCGGGCCGTCATGCGGTTTAACAACGATACAGGCATATTCGGAAAGCGCGTCAGGTCGAGGGAAACGCTGTTCACAACGACTTTCGCCGCATTTTCCACGGTCGTTTCCGCGTCCTCAAACATAAGTTTGTCGCAGAAACCCGCGTCAACGGCCTGTTTGCCGTCGTACCACGTTTCAGCCGCCATGATTGCGGCAACGTCCGCCGCGTCCTTTCCCGTTTTCAGGGTATAGGCGTTCACGATAGACTGCTTGATGACCTTTAGTTCATCGGTCATTTTCGCAAGTTCCGTTTCGTTGAAGTAGCCCAACAGCCCCAACGCCGGGTCATGCACCATGAAAACGCCGTTTCCGGGGATTTCGATGCTGTCGCCCGCCATTGCAATAATCGTCGCCGCAGACGCGGCCCATCCGTCAATTTTCACGGTGATTTTCGCCGCGTTGTCTTTCAGACGGGTGTAAATGGCATTTGCGGCGAACACGTCACCGCCGCCGCTGTTGATGCGTACCACGATTTCAGGTACAGCGCCCAGCGCGTCCAGTTCCTCCGTGAACTGCCGCGGGGTCACTTCATCGCCCCACCATGTTTCGGAAGCGATGTCGCCGTAAAGAATGAGTTCCGGGGGATTGTCCCCGCTTGCTGGTTGGAAGTTCCAAAAGTGTTTATTCTTCGGTTTTGCCTGCGGCGTTGCCGTTTTCTCCATTTTCTTTTACCTCCCTTAACATTTTTTCTTCGCGCTTCAACTGCGTGGCGTTTCGGTAGAAGTCTGAACCGTTCATTTCCATAGCTTCGCGGTCGCGTGTGGAAAAACCGTTCTGCACGCGCTTTTCCGCCGCGGTGACTTCCTGTACCGGGTTCAAAAGGCCCTGCGCCGGGCCGTTCCACTCTGCGCCCGTGTACGCCTTGCGTATCAGCGGGTCAGAGAAAAATCCGGGCGCGGGAATGCGGCCCTTTGCCACGGCTTCGGCGAACCATTCTTCATAGACTGGTTGGCAAAAATCATTTGCAAGCCACGTCCGATACATACGGAACATTTTCCATGCTTCCAGAAGCGCCCCGCGGGACGCGCTGTAAGACGCGTTGAAGTTCTTTACCAACAGTTCATAGGGGATTTCAAGGGCCGCGCCGATCTGACGGCAGATAGCCACAACGAACCCGTCAAAAGCCGTGTTCGGTCTGCCGGGGTTCATGTCGTGTGCTTTTTCGCCCTCGTTCAAATCCACGATTGCGCCGGGGGCAAGTTCAATCGTGCTGTCGTCGCCTGCGTCTACTTGTGCGTCCTCTGGAATGATTTCACCGAACCCGCCGTCGCTGGACGCGGATTCTTTTTCGATAAACACCGTGAACATACCAGAAACCACGGCGGCGACAAGTTCCGCGTCTGTATATCGCCCAAGCTGTTTCAGTGCTTCGATGACCGGGGCAAGAAACGGCACGCCGCGGCGCTGTCCGATGCGCTCCCGGTTCATAATGTGAAGCACGTTCCGCCGCCCGGTCTTTGCTCCCCACGCTTCAACGCGTGTCCACCCGGTTTCCGTCATGTCATACGAAAGCGGATGGTGCTTGCTGATATGGTAGGCCACGACTTCGCCCGCGTCGTTGGTTTCAACGCCGCCGATGATATGCGGGTCAACAATCCCGTTCGGATTGCTCAACCTGTCCGCTTCGATCAGACAAATTCGCAGGTCGTAAGGCATATTCGCCCGCTTTGTCACGGGTAATGTTACGATAACGTCACCGCTCATAAGCCAGTTCAGAAACGCGAGTTGTTGCAGTTCGTAGAAGTTGTCAAGCCGTTCAAGGTCGCAGGCGGTCGAATCGGCCCACAGTGAAAATTCCCGCTCGATTTTGCGTTCAAGGTCGCGGGCGGCTTCTTCGTCCATTCCCAACGCTTCATAGTCGATTTGACTTTTCAGCCGCAGGCCGGACCCGATGACGTTTGTTCGGCAGGTTTTCAGCGCACCCGTCGCCAACGGAACGCCCATATAGAGGTCGCGGCAACGTTGCCGCAGGGTCGATAAATTGTCCTGAATATCTTCCTTTGCGGACCCGCCGCCATACAGCCAGCCCGCAAGCGATTTCTTCGTGTGTGATGCGCCGTAGTTTCCATACCCGCTATCCAGAATATCCAGCTTCCGGCGGGCGGCGGCGCGTTTTACCGCCGTTTGCGGGGACACGGCGGCAATCACCCGGTCTAATGCGTTCAAACCGCTTCACCGTCCTTTCTCACAGGTCCCGCGGCACTACCCGGAACACGCGGTTTCTTCCGCCGCGGGCTTCGATGTTTTCCAGCCGGGAAACCTCATTCGTCCAATACTTGATGCGTTCGCCGATTTCGGAAAGGTCGGCTTTCGTCAGGCTCCGCGAACCGATGGTATAGCTTTGATGCGTTGTTACCTCCAATTCGGCGGCAAGCCACGCTTCAAGGTGTTTTCGCGCGATTTCAAGCCGTGCTTTCTGTGATGTAGCCATTTATAGAATTCCTCCGTTCGTCCGTGAACGCCTGCCGCGCCGCCGCGGGGCGGGTGCGGTGGTGTCATGCTCCGGCGGCTTCAAAATCGGGTTTGCGATTTCCAGCGCGACGGTCGCATAGTTCCGAATGTCTAACGGCTCGTTTCGCTTGTAGCCGCCGTCTTTCAGGGTCCAGACGTATTGTGCTTTGCCCCGCTTGTAGCTGATAACCATTTTTTCGGCGGTTAGGCCCTTGAAGTATTCCTGCGTATATCCCCGGTCTTTCTCCCGCGGGAAGTGGCAGTAATTCGGCCCCTCTTCCTGCACCGCCAAACGCTGATATAAAAGCGCCTTGCCTGTATCAACGCCCACGGTGAAAAGCGGGGTTTTGATGTTGTTTGCCGTGGATGGTCGGTTGAAGTACGGGACTTCCGCGCCGCCCTTGCCCTTGATTGCAAACACGCGGCGGGCTGTCCGCTCCTTGCAGAAGCGGTAAACCTGCGTCGTGAAGTGTCCGCCGGAATCGACGCAGGCGCAAATGATTTTCAGGTGTCTTCCGTCTGCCGTCGTGAACGTCTGTGAAAGGAAGCGGTCCAGTTCGTCCCATACGGGCTTTAGCTTCAAATCTCCGTAAATGACTTGATACTTGATGCCCCAGCTTTCCTTGTCCACGCCCCAGCCGACGACTTCCGCTTCAAAGCGGTCGTCCTGAACGTCAACGCCTGCCGTCAGCACAAGAACTTCTTCCGGCACTTCGCAATTATACTTTTCGCGGCGCTTGTAGAGGTCGTCCGTTTCGATCTGTTCTCCGTCCTCTTCCCACGTTTCGCCCATTTCGGTATTTGTCCAGACTTTCAGAAGTTCGATGTTGCCTTTTTTCTTCTCTTCGTTCGCAGTCAGGAATTTTTCAACGATTTCCCGCCAATCCACGAACAGGGAAGCAAGGGCGTTTAGGTGGAAGCCCCGGACCTTTCGTTCCGGGTGGGCCGCAACGAATTTTCCGTTGATGTACTGTTCTTTCCACTCCGTTTCGCTGGAAACCACGCCGCAGGCCGGGCAGGTACAGCCGATTTCGTCCAGCTTGTCCCGGTCAAATACGATGTTCGCCCACAGTAGGGGCGTGAATGCTCCGCACGCCGGACAAGGTACGTTCCATTCTTCTTGCGTGCTGTGTTCAAATTCAACAGCGATGCGGGACGTTTCCTTGTTTGTGGGGGTCGAAACGCAGACTTCTTTTTTATTCCAAAACGTCGCAAGGCGCTTTCCGGCAAGTAACAGGGGGTCGCCCTCGTTGCCCGCCGTCGCCGGGTATCGGTCGATTTCGTCCGCAAGCAGAATGCGGATAGGGCGTGACGCAAGGGACGACGGCGAATTTGCGCCTACCATCGTTACATGACCGCCCGGAAAGATTTTTTGCAAAATGGTGTTGCCGCTGTTCCGGCTTTTGTCGTTCACCTTGTCGCGCAGAACCGGGGTATCGCGCAACATAGGTGAAAGACGGTCTTTGCTGAATGTTTCCGCCATCTGAATAGTTGGTTGCATAACCATAATCGGTGACGGGTCGTAGTGCATATAGTAGCCGATAGGATTTAATATAAGCGCGTCCGTTTTACCGATCTGCGCCGCGGACATGATAACGACTTTCTGAACCCTCATGTCGCATACTGCGTCCATGATTTCGCGTTGATACGGGGCCTTTGACGTGCGCCATCGCCCCGGCTCTGCCGATGATTCGGAGGACAAGCGGCGGTATTTGTCCGCCCATTGTGAAACGGTCATGTTGGGGGGCGGGGCCAGAACGGAGAAAATGCGGGTGAACAGGTCAACCGTCGCTTTTTTCATCTTCTTTCACCCTTTCCCCGAATGTTGTTTTGAAGTCCGAAAGTTCCATCAACGCTTCGTCGATGTGGTCTTTCAGCAGGGCGAAAATTTCCGCCTTGTCCGTCTTTTTACAAAGGACCGGGGCCAGCTTCGAGGGAATCGCCATAAGCCGGGATTTGAAGTTTACCAGCATATCAGTCATAACGGCTTCGATGTCCTCCGCCGCGTGAAGCTGATTTTCTTTCAACTGCAATTCGTACTCTTCGTTTTTGCGCTTCGCCCGAACCAGCTTCGCCCGCTCCGTGTTGTAATCTATGGTTTCGTCGCCCTCCGGGTTTCGCTTTCGGAGGTAGTTAATATAGCGGTGGTTCGTGTCGATCAGGTCATACAGGCCGGGGCGAACCTCCGCTATCACTTTTTCGTCGCGCAACTGCCGGACACGCCGTTCTGACACGTCCAGAAACCTGGCAATCGCCCGCACGTCGTAAAGTTTCACGGTTTTTCACCCCTCCCAAGCCCTTATTTCTCGAAAAAACACCCCCATACTGAAAAAATCGGCACGGCCCGGAAGCGTTCAAAAAAATTTCGTGGCTAAAAAAACGCCGGGCGTCGCGGACCCGCAGGCCGTAGGCTCCGCCGAAAGAACCTATTTCAAATTTCCGGGTCGCCGCACGGGTCGTCCACTTCGTCGATGATTTCGCCCGTTTCAGGGTCAACGTCGAACGCTCCTGATAGTTTTTGCTTCGCAAGATTATATTTGCGCTCTTCAAGGCGCAGGCGGCGGCTTTCCATCTCATAACCCTTGATAGAATCAAGTAGCTTGATGATACGCCCGTGTATCTTGTTCAGTTCGGCTTCCAGTTTCATAGCGCGATCAAACGCGCTTGCCTTGATGACTGTTTGCATATTGACTTTGTAACTGGATTTCTCCAACTCCATTTGACGGTCTGCCGTGGTATCTTCCAGCGCGGCTATTTCGCGTTGTAATGCGTCCAGTTGCTTTTGCTTTGCCTTTGACGGCGGCTTACCATCCGGGCCGCTGTCAATCTCCCACGTCAGGTCATCACGCTTACGGCGCAGGGTTTCCAGTTTCTCTTGCTGTTGCTCCAAACGCTCCGTACTCTTTGGCGCACACATTTCAACAACGCGGTCAATATACAGCGCGTCCGGGTCGCCGTTCTCTATCTTTGCAATCTTGCTTTGCAGGTCGGCTTCCTTTGCAATCAGAAGTTGCAATTCAGAAAGCATATTCGTTCCCGTGTCAAGCGTGATACTTTCGATATATTCGCGCTGTTCGTCCGGGAGGTCCGCAAGGCGAACCGTTGAATATGCGCCGTGGGTTTCCGCGTTTCGGTTCCCGTGTGGAGCGCCCGCACCTGCGGCGTTCTTATTGCCGGGTTGTCCGCCGCGCTTCCGCGGTGGTTTCTGCGCTTCAAGTTCCGCCGCCCAGCTATCAAGGCTTTTCCATTTGCGGACCTGTTCAGGCTTTACGCCGACTTGCTCCGCAACCTGTCGGGCCGTCAGCGTGCCGCCGGAATCAAGCCATATCCGCCGGGCCTTGTCACGTTCCGGGTTTCGCTCTCTCGCCATGCGTCCGCCGCGCCCCCTTTCGTTTGTTTTTCATTTTTCGTTCCGGGCGTTGCCGCGGAAGTGCGTAAAAAACGGGCCATGTTCAAAACATGGTCCGTTTTCAGGCTTCCGGCGGCGTGGAGGAATGCGCCGCCCGTATCGTTGTGTTCACTTTTCACAATGCCAATTATAGCAGGAAAAACGGGCAATAGGTGGCAATCTTATTTTTCCGGGAAAACGTAGCGGGAAATCCGCTTGTTCTGCTCAAAGCGCTTTGCCAATCTATCCAACGCAATGTTTCGGATATTCCGGCATTGCCGCGGGCTGTAATTTACGCGTTGCGAAAGACGTTCCCATTGAAGCCCGTCTATGTAAAAGCCGTAAATCACCGCTTTTTCGCGGTAGTTCAGGGCGTTCAACTCCGAAAGAATTTCGCCCTTTATCACGGTCAGCCTTTCGTTTTCCCGGCGCATATTTGCGATAGTGTCGGAAACGGACTGCGGGATATTCAGCACGACGCGTTCGACAGGGTTTGAAACCCCGCCTTTCCCGTGTGGCATACCGTCGGAATTCACCGCGCCCAACGTGGAATAGTATTGATCTTCAAGGTTCCGAATAACCCGCTCGTTCATGGTGACTGTTTTATCTATATCCCGGTAAAAATCCAGAATAGCAATAACTCTTTCTTGCTTCATTGCTCCGTTTCCTCCTGTTCCTGCTCTATCAAGGCGGCTTATATACCCTGCGGAAAGGGTGCGCCCGCTCGTAATGTCTGATTTGGACCATGTACCGCCGTTCAATCAGCGCGGCCCGCTCTCTCTGCCGTTTTCTGCGGCGGTGCTTCGGCTCTGCCTGTGCTACGGCTTCTTCAACTTGCGTGATGAATTTTTCAACTGCGTTTGTCGGTGTGTCCGTAATGGACGTGATTACGTCCCGTATGACCTGCAACGCTTCTCGAATGCGGTATATGGCTTCTTCCGCTGATACGCCCGCCCGCTCCGCAAGTATCATCGCGGCTTCACGGAAACGCTCTGCTTCCTCCGCCGCGGCTTCCAGATAATCGGTCTTGTATTCGTCCATCTGCGCCCCTCACTCTTCCGCCGGGGAACAGAAATAAGAAACCGAACAAAAGATTTTCACCCGCTGTCCGCAATGTTGGCAGGTGTGCGGCTTTCCCTCCGCCGCGCCGCGAATGCTGTATTCGATAACTTTTGCCGCGTCAAACTTCGCCCCGCAATACGGGCAAATCCCGCATTCGCTACTTCTGGTAGCCTGTGGGCGGCGTGGTGCGCTCTGCTGGGTGCTTTCGGTCGGCTTCGTGTCCTGCGTCCCGTCTGCGGTGTCCCGCTCCACAGCGGCGCTATACGGCGGCGTGGCCTGCGTGTCCGGCACTTTGTCCCGCTCGACTACGGGTTCCCGCTCTTTCTGCGGTCGTTCTGCCTGCGTAGGTGTGGCGGTGTCCTCTGCGGGCGGTGCAGGCGGGGCAGGACGTTTCCATTCCCGCGCGGCCTTGATGGAAATTGCCCCGGTCAGGTGATATTCCTTAAAGGCGGCGTTCTGGTTCTCCGCAGGCAGGCCCGCCAATTCGTAGGCGGTCGAAAGGTTGATGCGGTCCGCTTTCAGTTCCTCCGTGAATTCCGGGGACAAATGGCGAATGATGGTGTCATATCGTCCGATCTGCGTTGTGCTGGTATGAAGCACCTTTGCGATAAAATCGCGGGTCCCGTCCGTCTGTAACTCTCCGTCTTCAAACGTCTTTTCGACGATGCGGCGCAACAGTTCGACGAACCGGGGCTTTGTCTTCGCTTTTTCCAAAACTTCCCGCAGATAGCGAACCTCTTCGATTTTGTCCCACGCGGTCTTTTCTCTCTGCGAGTTGGTAACAATCAGGTCCAGCCCGTCGCGTATTTCCTGTTCGTCCGCCGCTTCCTCTGTCGGTTCGATGACGCAGGGAACGAATTCATATTCCGGCTTCCCGCCGTTCACAAGTTCGATAGAAGCAAGGCGGCGGCGATGCCCGGCAATGACCTTGTACTTGCCGTCGCCCAGCGGAACGACGACAAGGTTTTGAAGAACTTTTCCTGCAATTTCGATTGCCGCTTTCAGTTCCCCGATTTCCCGCATGGAATAGAAATTGTCCTCCGACGGTACAAGGTCAAAGACGCTCAATTTCTCATAGCGGCTTTCAGAGTGGCGGGGGGTAGGCTCCCCGCCCTTTGCCGCGGCCCGTGAAGCGTCGTTCAAAATCTGATTCAAGTTAAACTTTGCCATGATGTGAGCCCTTTCCCGTCCGATTCGGACAAACTTTCATTTTCGCATTCCTGGCAAGGGTAAATCATTTCGTGATACCCCCGTTCGGTCGATCTGTGAAAAACCCGTTTCCCGTACTTCAAGCAAATATGCGGCTTGTCTGTTCCGGCTTTGTGTTGCTGTTCCTCTGTCAAGTTCAGGTGTTCACAATAATTGCAGTTTTTCACTTTTTGCCCCTCCGCAAATACTCCCGTACAAACGCGATATAGTCCATCGCGGTTCCGCTCCGGCGGCTGTACTCCACGATAGGGATTTCCGAAAAGGTGCTTTCGGTGACTTTATCCGAATATCGAATGCGGGTGTCAAAGACGGGGTATTCCGGGCGGGACCGCAACCACGCTTCGCCCTGCTTCTCTGCGTCGGCGCGGATAAAGCAGGTAATCAAGCACCCAGCAAGGCGCAAGCGCGGGTTCAGGTCGTCCCGTGTGTCCTCGATCTGTTCTTTCAGTTCTTCCAGCCCGTCAAAGGCGTACTTGTCAATCTTTATGGGAATAATCACGTCGTCGGACGCGACAAGGGCATTTATCGTCGAAATGTTGATGTCCGGTGCGTTGTCGATGATGCAGAAATCATAGAAGTTCTCTGCCGCAATCGTGTTCAGGGCGGACCGCAGGCGCGTTTGTTGGGGGCGGGTGCTGTCCATCAGGACTTCCATATTCGCCCGAATCAAGGTCATGTTCGCAGGCATTACGTCGATATTCTCGAACCGGGTCTTCTTGATGACCTCCCGCGGGTCCAGCCGCCGGGCAGTCAGCACGTCCGAAATGCTCTTGTCATCGTAGGAATGAACCCCGAATGCCTTTGACGTGTTGCCCTGCTTGTCGTTGTCCACAAGCAAAACACGCTTGTTGTGGAACGTTGCGAGGACGTGGGCCATGCTGTCAGCGGTCAGCGTCTTTGCAACGCCGCCTTTTAGGTTGATAATTGATATGGTTTTCACCGTCTAAACCTCCTTTTGTGGTTCTCCCGCTCGAAAGCGGGTCAACGAACGATTTCTACCAAACGCCCGTCGTTGTCCAGTTCGTACAGGAACTTCACCGTTCCGGCTTTGACGGAGTGCATACACACAATGTCGGTGATAGTCCGTTCAACGATAACGTCAAGCGTTCTGCCGCCCACCGCGCAGGCGTTCTTCCTCATGCCGATTTTGTCGCCGATCTCAAAGGGGCAAACGGCGTTGAATGCCGCAAGTTTCATTTTCTTTTACCTCCGTTTCGTTTGTCAGTGGCTCCCGGTCTTACTTCCGCCGCCGCTTATGCTTTTTCCGCTTTGGAGCGGGAGGGGCGGGCGGTTCCGGCTCCGTCGCTTCCTCGCATAGAACTTCCAGTTCCTCCACGTCCGCCGGGGCGAACGTCAGGGACGCGCCGCCGGGGTCGTATGCCTGCGCCGCCCAATCCGCCTTGAATTTCACAAGGTCGTTTTTGTAGCGCGGGAACGGGTGTACCTGTTCGGCGTAGTAAATCGCCATCATCATTCTTTCGTCGTCCGCCGGGTCCCAATTATGCAGGTGATAGCTTGCGTGGTTGTCGTAGGCCCACAGGGAAAGCAGAACAACCAACCCGTCGAACTCTTCGTTCGATCTCTGGATATTCTCAAAGTCCCGGTAGGTCAAGCCTTGCCCTCTGCATTCCTCCCGGATTTGTGGAATGCTCTTGCCGCCCGTTTTCAGGCGGCAACGAATAACTTTCGGTCGATAGTTCATGTATTTTCACCGTCGCTTTCTTTCGCCTGCTCGATTGCGCGAACGGCGGCAAAGAATCCGCTTGCGCCCATAGCTTGCAGGGCCGCGGGCGCGTTGATAAATACGTTGTCGTTGCGGTTGACCCATTCTTTCAGAAATTCCACGGTATAAAGCGGGTCATTCAGCCGCCGAATGATTGCTTCCTGCTTCTCTGTAATCGTGATTTTCCCCATGTCTATTTCCTCTCTTTCTTCTTCAACGGGCAGTATCGCGGGGCCGTCTTCCCGTAGAACAGTAGCGGACCCGGCGGCGGGCATTGCGGGTGATTGCAGAAAGACGCTTCCTGCCCGAAATGCCCGACGTGGGCGCTGTTGCTGTTTCCATTGCGCGGGTATGTGTGGACCGATGCAAATTCGCATTCGCGGCACTTCATGTCGGTTCCTCCCAATTCCACCACCCTTGTTTCCCGTGGGCGGGAATGGGCGTTTTGAACATAACCGGGTTTTGAAGCACCCATGCGAACCGCCCCGGCGAATAATCACCTAACAGGCGTTCCCGGTTATCCAAACTGTCCACAAGTTCTTCCACAGGCACGCAATCGACGATTTCAACGGTTCCGATGACTGCGCCCCGCGGCAGGTTTCCGCCGCCGCCTGCGGCTTCCAGTACGGCCCAAAACTCACCGTTCGTCAGGTGCTTTGTCGCCTGCACTTCGTCCAGCCGCCCGGCATGGACAGCGACGCGGCCCCGAATATGCGTCCGCCGGGGTCGGGTTTCATAATGCTTGACCCCTGCTACGATTGCGTGTGCGTAGGGCTGATACACGGTAAAGGCTTTCATTCCGTGTCCTCCGCCGTTCCCGCGTCAAATGCGGTCGTCTGGTTTTCGTCCGGCTCTTCTTCGTCCTCCGCCGCCGGGGTGGTGAATGCGCTCCGGGTGTTCAGGAAGTGGCGGCATTGATAGGACAGTTCTTCCAGTTCGTCGGCGAATTTCTTACTAATGGCATAAGGCATGATGACCGCCGCCGTCAGGAACCCCGCCTTTGCGACGATGTACGAACCGCCCTGCGGCGTGGTCCGCTCGTAGAATTGCACCATGTCGATAACGTCTTCCAGCGGCGAAAGGTACAGGCTCCGAATGAACATAACGCCGTTGTTCGTTTTCAGCGGCTTCAAGCGCAACCCGCCATTGATAAAGGTCGTTTCGTACTCCCGAACCAGTTTGTCGCCCGCCGCCACGTCCTCGACGTTCAGGTGTTCCGGCAAGCGCTCATGCCGGAAAAGAATTTTTTCGCGTTGCTTCCCGGTAATATCGAACACGGCGCAGAAACTTTCTTCGTCCAGAATAGGCAGGCCGTCCAGAGGATAGAGGGCGCAGGCGTCGCCCAACCATTGTGTGATTTCTCCCGATCTGTCGATGCGGTCATACAGGTAATAAAGCCCGTTCGTCTTGCAGATAGAAAGAACCTTTTTCAGCTTCATTCGTCTACCTCCGTCGCCTGCTCGTTCAACGCCTTTACCGCCGCCGGAATGTCGGCGCGGCCCGCGTTCTCCACTTCAACCCGCGTCACGTCGCCGACGTGGTATACGGAAACTTTACGCTTCTGACGGAACCCCGCCGCCGCGGTCGCCACAGCTTCACCCGCCGCGACAATCAGGACCACACAGCCCAGCCAAACCCAAAAACTTGAAAACACGAATTGCAGAAGTTCCATTTTATTTCCCTCTTTCCAGCCTTTCGGCGATATTCAAAATTCCGACGATTGCTTCACGAATGTTTGCGTCCGTGTTCGCCGTGATGGACAGGACCCGTGCAATGTCCCGCAGTTCCTCCGCCGCGGCGATTTGGTCCGCCGCCGCGCCCGTTGCTCTCATGCAGTCAGGGCAGAGGGGCAGGCCCTCCGCCGTCTGTCCGCCGCATTGCTCACACTTCGTCAGCTTCATAGATAACGCTCCTTTACACCGGGTAGCCAAATACAATGACGGTTCCTGTCAGGACTGCGCCCAGCAGGAAAGCAACCCACAGGATAACCACGCCCAACAGGACGTTTTCAGCCCATCCGCAGACGCGCAAGGCCCACTTTGCCACGGTCCAACATTGCAGGCGGCGGGTGTGTTCCAGCTTTTCAAGGCCCGATGCCCGTTCCATGTCGTAGGTCGCCGCTTTGACCTCCGCCGCCACTTTCGGTTGCAAACCCGCTCGAATGGTGAACAGCGCCCAATAAAGAACGATCAGCAGAATTCCGGCACGCATTGTCAGTCCTCCGTTTCCCGTTCATGCGCCCACACACATTCGGCGCAGTTTTCCAGTTCGCCCGTGTCGAGCGGGCAAGGCTCATTGTCGGCCCATTCAGGCTTCATGCAGTCATACTTCATTTCGTTTCCTCCGTTTCGATGTTTCGGCCCCGCAGGGCAAGCATTTTTTCACGAACCAGCTTATCGACGACGCGGCCCGGCGTTTTCTGCCCGCTCATAAGCATAAGGCGTTCGAGGTTGTAGGCCGTCTGTGCCGTGACGCGGACCGTCATTTTCTGCGTGTGCTGTTTTCTCATTGTGTCCCGCTCCTTTCGTGGTGGACGTAATCGAGGAATAGCACCGCCCCATTGAAGCGGACCCGCCATTGTTCAAGGTCCGCCGCGGTAACGTACTTTCTGCCGAAATGCTCTTTCATGTCCCGCCACACCGTCCACGGAACAAAGAAGAATTCGTTTCCAATCCCGCCGCAGACTGCGGCAAGCGCACCCCGCCGGGCGTGGCGTTCCAGCGTGTCCCGCTGTTCCTGTGTCAGAACGTCCCACTTCAAACGATCTGTCGTTGTGTACTTCGCTTCAAAGACTATGGAGCGCCCGCCGTCAAGCGTTCCTTGAAAGTCCGGCTGTGCGCGGGCGGTAAAGCGGCCCTTGAACTTTCCGTCGCGGCTCTTTTCCAGAACGCGGAACGGTTCAGGGGTTTTGTCTACGTCGGCCCGCTCCCGGTCAGAATAGAGGGCGCAGGCGGCTTTTATTGCACTCTCGAAAAAGTGGCCCTGTGCGTTGTTGACTTTGTTTTGATACCGCAGGGCGGCGCGTTGGTTGTCTATCACGGTCCCACCCCGCTTCCCAATACGGGGCGGCGCGTGTGGTCGCCCATGCCCGCCATAAGCGCTTGAAGTTTAAGGGCTTCGCTTCGGCTGATTTCCGCCGCCGGGATTTCTTCGGCCTTTTTGGAAGCAGGCGGGAAGATGTCGTTCTTCATCAGGAACGCCGAATAGAACCGTTCCATTTCCTCTTCCAGCGCGGCTTTATAAAACTCATAGCTGAATTCGATTTCCAGCCGTTCCGCCGCGGTGCAGTCAATTCCGACTTGCTTTCGTGCGCGGCCTGAATAGGACCCGACGCACTTAAAGGGGATTTTCCCGGTCACGGTATAAATCACCTGAACCAGCAGTTTTCTTTCATACGGGGTCTTGTAACGGAAGAAGCACTTTTCCAAACGCTCTTCCGCTATTTCGGCTTCGTCGATGCCGTATTGCGTCATCAGCCTATCAAGCAGGGCGGCGGCTGACTGCTTTTCTCCGTCTGCGCCGCGGTTTGCAAGGGCTTGAACCTTGCGTATCTTCTCTAACAGGCGTTCCCGCTCCGTCATTGTCATACCTCCCATGTGTAAGGTTCCGTGCGGCACATATCGCAGAACGGGCAGAGCGAACAAGCGTCGTCCGCCGTCCTGCGGTCGCAAATTTCCTTGATGACCCGCGCGGCCTGCTTCATTTCTTCGACTTCCTGTTCTTCCGGGGTCGGCTCATTTCTTCTCATATCTCGCAGATACCCCCGATATTGTCCAAATCGGCCCGGCTCACCGTGCGGCGTTTCAGGATACCCGCCATGACTTCGCCGTAGCGGTCCCAACGTGCCGTCGTGGTCGTGAAGTAGCGCAATTCCGGGTTGAACTGCGCCCGCATTTTCAGGCTTGTAATGACTTCACTTGTGATTTCGAGGTCAAGCGGGTAAACGCTGACGCGCCCGCTTTCCTTGTCTACCTCCCGGCAGACGGCAATCAGTTTCAACCGCTCCCACGGCTTCGGCGGCTCCCGCTCGATTGCGTCCTTGCAGTCGCAGGGTTCGGAAGCGTCGAGGTGTGCGCCGCAGTCCGGGCAGATTTTGAACGGCCTTGCCATATTGAACAGCCCCTTTCTTTACTCTTTCTTTCGCAATTTCAGGTAGACCGCCCAGCCCGTGAAGTCGTTGTATTCGTACTGAACGCCGTAGTCATCGTCTGTCAGGGTCCAGCCGGGATATTTCTTTTCCCAAAACTCACGGGGCGGGTGTTCTTTCGCCCACTTCTCAATCTGACGGCGGTTGTACTTGCCGTCGTTTGTCCGGCTGTACGGTCTTTCGAGGTTGTGCGAGGAATTCCACCGCTTTTTCCCGCACCCCTGCTTCACAAGGTAGGTGCAAAGGGCGGCTATGCCGTTTTCGTCGGCTTGCAGGCGGTCGGCATTGCAAAAGCCGATTTTGTCGCCTTTTTTCTGTCCCTTGCGTCTGCGTTTTCTCCACAGGTCTTCCACAACGTCACGGTCAAGCCCGCCGTTCATAATGATGTGGTGATGTATGCGAACGGGGGTTTCACTGTTCCGCTTTGTGGTGTAGGCGGTAACGATCATGTACTTTAGCGGCGGCAAGCCCTCTTTCTTCCGGCGGTACTGGACCCGGCGTAGGAAGTTTGTTGCTTCCTGTTCGGCCTGTTCCACCGTGTCAGGCAGATATTTTCCGCTGTATGTAGCTGTAACGTGCAGGGCTTCCGGGTCAGAACCGAAATTCAGGTTCGCCGTCTGCGTGAAGTAGCGGCGGGCGTTCTTGTCATTCAGGTTCTTTTGCTTCGGCTCTGTTTCCTTGATTTTCTTTGACCTCTTCCCGCGCGTAGATGCTGTCAGTTGCGCGGCGGTGTAGGGGTATATATCTACCTCCCGATAATGCTTTCCGCAGTAGATTTTCTTTTCTCGCATAAAACTTCGCACTTGCTTCACTCCTTTTGCGGGTAGAGGAAGCGGGCGGGGCTTTACTTCCGGCGTGTGTAGTTGTCTATGCAGGTGGGAAGAACACCAGATAGGACGTGTCTTTCTTCCCGGTCCTGTTGTCATGCGTGACAAGGCTAATCGCAGGAACGTTAATACCCATTACAAGCCCGCCACGCCGCGCAAAAACGGCGTTATTTGTTGACTTTTTCCGCCGTTTTTGATATACTAACGGTAGGTTGATAGCTGATATATTTTCATCGGCGGAACCCGCTTCGCGTCTGCTCTCCCAAGCAAACGCGGGGCGGTTTTTCTTTATCCAGTTTTCACGACGGCGGGGGTTCAGACCTCCGCCGCTTTGTCGTTGTCCTCCTGCGCGATCTGCGCCGCGTCCTGCTTCGACGTGAACAGAGAAGCCACAGTCGCGCCCAGCGCTTCGCCCCAAACCTCCACGGGGTATTCGTTCAGTGCATTCAAAATTCTGTCGCTTGCGATAAGAACAAGCTGTGCGCGGTCCTCTTCGGCGACTTCAACGTTTTTCTCTTCGTCGTCCTCTCCGGGGACAGATACCAAGATTTCGGATTTCAGATAGCAAAGCGGGCGAACGCCGCCGAGGCCGTCGTGAGCGTAGTCCCAGCCCATCGCGCCAGAGGAATGGACGTAGCGGACGCTGTAAGAGTTGGACGCGTCACAGGTCCACGGGGTCAGGTTCCAGCACCACGCGTCCACGCGCGGGATAATGCCGCGGAACATTCGATACAGCTTGTCCGACAGCAAAGCGATTTTGTCGGTGGCGGTCCCGTAGTCGGTCATGCCGTCATCGGCGGTCAGGTCGCTTTCCCAATCGAGGAACGCCGCCCGGTCCGCGCCCTCTGCAACCAGCGCGTCGAGGAACGCGCCGTTCAGTTCGCGGCGCAGGGAAGAAGAACGCCAATCGTTCTTGTTGTTTTCGTCGAAAGCGCGTTCAAAGACGGGTTCGGCGGAAATCGCAACGGTCCCGTCGCCTGCGTACAGCTTGACCCACTCAACGCCGCCGTACAGGAAGCGCCCGCCTGTTTCGATCTGCGAAATTTTCTTCATGGTTTAGTCCTCCTCATATTCCGGCTTGAAGCCGTTCTTAATATCCGTGATAAGGTCCCGGACCGTCCGGGAAAGGCAGTAATAGAAAACCGGGAGGAAGAGGGCGAAAACCTCTCCGCCGACGGCGAAATAGCCCCGGTAGGCCAGCGCACGGGCCGCGCCCTCACGGAACAGCATAATTCCGGCAATCGTCAGGGCCACATACTTCACGATAGTCCACACGGGGACCGGGCGGCGCTGGGCGATTTTCCGGTACTTCCGCCGGGCGGTCATTTGCCCGGCTTCAACGGTGATTGTGATAATCTCTTGTGTCATTTCGGTTCCTCCACTTCGATTCGCTCCGCCGCCGCGATCATAACGGCACGTCCGTTCTTGTCCAGCAGTTCACCTTGTACCAGCAACCCGGTTTTGTCCGGGGTCTTGCGGTAAATCACCGCTGTTACTCGCTGGTAGGTGATGCCGTTGTATCGTACCGGGCATTCGTCTATGAACGCCCGCTTCAAATCAGCCGTTGTCACGGGACACACCGCCTTTCCGGGAAATCTCGTATTCGGCCCCGAAACGACGGCGCTTGCACCGCCAACAGGTGATTTTCATATTCACGCCGCCGCGGACACGCTCAATATCGTGTTTCCCGGCTTTCTTGATTTCGAGGAAGCAGGGCAAGCAGAATTGACGTTTCATGCTGTCACCGCCTTTCAGTATGGTTTTCCGATGTAATCAAGTATCGTTCCGATACCTAACCCCATCTTGTCCGGCTTCAAAATACCGTTTTCAAAATGACCTCCGCCGATGCAATATCTGTATTGTTGCGGGTGGGTCTGCTTCATGCGTTGAAAGCGGTTCGGTTCTTTGTCGCTCATGATTCCGAACATACAGTACATACACCCGGTTCTTTCGCAACCTGTCGTGACCAGTTTTCTTTCTCCTGCTTCTTCAAAAAGCTGTAATTGTGGGTCAGCTTCAATGATTTCGCCGTAAACAGGGGCATAGGGAATTCCAGTCATTTTCAGATATTGCAAAACGTCCTGTTCGGTCCAAAATGACATAGGCTTTGACATGGGACGTTTGGAATCGAAAGAATTGCACCCATATTTCAGCCATGACGACTGACGCTGTTCCGATTCCTCCGTCATCGTTGCAACGATAGGCTTTCGCCCGGTTTCTGCTTCGTACCTATGTGCGGGGCCTTTCTTCATAACGTCACAGCAAAGTTGCGATGTTTCAAAAGGTGCGTCAATCAGGAACTTGTATTTCTTGAAGCGTTCCTTGAACTTACTTTCATTCCCGTGCTTGTCCAGACCGTCCAGCCGATTTATCGCCCATCGTGAACCACGGCGGGCGTAATATATGACTTTTGCCGTTTCTTTGGAAATGACAGGGTAGCCATATTTTGAAAGAACCTGCGGAAACGTCATTGACGGGTGCAGTATTTCAAGTTCAACGGGAATTTTATATTTCGCTTTCAGCCATTCCGCAAAATCCCGAACGAATTTTTGGATTTCCGGGTATTCAAGCCCCGTATTTACGAAAACAAGGCGCAGAGGGTCTTGTCTTTTCGGGCAACTGAACACTTGATACACGCGGGCGGCAAGGTCTGCTAAAACGGTACTGTCTTTGCCGCCGCTGAATGAAACGTAAACGTTCCAGTCATAACGGCCCAGCCATCCGATCAGGCGGGTTTGTGTGACTTGAATTTTCCGTTGGAGCGTCCAAGCACGCATGGTTTCTAAATCCTGCTTTGTGTAGCGTGTTTCTTCTTCCATCTGTCCCGCTCCTTTACGCGCCGTGCGTCCAGATTTCTTCAATTTGCTTCCGGCAGTATTCCGGGCCGTTCAGGTTGACCCAATCACTGATAATGGCGCGGTCTTCGTCTTCACGGTGTTTGTCGATAGCCTTGAAGTTCTCTTGCAGGGTGTCCGGGTCAAAGTATTTCACGCTGGAACCCGTACCGTGGGCCAGAACCACGCGAACAGCAATACAAGCCGCGTCCGCGCAAATTTCGATACGCAGGTTTCCAAACTCCATGAAGTACGCGCCGACGAATGACGTACTTTTCGTCAGACCGCGGGCGGTCCCGAACTCCTGCATTGCAAGGGTGCGGGCCGTCTTCGCCGTCAGCTTGACCCCGCCGTGGCACTGTTTCTTTTTCGTCATGTTGTTTCCTCCCGCTCGAACCTGATTTTCATTTGCGCCGGGCAAAGGTCCACTTCCGGGCGACGGGTCCCCGTCCATCGCAGGCCCCCGGCTTGTCCAACGCATTTCCAGCCAGCGGCCCGCAGGCTTGCGCCGTTCTCTGTGTCCAGAATATAGGTGACTACTCGTTTATAGCCCATCGCCCTCGCCGCTCTCCATGCCGCGGCGTAAAGCATTGAACAGGCGTTGCGGGTCCCGTCCGTGCAAAGTCGGTTGACCTCCAATGTCCAACCGTCGTCAAGGTGGCGCGATACAGGACGGCCCACAATGGCAACCCCTACGATTTTTTCACCGTCAGATAGCCCAATGGAAAACTTATGCCCCACGGTTGCCCCGTGGTGTCGGTGGTTTTGCTCGACAAACGCGTTTGCTTCTCTAAGCGTCATCGGTACGATTTCAAGCACGTTGCGTTCCCTCGCTCTCCTGTGACAGCCACCAAAGCGGATTGTTCCGCTTGTCCTCATACGGGCAAGGGCTACCATCGTCACAACTGACTTTCCCGCACCCGGCGCAATACTTCCGCTGGAATTCTTCGTCCCACGGCGCTTCAATGACGGGCAAGGACGCAAGGAACGCCGCCAGCATTTCCGGGCTTTGCGTGATTCTCTCAAATTCTGTCACTGTCAAAACCTCCTGTTTGATTTTCGCGGGCTTATGCTCCCGCCGTTTCTGCCGATTCCTCCACCGCGACGCGCCCGCGCCGCTTGAAGTTTGCTTGTAACCTCTGCTGGGCAAGAACGGGGTTGTATGCGGGCCGCTGGTTGCGGTCAAGAATAACGGTCCCGCTTTCGTCCGTTTCTTCCCCGCGCTTCAATTCAAGGTAGATCGTTTTCACGCTCATTCCCAGCCGTTCTGCTATGTCCGCCGCCCGGTCGTTCGACTGATACCACGCGGAAATCTGCTTTCGGTCTGCGAATGTCAAATATCTGTATTTCCGCAAGATTTCTCACCCCCGGTTCTGTTGTTCTCCTATTTCTTTGCAAAAAAAATTAGGCTACACAGGTCGTTTGACCTTGTGTAACCTAATCGTAATGCTTGCCGATTGAGGTGAGCGACTGCACCTATGGCCAACTGATTTCTCCGACTCTCAAGAGCGTAACGATTAGCAACGACTCCGCCAGTGCTTCCGGTGCAGACAAGTCCGTCACCTACACCGCCCACAAGGACGGCTCGTCTACCGCAGTAGAAAACTGGGCACACGGTAAAACGCTGGTTCCGGGCACCTATCGCATTACCGCTACAGCAGACGATAAGCTGCTGGCCAGCAAGTATATCACCGTAAGCAAAAAGCCGATCACGATTACGGCTCCCACGGCGCAGGATGGTCAAATTACCTTTACGGACAAGGATGGAAATCCAGGTTTTGTAATTGGTGATAATTATACAGACCTGTTCAAGACAGAGGGTATGCCGACCGATAAGACCGCCGGTGTATACAATGTCAGCGTGGTTTACGATGAAAGCATTCCCGAATTTACCAACAAACAGGCGGAATTCTTCTCCAAGTACACGCCTACGCTGAAAAGCTCCATGGTGCTTGTGAAGGCAAATGCCTACACGGTAACCTACTTCAATGGTAACAACGGCACATTGAAGGGTTATCAAGGCGATTATTCGACCTCCTTTAACAGCGGTGCCCAGATCGCCAGCGGCAGCAATGTGATTTTCACCGCTACGCCGGAAGAAAACTATCAGGTTTGGAAATGGACGGTGAACGGTGTTGAAGTGACGAAAAGCACTGATGACTACACCCTCTCCGATGATAAAAAGACGCTGACCATTTCCAGTCTGAATGGTGCTTTGGATGTACAAGTTGAATTCTCCAACCAGTTCTACACGGTATCGGCACTGAGCAATGACGGTAACGGCACTGTCACTGCTACAGTAGGCGGCGTTTTGACAGCTGGTTACGTGCTCAGCGGCACCGAGGTTACCTTTACCGCAGCGCCGAAGACCGGCTATGTTGTAAAGCAGTGGACGGTCAAACGCGGAACAGACGCATCCGAACCCCAGAAGAACACGGACGGCACTGTTTTCAGCGGCAACGAGCTGAAGCTGACCATCACCGCGAATACGACGGTCAGTGTAACCTTTGAGCAGACGGCACAGTTCACCGTACACTATTCCGCTGTAGACCAGAAAAATACGGACAAGATTGTTGCTCTGAGCTTTGAAACGACCGGTCTGACCGAAGGCAAGGGCGAAAAGGGCTCTACGGTTACGCTGACCGCGAAGCCGTCCTCCGCAATGGGCATTGCCGGCTGGCAGTACAAGACCAAGCCAGACGGCGACTGGACCAACACGAGCGCTACCGGACTGAGCTACACGATTCGCAATCTGCAATGCGATATCTGGGTACGCGCACTGGTCAACGACAGCGCAACGCCGACAAAGGTATCTTTCGGTATCGTAAACGAGAAGAACCCATCCGTTGCAGGAGGCGGCACGCTGACCGCAAAGTATACCGCAAACGGTGCAGAAATTCAGAGTGGCAACGGTTGCACGACCTACAGCAGCATCACTTTTACCTATGAAAAGCCGACCGCGTATGAGGTCGTAGGCTGGAAGGTAAACGGTAACGAGGTAGCGGCAGTCCGCAACGGCAAAACCTTCACCTACACCATCGACAGCCTGACCACGAAAACTACGGTCAACATGGTGGTTCGGCCGAAGCCTACGGTAGCAATTACACCGCCGGAATCGCCGGAAATCGGCACGTTCAGCGTAACATACACGCTGAAAGATAAAGAGGTAAAGCCGGAAGAGGAAAACGGCACAAAATATGTCTACTCCGGTACGAAGGCAACCGTAACCGCAACGCCGGGCAATAATTATGTTGCAACGGATGTAAAGGCGGATTGGGGCACTGGAAACACCAGTACACCGAATGCCGGCAAGGTGAACGGTGAACAAAAGGTGGAGATTGCTGCAATCACCGCAAACACTATCTTCTCTGCAACCTTTGTGGAAAAGCCTAAGGTAACGATTGAGACCGCTACGGGCGGTACCGTTACGGTCAAGGGCACTGTAAACGGCAAGGCAAATACCACGCTGAAGACTGGCAACTATGTAGACTTCGACACCGACTTGACCGTTACGCTGGCACCGGGTAAGGGCTACGAGGTCGGCGATATTACCGGAGCTGCTCCGCAATACACCGACGGCGACGGCACTACAACCGATAACAAGTCCTACACCATCAGCAAGGTGCAGGGCAACCAGACCATCAAGCCTGTCTGGTCGGCAATCCCGACCACTACGGTCAACTGGTCTGTCATCGACAAGACGCCGGACACGGACGGCGGCACGGACGGCACGCTCACGGCGACTGTCACCCGCAAGAACATGGACAGCTACAAGGTGACCGACTCCACCGCTGGTACACTTACGGTTTACCGCGACTCGGTCGTTACCTTCACCGCAACGCCGGAGACCGGCTATAAGACCGGCGGATGGCAGCTCAACGGCGAAAAACAGGGCAGCCAGCCGACGCTTACCATTACAAACGACATTGTAAATACTACGCAGAAGGTTGAAGTTCAGTTTGACCCGCTGGGCAAGCAGGTGACCTACGGCTTCCAGGCAGACAGCGCGAATGCTGCGGCGCATAAGGCACAGCTTACGGCGCAATTCAAGCCGAACAGCGGCACGGAAACCAACTTTGAAAGCGGCACCACGCCGACCACCGATGGTTCCATCACCTTTACCGTTTCCGGTCTGGATGACGGCTACGAGGTAGAAGGCTGGTATGTGAACGGCAGCAAGCAGGATGGTGAAACCGGTACGACCTTTACCCATGAGGTAACGCACGATGTCGGCATGGATGTGCGGGTCAAGATCGTCCGCAAGTCGTATACGGTGAACTTCTCCGCAACGAACGGCACGAATGCGTTCGACTCCGGCGCAGAGCAGCCTGCCGGCTCGACCATCGTCTTTACGGCACAGCCGAAGGACGGTTATCAGGTCAAGGGCTGGTATACGGCGGCTGACGGCACGACCGCAATCACCGGAACGACATCCGAGCAGAACAACTACACCATTACCAATCTGACCGATGAAGCAACGGTATATGTAGCATTTGAACCGATTCCGACCTATGATATTACGCTCAGCACGACCGGTCTGGGCCATATCACCGCAACGGTAAACGGCAAGGACGCTAAAATCGCGGACGGCAAGCTGACGGTAAGCCGTCACGACAATGTAGTCCTCACCGCAGTACCGGATGCAAACCAGTATCTGACCGGCTGGACGCTGGACGGCGAAACCAAGGGCAACAGCAGTCTGTCGCTGACGCTGGACGATGTAACCGAGGGTCACGCAGTTGCAGCAGACTTTGCGGCAAGCCAGCTTGTTACGCTGAAAACAGTCTGCGGCGCAAATGGCACGCTGACCGCTCAGGCTGGCTATGGCGACGCACTTCAGACCATCGACGCCTCCTCCGAATCCGGTATTCAGGTGGAGAAGGGCAAGAAGGTCGTTCTGACTGTCACTCCGGGAACAGACTACATGGTAGAGAAGTGGATGGTCAACGGCACGGTTCAGGATAACCTGTCCAACACGCTCACCATCGAAAATCTGAACGAGAATACCACGGTTGCGGTTGCGTTTGAGACGCCGCTGACGCTGTATTCGATTCCGCAGAGCGACAAGGGCTACACCGTAAGCGATGTGAAGAAGGCCCCGAATGATTACGGCAACGAGAATCAGATTCGCGCAAGAGGCACGGTCACCTTCACCGTAGCACCGGTAAGCGGACAGTATCTCACCGCACTCACGGTAAACGGCAAGAATTGCCTCGCTACGATCAGCAACGATGGCAACGAGAACAAGCTGACGGTCGTGAACAATCGGAACGGCAGCTACACCATCACCGTTGCGAATGTCACCAAGAATATCGAACTGACGGCAGCTTCCATGAAATTCCGTACGGAGAAAACAGAACTCTCCGTTCCGAAAGAGCTGAAGGAGCAGTACGCCGATACCGATGCGCGGTGCAAGCTGGTCGCACTCACCGCCGAGGGCGATGTGGTTTCCATGACGCTAAGCGAGCTGAAAGCGCTGATTTCCGCTTAAAGCCTGCAAAAAACAGACCGACATTCACTCTGTCGGTCTGTTTTTTGCGATTTACAAATAATACTTCAACAGCTTGAGCTGCGTCAGCGGACCTTTCGCTGCAATCACCATCGCCCAGATCACCGCGAGGTGCAGCGGATACGCCGCATAAAAGGCTTTGTTCAGCTTCGGGTGCGGTTTCCGGCTGCGCTCGCCGTTGTACAGCAGCAGAAGGAGCGCTGCCGCCGCCGTGCCGCAGATCTTACCCCAATCCGGCATACCGAGCGAGGAATAAAACAGCGCACCCCAGAGTAAAACAACAAGCGCGCGGCTCCATCGGCTCTCGGCATACGACAGGCACAAAATCAGCAAAATTCCCCATACACCGTAGTCGATGTTGCACCGGAGATGCGCAAGCGGATACCGCTCAAACAGCAGCACAGCAAACACGAGCACCGCAAACCGCGCGAGCCAATCCCGCAGGGCAAGGTGCTTTCGCCAAACGTGCAGCAGCGCGACCGCGATTGCCGAGGCAAGGAGCAGCACGGTGCACAGCCGGCGGAAGCGCGAGTCAAACTCCGGCTCCGCCGTATAGACCGCGAAGCCGCTGCAGGCGAGCAGGAGCACCGCAAGCCCTTTGGACTGAATCACCCGCGCCAGCGGCTTTTTACGAAAGAAAACCAGCAGAACCAACCCGATAAACAGCGTAAACAGAATATTTAAGTTTCGGAACGCCCGACTCGGGTCAATGGGAAACACCTCTCCGAACGCGGGCTCGAGATACTCGCGTTTGAGCGTAAACGCATACGGAAGCTGCGAGATGACCCCGAGCAGCAGCAGACGCCCGCCGTATCGGCGGAGATCACGGCTGTGGCGGAATCCTTCGACCAGACAGAAGGCATAAATCGGAAACGCCATGCGTCCGATTGCTCTGGAAATCATATACACCTTGCTAAACCCCGGAAAAAACACCCTGTCCAGACGGCACGCCGCCGCATGGTCGATCACCATCGCAAGGAACGCGGCAAGCTTCAGCATCAGTTCGGTCATAACAGTCCCTCCTTTCCGACTGTTGCGGAAAGCGGCATCCGGAGGAGTATTGACGCTGATCGAATGCCGCTTTGTTTCCTATGCTTTTACAGTTCTATTATATCGGTTTCCGAAGATTGTCACAATATGGAATTCCCACAAAGTCGGAGGTCGGTTGTCGTGCAGATTGGATAAGAAAAACGCCGCCTGCCCACATCATTCCTTGATGTAGCGTGCTGAACGGCAAGGGCGGCAGTCTTCTTGCCCCGACCGGCACCGCAACTCGTGCCGAGATCGCCGCAATCATGCAGCGCTGGTGCGAGAAGATCGTTCAAAAGTAAAACCAAATACGCCGAATGGCATGAAAAAGGAGCAGTCTATGACTGCTCCTTTCAGATTGTCGAAAAAACGAGGTTTTTCGACAGTCTTGGAGCGTATAGCATGAAATTGCTATACGCTCTTTTTATGGTCTTGCAATCTATTTTCCAATAGCATGAATTTTTACACGTTCCCGCGGAATTTAATCGTAATATCCGTCATATTCATGCGCTCTCTGGGAAACTGGTGCCGCTCGAGGTAGTCGTAGAGCAGGCGGATCGGGAGCGTGCCCTGTGTTTTGACGTCCTGCCCGATGATGAAATCGACCGTGCCGTTTTTGACCATTTTGATGTTGCCCTCGGTAATGTCGTGAACGACGATATGCAGCTTTTCGCTGCGGTGTGCGGCGTGCACGGCGCGGTAAACGCCCTCCCGTCCTGCAGAGGTCAGATAGATGCCGCGCAGCTCGCTGTCCGACTGAATGGCGCGCATAGCGATGCGCTCGGAAAGGCTTTCGTCGAGGAACGAGCATTCCGGGTGCAGAACCCGGATATCCGGAAAACTCTCCGCCATTTCGGTGCTGAAGCCGGTAAAACGCTGCGAGTCGGCATAGTGACCGCTGCGCTGCCCCAGAATCGGCAGCACGCTGCCGTGCCCCTGCATGACCATGCCGAGCAGCGCAGCAGCGGCGCGGCCGCTCGCGATGTTGTCCGTGCCGACATAGGCGATACGGTTCGCGTCGGTGATGTCCGTATTGAACGTCACGACAGGGATGCCCTGCTGCTCGCTGAGCGTGTTGATCTTGTCTCGCACGAGCGTGTTCGCGAGCGGCATGAGCGCGAGACCGTTGATGTGCTCGGTCGTTACCAGCTCATCGATCAGCGTCAGCTGATGCTGCACATCCATATCCTGCATCGCGCGCACGATGACCGTGATGTTCGGGAGAAGCTCACGCTCGGAAAAGCTCTCGAACAGCTCGCACAGCATCTGCACGAAGGGCGAATGGCCGGAGTGGAGCACCACGCCGATCTTCCACTGCTGCGTCTGCTGCATGACGAGACGGTTTGAGATATAGCCCATTTCGCGCGCCGTCGCGCGGATGCGCTCCGCGACTTCCTCGCGCACGCCCTCCTTGTGGTGCAGGGCGCGGTCCACCGTTCCGCGCGACACCCCGCAGCGGTCAGCAATCTGCTGCATCGTTACCATACGCTTCACCCCTTCGTGCTTTCTTTATTTATATAATATCACATATTCTTTCCCTGCGCCAGATGTTACATCTGCACGAAAATGTTGTGCTGCACATCGTCCGCGATACAATGATAGCGCCGTTTTTGTGCATGATATCATAAATTATTGCAATGTTAATGTGCATAATCACGAGATAATGCACGGATAAATGATAGTGCGCCCAAGCTATTGCAACCGGAAAAGCGGTGTGATATGCTGAATGCGTCAAGAGGAAAGCAACCTTCCGGAAGAGGTTTTCATACAGGCGTTCACCGCGAAAATGCAAAGGAGAAATTTACTATGAAACTCGGATTTAATGAAGCAAATGACCGTTTCTGCAAGAACCACAGTGTTATGATGGACCTCGAGCTGTGCGAGAAGTACGGCTTCGACTGCATCGACATTCAGTCGGAGTGCCTGAACCGTGATCTGGAAGCCGGCAAGATCACCCTCGAAGAGATGGGCGCCTGGTTCCAGAGCCACCACCTCAAGATGCTCTCCTACAATGCGCTGTGCTTCTTCAACATGAAGCAGACGCAGGAGGAGAAGGACGCCGTGATGGCTGAACTCGACGAGATCATCCGCCGCTGCAACATTCTCGGCTGCAAGATGATCGTTGTCGTACCGAGCAAGGACATGAAGGAGCGCGGCCTGACCCCGACCCGCAAGGAGATCCGCGAGGATGCAGTTGCTGTTCTCAAGGAAATGGTTAAGAAGTGCGAGCCGCACGGTATCCGCCTGAGCCTTGAGTTCTGCGGCGAGCCGTCCATGACCATCAACCGCTTCGAGGACGCTTACGCCATCGTGGAAGCCGTGGACAGCCCGTATGTCGGCGTCACCCTCGACCAGTACCACTTCTATGCAATGGGCTCCGGTTGGGACACGCTCGAAAAGGCGGACGGCAAGAAGATTTTCGTATGGCACCTGAACGGCACCGAGGACATGCCCTGCGGCGCATATTACAACAATGACGAAAAGCGTCTGTGGCCGGGTGCCGAGGGTGACTGCCTGCCGCATGCACGCTACGCCGATACGCTCAAGAAAATCGGCTTTGACGGCGACTGCTGCACCATCGAGATTTTCCGTCCGGAATACTACGAGCTGTCGCAGGAGGAAAACGTCAAGAAGTCCGCAGAAGTCACCCGCGCACACGTTGCTAAGTACGCACAGTTCTAATATCGTAAAATCAGCGGTATCTCACAGCATATTCCCCAGCATTTATCACGTTTTTTTGATCTGTAAAGGAGAATTTATTATGAGCTATCTGAAAAAAATCGGCGCACTGTTTGTTTCCTCCGCATTGATGGCATCCATGCTCACAGGCTGCGGCTCGTCCTCCGGTTCCACCGGCGGCAGCGGCTCTCAGGCTGAGGGCGGTGATGGCAATTACAACATTTCCATCGTGTTCAAGACCACTTCGAACGAATACACCCAGTACATGATGGCAGGTGCTGAAAAAGCGGCGGCCGAGACCGGCGCGGTGCTCGACATGAAGGGCGCGACCTCCGAAACCGCATACGATGAGCAGCAGAATATGATCGAAACCGATCTGCACGCCAGCAAGTACGACGCGATGATCATCGCGCCGCTTCAGGGCGATATGGCGACGACGCTCGTCAGCGGCACGGATATGCCCATCTTCGCAATCGACACGGACTTTAATGCACCGGAGAAGATTTCGTTCATCGGCATCGGCCAGAAGGATGCAGCGGCAAGCGGCGGCGAAAAGGCTGTCGAGGCGGCGAAGGCAGCCGGCTGGGATAAGATCGAAGCAGCCTACATCGCAGGCGTTCAGGGCGACTCGACCGCCGATGCACGCCGCACCGGTTTCCAGGAAGGCATTGACGGCGCAGGCGGCACGTTCCTCGCAGACGAGGTGCAGTATGCTGATGCGGTAGCCGATAAGGCGACCCTCTGCATGGAGGGCATCATGCAGAGCCATCCGGAGGGTCTGGCTATCATCGCCTGCCACAACGATGACTGCGCAATTGCGGCAGCTCGTGCAGCAGCGAACAATCCGGCTTATGCAAAGACTATCTTCATCGGCTTTGACGGCAACATCACCGCAGCACAGTCCATCCTCGATGGCGGCGAGACCATGACCGTTGCACAGAGCGGTTACGATCAGGGCTATCAGGCAGTTAAGACCGTTGTGGCCTACCTCGACGGCGAAAAGGTGGACAGCTTTGTTGACTGCGGTACCAAGGTCATCGACAGCACTACCGCCGAGGACTACATGGCAACCCTCAAGAGCCAGATGGACGGCAAGGCAGTTGCACAGTAAACCGTAATACCATGCGCTGCACTTGCAGCAGTAAGTGCAGCGCATCTATTAAAAAATCACGTTTCTACAAGGAGAGAAAACCAATGGGCATTCTGAAAATCGGCGTAGTTGGCTGCGGCCGTATCGGCAAGCTGCACATCAACAACCTGATCAACTCTGTACCGGGCGTACAGGTAGTCGCAGCAGCAGATCCGATGCTGGATAAGTCCGGCGCACGCGAGTGGCTGGCTGAGCGCAAGATCACCAACGTTTCCACCGACTTCATGGACGTTATCAACAACCCGGAAGTAGACGTAGTATTCGTTTGCTCCTCCACTGACACGCACTGCGATGTTTCCATGGCAGCAGTTCAGGCTGGCAAGCACGTATTCTGCGAGAAGCCGATCGACTATGATATCGACAAGATCAAGAAGCTGCTCGCACTCGTTGAGGAGAAGGGCGTTAAGTTCCAGGTAGGCTTCAACCGCCGCTTCGACCACAACCACAAGGCAGTTGCAGACGCAGTCAAGGACGGCACGATCGGCGATCCGCATATCGTTATCGTTTCCTCCCGTGACCCGGAGCCCCCTCCGGCATCCTACGTCGCAGTTTCCGGCGGTATCTTCTATGATATGATGATCCACGACTTCGACATGGTTCGCTACGTAACCGGTTCCGAGGCTGTTGAGATCTCCGCTGTTGGTTCCTGCCTCGTTAACCCGAAGCTGCAGGAAGAGTCCGGCATTCCGGACGTTGACACCGCTGTTGTTACCATGAAGATGGCTAACGGCTGCATCGCTGTCATCAACAACTCCCGTCAGGCAGTTTACGGCTACGATCAGCGCGTAGAGGCTTTCGGCTCCAAGGGCATGGCTTCCGACGCTAACGATCTGGTCAACACCACCACCGTTATGACCGTAGACGGCGCGAAGTCCGAGAAGCCGCTGTGGTTCTTCCTCGAGCGCTACAACCAGGCATTCATCAACCAGGTTATCTCCTTCGTTGATGCGATCAACAACGACAAGCCGGTTGCTGTCGGCGCTGTTGACGGCCTGCGTCCGGTTCTCATGGCTAAGGCTGCTACCGAGTCCTGCCGTAACGGCGGCGTGTTCGTCAAGGTCGGCGAGTAATTCTTCTTAGAATTTCTTTCTCCTCTCTCTATATTCTAAATTAGAAAAGCAGCTCCAAATGCTTTTCATTCCCTCAAATACAACAGCAAGGCATTTTTTGAAGTGACCTCTAAAAGTTAGAAAAAAATGCTCACGCGACCGCAAGGGCTTGCTGCCTGTGAATTACAGGCGGCAGGCCCTTGCGCTTTGCCTTGATCCTGTGGTTGCTGCGGTAGTCCAGACACTTCTGTTTGATTTTGCGAACTTGATTATACGCTATCCTTATCATTCTTAAGACAATACCGCACAATAAGAGCTGCGGCGCTTTGCGGAAATTATGCGGTGTCGCCTTAAAGAACGAGAGCCGGAAGCATAGCCTTCGGCTCTCGTTTTTTGCGTTTTCAGCAGCCTTGTGACAGGTCTACGACATTTTTCAGTGGATTTCCGGTTTTCAACAATGGGATAATAAAAAGCATCTGCATGAGCAGACACTCTTCAAATTATTTTTATAATTTCATTTCGCGGTTCTTTCTGCGCAGATGGGTCGCCAGCGCATACAGAACAGCGATATCCTCCTCGTCCAGACCGGTTAAATCCAGCGTCTGCGTTTTTGCAACACACAGCAGATAGTCCGTCGATACCTTGAAAATCGTGGATAATTCGATAATATACTGCGTACTTGGTACATTCAGGCCCAATTCCCACGCATTTACGCTCGACCGCGTGATGCCCAGCCGCTTGGCCAGCGCGGCCTGTGAGATGTTGTGACTCTCCCGCAGCATTTTAATTCGTTCCCCTATAATCAGCATTCTATCACCTTATTATAGGGTATGCCAATCACGATGATATTACGATATCCTTATGATATTTATAATTGACATACATATTTCTTCCAGCTATACTAAAGAAGATAACAGGAGGACGATACATGGTAACCTTATTAGCGCTCTTAGCATGTCTGATCATAGCTCTCATACTCCGGGGAATCTATGCTGCCCTTCGTTCCATACTATCCAATAGGTGGCTTCATGACGCGGCACGACAGGATGTTGTGCATCTGTTTGATCGAGACTTACCGAAATGGTTAGAAGCGGCTTATACCGCCTTATACCAGCATTTGCAGACACAAGGCAGCAAATGTGACTGGAGCATAGAGATTACATGCCCCTCCCATGCTGTTATTGATCGATGCCGTATCAACTTTTCCGGTTCGCAAGGTATTATTCTGGACAGTGTCAATCAGCAATTACTCTATTATAAAACAAAGGATTTACCGGAATTACATGCACTTCAATGCACAAATGCTCATCCGTTAGAAGCATTTGAGTGTTTTTCTCTCCCCTACTCCGATATTCTTCAGGCACAGCTTATTACTTCCGCGCACACCTATACGCAGATGAAAACGAAAGGCGGCATTTCTCAAGGCACCGCCGAACAGCATACCGCCGGGCAAACGGTCTATGACAAATTAGCAATCGTTATTCAAAGCAAAAATCCCAATCATCCATATATAGAATTAGACTTTTCTAATCGTACCGCGGTATCTGAAATGTGGAAAATCCTTCAGACCTCCAGCATATTAGGAAATATCTTTGAAACCGAGTCTAAATTCAGCATTTCATATGCAGGCTGCGATACCGATATCAAGATCCGGAAACGTTTCTCTGCTATTCCATCGCTTCCATTTGCTTTGACATCGATCGGACCGGCGCAGTTAAATATGTTAAATCAAATCCTGCTCCATCTGGAAGCGATTGCACAAGCTGATTCGCCCAATTCCGCACCTGTTTCATGATTTTCATAATAAAAAGCGTCTGCTCACGCAGACGCTTTCAGCTTGTCCAAAAACCCAGCTGTCCATGAAGCGGCAATCGCTATGGACTATCCCAGTCATATCACAGACCACGAAACAGGAAGCAAATTGATTCATGAGCGTTGATAACTCCCACCGCCTGCAAATAGGCATAGATGATTATGCTCCCCACAAACTTCATGCCCCGCTTTTTCAAGTCTTTTGAGATGGCATCAGATAATGGTGAGCTGACCTTGTCTACTTCTTGGATGATTTTTTCATCTGTCCAGTGCCATAAGTATCGGTCAAAACTGCCCCACTCTTGCTGTATCTTTTGAAACACTTGTGCGTTGACCACTGCAGCTCGTATTTTCAGCCGGTTACGGATGATTCCAGAGTCCGCTTGCAGAGCTGTCAATTTTTCTTCGCTATAAGATGCCACTTTCCGTAAATCAAACCCGTCAAAAGCACGGCGAAACGCTTCCCGTTTATTTAAGACACATTCCCAGGTGAGGCCTGCCTGAAAATTCTCCAAAATCAACATTTCAAACAGCATATGGTCATCGTGGACCGGTCTGCCCCATTCGTCGTCATGGTATCGCAGATAAGTGGTATTAGCCGGGTTCACCCAATGGCATCGGATCTTTCCATCTGCCCACTGCATTCCTTACTCCGCCTCCAAGAGAAAAATAACTGGCCGGATGCCGTCTGGACATGCAAACACACCAACCCTATCATCTTTCAGCCAAGTGCCAGACGGCTGAACCAATTTCCCCAAGGATATCATGGCTTCGCCGCGCTGTCAAAAGGAAACTTTGCCCTAAGCTCACGGACTGCGCCGCATGTGCGAGATTCGTGGACTTCTCATCCCTCGATCTCGCTGATCTTCACCGGGCGTCCTTCCTTCATGGACTTGGTGGCGGCCGCCGCGATGAGGATTGGCGCCAGGCCGTCCTCCCCGGTGACCTGCGTCTCCGTGCCGTTGATGACCGCCTCGGCAAAGGCCCTCTGCTCGGCGGCAAAGGCCATGGTGTAGCGATCCCACATGATCTTGTAGCAGGGGCTGGAGGACGTGCCGTCTGCCCCATAATAGGTGGCGTTGTTGGGCGTGTCATTTTCATCCATGACCGCGCCCTCGGAGCCAAAGACCTCCACCCGCTGATCGTATCCATACACTGCCTTGCGACTGTTGTCAATGACGCCCATAGCGCCGTTGGCGAATTTCAGGCTCACAACGGCGGTATCCACATCTCCCGCCTCACCGATGGCGGGATCCACCAGCACCGCGCCGTAGGCAAAAACCTCCGTTACCTCGGAACCGGCCAGAAACCGGGCCATGTCGAAATCATGGACCATCATATCGTAGAAAATGCCGCCGGAGACCTTCACATAGTCGATGGTGGGCGGCTCAGGATCCCGGGAGCTGATCTTCACCAGGTTTACTTTGCCCACCTTACCTGCCCGGATGGCCTCGTAAACGGCCCGGTGGTTGTGGTCGAACCGGCGGTTAAAGCCCACTTGGAGCTTGACGCCGGCTTTTTTCGCCGCGGCGATGACCTCCTTGACCCGGTCGATGCGGTAGTCCACCGGTTTCTCCACAAACACGTCCTTGCCCGCCTCGGCCACTTTGATGGCGTACTCCGCGTGGAAATCCGTGGGAGAGCAGACCACCACAGCCTTGATCTCCGGGTCATTCAGGATCACATCCGCGTCCTTGACAATGTTGGGGATCCGCAGACGCCGCAAAAACTCCACCGTTTCTTCGCTCATGTATGGGTCAGCGATGGTCTTGATCTCCATCTCGGGGACAAATTTGGCGATATTTTCCGCATGAACACGGCCGATGCGGCCCGCTCCAATGATACCGATTTTGATGGTTTTCATAAAGTATTCTCCTTTCTCAGTCCGCCATGATGGCCCGGACGGCGGTTTTCGTGTCGGTTTTGGGGAACAGC
>ERZ837910.83-NODE-83-length-136107-cov-6.987615_pt1 | contig 136107 bp, 99 predicted proteins | sample MGYA00519940_ERZ837910 | MGnify/ENA primary metagenome ERZ837910 (study PRJEB31850, sample SAMEA3708825) | human gut metagenome | biome: human gut; feature: human-associated habitat; material: faeces | place: China | collected 2014 ... | reverse complement strand
TATCTTTTTTCACCGGTTCGTCCATCAAAGCAAAATTCTTTGCAGGCTCGGTCTTGGCCGTATCTTTTTTCACTGGTTCGTCCATCAAAGCAAAATTCTTTGCAGGTTCGGTCTTGGTCGTATCTTTTTTTACCGGTTCTTGAGCACAAATTGTTGTTGTAATACCTAAAAACAGAATTGTAGCAACACTAAAAATCATCTTTTTCATAATCATCAATTTTTTAGTTTATTATATTGGTATTTTATTCATAAACACACCAACATAATATTCCAAAAATATGCCAAGAAAATGATATATAACAATTACACAATGATTATCAAATGATTACAAAACAACGCAATTAATATACATCCTACCAAATGTGGAATATTCCACACATAACATGTAGATTTTTTCCTCAATTGTGTAGGGTAATGTACCGTTCTGCCTCTGAAATCGTATTTACAATATAAGTTTCTACAAGTTGGCATTTTTGATCAATCTCGAAATTGAATTCTCCTTTAATTTTCTCCAACTCAATCAATATATCGGTACACTCTCGATGTTCCAACAATGTAAATAGCGGTATCAATTTATGTGACACAGCAGATATCGTACTCATATCTTTATCTTGACGAGCACTCTTAAAACGTTCCAGATTTTGTCTTGTCTCAGAGACAAACGATGCCAATATCTCATTCGCCGCATCTTTATCATCTCCTGCAAATGCCAATAACGCAGAAAAACGAAGTTCCTCCTCTGGATTATGAACGGTTTCTTCCGTATATAAATCAGAAATATAATCCGGATAATATCGGACTACAAGATCATATAACTCCTTTCCCGTAAAAGGCTTGTTTAAATGTGACGTAAAACCCGCTGATAGAAATTCATTATCAGACATATTCGACCGGGCAGTCAATGCTACAACAGGAATGGATCGAACTTCCGGCAAATCAGAAGCACGAATTAAACGAACTAATTCAAAGCCGGATAATTCAGGCATCTGAATATCTGTGAATACAAAATCGAACTTTTGGTCTGACAATAAGCCAAGCACTTCTTTCGGATGTTCACAACAGACACAAGAAAAATTATAACGTTTCATCAATGACGCCGTAAGCTCAAGCTGCAAACGATCATCATCTACCAACAAACAACGAACATTCTTTCCCATATCAAGCACAGCACTTTCTTCTGCAGTTTCTTCCGGTATTACCATATCCGTTTTCTTAAACGGAATAATTACCGTAAAACATGTTCCTTGCTCGAGTGTACTATCGACCGAAATTTTTCCGCCAAGAAGCAAGACCAGTTTTTTTGTTATAGATAATCCCAAACCAAAACCTTCAGCACCCTGCGCTCCGGGAAGTCTCGTAAACTCCTTAAAAATGCGTTCACGGTCATCTTCCGCAATTCCCATACCGGTATCTTCTACCTGAATTTTCAACCGACTACCTAATAGCTTGACTCGCAATGCAACTGAGCCTTTTTCTGTAAATTTTATAGCGTTCGACAATAAATTATTTACAACTTGCCGAATACGGAAAGGATCTCCCAGATAAGCGCCCTGCAAATCTTTATCGATTTCGGTTATCAGTTCTAAATTCTTTTTACCTGCTACAGGTATAAAACTATCTCCTATCTCACAAAAAAAACGATACGGCTCAAACGGCACATCATGTATCTCCATTTTATCAGAATCCAGTCTATGATAATCCAGTAAATCGGTTACCAATTGAAGAAGATGATCTGATGAACTCTTCATATTCTCCAAATAATATTTTGCCCGGGATTCACGAATATGTCCGGATAAAAGATCGATATAACCGATAATCGAACTTAATGGAGCTTTAATGTCATGTGTAATAGTCAACATCAACTGTTCTCTGCTTTTCAATAATTCTTCTGCCCGACGATTCGATTCTTCAAGTTCTCTCCGATAACGGTTACTCCGGGAAATATCTTTCCAAATAAAAATGATGAAAAGAACTATCAAAATCAAAGAGAACACGGCAATACCTCCCACCACCTGTACAGAATGCCTCATCACCTGGTCTCTGTCCTGATAACGTGCCAAAGATCTGTCTAACTCTTCTTGTTCGAAAGCTCTTACCAAATTATTGATTTTGACCAACAAAATTTGGTTATTATAACGTAGAGCCTCACTCCTGCGAGTAACCCGATTCTGCAATTCTTTTTGCTGATCGAAAACGGCATACTGTATATCGGAAAATATATTGGCAATCGTATCTGCTGCATTATAAGGTTGAACAACCGTATCGGTAATCAATTGCTGAGATTGACTATACACCGTATTTTCATCTTCTTTCCGTGTAGAAAAAGCATCTGCCAAACGCTTAAAGAAACTTTTTCTCGGATTTCTGACCGTGAGGGTATCTTGTTTTACTACAATTTTTTTCCTGATTTGTACCGACTTAACTACCGAATCCCTACGGGTTATTTCTCTCTGAATGTTTTGTTCATACAAATTACCGACATCTGCATTCCGGCGTAATCTCAACCATGCCAACGAATTAGATTCTTTCTCGGTTAAAAGCACGATAATACTATCCATCCGCTGCTTTTGTAACGTATCGGTAACCAACTGTTTCAAAGAGTCTAAATTTCGGTACATTTTATCAAAAGTTTGACGATAATGCCTGCTATTGCGGACATGTCCGCTACTCAATGCTTGCAAGTCACCCTCCGACTCATATAATAATGCCAATGTCTCACTAATTAGAGAACGCTTACTTCGCATAGCTTCTTCTTCCTCATCGGGAAGAGAAAGGCGGGAAAATTTATCGAATAAAAAGAACACAGAAAAAAAGGCTATTACTATCAGCAACAAATACCCAATCAAAATCTTTACTCTTATTTCTTTGAACAGCCTAAACATCTTCTACCTCCTTACTTTTCTTAAGAGCCTGTCTAATAATTTTCCTGAATATCTAAAAAAACGGACGTAAATCATTTATCAACGTATCGGATAATGGTATATAATCGAGAAAAGCCGTCCAAGCTTGACCGACTACTCTTTATTATATCCTCTACATAATTATTGCGACCAATGCACATCTTATTTTTCTAATCAAAACAAAGATATAGAATAAAATAAAAGATAGATTATTCTTCTATAATTTTTCAGTATACACAGCCGCCTATCCTCAACAAAAAAGAACGGTTGCCATCCCGACAACCGTTCTTCCTTAATCTTAAATCTAAAATACCATGAAAAACTATTCTTGACGTAAAGATTACTATTCTATATAAAAATATACACACATCATTTTTCAAATGACTTACAACAAACTATATTTTCATTTAATAAAGAACTCAATAATCGTTTTTTTATGTTTTTTATCTTCAAACTCTTGTTCAATAACAAGCGATTATAAACTCAAAAACATGTTTTATTTATGTTGTACAAAAGAATATATTTTACACATCAAAACATAGCAATATTTAATCAAATAATAGCAAATTCATTGCAATCAGAAATTAAAATCTCAAAACGACGCTATTATAACCCAAGTATTTTTCATAAACTTATATTTAAGCATAATAAAAACAAGGATCTCATTACTATTCTTGTATTACACTATTTTTTAAAAAGCCTATATATCTTCGCCATATTATTCGGAGAAGAATACTCAAGTCCCTTTTCATTAAGAGTAACACCCTCACCCGTCCAACACTCATAACTTCTAGAAACATCTATATTTTCGGGATCGATATTCATATACGAAAAATCGATAGTTCCGGTTTTATCTCCCGATTCGTAATTAAAATGAGCAATATAATAGGAATCTTCGGTCTCGAGATAAAATAAATCGACTGAATTATTACGTCCCGACAATTTATGTCCATAAGCCGGACGGAAAGATTTTCCCAAACGTATGACATCATTTACTTTCTCAACAGTAGAAAATTTTATGGCTTTTTCCTGACTGATTTTCGAACCGACGGCAATTCCTTTTGTTGACAAATTATCTCCAAGAATGCAATATCCGGTTACTGCTCCGGTTGTCATTCTCGATATATTTTCCGCTTCACTACGATCTCCCATTACCAAATGATCCGGGTCATTAAAGCAATAAACACGACTAAGCCACCAGCCGAAAGAGAAACTGTTCATCATATAACTCGTATGCCACATTTCTCCCCAAGCATCGCAACTGATACGACGGGCATGGGCATAATTGGCAGGAAAAAGCGGAGATATCGACTCGATGATAAAAATATCGTCTCCGGCACGTTCCCTCAAATGCTTCATACCATAGTTATAAGCCTGAATGCCCGTAGTAACTTTCGGATTACGATAACTATCTGCCTCGATAGATCCGTTACTCAAAAAATCCAATTTCAAACATTTGATTCCGGCATCCTTAAATTTATCTATAAAAAAGTTGATGCGGGAAAGTGTAGCCGGGGCTGTCGGATCCATACACGCTGCACCGGCTTCCCACTTAATCTTACCGAAAACTTTCAATAATGCTTGTCCATACACATACCCGTTATTTCCTTCTACGGCACGATCTTCTACTCCCGCATAATCGCAGAACGGAGACCAATAAGCCCCGGCCATCTGCCCGTTTGCTTCACAGTGCTTTACAAACTGTTTCAATTCATCCCAATCGAGTTTATCCCAAGATGCATCTAAATTGATAAAGATAACACCATCATCACCGAATCCGCCTTTATTCTGAATATTCTCCTTTATAAAATCCGATACCGACACAACACCATCATAACTGATCTCAGTACCCATGCCGCCCCAACTACTCCAGCCGTAAGGTGCAGGTTTATCCCAGCTTCTTTTCGGAGCGATTGCACAACATACATCACCAAAAGTCTCCAATCCGGTACGCCAGTCACCGGAATAATGCACAATCATACGGGCAGATTTTACCTGCTGTCCCTTTACAGCACCATGAGGTTTTAATACACCATCTATCATATCGCGCGTTATATGATGCGTAACACCGCTAAAACATTCAAGATTGGTGATCTTACCTTGTGCCAGCGGGCTTCCGGTTATCCTGACAGCAGATTTCCATGTATCATGATCGACAGAGCCGATAACCAACCCCAACTGTGTTTCACCATTAAATATTGCCGAGACTTCCATCGAAACAGAGTCTCGGGCAACACGCCCGATAGCCAAAGACTCCGGATCTGTCTGACTACAGCTCAAAGGATAAGAAGTATACGTTATAAACCCGTCATTATCAAAAGGAACTGTTATAAATCGATTATTAACGTCGGCAGGTAAAAACAGATTATCGGCTTCGGTACTGATAGGCGCAATATAATTGCTTGATATAATCGAATTGTCCGGAGACTGCAATATTACATCGGTAAGAAAGTAATCTTGTCCGTCATATAAATAAAAATTTTGATAGACTATGGGGTTATCCGAATCTTCACTGCCGGTATATTCAATGGTAAATTTCCGGGCCTTACCCACTTCATCAACAATATCCTCTTGTTTTATTTTTACAGAATTATACGAAGAAGCATCCAAAAGTACATCCCCATTTTTAAACTTTATTTTGACATCTTTAAGCACTGTCACACCTTCTTTTACGAATTCCGCTCGTTTTGTCTCATCATCAAACTTAATATTCCACTTTCCAAAACTCATCTCAGAAATGGTCGCATTTGCAATAAAAGGTATAATACACAAAAAGAATAAAACTGTCAGCTTTTTCATGATATATCATATTTTAATTGACTCTCATAGATTGTTATTCAGATTCTTTATCCAATGAATCCAAAACGGTCAACATCCTGCGCATGCCTTCTGCAACAAACACGTCTTTTATTACCAGATTACGATCTACAATTACACTGAACGGAGCTATTTGTATTTCTTTAAAGAGTGGGTATCTTTCCTCATAGCTGCAATCCGGGATAAGATGAATATTTTCCCACCTGAAATTGTGCTTTTGCATAAAAGATCGGATTGTATCCCGACTATTACCTGTAATGGCAAAAATGTCGGTCTCGGGATATTCTTCTCTGAGAGCATCCAATATTTTGAGCTCTTTAATGCAGGGAGGACAATAAATACTCCAAAAAACAATTAACGAGATATTCTTATTTTTCCCGACCGTTAGTTTATTTCCGGCTAAATCCTCAATCTCCAAATCGGGCAGTTTTTCTCCAATACATTCCCGATAATTTTTAGGAATTTTTCTCATCAACAGAAAAGCTGTGGTATCCTCTACATTTCTTGAAGTGATAATATATTTTAATGTTGCCAACGAATCATTAAACATCTCCGTAGATATTCTTACACTGTCAGCATCAAAAAAGGCTATATGTTTTTTCAGCTGAACGATCAGGCCTTTACCATCTTCACTCTGCGTTACTGATTCTTGAGCAAACACTCCAAATGGGATCAAAAATAAAAATAGAATAAACAAATTTTTCATGATATCTGCAATTTAATTTTCAGCATAATAGACATAATCTTAATCCTTGATAAAAGGATTTATCAAAATTAGAAATAGATACTTTTTTTTGTAGTAAAAAATTTGTCAATTAATATAACAATTAGACCAATTTACTTCAATATCGATAATCTGTTATATAAAAAGACTGTTCAGAAAATAGTTATCAGTTATTTTCTGAACAGTCTTTTACCAACTCAATATCTACGTGATACTTAGAGCCTACCGTAAATTTCCCAACAAAAAATATTATCAGGTCATTTTTGTGCTGGAAAATTCAGGCTCTTAAAATCAGCAGAAACCTTCTATTAACAAATGCTTTTTCTGCTATTGTTCGCTAACGTTTTTTACTCAATATTATATCACTGTTTATAGAAAGATTTTTTCCCTTGGTCCGCACCACAAGCATATATGATTTTATTGTATGCGTATCTTTCTCGGAACTACCGTACATAATATCCGGTGCTTCTGCCCAAAAAACTTCAATAGGTGTTTTATAGGTATTCTTAATTTCAAATTTAGTTGTTCCGGCTTTAAAGGTCACGATACCGTTCTTGTAAATTTTCGATTTTACTCCTTTTATAAATTCATAAGCCGGGGATTTACCTTCGAGACGAGCATCTACAAAACCGTCCCCGAGTTCCGGCTTATCAGATAAAGCCAAGACATAATCATAGGTGTGTTCTTCTTCAGACTGTGCCTCGAACCGATCTATAAATTTATTGCGGTCAAGTTTCACCGTACGTGTCAACTTTACACCGGGATAACCATTATTATCTAATACAGCGGAAGCAACTCCCCCGTTTTTATCGGGATCGAACGACAGTAACTTACCTGCTGTTTTAGCTCCTCTGATCTGCATATCTTGCCCGTCCACCAACACGAGATTATGAGACAATCCCCGCTTTTGCCATCCCAAATAGGCCGGTTGTGCATAACTATACGTTCCGCAATCTGTAAGAATTTCTCTCTCTCCATTGTGCAACGTAACTGAAAGCCGGTCGGGATGACTGTGCCCTCCATCACTAAAACCATAACGGAAGACCAACGTATTATCTCCTGAACGCAAAATTGCGATTCCCGTATCATCAAACAGATAACTATCTTGTTTCAACGGCGTCTTATCCGGTTTAATATCGACATTCGTCAGTAAAGCCAATGCCGAATTCCGATCTTTGGTCGCATAGACTTTTGCTAAGATTTGCAAGATAAAAGGATCTTTGAAGCGGGAATATCCCATCTCATATAAAAAATCTTGATTTGAAATATCGGACATATATCCCCCGTCATTATGAGCAGGAAAAGTCATGTTCGGATACATTGCTTTAACAACACCCGTAAGCATACTTTTCAGTTTCTCATTATAAAGATCTATACCGCAAGCCCTTGCTGCATTTGCCGTCTGCAAAAGAGCCTTAAGCGGGAAATAGTGATACCCGGGCGAAGCTTCTTTATACCAGCCGTCATCATAAACCATCTTTTTGAACTCTTCGATATAGCCGACACTGCCGTTAACCGCATAATCCATCATCTCGTCATTTTTTAAGGTTACAGCCAACGATGTTCGCATAGCATTATTCCAAGCCTGCCAATTGTGCTGTCCACGACGGGCCGTAATCATATCGGCAGCTTCCTGAAACAGATTTTTCTCTATTTTTTCTCTCTCTTGCTGTGTCAGACCATCCCTTATGATTTCATAAATCGGACAAACATCGGAAAACCACATGGCATCTTCTAACCATTGTTCAAACATTCTGCCCAGATAATAAGATTTAGCAACTTGCTCTTTTGTATAAACCGGATATTGCGGATATTTATCGGCATATTCCAAGAAGATTTCCTTTAGGTAATCAAAATATTTTTTGTCTTTTGTCGCTAAATATAAATAACCGCAATCGACAATAAAATATTGCATATTATGCTGATAGATATTGCGCCAGCAAGCATCGAAAAAGTCACTTTTATAAGATTTTCCGCAATCGGGACAATAGTGGTCATAAGGCTTGTCAAGCTCGAATTTAAACAGCTTTTTATGTACAGGGCAAATATAGTTCTGACTACGCCCAGTCGATTTATCGGGAATGTCAAAACCGTAACGGACACGTTCATCGACTCTTTCTTTCAACATACCGACAATTTTAGTACCCCATTCGGTTTTAGCAGAGGCTTCTACATTCCTCAAATCTTCATCCGTAAAAAAACGATAAGTTTTTTCGCAAGAGCGGTTATTTACTCCTTCTGTTAAAGTATTCGCTTCATTATTTGCTCTGAGTTGCGAAGCACTTATAAAAGCAATAAAAACAAGCGATACCGTCAGTAACATCTTTCTCATGTTATTTCGATTTACTTTTAGTTAAACATTAAATTCTTACTGATTGTCAATACGCATAATACGACATTTTTGCAACAAGCCTTTTTGTTTTACAAAGAGATAAAAGAAGCATTAATTTTTTCAAGTTATTCGTATTAGCAAATAATTAAAAAAATATTAAATGCAAATTAAGAGCATATCCTCCCCTATCTTACATTAAAATAATCTTGTTTATTCAACAAATTGAGAATTTACTCCTACAAAGTAAAAAAACGGCATCCTACAAAATCGATTTAAGCAAACATGCCAATTTGCCTGCCTCGGTAGCAAAAGACAATTTCCGGATATTTTTGTTCAAAAGGGAACAGACTGAAAGAAAACGCAAAGAGAACCGAATAATTTTTCGCTATCGGGAAATTCAAACAGACTATAAAACTAATTTTTTGATTTTAGCAAACTGAAAAGTAGAGATAAAAAAAATGGTTGTCATCCCGACAACCAATCTTCGTTAACCTTAAATCTAATACCATGAAAAACACATTGCAAATGTACGGCATATTTCTATTTACGCAAACAAATAAACAAAAAATCGACACATAATTAACTATATTTAATTATTATAGTAAATAATCGAAATATCAGAAACACAATTTCACAATTAATCTATTCTCAAATCTATATTTCATACTTTTGCATAGACATATTACCTAAAAATATTACTTTTGTGAAAAACAAATAGCATGTCAATGAAAGTCATAGATTTAATAAAAAACAGTCCTACGACCGCATTTTCTTTTGAAGTGCTTCCCCCTCTGAAGGGGAACAGTATCGAAAAAGTTTTCAATACGATAGATACATTACGGGAATTCGATCCCAAATATATCAATATCACGACCCATCGAAGCGAATTTTTATATAAAGACATGGAAGGGGGATTATATAAGCGTGTGGCTGTCCGCACCCGGCCCGGAACTGTTGCAGTAGCTGCCGCTATTCAGAATAAATATCAAATTCCCGCCGTTCCCCATATAATATGCAGCGGATTTACTCAAAGTGAAACGGAATACGCCTTGATAGACCTGAGTTTTCTGGGAATATGCGACTTGCTGATTTTGCGAGGAGATAAAGCAAAACATGAAAACAGATTTATTCCGACTCCCGAAGGGCATGCGCACGCTATCGATCTGCAGGCCCAAGTAAACCGGTTTAATGAAGGATACTTTCTGGACGGAAGCAAAATGTCCCTCATAAATACTCCGTTTTCTTATGGTGTAGCAGGATACCCGGAAAAGCATGATGAAGCTCCCAATCCCGATTCAGACCTCTTCTGGCTTAAAGAAAAAGTAAAAGCAGGAGCAGAATATATCGTAACGCAAATGTTTTTTGATAATGAAAAATACTTTTCTTTTGTCGACCGTTGCAAGAGCGAAGGTATCGATGTACCCATTATTCCGGGCATCAAACCCATAAACTTCCGCAATCAACTTACGGTTCTACCCAAGGTTTTCCACGTCGATCTTCCTGAGGCACTGGCCTCTGAATTAAGAAAATGCAAAACCGATGAAGAGGCTAAAGAGGTTGGCGTAGAATGGTGTATATTACAAGCTAAGGAACTAAAAGAAAAAGGTGTACCAAGCATCCACTTTTACTCGATGATGGCTACCGAAAGTGTAAAACGTGTAGCACGGCAAGTATATTAAAACAATAAGAAGGAGGTAATTATCGTGTTTTTCAAAGATATTATCGGACAAGATGAGGTAAAGAAAAGATTGATACATTCTGTAAAATCCGGACAAATAGCTCATGCCCAACTGTTTTGCGGGCCTGAGGGAATCGGGAAATTACCTTTGGCTCTTGCTTATGCCCGATATATACAATGCACGAACAGGGGTGAAGATGATGCTTGTGGTGTGTGTCCGTCATGCAAACAATTCAGTTCGGTCATGCATCCCGACGTTCACTTTGTATTTCCGATTTATAAGAATGAAAAAAAGAAAAAACGTTTGTGCGACGACTATATAGATGAATGGCGCAAATGTCTCTCCGAAAATCAGTATCTTTCATTGGAACAGTGGCTTTCTTATATCGATGCGGAAAATTCCCAAGTAAGCATCTATGCTGACGAAAGCCGTGAAATTATTCGGAAAATAAGTCTCAAAACTTATGAATCGGATTATAAAATCATGATTATCTGGTTACCCGAATTAATGAATCCCGTGTGTGCCAACAAATTGCTGAAAATACTGGAAGAACCTTACGAAAAGACCGTTTTTTTGTTGGTCAGCAATCAACCCGATAAAATATTGGGTACTATACTCTCCCGTTCACAACGCATTAATATGCGGGTCGTTTCACCCGAAAAAATATCGGAAGCCTTGCAAAGGCGATACTCCTTAGGACAACAAGATGCCGATGCTGTGGCACACATTGCAAACGGAAATTTTATTAAAGCTCTGGAAACGATACAGCTTTCAGAAGAAAATCAATATTTCTTCGGCCTTTTCGTGCGCCTCATGCGTCTGGCCTACGGCAGAAAAATAAAAGATTTAAAGGTCTGGAGTGAAGAGGCTGCCGATATGGGAAGAGAAAAAGAAAAACGTTTTCTGGCTTATACTCAACGTATGTTACGGGAAAATTATATTTATAATCTTCATATTCCCGAAATCAGCTATTTAAATAGTAGGGAAGAACAATTTTCAACACGTTTCGCACCGTTCATACACGAACGTAATATTATTTCATTGATGAATGAACTGAGCAGGGCGGAATCGGACATATCGCAAAATGCAAACGGAAAGATCGTATTTTTTGATTTGGCAATAAAAATGATTATGTTGCTGAAAAGTTAAAAATTAAAACTCTGTTCGCTACTATTATCAAAAAGCATATCTTTGTAGTCCGTAAAAATCAATAATATTTTACGGTACACAAATCTACGGGGCTGACCGGTTTTGACAGCGGGTAGAAATGGTGTGTAAGCATGCAGAGCGTGGATGGCTTGCTCTATAATCTCAGACATCAAAAATTTAACTGGCGAAAATAACTACGCTCTTGCTGCTTAATCGAAGTATAGTAGATTAGCTTAATCTCCGCAACAGTTGTGGAGACAAGACATCACCCGGTTGCTGTTGTTCCGAAGCGTTCCGAAACGGTGGTGCAATAATATCGGAAATAGTGGGTAGCCGGCCTTGTGCCGCCCATGAAATTTTAAAGGCTAAGGTATGAATTGGTGGCTTCGGTCTTGTTCATACCCGACAATCAAAGCGAAGATAAGCATGTAGAAAGCTCATTAGTTCCTCGTTTGGACGAGGGTTCGAATCCCTCCAGCTCCACTTAATTTTAACAAAGCGTTTATAATCAAAATATTATAAACGCTTTGTTATTTTTAGGGATCAAAATAGGGGATGAATTTAATCATCTATTGAAAGATCAACTATTCATGTGGGTTTCTCTCAAATCAGACCCGTATAAAATTTAAACTGACTCTAAGAAGCCGTCTAAAACGATTTTATTTTTTTATAAGTCGAATAATTCGACATATCAATCAATCCATCTTTATTCATTTGATTTACAATCGAATTAATAACACACAATTGATCTATCGATACCATAAATTCACGCTCTGTATTTACTGTATCATCCCATCTTATCCGGTTATCCTCAACTTTATATCCGAACTCTTGTTTTTCTGCATCTGAAATACTAAGCAGCATTATAGTATCGACAGTATCGACATCTTTTTGTTCCGGCATATTCTGTAACAGAATAATGCGATCTTTTAATTCCAATTTTATAATCATACCGACTTTGCCATTAAATAAAAATTACCATTTCCTGCACTTTGAGCATATAACTGAAGATTGTATATAGCATTCTCATTCGAAATATCTCTCACATTGTAAAAACGGACACGTCCGGTAGCCTCCAAAGCTATATCATCTTTCGGATTGGCAGTTTCAATCACTATCCCTTTTACTGTTCCACTTCCTCCAGACTTCTGAACCTTGCAGTATATACCATTAAATCCATTAGATTCTTTAAGGTCCAAACTAATTCCGCTTATCAAAGGGTTCATAGTATCCGGTCTGGCAGTCATTTCCAAAAAAGTCCGTCCTGTACCGCTCAAATTTACACCCGCATTTACAGATACTGCACCAAACGACTGCGTATTGACAAAAGAGATTCCCGAACCTTCTAAAAACGTATGATACGTTCTCACAGAATCAGAGTAGGATGCCATAAGATTACTGCCAGTAATCTTAAACGGTCCTATTTTACCGCTTTGCGCATTAATGTTTTCAAACATACCATTCTTAGATGTCAGTATTCCATCTCTATCTATAATAGTATTATTATTTATATTAAGAGTATTCGTTTTTATCACATTTGCAATCACATCCCCAGAAATAATATCCGCCCTTAGCACAGGCTTATTGTTTCTTATCTCAAAAACAGCAATATCCACTTTAGATCCGTTAGGGAGTATAGCCTCTACTTTTGTTTTATCCGAAGCCGAAAGAGTGATAGTCCCTGCCTTAATATCTATACCGGCTTCTTTCAGTTGCTCTGTTCCGGCTTTATCTTCCGGAGCAGGACTCCAATCCGTAGGTTTGTTTCCGAACTCTACCTTGATGTTCGAGATTTTTACTGAAACCGGGTTTTCTCCGTCAAGCCCCATCTGACCATCAAGGTAATTTACCGTTGCAAGAAATTCATTGGCGCTTTCTATAGGTTTTAATTCTCCTTCAGGAATATAGGTGGCATACGAAAATCTACCTTTATAATATCCGTTTGAGAATAAAGAATAGGGAAGAGACGCACAACATGATAATCCGTCATCGTTCGTATAAAGAGCAAATATCTGAACACCTATGAAGAATCCTGTATATTGGGGTATATTGGAGGCTTCGCAGTCAAATGAGATTACGACATTTTTACCTAACATCTCCGTTATACGGAATGGGAAAGGGGGATTTTCACTATTTTGAAAATACCATTTAGGATTATTTACAGTTTCTCTGTTAGCAGAATCTAAAAATAAGTTTCGTCCTCCGATTTCTATCTCTTTCACGGCAAGCGCAATATTCTCGTTCGTCTGGTTTATCTCACTTTCTACATAAGAGTTAATATCTTCTATTTCGTCCTCTATATTCCGGTTTGTATTTTTAGAAATAAAATCACCCGTAAATTTGTTTCCAGCAGGAGATATCACACTGACATCTTTTCCGGTAAACGTAAATTCATCTCCTTTTCCGACACCCTTGTATTGGATTATTTCAGGTGTACCGAAACTTCTCAACATAATAACACTTTGACGGTCAGGATTAGATCTATTTCCACATTGCACGATATAATCTCCGATTTCAGGAATCCCGGTAAAGACAGTATCCTTCACCGTATTGGATAACGTAATATAATCACTCCCGACATTCAATACAAGCATCCAGTAATATTTGGTTCCTGTACCGGAAAATACCTGACACATCGCCTTATCCCCGGCAACGAAATTATTCTTCACCTTTCCGTCTCCGGTATCAAAAAAACATTTGTAAGCGGTAATGGTATCTCCCGATCTGATTTCTTCTACAGAAGACACGGTTATAGCTGCCAAAGATAATATTTGCGCTCCGGCAACATGACTTATCCGCTCATTCACGATTTCATGAAATAAAGCAGTCTTGCGCACGTTCAACTTATCAATCTCCATATAAGAATTGTTCTGAGCATCATAACCGATATGCCAACCTGTACCCGATGCGACAAATGCCTCATCCCGTATTCCTTTTTTAAAGACCTGCTCTTTTTTAAACGTTACGGTTCCGTCAACAATATCATCATACAAACGGGATACAAATTCCTGTCGCGATCGTAATGAAGACAATACATTACGATCACTTAATACCGTATTATCATACTTTCCTACAACATAGACCGCATTTCCGGGAGAACTATTCGAAACCTGCTCTTTTTTAACAATTTCATCTATTTTATCCTCAATAGCTCCGATTCTCGAATAGGCGGGTTTTTCTCCGATTGTATAAACCGGTGCATCATAAGGTCGATCTAATTTTTTCTCAAATCCGATTACCCGCGATAGACGCCCATTCGGGAAATAAGCCGGATTTACAAGATTCACACTATCTCCCAAGTTGAAGTCAAGAATTTTCGATACGTCCGACATCCCGGTAACAGGATCATAACCGGCAGCTACAGCCGAAATCAGTTTGCACGTATAAACCGAAGGATCTATTTTCGATTTCTCGACATATTCCCGAGCTTTCTCCAACAACCGTTCTTCCGCATCCGGAATATAAATATCCGAAATCATCGAAATATCGAAACCGTACAAAACATAAGTATCTCCTTTTTGGGGAATAAGAGCACCGGCAGGCAATCCCCGGCCCGACTCTTCTTCTCTCTTAATCTCGAATACTTGGGCAAGCGGATTCCAAGAACCGTCTTCATTTTTTTCGGGCTGAAACGTTTCCCCTTCGGCATGCGGATTAAATATAACCGCAAAATCCATTCCGTTCAAAGCCCCCGAACAAAACTTAAGTCGCAACTGACCATCTATAACATATCGTTCCGAAAAATAGAAGTCCGGATCATCATCCTTAAACCGGTATGCTTTCCACTCTTTTCGGGTCACACTACCGTCCTCATTTTTTATTTCATCGACATAGTTATGAGTAAAAACATTCGCAATAGTGCCGACACGCTCGGGATATATATCTTCAAAAACGACAATATCCTCTACCGCTTCCTCTTCGGACATACCTTCAAAAGCATCTATATGATCTTTTCCGGCAGGCAACATCAACCTCTGTTGCGCTATCTTTTCGATAACCCGGCTGTTATCCGAAAAGAAAATATATTCAGAAGGTGCTTTATTCAAATCGACTCCCTCGAGCACGACAATATCTCCGACCTCAAAATTCAACTGTTCCGCCCATATGAAATAATCATTTATCCCCATAAGATCGGCCTCATAACGAACATCTCCACACACAACCGTCAACGAATCCTCCATATACGCACTGCTATACGGCATATCCCATTTTACCACCCATTCTCCGGAATCCCATTCCTCTATCTCGGTAATGGTTACACGGCACTCTTTCCGATATGATCCGGGAATATTACGGGTAGAACCGAAAGCATAAATACGGGTTGCATAATTCGAACGGCTTTCATTGGCCGACATTTCCGCAACCTCTTTTCCGATCTCAAGCTTCACAGGATCTCCATATTCGCACCTGCCCAAATGTATTACATTATCCGTAATCCACCATTCGCACTCCCACGCCTCGGCAATCTTTGTCAAGGCATCCAATATATTCGTATTATCATATTGTATCGATTTTGCCGCATCTTCGACAGTCTCATCGACATAAAACGTGAACGCTTCGTTCCGATAAGTATAATTCAAAGCTTCAAGATTAGACAATACGACCGACAAATGCTTATCTGCCGTATCTGTCAAATTCCACGACGCTTCTTTCATGCCTTGCCGGTTATAAAAAAGAATCTTATTGCGCCACTTACGATAATAAGCATCAAAACGGAGTGCATAATCATATCCTCCGGTTACGGTATTCAACACAGGCTTTTGCAAATCACTCAACTCATACCATCCGAACTCCGTTTCTACATAATCACCTAAATGAAAAGACAACAATACATCGGAACTGAATTTGAGCGTAATATAATCTTCTCCCATCAACGACTTATTCCATTGACATCCTTCATTATATTCTGTCGAATATATGATTTCGTTATTCGATAAACTTTTAATATCAACCATAATTCTTACTTAAATAAAATTACCAATATTCTATTATAGAATAACCGCTATTAACGATTATCCGGATCAGGCTCATTAAACTTAATCGAAATCTTGGAAAATGTACGTTGCCGGTTTATTCCAAAATTCGATGAGCTTTTATAAGTAAGCCGATAGATTTCATTTCCTACATCAGGAACTTGAATTTCGACTTTGCCTTTTTTCAATTCTGCCATAAACAGATCGAATTTGCTTTTGTAATCACTCTTATTCAACCCTTCAATAGTAAACGTAAGTGTCACATCCCGTTCGTCAAATACCGGATTAAAGTAAATCACCGTCTTACCATTTTTATTACGGCTCTTGTTTTCGATAAAATCTTTCAGAGGAGGAGGTGTAAGCAATGCCGGTATAAAATCTTCACTCATTCTCAAACCAAATTTTTCATAAGCTCGTTTCCCGTTTATAAAAAAATCATTTACCATAGCTATTAATATTTTTGTTTTTAATAACGGCAAACTTAGCTTCTAACAAAGAAAATTCGAAAAATCAAAGCTTCCGTTCAATGACATTTCATGATTTGTCAGCAAATCATCTAAAGGACCGAATATATGTAGCCACAGATAAATAAAAATTTAACATATTCCTATTCATATAGGACTATATTTCCACAGAACACAGTACTTACACCCCTCCCCCTCTTTTGAGAAAACAAACTATCATATATCAACATAGGAATCAAAACCTTCCCCTGAAAGGAGACTCAGTGATGTGTGAGATTTATTTTTACGATATACCAATCTTAAAACTTGCTTTTTTTAATATTTACTTTTATTTTAGCAAATCAATATATCTTAAATATATAGAATATGAAAAATTTCGTTCACTTCACATTTATAATATCTCTTTTACTCGTTTTTTCTGGTTGTTCGAAAGACAACGATGAGCAAACTCTTATGATCAACACTTTCTATCAATATCCTACAAGCCCCCATTTAGGTAAAACCATAGCGTCCCCCTCATTGGTTGTCATTTATGATTATTCAACAGCTGCAAAATTTGATAAAGACCAATCAAGGCAAAGTCTAAAAAAAATGTATCGGATCACACTTCCCGACAGGAGTACGCCTGCACCACTATATAGCAGTTTCCCCAATACTTCCGGAATCTATACATTCGATAATGTAAAAAACGGAAGATATATGATATTCGTCTATTTCAGTCCCGATGGAGAATGGATCGATTATTACGGATATAAAGAAATCTCTGTAAATTCGAAAAACAGCAACTCTTATGATTTGATACTAAATCGAGAAGGTAAGTATCGGTATCAATTTATAGCCCTTTAATTAAAGAGCTATAAATTCTCAATATTAGGAAAATTTTTACAGGATAATAGCAGATGCATCTTTCTCTATCTCCACATCACAATTCCCCATGTTATCTAACAACACGACTACATAACTCGAAGCTTTTATATGAGCTTTTGAACCATACATAAGTACGACTTTATGAACTTTCGTATTATCCGTATAGATTAATGTCGCATCCGTATCACCTATTAACGCAACCTCCGGCAGGTCTTTACAAACAATCGTACCGGAATCGATCCAAATACCATAATCCAATACTTTATCCCTAATATCCCTGAAAGTTAATAAAGATGGGAAATTTTTTGTCTTGCAAAACTCCCGACCTGGTGAAGAAAAGAATAATTTTACAAGTCCTTCCCAATCTGTAACCTTACTAACCTTATCACATGCTCCCAATAAGGCAGCCTTTGCCATTATCGTCTCCAATGTTTCCATATCAATGCATTATTAAACTTTTTGTATTCATTTTTACCTCTTCTATATCTTGCGCTATTTTTTGGATAGGTTTTATTATAGATCCTGTATTCTGACGGATTTCCTGCAATTCAAGATAAGAATTTACCTGTATCGTACGCACCTCGTCAGCTATGTTCCGCATATCCCAAAGATCGACCCGAAGATCTCCGACATTCGTATTCAGCAGGCCGATCAACTCGGTCTGTGCTCCCGTCTGTGACAAGATATTCTCTCCGGAAATCTGCAAGGCGGTAAAGCGCCCGTTCAACTCCGCTCCGGTATCTTGGCTCATTGTCTCGAAGCCACCTATCGAAAATTCAGATTAATTTGCATTTATCAATATTACTCACTATTTTTGTACATTAACATTCTTAAATATATAGAATATGAAAAATTTAATTTTCTTCTCATTCTTAATATCCCTATTATTAGTTTTCCCTGGTTGTTCAAAGGATGATGATGGTGAAGATAAGAAAACATCAAACATTCGGCTAAACTTGCATTATGATACGGGTAACGATAAGTTTATAAGTGCTTATTTGTACATATACGATTTAGAAAACAATTATATTCAAAATTTCGAACTTTTTTACGAAAAGAGAAATCTTTATTATCTAAAAGATATTAACGGCAATAAAGTTTTTCCCGTCGTAAAAATGCTTATTGAAGAATCTACGGGTTTTATATACTATGATGCGCTTCCACCGCACCTATATAGAAAAGATGCCTGTAAGGTATTGCTAATACCTAAACTTTTAAACAAACCTTACAGTTACACTTGCAAAATAGTCGAATGGAAAAAATTCGGTGAAAACTTGATATTTGAAAAAACTTTTAAAAGTAACCCTGAAAAAGAAGATGAATATGAAGTATGGTAAACAACAGGGAGCTACTTTGATAATGTAGCTCCCCATTGTTTATTATATTCGATCCGTACCCGCCTTTATACCTGACAATACGACATTCGCCATCTTCAATTCCTTTACCGCATTAGCGGTATTAAGATTTATCTCCTGCAATTCGAGATAAGAATTTACCTGTATCGTACGCACCTCGTCAGCTATGTTCCGCATATCCCAAAGATCGACCCGAAGATCTCCGACATTCGTATTCAGCAGGCCGATCAACTCGGTCTGTGCTCCCGTCTGTGACAAGATATTCTCTCCGGAAATCTGCAAGGCGGTAAAGCGCCCGTTCAACTCCGCTCCGGTATCTTGGCTCATTGTCTCGAAGCCACCTATCGAAAATTCAGATTAATTTGCATTTATCAATATTACTCACTATCTTTGTACATTAACATTCTTAAATATATAGAATATGAAAAATTTCGTTCACTTCACATTTGTAATATCTCTTCTACTCGTTTTTTCAGGTTGCTCGAAAGACGATAATGATGATGATAAGCGAATGTCATATATTCATGTAAAAGCACATTACGATTCTGAAGGAGAATCTCCTGAAGGGGAATTACTGATCTTCGATTTAGAAAACAACAGTATTCAGAATTTTGAACCCCATTATCGAGATGCTATCGGTTATTATCTAATAGATACTAATAGAGAATTGGTCTTCCCTATCCTTGATGACGAACTTTCATCATATGAATCTAATGAATCTCTCGGAACGGTATACTACGAAGACCTGCCATCGCGCCTTTTAGCAAAAGAATCTTGCAAGGTATTATTGATAATACAACTCACAAACAAACCTTACAGCTACACTTGCAAAATAATCGAATGGAAAAAATATTTCGAGAATAGGTTGGAACTTGAAAAAACTTTTAAAAGAAATCCGGAAAAAGAAGAAGAATATGAAGTATGGTAAACAATGGGGAGTTGCATTATCAAAGTAGCTCCCCATTATTTATTATATTCGATCCGTACCGGCCTTTATACCCGACAATACGACATTCGCCATCTTCAATTCCTTTACTGCATTAGCGGTATTAAGATTTATCTCCTGCAATTCGAGATAAGAATTTACCTGTATCGTACGCACCTCGTCAGCTATGTTCCGCATATCCCAAAGATCGACCCGAAGATCTCCGACATTCGTATTCAGCAGGCCGATCAACTCGGTCTGTGCTCCCGTCTGTGACAAGATATTCTCTCCGGAAATCTGCAAGGCGGTAAAGCGCCCGTTCAACTCCGCTCCGGTATCTTGGCTCATTGCTTCGAAATTACTCGTCGCCTCTCCCTGATTCGTTACAGAAGGTATTTCTTCATCATCGATACCCGCAATATCGAACAAAGCATCTCGTTTGTCCAATGTTTTTTGATACAGACCCAAATATTCCTGCTCCAATTCTTTTCTTTCTCTTTCAGAGAGTTCATCATCGTCAAATGCACCGGCAAATTTTTCATACCATTTCTCCAAATCATCTTTCACAGATTTTCCGACAGCAATATTGACAAGTGAATTCCGCATATAATCCTCAAATTTTTTCGCGACATCTTCCATCGTTGCATCCGTATCAAGCAACAGGCTTTTCAACTCTTCTCGGGCAGAATCAAAAGAGATACCCGCCAATGCTTCTTTGTTCATTTTCTTAAGATTGACCAATTCTTCTTCCAACCTCAATATATCATCAACAAACGGTTTAATACCATCTCCCATCGCTGCCTCTAATTCCGGAATCTTCTCAAATAACAGAGTTAAACCTCCTATCCCCAACTCAAACAAACCGTACATGTGTTTATCTTCCGAGAAATTATATCCCTCAGCTTGAAGTCTTTCATCGAACTCCATTACTTTTTCCCATGTCCTATAGCCATACGTATGCTTTTCTCCATCCTTATAAGAATCGGCTTTCTGCTTACCGAGCTTTTTACTGGCAGCAATCTGATCTTCGACAAGCTTGACCGCCTTATTATACTCGGCAACCGCTTCTGAACCGCTTAAAGACTGCAACAACTCTTTCTGTTTAGAGATAAGATTATTCGTAACCGACATCAAGGCTTCATACTCTTCGATAGTCTCCTTCGAAACATCTTTCTTTTTTATACCGAAAAAACTGCCGATAGTCTTGCCTAATCCTCCGATAACCCCTGTAATACCGGTTATCATGCTAAAAGGCTTGGTTATATCGATACTTGCAAGACTCGACGTCACCTGCCCCAAACCCGTAAGAACACCGGATATGCTCGAAGGTATCTGAATACCGAGATCGGAAAGCATATTGACGATATGATCTCCGGATTCAACCACATCTCCCCCTATTTTTCCCATCTTATTGACCGATGTATTTATCTTCTTAATTACATCGGCTCTCCGGTTCTGAGCTGCTGCCAAACGGTCCTCAGCCTGCTTCTGCGTCAACAACACCGTAACCATCTTATTCGTAGCTTTATCATACTGCATAGCGGCAATCACAGCTTTACCCGCCTGCACATCGGCAAGGTCGCTCTGCGCCTTATCTACCTCCTGTACAGCATTTTTATATTCGGTCAAAGCTTCCCGAAGAGCCGTAAAAGAATCGAGTTCGGCAGCCTTCATATCTAATTTTTGATATGCGTCAAGAACATTCTTGGAATCGTCAGAAGACAAACTGCCTGCAGATTGATCGATAAATTCCTTCAACTGATCCCTAAGCTTGAACACCGCATCTTTCGAAGCCGTATCTAAATTCCCGAATATACCGGCAAAATCAGTTTTCGATTTAAATTCTTCTACCGATGCAGAAGAGAGCGCTTCACTTTTCTTCCGTCTGACCTGAGCTATAGCCCGGTCGATAACATCAGAATTTTCTTTTATGCGCTGACTTTCCAAAGCCTTAATATCTTCATCATATTTACGTTCTATATCTTTGCGTTGCTCCGAAAAAACTTGATACTTTTTCAATAAATCAGAAAAATATTGCTTCTGCTTCATCTCCTGTATCTTCCGGATCGTAAGATCGATCTGATCCTTATATTCATTGAACTGAGACATCAATCCCACCATACCCAAATCACTGCTTTTAAGGGTCTCCATAGTATGTTTCAGACTTTTTAGTTTTGTCTCCAGTTCTTCAATTTTCTTGTTCAGGGCATTTATTTCATCTTCATATCCCCCAAACTCTGTTATCGATGTATTTGCCATATTATTTTCTTTTTTTATATTTCAATATTTCTTTACCCGATTTATGTTCTATCTTAGTCCCATATACCGCATGCAGTTTATCTTTCTGCATAAGCAAAAGATTCTCATAAGGGATTTCAAGCACTTCTTTATAAGTAAGATGCAAAGTTTCCATAAAAGTAGCAATCTGCCCGATTGCCGTACAGTTACCGTTTACCTCTGTTTTGCCGCCATTGTCGCTACGTTCATCGTCAAGGCGGCACAGGCGAAAAAATCCCTGCCGTTCATCAGACTTATCGAAATTTCTATTGCATCTTTCAGCTCTTCCGGAGTCGCTTCTTCCAGCTCTGCGGCAATACGGTCTCGCTCCTGTTCCCAATTATCGACATTTCCGGCAATCAACGCAGCAACACCCCTCACAAGGTAAGGCGTTATTTCTCCTATTCCCGATAAAAAACCGATCATCGTATCACTACCCGGTAATTCTATATGCGAAAACTCATTCAAAGCCCGACATATCACTTTTATACACGGAGAATAGATTGTATACACTTTCCTCCCCGCCACTATCGTTTTATAACGATTTCCGATTACTGCATCCGTAACCAACTTTGCCGCTTCATTCATATCTCAAAAAACATTTCTAATATCTTCTTGAACTTTTTCTACTATCTACAACCTCAACATATCTAAAAAATAAAAAAGGCGGGCAGTTACGCCCACCCTTTTCCAGCCAAATCATTCCTATACCGCATTATTCGGCCGCATCGATCTCCGAACCGTTGAACCAAGCCTCGATTTCAAGCCCGTCAACTCCCGGCTCAATAGCCGTAGCCGAAACTGCCAAACCCACAGCACCGTCAGTATTAGCACCACGACCCGAAATAGAAGCTTTAGGAAAGACCACATATACATCATCCAAAGTTTTAGCGATAATGCATTTATAGATCATCTCGTCAGAAGCGGTTCTTCCCCATTTAGTATCGGTAGCATTACCTCCTTGCAAATCCTGCTTCGTGGTAAAATCGTATTCACCGATGGTAAAATTAACGACAACATCTCCTGCCTGTTTGGTTTCTCGATAAGTATTACCGGTCAGTTGATTTTTGTAACGGGTAATTGTCGCTTCCGCCTCTTCATAGTTCCATGTGTCTTGATGAACATTCAACACCTCTTTTGCCGAGGCTTTCGCGGTTTTCACCTCTGCGGCCGACAAACCGGTCTCGGATGAAGCTACTGTTGCAATAGGATCTGCATACCAAAGCTGTTTAATACCAACAGCCATCACTTTTTTCTCTGCCATAATAAATTAAATTTTAATGTTTATAAATAATATTTATTATTAAAAAGATACAAGATTCAAAATTTCATAGATTCAGAATATAGACATATCCATGTAAACACCTCATTAATAAAGGTTATTTATCTTAAGGAACTAAGAATTTTTATCCTGATCTTTTTCTTTTTCGTGAAGCAAAATTAACAGTAGATCGGTATGAAATAAAATTTTTGATATCTTCTAAAATGACAATACGACAAATGTCAATCAAAATATGATTTCTATTTACTACGTAACCGAACATATATCAATAATAACCTAATGATCAACATATTACAAAATTTACTAAATACGATTATTTTCTTTTTGAAAGTATTTTAGCCGATTTTCTATTTCACCATATAAAAAATCCACATCTTTTCTGAAATCCCGATAATTTTTATACCGAAAAGCCAATTTCCGGGAAAAGTTCGAAACAGAATTATGAGATTTGAGTCCAAGTACCTGAGCAATTGCTTCTCGCACACCATTAGCTATGCGACCACCGGCAAGACTTTCGATAGAGTATAAACGCAGTATGATAAACACAAATTTTTCCCGGTCTTCGAACAGCAACCTGCGACTCTTCTCCCGATCTTTCAAAAGATCTTTGAACCATTCATATATTGTCGAAATAAAACCGACATCTGATAGAACCGGTGTTGTCAACTCCCGTTCACGAGCAGATAAACGAGACTTTTGTTCTCGTATAGTTTCTAATTCGGAAATCTCGCTAAACATATACCACAGTATTAAAAAATAAATATTTACAACTATCCATATCAAATAGGCTCTTCACCCTTAAAACCTTTTCCCCAAAGCATGGCAGAATACAAGGATTTCACATATAAATCAAACTCCCATTGCTCGGTTATAAAATCGACATCAAGGGCCGCATCCCATGCTTTCCGATACAAAAACTTCATTTTCTGTCTTTCCATTAATTATCCTCCTTCATAAAATAACCGTCGAAACAGAGCTCAAAAAATTTTTTTTATCATAATCTCGACTTAGAGCCTGTCTAAATTTTCCAATAGAAAAATATTATCAGGTCATTTTTGCGCTTTCTTCCGGTCTATCTTCCCGTTTTCCCTCGTCAGATAGCCCGTTATCCTCCTCCTAAAAACAGAAAAATATCCTCGAAAGAAACTCTCAAATCTGACCAGAGCAAAATTAAAACAGGCACTTAGAATTGTTTTATTTACAGTTAATACCTATATTTGTAATTGTTAGCACAAATATACTAACAGTTAGTATAAATACAAACATATAGGCATAAATAGTTAGCATATTACCAATATTTAACAAAACAGTTAGTTTTTTTTTACGATGGAAGCATGGAGAAGAATACAAACTATTATGGAAGAAGAAGGACTAAACAAAAATTCTTTCAGCAAGGCCATAGGCATGACCAATAATGTCACGATCACACGCATCATCAATGAAAAACGCTCACCATCACGCAGTACATGTGAAAAAATAGCCAAAGCTTTTCCTAAATATAATTTACATTGGATGCTTACAGGAGAAGGCAATAGGTTAAACGGTTCAATAGACGAGTGCGATATTTTGTGTAATAATGACGCAAAAATCATTCCGGCCACAAATTTCATGAATGTTCCGTTAATCCCGGTACGGGCATCCGCAGGTTACTTAACAGGATATGGAGACACAGAATATATAGACACCTTACCTACCATACCGGTTATTGTCGATAGAACATATCATGGGAGATACAGGTGTTTCGAAGTCGATGGCGACAGCATGGATGACGGAACCCGAGATGCCATTTGCGATAAAGACATCGTACTCGGAAGGGAAGTAAAACAGGAATTCTGGAAATGTAAGCTACACATCAATGACTGGGATTTCATAATCATTCATAAAGACGGTGTCACCATAAAGCGTATCATTGAACATGATACGGAAGCCGGTATCATTAAATGCCATCCGTTAAATCCCATGTACAATGACTTCGAATTGAGCTTGAATGAAGTATATGAATTATATAACGTAATTAAAATAGTGGATCGAAGCACAAGAAGATAATATAAATATACCTGACCAAATCAATAAACAAACATATATATTTTTCAGAATCTTTTAATCCCCCAGCTATCGAACGAACGGCGTTTAGCTGCCCAAAGTGTCAATAAGACAGATATTAATGACGAAGAAAAGATCGTAATCATAAGCATAATCTGGTATTTGATCGCGACATTGGGACTGCTTCCGCCCAGTATCTGACCGGTCATAGTCCCCGGTAAAGCAACCAACCCCATGACGGCCATCGATGCAATAGTCGGATTAAATGATTTTATCAACGCTTCACGCATAAACGGCGCTGTCGCTTCACCTCGTGTCGCCCCGTTTGCCAATAAATAAAAATAAAGCTGGCGTTCTCGGTCAAGACTTCCATAAAAGACATTAAGGGCTATAACATTGGCCGAAAGCATATTGCCGAGTATCATACCGCTGACAGGAACAAAATAACGTGCTTCGAACAGATGATCTAACTTTATAATTATTCCTAAGAAATAGACATCTATAATACAGATAGAACAAAAAAACGCAACTATTACCGGGATAAAGAGCTGCTTTACCGGTAATTTAGTCCGCCCCAATACCGTCCACGAAGCTACACAAATCATAACAATCACCCACAACAAATTGATCCATGCCGAATTCCATGTAAACAAATATTCCAAATAAAAACCGATCAAAAACAATTGTAAAGTCATCCGACTTGCCGCAATGAGCGTATCCTTCACCAATCCCGTACGATAATAGGCCAATGCCGTCACAGGTATCAACAATAATAAAAAACCGAGGCACATGCTGCCCCAACCGATATCGACAATTCCGTTCATCTTTCTTCTCCTATTTTTATACTGCGATCAAACGCCCGGATAAACCGCTCGTCATGTGATACGGCAACCATTGTCATACTCTTATAAGATTTCAAAAATGCGATCAGCTTTTCAATAGAATCAGAATCTAAAGCCGACGTAGGCTCATCCAATAATAAAAGCGGTTTATCCAATAAGACCGCAATAGCGATCATAACTCGCTGACGTTGCCCTCCGGAAATCTCGACAAGATGTTTTGTATATATCTCCTGCTCCAGTCCCAAATGCCCGAATATATTTAAAACGGTTTGTTCTGCCGGTATTTTATTCCTATTTTGCCGGAGTTTGAAAGGCGCAAACACACATTCCTTTACAGTGTCATAGGGTAAAGTAAACTCCTGAGGTACCCAAGCCGTAAGACGACGAATATCCGATACAGTAGTACCGGTAAGCAATTGTCCTCCAACCCATATTTCACCTTCATCGGGCTGCACCAACCCTGCAATACTACTCAATAAAGTACTTTTCCCCGTTCCCGAAGCACCATAAACGACAACCTTTTCGCCTGAAGATACCTCATCCGAAAAATGAGTCATCAGAGGTTTCCCGTCATAGATGAATGTCACATCTTTAAATAAAACCATCCGCATCTTTTCTTTTTAAGAATACAAAGATAATTCATCCTGATATTTTCATCAATATAAGATTGACAAGCCTCCTTTCAAAATACATTTCAAAAATAAAAAACTCCCCGTATCCTTAAATACGAGGAGTTTTTTCAAAAAAGTAACCGATGATTTCATTTTCAATGAAACCGATCAAGGCTCTACAATAGAACAGATACTTACCCGATTCCAATCCGGATCTGTAAACATATCTCCGATTCCTTGCCCTTCTGCCGTAATGCGATTTGCATTGATCTTATATTTTTTCACAAGAATGTTCTTTACTGCTTCAGCCCGAGCCTGAGCCAGCTTCTTATTGAATTCGAGATTTCCTTCAGGAGATGCATAACCTTTGATAATCACATTTGCCTCGGCATGCTTTTTCATATAAACGGCGACTCGTTCTACATTAGGTAATTGCGAAGCGTCAACTGTCGATCTGCCCTGTCGGAAGGTAATGATAGATTCCGGAATACGGCTGGTTTCTACCACAGTTTCTACTTTTACAGGACGATTGCGACAATCGGCCAACTCTTGCTGTAACATACCGATCTTTTGATTTGCATTGTTTACGACACTGTTTTTCTCGTTTACTTGTGTACGAAGATTATTAATAGAAGCGTTCAATTGATCGATTTCGGCCTGATTATAAGCTCTGACCTTCGTAAAATGGTGCTTTCCATTACTACCTTTAAAATGATAAGTTGCCCCGGCTGTCAATTCAAAAAATGCATTATTTGCATTAAAGCGGCTTTTTGCTCTATTAAAATCACCCTCCATATCATATACAATAGCGGGTTTAATCCCTAAAGTCCAAGCTTTCGTTTCTCCGAAATTAAAATTCAGATTCAACCCGAAACGAGTAGACCAAGAATTATCGTCATCAGAACCGTTTACATAATAATGCATCCAACCGATACCAGCCACCGCTTCAATTTCGAATAAACGGGGAGTACCGGGATAGCCTCCGAACAGATTCATCAAATTAAATTTGTTCAACAAACTGACGTCAGAAGCATCGATAGCATTTTTACTATCTGTCGTATTTATATACCCCATACCCTGAAACTCCATTCCGAAAATCGGAGTTAATTGTTTAGTTACTCCAAGTCCGAAAGTCGGACGGGCATCTTTAAAAAAAGAACTGTGAGTCAAAGGGGTTACCATACCCGCTTTGAGTTCTATAGACCAATTATCTCCTATTTTAGTACCTTGGAGAGCAGTCTGGTCAGTCTGAGCATTTGCTGCAAACGCGCTTATCACAAATGCTGATAAGATAATAGACTTTTTCATAATTAAAAATATTAATAGATAACTCGATAAAATTATTATATCTTGGATTTTATTTTTTGACTTTTAAATAACCGAAGACGCACTTCACGCTAAATAGCAATCTTAATAGACTATCATCACGGTTCTCATATTTCCGCTCAACCGATAATTCATGATAAAAAAAATCTTTCCGTATTCATAATTCAATTTTTGTTATTTATAATTTAAGATGTTTTCTTTTTAGATAACATTATAGACGAAACCTTTGTTCGCTATTTGTGAATAAAAATAACGTCCTCTTTTTTTCTCATTTCATAACATAAAATCCCATACACCCTAAAAAGCACATCTTATCTCAGATATAATAGTTAGATAATAAGCACATTAGTCTTTATAATGGGAAATTAAAAACAGATAAAACGAGTGATTTTCTTGAAATTTAAATTAATCGGAATATAAAAAAGTATTCACAAACTTCATATTTGCATAATCTACCGAAAAGCTATTCATCAACCTAACAGCACAAAAAAGTGCATGCGGATTTTTAATCGCACATGCACTTTTTTCAGAAACTCTTTTTCAGAGAAACAGAATCTAAGAGCCTATCTAAATTTTCCAACAAAAAATATTATCAGGTCATTTTTGTGTTTTCCTCCGGTCTGTTTTCCCGTTTTCACTCGTCAGATAGCCCGCTATCCTCCTCGTAAAAGCTGAAAAACGTCCTCGAAGGGAAATCTCAAACCTGACCCAAGTAAAATTCAGACAGATTCTAAATCTGACTACAACTCCAACTTATTCTTATATAAACCTATCAATCGATACCTCCTCCCAAAGCATGATAAAGATTAATTACACCTTGTATCTCTTCAAAACAATCCGATACCGCGTCCAACTCGGCCTGCAGCAAAGTTTGACGAGCGGTAAGGACTTCCAGATAATTTTGAGAACTGTAACGCATCAACAGTTCTGAACTACGAACTGCCGATTCTAAAGAGGTAATCTGCTGTTTATTCAGATGATGACGTTTACGCGCCGTTTGCCATTGTAACAAAGCATCATTTACCTCTGTACCTGCATCAAGTAAACTTTGCTTGAACGAAAGCAATGCTTCTTCTTGCTGAGCTTTGGCAACCTTTAAATTGGCAATATTCTGCCCCCGGTTAAAAAGAGGTTGTACCAATGAGCCTATGGCTGAAAATAGCCACTGTCCGGGATTAGAGATAACAGCTCCTGCGGCATTTGTCCATCCTGCAGAACCACTCAATGTAATTGAAGGATAAAATGCCGAATGTGCTTGATTAGTGACATAAAACGCTGCAGCTAAAGCAGCCTCGCTTTGACGGACATCGGGACGACGGTGCAATAATTGCAAAGGAATGCCTACCGAAAGTGTATCCGGGAATTTTTGTTGTTTCAAAGTCGAACGGGATATTGTTCCCGGAGTCGAACCTAACAACGCAGAAAGAGCATTCTCCGTCTCTGTAATCTGACGCTCTATCGAAAGCAAGGAGGCATCCACAGAAAGTTTGCTCGCTTCGGTCTGAGCAACAGCCATATCAGTCGTTTGTCCGGCCTTTTTCAACGCCTTCATCACACGCAAGTTCTCGCTCCAATTTTCAGCAGTACGTCTACTGATTTCAAGCTGCTCATCAAGCATCAACAACGTATAATAACTATTGGCAATAGTAGCGACCAACTGAGTCTGTACAGCCTGACGATAAGCCTCGCTCTGTTCTAATACGGCTTTTGCCTCTCTTTTGGCATTCGTCACACGACCAAAGATATCGATTTCCCAATCTGCAGAAACAGCCAAATTATAGCTTTTAGTGAGTTTAGACTTTTCCGCTTTATTCAATGTACCTTGCGGTGATAACGATATCGAAGGTAAATAAGAAAGTCGAGAAGTCATAAGCAAAGCTTCTGCCTCCTTCACTTTCAATCGGGCAATGTTCAAATCGGTATTATTCTTTAATCCGGTGTCGATAAGCTGCTGTAACTGCGAATCTGTAAAAATTTCTCTCCACGAAAGGGCTGCTATCGAGGCCGTATCCGTTTGTTCTTGAGTATGACGAAAAAGACTGTCTGTAACAGTTTTCATGTCAGGTTGTTTATACTTCCGATATATCGAACATCCGCTCGTTCCTATGATCAAGGATATACATATTATTATTTTTTTCATACGAATCTTCTTTTCAATTAGTTCTCCTCCTCCAATTTCGATACTTTACGCTGAGGCATAATTTTCTCTTGCAGATATTGGAACACGATAAACAAAACCGGTACGATAAACAACAAGGCTATAGTACCGATCAACATACCGCCGACTGTCCCGACACCGATAGAAATATTTCCGTTTGCTCCTACTCCCGAAGCAAACATTAACGGCAACATACCGAAGATCATCGTCAATGAGGTCATTAAAATGGGTCGCAAACGCACTTCTGCCGCAGACACGGCAGCTTGTGTAATACTCATCCCTTGATGACGCCTTTCCGAAGCATATTCTGTCAACAAAATAGCTGTTTTTGCCAACAAACCGATCAGCATGATCAAACCTGTCTGCAAATAGATATTATTTTCCAAACCGAACATTTTGGCAAAAAGAAAACTTCCGGCCAATCCGAACGGTACTGATAGAATAACCGCCAAAGGAATAAACAAACTTTCGTAAAGAGCACACAGAATCAAATAAATAAATACTACACAAATGACAAACACCAATACAGTCGTATTTCCTGTTGAAGATTCTTCTCGCGACATTCCGCCAAACTCGAAACCATAACCGGCAGGTAATGTTTCTTCGGCAACTTCACGTACCGCCTGAATAGCTTGTCCTGAACTATAACCGGTAGCAGGCGCTCCATTAACGGATATAGCGGAAAAAAGATTAAAACGGGTTAAAGTCTCAGAGCCATATACCCGAGTCAAAGTCAAATACTGGCTGACAGGAGACATCTCTCCATCCGAATTACGAACGAACATATTATTCAACGCTTCCGTATCTAACCGGAACTCAGGAGATGCCTGTACCATTACACGATAAAGTTTTGAAAAACGGTTCATATTCGAGGCATAATTACCTCCGATATATCCCGACAAAGTACTTAACACATCAGATGGAGATACTCCGTTGCGCTTACAACGAGCAGCATCGACCTCGACCATATACTGAGGGAATTTGGTATCAAACGAGGTCGTTGCACGTCCGATTTCCGGTCGTGCATTCAATTTCTCAATCATTTGCCTCGTATATTTCAACAAATCTTCTATAGAACCGCCTTTTTGATCTTGTACATAAATTTCAAAACCACTACTCACTCCATATCCCGGGATCATAGGCTGGGCAAAAGCCATGATCTGAGCCGAGGATATATCATCTGTACGCCGGTATATCTCATCAATAACGGCATTTATTTCATCCTCTTTTTCCTGACGCTCGTCCCATTGTTTCAGACGGACAATAAACATACCGTTAGACGATCCTTGTCCGCTGATCATTCCGTTACCCGTCACCTTAGAAAACATTCGTATTTGCGGAATATCACTAATACGTCTATCCACTTCATCCATAATAATTTTCGTCTCCTCCAAAGTATTTCCCGGTGAAGTTCGCACATCGACAAATATAGTTCCCATATCTTCCTGCGGAACAAGTCCGGTTTTAGTCGTTTTCATCAAAATAAACAAACCGGCAAAAGCCACTAACAATAAAACCAAAGCCAACCATTTCCGTTTCAGCATAAAGAAAACTCCCGTTTTATATTTCTGTACCAAACGGTGAAAAGCGCTGTCGAATGCAATATGAAAACGAGAGGAAAAACTCATTTTCTTCCCATTACCTGCAACTTCATGAGGAGTCATAATCAATGCACAAAGGGCAGGACTTAACGTCAAGGCATTGACCAAAGAGATCGCTACGGCAACAGCCATCGTCAAGCCGAATTGCGTGTAGAACGTACCGGTCGTTCCTCCCATAAAACTGACAGGAATAAAGACTGCCATAAAGACAAATGTCGTCGTTACCAATGCAGATGTAATTCCTCCCATCGCATCGATCGTAGCCCGGTATGAAGATTTATACCCTTCATCGAATTTTGCCTGAACAGCTTCTACGACAACGATCGCATCATCCACCACAGTACCGATTACCAATACCAATGCAAACAAGGTCAACATATTCAAGCTAAAACCCGCTACATATAAAAAAGCGAATGTCCCCACTAAAGAAACAACTATCGAGATTGCCGGAATAAAAGTAGAACGCATGCTTTGCAAAAACACATACACCACCAAAATCACCAGTAAAATAGCTTCAACAAGCGTTTTTATCACATTTTGAATAGAAGCATCCAAAAAATCTTTAGAACTCATCAGGTCTACCAACTCCATACCTTTAGGCAAAGTTTTCGATATTTCTGCTGTCACTTTGTCTATTTCTTCTATGATCTCATTGGCGTTAGAGCCGGATGTTTGCGCAATCATACAGTTAGATCCGGGATGTCCGTTTACTTCTCCTATATAAGTATAGGACCTAGAACCTAATTCTATTCGTGCTACATCTTTCAAACGAAGGACTTCTCCGCTTTTTAAAGATCGGATTACCAAATTTTCATAATCTTTTTCCTCTTCATAACGTCCCCGGTATTTCAGGACATATTGGAATGTGTTTCCAGATTCCGCACCAAGTGTTCCGGTAGGAGCTTCTAAATTCTGCTCATCAAGTACGGCAGCAATATCCGACGGCATCAGGTTATATTTAGCCATTTTACTGGGATCAAGCCAAATACGCAAAGAATAATCCGATCCCATTACATTAACCTCACCCACCCCGGCAATACGAGAAAGACGCGGCTCGATATTAATCTTCAAGTAATTATTAAGAAAGCTCTCATCAAACGAATTATCCGGACTATAAAGGGCTAATGCTTTAATATTACTTGTCTGACGCTTACGCACAGTAATACCACCCTTCGTTACTTCTGCAGGCAATAATCCCTGTGCCGTTGCAATACGATTCTGGACATTGACTGTCGCCATATCGGGATCAGTACCTTGACGGAAATAAATAGTAATTCGTGCCGAACCGGTATTGGTTGCAGACGAAGTCATATACATCATATTTTCCACCCCGTTCAATGCCTCTTCAAGAGGAACAATGACACTCTTTTGCACAGTCTCGGCATTTGCTCCTGTATAAGTAGCAGAAACACTGACGGTAGGAGGTGCGATTTCAGGAAATTGTTCGATAGGAAGCTGCGAAAGCCCTATCAATCCAACAAGTAAAATAACAACCGAAATAACAACCGATAAAATAGGCCGGTCAATAAATGTTCTGATTTTCATAATGCGGATTATTCATTAGTGGAAGTATGAGAATCGATTACCGTTCCTTCTCGCACAAGACCTGCACCTTCGGCAATAATAACATCACCGGGAACGAGTCCCGACTCGACAATATATTCCGTACCGTTATTCAAACGGAACACTTCAATCGGAGCAGATTTCGCCTTACCGTCAACTACTTTATAGACAAAAATGCGATTTTGCAATTCATAAGTGGCAGTTTGAGGAATAACGATTACGCTGTCTCGATGAGTAGGAACGATCACCTTTCCGCTACCACCATTACGCAACAATTTATCCGGATTTTTAAATGAAGCACGAAGACTTACTGCACCCGTCCCGCTATCAACGGTTCCGCTAATAGCATCAATTTTACCGGAATATTGATAAACTTTACCATTACTGAGCATCAATTCTACTTCAGGCATTTGCTCCATTGTTTTCTGCAGCGAACCATATTGTTGCACAAAATCCAGAATTTGATTCTCGTCCATCGAAAAATAAGCAAAGACCTCGTTATCGTCAGAAACCGTGACTAACGGTTCTGAAATATTACTATCGACAAGAGCTCCTACTCGATAAGGAATCATACTGGCTACTCCATCTACCGGACTTTTTACTTCTGTATAAGAAAGATTATTACGTGCATTTATCTCCTCGGCACGAGCCAAAGCAAGTGCAGCTTGAGCTTCGGCAAGAGCATTACGAGCAGTTTGCAAATCGAATTCAGAAACCACATTCTCCCGAAACAGTTCTTCCTTACTTTCAGCCGTAAGTTTTGCTGTCGCAAGTTTAGATTCGGCACTCTTCACATTAGCCATAGCCGTCTCAAGCGCAGCTTTATACGGAACTTGATCGATAACAAAAAGAACTTGTCCCCTATGTACGACATCCCCTTCATTCATACAAATTTTCGTGATTATACCGCTTACCTGTGGACGTATCTCCACATATTGCCGCCCTCGAAGCGTAGCGGTATAATCTCTCTTAAGCGTTTGATTACTGAATCCGACATTCAAAGTTTTATACTTAGCAGATGTTTGTTCCTGAGGCTGAGATCCGCACGAATAGAGCAGTATAAGCCCCGATAAAATAGGAATAATGAGGTATTTCATTGAGTATAGTTGATTAATTATTACATTACATAATGAGATACAAAACAAGTAATGGCAAAAATAAAAGGATTTTGCTACATATTATAAAAGTGTTGATTAACGACAGAAAAGTGTTGATTAACGACAATAGGCAATTTTTGAGGTATAGCATCTAATATTTATCTTTGTGATAAAGATTTGATATTTTACGAATATATTAATACCCTGATGCTATTTAAAAATTTCAAAGCTAAAGGAAAGGAGACTGCATATTATACATTTATACGGTATCCTCAAATAATACACTATGTCGATCTACTTTTCTGCTTGGTTATCTTGCCATTGATTATCCTATTAGTTCCGGTCGACAAATGGATTAAAACCCAACCTGTTTTTGTCGGAACATTAGTCTTATACTTATATTTACTTTATTTCACTTACAGAAAAGCAAATATTCCCTCGCTTTTTTTAAAAAGGAAATATTTGCATATCATTATCCTGATCATCATATTGACACTGATTACAGAACTATTAACACATTTCCCCATATCCGATAAATTCGGGTCTAAATTACCCATAGATTTTCGCCGTCACTTACACGCCCAAACCATATGGTTTTTCTTCTTGATCGTATCCGGATTTAGTTTAGCCATTGAAGTAACCTTCGAACTATTCCGCCAAATGTTACAAAAACAAGAAATTGAAGCAGAAAAAAACAAAGCCGAGTTAGCGATGTATAAAGCTCAGATAAATCCACATTTTCTATTTAATACGCTCAATACGCTTTATGGTTTGGTCATCACTAAATCAGATCTGACAGAATCTGCATTTGTAAAATTTTCGAATATCCTGAAATACATGTATGATAATACTTCGGTAGAAAAAATAAACATAAATAACGAAATCGAATATATCCGGCAATATGTAGAATTACAAAAACTCAGACTAAATCACCATACAAAAGTCATTTTTGAAAGCCGTACAGATGAAGAACACGTTCTTATCCCTCCTATGATACTGATTACATTTGTCGAAAATGCTTTTAAATACGGGACGTCGTCTTCTGAAGATTGTACCATACTTATACGAATTATAGTCGAAGATGGTGTTCTGCTTTTCAAGACTCGTAACTCTATCATGAAAGAAAAAAAAGAAAGTAAATCATCTATCGGCATCGAAAATTGTAGAAAACGCTTGCAAATGCTCTATCCCGGACTCTTCACCCTTGTCACCGAAAAAGATGATAACAAGCAGGAGTTCTTGGTTAAATTAACGATACAATTGTCTCGAATATGAAGCAAATCAACTGCATAGCTATCGATGATGAACCGATCGCACTACTGGTAATCAAACAATTTTGCGAAAGGAAAGGGAACATTGAGTTAAAAACTTTCTGTGAGCCTCGTATAGGATTAGAAGAAATAAAAAAAGACAAACCTGACATCGTATTTCTCGATATAGAGATGAACGGTCTTAACGGATTGGAAATCGCAAAAAAGCTACCTCATAACTGTTGTTTGATATTTACTACGGCTCATGCTCAATATGCTCTTGACGGCTTTAATCTCGATGCGGTAGATTTCCTGCATAAACCGATAGCTTACGAGCGTTTCGACAGGGCAATTGAAAAAGCTATACGAAATATTTCGGGATGGAACAACAAAAATGATCAAGAGACAATCGTTGTCAAGCAGGAATATAACAACATAAATATATTGCTATCTGATATTTTCTATATCGAGGCTTTAGAAAATTATTGTAAAATACACAGAATAAACGGCAATAGCGTAATATCACGGCTCAACATCAAAAGCATTCATAAAATGTTACCACAAAACACTTTTTTAAGAGTACACCGTTCATTCCTCATACCCATAAACCGCATACAAAGATTTTCTAAACAAGAAATATGGCTAAGAGGTTTATCAAGGCCTATACCGGTAGGAAGGCGTTATGCAAAAGAAATATATGATTTTTTGACCGATAACAGACAACTGTAATAAATATCGATTATCAAAAGCCATATATTAAATTTGAAGAGGCTGAACTCTACAAACACTCCCAAACAAGATCAAAAAACGAGCTATCAGGCAACACAATCTTCTCTTTTCAATATTTTTACAATGTCACAAAAAAGTTTCCGATCTTTTTAAATAATGCCAAAATGAATTAACGCATTTCGAATGCCATCATTATCAACCGTATCTGTTACATAGTCGGACACCGCTCGTATAGACTCGGCAGCCCCACCCATAGCTATCCCTATACCGGCTTCCCGAAGCATTGAAATATCATTTCCCCCATCTCCAAAAGCCATTGTATGCGAAATATCGAAATCATAATAAGAAGCGAATTCTCTAATACCAGATGCTTTATCAACGCCTTTCACATTTATATCTGCAAAAATCGGATGCCACCTGGAAGCGGAAAGGTTCGGAAGTTGAGCCATAACTTCTTTTTCTGTCTCCTCATCACAATAAAAACATAACTGACAACATTTACCTTCGATAAACTCCTTTTCTATATCGATGACCGGCGGAACAGGATGATCTACCAATCTCGCCAATTCTATAACGATAGGGTTCAACTCATTGACAAAAATCCCGTTATCCGTTTCAACGGCTATCGGAAACCCAAATTGTCGAGAAAGAGCATAAGCTTTCTGAAAATCTTTATCAGAAATTTGTTTTTTAGACACGGAAGTACCGTCTCTCAAGACGCAATCCGAACCATTAAGGGCTATTACGGCATCAAAAGGGACTTCTTCTATTTCATGCAAATCACTTGCAGCTCGTCCTGTTGCGATAATAATTTTACACCCCGAATTATGGACTTGCCGTAACGCATCTATTGCCGACTGAGGCACACGATGAGTATCAAAACTTACCAACGTACCGTCAACATCTAAAAATATCGCCCTTATCATATTCAAGAAATTATATTATAAGAAGTTTACAACTCTATTAGTTTATTATCGATAACTTGTAAAGGCCCAATAACTACTCATATCAAATTTACTGCAACATCATTATGGCTGACTTGCAAAATTATAATAATTGTTTTCAGATCTTGAAAGCAGAATAGCAATTTTTTACTTCCGCAAATAAAAAAGATAAAAAAATCGTCAACAATTTCAATAAAAAATAAACCCGCCTATTATTCAATTGATAATAAGCGGGTTATAAATATCCATGTTGTCCTGGAAGGATTCGAACCCTCACAAGCGGAACCAGAATCCGATGTGCTACCGTTACACCACAGGACAATTTTTTATTGCGCTGCAAAGGTGCGAATTTATTTCTCTATTACAAAACCATACCGATACTTTTTACTTTCGATTAAGTTTTTTTTACAAGGATGTTTCTTCTTTAGGCAAAGCTGACTCTACTGCTTCGTATGATTTTTTCATAAGCGTTTCAATATCATGTCCTGAAACAGGGTCAGGGAATAGGGGTTTATGAATAGTCAAAACCATTTTTCCCGGTTTTATCAAATATGACGAACGAGGCAACACAGAAAAAGATCCGTCAATCGTTAAAGGTACTACGGGCAAATTCAAATCAATAGCCAACTGATAAGCCCCCTTTTTAAAGCGCTGAAGTTTCCCGTTCCATGTACGTGATCCTTCAGGAAAGACAACTAAAGACATGCCGTGTTTCAACGTCTGTTCTGCCATATCCAATGTTTCCCGAATACTTTTAGGCCCGGAACGATCTACAAATATATGTCCGGCTGCAGCACAAGCTTTTCCGACAAATGGTATGCGTCTGAGGCTTTTTTTCATCATCCATTTAAAATTATGTCCTAAGAAGCCATAAATTAAAAAAATGTCATACGCTCCCTGATGATTTGCGACAAAAACATAAGAAGTTTTCTTATCGATATTTTCCCGACCTTTTACTTTAACTCGCACAAACGAGATCCAACAAAAAAGCTGAGACCAAATGCGTCCCGGATAATATCCCCAAACTTTACTGTCTCCGATAAAACAGCCGACAATCGTCACTAATGCTGTTATTATAGTCAATACTAATAAAATAGGAAATGCAATAAGCCACTGGTAAAAAAAGAACAGTATTCTTAACATAAAATACACTACGGTTAATTACAATCAATATATAAAGACAAAGGTAGCTGTTAAGTTTTAGAAATACAACAGCTTTTCAGGATTCTTGCTGTTCGAGAATCATTAAGAAAGTTTTCAAACCAACATTCCTTATCAGGAATAAAACCTCTCTCTAAAAAGGAAAAAAGGGTTCTGCAAATTAGTTTGCAGAACCCTTTTAGTGTCCGAGATGAGATTCGAACTCACACGATCCAATGATCACTACCCCCTCAAAGTAGCGTGTCTACCAATTTCACCACCCGGACATCGTTGTTTTTGAAGCGTGCCCAAAACAGGACTCGAACCTGCACGTTCGCAATAAACACTAGTCCCTGAAACTAGCGCGTCTACCAATTCCGCCATTTGGGCTTACTCGCTGTCACGGAAAAACCGTGGAGCGAAAGACGGGACTCGAACCCGCGACCCTAACCTTGGCAAGGTTATGCTCTACCAACTGAGCTACTTTCGCAATTGCGACTGCAAATATAAAGCGTTATTTTGAGTTGTGCAAATGCAAAATATTATTTTTTCACCTTTTTCTGATCCTGCTTTTGTTACTTTTTGAATACTAACCGCTTAATATCTAAATTAGATCAAAACGATCCCTTCATATCAACGATTGCGTAACATCGAAAAAAATTCTTCTCTCAATTCTCTGTCCTTAAAATTACCAGAATACAAACAAGTCGTAGTCGATGCATTCTGTTTCTCAACCCCTCTCATCTGCATACACAGATGACGCGCCTCTACCATAACGATAGTCCCATACGGTTCGATTACAGAATCAAAACAATCGAGTATCTCCCGAGTCATACGCTCTTGAACCTGAAATCTCCGCGCAAAAGCATCAACAAGCCGCGCCGGCTTACTCAAACCCACAATCTTATCTCCCGGCATATATCCGATATGCACTTTACCGAAAAAAGGGAGCAAGTGATGTTCACACAAAGAATAGAACTCTATATCTTTTACAAGAACTATTCGCTGAGAATCTCCATAATTTTCATGAAAGATAGCCGAACGGAGAATCTCTTCAGGCGACTGACTATAACCGCTCGTTAAAAATTTCATAGCACGAGCAACTCGTATAGGTGTTTTTTCTAATCCCTCCCGGTTTACATCTTCACCCAATAACTCCAATATACTTTTATAATGTCCGGCTATCAAATCTTCCTTTTCTTGATCAGACAACCGGTCCTGTACCTTTTGCATATTACCAAAGTCTTTATAATCTTCATTCTACAATACGTGTTAAGCGGATCATATCCTTCACAACACGCATTTCCCGAAATTGAGGAAATGTATTCTTTAATTCGATCAGCTTGAGGTTCGCTTCTTCAAATGAACGAAAGTCCCCCACCCTAAGTCTCCAAAAAGGAGATGTAAACGTAACATAAGTGGACAATTCCGGATCTGCATCTTTTATCATAGAAGCTTTCTGATAAGCTTCATCTTTGGATCTTCTCTGATTATTATCCGAAAATACTTGTATCCGATACCCGCGGACTGTTACATAATTCATATCTCTCGATGATGTTCCGGATAAAGCGACATTACCTGTCCGCCTTGCCAGACGATCGGTAAGACGTGCATCCTGAAACAAACGGACACGTGCATTTCCGGTAACACGCTCTAACGACTGAACAATTGAAGTATCTGCTACCTGCACCTGAGCGTATGCACCACACCAACCTACAAGCGATAATAAAACGATCGATAAAACAGTTCTTCTTTTCATAGGCTTTATACAGATAAGAAAACTGCAAAAGTAAGCATTCTATCTTACTTTTGCAGTTTATAGCCTGTTTAATTATTTAAAATGCATTGATAATGCCCATAAAGGAATCGACTTCCAAAGCTGCTCCTCCGATAAGTCCTCCGTCCACGTCTTTATTTGCAAACAATTCTTTCGCATTCGAAGGCTTACAACTTCCTCCATAAAGAATAGAACAGTTTTCAGCAACTTCATTGCCATATTTATCAGCAATAGTTTTACGAATAAACGCATGCATTTCTTGAGCCTGTTCTGCAGTAGCAGTTTTTCCTGTTCCGATAGCCCATACCGGTTCATAAGCCAATATGATTTTTCCAAAATCTTCTGCAGACAGATTAAATAAAGATTCTTCTATCTGAGCTTTCACTACATCAAAATGTTTTCCGGCTTCTCTTTCCTCAAGCACTTCTCCAATACAGAAAATAGGAGTCAAACCATTAGCCAAAGCAAGAATTGTCTTCTCTTTCAGAATTTCCGGAGTTTCATGATAATAAGCACGGCGTTCTGAATGACCGAGAATTACATACTTAGCTCCTGTAGAAGCAACCATCTGGGCCGAAACCTCTCCGGTATAAGCGCCAGAAGCTTTATCTGCACAGTTTTCTGCAGCAACACCTATTTTATTCGTATCGATAGCATCTACAACAGAGGCTAAATGAATAAAAGGAGTACCGATAATCACATCGCAATTAGGAGTTTTTCCTGCCAAAGCAGCCTCAATACCTTTAGCCAATTCAAGACCTTCCTGAAGCGTCTTGTTCATTTTCCAGTTACCTGCAACAATGTTTTTTCTCATAACAAATATTAATTGTGTGGTTATATAATAAAATAACTATTACTCTTGTTTTTCCGAAGATACCAAAGAAGATTTTTTTTCTCTCCTCTTTTGCCGGGCTTCTCGTATTTTGCCGATAATAGCGGCAACTGTTTTTTCAGTCAACAACAAAATAAACATCGGTACGGCATAAATCGATACCAATATTCCCAAATTTTTCGATCCGTCATATACCCATGTACGCCCGATCGGGAGATTCTCTATCTCATCATTCAACTGTGCTTCGTCCGGCAAATGCGAAGGAAGCTGTTTCCATATAATCGTGCCTTTATGCAAAAGCATTACACCCGGATTACCCCGTATAATCGTTTTTATCGTAGTCTCATCCATCCTATAAAAAGGATAATCAGCTCCTGTATTATCCTGCCAAACAGCAATCGCCGAATCAGACGATGCAGTCACACAATAAAAATTATAGCCATAAGCCAATGCATAATCATATAAATCGTTTATTTTATCGATCTCACTTTCATCTGCATTTTCTAACGACGGAGTAAGCAATAAAAAAGTATATTGCGGATCTTCCAATATATCCCGAGCTATGTCAACATCATCTTCTCCAGAACGAATAATAAAATCCTCGATCGAAGATTTCTTTTTATCCGATATATTTTTTTTCTCTATCCGATCTACAAATACCCATGTAGTATCGTTCATGGGAATATCATCTAAAGAAAATTCTTTTCGAATACCCCCTTTTTCGTAAACGAAAAGATAATCATCACCTGCATCGATATTTCCACCCGATATAGCCTCCAGGATGTTCACACCTACTTTATAAGGACGAAAATCCAATATAGGCTGAAAATAAACACCAAACCATGCCAAAGCAAGGGCAAATAAAAGAGAGTATAATACAGTAAGCCACTGAACAGATTTATTATATACTCCTTTTACCAAACTATTATAACGAACAAGGAATAATACGGGAATCAATAAAAAAACATTTTTAAAAAAAGTCTCCCAATTGGTCAAGACAAGGGCATCACCAAAACACCCGCAATCGCTTACAGGATCGGCTATCGCCAGATAAAGTGTCAACGGGGTCATAAAGCACATGACCAACAAAACCAGCCATGAGGTCAATTTGCGGTAAGAACCGAGTAAAGTATTTATTCCCAGCAAAAACTCAAATGCAGCTAACACTACACCGAAAAAAAGAGATAAAGGAGATAAAAATCCGATACCTAAAACAGAAAAATATTCTTCGAATTTAATAGCAGACCCTGTAGGATCAATTGCTTTTACAAAACCGGAAAAGATAAAAGTAGCCCCGACAATCAACCGGGAGGCTATTACCAGCAGCCATAAAATCCGATTTCGTACCGATGAATCTTTTATTTCCGTTTTATTCTCCATACTCCAATTTTATCAATCCGAAAAGAGAATAGTTGATCATATCCATATAATTAGCATCCACTCCTTCAGAAACGAGTGTTTTCCCCTCATTATTTTCGATCTGCTTAGTACGGTATATTTTCATCAAAATAAGATCAGTATAAGAACTCGTCCGCATACTACGCCAAGCCTCGTCATAATCATGATTTTTAGCATACATTAAACGTTTGGTCTCATCCATATACTTGTCATACAGCTCAAGAGCCTTCTCTACAGAAATGTCTTCTCCATCCGAATATCCTAACTCCAATTGGATAAGACCGATAATACCATAATTAACTATCGCTATCAACTCAGAGCGAATCCCCTCGTCGACTTTACATTCTCCCTTAATCTCAATGCTCCGAATCCGGTTAGCTTTAATAAATATTTGGTCGGTTATGGATTGAGGACGCATGATACGCCATGAAGGGCCGTAATCTTTCAGCTTTTTGGCATACAGATCACGACAAATGCTTATAACATGTTCAAATTGTGCAACCGTATCTGTCATAAAAAATATTTTTCGGGTACAAAGGTACAAAAAACAATGAAATCAGGTTTTATAAAAACCTTGATTTCTCCAAGGCCCAAATCAAATTAAATCCGGACAATATATCAATCCCTGCCTTATTCATCAGCAAGCACATCGTCACTACCTTCTTCCTGCCGCAACTCATACATTTCATGATATTCATTCCAATCAGGATCTTTTTCTGTATAAATCACTATCGGAAGTTTTTCGAAAGAAGACAAAGCTTTATTCAACATCTCCCCGAAAGCCGGAACATTTCGTGTATAAAAAATCCATGTCCGTTCATTATCACCGGTATATACACCTGTCAATATCGCCAGTTTGTCTTTTTCCATAGCCTTTTGCAGAGCATCCTGTACAGGTTCCATCACACGAGCGTCAGACTCACAAGGCATTCCTCTACTATCACCATTATACTTCCAATAAATTTCAACCCGTTCCTTAAATTTTCCTGAACGTACATACAACTCCAAATCATCACGACCGCAAACAATCACCATAGCTCCGTTCTCAGTTTCTGAAACAGTCGTAAACCAATTATTAGACAACTTCATTTCCTATTTGTTTTTAATTACCGGTTCTACAAAGATAGAGATAATTTAGTCCCTGTTTAAAATTACACAGAAATATTTTACAACAATCCACGTCGTTCGCAAACATCAAATGAGTTCTCCCCAAAGCGAAAAATATCTGAAACTTATTTGTTTATATCAAAATGAAATGTATTTTTTCGGATTCTTTTTATAAAAAGACTATCTTTGTCCATAATATTTAACCTATTTAATGACACAATGAAAAAACATATCGATCTTTTTTGCGCAATAACCGCATTATTTTTATCCGGTGCATGTGCTCCGACCGTTAAAGCTCCCGAAGCAATTCTTCCGATACCAGAGCCAAAACAGGTAGAATGGCAGAAAATGGAAACCTATGCATTTGTACATTTCGGATTAAATACATTCAACGATCGTGAATGGGGATACGGAGATTCAGATCCCAAAACTTTTAATCCCACAAAGCTCGATTGCGAACAGTGGGTAAAAACATTCGTTGCATCCGGGATGAAAGGAGTTATCCTTACAGCAAAACATCATGACGGCTTTTGTTTATGGCCGACAAAACTAACGGAATACTGTATCAGAAACACTCCATATAAAGAAGGGAAAGGCGATATTGTCGGTGAACTGGCAGCAGCTTGCAAAAAATATGGTATCAAATTTGCCGTATATCTTTCACCGTGGGACAGACATCAAGCCAACTACGGAACACCGGAATATGTAGATTATTTTCATAAACAACTGCGAGAATTAATGACCGATTACGGAGAGGTATTCGAAGTCTGGTTCGATGGAGCTAACGGAGGAGACGGATGGTATGGAGGAGCGAAAGAAAATCGTACCATCGATCGCAAAAACTATTACAATTATCCTGAAATATATAAGATGCTGAGTGAATTGCAACCGCAGGCCATCATTTTTTCGGATGGAGGACCCGGTTGTCGTTGGGTAGGAAATGAAAAAGGTTTTGCAGGAGCAACAAACTGGTCTTTTTTACGTACAGGAGAAGTCTTTCCCGGCTATGAAAAATACCGTACACTGCAATACGGCCATGCCGATGGCGATCAATGGGTAGCGGCCGAATGCGATGTTTCTATTCGTCCGGGATGGTTTTATCATCCCGAAGAAGACAATCAGGTGAAAAATGTAGATCAATTGACCGATCTTTATTACCGCAGCGTAGGGCACAACGCAACGCTATTGCTTAACTTCCCTATCGATCGAAACGGGTTGATTCACCCCATAGACTCTGCCAATGCCGTAAACTTCTACAAAAACATCCAAAAGCAATTAGCAAATAATCTATTAGCCGGTATTACACCTTCAGTATCTAACGAAAGAGGCGGAAAATTTACTGCAAAAGCAATAACTGACCGAGAATACGATACCTATTGGGCAACCGAAGATAGTATCAAATCCGCCACAATAGAATTTTCTTTACCGGAAAAGAAAAAAATCAACCGAATGATGTTGCAGGAATATATCCCGTTAGGACAACGTGTAAAAACATTTTCTGTAGAACATCGTAAAAACGGCAAGTGGTTTCCCGTAAAATTGAATGAAGAAACGACTACTATCGGATATAAACGGTTACTCCGGTTCGAAACAATAAATACGGATACAATCCGCATAAACATAACCGATTCCCGGGCATGCCCATGCATCAACAATATCGAGGCTTATTATGCAGGAGAGACCGATGAAATTTCGTTCAAAACCGATACAAAAAAATTAAATAGTTTTCCTTTTAAAATCCAAGGTATTTCTGATAACGAAATTCTGAAAGCGACAGACGGAAACGACTCCACATCTTGTTTTATAAAGAGTAACACGGTAATAATCGATTTCGGAGAAGAGCGTGTTATCTCATCATTCCATTATCTACCCGACCAGAGTGAATACAATAAAGGTCTCATTGCTTTATACGAACTCATGACAAGCAATGACGGTCAAAATATCGATAAGACAATAGCAAAAGGTGAATTTTCCAATATAAAACATAACCCTATACTCCAATCCGTCTACTTTACTCCTGTAAATACCCGTTATCTTTTCTTGAAAGCAGTTAAAATGATCAATGAAGGCGAACCCATAGGATTTTCAGAAATCGGTATTCAATAATAAGCTTTATGGTTAAGTGAATTTTCATCACCGGATAAAAATAACTATCTTTGGCGACTATAAACAGAATTCACCTCATAAGAATGAAAATTTATTATCAGATTATACTTTTAATTTTCTGCAATACATTATTCATACAAGCAAACAGCACAGACTCTATCGTCGCACAAAAACATCTGAAAACAATAACAGTATCTCAAATAAGAAACAAAAATAACACGATCTCCATATCGCCCGACAGCCTTGTTCAATATGGAAATTCACTGAACGACATTCTGTCTTTTTTCCCTTCATTGGAAAACGATATGGAAGGAAATATCCGATTACGGGGATCTGATAAAATCACATTTCTCATTAACGGAAAGCCTACTTCTTTCTTAGGAAATTACCGGAGCGAAATAATGATACAACTCCCAGCATCGGCCATCGGAGAAATCAAAGTCAACCATATTCCGGATGTAAGCCAACAAGCAGAAGGTTCGACGGGAACAATCGATCTTATATTAAAAAAATCTCAACAGAACATACCCTCAGGACAAGTCTATTTAGGAACAGCCAATAGCGACCGATATATGGCCGGTGCTCATTTCGGAACTCCGCTATCTCCACACTGGAAATTCAATGCCGGCATCGATTACAAACGCGAGTATAGGAAACGTACATTTCTGAATACGATCACTTCTCGCGAAAATAATATTGTCACAAACGAGCAAATTCAAGATAATTCGGCAATAGCCCATCCTCAAACAATCGTAGGCTCTTTAGGAAGCGAGTTGAACCGAAATAAACACACTTTCAAAGCTGACTTCTCTTTTATACAGATGTGGTTCGACCGCATCGGAAATATTCACAATACCGAAACAAAAAAAGAGATGAAAGTAATCCGTGACAACGAACAGTCCAATCGCCAATATAGTGCCGCAACGTTCTACCAATATACGCACAACGATCAAATTTCTTTTTTCACAGACTTCAATTACCGACATACGACATACGATGAAAACAACGACTATCAACGCAATGTTTTACGCCCCAAACCAAACTTGATACAAGACAAATTCTTTATCGACCAAAAAAATGACGAATATGAATTGAGTCTGGCAGGAAAAATCGGGACATTCAAGACCGGATATAACACATGGATTACAACTTCTACGAATGCAAACCGAAAAGAAATATATGATAACGGCTTTTATGCCGAAGCTCAGGAAGCATCTTTTAATATGGATCTGAATCGCCAGATACATTCTCTCTTTTTGCAATATGAAAAACAGTGGCAAAAATGGTTTATATATGCAGGAATAAGAGGAGAATATACTCACCAATCGGTTTATTTGGCAAAGGATAACAACCGGATAAAACAAGATTATTGGAATTTATTTCCGGCATTCCAACTTTCTTATAATAATCAACGCTCCGGACACTCGTGGCAACTCTCTTACCGGCAACGTATCAACCGGCCTGTTTTTTCTGAATTAAACCCGTTTCTCGATCAAAGCGACCCTCAAGAAACCATACAGGGAAATCCCTACCTAAAACCGGAAATCAGCCACAATACAGCATTAAGCTACCATTATACGAACCGAACCTTTACATTCACACCTACATTATTTTACAGAAATAAAAAACAGACCATAGCACAAATTACACAAGAAGATATGGTCGTTACTTATAAAAATCTATATCACAGCCAATCGGCAGGAGCAGAGCTCGGTATATATATTTCACCGGTAAAATGGATGGATATACGCATAAACGGAACTGTATATTATGATGAAATACAGGCCGACAAAAAAGGGAATAAACGAAACGACTGGGCATGGAATACCAATGGGATCGTATCATTCAGGCTTACTCCTACCACAACTTTACAATGTAACGGTAACTACATATCCGATTTACAAACAGTACAAGGAAAAATAGAGTCTCGTTACCGAATAGATACAGGAATAAGGCAAAGCATATTGTCCGGAAAAGGAGAAGTAACTCTACAAATAAACGACTGGTTCGGATCGGTAAAAGAAATTACCGTAATCGATACGCCGACATTATATAAGCGTACTGAAAAAAGTCGTGATAACCGTACCGTATGGTTAGGATTTGCATGGAATTTCAATATAAATAAACAAAATAATAAGCTAAACTTAACATTATGAAACTAAAAAGAATGTTGTTACCCTTAGCTTTCGCGGCAATTTTGTCGCCGGTAAAAGCAGACGAGGGGATGTGGTTACTTCCGTTTTTAAAACAACAAAATTCGGAACAACTGAAAAAATTAGGGTTAAAACTCGATGTAGATGACATCTATAATCCCGAACGAACTTCTCTGAAAGATGCTATCGTTATCTTCGGAGGAGGATGTACCGGAGAAATTATCTCACCAGAAGGATTAATCCTTACCAACCACCATTGCGGATACAGCGCTATTCAACAACATAGCTCGGTAGAGCACGATTATTTGAGTAACGGATTCTGGGCAATGGATAAAAAGGACGAGCTCCCTACTCCGGGTCTCGAAGTCCGTTTTATCGATAAAATCGAAGAAGTAACCGATTTTATCCAAGAAGAAGTCAGCAAAACCGGAGATCCGTTAAAAGCTTTCGATCCGGCATTTCTCGATAAAATGGCAAAAGAAAAAGTCGGAGAGAAATTTTTGGCGGAAAACCCTTTTACAGAAATAAGCATAAAACCGTTTTTCGGAGGAAATCGATTCTTTATGTTCACAATGAAAGTATATAAAGATATTCGTTTCGTTGGTGCTCCCCCCTCTTCTATCGGGAAATTCGGAGCTGATACGGACAACTGGATGTGGCCACGTCACACCGGAGACTTCTCTCTTTTCCGGGTTTATACCGATGCTCAGGGAAATCCGGCAGAATATTCAGAAAACAATATCCCCATGCACCCGAAAAAATATTTCAATATTTCACTGAAAGGGATCAAAGAAAACGATTTTGCCATGATCATGGGATTTCCCGGGTCGACCAACCGTTATTATACGTCATGGGAAGTAAAACAACGTCGTGATGTAGATAATACGATCCGCATCAATATGCGAGGTATCCGTCAAAAAGAGATGTTAGACGAAATGCTTGCCGACCCGAAAGTAAGAATCCAATATGCCAGCAAATATGCCCGTTCGAGCAACTATTGGAAAAACTCTATCGGGATGAACAGAGGGATCAATAAACTGAAAGTTATAGAAAACAAAGAGTTGGACGAAGCTCGGTTCAAAGTATGGGCAAATGACAACAACCATCCGGAATATATCCAAGCATTAAACGATATGCGAGACGCAACCTTACAAATGAATGATATCAAGTACCAATATTATATGTTATTGGAAGCGTTGTATCAAGGAGTGGAATTTTCCGGAGTTCCTGCTCGTAATAAAAAACTGATCGAAGCTTTAGAGCATAAAAACGACTCTATCATCAAATCTGAATTGGCCGATCTTGAAAAAGCTTACAAAGCATTTGCAAATAAAGATTATAACCGCAAAGTCGATCAAAGGGTATCGAAAGTCATGCTGAAAGCATATATGAAAGAGGTCGGGAAAGAAAACCGTCCCGAAATTTTCACCCTTATCGATAAAAAATTCGACGGTAACATCGACCGCTTTGTTGATGAAGCTTTTAAAACTTCAATTTTCGGAAGCGATGAAAATTTCAATAAATTCATGAAAAAACCGACGGCCAAAGCCCTAAAATCGGATTTAATGATACAATACGCTCAATCTGTCATTCAAAAAATGATAGACCTACGTAAAGAACTAAAACCGATAAATGAGAAGTTCGCTTTAGCCAAACAAACATATATCAAAGGCCTACTCGAAATGAATCCCGATAAACCGGCATATCCGGATGCAAACTTTACAATTCGAGCAACCTACGGACAGGTACTGCCATATTCTCCGTCAGACGGTATAGATTATCATTACTATACTACGTTGAAAGGAGTTATGGAAAAAGAAGATCCGAACAACTGGGAATTTGTAGTTCCGGAAAAACTAAAAGAACTCTACAAAAACAAAGATTTCGGTCAGTATGCCATGCCGAATGGAGAAATGCCCGTAAACTTCCTCTCGAATAACGATATTACCGGCGGAAATTCGGGTAGTCCGGTATTTAATGCTAACGGAGAACTTATCGGAACGGCATTTGACGGAAACTGGGAAGCCATGAGCGGCGATATTGTATTCGAAGAAGCTCTTCAACGAACAATAAGCGTCGACATCCGTTACATACTATTCATCATAGACAAGTTTGCGGGAGCAAAAAATATCATCGATGAAATGAGTATTGTCAAATAAAATAACAACCATACATTATAATCATAAAAAAAGCTCGGAAAATGAATCCGAGCTTTTTTATAATTCTATACCTTCTTTGCATCATCTTCTTCCGGCGTATTTTCTTGTACAACGCGTTTCTTCTGAAACTTTTCATGAATAGACTGCATCAGATGATAAAAATTCGGAATAAATAACGTACCCAACAAAGTATTCACCGCCATACCGAAAACAACTGCCGTACCCAATGATATACGGCTCGAAGCTCCTGCTCCGGTCGCAAAAATAAGGGGCATTACTCCCAATATAAAAGCAAATGAAGTCATCAAAATCGGGCGTAATCGCACTCGTCCGGCTTCTATGGACGCTTCGGTAATCGACTCGCCCTTTTTACGATAATCGATAGCGAACTCAACAATTAAAATAGCATTTTTCGCTGAAAGTGCAATTAAAAGAATAATCCCGATCTGACTATAAATACTGATAGACAATCCCAATAACATGCAACCGAGTACCGCCCCCAATATGGCAAACGGCAATCCGAGTATCACAGCAATAGGACTCGTCCAACTCTCGTATTGGGCTGCAAGAACCAAAATAACGACCAAGATGGCCAGTCCGAAAATTAGACTAACCGAAGAACTTGCTTGAGTTTCCTGATACGCCTCTCCTGTCCAATCATAACCGAACGTAGTCCCTAATACCCGATTACTTAAATTTTCCATCCCCTGAATTCCTTGCTGCGAACTGAATCCGGGTGTAGTTATAGCCGTAATAGCCGCAGAAGAATACATATTATATCTATTCACCAGATTAAGTCCCAATTGCTCTTCCAATGTAGTAAATGCTGAAAAAGGTACCATATCACCGTTCTGATTACGAACGCTCAGCTTCAAGACATCACCTATCACCGTACGGCTATCGGCGGCAGCTCCTAACTTAACCTGATAAATGCGCCCGAATTGAACAAAATCATTGACATAAGCCGAACCCATATAATATGAAAGCGTCGAAAAAACATCGCTCAGTACCAAACCTTGCATTTTAACTTTATCTCTGTCTATATTCAAAAAATACTGAGGCGTATTCCCCTGAAACATAGAATTGAGAGTCATTATCGCCGGTTCTGTTCCGGCTTGTTCCAACAGTGCCGAAACAGCATCCTGTAATGCTGTAGTACCCAAACTATTTCTATCTTCCAGCTCAAACTGTAAACCTCCGCTTACTCCCATGCCCGATATTGCAGGAGGATTGACTGCAAAAATAACAGCCTCCTGAATAGACGCAGCTTGAGCATTTAGTCGATTCACAACAGAAAATACACTCTCATCTTTAGCTTTACGTTCGTCCCAATTTTTCAACATGACAAAAAAAGTCGCACCGTTCGACGCATTTGCTCCCTGCATCATCGAGAAACCATTTATACACAAATAGGTGCGAACTTCAGGATAAGAATCGAGCATTTTCATGATTTTTCGGGACACCTCTTCTGTACGTTGCAGGTTTGCAGCATTCGGGAGCTGCACGGATACGACAAAATACCCTTGATCTTCCTGAGGAATAAATGATGTAGGCCAACGTAAAAACAACCAAAGCGCCCCGACAGACAAAATGAGAAAAAGAGACATCGTAATTACCGGCTTGCGAAGAAAATAGGTAATAGCCTTTACATAAGCTCCGAGAGTTTTATCATATACCTTATTGAATCCTTTATACAAGAAAAATTTAGGGTCTTTAGTCGGTTTTAAAAATAATGCGCACAAAGCCGGCGTCAAAGACAAAGAATTAATTCCGCTAAAAACCGTAGCTGTTGCAATCGTTAACGCAAACTGTTTATAAAGTTCACCTGTGATACCACTAATAAAGGCCGTAGGTATAAACACCGCCAGCAACACCAAAACCACACCGATCACAGGGCCTGTAATCTCTTCCATAGCTTGAATAACCGCCTCTTTATTGGTGTATTTTCCGGTATCGAGAAGACGAGACGAATTTTCAACTACGACTATGGCATCGTCCACAACTATGGCTATTGCCAATACCAAGCCGAAAAGAGTCAACGTATTTATCGAAAAACCGAACAAATGCATCACAGCAAATGTACAAATAAGAGAAACCGGAATAGTCAGAGAAGGGATTATCACGGCTCTGAAACTTTGCAAGAAAAGCAATATGACAAGCATGACCAACAAGGTGGTTTCGACAAAAGTAACCAACACCTCGTCAATAGAAGCCGTCACAAATTCAGTAGTATCCAATACCACCTCATAATGCACCCCTTCCGGTAAATATTTTTCCAAATCCTGCATTTTCGCCTTAACATTTTTCGCAACATTAAGAGAATTAGATCCGGGTAATTGATAAATAGCAATTGCAGCAGCTTGCTTTCCATTTTGAGTCGAAGTCACACTATAAGATGCGCTTCCCCTATCAATACGGGCAATATCCTTCAAGCGTAGATATTTACCGTCCGGCAAAGTTTTAATAACGATATTTCCGAATTCGTCCGGAGTAGTCAAACGTCCTTTTGCCGTCAAAGTAAACTGGAATGCTTCTCTCCTATCCAATGGCGGTTCTCCGACAGTTCCGGCAGAGACCTCCATATTTTGAGACTGTATAGCACTATATACATCTGCCGGAGTCAATTTCCGGATACGCATGATTTCCGGATCAAGCCATACACGCATACTATAATTCCCTGTTCCGAATACAGTTACAGCTCCGACTCCCGGCAAACGGGAAAGTTGGTCGGTCAAATTAAGGCTCGCATAATTTGAAAGATATAACCCGTCATACATCGGGTTATCAGATTGCAGAGACAAGAACATTACGATATTCGTAGATTGTTTTTTTGTAACGATTCCCTGTTGTATCACAGCTTCAGGAAGATTTCCCTGCGCTATATTTACCCGATTCTGAACCAAAACAGTAGCCATATCGACGTCCGTGCCGACTTCGAACGTTACCGTCAATGTATATTGACCGGAACTGGAAGATGAAGAACTCATATAAATCATGCCGTCCACACCATTAACTTGTTCCTCTATCGGAGCACCTACCGTACGGGCAACGGTTTCGGCACTTGCTCCGGGATATACTGCCGACACTTGTACTGTCGGGGGTGTTATATCGGGAAACTGAGCAACCGGTAACGACTCAAGCGCCACGACACCGGCCAATACCATAAGTAAGGCGAGTACAGTAGCAAAAATCGGTCTGTTTATAAAGAATTTAGATATCATGTCTTTGTATTTTTATTCAATATAGTCCGGTTAATTTTTCTCTAATACAGGTTTTATCTCCATTCCTTCCCGTACTTTCAACAGAGCTTTCGTCACATAACGGTCTTTCGGCTGCAATCCGGATTTTACAAGTCTGAGAGTATCAGAAAACAATTCTCCCGTTTCAATATGCCGATAAGACACCCGGTTAGAATCATTAACCACATAAAGATATTTACCCAATTGGTCGGTACCGATAGAAGCATCTTTTACTAAAACGGCACTATCTTGTTTGCCGTACGGTAAACGGATATTCACATATAAACCATCCTTCAATTCATTATCAGGATTCTCAATTTCGGCACGAATACTCAATGTTCCCGTCGCGAGATCGATATTCGGAGACAGATAATTCAATTTTCCCATATAGGGACGGGATAAAGGCGATTGAAAAAGAATTTCCACTTCTCCGGGTAAACGTTCTTCAACACCTTTCTTATCAGTAGAAGCAAGCATTTGTAAATACTGATTATCTTCGATATTAAAATAGGCATTCATTTTATCGTCCTGATAAATAGTCGCCAATTTAGCCGCCTGACCTTCTCCGCTGATATAACTGCCGACACTATATATCGACTTCGATATATGACCGGAGAAAGGCGCGCGTACATAACAATATCCTAAATTTGTTTTTGCAGTTTCAAGTTGCGCCTCAGCGTCTTTCACGTTCGATTTTGCACTAATTAATTGAGTTGCAGATTTAATCAAATCTATTTCGCTGATAGCATCGCTCCGAGAAGCTTCTTTCATACGGACATAATTATTCTCTGCATAATCGAGACTTGCCTGTGCATTTTTCAGCCCGGCTTCAGCCCTTTTTACAGCATCCTCATATAACGTAGGTTCAATTACAAATAACAATTGACCTTTTTTGACTAACGAACCGGCCGTAAACGGAGTGCTTTGCAAATAACCGTTCACCCGTGCCATCAGATCCACAGTATTCACCGAAGACAAATAACCGGGATATGTTTTATGTAATATAACCGGCCTCACAACCGGGTATGCAACAGAGATTTCCGGAACAGACATTCTTTGTTCCGTTTTTTTAGATGTACAAGAAAAGAGAACAAATCCTACTCCTGCAAAAAGAAAAAGTCTGTTTTTTAAAATATTTTTCGTCATGGGATTTATTATTATTCGTTTTTATTCTGATCTATTTGCCAACCTCCCCCGACAGCACGATACAGTTCTATAAGAGAAGAGAGAGTCCCCCCTTGTGCCGAAACCAAAGAATTTTGATAACTCAACAAAGAGCGCTGAGCATCCAACACATTTTGAAAAGTCGCTAATCCCCGTTTATACAAATCCAAAGAAAGTTTAAGGGTGACCTCTCCTTGTACCACCAACTCACGCAGTGCGACAACTTGTTTAACAGCATTGGTATATGACGACATGGCATTATCTACTTCTTGAACCGCTCCCAAAACCGTCTGGTTATATTGCCGGATATTTTCATCCAAAACAGCTTTTGCTTCTTTAGTTGCTTGAGTCAGTTGACGACCTTGAAAAAGAGTCCATGATAAAGTCGGAGCAATTTGATAAGTCAAACTGTTATGATCAAAAAATTTGTCCATATCTCTCGCTGCAAAACCGATACTTCCTTTCAAATAAAATTTTGGGAAATAATCAGACTTGGCTGCACCTACCGAGGCTGCCGCTGCCGCAACAGACCGTTCGGCACTACGAATATCAGGTCGTTGCCGCAATAAATTGACAGGAATACCTATACTGACAATTTTCATATAATCCGGAATCGGACGAGGATCTTTTAACGCCGTATACAAATCGGAAGGATATAATCCGGACAAAACAGCTAATGCATTTATTTGTTGCCGAATACCGGCTTCGATCGACGGAATAGATGCCTTTGTACTGTAATAAACCGATTTAGCTTGAGATACATCCAACTGAGAGGCAAGCCCGGTATTATAACGCACTTCGGTAATATGCAAGATTGCCTGCTGCGAAGCCATATTTTTCTGAGCGACCAGCAACTCCTGCTGTAAAGTTCTCAATTCGGCATAAGCTGTTGCAACTTCTGCTGTCAAAGAGACCAAAACGGCATTATATTCTTCTTGTGTAGCCCGAAACTGTTCTTTGCTGGATTTCACTCTGCTCCGAATAGATCCGAACACATCCAATTCCCAGCTTGTAGATAATTCACCGGAAGCATATCGCTGATTCATAGTAGGAGAATCGATAAACTCCTTATTCATCTGCCTGCTGTTCTGCAACTTTGTCCAACCGGCCGAAAAATTCAAATTCGGATAATAATATCCTTGCTGTATTCTCAATGTCGCATGGGCCGCCCGTATGCGATCGGCAGCAGCAAGCAGATCTTGGTTATTCTGCAACGCTAACCCGATAATCGAATCCAATTGAGAATCTTGTAACTCCGACCACCATTTTCCCTCTATCGGCTGTTGCTGTAAAAACAATGTATCGGCCTCCCAAGTCTGCGGTAAGGGACGAGTCAAATATTTTTGCCCTGCATTCCGCTTATTTTGGCCATAGGCATACGTCAACATACCCGATAAAACCACACATACCAACGATAAAATAAGATTTCTCTTTGCCATTTTTCTCTTTTCAGGTTTTTATGGATTGTCTGAATTAAAAATATTATCTGGTCATTTTTGTGCTTTCTTCCAGCCTTTTTTCCCTCCTTCATTCGTCAGAGAACCAGCCATCATCTTCGAAAAAAACGTCCAAATCTGACCCGGACAAAATTTAGACAAGCTTTTAGGGATATAACAAACTATTTTATTATTTGTTTGCTGAAAAGGGCTGTAGAATCGTGAACAATTGTACAAAAAATGATTACCTTTGACACCCGCAACAATATAATTACTGCTTAGAAAACAGAATGAATATCTCAGATCATATAAATGCTCAACGGGCATACTTCAATAGTCAGATAACCAAACCGATATCTTTTAGAAAAGCAGCCCTTATACAGTTAAAAAAAGCTATAGAAAAGTATGAACCGGATATAGAAAAGGCTCTTTGGGATGACCTGAAAAAATCGAAATTCGAAAGTTATATTACTGAGACAGGTTTTGTTTTGACAGAACTTAACCGGACATTAAAAAAACTAAAAAACTGGTCTTCTCCGAAAAGAGTAAAAACACCATTATTTCTTTTCGGATCAAAAAGTCATATCCAATATGAGCCTTACGGCATTTCATTGATACTATCTCCATGGAATTATCCATTCCAACTGTTATTCGCACCATTAATCGGAGCTGTGGCAGCAGGAAATTGCGTCATATTAAAACCATCTCCCGCCTCTCCGCACACTACTGCTGTCAGTAAAAAAATCATTAAAGAAGCTTTCGATCCGCGCCATGTAATATTGATAGAGGCCGACAATAGAGAAACCGATCTTTTACTACAACAACGATATGACTATATATTTTACACCGGAGGTGTAGAATACGGAAAACGGGTTATGGAGGCCGCATCCAAACATCTGACACCTGTCACACTCGAATTAGGGGGGAAAAGTCCGTGTATCATCGATAAAGACGCTAATATCGACATTGCTGCCAGACGGATCGTCTGGGGAAAGTTTCTAAATTGCGGACAGACTTGTGTCGCCCCCGATTATATTTTCGTACATCAGGATATTAAAAATGATTTGATTCTCAAATTAAAAGATGAAATTATCCGCCAATACGGAAAAGATCCCCAAAAAAGTCCGGATTATCCCCGTATTATACACTCGGGACGATTTTACAACCTGATGTTGCTGCTAAAGCAAGGCAAAATAGAAGCCGGAGGGAAATACGATGAAAAAGATTTGTATATCGCTCCGACCGTCATTTCGGGAATTACTCCCGAAAACAGAATCATGAATGAAGAGATTTTCGGACCGATTCTTCCCGTTATGACATTCAATGAACGGGAAACGGTTATTGATTATATTAATAGTCAGGAAAAACCTTTGGCTTTGTATTATTTCGGAAAAAACAAGAAAAACATACGAGAAATATTAGAAAAAACCTCATCAGGAGGAGTCTGTATAAATGACGTAGTAACTCACCTCGCCAATCCCGACTTGCCATTCGGAGGCGTAGGCCATAGCGGAATAGGGCGTTATCACGGTATTGACAGTTTTTATACATTCAGCCATACAAAATCAGTTCTTTCTACTACAACGCATATCAATCCGGGAATAAAATTCGCTCCATACGCAGGGAAATTATCAATATTGAAACGTTTTATGAAATAAACTTTTAATTTATCTTACAATGAATAATTTTGATTTCCACAATCCGACCCGACTTATTTTCGGGAAAGGAACCATCGCCAAGCTTGGGACGGAAATACCCTCTGACAAACGTATCATGGTATGTTTCGGAGGAGGTAGCGCTAAGAAAAACGGAGTTTATGAACAAGTAAAGAATGCTCTGTCAAATCATTTTAACATCGAATTCTGGGGTATAGAACCGAATCCCGATTATGACACAGTAATGAAAGCGGTTACATTGGCCCGTGACAATAAGATAAATTATCTGGTTGCTGTCGGAGGCGGTTCTGTAATAGATGGTACAAAATTTATCGCACATGCAATCCCCTACACAGGTGAAGATGCTTGGGAATTAGCTATACATCCCGAAAAAATTACAAAAACGACACCTCTGGCGACAGTTCTCACTCTTCCGGCAACCGGATCAGAAATGAACTATCGAGGAGTACTTTCACGCCGACGTACACAAGAAAAAGTTTCATTTATCACTCCTAAATCATCACCTCAATTCTCGATCCTTGATCCGGAAGTAACATATACTCTTCCTAAAAAACAGCTTTCCAATGGAATTGTAGATGCTTTTATGCATATCATGGAACAGTACATGACTACTACGGGAAACGGTATTTTGATGGACCGATGGGCTGAAGGTGTACTGCTTTCTCTCATTGAAATAGGTCCGAAAGTGTTGGAAAATCAAAAAGATTATGACACAATGGCAAACTTCATGCTGTGTGCATCTATGGCTCTAAATGACTTTGTGAGTATGGGTGTTCCGCAAGATTGGGCAACACACCGCATAGGTTATGAACTCACAGTGCTTTATGGCCTCGATCATGCCGAAACGCTTGCTGTCGTATATCCGTCTTTACTCCGTGTTTTGAAAAAACAAAAAACGGAAAAATTGGCTCAATACGCTGAAAGAGTATGGAACATAACAACAGGAAGCAAAGAAGAAAAGGCAGACAAAGCAATCGAAAAAACTGAAGAGTTTTTTCGGCAAATGGGATTGCGCACGCGGATGAGTGAATACGGAATTCCGGCAGAGGCTGTAGATATTATCTACAACAGGCTCAAAGCTCATAATATAGCATACGGAGAAAACAAAAACGTAACAGCCGAAGTAGCACGGGAAATTTATACCGGATGCCTATAAAAATAAAAACTCTTAAGAGCCTGTCTAAATAAAATAGAAAAGCACCGTTTTATCTTGTGTACGAATAAAACGGTACTTTTCATTTATTCTTGCCTGTCACTACTATCCATATTTCGGGTTCATTAAAATTTTCAGATATTTTTATAATTGATTTTCAAATCAATAACCGATTGTAAAGCGTTCGTAGTGATGTGCAGGATATTCAACTTCATCGATCATTGCAACAGCATAATCTTCGACAGAAACAGAGCTTTCTCCCTGATCGTCAACAATCATATTATCTTTGCCTAATCTAAATTTTCCTGTCCGTTTTCCCGGAAATAAATTTGCAGCCGGAGAAAAAAACACCCAATCTACCTCTTTTTCTTTCGATAAAGTATTTAAATAAAACTCTCCCAATGACTTCACTCCCGGTAAAATAGTTTCGGGAATCATCCCTGAATCGATCAAACGGACTCCCGGTTCGACAAACAAAGTTCCTGCCCCTCCAACCATTAAAAAACGAGGAACTCCCGATTTTTTTACAGCTTCTAAAATTTTCGGATATACAGACAATGTCTCCTCATAAATATCCGGATTATTCCAACCGGGATTATAAGCGCTGACAATAACATCCGCACCTTTACTTAAACGTGCAATCTTGTCAATGTCAGTAACATCGCCTTTTTTCACGGTCAGATTAGCATCCTTTATCGTGATTTTCTCAGGATGTCGTACAATCGCCGTAACTTGCATCCCTCGATTTAAAGCTTCTTTCATAATGGCAGAACCTACATAACCGCTAGCTCCGATCAAAATAATTTTTTTCATATCTTGTCATTTAAAAATTCATTATATAACAAGATATAAACTACTTCATGAAGGTGAATGTTCAACAAAAAGACAAAAGAAATTTATCCGTTTCGTACAGATAACGCAATAAAAGAACCCAAAGCCGTTAATGCAATGCCGCATGTAACACTAATTACGGTATACAAAGAAAAATTCAGCCATTCCCCGGCCTTGAGCAGTAACAGAGATTCACTGGCAAATGTCGAAAAGGTTGTAAAACCTCCGCAAAAACCGACCGTCAAAAACATGCGTACTTCTGCAGACAAATTTTCACAACGGGCAAACCATCCTATCAACAGCCCGATAATAAAACATCCTGATAAATTGACTGCCAAAGTCGCCCATGGAAATGCACTACCCGCCTGACTAAATATATATTTAGATAACAGATAACGGACTATGCTACCCATAAAACCACCTATCCCGACCCAAAGTGCCAATCTCATATTTACAGAGTTAGTTATCAAAAACAAGTTCTCTGCCCCGATAATTCACATCAACTATACCCTTATCATAAACAAGAGTTCCATTCACATAAGTTCGATCTATCGACATAGGGAAAGTATATCCCATAAACGGAGACCATCCGCATTTTGACAGAATATTTTCTGCCGTGACCGTATAACTCCGATTCGGGTCGACAAGTACCAAGTCTGCAAAATATCCGGGGCGGACATAGCCTCGTTTTTCTATATGAAACAGATCGGCAGGAGCATGACACATGCGCCTCACTACTTGTTCGGGCGTAAAATCACCTTTCTTTACTTTATCCAACATCACCAATAAAGAATGCTGAACTAACGGACCTCCCGAAGCCGCTTTTAAACAAGAACCTTGTTTCTCACTCCAAAGATGAGGTGCATGATCAGTAGCCACCACATCGATTCGTCCGGTTCTTACAGCCTCTGTCAGAGCCAAACGGTCGGCACAAGTCTTAATAGCCGGATTCCATTTTATTCTATTCCCATATTCAGCATAATCGTTATCATCAAAGAAAAGGTGATGTACACATACCTCTCCTGTAATTTTTTTCTCGGACAAGGGAGAATCATCCAACAAAGAGAGTTCTCGTGCCGTAGAAAGATGTAACAAATGCAATCTGGCATTATTCCGTACCGCCAGATCGACGGCTTGTGAAGATGATGCATAACAAGCTTCTGCACTCCGTATTAACGGATGAAAAAGCACCGGCAATTCTTCACCAAAACGAGATACATAATATTCCCGATTAGCCCGGATAATTTCTTCCTTTTCACAATGTACGGCTATCAATGCAGGTATTTCGGAAAAAATCCTTTCCAACGCAACAGGTTGATCCACCAACATATTTCCCGTAGAAGACCCCATAAACAGCTTTACTCCGCACACACGTCGGTGATCGATCTTGTAAAGCTCTTCTATATTATCATTCGTAGCCCCCATATAAAAAGAATAATTGGCAACTGAGGTTTCGGCTGCCCGATTAAATTTCCAGTCGAGAGCCTCTTTCGTTGTCGTTTGAGGGTTCGTATTCGGCATTTCCATATAAGAAGTCACCCCGCCTGCCACCGCAGCCATCGATTCGGAATGCATATCAGCCTTATAAGTCAAGCCGGGTTCTCTAAAATGTACCTGATCATCGATAACACCGGGTAGAAGCCATTTGCCAAAGGCATCTACAACCTCATCCGCATTACGCTCCATTTCGATGGTACACTCTTCGGGGTAAACCGCAGCAATTTTATCTCCTTCGATAAGAACCGAAGCTATTCCTGCATATCCTTCATTTATTAACGTTGCATTTTTTATCAGTATTTTTCTCATGATGCCGCATTGCTTTTTTTATGGGGATATTTCTTGAACCAGCTGTCATATTTCAATTTAATTACTCCGAAAACAGCCTCTCCGAAAATGCTGCTATTCATTTTACTAGTGCCCAATACCCGATTTATAAAAATAATAGGAACTTCTACCAACTTGAAGCCACACTTATATGCTGTAAACTTCATTTCTATTTGAAATGCATACCCTTTGAACCGGATATTATCCAAATCGATCGTTTCTAAAACTTCCCGACGATAACATTTAAATCCTGCAGTCGTATCGGCAATATTCATTCCTGTGACAAACCGTACATATTTCGATGCAAAATATGACATCATCACCCGACCCATCGGCCAATTTACGACATTTACCCCCGTTATATAACGAGACCCGATAGCAACATCCGCACCTTTGTTGGCGCAAGCATCCCATAACTTTAAAAGGTCGTCAGGGTTATGAGAAAAATCGGCATCCATTTCGAAAATATATTCATAACCATGAGCAAGCGCCCACTTAAATCCGGTTATATATGCCGTACCCAGTCCCTGTTTCCCTGAACGCTCAATAATAAATAAGCGACCTGTAAATTCTGTCATCAACCGCTTCACTATATCCGCCGTTCCATCCGGCGAACCATCATCAATTACCAAAATATCGAACGCATGTTCTAAAGAAAGAACTTTGCAAATGATATTTTCTATATTCTCTTTTTCATTATAAGTCGGGATAATCACCACCCCGTCAGATTTCACATTCGAGCTCATGAGCCTATCGATAAATCGTTTATTTATCAAAAAATCAATGTGACAAAGATACTACAAATTGAAAAACTACGTAAAATGAATAGTAAATAATGATTAACATGCAATAATTTCTACCTCGCAGTTTGATCAAAAAGATGTATTTTTGTCAAACTTTACGGATGATTATTTCTACAAAATGAAAATCGACTCATTATATACGCTTTTCAATACGCCTGCCCGGCAAAAAGCATTACAAAATCTTGTTGCGGATAACCGGACAAAGACAATCCACATAACCGGACTACAAGGTTCTGCAGCCTCGTTATTGCTCTCGTCACTATCCACTTGCGGAAGGCCTGTCGTTTTGGTTGCGAACGATATGGAAGAAGCAGGATATCTTTATCATGATTTGGTGCAAATACAAGGAGAAGGAAATATCGTATTTTTTCCTTCCGGCTATAAACGTGCCATTAAATACGGACAAGTGGATGCGGCAAACGAAATACTACGGACAGAAACTCTTAACCGTCTGAGGCAGACCGACCGATCTTTGATCGTTGTTACTTGTCCGGAAGCTTTGGCTGAAAAAGTCGTCAGAGAAACCACACTATCTGAGAAAACGATCCACTTGGTAAAGAACGGGAAAGCAGACATCACGAACATTTCGGATATTCTTTTCAAATATGGCTTCGAGCGAGTCGATTACGTATATGAACCGGGACAATATGCTGTAAGAGGCAGTATTCTCGATGTTTATTCTTTTTCTTTCGACCAGCCCTACCGTATCGATTTTTTCGGAGATGACATCGAAAGTATCCGATCTTTCGATATAGAGTCGCAATTGTCCAATGATCAATTCGAAGAGATATTCATTATTCCCAACATGATGAATAACGAAGCTAACGGCATCTCTTTTCTGGAGTTTATCGATCCGAAAACAATTTTCGGATTCAGAGATCTGGCATGGTGCATAGAACGAATCAACGGAATTGCCGGAGAAACTCTGTCCGATCAATTATTGATAACCGAAGAAGGCGATCTTAATGCAGGAAAAAAAATCATAGACCCGGACACATTCCGCAAAAAAATATTCGAATTTAAACGAATCGATTATGGGAATAAAAGTCTTTCCCCAGACGCAGCCATTCTGAGAATAGAATGCTCGCCTCAACCGATCTATCACAAGAATTTCGAACTGGTTATCGATTCGTTCACCTCTTTCTTGAAAGAGGGATATACTCTTTATATTTTAAGCGACAGCGAAAAACAGATACAACGTATTCAAAGCATTTTTGAAGATAAAGGTGAAAATATCTCGTTCACCCCTGTACAGAAAACACTACACGAAGGTTTTATAGACCGGGAATTGAAAGCCTGCTTTTTTACAGACCATCAATTGTTCGACCGATTCCACAAATACAGTCTGAAAAGCGACAAAGCCCGTTCGGGAAAACTCGCTCTCTCACTTAAAGAACTGCAACAAATCGAAATAGGAGATTATATCGTTCACATAGATCACGGTGTCGGAAAATTCGGAGGACTGATACGAACAGAGATCAATGGAAAAATGCAAGAAGTCATTAAACTCATTTATCAAAATGACGACATTCTTTTCGTCAGCATACACGCTCTGCACAAATTAGCCAAATACCGGGCAAAAGAAGGAGAACCTCCCCGAATCAACAAATTAGGGACAGGAGCATGGGAACGGATGAAAGAAAAGACCAAGAGCAAGATGAAAGATATTGCTCGCGATCTTATCAAACTGTATGCCAAAAGAAAAGAAGAAAAAGGATTCGCATTTTCCCACGACACATTCATGCAGCAGGAACTCGAAGCGTCATTTATTTATGAGGACACACCCGATCAATTGAAATCGACAGCCGAAGTAAAAGCCGATATGGAGAAAGAACGCCCTATGGACAGGCTGATATGCGGAGATGTCGGATTCGGAAAAACTGAAATTGCAGTCCGGGCTGCTTTTAAAGCTGCATGCGATAATAAGCAAGTAGCTGTTCTTGTCCCGACTACCGTACTAGCATTTCAACACTATAAAACATTTAGCGAACGACTTAAAGATTTTCCCGTTAAAGTAGACTACCTAAGCCGGGCAAGAACTTCTGCAGAAACACGACAGATACTCAAAAACTTATCAGAAGGTAAAATCGACATACTGATAGGTACACACCGCATCATAGGAAAAGATGTAAAATTTAAAGATTTAGGATTACTTATCATCGATGAAGAACAGAAATTCGGAGTTGCCGTTAAAGAAAAACTGAAACAGATAAAGACAAATGTAGATACTTTGACCATGTCAGCAACACCGATTCCTCGTACTTTACAATTTTCGTTAATGGGTGCTCGGGATCTTTCGGCCATAACGACTCCACCCCCTAACAGGTACCCGATACAGACCGAGGTTCACGGATTTAATGAAGATATTATCAAAGAAGCCATCAATTTCGAAATGAGTCGAAACGGCCAGGTATTTATCGTCAATAACAGAGTAAAACAGCTTTATGAACTGGAAAATCTCGTACATCGCCTTATTCCGGACGCCAGAACAATCGTAGGTCACGGACAAATGGAACCCGAAAAACTCGAACAAGCAATTATCGATTTTACAAATTACGACTATGATGTATTGATAGCGACCACCATCATCGAATCGGGAATCGACATGCCCAACACCAACACGATTATTATCAATAATGCTCAAAATTTCGGGTTAAGCGAACTTCATCAATTACGGGGACGTGTAGGCAGAAGCAATAAAAAGGCTTTTTGTTATCTCCTTACTCCACCATTGCGAGAACTGAGTGTGGATGCCCGCCGCCGATTACAAGCGATAGAGAGTTTTTCAGAACTTGGAAGCGGAATACATATCGCCATGCAGGATCTGGATATTCGAGGAGCAGGGAATTTATTGGGGGCAGAACAAAGCGGATTCATTGCAGACTTGGGATATGAAACCTACCAAAAAATATTGAAAGAAGCTGTAGAAGAATTGAAAAATGAGGAATTTACGGATGTTTATAACGAAAATAGCGTGGTTCTTCCCGGCGAACGAGAAACATTTGTCAGCGACTGCACCATAGAATCAGACATGGAATTGCTATTCCCCAACAGCTACATTCCGAATGACTCGGAACGGATTTCCCTCTATCAGGAGTTGGATAATATGGAACGAGCCTCGGACATACAAGCATTCTCAGCAAAACTGGAAGATAGGTTCGGACGCATACCTCATGAAGGGAAAGAGCTTATCCGTATCGTTACCCTCCGACAACTGGCCAAACAGTTAGGTATGGAAAAAGTTGTATTGAAACAGGAAAAAATGAATCTGTTTTTTGTTTCGGATAATAACATCCGCTATTTTCAGTCTCCTATTTTCGGTAAAGTATTAAGCTATCTGCAAAAGAATCCCCGACAGTGCCAACTGAGGGAAATCAAGGGAAAACGATCTATATCTATCACCCATATAAAAACGGTAGAAGAGGCGGTTCTTACGTTACAAAATATTCTGGAACAAGAAGAATTATAAATTTGCCTTCCCATGGAAAAACACGGGCGTATAAATATATTCGTAAATGTACTATTATCAGGTATATTAAGCCTAATAACCGCATTTGCAGGTATGTTGCCCTCCATTATACAACATGGGGGATATTTTGTCTCAAAAGCAGATTATATTACTCAGCAAATACCGTTTATACTTGAGACTAAACGAATGTTCTCAACGGGGATGCCCTACTGGAGTTAGAATTCATTTTTAGGAGACAACTTTTTAGGAGGATATGCCTTTTATACTGTGGGAAGTCCATTTGTCTGGATAGCCATCTTATTTCCTGAAAACCATATCCTACAAGGAATTACCGCTTCAATCTTATTAAAATTTTTCGTCTGCGGAATTACCTCTTTTCTCTATTTCAGAATTTTTATAAAGAAACCTATATATGCAATTATAGGATCGCTGCTATATACATTCTCCTCGTTTACGATTCTAAATACGCAATTTAATCATTTTACCGATGTTATAGCACTTTTTCCCTTAATTACGACTCTACAAAAAGAAACGGATTCCGGGATTACTGACCTTTGCCGTTTTCATCAACCTGCTTACCAATTATTATTTTTTCGTATCTTCAGGAATATTTATCGTAATTTATGCTCTCTTCAGATTCAAATCGGGAGATTGGGCTGGCAATAAACGAAACGATTATTCGGCAATACTCATCGAAGGAATTTTAGGAATATTATTAACTGCATTTCTGATACTTCCGGCATGGTATAAAATCTCAGAAGCTCCGAGAGTCGATAGGATTTGGAAATTCAAAACAGGTATATTCAACATATTAGAACGTCTCAGGGCCTTATTCATGCCGGCAGGAAGTCTTGAAATCCCTGCCTTTTATCCCCAAATTCTCAACTGGAGTTCAATAGGTGCTTTTCTACCGATCACAGGCGCAATACTGGCAGTTTCATTCATCCGGCAGCATCCCCGTAACTGGTTGTCTCAACTTCTGATATGTCTGGTCATTATTTCTCTGATCGCACCGTTAAATGCCTCTTTCAACCTGTGGAGCAACTATTCATATACCCATTGGTGGTACGCTTTGTCTCTTATTTTAGCACTTTCTACAATAAACATATTGTCGCACCCCGATAAACTGTATAATCCCATTTCTCATAAATATTTCTTATATATTCTCACATTCCTCATTCTGATTACCGTTCCTTTTATTTCAGGACAATTTATCTGCGAAAAAGGGTGGTTCGGAGAGATGTTCTCATCACGATGGACAAATTGGTTCGGAAGATATACCGACACGAATAAACTGATATCAGGATATTCAACCATTTTGACCATAATAAATTATCTTTTACTGTTCGTCATAATCAATTATCGTATATCCTCCAAAAATCTGCTGTTTATCACATGTCTTACTTCTGCAATAAATATGGGAAGCTTTATCGAAATAAATAACCGGATAGACGGAGTCAACAACAGCGACCAAAGTTTAACCATTTTTCTGACCGACTCTATTCATAATATATCTCCCCAATATGAATATCGGATAGACTTCGATCCGGCAAACCACATGAATATGGGGTTATATCAAAATGAACCTGCAATATCGGTATTCCACAGTTTGCAAAGTCGTTCTCATGCAGATTTCATAAGCATTTCGGGATATATAGAAAATATAAAAAGCCCCACCAACGAACCGTCATTAAAAAACCGGGAATATACCGATGCATTATTATCGGTACGTTACTTTTACAGATATGTACCTTTTAACACAAAATATATTCCCGAAGGATTCCGATTAAAAAAGAAGAACAACAAATCTGAAATATACGAAAATCAAAATTTTATTCCTTTCGGATTTACTTACGACAGAGCTATAAACCGGACAGAATTCAACTCGATACATCAGACCGATCCTCAAAAAAATCGATGTAACATTCTCTTGTCCTCTATCGTTCTCGAAAAACAGGATTGGGAAAAATACCGCTCATTATTTCAATATACAAAAATAGACACCAGTATGGATGTTGCGCAGCTTTCCCGAAAAAGAAATGAAGTCGTATGTTCTTCATTTCACGGAAACTCAACCGGATTCACTGCCGAAATTAATTTACCTAAAGAAAATCTTATTTTTTCAGTGTTCCGTACGATTCGGGATTTTCGGCAACCGTTAACGGAGAAAAAAGAGAAATTATAAAAACAAATATTTCGTTCATGGCAGTAAAAGGAGATAAAGGTAAAAATACCATAAATTTCACATACGTTCCTCCCGGAATAAAAGATGGTATTCTAATTTCTACTCTCGCCTTGATTTTTTTCATTATTTATATAAGAAAACAGATTCTCTATTCTTCTAAAAAACGAAGACTCTCCACTTTAGCAAGCCGTGAACGGAGATAATCGACAGCCGATCGACGCACACGAAGGGTCATATCACAATCTAAATTAAAATATTGAGAAATTATAGTAACATTATCCTCTTTTACAATTCGCATCACATCATTCAGAAAAGGATATTCAAACGCAACACGTATATCATCCTCAACAAGGCATTCGATTATTTCATTCGCCCGGATCGCTTCGGCAGCAGCTTCACGATAAGCGACGATCAACCCGCTCGTTCCCAATTTTATTCCTCCGAAATAACGAATTACGACAATCAATATATTCGTCAGTCCGAACGAATTGATTTGTCCGAGTATAGGTTTTCCGGCTGTTCCCGAAGGTTCTCCGTTATCATTCGAACGAAAGTCCACACGTTGATGTCCCAGCATATACGCCCAACAAATGTGTCGGGCATCATAATACTTCTTCTGATATATTTCAAGGTTTTCCTTAACTTCATCTAACGTAGAAACCGGAACTGCAAAAGAGATGAACTTACTCATTTTTTCTTTATACAACCCCTCAGAAGTTCGGGCTATCGTTTTATACGTATCTTCCATATCGCAAAGATACGATTTTCAACATCAATAAAAAAACAGCTACCCTCATGGATAGCTGCATTATTCTATAAATGATTAACAAATTCGTATCGAGTAAAACTCAGACAGGCTCTAAGAGCCTGTCTGAGTTTTACTCGGGTCAGTTTTGAGAGTTTCTTTCGAGTATGTTTTTCTGTTTTTACGAGAAGGATAGCGGGCTATCTGACGAGGGAAAACAGGAAAAAAGACCGGAAGAAAATACAAAAATGACCTGATAATATTTTTTGTCGGAAAATTCAGACAGGTTCTTAATCCCGGTCATTATCCATATCGATCACATTGAAATTCATATCGAATTTGATTTCCCAGAAATTGGACAACTTTACTTCATAATCGTAACGGTCTCTCTCGATACTAAGTACCTTCGCTTCAGGATAGTTCGTTTCTACATATTTTTTTATAGGGGCTGGAATAACTTTAGCCGGTACAACAGTTGACTTACAGTTCACTTCCGTCCATTCGCCTTTCTTATCGAATTCAAGTTTGTCTCCATTATTAAAAACCACATCATAAGATTTATCGAACAACTCGGTCTCCATTTTCACAAAAGCGATTTTAGCTTTCGGGAAATGTTGTTTTACAAATTTTTGTGCTGCTTGAGGCAACTGAGTAAAATTAATCGGCTTATCATTATCTGCCAATGCTACTTGAATAGAAAATACACATACGAATAAAAAGATCAACTTTTTCATAATCTGAAATTTTAAAGGTTACTACTGATTATTTTTATTTCTTGATACAAAGATTAGACACAATTCTGAAAAGATTCTGGAATTTTCATCCTGTCTCGAAAAAAAATAAAAATAATTTTTATGCAACTCGACTTATTATACAGATTCAAAAAACTATTTATATTCTAAGTTAAAACCTTGCGCTTTTAAATAACCTTCCATATCATATTTCAATGCTTCCCGATAGTAGTCAAGCATGTGAGCGCACCAATCATTATCAGTCTTCACTCCCGCTCTGCAACCGTTATATTCACAAATTAAACGATCGTAGGTTAATAATTCCTCCGTCATATCATCGGTTCGATAATGGTTTTTATGTATCAAGACCGATAAAGGCTGTTTCGGTTTCAGATCGGGAGTCTCCCGAGGATAACCGATAGAGAGTCCGCAAGCAACAAATACCCCCTTCGGAAGCTGCAAAACTTCTGCGACACGAGCCGGATCGGCTGTTCGGGCATACCCGATACAGCAGCTTCCCAGACCCAAAGATTGTGCTGCAACCACGGCATTCTGCATTGCCAGAGCCGCATCGATCAATCCGATCATTACTCCGTCCATTTTATCCTGAATACGGGGAAAATCGAGCTCCTTGGCTTTTGCCAATAGAGACACTTTATTAAAATCGACACAAAAAACCAGAAATACGGCAGACGTCTTTATTTGCTTTTGACCGATAATTTCATATAGCAGTTCTTTTTTTTCCTGATCTTCTACCGCAATAACCGAATATTGCTGACCGTTGTAACTGGTCGGTGTACTCGCTATCGCCCGATAAATCAAATCAAGCTTTTCCGGTTCTATTTTTTCCCGTTCATAACGTCGAACCGAAGTCCGTTTCAACAAGACATCTTCTATAACTTTCATTCTACCTCCTCACATTAACAAATTAAAATCTGAACATCAAACACATTGACGAAAGATATTGTTTATAAACAGGCCCTTACTTTACAAGACGGCAAGACGGGTCATTCAATTCCATCAGACCGATCTGCATATAATCCTGCATCATATCTCTCGGTTTTTTAATTTCATCGTTCCACATAGCTATATCTATATCTAAAGGAACAATTCCTACCTTTTTACCGCCCGGAGTACGTCCGGCAGCCTTTTCCATTTCCTTAAAAATACGAAATAAATCTTCAAATTCCAATTCCGTTTCCAAAACGCCTACACAATTGTGGTAATTCGGCTGAGGAATACTGCTCACCGGAACGGTTTCATAACAAGAAGAGAATTTCGCAGACGAGACTAATCCCCGAATCTCCACACAACTTTTTTTCACTAATAATTTTCCTCCGGGAACATTCGATCCCAAACAAACAATTGCCCTGTTCATCGTACTAATTATATATCTTTCATTGATAACTGCACTCTTTTCCGCTCTTTATCCACACTCATCACTTTTACCATAATCTGCTGATGTATAGATACTATCTCTGTTGGATCAGATACATATCTGTCTGCCAATTGCGAAATATGCACCAACCCGTTTTCTTTAATACCGATATCTACAAAACATCCGAAATTAGTAATATTCGTCACAATTCCCGGAAGTAGCATTCCTTCCTTGAGATCATCTATCGTTTTCACCGAAGCATCGAACTCGAACACTTTAATAGTTTGTCGAGGGTCTCTACCCGGTTTATCAAGTTCTTCTAAAATATCTTTCAATGTCGGCATCCCGACTTCTTCAGAAAGATAATTCTCCAGCACCAACCGTTTACGAAGTTCTTTATCAGCTATCAATTCTTTGACGGTACAGCCTAAATCAAATGCCATTTTTTCTACCAAAGCATAACGTTCGGGATGCACTGCCGAATTGTCCAAAGGATTTTCCGACGAAGCAATTCTCAAAAAGCCGGCAGATTGTTCAAAAGCCTTTTCTCCCATACGAGGAACTTTCAGCAATTCTTTTCGGGAGTGAAACGGTCCGTTTTCCTTACGGTAATCTATGATATTTTGCGCCAACTGAGGTCCTAATCCTGAAATATATACCAACAGATGCTTACTTGCCGTATTAATATCCACACCGACAGAATTAACACAATTCTCGACAGTCTGATCCAAAGATTTCTTAAGCTTACCCTGATCAACATCATGCTGATATTGTCCTACTCCGATAGATTTCGGATCTATTTTCACCAATTCCGCAAGCGGATCCATCAAACGCCTGCCGATAGATACAGCACCTCTTACAGTTACATCATACTCCGGAAATTCTTCTCTGGCAACTTTCGAAGCAGAATAAACAGATGCACCATTTTCACTGACGACAAATACCTGGACTTTTCTATCATAACGCAAATTGGTAATAAAATTTTCTGTTTCCCGACTTGCCGTACCATTACCGATCGCTATTGCCTGAATGTCATATACCTCTACTAAATGCGTTATTTTTCGAGCCGAACCGGAAACATCCTGACGAGGAGGATGCGGAAATATCGTCTCATTATGTAATAGATTTCCCTGAGCATCCAGACAGACAACCTTACATCCGGTACGAAATCCCGGATCGATTCCCAACATTCGTTTCTGCCCTAAAGGAGGAGCTAGCAACAGTTGTTTCAAGTTTTCAGAAAAAACCCGAATAGCCTCGTCATCGGCTTTTTCTTTAGACGATGCAGCGAACTCAGTCTCTATCGAAGGTTTCAATAAACGTTTATATCCGTCACGCACCGCATCGGATACAAACGCAGCCGCAGCCGTAGCATTCTTTATAAACTGACCTTCAAGACGATCTATACAAAGTTCATCTTCCGGTGATATAGAAACTTTTAAAAAACCTTCGGCTTCTCCTCTACGCATTGCTAATAAACGATGAGAAGAACAACGATACAACGGCTCAGACCACTCGAAATAATCTCTATATTTCGCAGCTTCTTCAACTTTCGTTTTTACTACACGAGACGATATTACAGCTTCTCTCCGGAATAATCCCCGTACGGTATTTCTTGCTCTTTCATTTTCAGAAATCCATTCGGCAATAATATCACAAGCACCTTTCAACGCATCTTCGCCATCTTTAACTTCCCCTTTTATAAAAGCTGAAGCTTTATATCCCGGATCACCGGACTGCTGAATCATCAGCCATTTAGCCAAAGGTTCTAAACCCTTCTCTCGGGCTATCTCCGCACGAGTGCGACGTCTCGGTTTGTACGGCAAATAGATGTCTTCCAACTCCGTCATATCCCAAGAAGACTCTATACGATTTTTCAATTCCGAAGACAGTTTTCCTTGTTCCTCGATCGTTGAGAGGATTGTCTGTTTCCGTTTCTCTATTTCACATAATTTGTCATATCGGTTTTTTATATCGGCAATCTGCACCTCATCTAACGCTCCGGTCATCTCTTTCCGATAGCGGCTTATAAACGGAATCGTAGCTCCGTCCTCAAGTAAGGCTATCGTATTCGAAATCTGATCGGCCTTGACGTTCAAAGCCTTTGAAATCAACTGTGGAAATATTTTATTCATTCTCAAATAATAAATTTACTGAATTCTTACAATCTTATCAGCTATTCTCGTCTCATCATCTTGATGTGTAACATACAAGATAGTCTTTCCGTACCGGACCTGCCATTTCCGCAAATAGTCCATAACTTTTTGCTTCAGATCAAAATCGAGCCCTTTAAACGGTTCATCAAGCAAATATAAAGATGCAGGGAAAAACATCATTCGCGCCAATACGACACGTTGACATTCTCCCCCACTCAACGTTTCAGGAAAACGATCTATGCAATTTCGCATATCCAGTTGTTCCAAAATCTCGGTTATTTCTTTACGAACCGTCTCCTTCCGCATACAAGAGGCACGGGAAAGTGCAATATTTTCACATACTGTCAGATGGGGCAAAAGTCTATATTCTTGAAAAAGGAAAGCCACTTTGCAATCTTTTTTTAAAGGAACATCTCCCGCTTCGGCATGATCCAGTCCCGACAACAGACGCAACAAAGTCGTTTTCCCATATCCGGAAGAAGCCATCAAACAAGTAATTTTCCCCCTCGAAACAGACAACCGTAATTCCGATAATAAGATTTTATGTCCGTATCTCTTTCGAATCCCCTCTATATTAAGAATATCGGGAAAATTCTCCATTATTTTTTCCGCATAATCCTTTGAGGCGAAAGAAACCGGGAAATTATATTTTTCAGCCCTTTTCAATAACAATTCAAAACCGTATGATATGACTACGGCAATTAACGTCCATGCCAGCAAACGGGGAACTTCTATAAAGCCGTGAGCTTCACGAATCATAACACCGATACCCGTAACGGGTTGGGCCAAAGCTTCTCCCATAATAATAGCTTTCCATCCTAATCCTGCCGTAGAGATCAATCCGCTGAAAAGATAAGGCGATACTGCCGGATAAATAATATGTTTTATCTTTTGCTTTACCGAAAAAGCATACATATAGGACATTTCCAGCAAGGAGTGATCGATATTCCGAAAACCGGCTATTAAATTCTCGGTCAATACCGGAACTATAGTTATCAACGCCATTACCAAAGGAATGTATTCCGGAGAAAACCAAATCAAAAATAAAAACAAAAATGAAATAATCGGAACGGAACGAAGTAAGGTCAAAAAAGGATGGATATAGGTGCGAAACGCATCCGATCGGGAAGCGCGCCATGCCAATATCGCAGCCAGACAAAGGGAAAGCAACATCCCGCATATTCCTCGCAACAAAGTTGATGATACGGCAGACAAAAAAGAGGCTTCCGAAAACAAATAAAATACTGCTGTAATAAGCTGAAAAGCCGAGGGAAAAATATCTTTATTCCCGATATATAGCGAAAAAAACTGCCAACATAGCAATACGGTAAACCATGAAGCGGCAATAAGAATATATTTTTTTCGCTTTTTCATAAAATCATATCGAATTATCAGATATATAGAATCTATCATCCGGGAACTTGCCTCCTATGGATTTCGGATAATACTTGAAAATAACCTGCAACAAACTATCTACTGAATTTCTGACCGAAGATCGTGACCTGTATTCGATGCGACAACGGTCATATACTGTTGCCAAATCAATTTTACCGGGTAGTATTTTGTAGTGTATCAGCCGACTTTCCGTTTCCGGATTCTCAGGTGTACTTTTCCTCACTGAGAGAGACAATAAAGAATCGACAGAATTTAATAAATGTATGTCTTGCTTTATTTCCGAGCTAACAACCACTGCCGTTTGTGCAAAACCATTCGGACTGAATTTTTTTGCCAAATCACAACAAACAAATAATGATGAATCTTTTTGTAATGCCAAAGATACAAATGGTTCCGGCAATATAGCATCCGATATCTGACGACTCATCAAGGCTCTAAACAGATCTTGAGGTGTAGAATAGGTATAATCGGGATAGACATCCTGTAAAGCAGAAACACTTTGTAAATATTTCAGCAATACGTCAGAAGTTGTACCTTGTCCAAATAAAAATATGGGAAACGGCGATTTATCGGTCCTACTTCCGGACGAGATCCAAAACAAATTTCCCCAAACCGGACAAGCCAAAAGAGAATAACCCGTATTTTTATTATATAAATTTACAGCAGAAGAAAGCGGCAAGACCGCCACATCTACTTTTTTTTGTATCATTAACGCCTGTACTTTCATCGGATTATCATACAAAACAATTTCGAACCGCTTTCCCTGAATACAATAAACAGAGTCTAACAAATTTGAAAATGCTATTGCCGAAGGCCCTTTCAACAGTGCCATACGAATTACAGGCGAATCGGACGGTGCTTTTCCACAAGAAAAACCTGTTATTAAAAAGAAAACGCAAATTATAACTTTTACGATATACATTTAAGTCGAATTACTGTTATCTCAGGCGTTGCTCCTACCCGCATCGGCATAAACACACAACCTATACCTTCGTTTACATATAAATACTGATTCCCCTCCCTATAAAGTCCGCTCCAACGAGGATAACGTATCTCTGCCGGAGAGTAACGCCAATCTCCCAACTGTAACTTAATTTGCATAGCATGAGTATGTCCCGAAAAAGACAAATCTATATTTGTACCCGATATAACTTCTTCATCCCAATGCATCGGGTTATGGGTTAATAAAATCTTAAAACAGTCATCATTCAAATCCGGATAAGCAGCCCTCAAATTTCCGTATTTCGGGAAAGGAGGTTCTCCCCAATTTTCAACTCCGATCAGGGCTACAGAATCATTACCGCTATACAAATACACCGACTCATTATTCAGCATTCGCCACCCCATCTCTTTTTCTTTTATTCTGAGGAGTTTCCGATCTTCTAATTTTTCCGATACATTTTTCCATGGTACATAATCCCCGTAATCATGGTTACCAAGAATCGAATATACTCCGTTCTTTGCTTTCAAACCGGAAAGCACATGCAAAAACGGTTCTAATTCGGCACTGCGCAACGTGACCAAATCGCCGGTAAAAACAATCAAATCGGGCTCTAATTTATTAACTTGCCGTACCATCTCGGATATGAATATTGTATCTGATCCAAAACTTTCTAAATGAATATCGGAAATTTGTACGATTTTATAATCATTAAATCCTTCCGGTAATCGGGATGACTCTACAGAAAGCTCTCGAATAACCAAACGCTCCCGATTGATAAACGCCCCATAAGCCATAGATCCGAAAACAAACAAAGCTCCTACAATTCCTGCATAATGGAATACACGGAGCATCTTTTTCCTAAACAGGCAAGACACATAATCCCATACAGAAAGTAAAAAATAAGTAATCTTAGGAGCATAAACCAAAAAGTAGATAAACATAAACCATATGAATACCATACGGTTATCGACATCTTGATGGTTCTTCATAAGAGCATAAGCAAACAAAAACGCAGCCAACAACAAACAATTAATTCCCCAATAAGATATACACAGCCACACATACCGGCAGGTTTTCCGTATAATCCGGAAATAGATATAAAAGTCTATTGCAAAATTAATGCAAACTAATGCAAAGAAAGCTATCAGTTGTAATCTCATATTTTGAATAACACGTTAGCATATCGCCTTACAAAAATACAAATAATTCCGAATCTAAAAGATGTTATTCCGAAACTCCGACAATACATTAATTTTCTTTAGAATATCCTCTTGACACTGTTCCAAACCGAAAACAAATTTAATGATAATAAATCGTTTATTTTTTGTCGCATTGATTAAATATCCTTACCTTTGCAGCCTCTTAAGTAACGGATTATTTTATTTTTAGAGAAAAAGCTATTTTTCCGTTTCATAAAGATGAAAAACAGACAAACAATTAAGATACGAAGCAATATTAAAAAACAATTTTTGAACTTTTACATATTTAATTTATACACTTTATATTAATCATGACTTGGATTGAAAATCTGCTATTTACTCCTTCATCGGTTGCACATACGGTATTATTATATGCCTTTGTGATCGCTGCAGGGGTATATTTAGGGAAAATGAAAATCTTCGGCATATCCTTAGGAGTGACATTTGTGCTTTTTGTGGGGTTATTGGCCGGACATTTCGGATTTGTAGGAGAAGCCAATATCATGCACTTTATGCAAGAATTCGGGCTTATCCTTTTTGTTTATTCTATCGGGTTACAGGTAGGCCCGGGATTCTTTTCTTCCTTTAAAAAAGGCGGAATGACCCTGAACTTACTTGCAACGGGAATCGTATTGCTCAACGTCGCCGTAGCTTGTACCATCTATTTTTTAGCCAACGGTAGAGTCGAAATGCCTATAATGGTCGGTATTTTATCCGGAGCTGTAACAAATACTCCGGGATTAGGTGCAGCACAGCAAACTTTAGCCCAATTGCATTTCGACGGGAAACTCGACGTAGTGCCCGAAATTGCTTCCGGTTATGCAGCAGCTTATCCTTTAGGAGTTTTAGGTATTATCCTCTCAATGCTTATTATACGAGCTATATTTAAAGTAAAATTGGATAAAGAAAGCCGTCAAATAGAAGAAGAAACTGCAGCCAGTGTACTCAAGCCGCATCTTGTTACCTATAAAGTAGAAAACCAACTGATTTTCGGGAAACCTTTGGATGAACTAATGAAACTCATCGACCGCAACTTTGTCATTTCTCGAATAAAAAAGAGTAATAATGAAGTTATCATTCCCCAGTCTTCTACCATTATAGAGCAAGGCGACTTACTGCTGATTGTTCTGTCGATTCAAGACGAAGATGCGTTAAAAGCTTTTATCGGCAGCACGGTAGAGATGGATTGGGAAGCCATCCATGCTCCTGTGGTATCGCGCCGCATTCTTGTAACAAAATCGGAGTTTAACGGAAGAACGATAGGATCTCTTCGGCTACCGATGGGATACCGATTAAATGCCACCCGCGTCAATCGTGCAGGTGTCGATCTGCTTGCCAACCCGAACCTGACTTTGCAAATGGGAGACCGTCTGACTGTTGTAGGAAAACTGGAGGATATAAACCGTCTGGCAGAAAGACTCGGAAACTCGATGAAACGTCTTAACGAACCAAATATGATTACCCTTTTTGTCGGGATATTCTTAGGTATTATTTTAGGAAGTATTCCATTGGCGATTCCGGGAATGTCGTCATCCATGAAATTGGGATTGGCAGGAGGACCTTTAGTAGTTGCCATATTAATAGGACGTTTCGGATACAAAATGAAATTGGTAACTTATACTTCCACCAGTGCCAGTTTAATGCTTCGGGAAATAGGGATTTGCTTATTCTTGGCAAGTGTCGGAATTACGGCAGGAGGCACATTTGCAGAAACCGTATTCAGCGGAGACGGATTACTTTGGGTATTATGGGGATTCCTGATAACGATTATACCGCTTTTGATTATAGGTTCTATCGCTCGAGGTTATTATAAAATCAACTATTTTACACTTATCGGGTTAATCGCAGGGAGCAATACCGATCCGCCAGCATTGGCTTATGCCAATAAAACCACTTCGACAGATGCTCCCGCAGTCGCTTATTCAACAGTATATCCTCTAACGATGTTCTTGCGGGTACTTACCGCCCAACTATTGATTTTATTGTTTTGCTAAATAAAAAATGAAGCCCGGAAAATTCCGGGCTTCATTTTTAGTCACACCACTTTTCATTTCTAAAACTTAGCAATGATTCATCTTTTCGGTTTGCCTGTCCGACGTAAATATTCCATTCTTATTTTTCTTTTAATATCCGAATCGGATTGATACAATTTTATAACTTGTTGAGGAGACAAAATTTCCAATAAATTGTCCATATACTGCTTGTTTAAGGCATACAATTTACGCTCCCTGTCAAGATATTCCCGAAGTACCGTCTTAGCTTGTTCGTCAGACAACGTATCGGCATTCATTCGATTAAACAATTTATGATTCTGCATATTCAAACGGGCAACCTTTTTTTGATACTGCTTATATACAGGACGAAGTTGCGATATCTGCATTTCTGTAAGACTCAAACGTTCCTGTATTTCCGATAAAGAAACTTCAACCATTCTCTCTTGCAACTCTTTTTGTTTTTCATGAACAGGAAGTCTCTGTGCCCATAACATGACCGGCATACACATAAACAATAACATTAATATTCTATTCATAACTATCATATTTAATCTCAACTAATAAATTAATTATACCATTGATCGACAATCGTCCCACCTGTAATCTCCGTAAGGAACATCAAATCTTCATCGCTTAATTCATCGATCAACTCATCCATCGGCATATCCTTTCCTGTTTGCGAATATTTAAAATCTTCCGCTAAGGTTTCTTCCCACAACGCAATCTCCAAGCTCGAGTCTCTTTGAAAAGCATCATTAAAAATACTCCCGGCATTCTGGTCTGAAACAGAATAAAATTCTCTCAACGAATCACCAGCAGAAACTTCTGCCATCTTTAATCGATCCTGAACTTCTTTCTTATGTCCGACTCCTATGTAAACCAACAATAATAAAATTGCAGCAACACTCCCCAACATGTAGAAGAAATAGTTCCTGCGAACACCTGACTTTCGAGAAATTTTTTCTTGTCTGCAAGTCTCGAGGACATTACGAGTAACTCTCTGTAAAGCCTCTTCATCTACCCGATAAGGTAAACGCTTACCAACCCGATCAAAATCAAAATCTTTATCTTTCATATCTGACTATTTACCATATATTTTTTTACTTTTTCCACAGCGTAATGGTAGCCGGTTTTCAATGTTGCCACCGATTGTCCTGTAATACGACTTATCTCTTCATAGCTCAGTTCATCATAATATCTCAAATTAAAAACAACCCGTTGTTTTTCAGGCAAACGCAAAATCGCCTCTTGAAATCTCAATAATAATTCATCTGCATCTGTATTATTTTCGGCATAAAGCGTTCGTATCAGCATATCACTGACCTCTTCATACGGTGTAAAAGATAACTTCTTACGGCGTAAAAATTGCAAACTTTCATTTGTCGCAATCCGATAGAGCCAAGTAAATAAACGACTTTCACCTCTAAATTCATCTAAAGACCGGTATGCCTTTATCAATGATTCCTGCAAAATATCCTCCGCATCCTCATTCGATACAACCAAACGCCGTATGTGCCAATACAGAGATTCACGATACATCAAGACCAGTTGTTCAAACCCTGCATTACACATTTTCGGGTCACGCAACTTCATTATTATATCTTGCTCTGTATCTCCAACCATAAAACAAAATCTAAATTTTTAATTAATTCTATCTATTGGATGCCTATTTATCGATAAAGTTAAACCTATTTACTTCAATTTTTTGCTTTATCTGTAAAAAAAGAAGATTTGTCGGTGAAAAGCTACCCTTTCTATATTTCGATTGGCTGAGAAAAGAGCCATATTTAACTTTGTATAAACACAAAAAGAAAGACTTATGAATTATTATCGTATCGGAATTTTCGTGTTTTGTTTCTGTACAGGAGGATTACGGTTATTATCTGCTCAAGAAAAACCTCAAGAGTGGACTTTAAAAAACTGTATAGACTATGCACTGACACAAAACATTCAACTCAAAAAAAGTAAAATCGCATTAGAAAGCAGCCAGGTAGACAGCAAATCTGCCCGAGCCAAATTGTTCCCGTCTCTTTCATTCGGGTCAACTCAACAGTATATAAATACACCTTTTCCCGAAGGTAACAGTTTAGATAATTACGTAGTTACCGGAAGTAAAGGCAGTAGCAAAAACTCATACACCGGAAACTATTCTCTTCGATCATCGATGACCTTGTATAATGGAGGAAAATTGCGAAATAACATCAAGTCTTCCAAACTACAAGAACAAGTACAACAATATTCGGTAGAAGCGGAAATCGATAATATCGAAACTTCTATTACCGAAAGTTTTTTACAAATACTATATGCACAAGAGTCTGTAAAAATCAATGAAGAAACCGTAGCTCTTTCAAAACTACAATGCGAGCGAGGAAAAGCGCTGTTGGAAGCCGGTTCTATTTCTCAAAGCGACTATGCCCAATTAGAATCACAATACAGCTCGGATAAATACCAACTCGTACTTTCACAAACGACTCTGGAAAGCAACATACAGACGTTAAAACAACTTCTGGAAATGGATATGACAGAAACTCTGAGTATTTCTACTCCGATTCTCGAAGCACATGACGTCCTGACACCATTACCCGGAAAAGAGGAAGTTTACCAATCGGCTTTAAATTTTATTCCCAGCATACAAAGCGGAAAACTCGGAATAGATATTGCCAAACTGGAACACAAAAATGCCAAAGCCGGATACTATCCCACTTTAGATTTGTCAGCAAGTGTCGGTACGGGCCATATTTCTGGCAGTGATTCTAATTTCGGACAACAAATGAAAAATAAATTGAACGAAAGTATCGGACTCACTCTAAGCATACCGATCTTCAGTAACAGAGAAAATAAATCGGCGGTAGAAAAAGCTAAATTACAAATTTCTGAAGCTGAATTGGAATACCTTAACGCTCAAAAAGAACTTCAAAAAACAATAGAAGATATTTATCTGGACGCAACTTCATCTCAAGCTCAATATGCAGCCGCCATAGAACAAGTAAAAGCATCAAAAACCAGTTACAATCTGGCACAAGAACAATTCAATTTAGGAATGAAGAATACGGTAGAATTGCTCACTGAAAAAAATAATTTTCTTTCAGCACAGCAAGAAATGTTACAAGCCAAATATATGGCTATTCTAAATGCTCAGTTATTAAGATTCTACCAAGGCAAAGAAATAACTCTTTAAATAAAAACGAATAAAAAATTAAATAGACATATACAATGAAAATAACAAAAAAGAAAACCGTCCTTATTGTCATAATCATAGCGATCATAGGAATAGTTATATGGATGTTAAGTAACCCATCCAAAAAGAACGAAATAGCATTCGATACGGCAATTGTAACAAAACGAGACATATCGAACTCGGTAACAGCAACGGGAAGTATAGAGCCCGTTACCAAGGTAGAAGTCGGTACTCAAGTATCCGGAATCATCGATAAGTTATATGCAGATTATAACTCAACAGTAACCAAAGGACAACTAATCGCCGAAATGGACAAAGTTACTTTGCAAAGCGAACTCGACTCTAAACAAGCGGCTTATGACGGAAGTAAAGCTGAATATGAATATCAACAGAAGAAATATGCCCGTAGCAAAACTTTATATGACAAGAATCTGATCAGTGATACCGAATATGAAGAGGCTGTCTATAACTATGAAAAAGCAAAAAGTACTTATCAAAGTCAAAAAGCAGAGCTGGCAAAAGCAAAACGGAATCTTGCCTATGCAACCATCACATCACCTATCGACGGTGTCGTAATAAGCCGTGATGTTGAAGAAGGTCAAACCGTAGCCGCCGGATTCGAAACTCCTACCCTCTTCACGATCGCTGCAGACCTGACCCAAATGCAAGTAGTTGCAGATGTCGATGAGGCAGATATAGGCGGTGTTGAAGAAGGTCAACGAGTAAGTTTTACCGTAGATGCATATCCCAATGATACATTCGAAGGAAAAGTTATGCAAATACGCTTGGGAGATGAGAGCAGTTCAAACAGTAGCAGCACCTCTTCTACATCGACCGTCGTTACTTATGAAGTAGTTATTTCAGCCCAAAATCCGGAATACAAACTAAAACCTAGATTAACAGCAAACGTAACAATCTATATCCTCGATAAAAAAGATGTACTTAGTGTTCCGGCAAAAGCTCTTCGATTTACTCCGGAAGCTCCGTTGATCAATCCAGACAATAAAATCATCGATTGTAAGGCAGAACATAAAATATGGACACTCGAAGGAAACACCTTTACCGCCCACCCTGTAAAGATCGGTATTACGAATGACATATACACAGAGATTCTCGACGGCGTTACGGAAGGAATGGAAATCGTTACAGAAGCAACGATAGGACAACAAGCCAATCCTGAAATTTTTATAGGGGAATCTAAAGAACAAAATCCATTCATGCCTGGCCCTCCGGGAAGAAATAAAAAAGATAAAAAATAATTCACCGACAATAAAAAGGAACGGATAACTATTTATTATGAAAAAAGTAATCGAATTACAAAATATAAGAAGAAATTTCCAAGTCGGAGATGAAATCGTCCACGCTCTTCGGGGTATATCGTTTACGATTTATGAAGGTGAATTCGTAACGATTATGGGAACATCCGGATCTGGTAAATCAACACTACTCAATACATTAGGTTGTCTCGATACTCCAACAAGCGGTGAATATTTTCTGGATGGCATATCCGTGCGCACGATGAGCAAATCGGCACGTGCAATATTAAGAAACAGAAAAATCGGCTTCGTATTCCAGAATTACAATCTTTTACCCAAAACAACAGCCGTAGAGAATGTAGAGCTCCCGCTGATGTATAATCCTGACATCAATAGTGCAGAAAGAAAAAAAAGAGCGATAAAAGCTTTACAAGATGTTGGATTGGGAAACCGCCTGGAACACAAATCAAACCAAATGTCCGGAGGCCAAATGCAACGTGTGGCTATCGCACGTGCATTGGTAAATAATCCGGCCGTAATTCTTGCCGATGAAGCAACCGGAAACCTTGATTCGAGAACATCTTTCGAGATTCTCGTACTCTTCCAGCAATTGCATGCCGAAGGGCGTACGATTATTTTCGTTACTCACAATCCGGATTTAATACAATACAGTAGCCGGAATATCCGATTACGGGACGGTAAAGTCATAGAAGACTCTATAAATAAAAATATCATGTCGGCAGCAGAAGCGTTAGCGGCTATGCCTAAACCCGAAGATGACGAATAAAACGTAAAACAATGAACGTAACCAATCTATTAAAAATAGCCTTGCGTGCGCTTGCAAACAACAAACTGCGGGCTTTCCTTACCATGTTGGGAATCATTATCGGTGTTGCATCGGTTATCACGATGCTCGCCATAGGACAAGGATCAAAAAAAAGTATTCAAACTCAGATCGCAGAAATGGGGTCTAACATGATCATGATACATCCCGGTGCAGAAATGCGGGGCGGTGTACGTCAAGATCCTTCAGCCATGCAGACTCTGAAACTGGATGATTTCAAATCTTTACAAGATGAAACAAATTTTTTGTCGGCTGTCAGTCCGAACGTATCATCTTCCGGTCAATTGATAAACGGAGCAAACAATTATCCATCATCCGTAACCGGAGTCAGCCCCGAATATCTCGAAATACGGCAACTCTCCATAGAAAACGGAACGATGTTCACAAACGCTGACATACAAAGCTCCGCCAAAGTCTGCGTGATCGGAAAAACAATAGTTGATAACCTCTTCCCCGACGGAAGCGATCCTATCGGGAAAGTAATCCGTTTTAACAAAATCCCGTTCAAAGTAGTCGGTGTTCTAAAATCTAAAGGGTATAACAGTATGGGGATGGACCAAGACGATGTCGTACTTGCCCCTTATACGACTGTCATGAAAAGATTACTCGCAGTTACTTATCTGCAAGGAATCTTTGCTTCTGCCCTCACAGAAGACATGACTGATAATGCAACAGAGGAAATTACTGCGATTTTAAGAAAAAATCATAAACTGAAAGAATCCGATGACGACGACTTTACTATCCGGTCTCAACAGGAATTGAGTACAATGCTGAATACTACGACCGATTTGATGACGACACTTCTTGCATGTATCGCCGGAATATCTTTAGTTGTAGGCGGTATAGGAATTATGAACATCATGTATGTATCGGTCACCGAACGTACACGTGAAATAGGTTTGCGTATGAGTGTCGGAGCAAGGGGCATCGATATCCTAAGCCAGTTTTTGATCGAAGCTATCCTAATCAGTATTACAGGAGGTATTATCGGAATATTGATCGGTATCGGAGCATCTTTTGCCGTAAAAAATATTGCACACTGGCCTATATACATACAAAGCTGGAGTGTACTGCTCTCTTTTGCCGTATGTACTATAACCGGAGTATTTTTCGGATGGTATCCGGCGCAAAAAGCATCTAACCTCGATCCGATAGATGCTATACGATACGAATAAAATCAAATAATTTCTTATATTTGTAATATAATCATAAAATGATGCCGGACACACCTAAAAAAAAATCTTTGCAATTAATCATACACCTTCTCGGATGGGGTATCGTATTCGGGATTCCTTTATTTTTTTTCGAAAGGAACTCGACCGCCGATTACATAGATCGTTATCTGCGATTTATCTCCGCACCGGTATCATTGATGATCATTTTTTATTTCAACTATTGCTATCTGATCGATAAATTTTTATTCAGAAAACAAACACGGGAATATCTGCTTTCAAATATCGTACTCATTGCATTCGTAACCTTATGCCTGCACTTCTGGCACGAACTGCATATTCCGGGAGCAATGCCTCCAAATCCTCCTAAACACTTTCAGGTAAGAAAATTTGACGGTATATTATTTTTCCTTACTCGGGACATAATTCCGTTAATTTTAGCAACCGGAATGAGTGTCGCCATAAAAATGACCAACCGCTGGATACAATCCGAAAATGAAATCAGAGAACTCGAAAAAAGCCGTACTGAAGCAGAATTAAAAAATTTAAGGAATCAGCTCAATCCTCATTTCTTATTTAATACCCTGAATAATATTTATTCTCTGATCGCTTTATCTCCGGAAAAAGCGCAACAGGCGATTATGGATTTGAGTAAATTACTCCGTTACGTATTATATGACAACAGCCCCGAATTCGTACCGCTCCAAAAAGAAATGGAATTTGTGCGTAATTACGTAGAATTGATGCGTTTGAGACTGACCGACAATACTGAAATAAAAATTTCTTTGCCCCAATCGGCAAGTTCGGGAACGTTGATCGCACCTCTTTTGTTTATCTCTCTGATCGAGAATGCTTTCAAACACGGAGTCAGCAACTCCCAACCATCTTTCATACATATCGACATAAGCGAATACAGCGACCAACGCATCGTCTGTACGATCGAGAACAGTTACTTTCCCAAAAACGAAACTGATAAAAGCGGTTCGGGAATAGGACTCGACAATTTGCGTAAAAGATTGGAACTACTCTATACGGGACGTTATCTTCTGAATATTGAACAGACAGATGACAAATATATTTCTGCATTGATATTATTCACCCATACTGAAGAAGAATGATACTGAACTGTTACATAATCGATGACGAACCTCTGGCTATACGACTATTAGAATCGTATGTCGATAAGACTCCATTTTTACGCCTGCAAGGTTCTTGTACTAATGCTGTTACCGCATTGGCCGATCTATCGGAAAGACCGGTTGACTTACTTTTTCTGGATATACAAATGCCTGAATTGAACGGTCTCGAATTTTCAAAAATCATCGGGGACAGATGCCGGATTATTTTCACCACAGCTTTCGAACAATATGCCGTAGACAGTTATCGGGTAAATGCTCTGGATTACCTTTTAAAACCTATTGCTTACCCTGATTTTCTGAATGCTTGTGAGAAAGCTTGCCAATGGTATGAACTTACGGATAACACCGCTCGGAAAAAAGAAGAATTAAAATCAATATTCATTAAAACAGACTATAAGCTGGTACAAATAGAATTAGATAAAATTTTATACGTGGAAGGCCTCAAGGACTATGTAAAAATCTATGTCGAGAACGAACCTCACCCTATTCTCTCTTTAATGAGTTTAAAATCGCTGAAAGATGTTCTCCCTTCAGATCGTTTCATCCGTGTACATCGATCTTTTATCGTACAAACAGACAAAATCAAGATTATCGAACGAAATCGGATCGTTTTCGGGAAACAATACATTCCGATTTCCGATTCATACAAAAGTAATTTTCAGGCAATGATCAACCAACGATCAATAACCGGAAAATCCTAACAACTTTTCAAGGCTTTACTTGTTTATTATACTAACCATAACAAAAATCAAAAAGTATGAAGTACAGATGTGTCGTATGCGATTGGATCTATGATCCGGAATTAGGTGACCCGGATGGCGGAATAGAACCCGGAACTTCCTTCGAAGAATTACCCGATGATTGGGTATGCCCGGTCTGCGGTGTCGGAAAAGAAGATTTTGAACCCGTAGAAGAATAGAATCAACAAATATAATGGCCTCCGGAACAATCCTGAGGTCATTATATTTTTAGAACTTACCTAAATTTTCTGATAAAAAATGCAGGCTCGACTCGGTATTTTAATTCATTCTCAAATGTTAAGAAATAACAAAAACCGACTATTTATCAAAGACAAAATCTACTTTTGCACGATCAAAAAAATATGGATATGTCAGCAAGTAAATATAAAGGACATATAGCAATACTCACGGCTAATATCATCTGGGGACTCAATTCTCCTATTTCCAAAACAGTTTTGAATAGTGGAGATATCTCACCTTTTGCTCTCACAACATTTCGTATGGTAGGAGCTGCGGCGGCATTCTGGTTGGTCTCCCTCTTCACGAAAAGAGAAAATGTTCCTCCTAAAGATCTGGCCATGTTATTTTTTGCCGCCTTATGCGGAATCGTATTTAATCAGGGAATATTCATTTTCGGACTTTCTATGACCTCTCCCATCGATGCCTCCATCGTATCGACAACAGCTCCGATTATTACTATGATCATTGCTGCTTTCTATTTGAAAGAACCTATTACCAACAAAAAAGTATCCGGTATATTTTTGGGTGCCGTTGGAGCACTTATGCTAATAATCAGCGGACAAAGTACAAACGTATCTTCAGGAGAAAACAAAATAGCAGGCGATCTGCTCTGTCTGTTTGCACAAGCCTCTGTCGCCACCTATTTCGTTATTTTCAAAGACCTTATCAGTCGTTACTCACCGATAACCTTGATGAAATGGATGTTTATGTACGCCAGTATGTGTTATATACCGTTCTCTTACCATGATATTGCAACAATACAGTATGAGGAACTACCCGTTTCTCTTTATTCTGAAATCGCATTTGTCGTCTTGGCAGCAACATTTTTATCGTACATGTTTATTCCCATTGCTCAAAAGACTCTACGACCTACCGTCATCAGCATGTATAATTACGTTCAACCTATCGTAGCTTCACTAATTGCCATAATAGTAGGCCTGGATACATTTACTCTCGTTAAAGCCATCGCCATCACATTAGTATTTGTCGGCGTATATGTCGTAACCCAGAGTAAATCGAAAGCTCAGATGGATGCAGAGAAAATACAGAAAGAAAAAGAAAGAGAATCAATTTGATAAAGAATCCGCTATTCTCTTTCTCGCAGCAATAACGGCTAAAACCGTTATTACCAGATAAACCAGTCCGATAATATCCACGGCCGGCGGAACATCGCCGCTTCCGTATGCATGCAATCCGGTAAGATAATAATTGACTCCGAAATAGGTCATCAATACCGCCAATAACCCATAAACAGACATCACGCTGAATGCATAATCGCTACGCAATTTCGGCACAAAACGAGCATGAATAATCATTGCATACACGACAAGTGTTATTAAAGCCCATGTCTCCTTGGGATCCCAGCCCCAATAACGCCCCCACGATTCGTTTGCCCAAACCGCTCCCAAAAACGTACCTGCAACAAGCAAACAAACACCGATATGCAATGACATTTCGTTAATAATACGCAGTTTTCTTATTTCTGCCGACTTATTATTCCGCACAATAAAAAACATCGTCAGCACCCCGATCAGAAAACTCATGCCGAAAAAACCGTAACTTGCCGTAATCACAGCCACATGAATCATGAGCCAATAGGATTTTAAGACAGGAACTAACGGAGTAATTTCCGGGTCCATCCAATTCAGATCGGCAACAAAAAGGATAACCCCCGCAAAAAAAGCGGCAAGCGCCAAAACCAAACTCGAACGACGAGCAAACAGCAAACCGGCCAAAAGTGTAGCCCAACCGATATAAATCATAGACTCATAAGCATTAGACCAAGGAGCTTGTCCCGAGATATACCAACGCAATCCGATTCCGCATGTCTGCAAAAAGAAAAATGAAATAATCGTACCGATGCAAAAACGAACAGTCCATTTACACCAACGAGAAGGCTTAGACTGAAAATATAATATAGCCGTCAACAACAAAATTCCGGATAACACATAACCTACAGCCGAAACGAAAAACAGATTCGCTTTATTATAGAACAATTCGGCTTTCAGTCGTTTTTGTGTCATTATCTGTACTTGACTCCGGGCTTGCTGATAGACATCTATCATTCCGACAATATCGGACGGGGTTTCCCAATTACCGGTTGCATAAGAGCGAATCGATTCGTCACTATACCACAACATAATTTTAGACACAAACAAAGAATCTTTCCCAGAAAAAGCGGAAAGATCATCTCCTGCAGAAACCCATTTACCGTTTTTATCACCCGGGCACGGAAACAAGGCAAACATTTTCCCCTGTTGCAAGCCATACAATATATTTACTTTTTCATCCAACTTCAAAATATCTTTTTCAAGCCGAGAGCGAGACGATACCGGCTTCATATATATATTCTCTACAAATTTTGCAAGCTTATATGTACCATCATTTTCAAACAAATCATTAAAAGCGATCTCCCTTCCTGTCGTCCCAAGCAACTTGTGCAATTCCGAATTCGTCTGACGAATAACAGGTACACTATTCCAATAAACAGCATCGAAAATAAAACCTAACACGACCTGCTCGGAAGTCAATCCGTGAAATGAATTTTTACGATATATTTTTCTCAATAATGAGGCAGTATAAGTATCGACAGGCTCTATACGTCCCGACGGATTCTGTATTTGCAACTGCCCCCACCGATCGGCAAGAGATATGGGAAGTGCACTCTTCTGCAAATCTCTTATCGTAATCTCCTGTGCAGATACAGAAACAGAGAAAAACAACAAAAAAGACAAACCAATTGTTTTTCTATTTCCGGTAAGGACAGTCAATTTCCTGTTCAGAATTCTGAAACGAGAATCCTTATGTGCAAAAATCGAAATCATACCCAATAACAACATAGCATACCCGATATATGTTACAGATGTACCGAACGTATCATTATTTACCGAAAGAACAGTTCCCTGTTCATCGGTATCATAAGATGATTGATACAAACGATAGTTCTGTTCATATACAACTCTATTCATGTATATCTTTTCTTCCCGAACCGTACCTCCTGAAATAAGGATCAAATCACTCTCAAAAGAAGAAGGACTATGTGAACCCGGATAGCGAATCAATCTGAAATCCTGAAGACGAATCGTAAACGGTAACGTCTTGAAAACAGAACCATAAGCAATGGATATGTCGACATTTCCGACTTTTACATTCTCCGGCTCGCCGACCTGATAATCTTTCCCCGACAAAAAGACCGTACGTTCATCATTTCCGACTCTCAAAGACATTTCCAATAAATGATCGCCATTTGGCAACGATGAATATTTTACTTTATCAAGTCTGATACGGATTTTCTTATCTTCCAAACTGATTATTTCAGAAAAAGGCTGCGTAAACAATGAGTTGATCTCTACCGGAAATTCAAAATTTACAGAATGCCCTTTACTCTCGGCTACACCGGAAATGTAACACTGGTGTGTTAACATCCGGGACGTTTGTTCTCCCTCCCGAATATGTATAATCCCTTCATATCCCCAAATGCGGGTGATCAACGCTCCGGCTAACACGACAGCAAAAGCCCAATGAAATATAATAACCCCATATTTCCGATGCCTCCATAAATGTACTTTCAATGAAATCCCGACAAAATTTATGATTAAAAGCAGTTGTAAGAGATAGAACAGGACATTGTTATACACAACCGCACAAGCTGCCGAAGATCCGTAACGACTTTCGATAAATGTCGCAGCAGCCAATAATACGGCATATAACGCCAATAATATCAGCATCAATTTATAAGAGGTAAAAAAGGATAAACAACGGATACTTTTTTTCATGTGATTATTTTCTTCCGGTATAGAGAACTCAAATTATTTTTCTTTCTCCTGCATTAATAAATCATACATTTTATTCGCCATCATTTTCGCACCCTCAGCATTGGGATGTATTTTATCTTTCAATAAATCGGGACGATCTTCCAATAAAGGATGCATATCAATAATTTCTACTCCCTCTTTACTCGCTGCTTTTTTAGTCATAGGAACAATATCCCTTGCAATAACCGTATTCCATATCCCGGTTGTATCGGTCACGAACGAAACAATAGGCGTCAACAATATAACTCGTGGATTCGAAGGCAGATTCCTAAAAGAACGTATCATGGCTCTGCAATCAGCCTCAAACTCATTCAGATACTTCCGATTAATCAATTTACTGTCATTTCCTCCCAAATCGATAAACACAACATCCGGACTACAAGATAATGCTTGCAGATACTCCTTTGTATTCCAATAAGACAGATTGCCTTTTTTCAACATCGTGCAACCGCTTACCCCGTAATTGAACACTTCATACCCTACACCAAGCAATGCCCCCAACTGAGCCGGATAAGCATACTTCTCTCTTTCCGGTATCGTAGCGCCATAAGTAATACTCGCTCCTATACAAGCTACACGCTGTGCATACATTTTTGCATTTCCTAAAAAGAATATAAAAACACAGATCAAATATTTATACATATAATCAATCATTAAATCTAAAAAAGAGTGAAGATGCCGACTAATAAAAATATCTCCACTCTTTTCCATCTTTCATAGCTAAATTTTACACAGACATTCTTTATGTTATTTTCAAAAACATTTTTTCAGCTCCAACAAGAAACAAATCAAAGAATAAACTCAAAAAGATCAAATATATATTTTTATCGCAAAACTTAAACAGACTCTTAATATTTTATTTTTTATCTACAAATTTCATATACCGCACCTGCTGTTGTAATAAATGATATTTTATCATTATCGATGACTTTTTTTGCTACAGTATCTCCATTTTTCGACTTAACTATCAAATTTTTTGCGTCAGGATATTTTATAACGCATTCTTTGCCTGAATTAGAAGTTAGTTCGGCCGTAACGAGAACTCCGTTTTTCCATTCGGCATCGATCTCAAAATTTCCTCTCGCTTTTAACCCCTCGAATGTTCCATTCGCCCAATCATCCGGTATGGCAGGAAGCAATTCTATATAACCGCCTTGACTTTGAAGCAACATCTCCGCAATACCCGAAGTTGCTCCAAAATTTCCATCTATCTGGAAAGGCGGATGCGTATCGAACAAATTCTGATAAACTCCTCCGATATTAGCCGGATTACCTGTATATGTAAGGGTCAGCGCCTCTTTCAATAATTTATGAGCGCGGTTACCGTCTCTCAGACGAGCCCAGAAATTAATCTTCCATGCTTTACTCCAGCCCGTACCGCCATCACCTCTTGTTTCCAAAGTTTTTTTCATTGCCTCCACATACTTATCTTCCTGTACGCTTCTTCCGGCAACAATCTGCGATCCCGGATGCAACCAAAACAGATGATTGACATGTCTGTGCTGCCCGTCTCCAGTTATATCTTTCGTTACTTCGTCTTTCCACTCCATAAACTGTCCGCCTAATCCTATTTGAGGACCTGCCAATTTACTTTTCGCCGCCTTTATCTCGGCAACCTCTTTCGTATCTTTTCCCAAATCCTTACTCGCTTTAATTACAATATCGAATATTTCGGCAATCATCGCCTGGACCGTAGAACAGCCTAATGAATATTCGCCATGTTCAGGAGAATGAGACGGATTAGCGACCAACGTTCCATCCCGTTCATCCGTCCACAAGTTATCCACCCAGAACAGTGCTGCGCCTAAAAGCGTATTATAGTTTTGTTCCAAAAATTTCTTGTCACAATTAAATTGATAATACTCCCATATATCCTGACACATCCATGCTGCCCCGGCAGGAAAATGAAATGCCCCGTAACTCGTTCCCGGAGCAGTATTCCCCCATATATTATTTTCATGATGCGTTACCCAACCACGCACATCACCGCCATCAGGTTTGCAATAATAGTGCCGAGCTGTTATCTTGCCTCTGGGAACTAAACTGTTAATATAAGAAATCAACGGTATATGACAAGGGCTTAAATTGGTTTGCTGTGCCGGCCAATAATTCATCTGTACGTTAATATTGGTATGATAATCGGCATTCCACGGATTGGACAATCTTTCGCCCCATACACCTTGTAAATTCGCCGGCAAAGAGTTCTCCCGAGAGGAAGCGATCAGCAAATATCGTCCGAATTGATAATATAACATTTCGGTATATAGATTTTCTTCAACAGTATTGCCTTTGTAAAAATCTTTCAACAATATATCGGTAGTCTTAGTCGGCATTCCGGTTATATTGCCCAAATTCAAACTCATTCTGTCATACAATGCCTTATAATCCTTTTTATGCGAAGAGAGTAAATCTTCGTATGTTTTCGACTCTGCCGCCATCAGCGTCTGTTTTACGGTCGTCAGAGGATCTTCATCCGAGAAATAATCGAATTTTTCATCCATAGACTGCTGATAATTCGTTGCTGCAGACATAAGCAAGATCACTTCATCAGCATCTTTCACTCGAATTTTTTTATTACCGACAACTTCAGAATGCCCACCTTTATTCAACACTTTTACTTGCTGGGCAAACTTCAATCCGTTTTCCTTATGCAAAACAGGTTGTCCCGTCATCGTTATTGTATTTCCAGATGCAGATATTTGCTTTTTTGACTGAAGGGACGTTATCGCAAATGTACGAGAGATTTTACCCTTTTTATCTGCCTTCAATCGCATTACCATTACATTATCCGGATAACTCATAAAACATTCACGGGTAAACGTCGTTCCGTTCTCCTTATAAGTTACCGAATGTACTGCATTATCTATATCAAGCATCCGCACATAATCACTATACGGCTCTAAAGGTTCATCTAATTGTTCATATTCGAGCTCTATATCCGATAGTTGCGGAGGTGTAGTCATATTGCCGGCTGCAACACCTGTAATCTCTAATTTAAAAAATTTATAACTCACTTCTCTTTTTAACGGAAACTTCAAAGTTTTTTTACGACTCTCAAAACTTATATTAGACTGTTTATCAATCAATAAATATCTTTTACCATCATTTGAACCATAAAAATTCCACGATATGGGATCTCTATCCGGAACATCATCTCCCGATGTAAGACTATAAGATTTTATTTTCTGTTTCGTCTCGTACTCCCAAGCAACATAACAGGGAAATTTCTGTTGAAACCCTTTATCAGCATACCATTTCGTATCACGATTTCCGTCAAACAATTTATCCACCCGCTGATCATAATTATTGATATTATCACAATCACTATCAAATCTTATGACATCCGGAATAACCAATGAATTATAGGCTATTTCAATATTACCTAAAGTCTGATACGAACCAAAATTATTCTTAGTTCCGCGAAGACTTTCGATGAGAGGTTTTATTCCGTCTTTTTCCTCATTACCATAATCTTTGGTAATCAACTTTCCGGTAGAATTAAAATGAGCAGCATCATTTTTAGAAAATTCATTCATTTTCTGCTGTAAAGCTCTCCTGACTTTCTGCAAATTAGCTCTATTTTCTGCAGGTGTTCCCAAATGCCCCCCATCATAATCAGGATTCTCTCCCGGACCACCGGACCATAACGAATGCTCATTAACTTGAATGACATCCCGATAAACATCGCCGAAAATCATAGCCCCCATATATCCGTTACCGATAGGAAGCGCTTCGCTTTCCCATACTTTAGCCGGTTTATTATACACAGCTTTCATTTCAGGTTGACGAAAACCAGAAAAAGATGCAGCATCTGTTTTCCAAGGACACAGGAATATCATCAGTATTCCCCAATAAATTCTACTTATTCCTCTCATCTTATAGATAAATTTCATATTAAAAACATATTTATTCGACCGACAACAGGAACTCATTCACCAATTAAAAAAGTAACATTATTTCTCTCTGTTACTTATTCTCCAACTAAAAAGATTCCTGATATCATCTTCAAAAGGAAAACTGAGACATCCTGTTCATTACTGATCCTTTCATAACCTACCCAATAATACATCAACATCTAATGATCAGTAATAAAGTTCTTATTCAAGATTCTAACCTTACGAAGAATTTTAATTACAGATCAAATATAAAAATTGTTTTTCGATATAAAAAGGAATTAAAAATAATTTGAAGACTTTATAACTATGCGAAAACTTTACAATTCAAAATCAATCATACAGAAGCGATTCCTTCTATTTCTATCAATAATTCATCCCGACACACATCAGCTAAAAGATAAATAGACTCAACATCGGAATATAGCTTTTCAACAATCACTCGGGCATTTTCCATTAAAGAAATATCTTTCAGATATACTCGGCAACTTTTTAATCTATAAGAAGACCCGAAAAACAAAATACCTTGCCTTCGAATATTTTCTTCTGAAATCAGATAATCGATATTTTCTATTGTTGCTTGAGTCTGCTTTTCAATACCGACTTCCAAAAGACTTTCTTCTCCACGTATAGCTGCAGTTCCCGACACATAAACTATTTCATATTTTTCCTGCTTTACCCGTTTAGCACGTTCAAATTTAGGAGTAGTTCTACTTTGAAAACGAGGATCTTTCTCCCCGAATAGAACACCTTGCGAATAAGCATGTGCCGCGACTTGCCAACCATTATCTATTGCATCGATCTTTATAGAAGCGTCATCCGCATAAACCGCATTGATATCGACAACAATTCCTCCACACGCCGTTCCTATTCCTGTTGCCGCAGGATAACCTTCAGGCCATTGTGAATAATTATAAAAAAAACTTCGTGCATCATTAAAATCCTGATAATGTTGATGTTCTCCGTCAAATGCCGTAATCTGTTCAATATAATTCCATTGTCGGACGATAGAATGTACAGGCATGTTCTCTATCTGCAATATCTTTTCGACAATATCAAATACATTGTAAGATTGAACGGAGAAACTTTCGTCTAAATTATCGCTCATTACTCCTCCTAAAAAGAGATGTTTCACATGAGAGGATGTTACTGTAATATAAAAATTTGTCCACAACGATTTATATTCAACCGTCTCCCCTTGAAGTATTTTCAATTCATGAGCTTCCATAACCAAACCGCTACCGTCCAAGGGTTTCTGAGCTACATAACTAATTACAGGGAGTTTATCTCCAAAATGGATATCGGCTTCTTTTCGAATAATATCAAGCTCTTCCCGATAACGGACATTATCCGTAACGTCTCCGAAAAAGACCAGACGGACAGGGACATTTTTCGGTTGATACCTATTCAATAAAGACCTTACCATGGCAGAAAAGTCCGCCTGGCTTTCCCTTAAAGAGCGACATATATAACGACAATCATTCATTCCTGCTATTCTTATTTTTTCGCAATATTTTTTGCAACGCTTAATTTTGATACAAAAGTACAAAATGATACAATCTTGTTGCAATACCTAAAAATAGGTAAAAATAAAAATGCCCGAACATCAAATGACGACCGGACATTCTTAAAGCCTATCTAAATTTTACGATGAGGAAATTCTCAAACTCGACCTGTACAAAATTCAAACAGACTCTTACCCCTAATAATGAAAACCTAATAATTATTTATTTACTATCTACAGGTCCGTCCAACAATAAATCGTGCTGTACCTTTTTATTTTTTCCAGACTGTACATTATCCTTATTCAAATCTATTTTCATCACAGAAAAGAATCGTTCCCAAAAAGCCGCAGTCTCTTTTGTATCGACAAGATAGTTTATAGAAGAAACTGCTATCACCGATTTTCCTAAAGGATAGGTAACCATTGCTACCCCTGATGGTTTCTGTAGCTTTTCATATAATACTACTTGTGCACATTTCCTATTCTCCGGAGCCCGATTAAAGAGAGACCAATCGACTCCCGAGGCATCGAAAACGATAGTTCCCTCATCGACAAAAGCTCCTGAGAGTCCCTGTTTAAGGATGGGTTCTTTACTATCTATTTCTGAAAAATAAAGTGCCGGGACAGTAAAATATCCTCCCCATTCAGATCTTTCACCGGGATTAAATGCCGTCGCCGTTCTATTTGTCGTTTCAATATTTGCAGGCAATAACGGTAAAATCTTCGAATCAAGACCTTTAGTGGCTGTCATTATCAGAATCGTACGACCGGATTTTTTAGCAGATTTCATAACAGCGGCAAATTGCTTTAATTGATCGTCATCGATGTTCTCTCCATCAACAATTACCACAGAAGACTTTTTATCCTTAGAAAACGTTATCCCTGTTTTTCTTAAATGACCAGCCAATGCTCCGGTTTTATCTCCGATAAAAAATACTTCGGAATGCACCGGCTGAGGAAGAGCTGCGGGTTTCGGAATTTTCAACTCCGTATAATGATCCCATTCGCAAGGTTTATCTGCTAATGCAGCCTTTAAGGCATGAAACATAGGCAACGGTTTATAGAGAGGCAATGAAGGATCGATTCCCGGATTAAAAGTTGTCACATAAGGCGGAATGCGCTCAAATTGATATCCAGGCTTACCCTCTTCATAAACTTTTCCGGCAAATACACCGTCCTGCCCATCCGGTAAACGGGAATAATCGCCATAACCGAGATTCAGATGTTCCAATCCGAACCAACAAACTTCGGACGGTGAATAATAAGCCAAAAACGGTTTTGCCATTTTCTGTACATTCTGATATACATCTACTGCCAAAGCTTCATTACGTCCGAAATAAGAAATATATGGCTTATCTCCTGCAAACTGATACAATTGATCAGGTTTCCCATAATAGGTGGCTCCCGATTCTCCGACAATCATCGGTTTATCTTTCTTCTCCGGTAATAAATCCAATTTCAGCCCGTGCCCGAAATGCTTACTCCACACAGGTAATCGCCCGTCTAAATCCCGGTCTCCGTCACAAGTTATAAAACCCCTCGTCGGATCCCATGCCGGCACACGATCTGCAAGTTCTACAATTTTATCATCCCATTTTTTCGCCACCTCTTTAGACGGTTTATTTAAAAGAGCAATAGCAAATAATTCATTACCGACACTCCAACCGATTACAGAAGGGTGATTTCTGTCTCGAAGAATCAGACGTTCCAAATGTTCCGCATAATGTTCCCAAGCTTCAGGTGCTTCAAAATTAAGATTGATAGAACTTCCGAACAATCCGGTTTCATCCAATACCATAATTCCCATCTCATCCGCCAAATCATAATACACACGCGGCCACGGCTGTGCGTGAGGACGTACCGAATTCCCTCCAAAATCCTTAATCATCTGCAACCATGCCCAAGCAAAACGACGTGAACAGATATAAGGACCGAAAGGGTGCTGTATATCACCGATACACTGAATTTTCTTACCGTTCAACAAAAAGTCTGTTCCCGACAGTTTGAACTGACGCCATCCGAAACGAATATCCTTAATATCATACGTTTGTTTCTTATCTGAAATTTTCAAAGAAAGCATATACAAATTAGGGGTTTCGGGTGACCAAAGTTTCAATCGATTTCCTACTTTAGTTTGTAAAGTTACTTTTTGTGTTTCTCCCGGTTTTAAAGTCACAGATACCGGATCTATCGTCAATGCCGTATGTCCTAATGTCCATTTAATCTCAGGAGCATCCAAAATCGTTTTTCCGGCATTATTGATCCACTCACGAGCATCACCTCCTAATAAAATAGTTTTAAGTTGTCGAGACTGATTGATTATATTTACATCTATTTCCAGTTCATCACGATCCACCCAAGGCTTTATAAAAGCTTCCGTTACCCGAACTTCAGGTACAGCCCACAAAAATACATCTTGCCAAATACCGACGATCTTATCGGTATTAGAACCCAATGCATAAGTTGTTTTCATTTTTTTATATTCCGGATGAAATTTCTGGAAAAGAGTATTATGGCGTACACCTACTAACAACTCATTCGGCTTATTCCAATCAATATAATCGGTAACATCCGCATCAAACGGCAAATATTGGTCAAAATTCCGACAAACTTCTTTACCATTGACCTTTACAACACATTCTCCTGCAACAGCTTCAAAATGAAGTATCAGACGATTATCTTTTTTCCAATCGGCAGGTATCGAAAACTCCCGGCGTAACCACCCCATTTTTTCTCGTATCCAAGAGGATGGATATGAGGGATAATAAACAGAACTCGGAGCGTAAGGATTCTTTGAACCCTCTCCGGTCTCTATTCCACCGCCCCAATCATTTACATTCCACGGTGACGGAATTTTTATTTTTACTTGTTCCCACTGCCCCTCTCGAGGCTCTGTCAATATGGGGGCAACTCCATTCCCCTGCTTCCAATCACGAGACACGGCTACCGGTTGAAAATCCCACAGCCCGTTCAAACATATTTCTTGCCGATACGGTTTTTCTTGCGGTGACACAAGTCCTTCTGCAGGAGAAAAATCCCGATTAAACACGACTTTATCCTTTGCAAACAACAAATCTCCTCCCGTTAATAATGCTGCCGTCAAACTCAAAATTGCAATAGTATCTCTCATGTAAATCAAATTAATACGTTTTAAATAATTCCTTGTTAGGTTCTTTCCCCATTTCAAACTCCAATACTCCCCCACTGGCAAGCATTTGATGAGAAAAACGAGGTTCGGATAACGGTAAACCGTTCCATTTTACAGACTGGACATACTTATTTTCTTTACTGTTATTTAATGCTTTTACTACAAATGTCTTATCCCCGGACAATCGCACCGTAACTTCGTCAAACAACGGACGGCCGATCTCATAAACCGGAATACCCGGACAGAAAGAATAAAATCCCATGGAATTAAGGACATACCAAGCCGACATTTGACCACAATCTTCATTTCCCGAAATTCCATCCGGATCATCGTGATATAAAGTACAAAGAATAGAATCGACCAAAGCCTGGGTCTTCCATGCTTCATCTACATAATTATAAAGATAAGGGATATGATGACTGGGTTCATTTCCATGTGCATATTGTCCTATCATTCCTATAACATCGAGAGCTGCACCGGCATCTCCGGTCAACTCCGAGGACATTGAAAACATAGAATCCAACTTGGCAACAAAAGCATCCTTTCCTCCCATTTCTTTGATCAATCCGGGAACATCTTGAGGAATAAACCAACTCCACTGCCACGCATTTCCCTCTACATAACAAGAACCCTTAAAGGCTGCTCTCGGATCAAAAGGCGTTACCCATGAACCATTCATATTGCGACCTCTCATCAAACGGGTCTCAGGATCAACGTAGTTTTTCCAATATTCTCCTCTTTTTGTATAAGTATCAGCTATATCTTTCTGATCCAAAGCCTCTGCCATCTGTGCGATCAGCCAGTCATTATATGCAAACTCTATACCTTGCGAGACCGATCTTCCGCAACGATCGGCCGGTACATAACCTAATTCGTTTTTATACTTTAATTCCAAAGGCATAATACGAGCAACAATAGAAGCCGGCATCATAGGTGTAATACCCGTCGTATCATAAGTAGATGAACGGACACATGCCGACAAAGCTTTATTTACGTCAAAATTACGTTGATTCTTGAAAAAAGCATCGGCAATTACCGATACAGCATGATAACCGATCATCGTACCGGTTTCGTTCGAAGCCAGTTCCCATTTGGGAAGTACGCCGCTCTCATCGTATTTTCTCAAGAAAGCCCGGATAAATGCCTGATTAATATCGGGACGAATCACCGTATATAACGGATGCAATGCCCGGAAAGTATCCCACAAAGAAAAAAGAGTATAATTCGTATAAGAAGTGTCTTGTACGATCGTGTGTCCCATTGTCCGATAACGTCCGTCAACATCAGAAGCGATACAAGGCGATATGGCCGTATGATATAAGGCTGTATAGAAAATTTCCCTTTGTTCAGCATCATCGGTCTTGACATCGATAACCGAAAGTTCGTTATTCCATATTTTACGGGCATCCGCTACGGTTTTATCAAAATCCCATCCCGAAATATCAGCCTTCATATTTTTCTTCGCACCTTCACAATCGACAGAAGAAATGCCGACTTTAACCAGAACCTCTTTTTTTGCCTCCTCAGGAATAAAAGTCAACAACGCCTTTGCCGTTTTCGCTTTCACGAGATTTCCCTCAATTAATGTATCTCCCGAATACAACGTATGAGTAAACGGTCTTGAAAACTCTGCATAAAAATAAACATAATGATTTTTTGCCCATCCCGTCGTATATTTCATTCCCGAAACAGTAGAATCATTTACAATCCGTATTTCCGTAACCGGATGTTGATGACCATGAATCGTAGGCTCCATATCTATAATCAAATTGGCAGCTTTACCTTCCGGATATGTATAACGATGAAAACCTGTTCTCAGGGCAGCAGTCAACTCAGCGGTAATATCATAATCGGACAACCGAACTTTGTAATATCCCGGAACAGCCTCTTCTTCTTTATGAGAAAAACGAGAACGATAGCCTGAGTCAGGATCTTCCGCATTTCCTGATACCATAAATTTATTTTCTCCGGAAGTAGGCATCATCAGTATGTCCCCGTAATCTCCGATTCCCGTACCGCTCAAATGCGTATGACTGAACCCGATTATAGAGCTATCGGCATAATAATATCCGGAACAGCCGTCCCACCCGAACAATCGCGTATCAGGGCTCAACTGCACCATACCGTGAGGCAACGTAGCACCGGGATAGGTGTGGCCGTGCCCACCTGTCCCGATGAATACATTAACATAATCTACATACTCTTTGACAACATGAGTTTGCGAACAAGAAAAAAACAATCCTGAAAAAACAATAACTGCTGCCAGATGACACCCTATTAATTTCATATTCTTCATAACTATTCTTAATTAATTCTGCGATTATTTTCTAACAGGTTGGGATATACTCAACGGTATCTCTTTCCTCAACATTTTCCCGGCTTCCCCTACCAACCATAAATAATGATCGCTTTGCAATCCCTCTTCTATCGGCACAAACGATTCCGGGACACGGGTAGCGCATTTAAATATCGCAGTTCCCTCGTCTATTTCATCGAACATAGCTATATACAACATCTCTGCACCCATAGAAATAGCTCCGGATAACTGTGCCCAAAAAAAATCACCTTTATTTCTCGGTATTTGAGTAGTATTAGGACCGTACATATTTTTCCAAGAAAAACCGGGAAAAGCCAATGGTGCATAATCAACCCCATTTTTATTACACCAATCTAAATGTTCCGCTATAATCGGCTGCATATTCAGATACACCTTATCATTATACCATCCCACAAACCAAGGCATTACGATATCGCATTCTTTAATCAAATCCAATAATTCGGCTTGACTTGCAGAAGGAGTTTTTCCTTCTTTGGGAAGCCACCTTGCCGGAGTCCCCAGCATAACGCTATATCCCCGTTTCCGGATTTCTTTCACCAATTTTGCAGCATCCTCCACATCATAAGAACGGCCGGGGAATCCCACTCCCCAAACAGCTACCAACGGTTTTTTATTATGGAAAAGATAGGTCGGCACTTTTTTTCTTTTCTTAAACTTATAAGTACTATCCAGCTCATCCAAATCCGACAGTACAAAATCGACATCAGCCTTTTTCATTCCGCTCAGATCATACATTATGCAAATCGCCCTGTCATATTTTCGGGCAGAAGAAACAGCAGAAGCAAGAACTTTATTAAAATGCATTTTTCCACTCTTTCCTTTTACTTCATTGACAAATCGTTGCATGAATACTCCATTTAAACCATACTCTTTCATCCAACGGAAATGGGTATCTACCGTAGAAGGGTCATGCGAACTGAATGTATAAGCCGGAGTACCGTCATCAAAAACAAACTTCGTCTTATAGACTTTCTCATATTCCCGTACATCAGGCCACATATCGATAGTACAACATCCCGGTTCAAAACGTCCTTTCAGTCCTGAATAATGATACCAGCCCCGTCCCGCACCGTCATCGGGAGCATTGAACCAACCTTGGTAGCCTGCCATTATCAGCCCCTTATATGAATTATATTTTGTATTTTTCGCAGAGATCGTGATAAACGGAAAGATCATTATAATCACGAAAAATAAATGATTCTTGTTCTTCATGCGTATATGCTTTTAATATTCCTTTTTCTTTATCGATTACGAAAACAAAGTAAAAACCCCATTATTAATTTTTACTTAATAAGCCGATAAATAAATTCTTAAAAAAGTGTACAATTGACCTTTTAACTTCATTTTCTCAAAAAAAATATCCGCTGACAAAGATTTTCTACCCCTGTCAACGGATATTCTTACTCGATCACAGTCTATGTCGCTATATTACTTCAGCATCGATTTCCAATTTCCCGAATAATATGCAACAGTCAACTGTTTTAATTTTTCCTGATCTCCTTTCTGCATAAAAGTGTGTTCAAGATCTTTATAGATATAGAACTGCAACCAATAACCGTTATTGTATTGCTGACGGACAGAAAGCGCCTGCATCAATTTAGCATACCACAATGTCTGTACATTATATTTATGCGCAACTTGAACGGCAGTCATTGCATTTTTCCACATCGATTTAGACATTTTCTTCATCATAGAAGTATAATCTTTATATTTGAATGTAGAAATATCGATCAACTCACAGCGATCATCCAGCCCCAGTGCCTTTAAATCTATCGTCATCTCGAACTTTTTATCTCCGTCAAGATCATATTCAATATAATCGAAAAAGCCGTTGTCATCTTTATCGGTATATTTTACAGTACCGAATTTTCCGGGCTGCCGGTCCATACCCATCCACATACGATCCCAGCCTTGATAATAATTGGCATTCTGGTCTATGCGCCAGCAACCCCATTCAGCTCCATATAAATGTAAACGACCGTCGAACTTACCTACATATAATTTACCTTTTCCCGAATTATCCATATCCCATTCTCCCCGGTCTCCGGCAGCATCAGACTGTTTATTATTATCAATACCGCCATTTTTCCAGCCGATTTTGAACGGATCTAACGGATCATAAAATTCTACTCGCTCCCAACGTCCGCAATCATCGTCTTCGTCATATACAAAATTAACTCTCGACCACTCTCCTCTTTTAAAGATCATCTCTTTAGCACTTTTATGGTCGGGATACAAAAATTCTGTCAATTGACGGTAACGAGGATCCATGAAAAATTTATCCGCCTCAGGCATGCCTCGCAAATTATTAACTTTATGTACCTGATCAGTGTAATCGAAACCTTTACCTTGAAAACCTATTGTAAAATCAAAATCAAATTCGTTACCAGGACCATTGTCGTTATCTAAATCGACAGCCATAGAAACCCAATCGATACGTCCTTCCAACTGACGGTTTACATAACTATTCGAAGGTTTGCTTCTATCTTTTATTTTAGGAGAATCGACAAACCGTATAGCCATTTCGGTCAGACCATCGCCATCTTCATCATAAAACAAAAACGGATTTTCCCAATTCAAACGTAAATCTTTAATGTCATAAGTAGATGTATGAATTTTCATGAACATCGTCTGACCGCTATAATCTTCATAAAAATCGCAAACTCCGTTTTTATCCCAACAGCGTAAACTAAAATCATTCCAATTAATATAATTGAAAATATTATCTTTATCCAAATCACGCATAATCATATAATGCCCGTTCGGCCAGACTTCTCCGGTATTTTTTTTCGGATATTCGATTACGATCTGCATATCTGCTTTACCGTCATCATCCGTATCGACCCAATCGATAATCAAGTCTCCTTGTCCACCATAAATCCCATCTTTATTACGGTCAATCAACAAACAATCATTGATCATATCTCCCTCAATATCCCCTTTTTTCATGTTACCGTCGTCATCTAACCAAAGAATAGGAGTATCGTTTACCGTAACGGATTTAATCGCGTCAGGCTTTCCATCTCCATTTAAATCGATATACTCTACCTGATAACCTACCGGAGGCAAAGGCAGACGAAACGGTTCGATCTGTAATTTCTGATTCCAGTACTTCTGGTCATACGGCAAAGCCTGTGCTGTAGAAACAGCAAAAACTCCCAACATTGCCAAATAAATAAATTTACATTTTTTCATTGTGTGTGTGTTATTTATTAGTATTCGCATTAAATATCGTCCATCTCGCACTTATCCGCATATTCTTCGATCCTTGTAAACGAACAATGACAGGATAACATAACTGAGCTCCTGTTCCCTCTTCTGCAAGTTTCAATGCAGGTATTCCGGGAGCTTCACCAACCAACAGCTCCTTAACCGGCGCTTCCGATAATTTCAAGAGCAGATCTCCCGAAGGAGTTTTAAATGAAACTTTTTTACCGACTTTATATTTCTTTACATTTTTAATCTGCGAATGTACTTTCGACTCATCCAACACGACAGACTGTCCCTTTCCGGCTTTAAACACAGGCTTTTCATTGAATAAAAGTACATACTCATACACATGTACAGAATCTGAAGCACAGTCAAACGTATCGTCCAAGATATTTCCCTCCAGATTCATCTTCCGTAACATTCTCACTCCTGAATAAGCTGTCGTACACTCAGCTTCTGCCCGACCTCCGTTTGAAGTAGCCTCATAGCTGATCAATTTTTCTAAAGCCTTGCGATTCTGGTCCTTATAATCTACGGTTACCATATTATGAGGCAACGAGTTTCGATACCAATCTAAATACAATTTAAGTCCGTAAGCACACGTACCGAAATCAGAAATCAGTTCTTTTTCTCCGTTATGTATCGTTATAGATAATTTATCGGGATGTCCGTGCCCTATTCCCTGACCACCGAATTTTAATACCGAAGAAACAACTCCGCTTCGCAAACAAAGAAATCCGGATTGCGGGTAACAATAACTCGGTTGTATCATCGGTTCTTTAACAGGCTTTATATCCTGCCCCGTAAGCAACGATTCATATGCCGTTCGATCTGTCATTCCGTAAGCATGTTCCAAGACAGTTTCAATAACCGGGTCTTTTAAACGGGCGAAAGCCAGTTCATGAATAGGCAACTCACTCAAAACACTCGCACCATACCAACCGTCACTATGTGCAGGATAGCTTAAATCGGGGTAAGTTCCCTTAATCGGAGCAACAAACATCTTCCTCATATCCTCATTATACAAATTTATTCCACGACAGCGCATGACATCTGCCGTATGAATTAAAGCTTGTAACGGGAAATAATGATAATTAGGAGAACCTTCATCTATCCACCCGTCGGGTTTCAAATGCTTTTTCATCAAAGCATAATATCCCCTTACCGGATCATTCATAGCAACGTCGATAATAGAGTCATTCTCTAAAGCAACTCCCAAAACCGCAAGACCGCTATTATGCCACATCTGCCAGTTTGCCCCGGCAGGGCGATTAAGCAATAATTCAGCGCAAGGACGCAAAAGTCCGCTTTCTATCTTACCGATCTCTTCTTGTGTCAGATATTTCTTTATAACTGTGTAGGACGGAAGTGCATAGGTAGCCCAAGTCGCTTCATCTAAACTTTGCGCAAAAGCCTTGCCGCTATGTTTGTCACTAATAACCCGAGCAGCATTATACTCTTTATATGCTGCATATTTCGATGCATAATCGAGCAACATATCTTTGATATAATCAACATACAGCAAATCTCCCGTAGCCATATAAGCATACATACAAGCTTGCAGATACTCTTGATTTTTACGGTGTACCATATAAATCCAAGCCCAATCAAAACGGTTTACATGGGTATAAGTCGTTTTACAAGCCGAGCAATAGTGCGCATGAGGCTTATCCCAGTCAAAAGTCAACCGCTGACCGTCTTTATCACAATAATAATGATGAATATGTCCTCCTTCGACAACGGGAACTGTAAGGTCATGGGAACGACGTTCAACTATATCCGTTTTAATCCGGTCAAGAATCTTCCTCCCCCATGAAGTCTGCGCAGATTTTCGAATTTGAATGATGTCATCCGGAGAATAACAATAATATGATCGTCCATCCGCAAATACAGGTAATACGGCTAAGACAAAAACAAAAAGAAACAAAAGGCTTTTTAGTGATGTGTGTTTCATAAGATATTTCTTTGCATTAAACTTTATTGCAAAGAAAAAACCGACACATTAAAAAGTGCTTAAAATTCACGCAAAAAACAATTAATATATCAAGTAATACGAAAAAAAAATCAGAGATAAGAGTATATCTAAGTTTTCCAAGATAATTTTAAAATAAATTTTTACCGGTATCTTTCTAACCACTGTGCGGCATCCTCATCACCCATTGAAGCTGCCTGCTCCATATCCGACCGAGCTCCGGCAAAGTCTTTTAAAGCAAACTTAGCCAAGGCCCTGAAATAATAAGCAGTCGTTATTCTGTTTCCTTTTTCAATTGTACGACTAAGATCATCGATACATTTCCCATAATCTCTCAAATAATAATAAATACAGCCCCGAACTTCATAACTTTTTGCATCAGACTCATCTGCTATAATTGCTTTATCTATGGTTTCCAACGCACCATTGTACGCTCCGACAAATGCCTGACAAATAGATTTATTCTGGTATATTTCCGACAAAGAATAGTTTGTACTTTTTCCTTTATGATATTTCAAAACAGAATCATAATCAAGAATCGCCTCATTTTGCCGTCCCAGTGCAGAATAACATAAAGCTCTGAAATAATAAGCATCAGCCCAAAGAGAGTCTTTTTGCAATTCTTCGGAAAGGATATTCACCGCGTCTTCATAATTTCCTGAACGGTGTTTCTCTTTCACTTCATTCAGGACAGAAACACGATTGCCATTATCCTGTAATTCCGGACGAGGTATCGAATTTATCGATTTATCGGTAACTATATTATTTTTAGAACTTTCAGGCTCACTATTGCTGACTTTTATTAAATATACATTATCTTTCACCTGCCTGACAATCTCAGTCAACGACCTTTTTACAAGTATAGGTTTAAAAGTCAACTTTCTTAAAACAGGATCACTCTCCAACAACAATTTAAGATAAGATGCCTTCACGGCAAGATTTGCCATATACCCGGCTTTATCTCCATAACCGGCAGAAATTATACCCAAAACATTTCCATTACCATCGATCAGAGGTCCTCCGCTGTTTCCGTAGGTCACCGGAACGGATATCTGGCAAAAGACAGGTCCGGCTTTTCCTGCATTCACAGCACTGATGATCCCATTCGTCACCTTCACATTATCCCCCAAAAGATCCGCACGTGGATATCCTATTGCATAACAAGGTTCTCCTTCGACAGGGACATCTGTCCGTAAATCATAATTTACCTCCCCCAAAGTCTTAAACTCAGGATCATTGATTTTTATAACAGAAAGATCTGTCATGGGATCGGAAAGAATGACTTGAGCATTATAAAAACGAGTAAAATCACCGTTGATTCCTGTCACCTGAATATGCTTTGCATCTTCTGTTACATGATTGCAAGTAGCGATATACCCATCAGAAGAAAGAGCAAAACCGCTTCCCGTCCCGGTATAAGAATCCTCTGCCGATTTCGACTCAGAAGTAGGATAAACTTTCATAAGTCTGAAATTCCATAACCAGCCTTCTATATCGAGACGATTACGATATAGCAACGTCGCTATATGATTTATATATCTGACTTTACCGTATCTGTGGCACACCACAAGATTAAAAGTGCCTTTATCCGCCGTCAATTCTAAAAATCCGTCAACCATTCCCGGCGTCAAATACTTAAAAGTTTTAACCTTGACTATTCGATACTTAAACTGTTCCGGTATATTCTGATCCGTAAAACGTTCTATAGACCATCGTTCTCCATTATAATTTTGCCAAATTCCCTCTATCGGGTCTATTTCTCTAGAATTATGTAAAAGCCGAGCCTCTTCCTCTGTATAACCTTCAACACAATAACTCTGCTTATACCACTTTTTAACAGGTTCATCTTTTTTATCCGACTTTGCAGATACAGATAAAATTAGTGACATCAGCAAAACAAATAAAGAGATATATTTTTTCATGGTTTTAAAGAATCTGTAAAAACACGAACCATACTGTTTAAAAAAGGTACAAAAATCAATTAAAAGCTATAATTGAAGCCGAAACTCAGCAATTCTTTAAATTGGAAATGAGTCTTACGGTCTTTTTTCTCCCGGGCATCATCATACCTTAAGTGAAGGAAAAGACGAGTTGAGAAAAAACGATTCAGAATGAAATCAAAACTATTTTCAAAATCAGATTGAATTTGCTCATAATTAGTAAAATAGAATAGTCTTGAGCTCCATTTCATATTTCTGTAAAATTCCCACTTAACGGTTACCTCGAAAGAAGAACCGAACTGATTGAGCGTATTACCCGCATTAATACCGGAATTGGCTGGATTTATATCTCGATCGTTCGCTACAAATTTCAAATTATAAGAAAACGGAGATAATACTACCGATGACTCAAACTTCCACTTCTCTTGTTTATAATTGTATGACATACCGAGACCGGCATTAAATTCTCCAGGAGAAAGGAATTCCGCTAATTTTTCGGTTGTATTGGCCTTATAATTATCAAACAACTGTGTTTTAAAAAATAGTGTAGCAGTATAATACCAACTTTTAAAGGCTTTAAAACCGAACTTTGAATTAATCTGGAAGAGATCTTCGCTTATTCTTATTTTTCGTATAGTATCTTCCGGAGCACTGTTAACATTTACTTTCCACTGAACCGTATTTTCAAAAATCATCCGGTCATAATCATCAAACTTCAACGTATATACCTGATTGCTGACAATATTTAAATTACTTTCTCCACCTTGATACCAATTTTCTGAAATATGTACTTGAGAAAACTGAATAGAACTCTGGAGTCCTGAAATCCAATGTTTCAATTTTCTTTCCCCGGCATTTATAGACGACTGAGATACCGAAACCGTCATATCCTCCAATTTCAACAGATTTTTTCTCGGAGAAGTTTCCATTACTTTAACTTTAGGAACTTCCGGCAAATTATCCGTATTATATTTTATACATTCCGGATGATTTATAATCACCCAGAAACGGCCTCTCTCCCTCATGGTTTGCAGCCCTTTAACCCGCATCAACCATTCGGGTTCTTTAAAAGAATAGGAAAAAGGTTCGAACGACGAATATGTTTTTTTGAACGGAATAAATACATTTAGCGAATCCGGATTTTTATATCGATCAAAAATAATCGGCAAAAAATAAGGAGAATTCAATAATGACAACTCGTCATTATGATCTGTACTATCCGGGAACAATACCATATCCAAAGCCTCCTGTACCTCCGGAGTCAAAGAAATAGAGTCCGTAGATATCAACTGCAACAACATACTCTGTTTGCCCTGTAGTGAATCGGACTGTTCAACAGTAACCGAATCCGGCAAATGTCGTTGAGAAAATGCACTAACCTGAAAAACCGAATCGTTAGCAGCAGAAGCAGCTATAAAATAAACAAAGCACATTAATGAAAGAACCGCACTCCGGCAAAATTTTAAAAACATATTCCAGTCTTTTAAATAAAATCAATTTGCCGAACCTTTTGCTCTCCAAAACAAGACCGGCACAGCAATATTTTGCAAATGTAATTATTTTATAGTTAAATACATATTTCATAATTACAAAAAACGAAATGCGGAAAGCCTCAAAAGAATATTGTTAATTGATAATTAATTAAAAACAGTTTTCCATAAATCTGAAGTTTTTTTTCTACTTTTGCGTTTTGAAAAATCATCTGCACATAAATTAATGTATTAATATCATATAGTAGTGGACACAAAGTATATTTTCGTCACAGGCGGAGTTGTTTCTTCTTTAGGGAAAGGCATTATCTCAGCATCTCTCGCCAAATTGCTTCAAGCCAGAGGCTATAATGTTACCATTCAAAAGTTCGACCCGTATATAAACATTGATCCGGGGACATTAAATCCTTATGAACATGGGGAATGTTACGTTACAGTAGATGGACATGAAGCCGATCTCGATTTAGGCCACTACGAACGGTTTACCAATATTCGTACGACTCGTGCGAACAATATCACTACGGGACGTATTTACCAAAATGTCATTAATAAAGAAAGACGCGGTGATTATTTAGGTAAAACGGTACAAATCATACCGCATATTACCGATGAGATAAAGAGAAACGTAAAATTACTGGGAACAAAGAACGAATTCGATTTCGTTATCACCGAAATCGGCGGTACTGTCGGAGATATAGAATCTCTTCCTTTTCTTGAAAGTGTCCGCCAACTAAAATGGGAACTCGGTAAAAGCTGTCTTTGCATCCATTTGACTTATGTTCCTTTTATTGCTGCGGCAAAAGAGGTAAAGACAAAACCGACTCAACATTCTGTAAAGCAGTTACAGGAAGTAGGGATACAACCGGATATTCTGGTTTTACGAACAGAACACGAACTAAGCAATGAGATTCGCCGTAAAGTAGCATTATTCTGTAATGTAGCACCGGAAGCTGTCATACAGTCTATCGACGTACCTTCTATTTATGAAGTTCCATTAAAAATGCAACAACAAAAACTGGATGAAATAGTACTGACCAAGACCGGCATGCCTGTCGGATCGACCCCCGAGCTGAAACCGTGGAAAGAATTTCTTGCCCGCGTGAAGAATGCTAAAGAAAGCGTTCGCATCGGATTGGTCGGGAAATATGTTGAATTGCAAGACGCATACAAATCGATCGACGAAGCTCTATTTCAAGCAGCAACATACAACGACCGTAAATTGGATCTGCAACTTATTCATTCGGAAAAATTAAACGAGTCCAACGTTGAAGAATTGCTCGGTTCTATGGACGGGCTTCTCATCGCTCCGGGATTCGGACAAAGAGGTATCGAAGGTAAATTCACCGCTATAAAATATGCCCGCGAACATGATGTACCGACATTCGGTATTTGTTTAGGCATGCAATGTATGGTAATCGAATTTGCCAGAAACGTACTGGGCTATGCCGATGCCAACTCGACAGAGATGGAAGTAAGTACCAAACATAACGTAATCGATTTGATGGAAAGCCAAAAAAGCGTTTCTAATATGGGCGGGACCATGCGTTTAGGCGAATATGATTGCGTACTTGATCCGGATTCGAAAACTGCCAAAGCCTATCAATCGACTCATATTAAAGAACGTCACCGTCACCGTTTCGAGTTTAACAGTGATTATCGTGCTGAATTTGAAGCGGCAGGGATGAAATGTGTTGGAGAAAACCCGGAAACACACCTTGTAGAGGTTGTAGAAATACCTTCTCTTTCATGGTTTATAGGAGTACAATACCATCCTGAATATAACAGTACGGTATTACGTCCTAATCCTCTCTTCATAGATTTTATTAAAGCTGTCATTAAAAACAAGAAATAATCCGGAAACCGGAAAAGAATAAAAACGATCATACATATATATGGATAAAAATACGATTATTGGTTTTGTTCTTATCGCTGCCGTTCTTTTCGGCTATTCGTGGTTTACAAAACCTACACCCGAACAATTGCAAGAACTTCAACGCAGAAACGACTCCATTGCTCAGGTTGAACAGAAAAAACTGGAAGAGATACAACAAAGCCAAATGGTAGCCGGTAATGCAGATTCGACTATCACCGTTCTAAACGAGGATTCTCTTCGTCAAGTACAAATGAAAGAAGCGTTCGGAATCTTTTCGGACTTTACGACAGGAGAAAATGAAAAAATAAATCTGAAAAATGATCTCGTATCTCTCTCATTCTCAAGTAAAGGAGGAGCTTTAACCGAAGCTACGTTAAACAAATACAAGACTCATGACTCGCTGCCTCTTACTCTTTTCGACGAAAAGGATAACGAATACGGATTTATTTTCAAGACCGGAGGACGTATTGTAAACACAACCGATCTTTTCTTTAAACCTATTGCAGGAAAAGACGGAAAATCTGTAACGATGCGGCTAGATTTCGGTAATGGCAAATTCTTTGATCTTGTCTATACTTTACCGGAAGACAGTTATATGGTCAAAATGGATATCCGCCAAAAAGGAATGGAAACTATTCTTCCCGGTAATACGGCAAGTCTGGATTTATTCTGGAATCAGAACCTGCGCAGCCAGGAAAAAGGGCGCATGTTCGAAGAAAGAAATAGTGCATTATATTATAAATTCGTAGGTTCGGACGTCGACCATTTGAGTGAATCTAAAGATGAACAGGAGACCATTTCGTTAGGACTTAAATGGATCGGATATAAGAATCAGTTTTTCTCATCAGCTCTGATACCTGACGGAAAATTCAATGGTGCTCTCATTCGTTCAGGAATGAATAATGATCCGGCATATTTGAAAAACTTCCATACAGAAACGACAGTGGATTATAATCCGGCGGATAATAACGGACCGGGATTTCGTTTTTATTTAGGACCTAACCTTTATCCTCTATTACACAGCTATGACAAAGGCGTCGATGATGACAAAGCCCTCGATCTGGATAAACTTGTACCGCTGGGATTTAAATTTTTCCGATGGATCAACACATGGATAATCATACCCATATTTACTTTCTTAGGAAAATACATTGCAAATTACGGAATCATCATTCTATTGATGACAATCATCATCAAAATATTCTTAGCTCCGCTTACATTTAAATCCTACATGTCCAGCGCCCGTATGCGGGTATTGCGTCCTCAGATCGAAGAAATAAACGCCAAATATCCGGGACAAGACAAAGCTATAGATCGTCAAAGAGCGACAATGGACTTGTACAGCAAAGCAGGAATCAATCCGATGAGCGGATGTTTGCCTATGTTATTGCAGATGCCGATTCTATTAGCGATGTTTGCATTCTTCCCTTCATCTATCGAATTAAGACAACAATCATTCCTTTGGGCTCAAGATTTATCATCTTATGATGCCATATTCAGTTGGGATGCCTATATACCCTTGATTACTCCGTATTTCGGAAATCATATCAGTTTGTTCTGTCTGTTAATGACTATTACGAATATTTTATATACAAAGATCAATATGGACAATACCGGCGGAAGCCAGCAAATGCCGGGGATGAAAGTCATGATGTATCTCATGCCCTTAATGTTCTTGTTCATTTTCAATAACTACGCTTCAGGGTTGAGTTACTATTATTTTGTTTCTACATTGATCACAATTATCCAGACCTACATATTCCGTAAATGTATCAATGAAGAAAAAGTTCTTGCGCAACTTAAAGAAAATCAGAAAAAACCTCGCAAGAAATCAGGATTTATGGCTCGTCTGGAAGAGGCTCAACGACAACAACAAGCAGCTTTGAGACAACAACAAAAAAATAAACGGAGATAAAATCTGTCTATATAGAAAAGAAACGGTCGGAAAGAGATTATTTTCGACCGTTTCTTTTTCATTTATTTTAATCCTATAAGAAATACCTCTTCCGAAAGGCATCTCCAATAAATTGAACATCCTTATTTTTTCTAACGAATAAAAAGCAACTCCCGATATTTCGGCAAAGTCCACATTTGGTCATCCACAATCAGTTCAAGTTTATCGATATGATAACGGATTTCATCAAACTTGGGTGCTACCGTATCATGGTATGCTATCGCCTTTTCTCTTTCATCGGCAATTTTATTAGCCTTTTTACGTGCTTCGATCATCTCTTCGACTTTCTCTTTTATCGCTAATTCCCGATGTCCGATTTCCTCGATAATATCCAAATCCTTACCACACAATAAAACAGCTTTATCTTCAGAAAAAAGACTTCTTATTTTGTAAACATTATCGATAAGTTCAGATTGATATTTCGTCGAAATAGGAATAATATGATTCATGGCGAGATCTCCCAACACACGCGCCTCGATCTGTATCTTTTTAGTATAAGTTTCCCATTTCACTTCATTACGGGCTTCCAATTCTTTACGGGTCATTACTCCGGTAGATTCGAACATTTTGACAGAATCTTCTTTCAAATAATTATCGAAAATAACTGGAACGCTGGTCTCACAATCCAGACCTCTTTTCAGAGCCTCGGCTTTCCATTCCTCACTATAACCGTTACCGTCAAAATGAATCGGTTTACTCTCTTTTATATATTTACGCACGACATCTAAAATAGCAGAGACTTTCGGTTCACCTTTCGCTATCAAGGCATCTACTTCAGATTTGAACTCTATCAATTGCTCTGCAACAGCCGTATTCAAAGCAATCATAGCTGAAGCACAGTTCGCCTCAGAGCCTACAGCACGGAACTCAAAACGATTTCCTGTAAAAGCAAAAGGCGAAGTCCGATTACGGTCGGTATTATCAATCAACAATTCCGGAATTTGAGGAATGTCCAACTTCATCCCGTGTTTCCCGCTCAACGCAATCAATTCATCATTAGAACTCTCTTCAAGATGATCGAGTACTTGAGTCAATTGCGTCCCCAAAAAACTCGAAATAATAGCAGGAGGAGCTTCATTCGCACCCAAACGATGGGCATTGGTAGCAGAAGAGATACTGGCTTTTAACAATCCGTTATGACGATAAACCGCCATCAAAACATTTACAATAAACGTCACAAAACGCAAATTGTCCTCTGCCGTTTTTCCGGGAGCCATCAATAAAACCCCGGTATCAGTTCCTAAAGACCAGTTATTATGCTTGCCCGATCCGTTTACACCCTTAAAAGGTTTCTCATGAAGCAAAACTCGAAATCCGTGCCGACGAGAAATTTTCCGCATCAAAGCCATAATCAATAAATTATGGTCATTTGCAAGATTACACTCTTCAAATATAGGAGCTAATTCAAATTGATTGGGAGCGACCTCGTTATGTCGAGTTTTCACCGGAATACCCAACTTCAGACTCTCTATCTCGAGATCTTTCATAAAAGCTGCTACACGTGTAGGAATAGCCCCGAAATAATGATCTTCCAACTGTTGGTTTTTCGAACTTTCATGCCCCATAAGCGTACGTCCTGTAAGCAATAAATCTGGACGAGCGGCATACAAGCCTTCATCAACCAAAAAATATTCTTGTTCCCAACCCAAATATGCAAAGACCTTTTTTACATTATGGTCGAAGTAATGACATACATCTACGGCCGCTTTATTGACACTATCCAAGGCTTTCAACAAAGGAGCTTTATAGTCCAACGATTCTCCGGTATAAGCTATAAAAATAGTAGGAATACAAAGTGTATCATCTACAATAAAAGCAGGCGATGAAGGATCCCAAGCCGAATATCCGCGAGCCTCAAACGTATTACGAATACCTCCATTCGGGAAACTCGAAGCATCCGGTTCTTGCTGAATCAATAATTTTCCGGAAAATTCTTCTACAACACCTCCCTTACCGTCATGCTCCACAAAAGCGTCATGCTTCTCCGCAGTACCTTCGGTCAAAGGATGAAACCAATGAGTATAATGAGTAGCCCCCATCTCGATAGCCCATTTTTTCATTCCTTCTGCCACAGAATCGGCAATTTCACGATCAAGGGGAGTACCATTGTCGATTGCATCGACCAATTTCCGATATGTCTTTTCCGGAAGATATTTAAACATCTTCGCCCGGTTAAACACATATTTACCGAAATATTCCGAAGGTCTCTCATCCGGAACTGCGACATCCACCGCTTTTTTAGTAAAAGCGGTTTCTACAACTCTAAATCTCAATGTTGACATAATACCTATTGTTTGATTGTTTTTACAAATTAATAAATCAACGCAACCATTTTTTTAGCCGGAACATAGCCTCCATGCAGTCATCCCGATCACCGAATGCCGTTAAACGGGCATATCCTTCTCCGGATGGGCCGAAACCTACTCCCGGAGTACAGACAACGTTCGCTTCATACAACATTCTCTCAAAAAATTTCCATGAAGAAAGACCGTCCGGTGCTTTTACCCATAAATACGGAGCATTCTCCCCGCCATATACTTCCAAACCCGTTTCGGAAAGTCCGGTTTTCATAATACGAGCATTCGTCATATAATACTGAATAATCTCTTTTACCTGCATCTGTCCTTCGGCAGAATAGACAGCTTCAGCTGCCCGTTGGGTAATATAGGACGTTCCATTAAATTTTGTACATTGTCTTCGATTCCATAATCGATTCAAAGGAATCCGTTCTCCAGTAAGAGTAGCGGCACTTACCTCTTTCGGTACGACCGTATACCCGCAACGGACACCTGTAAATCCTGCTGTCTTAGAAAAACTACGGAATTCGATAGCACATTTTTTCGCACCTTTAATTTCATATATAGAATGCGGAACATCCGAATCCTGTATATAAGCCTCATAAGCAGCATCAAAAAGAATCAACGTATCATTAGACAAAGCATAATTCACCCATTTTTTCAATTCTTGTTTCGAAAGTGCCGTACCGGTAGGGTTATTCGGATAACAGAGATAAAGAATATCGATACGATTCTCCGGTATTTCGGGAATAAAACCGTTCTCGCTCCGACAAGGGATATAAGTCACATTACTCCATTTTCCATTTTCTAACGTTCCGGCCCTCCCACACATCACATTAGAATCTATATATACCGGATATATAGGATCAGTTACTCCGATACTATTATCATGCCGCAAAATATCTCCAATGTTTCCAGTATCGCTTTTTGCTCCGTCATTAATAAATATCTCCCCTGGTTCAAAATGGATTCCTTTAGGAACAAAGTCATTTTTTATGACTGCATCAATCAGGAAACTGTATCCCTGTTCAGGACCATATCCTCTGAATGTATCCCTAACCGCCATTTCATCTACTGCTTTATGCATAGCTTCAATTACAGCTTTCGGCAAAGGTCGTGTAACGTCCCCTATCCCCAAAGAGATCACCTTATCTTTCGGGTGGGTTACCTTAAAAGTATTTATTTTCTTAGCTATATCCGAAAATAAATAACTATCCGGAAGTTTCAGAAAATGTTCATTTACGAGCGCCATATTCTTTCTGCATTAAAAAAATTAATCTATTTCTACTTCTCCGTCAAAAACTTTTACGGCATCTCCGGTCATTAAAACATGATCGGTCTCTTCATCCCAACATATCGTCAACACTCCGCCATCCATATTTACGGAAGAAATTCGTTCTGTACGTCCTGTCATAAAACCTGCCACTGCCGTTGCACAAGCACCCGTTCCACAAGCCTGAGTAATTCCCGACCCCCTCTCCCAGACCCTCATTCTAATAGAATTTTTATTTTTCACTTGAGCAAACTCCACATTGATCCGATCGGGAAACAAAGGATTATTTTCCAACATAGGCCCCACTTTTTCTAATTCGATTCGATCGACATCATCAACAAAAATCACCAAATGAGGATTCCCCATAGATATTGCCGTCGCTTTAAAGGACTTTTTCCCTACCATTATCGGCATATCAATCATGCAACCAGCATATCCCTCAGACATAATATAAATTGACTCCGGAATACCCATATCTACCGTGACATGAGTTACCTTTCCGTCAACAACCTGCAATTTAAGTAATTTTATGCCCGATAAAGTATCAAGCAAAAGCTCCGTTTTATCTGTCAAATGATTGTCATACAAGTATTTTCCCACACACCGAGATGCGTTCCCGCACATTTTAGCCTCCGAACCATCTGCATTAAAAATGCGCATACTAAAATCTGCCTTATCCGAATTGCCGATCAACACCAACCCGTCACTGCCTATACCTGTGTGGTATTTGCTCCATTTTATTGCCAATTTTTCAGGATTTCTAATCGGAAAAACCGATGTATTCACATATATATAATCATTCCCTGCACCTTGCATTTTAGTAAATCCAACTCGATACATAATATATCATTTTGACAATATAAATAAACAATACAATCTTTTTTGCTTTATTTATTCGCAAATATATATCGTTTTGAAAAATAACTACTAAGAATGTGAACTTTTTTCTATTTTAAAAACGAAATATTATAAATCGGATATTCATTTACCATATTTATTACGAAATATTACTTATATGCACACAAAATGGAATAATTATAAGATATTATTTCTTGATCACAAAAAAATTGAAAAGGATTATGAATAAAATTATTCAAGAAAACAGATAATTGCATGAATAGATTTCGCAGGAAATAGAAATAACAAAATTAATAAATTCTATTCTTTTCTTTTTTATGATTTCGACATTATTAATCTAAAAAAAATTTGATCTTACAGATTAAAATATCACACAATCCACAAATAACAAATTATGAAAAAGAGGAGAATTCAGAAACGAAATAGTAAGATAACTTATTTCTTCTATTCAGAATTACAAATTAACTTTTTAAAATACATATTTCATTTTAAGTATCTTTTTGCTCATTATTTTATATATAAAAGATCAAAATGTCATTTTATATAATTATCTTTGTGCCGAAATAAATTAACCCAATCATTTATGTGTGGAATTGTAGGATATATTGGAGCTCAAAACGCATACCCAATTCTTATCAAAGCTTTGAAAAGGCTGGAGTACAGAGGTTATGACAGTGCAGGTGTAGCACTCATCAGCGATAATCAACAATTAAATGTTTATAAGACAAAAGGGAAAGTTTCAGACTTGGAAGCTTTTGCCGCTCAAAAAGATATTAGTGGAACTATAGGAATAGCGCACACACGCTGGGCTACCCACGGAGAGCCATGTCAAGCGAATGCACATCCTCATTATTCGGAATCTGAAAATCTGGCTATAATACATAACGGTATCATTGAGAATTATGCAGTCCTTAAAGAGAAATTACAGGAAAAAGGATATACATTCAAAAGCAGCACCGATACAGAAGTTCTGGTACAATTAATTGAATATATCAAAGTATCCCATAACCTCGACTTACTGACTTCGGTACAGCTTGCTTTACATGAAGTCATCGGAGCATATGCCATCGCCATCTTAAATCGAAATAATCCCGACGAAATCATCGTAGCGAGAAAAAGTAGTCCGTTGGTGATAGGAATAGGCAAAGATGAATATTTTATCGCATCAGATGCTACTCCCATTGTAGAATACACCGATAAAGTAGTATATTTAGAAGACGGAGAGATCGCTGTAATACACCGCGGACAAGAATTAAAGATCGTAACTCAAGATAATATTGCCGTAAACCCGACAATCAATACTATAGAATTAAACCTCGGACAACTCGAAAAAGGAGGTTATCCCCACTTTATGCTTAAAGAGATATTCGAACAGCCCGACTGTATTCACGATTGCATGCGAGGACGCATTAACATAGAAGGGACTGATATTGCACTATCCGCCATTATCGATCATAAAGAAAAACTGCTTCATGCAAAGAGATTTATTATCGTAGCATGCGGTACATCTTGGCATGCCGCTCTTATCGGGAAATATCTCATCGAAAAATTTTGCCGTTTCCCGGTAGAAGTCGAATACGCTTCTGAATTCCGGTATCGAAATCCTGTCATCAATCCTGGAGATGTCGTTATTGCTATTTCCCAATCGGGAGAAACAGCAGATACATTAGCCGCAGTCGAAGAAGCCAAAAACAAAGGAGCATTTATATACGGAATATGCAATGCTGTCGGATCTTCTATCCCGAGAGCTACGCACACCGGATCGTATATACACGTAGGACCGGAAATCGGCGTTGCTTCTACAAAAGCATTTACCGGTCAAGTTACGGTTCTCACAATGTTGGCTCTTACTTTGGCACGAGAAAAGAACAGTATCGGCAATGAAGAATTTCGACAAGTAGTACATGAGCTGAGCACAATACCCGAAAAGATGAAAAAGGTTCTCGAAAAAAACGACAGCATAGCCCATCTTTCGCAAATATTTACCTACGCTCATAATTTTATCTATTTAGGCAGGGGTTTTAACTATCCGGTCGCTTTAGAAGGGGCTCTCAAATTAAAAGAAATATCATACATCCACGCAGAAGGTTATCCGGCTGCGGAAATGAAACATGGACCAATTGCCCTGATAGATACCGAAATGCCGGTTGTTGTTGTTGCGACGCACAATAACCAATATGAAAAAATAATCAGCAATATACAAGAAATAAAAGCTCGAAAAGGAAAAGTAATAGCCCTTGTGACAGAAGGTGATACAACTATTAAAAATATTGCCGATTTTTGTATCGAATTACCGAAAACCATACCGTGCCTCGACCCGTTAATCACGACAATTCCTCTTCAATTACTGGCATACCATATTGCCATTTGCAAAGGGAAAGATGTAGATCAGCCGAGGAATCTCGCAAAATCGGTAACCGTAGAATAAAAATGATTCTAAAAAGAGATGGAAGAATTAAAACATGAATGCGGAGTAGCAATGATACGTTTGCTAAAACCGCTCGAATATTACGAAAAAAAATACGGGACATGGATGTACGGACTCAATAAGCTTTATTTGCTTATGGAGAAACAACACAACCGAGGACAAGAAGGTGCTGGATTGGCCTGCGTAAAACTCCAAGCCAATCCGGGAGAAGAATACATGTTCAGGGAAAGAGCTTTGGGAACAAGCGCCATTACCGAAATATTCGAGGCCGTACATTCCAACTACGCATCTCTGACAGAAACACAGCTACACAACGCTGAATATGCCGAACAGGTATTGCCCTTTGCCGGAGAAATCTATATGGGCCATCTCCGTTACAGTACAACGGGAAAATCGGGGATTTCATATATACATCCTTTTTTAAGACGCAATAACTGGAGAGCAAAAAATCTGAGTTTGTGCGGCAATTTCAATCTGACCAATGTCGATGAGATATTCGAAAAAATTACGGCTAAAGGACAGCATCCCCGGAAATATGCTGACACATATATCATGCTGGAAGAGGTAGGTCACAGACTCGACCGGGAGGTCGAAAGGCTGTATGCAAAATGCGAAAATGAAGGACTGGAAGGAATGGATATTACGTATGCCATAGAAGATCAAATCGATCTGGCAAACGTTCTGAAAAAAACTACCCCCGGATGGGATGGCGGATATGTGATCTGTGGCATTACGGGAAGTGGAGAATGTTTTTCGATTCGTGATCCGTGGGGCATTCGTCCGGCATTCTGGTATGCCGATGATGAAGTCGTAGTACTGGCATCGGAACGTCCGGTCATACAAACAGCCTTTAACCCGTCAAGCAATTCTATAAAGGAATTGCTTCCGGGACAAGCCTTATTCGTAAATAAAAAAGGAAATATCCGTACAGAACAGATCAATCTTCCTAAAAATAACAATGCCTGTAGCTTTGAAAGGATATATTTTTCTCGCGGTAGCGACAAAGATATTTACCAGGAACGCAAGCAATTAGGAAAAAATCTGGTAAAGCCGTTACTCGATGCAATAAAAAACGATATAGATCACACGGTCTTTTCTTTCATCCCCAATACTGCAGAAGTTGCATTCTATGGCATGTTAGAAGGCTTCGAGGTGTACCTAAACCAACTAAAAAAGAGATATCTTACAACGTTAAAAAACGGAGTGTTGGAACAGGAACTCGAACACATATTATCGATGCGCATCCGATTCGAAAAAGCTGTTATTAAGGATATAAAACTCCGTACATTCATCGCCGAGGGAAATACCCGGAACGATCTCGCCGCACATGTATACGATATCACATACGGCAGTGTAGAACCTTATTCTGACAATCTGGTCGTCATAGATGACAGTATCGTCAGAGGAACTACTCTCAAACAAAGTATTATAGGCATATTAGACCGGCTGCATCCTAAAAAAATCATTATCGTATCATCTTCTCCACAAGTAAGATATCCTGATTACTACGGTATAGATATGTCTCGAATGAAAGAGTTTATCGCTTTTAGAGCAGCGATAGCTTTATTGAAAGAACGAAATATGAAACAGTTAATAGCCGACGTATATCAAAAATGTATTACCCAGCGTAATTTACCCAAAACCGAAATGGTCAATCACGTGAAAGAAATATACGCGCCTTTTACCGCTAATGAAATTTCAAAAAAAATAGCGGAACTACTTACTCCCCCAGAAACAAAAGCCGAAGTGCAAATCGTCTATCAGACATTAGAGGGTTTGCATACATCGTGTCCCGACCACCCCGGAGACTGGTACTTTTCTGGAGATTATCCTACTCCGGGAGGGATGAAACTGGTAAATGAGGCTTTCATCAACTACGTAGAACAAGAATTTTAATATAAAGTTTATAAAGTTCAAAATGCAAAAACAAAAAAATGTTTCACTAATACTGGACGACGGAAGCAGATTTTCCGGAATCTCTTTCGGATACGAAAGGCCGACAGCCGGAGAAGTCGTTTTTAACACTGCAATGTCCGGTTATCCGGAAAGTCTGACCGATCCATCCTATTCCGGACAAATAATGGTGCTCACTTATCCGCTCATAGGCAACTATGGTGTTCCAGCACGATCGTTTTCAGGGAAACTCTCAACTTTTCTCGAATCTGAAAAGATTCATGCCGACGGAATAATCGTATCGGATTATTCTGAAAATTATAGTCATTGGAATGCGACAGAGAGTTTGGGCGAATGGCTGAAACAAGAAAAAATCACAGGAATTACCGGGATCGATACTCGTGAACTTACCAAACTGTTGCGCGAAAAAGGAAGCATGATAGGCAAGATCGTTTTCTCAGACGAGAATGAAATCGATTTTATCGATCCGAACAAAATCAATCAAGTCGCACGAGTAAGTACGACCGAGATAATCACTTATGGGAACGGGAAGAAACGTGTCGTATTAGTAGATTGCGGTGTAAAACATAATATTATACGATGTCTTCTAAAACGAAATGTTACCGTTATCCGTGTTCCTTGGGACTACGATTTCAATGCAATAGAATATGACGGATTGTTCATCTCCAACGGACCAGGCGATCCCGATACTTGTGGAATTACGGTAAAGCACATTCGGGAAGCTATGAAAAAAGAAAAACCGATTTTCGGAATTTGCATGGGTAATCAATTGCTCGCTAAAGCCGGAGGAGCTAATACTTATAAATTGAAGTACGGGCACAGAAGCCATAATCAACCGGTACGCTTAGTCGGTACAGAAAAATGTTTTATCACTTCACAAAACCACGGTTTTGCAGTCGACAATAATACATTAAACGATGAATGGACACCTTTGTTCGTCAATATGAACGATGGTACAAACGAAGGTATTCAACACAAGAATAAACCGTTCTTCTCTGTACAATTCCATCCTGAAGCCGCCAGCGGCCCTACCGACACAGAATTTTTATTCGACCGATTTATAGAAATGATATAATCCTTGTCCGCCATTATGAGTACAATAAAGAAAGTTTTATTATTAGGTTCAGGAGCTTTAAAAATCGGGGAAGCCGGAGAATTTGATTACTCCGGATCTCAAGCCCTGAAAGCTCTTCGAGAAGAAGGTATAGAAACCGTATTGATCAACCCGAACATTGCCACAGTACAAACTTCGGAAGGGGTAGCCGATCATATTTATTACCTTCCGGTAACTCCGTTTTTCGTAGAAAAAGTAATCAAAAAAGAACATCCCGATGGTATCTTACTCTCTTTCGGAGGACAAACGGCTTTGAATTGCGGGGTAGAACTTTATAAAAAAGGAATACTCCAGAAATATAACCTTCAGGTATTAGGGACTCCCGTACAAGCGATCATGGACACTGAAGATCGGGAACTTTTTGTCAAAAAACTGGATGAAATACAGGTTAAAACCATTCAAAGCGAAGCTGTAGAAAACATCGAAGACGCTCGCATCGCTGCAAAACGACTCGGATATCCGGTAATCATTCGTGCCGCCTACGCTTTAGGAGGGTTAGGAAGCGGATTTTGCGATAATGAGGAGGAACTGAACAAACTGGCAGAAAAAGCATTTTCTTTCTCTCCGCAAGTATTAGTCGAAAAATCTTTAAAAGGGTGGAAAGAGGTTGAATATGAAGTTGTCCGCGATCGATTCGACAACTGTATCACGGTATGCAATATGGAAAATTTCGATCCGTTAGGCATCCATACGGGTGAAAGTATTGTAATTGCACCTTCTCAAACACTGACAAACAGCGAATATCATAAACTTCGGGAACTAGCAATCCGCATTATACGCCATATCGGAATTGTCGGTGAGTGTAATGTACAATATGCATTAGACCCGAATTCGGAAGACTACAGAGTTATTGAAGTAAATGCCCGGCTGAGCCGGTCATCTGCCCTCGCATCAAAAGCAACAGGATATCCGCTCGCATTCGTTGCAGCAAAATTAGGATTAGGATACGGGCTTTTCGATCTGAAAAACTCGGTTACACAAACGACTTCGGCATTTTTTGAACCTGCTCTCGACTATGTTGTTTGCAAAATACCTCGCTGGGATTTAGGAAAATTCCACGGTGTCGATCGCGAACTGGGCAGTAGCATGAAATCGGTAGGAGAAGTCATGGCTATCGGACGCACATTTGAAGAGTCTATACAAAAGGGGCTTCGAATGATCGGGCAAGGTATGCATGGTTTTGTCGAAAACAAAGAACTGGTTATACAGGATATAGATAAAGCGTTGCGAGAACCTACCGACAAACGAATTTTCGTTATCAGCAAAGCCCTGCAAAAAGGCTATACGGTGAATCAGATACATGAATTGACAAAAATCGACAAATGGTTTCTGGAAAAATTAAATAATATCATTCTCACGGCAAAAGAGATCGAAACTTTTTCTTCTCTGAAAGCTTTACCGTTAGAATTACTGAAAACAGCAAAAAAACAAGGGTTCTCCGATTTCCAGATTGCCCGGGCTATTTTTAAAGATCAAGGAGATATAGACCGACATTTGCTTGAAGTACGGAAGTTCCGAAAAGAAAAAGGCATCGTACCGGTAGTAAAACAGATAGATACTTTGGCTGCCGAATATCCGGCGCAGACCAACTATCTGTATCTGACTTATAACGGTACGGCAAATGACGTCAATTATCTTGGGGACCACCGTTCAGTCGTTGTATTAGGGTCAGGAGCTTACCGTATCGGCAGTTCGGTAGAATTTGACTGGTGCGGTGTCAATGCCCTTAATACGATCCGTAAAGAAGGGTGGCGCAGTGTTATGATCAACTATAATCCGGAAACCGTATCGACCGACTATGACATGTGCGACCGGCTATATTTCGATGAACTGACATTCGAACGCGTAATGGATATTCTCGAACTGGAATCGCCACATGGCGTTATCGTCTCTACTGGAGGTCAAATTCCGAATAATCTTGCTTTGAAACTCGATGCTCAAGGCGTCAATATTTTGGGAACATCGGCAAAAAGTATCGACAATGCCGAAGACCGGAACAAATTCTCGGCAATGTGTGACCGTTTGGGGATAGACCAGCCCAGATGGAGAGAACTCACCTCGATGAAAGACATTCATCAATTTGTCGATGAGGTAGGTTTCCCGGTACTGGTTCGCCCATCCTATGTATTGTCGGGAGCTGCAATGAATGTATGTTCAAACAATGATGAACTGGAGCGCTTTCTAAAATTAGCTGCTAACGTATCTCAAAAGCATCCGGTAGTAGTGAGCCAATTTATCGAACATGCAAAAGAGGTAGAAATGGATGCCGTAGCAGATAAAGGTGAAATTATCGCATATGCTATCAGCGAACATATAGAATTTGCGGGTGTACATTCAGGAGATGCCACCATACAGTTTCCTCCGCAAAAACTGTATATGGAAACTATCCGCCGGGTAAAACGCATTTCTAAACTGATCGCAAAAGAATTACAGATATCAGGACCTTTCAATATTCAATTTCTTGCCAAAGGCAATGCAATCAAAGTTATCGAATGTAATTTACGTGCATCGCGAAGTTTTCCGTTTATCAGCAAAGTTTTGAAGATTAATTTTATCGATTTGGCAACACAGGTCATGTTAGGTAAAAAGGTTGAAAAACCTCATAAAACATTATTCGACATCGATTATGTCGGGATTAAGGCTTCTCAGTTTTCATTCTCCCGATTACAAAAAGCCGATCCTGTTCTGGGTGTAGACATGGTAAGTACCGGAGAAGTGGGCTGTCTTGGAAATGACACGAACGATGCGATTCTTAAATCAATGCTTTCGGTCGGATATAAGATTCCACAACAAAGTATTCTACTTTCGACCGGAACGGCAAAACAGAAAGTAGACATGCTTGCTGCAGCCGAGCTTTTACATAAAAACGGATATAAACTCTTTGCAACAGGAGGAACGCATACCATGCTGGCGGAAAATAATATTCCCTCTATCCGAGTAGCATGGCCGGGTGAAGAAGGTTATCCTCAAGCTCTCAATCTGTTACACGAGAAAAAAATAGATATGGTGGTCAACATTCCTAAAAATCTGACCGCAGGAGAGTTGGATAACGGTTATAAAATACGAAGGGCTGCAATAGACCTGAATATTCCTCTGGTAACCAATTCTCGCCTCGCATCTGCTTTCATTACCGCATTCTGTACGACACCGATAGAAGAACTGGAAATAAAAGCATGGGAAGAATATAAATAAATATTTCCTAATCGATCAGCAAGGATATTCTCAAATCGGGAATATCCTTGTTTTTTTATTCATTACTTTACCCCAATTTTAAACGCTAAAATGTTAAATAATAAGAAATAAATAAGGTTTAATAGTTAACATTTTATATCTTTATTGATATAAAAAATGAAATTTACGATCAAACAAATCAGAAAAATACAAGAACATTTTTTATATCCGACAATCTGACAATACATTAAACACTAATTCAATATACACACTTATACACTATGCTCATGAAAAACGTAAAAAATCGATTTTTAGTCTTGCTCACTCTTTTATTTACGGGAAGTTCGCTCGCATCAGCAACAAAACAACCGGACAGAATTTTTGTAAAAGGAGTTTGCACGGAAATAACGTTTTATTCTCCGACTACTGTCAGGATATTAAAATATCCGCAAAACAAAACTCCTCTAAAAGAATCTTTGGTCGTCTTGCAAAAACCCGAAAAAGTGAAATTAACCAGAAACAAATCTGAAAACAGTTATTCTATAAAAAGTAAGGAAATAGACGTTACCGTCGATAGCAATACCGGTGAGATCATTTTTAAGGACTCTAAAGGGAACATACTCCTAAAAGACAAGAATACACAGTTCTCTCCCCGTAAAGATCTGAACAAAGATTCTTACCAAGTAAAACAAACGTTTAATCTCGATACAAATGAACCGATCTACGGATTGGGACAGATACAAAACGGAAAACTGAACCAACGGAATCAAAAAGAATTATTACGTCAAAGGAACACGGTGATCTGTATCCCGTTCTTCCAGTCTATTAAAGGATATGGTGTCTATCTGGATAATTACTCCCCTACCCGCTTCAGCGACTCACCTGAAGAAACGGTCTTTGATTCTGACTTGGGAACTTGCAGCGATTACTATTTCATGTACGGAAAAAACACAGACGGAGTTGTGAAAGCGATGCGCCAGTTAACCGGAAAAGTTCCGATGCTGCCTGAAAGCGGATTCGGATTTTGGCAAAGCCGGGAACGATATGTTTCTCAAAAACAGATTGTCGAAATACTAAAGAAATACCGAGACTTGCAAGTCCCTATTGACGGGATTATTCAGGATTGGAGATATTGGAGCAACGATAATAAACATTGGAACGCTATAGCCTTCGATAATCCGGAGTTTCCTAATCCACAAGAGATGATTTCTCAGATACACGACATGAACGCCCGATTAATTATATCTATCTGGCCTTCTTTCGGTCCAACAACCGATATCTACAAAGAATTAAAATCCAGAAATATGTTATTCGATTTTGAGACATTCCCCACGAATAACGGAGTTCGGGTATATGACGCATTCAATCCCGAAGCCCGGGACATCTATTGGAGGTATTTCAATAAAAATATGTTCTCTATCGGAATGGACGGCTGGTGGCTCGATGCAACAGAACCGGAATACCAAGACAAAAACGAAACTCATCTCGATTCGGCTTGCTATTTAGGGTCATACCGAAATTACTATAATGCGTTTCCTTTAGTCTCTGTTGAAGGTGTATATAAAAATCAACGTAAGACAAGCAGCGACAAGCGAGTTTTTATTTTGACTCGTTCAGCTTTCGCCGGACAACAAAGAACCGGAGCTATCTCCTGGTCGGGAGATATAGACGGAAATTGGAACGCTTTAAAAGCTCAAATTCCGGCAGGATTGAATTTCTCCATGACCGGTATTCCGTATTGGAACTGCGACATCGGAGGGTTCACTGTTCGTCAATATCCGGGAGGAAACAAAAATCAGGCCTATCAGGAACTATATACCCGATGGACACAATTCGCCGCATTCTTAGGGATGATGCGATCTCACGGGACTTCTACTCAACGAGAAATTTTTCTTTTCGGAGAGAGGGGATCTTGGGCTTTCGATGCACAGGAGAAATTTATCCACCTTCGTTACAAGTTATTGCCTTATATCTATTCTACTGCATGGGATATAACCCGAAATGATGCCTCCCTTATGCGTCCTTTATTTGCCGACTTCGCAGAAGATAAACATACCCACGATCTCAATACTGAATTTTTGTTCGGAAAATCGATCCTCGTTGCTCCTGTTTTAGATCCGCAATATACCGACGGGAAAGGAGCAGACGTGAAAATCGACTTCAGCCGAAACAAATCGATAAAAGTTTACCTTCCTTCAGGCTGTGAATGGTATGATTTCTGGACGAATGAAAAAATATCCGGAGGAAAATCTGTAAATAAGGAGACCCCTATCGATATTATGCCTATTTATATAAAAGCAGGATCGATTCTGCCAATCGGACCTAAAGTGCAATACGCAAAAGAAAAAAAGGACGCACCCCTCGAAATCCGCATTTATCCCGGTAAAAATGCAACTTTCACGTTATACGAAGACGAAGGAGATAACTACAATTACGAAAAAGGGAATTATTCAACCATTGATTTCAAATGGGACGATTCGACTTCCACGCTATCAATCGGACAGAGAAACGGCAACTTCAACGGAATGCTCAAAAAGAGGACATTCAAGGTCGTACTCGCATCTACCGAGTCCGGTATCGGAATGGAGGAAAACAGTCCACAGTCGAAAACGATAAACTATAACGGAAAAGCGGTTTCCGTCAAACTTTAATCTCACATATAATACGAGGAGAACCCGGATAATATGACCGGGTTCTCCTCGTATTTATACAAAAGATTAATTTTTATCTGCCGGATATACAACACCTAATTGACGGCGTACCTCATCGATAATTTCAAGAGTTATCAATGAATTCAGATGAGAATTAACAGAAGACTCTCTATCTCCGGATTGCACCAAATCGATAAACTCCTTTACTTCATAATAATATTCATTTTGCCGGTCGGCAACAGAAATATCTTGAGAGATTCCATTCCGGTACTTCAAAAGAATCCGATCCGGAGATTGTATCTTATCAATAACAATAGTCCCCTCTTCACCCTGTATTTCCGACGGAAGCAGAGAATCTGCAACTTTAGAATACAATATCGTAGCACACTTATCCTCATATTCAAAATTTACAGCACCTTGCCCGTCCACACCGGTTGAAAGCAATGTCCCGGTCGCTGAAATCCCGAGCGGTCGTCCCCATAAAACAACCAGAGGATAAATGGTATAAATTCCCAGATCCATTGTTGCACCATTAGAAAGTTCCGGTTTAAAAGCATTCATGACCTCTCCCGCTTTCAGCTTGTCATAGCGTGAAGAATACTGACAATAGGATGCAAAATAACGTCGCACCGTCCCTATTTCAGGTAAATGCTGCAAAATAGCTCCAAATCCCGGCATCAATGTCGATTTCATGGCCTCCATAAATACAACACCATACTTCTTTGCGGCCTCGATCATCCGACCAAGCTCACGAATATTAGAAGCGGAAGGTTTCTCACATAATACATGCTTGCCATGTTCCATAAAAAGTATAGCTTGCTCAGAATGCAATGCCGTAGGCGATGCAATATAAACAGCATCTATCAAAGGCGATGAAGCCATTGCATCGAGCGAAACGAACGTATAAGGAATATTATGTTTAACTGCAAAAGCATTTGCAGTATCTTGCGAACGGGAATAAATAGCCGCCACTTCAAATCGGGAATCTTCCGCAGCTCCTTCCAACAACCAGTCCGATATAAAATTCGTTCCTATAACCCCGAATCGTAATTTAAAAGCAGCACAACTCATCGACAACTATTTTACATTAACTCGTTCAAAAATAAGAATATTTAAAATAAGCTGTTATATTTTCAACATTTTTTTCTCCCGTTCCAAATCTTTCTCGTTAAGTTGAGGAGAAGGGACGGTACAGGTTTTAATATAATCTCCCTCTTGACAGGTATAATTATAATAATGCAATTGTTCTTCCGTCAATTTATCCTTAGGAACAAGCTCTCCTTTCAACTCTAAAAAATCATCCATACAGGTACTATCCGAATATTTTATGAAAAGTATCCGCCTCGCTATTGGATTGCGGTTATAATCTAAACAGAGGTACAAACCCTTCAACATACGGGGATATTCATACATAGGCAGTTGCAAATAAATCGTAAACAACGCTACTTGTGGAGTTTCCCGTTCATTGAACATGATATATGAATTCTGATGGTTACTGAATATTCCTACTCCCCAATGTGTCGTATTATATGCGCTCATGTGAGCAACCTTTACATAATCGTTATTCTCCGAAGGAGCAATAAGATAAGGTTCTATTTTTAAAGAATCTGAAGATGATGAGAGGCTATAACTAATATATATACCGCTATAATTATACACATCTTGGGCAGAACGCGACATTTCTTCTGTCAGCATATTCATAAACGGATTATCTTTTTGCCCGTTATTCATTGCAGGCTCTAATTCGAACAAAGATTCTTTTAATTCTGTCAAATTTCCCAACAAACGTTTCTTTGAAACATTATTGACTTGCGAAAGGGCATAATCTAAAGCGTCCTCTTCTGGCATATCCTTTTTAACACAACTCACAAAAGCCGGAAGAACACTCGAGTAAAGAGAAGACAAAACACTGGCCGCCATATTGACATAATCTGCTATCTCTTTCATTTTCACACCCTTATTACGTAAATATTCAATACGTTTATATATATCCAATAGATCATTCATATAAATACAAACAATAGGCAGTTTAACAAAATATATTACAAATAAATAACCATCATATTATATCGACATTGCATTAATATTACATTAATGTTACTTTATAAAACGCTATTTACATGAACTTTATTAATAATAAATATTCATTTTTAGTATTATAAACCACCCATATATTTGCCATCGAAATCGAAAAATCGACAGATGCAATATGGTTACCGATAATAAAACAACAATCATCTCTAAAAAGAAATTATCTGACTTCTTATTTATACTTTGGGCCGGAGGTACTGCTCTTCTTTCTTATTCATTAGTGTATGCCTTGCGTAAACCTTTTACGGCCGCAACTTTTGACGGACTCGATTTTTTCGGGATGGATTATAAAACGGCTACCAGCATTGTTCAAATATCAGGATATCTCATCTCAAAATTAATCGGTATCAAGCTAATATCCGAATTAAAAAAAGAAAACCGACTGAAATTTATTATTTCATCCGTGGCTGTAGCCGAATTATCACTGATATTATTCGGTGCATTACCTCGCCCTTTCAATGTATTCGCCTTGTTTTTCAACGGTCTCTCATTAGGATGCATGTGGGGAGTCATTTTTAGTTTTCTCGAAGGACGCAGAGTCACAGACTTATTGGCCAGCCTTATGGGGCTGAGTATTGCCGTCAGTTCAGGAACAGCAAAATCAATCGGACTATTCGTTATGAATAATTTGGGAATCGGAGAATTCTGGATGCCAGCCTTAATCGGAGCTTTTGCATTTCCGTTATTATCCTTTTTAGGATGGCTAATGACACGTATGCCGCAGCCGACAAAAGAGGACATCGAACAGCGGACAGAGAGAGTAACCTTAGATGGAAAAGCTCGTATCAATATATTCAAAAACTTCATGCCCGTATTGGTCATGTTATTTTTTGCCAATTTATTCATCACAGTTTTACAGGATATAAAAGAAGATTTCCTTGTAAAAATTCTGGATATAAAAGCCGCAGGACTTTCATCGTGGGCTTTTGCCAAAGTAGATGCAAGCGTAACAGTAATAATCCTTTTAATGTTTGGCCTGATGTCATTAATAAAAAGTAATGTAAAAGTGCTTTGTTTTTTGTTAGGACTTGTTTCTTGCGGAACTGCAGCACTCAGTTTTATCGCATTCAACTACAATTCACTCCAAATTTCCCCTATCATATGGCTGTTTCTTCAAAGTCTCTCGCTCTATACAGTTTATCTCAGCTTTCAAACCATATTTTTCGACCGCTTTATCGCTTGCTTCAAGATAAAAGGGAATGTCGGATTCTTCATCATTACATTAGACTTTATCGGCTATACAGGAACAGTACTCGTCTTAATATTTAAAGAATTTTTAAATCCGGATATCAACTGGCTCGAATTTTATAACTTTATGTCTGGTTATGTCGGCATTATTTGTTGCATTGCTTTCTGCGGTTCTGCTATTTATATAATACAACGGTACAAAAAAGAAAGATTACCGGAAAACAAAAAATCGATATCTGCAGATTCTACAAAAAACGATAATGAGAATGTTCTGATCATAAGATCACAAACAATTTAATGAATAAAGAAATAATAAATTACATAATAACAGTTTTATGAAAAAAATTGAATGTATCATTATGGACTGGGCCGGAACAGCAGTCGATTATGGTTGTTTTGCTCCTGTTGCGGCATTTCTAAAAGCTTTTAAGGAAATTGGAATTACGATAAGCATGGAACAAGCCCGCCGACCGATGGGAATGGCTAAAATCGATCACATCCGGGAACTTTTCAAAATGGACGGTATCGGAGACGCTTTTGAAAAAGTTTATGACCGCCAATGGACAGAAGATGATGTTATTGCCATGAATAAAAAATTTGAAGGTTATCTTTTCGCTTCATTGGCTGATTATACAGATCCGATTCCCGGTGTTATAGAAACTCTGCAAAATCTCAGATCTCAAGGCCTAAAAATCGGCTCTACAACCGGTTATACTCAAGCTATGATGGATGTAGTATTACCAAATGCGGCTGCAAAAGGGTATAAAACAGACAATTGCGTAACTCCCGACAGATTGCCTGCCGGACGCCCTTATCCATATATGATATATCAAAATATGATCGATCTCGATATCCCGTCTGTCGATTATATTCTGAAATACGGTGATACTATCGCCGATATTAAGGAAGGTCGGAATGCTAAAGTGTGGACTGTCGGTGTAATACTCGGCAGTAACGAAATGGGACTGACAGAAAAAGAAGTTGCCGACATGCCGGATCAGGAACTGGAAACACGCAAAGCCGAAGTAAGAAAACGTATGCTCGATGCCGGAGCACACTTCGTGGTTGATACGATCAAAGAACTTCCGTCCGTAATCGACACTATAAATAAAAAACTAAATAACAACAATTCTAAATAATAATCATTATGAGACCCTATATTTTACTAACTCCCGGACCGCTTACGACATCCGAATCTGTAAAAGCAACCATGATGACCGACTGGTGTACATGGGACGAAGATTATAACCTCCATATTGTCGAAGAAATAAGAAAATCTCTTGTCGAACTGGCAACCAAAGCAACTGACGAATATACATCCGTGTTGCTTCAAGGAAGCGGAACTTATTGTGTAGAAGCTGTTATCGGAAGCACCATAAAAGCCGGAGACAAACTTCTTATTCTAAGTAACGGCGCGTACGGTGACAGAATGGGTAACATCGCAGAATATCATGGCATCAATTACGACATGCTTGCTTTTGACGAAACAGAACAGGTTTCTGTAGAATATGTAGATGACTATCTCGCCCATAATGCCGAAATTACACACGTTGCAATAGTTCACTGTGAAACTACTACCGGAGTACTGAATCCTCTGAAAGAAATCGCCCATATTGTAAAAATGCACGGGAAAAAACTGATTGTAGATGCAATGAGCAGTTTCGGCGGAGTTCCCTTAGATGTTCAAGAACTCGGCATCGATTTTATGATCAGCAGCGCAAATAAGTGTATCCAAGGTGTTCCCGGATTCGGCTTTATTATTGCCCGGAAATCGGAACTTAAATACTGCAAAGGTGTGTCCAAATCCTTATCTCTCGATATCTATGATCAATGGGAAACTATGAAAAAGGCCATGGCAAATGGCGTTTTACTTCTCCGACACACGTAGTACGAGCATTTAAACAAGCCATGGAAGAGTTAAAAGAAGAGGGAGGTGTTGCAGCTCGCCACAAAAGATATTGTGAGAATCACGACATTTTGGTAAAAGGAATGCGTTCTTTAGGCTTCGAAACATTATTGCCCGACAATATACAATCTCCTATTATTACATCTTTCCTCTATCCGAAAAAAGATTTTGATTTTAAGAGCTTTTATGCTCAGCTAAAAGAAAAAGGATTCGTCATCTATCCGGGGAAAATATCTCAAGCAGATACTTTCCGTATCGGTAATATCGGCGATGTTTACCCTGAAGATTTCAAGCATCTGATCGAAGCCGTACAAAGCACCAAATATTAACTATAAGAGTTCACTTAAATTTAGACTCTAATCTATATAAATCGGGGCTGATTAATAATCAAAGAATTAACTAGCCCCGATTTTATTTCTCCGAAATCCGGAAATTACCACGAAGTCTGTTTCTCTACAATATATCACAGATCTCAGATAATGCCTGTAACTTCATAGGGATATTCAGTAAATGTCCCTAAAAAATAAGATGGCATATGAAGATGATGGCGCATCATCACTTCCTATGCCATTTTTATTGTAGTTTTTCGTTGTTTTCTCACATAATTTT